>Ga0316208_1000004_pt1 | contig 537203 bp, 448 predicted proteins | sample 3monopyrite_MG_FD_204944 | JGI IMG/M metagenome (GOLD analysis project Ga0316208, IMG submission 204944) | Microbial mat bacterial communities from mineral coupon in-situ incubated in ocean water Damariscotta River, Maine, United States -... | ecosystem: Environmental > Aquatic > Marine >...
ATGCCGCGGAGGCGTCATGCGCAGCGGGAGCGCGATCGCCGATCGTTCGGCTCAACCTGTTCCATGCTTACAAGGCGCGTAGCTGGCGTTTGTCGAATATTCTGATGGATCCGGAACCCGTGGGAGCCTCGGGGGCGTCTGGGGGTGGTCCCTCTTCGCCGCGGTGTGGTCCCTCGCCGCACTCGGGCTGGTGCTCGAAGTCTTTGTCGAAGAACGCTGGGAGCGCGTATCCGTCGGCCTCTACCTGATCATGGGCTGGATGGGAGTCCTCGCCGCGGTTCCCTTCATCCGGGTGCTCTCCCCCTGGGCTATCGGGCTTGTCCTGGCGGGGGGAGTGCTCTACACGGCGGGCACGTGGTTCTACGCCCGCGACCGCCCCTGGGACCACGTCGTGTGGCACGGGTTCGTACTCGGGGGGGCCGGCACACACGGTCTGGCCGTGCTCGGCTTCGTCATCTGATACAGGGCTCCTCCAAGGCGAGGGCGACAGCGATGCGAGCGGACCCACACAGCTATTCAGACCTCGATCAGGCTCGGACCGAGTCGCTATCGCTCGAGCTCGAGGTCGACTTCGAGCGACGCATCTTGCTGGGACGGGTTCGTCTTCGGTTCACCGCGCCCGCGGTGGGGACGGTCGATCTCGACTCTCGGGGCCTGAAGATCCATCGGGTGGTCGATGAGGAAGGCGCTGGAGTGGGGTTCGGGCTGGACCCCACCGACCCGGTGCTGGGGGAGCGGCTACGACTGGAGCTGCCGAGTCCGACCGCGACGCTGACCATCGACTACGAGACCGGGCCGAATGCGACGGGGCTGATGTGGCTGAAGCCCGAGCAGACCGATGGCGGCACCCACCCCTTCCTGCTCTCCCAGTGCCAGGCCATCCACGCCCGGTCGCTGATGCCGCTCCAGGACACCCCCCGCGCGCGAATCACCTACCAGGCCACGATCCGGGTGCCGGCCTTCGCGACGGTGGTGATGTCCGCAGCGCCGGGTCGGGTCGAGCCCGCGGGAGAGGGGTGGAGGAGCTTCCAGTTCGAGATGCCCCAGCCCATACCGCCCTATCTGTTCGCGCTGGCGGTGGGAGAGCTGGATTGGCGCGATCTGGGTCCACGCTGCCGGGTGTACGCAGAGCCGGGGGTCGTGGAGTCGGCTGCGTGGGAGTTCGACGATGTGGAGCGCATGCTGTCCACAGCGGAGGAGCTGTTCGGCCCCTATCGTTGGGACCGATACGACTTCATCGTGCTCCCGCCGTCCTTCCCGCTGGGGGGCATGGAGAACCCGCGCATGACCTTCCTCACGCCGACTCTGCTGGCGGGGGACCGCTCCTTGGTGGGGGTGCTGGCTCACGAACTCGCCCACTCGTGGACGGGGAATCTGGTGACCAATGCGACGAATGAAGATTTCTGGCTGAATGAGGGGTGGACGGTGTGGGCCGAGCGCCGCATCCTCGAGCGCCTCTATGGTGAGGAAGAGGCCAAGCAACAGGCGATCCTGGGCCGAATGGGGCTCGACCGCACCCTGGCACGGCGGATCGAGCACGGGGCCTGCACCGCCCTGACCTACTCTCAACAGGGGCTCGACCCGGATGGCGAGTTCTCTACGGTGCCTTATGAGAAGGGGTTTCTGTTGATCACCGCGCTCGAGAGGGCGGTCGGTCGGGAGCGCTTCGATCGGTTTGTACGGGAGTACATCGACGCCTTCTGTTTTCAGTCCATCGACACCGACACCTTCGTCGACTTTGCGAGGCTTCACCTGGATGGTCTGAACGGGGTGGATGTGGGGGAGTGGCTGCATCGGGAGGGCGTACCGGAGAGCGCTCCGGCCTTCTGTTCCGACCGCCTGGATGGGCTGATCGGGCTCGCGGAGCAGGGCTCTCCGGTCAGCGGGGCGGACTGGAGCACCACCGAGAAGCTGGTATACCTGGCTCACCTCCCCGATGAGGTGGATGCGACTGCGGTGGCGAGCTGGCTGGGGCTCGATGGGTCGGCCAATGCGGAGCTGCGGTCGGCCTGGTTGGCGCTGGCGGTACGGACGGGGGTGGATGGGCTCGAGGGGCAGCTGGATGCGTTCTTCGATCGGGTGGGCCGGACCAAGCTATTGGCCCCGGTGTTGGCAGAGATGGGGGGCCGGGCGGATCTGGCGGCTCTGGGTCAGGCAGCGGTCGCCCGGAACGCGGCGCGCTGGCACAGCTCGACCCGCGGCACCCTCCAGCGGATCGCGACTCAGTTCTCAGCATGAAGATCCGTTGTGTAGATCATGCAGATTCATCCAGCAGTGGAGCTCGCTGAGGCCTGTCGTCAGCTCGAAGCGCACCCCCGGGACGCGGGGCGTTGGCTCGTAGCGGCTCGGTCGATGTTCGCGGTCGGTGCAGAGGACGATGGGCTTGCGGCGCTGCAGACCTGTACCCGCCTCGATCCACGGTGTACGGATGCCTGGATCCTGTTCGGAATCAGGGCGGCGCGACGTGGGTGGATCGATGTGCCGATCGAGATGTTTCAGCGAGCGTGTGATCTGGAGCCCGAGCGCGTCGAAGCCCATCTGCTGCTTGGCCAGGCGTTGCTCGGTGCCGATCGGATCGAAGATGCGGCCTCCGCCTTCGAACAGGCGCTAACTCTCCAGCCCGGGGAGACCCAGGCCCTCGCCGGCCTCGCGCGTATCTGCCTGCGCAAGGGTGCTCCTGATGCGGCTCGGGAGCTGCTGGTAGAGGCTGTGTTCGGCCCCAGACCCGCTTCTCAGGTCGCGACGGCCTGGGGCGTGGCCTGTCGCGCTGTGGGCGAGGCGGCAGCGGCAATCGGACCCCTCGAGCGCGCGCTCTCAGCGACTCGTGATCGCTGGGCGAGGGTGCAGATCCTTCACGAGCTCGGGGAGTGCGCGATGGCCGCGGGGGACCCCCAGAGAGCGGTCGACGCCCATCATGCGGCGAATCGGGCTCGGGGCCTCAGCTTTGATGTGGATGCCCTGCACGCCGAGACGGACGAGCGCATTGGAGCCTTTCAGGGGCCCCCGGCCGAGGTGGCGCAGTGGAGCGGCCCCCGTCCTCTGCTGATCGTGGGCCTGCCCCGCTCGGGGACCACCTTGGTGGAGCGGATCCTCTGCGGACATCCACGGGTCCGTACGGCGGGTGAGCTGCCGACGCTCTCTCAGCTCGACGGTGTGCGGCGCAAGGAGCCCGAGCACTACACTGTTCAGCGGGCCGCCGAGCAATACGCGAAGCTCCTGGGTCTGGGGGATGTGGTCGTCGACAAGTGCCCGGACAACGCAGCGCATCTGGGATTGGTCTCGCAGTATGGGTCGGGTGCTCGGGCCATCTGGGTGGTCCGCGATCCCGTGGACACGCTGTGGTCCTGCTACCGGCAGCCGTTCAGCGACGGGCTTCCCTGGGCGACCCGCCTGGACTGGCTCGTAGAGGTGTGGCGGGATCGGATGCGCTTGCTCTCTCACTGGCGGCAGGCCAAGCCCATCCCCCTGCGGGTCGTGCGCTACGAGGCGCTGGTCACCGACCCAGAGTCGGAGATCCGAGCGATGCTCGACTTTGCGGGGCTCACGTTCCACCCGGACTGCCTTACACCACACAAGACCCGCGGGGAGGTCGCGACGGCTTCGGCTCTGCAGGTTCGCAGGCCCTTGCACGCGGGCCATGTGGGGCGTTCCAAGCCCGCGGAGCCCTGGCTGGAAGAGCTGGTCGCCCTGCGACGCTGAGCGAGCGCCCGATGTAAGCTCTGTGGCGCGGGGCGCGTTGGTGCGTCGTGGAGGCAATATGAACCGCCAGATCGTCCGCCTTGCCGTGCTCGCCGCGGTGGGCATCACCCCCGCCCACTCCATCGCGGGGATCCCCTCGGGCAATATCCCCGAGCTCGACCAGGCCCCAGTAGACAAGCCTGTCGAGGAGGCAGGGCTCCTCACACAGGTCCACGAGCGCTGGAAGAAGCACCATCGCCCCAAGCTCGATCCCACCCAGCCCTACGCAGCGGAGACCATCGCCTGGGTCGAGTCGCGCCTCGATCAGGTGCCCGAGCTGATCGGGCCGCCTATCGAGGCCGAGCAGCGCCGGGGCTCGCAGATCTACGATCTGCGCACCGTAGAGGGCCGGATCGACGCGGTGCTCTCCTGCGTGTCCTTCTCGCGGGACCGGGAGAGCTGTGATCTGCGCACGGTACTCAGCGCGGACGAGGCGGTCGCCCGTTCGAAGGGCACACGGACGAAGGTGCCGCCGTGGCTCGATGATGGGTTCCAGTGGCGCGATCTGATCTCGTCCTGCCCCGACCCGGTGTTTGTGGGGGGATGCAGAGGGATTCTGTCCGTGGACAGCCGCACGGGCCAGTGTCAGCAGGCGAGGACGTGCCGGCGTGGCCGTCCCTTCGCCGATGGGCGCGTCGCGAGACTCCAGGGAGACACCCGTACAGCTGCGGGTGAGGCCTGGGCCCGGGTCGCGCTGGAGGAGCACGCGTCGGTCGCCTCCTTCGCCTCTCATGTGCTCGAGCTGATGGCTCTGGGGGCTCCTTCGGAGCTGCTGGCCGACGCGACGAGGGCCCAGCTCGACGAGGTACGCCACGCCGAGCTGGCCCTTGGTCTGGCGCGTCGGTTCGGAGCAGAGGTCGAGATCGGCCCCATGGACACGGTCTCTGTGCAGCGCATCACCCTGTTCGCCGTGCTGGATTCGGTGGTCGAGCACGGGTGCATCGGCGAGACGCTGTCCGCAGCGGAGTGCGCCATCGCCCTCGAGCAGACCGAAGACCCCGAGGTTCGAGCGGTGCTCGAGGCTATCGTCGAAGCCGAGGCCCGCCATGCAGCTCTGGCCTGGCGCACCCTGGCCTGGGGCCTGCCCCAGCTCGAGACCGCAGACCGGGCGCGGCTATTGGGCCGTTTCTCCACAGCGGTCGCCGAGGCTGCCCCCGAGTGCCCGGCTGGGATCGGGGTGCTGGGTGGATTGGCTGCGGCAGATGCCCGGCAGTGGGCCTTGGATGCAGTGGTCGGACCTGCACTGGCGGCGGTCGCGGCGTAGCGGATACAGGGGGCTATGCTCCTGTCCCTGTCGCTACTTCTGGGCTGCCCCCGCCCCCCCGCCGAAGCTCTTTGTCCGCCGCCAGCGCCCAGCCCGGGAGAGGTCCGGGTGCGCCAGCTGGAGTGCGATGCCGATCTCCCGACCGGGCGATTCGCTGCAGCCCGGGTGGGCGACTGGGTGCTCGAGAACAGCAGCTCGCGCTGGGTGGTGCGGAACGGGGCCGCGGGGCACGCGATCGTCGGCCTCACGGGCGGAAACCTCGTCGACGCGGTGCGCATGTCGGGCGGCGAGCAGATCGGCGAAGATGGCCTGCGTGAGTACGGCAGCGCGGTGGGTTTCCATGTCCTGGACCCCAGCGAGTTCGTCGCCGGGCCCGATCGACTCGAGGTCCGAGGCGAGCTCATCCCCTTCCCCCTGGTCACCGAGGCGCTCCCGCTGCCACGGCCCACCGCCGAGGTGTGGTGGGAGTATGTGCTGGGGGCGGACTCCCCGGTGCTCGAGGCCCGCGCCCATATCGAGGGGTCCGAGGCCTCGGTCGCCGACATCGTGCTGGTTCGCGGCGGTCACCAGCTGTTCATCCCCGGAGAGGACCCCCTCGATCTTCCGCTGACGACCGATGCCGAGCAGTTCGGCGTGCTCAGCTCCGACCCCGATCTGGGGCCGGCCATCGCGACGGAAGCGGATGTCGACCGCACGCTGCTCTACGCGGGGCCCATCCGGGTGGTGCTCTACCAGCCCATAGAAGGCGTGGTCACCCGCCGGCTGGCCCTGGGAGCCGATCATGCCGAAGCCGGTGAGTGGCTCGATCCCGGTCGGGACTCCCTGCCCAACTCGGCGGGGCTGGTCGAGCTGCGCGACGCAGATGGCAATATGCTGTCTCGGTGCCGCTCCGAGTCCTGTGCAGCGCCCGAGGGCACGGTGGAGCTCGTCCCGGTGTGGATCGGCGATGGCAATGGCGGGCCGGGCGGGTCGGGGCAGTCCGGCGAGCCGGCGCGGCTGCGGATCACGGCTCCCTCGGCGTTTCGTGCAACCGCCACCCGCTCCGATGGCCTGGAGCGCTTCCTGCTGGACGAAGACGGGGATGGGGAGTTCTTGCTACCACCGGGCGATTGGTCCGTACACCTCTCAGCGGGCCCGACCTATACGGTGTTTCGGGAGGACGTGACCCTGGTGGCGGGGCAGGACCAGCGCGTTGACGGGCTGATCCGCGAGGTGGTCGACACCACCGGCTGGTCTTCGGCGGACTTCCATGTGCACACCGAAGAGAGCATCGACAGCGACATCACCAACGCCCATCGACTGCGTGGGGCGCTTGCCGAGCACCTCGACTATGTCGTGCTCACCAACCACGACTTCATCGGGTCGGTGACCCCACCCGAAGGGCTGGTGCTTCGCTCGGCGGTGGAGGTGAGCACGATGCGGGCGGGTCACTTCAACACCTGGCCGATCGACCGCTCACTGGACGCGGCGGGGGCGGGGGCTCCCGACTGGCGGGGACTCGGGGTGAACGCGCTGCTGGACGAGCTGCCGGGTCAGGTCCAGTGCAACCACCCCCAGTTCGTGGACGGGGGCTATGCCGCCTCCTTCGATATCGGCCTCGACCCGAGCCGCTGCGACTTCGTCGAGGTGCTCAACGGCTTCTCACCGGACGAGACTCCGGTGGTTCTCTCGGACCTCCACCGGGCCTGGGCAGCAGGGGGGCGGCCTGTGGTGACGGGGGCCAGCGATACCCACTACGAGGACGACTTCATCGGCACTCCTCGCACATGGATCCACGCCGTGGGGGACGCCGATGCCCTCGATGCGGCGCTATCTCGAGGACATGCGGTCGCGAGCGGGGGGCCGTTCGTGACCCTGGTGCTGGACGGGTCTGCCTCGGTAGGGGACACCCTCTCGGTGTCCGGACCGGTGATCGCTACGATCGACCTGCAGGCACCGGACTGGATGGAGCTCGGCGAGCTCGTTCTCATCGTCGACGGCGAAGAGGTGTGGACCGCCGAGCTGTCCGCGATCGCCGCGGAGGAGGAACTGAAGCACTACACGGTAGATGTCGAGGTCAGCCCGGCGGTGTACGTATCGGTGGTGCACCGGGGCGCGCCGCCGAGCTATCCGGCGACGGACGCGCCACCGGATGTGGTGAGCAACCCGGTATTCGTGGACTGAGAGCGCTCAGTCTTCGGAGTTGGGCTGGGGCTCGACCACCACCGCGGTGACCTCGCCGGCCTCTCCGAAGGACGCAGTGATGCGGATCTCGACCACCATCTGTCCGTCGATCTCGACGAGCTCCTTGCTGATCTCCACCTCGTCGGCGGTCTGGTCGAAGACCGCGTTGTACTCCTGGGGCCCGGAGCAGCCGAACACCCAGTGCTGGTCCGGCTCGAGCACGATGGACTCTCCGGGCTCGAGCCCCTGGGTCTCGTAGCCACCGCCCAGCATGGCCCAGGTGCCATCCTCGGACTGGAAGTCGAAGTCGACGCTGTCTTCCCAGCGCCACACCGAAGCGGACTTGAGCTCGCGGTCGAACTGGCCGGCCTCGGGCATCACGCCGCGCATCACGCCGGTGGTGTTGGACTCCCACCCATCGACCATGACCGGGTCGGTGGAGTTGCCGTCGATCAGGATGGCCGCGACGACCAAGGGCGTGCAGCCCGTGCTGAGGCTGAGGAGTGCGACGGCGGCGGTGAGAATGCGAAACATGAGAACCTCCCAGATTGGATGTGGAGACCCTAAGCAAGAGGTGTGCCAGTTTTTAGGTGCCGGAATAACCGACGTATGACACCGATAATTCACGGTGACTTCCCCTGCGGGCCATAGGCGTCGCGCCCGGATCGCGACACAGGTGTCCCGGCCAGCCAAGGTCGGCTGCGCTTCTATGTGGATTCAATTCGGTTATTCCGAACTGATGTTTTCACTCAACTATCAGCACCTCCGCTACTTCTGGGTCACGGCCCGAGAGGGCACTCTCACCAGCGCCAGCAGGCGTCTTCGGCTGGCTCCTTCCACGGTGAGCGCCCAGATCAAGAGCCTGGAGTCGAGCCTGGGCTACCCGCTCTTCGAGCGTCGGGGTCGAGGTCTGGTGCTCACCGAGCGGGGCCAGGTGGTCAAGCAGTATGCCGACGATATCTTCGCTCTGGGCGAGGAGATGGTCGACGCGATCAGCCGCTCCACCGGGCTTCGCCACGCCTACCGGTTTCGGGTGGGTGTGGGCAATGACCTGCCCAAGCTCGTCGCATGGGACCTGCTCTCACCGGCGCTCCGGGTGGATGACTTCCCGGTGCGTCTGGTCGTGCACGAGGAGCGGGCGGACCGTCTGGTCGCCGATCTTGCGGTCCACCAGTTCGATCTGGTGCTCACGGATCGACCCGTCGGTCTGTCCTCGGATGTCCATGCGAAGAGCATCCTGCTGGGTGAGTCAGGTTTGTCCTGGATGGCTGCACCAGCGCTGGCGGCCCAGGTTCTTCATGGGTTTCCCCGCAGCCTCCAGGGGGCACCGGTGCTGCTTCCCGAGGTTGGATCCGCGATGCGCGATCTGATCGAGCGGTGGTTCGAGCGGGTCGGCGTGCGTCCGGAGATCGTCGCGGAGTTCGGAGACAGCGCGTTGCTAAAGGCCTTTGGGCAGGAGGGTGCGGGGGTGTTTCCAGTGCCCACGATCGTCCGCTCGACGGTCGAGAGCCAGTACCGGGTCGTGGCGGTCGGCGACATGGAAGATGCCTGGCAACGTATCTATGCCGTGGTGATGCCGTCCCGGCTGGCCAATCCCGCGGTGCGGGCGGTCCTGGACGGGGCTCGGGATAATATTCGTTTTAAACGAAGTGATAATGCTTGATTATCTAATGGAACGAATGAAGACCGGGTCCTAGGTTGCGGTCAGACAGGGAGGTCCCGGTGAATGCTTCGCTTCAGGGGCGCTCGCGCATGGATTCGAGCGCCGATTCGGGTTCACGCGCCGAGGTCTTCGCCAGAGATCTGCTGGCATCTGTAGTGGTTTTTCTGGTCGCTCTGCCGCTGTGCATGGGCATCGCCATCGCATCCGGGGTCCCTCCTGCGATGGGGCTGATCAGCGGAATTGTCGGTGGGCTCGTCGTCGGAGTGCTCGCGGGCTCCCCCTTGCAGGTGAGCGGTCCGGCGGCGGGTCTTGCGGTGATCGTGTTCGAGATCGTGCAGGAACACGGGCTCCCCACGCTGGCGGTCGTCATCACCGCCGCGGGCGTGCTGCAGATCGCGGCCGGGGCGCTTCGGATCGGCCAGTGGTTTCGCGCGGTCGCGCCGACCGTGATCTACGCCATGCTCGCCGGAATCGGCATCCTGATCTTCGCGAGCCAGTTCCATGTGATGGTGGATGATGTGCCCTCCTCTTCGGGGCTCACGAACCTCGCGACGATTCCCTCGGCAGTCATGAAGGGGCTCACTCCACTCGAGGGGAGCCCGCATCACCTCGCAGCGGGGCTCGGCGTGCTCACGCTGGTCATCCTCGTCACCTGGAATCTCATCCGCGAGCGGCTACCCAAAGCACTCGCCACGCTCCCCGCACCGCTACTCGCGGTCGGCTCTGCGACGGTGGCGGCAGCGGTTCTTGGATTGCCGGTGGCTTATGTGAAGGTGCCGGCCAGCTTGAGCTCGCTCATCACCCTGCCATCGCCTTCGGACTTTCTTGCGCTCGCCAACCCTGGAATTCTCGGCTCTGCCTTCGCCGTAGCCGCCGTGGCCAGCGCCGAGTCCCTGCTGAGCGCTGCCGCCGTCGACAAGCTCCACAGCGGAGAGCGAACCAACTTCGACCGCGAGCTCGCAGCCCAGGGTGTGGGCAACACCTTGCTGGGGATCCTGGGCGGGCTTCCTGTCACCGGAGTCATCGTGCGCAGCTCGGCCAATGTGGAGGCCGGCGCCCGGACCCGATGGTCTGCGGTGCTGCACGGGGGCTGGTTGCTCCTGGCGCTGGCGGTATTTCCGGGGCTGCTCCAGACCATTCCCATCGCGTCGCTTGCGGCCGTGCTGGTGTATATCGGGTGCAAGCTCGTCAAGATCGAGGCCATCCGTGAGCTGTGGGCTCGGGGCCGAGCCGAGCTCGGGATCTATGTCGTGACGGTCGGTGCGATCGTGTTCACCAACCTCCTCGAGGGCTTGCTCGTGGGCCTCGCGCTCTCGGTGCTGCGCCTGGCCTGGATGTCATCGCACCTCGATATCGAGGTCGACGAGCGCTCGGATGGCGCGCTCGGAGTCACCCTTCGCGGGGCGGCTACCTTCGTCGTGCTCCCTCGCCTCGCCCGGGCTCTCGAGGCGCTCCCGGTCGACCGCGAGGTCCACCTGTACCTCGAACATCTGTCCTATGTCGACCACGCCTGCTTCGACCTGATCCGCGACTGGGAACGCCAGCGGGAGGCCCAAGGTGGAGGGGGGTTGGTCTTGGAGTGGGAGGAGCTGGAGCGCCGGACCCAACCCATCCCGGTGACCCCCGCGGCATAGGCGAACCCGATTCCATCCATGCGGGATCGCTGGCCTCGCATTACACCCGGTCAATGCTCAATGGCGACCAGATGCTAATCGGCTCGTTGATCCCAGACGCCACCCGGAGGGCTTGGGTGTTGAGCTACCTCGATGAGGTCGAGGACCACGGCGAAAACTGGTCGGAGCTACCTCTCGATCTCGGGGACGAGGTCGGCCGTTTCGAGAGGCTGCACATCGCGGCTGCTTACGCCCTGATGCTGGGGGGCCGCTCGGAGCTCATCACCCAGACCCAGACCGTGCTGATGCGGTCCGCCGTCGACGCGCTGCTGGTCGCACTCGACGATCTCGGCGACCGCATCGAAGTGCACCGCTCCAAGGGAGGGCTCGGGCCGCTACACCATCATGTGCTGCGAGAATTTGCGGCCCAGGTGCAGGAGACGGACTGGGTCTTCGCCATCTCCGGGGCTTGCCGAAGCGCCGCCTTCGAGCTGGAGGACGCGCTCCGAGAGGCGGTAGAGGCGGGGGCCGACGGGCCCGGGCAGGTCGCGAAGATCCACAACGACCTCGTTCAGGCGGTGATGAATCGCTTCGACCCGGGCACGCTGCCCAGCGGGCACACCGGGCTGGCCCTGATGTGGGTCGCAGCGCTGGTCGGGCTGGGCGATATGGACGACGGAAACACCACAGAGCACTACGCCGGGGTGTGAGTGGGCCGCTTCGGCGCGGGTCACGGATTGCCCCGGCCCGGGTTTTGCCATCGACACCATGCCGATGTCAGCCGTCCGCTCGATACGTCGAGGCGGCCCACCTGTGTGGGGGGAGTGCAGGGCTCAGGCCCGTCCGTATACGGCGTCCTATCGTCCGGTGTCTCCGGTGGCTTGGGACGGGATTGAGACGGTGAGATGGGCCGGGATCAGCGGCGCAGATGCTTGCGGTGCCCCACGTTGGAGAGCTCTGAGAGAACCGCCTCGATGGAGTCTTCGGGGATGAGGTCGCAGACCCGATCGGTGGCCTGATCGATGAGGGTCATGAGGACCCGATTGAGCAGCGGGCGGCGGTCCTCGACGGGGCGGGACTGGAGCGCCTCGAGGAGAAACTGATCGGGCAGGGTGGCATCGTGGAGCTCGAGCCCGTCCAATAAGCCCGACTGATCATGGGCACGAGCGTCCACGAGCAGCTGGAGCATGGAGCGACCGCGGCCCGAACCCTCGGGCTTGTCGAGGGCTGCGAACAGCACCTGGAGCGCAAGATTCGCGATGCGGACCTTCTCGACGCACTCGGCATCGGTCCACTGCTGTGCGGGTCGGGAGATGACGATCTCGGCGTCTTCCTGGCGGGCGGCTTCGACGGGGTCGACCGCTGCGGGCTCGTCCTCGTCGGAGCCGATGGGCACCAAGGAGCGCATCGGTGGGGTTCGCGTGAACCGGAGCTCGGTCACCCCGATCTCGATCAGGTCCCCTTCGGTGAGCTTCACCAGGGCTCGCACATCGTCCCCGTTGAGCCGGGTGCCGTTGGAGCTGCCGGCGTCCTCCAGGTAGAAGGAGTCGTCGATCTCCCGGACGATGCAGTGGACCCGAGAGAGCAGCCCGTCGGTGCGGATCTGCAACTCGCAGGTGCGACCCCGCCCGATCTGGAACACATCCCCACCGAGCGGGACGGGCTGGCCCTTGGGGGAGCCGTCCTGGAGCATGAGGGTGGGACGGGTCACTGCGAGGGAGGGCTTGGGCATGGGGAGCACGGAGCCCGTTGCAGCGGCCGCCCGGTACTGGAAGGTGCCGCCTCCGATGCTGAGCACTTCGCCGGAATAGAGCTGTCGAGCGGAGAGGCTGCCGGCGAAGCCGCTGGCGTTGGTGAGCTCCTGCTCGACGAAGTGCATTCCGCTGCGGTGCACGATGATCGCGAGGGTGACGGGCTGCTCTTCGGTGGAGAACTCGAGGCTCCCATCGACGCGCTCGACGACCACGACCTCGGGGGGCTCGAGGCTCAGTCCGACCATCTGGTCTCCCTGCTCCCAGAGGAGCGCGGCGCAGTCGCTGTCGAGCTCCGCGACGGGTCGAGGGAGGAGCGGTGCGATCAGGGATTCTTCGGTGGGGGTCTCGGGATCCGCATCGGCGGCGACGGGGATAGGGAGCGGGCTGGCATCGCGGACGAACTCGATGGGGATGTCGCCATAGAGCAGCAGGTCGCCTGGGGCGACCTTGAACTCTTCGGCCGAGGTCTCGTCGAGCCGCAACAGCCCCTCTGCTACGGAGATGTAGATGCGGTCGCCGTGCTTGGAGATCTGGAGGGGGTTGCTGAGCGCGGGAGCCATTTCTGGGGTGATGCACACCGAAGAGTCGATCTCGTGGCGGCTGGCCGAGGGGCCGTCGCCGATGCACACGAACAAGGTCTCCGGTGCGTCGAGCATGAGGTCTTCGTCGTCGTCGAGGTCCTCTTCGGCGACCTCGTCGAGGGGCGCGTCCCGCGTGAACAGGGTGGCAGCCCGCTCGTCGTCGAACCAGCCGTGTTCGGTGGGCCAGGAGCCACAGAAGACCAGCTCACGCTGGAGCTCGGAGTCGAAGTCGGGCCCGTCGTCGCTCCACAGCTGTGCGCTGGCGATGGGGAAGGATGCGATGTGCTGTGCGGCGCCAGACCAGAGATTGCGGACCACGGCGATGCGGGAGACCCGCTGTGGAAAGGCGTCCATGAGGCGATCGAAGAACTGAGCTCCGATGGCGGCGCGGTAGCGAAGCAGATCGACGACGGCGGCTGCCCATGAAGATGGCGTCTCCCAGTCGACCGCCTCGGAGAGCCCTTGTCCGAAGGTATCGCTGGCGAGCAGAGACCGGGCGGAGTCGGGCTCCAGGACGTCGGCGAAGACCCGGGCGAGGGCCTCGTGGGGACCGAAGCGCAGCGGAGCGGGGGGCCGGGTGGAGTCCTTGAGGCGGGCGCGCTCCAAGGTGTACAGCCCCCACCAGGCATCGAGCTGGCTGGGGCTGTAGGCGATGGCTTCGTCATAGGCTTCTACGGCTGCCGGAGCATTCCCTCCGAAGCGGTGGAGGTTGCCCAGACGCACGAGTCGATCGGCGTGGCTGTGGCCTTCGCTGGAGGCCTCGAACTCCATCAGGCGTGCCTGAAACCCCGCGGCGTCGGGGAATCGCCCGAGATCTTGGGCAGCGCGCCGCGCCAGGCGCAGCGCGATGGTGTGGTGAGGCTGGCCCTCGAGGGCGGAGCAGGCCGAATCGAGGGCCTCGTCGAGCTGGTCGGCGCTCATCCGCAGCCGCGCCAGGGCCACATGATCGGCGGGCTTGGCTGCGGCGGTGGAGCACAGCGCGGCGAAGTGTTCGAGAGCCGCCTCGGTGTCGCCGGTGTTCATGGCGGAGCGAGCGAGGTGTCGGCGGGCTTCGGCGTGGGTGGGGTCGAGCTCCAGCAGCTGCTGGTAGAGCGCGGCGACCGACTCGGGATCGGGAGTGGCTCGCCGGGCCAGGCGAGCGGCGCGCTCGAGTAGCTCGACCGAGGGGCCCGGCCCGGCTTCTGCCTCGTGGCGCATCAGCTCGACGACATCGCCCCAGTCTCCACGGGCGGTCCGGAGATCTTCGCGCAGCCGCAGCAGCTCGGGATCTTCCATACCGGTAGCGGCGGCGCGATCGAGCCAGAGCAGAGCGCTGGAGTCGCTGCCCTGTTCGTGGAAGGCTCGGCCGAGGCGGGATGCGATCTGGCCGAGCTCCTCGCCCTCTGCGTACAGCGCGAGCGCGCGGCCCCAGCGCAGGAAGCGCTCTGAGTCGGCCTGGATCAATCCGCGCAGCGCGGTCATCGCGTGATCGCGGGTGCTGTGGCCCTCCAGGGCGCGCTCCCAGGACTCCACGGCGCCGTCGAGCCCATTGTCGCGCTGGATTTCGGCGATCTCGAGCCACAGCGGTGCTGGGTTGCGGGTGTCTTCGGCCAGGCGGCTGAGCGCGGCGACGGCGGTCGCGGGGTCTCCCCGTGAGGCCCGGCTGCGGGCGAGCATGGTGCGCAGGGTGGCGACCTCTGGGGCGTGGTCCGGAGAACTGGCGAGGACGGCGATCAGCTCCTCGGCGAGCTCGTCGCGTTCTTGCAGGAGCACCACACCGGTGACCTGCCGGAGCAGCGTGGGATCGGCCTCGACCGCTGCTCGGAGCGCGCCGGCGGCGATGGGGCGGACCTCTGGGGCCCAGTCGACACAGCGGGTGAGCACCGCTCGCAGCGACTCGGGCGCGTCGAGCTGGTCGATGAGCCGCGTGACATCGCGCATGACCCAGTAGGGCAGGGGCTGTCGGTAAAGCGCCAACAGCGCCAGCATGCCGAGCCCGTACACATCCAGACCGACTGCGGGCTGGAGGCTTGGATCGAGTCTCTCGGGGGCGGCGTAGACCGGTGAGCCACTCGAGGCCAAGGCGCCGACGGCGAAGTCGGTGACCACGGCGACCCCACCGTCGCGGACGCGAACACAGTCGGGATGGAGGGCTCCGTGGATGAGGCCGGCCTCGTGGGCGGCGGCGATCCCAGCCTCGGCGTCGAGGACCGCGAGCAGCAGAGAGGCTCGGGACCCGCCGGCCTCGACGAGCTGGGTGAGGGTGGCGCCGCTCACCCGCTCTCTCGCGACCCAGCGCCGCCCGTTGACGAGCTGGCCATCGGCGAGAATGCGGGCGATATTCGGATGGTTCAGTGAGCGGGCGGCGTCGACGGCTTCCTGCAGGCTGGGCCCGAGATCGGCCACATGGGGGTGGAGGACCGAGACCTGGGCCAGGCACCCGTGTTCGCGGGCCTCTGCGACCCAGTGCTCGAAGGAGGCGTCGGTCGACTCGACATAGAGCAGTCGCAAGGAGCCGTCGATATAGCTGCCGGGCGTCAGCGATGAGGCGGGGGAAGGGGGCTCGGACTCGCCGAGGGCGGTGCTTGCTGCCGCCCGTTCCGTCGCCGCCACCTGTTCGGGGTCGGGGTAGCGCGCCGTGGCGGGCCGCTCACCCAGGTCGGACTCCGAGGCCAGGGCTCGGCCGGCGTTGACCTCGGACACCAAGGGCACGGTGCTGGGCACCAGCGCGCAGGGTGCGAGGCCGATCTGCACGGCGAGCATGCGGATATCCCCGCTCTCGTGCCGTCGGATGAGGGACTTCCAGAGATCGGACTCGAGCCAGCCTCCGCTCACCAGGGCGTCACTGACCCCGACTACGACCTGCTTGGCGTCGGCCAGGCTGGCTACGTCGGCGTCTTCGGCGGAGACGGGATGTAGCTCGGAGAACCCGGCGTGGGCCTCCCAGGGATGGGGATGGGCTCGGCTCGTGACCAGGACCTTCATGGCTCCTCCGGTCGGGGAGCATACTTCCTGGGCGGGGGGAACGCGCGGGGTCAGCGGACCGTGTAGCGGAACTCGCGGGCTTCACTGCTCCAGGTCCACCAGCCCAGGCTGCACCGCGACGGAGCCGAATCCGTCGGGGCGGATGGCGCGCACTCCGGCATCGTCGCGGATCCAGACGAGCACATGAATTCGTGGCATGAACTGAAATATATGGCAGCGTTCTTCCGATATGGTAGATCTATCAACAGGAGGCAGAAGTGTCTGAAGTTGCCGTCAAGGTCGGAGTGGGTGGTCGTCTGGTGATCCCGCGTGAGTATCGGGCGGCGCTTGGGATTGAGCCTGGCGATACCGTCATCCTTCTCATGAAGCCGGACGGACTTCACGTGCTGACGCCAGCGCAGGCTGTTTCCCAGGCGCAGGCCCTTGTCCGTCGGTACGTGACGGCAGAGCGGCACCTGTCGGACGAACTCATCGCCGAGCGCCGCGAGGAAGTCGATGCCTCGTGATGCGGTGCTCGATGCATCGGCCGTGTTGTCGCTCGTCCAGGGTGAGAGCGGAGCGGAGCGGGTAGCGGCGTGTATCCCAGGTGCGCTGATCAGCGCTGTGAACCTCGCAGAGGTCGTGGGCAAGCTCGCGGAGGCGGGTATGCCTCGCGATGACATCGACCTGGCGTTGTCCGGGCTCGGGCTGCGCGTCGCGCCCTTCGACGAGGGCGGTGCATACGCTGTAGGCATGTTGCGCCGAGCCACTCGCGCTCAGGGTCTCTCCCTGGGAGACCGTGCTTGTCTATCCCTCGGGGTCGCGAGTGGGCTCGTCGTGCTGACCGCAGATCGAGCCTGGTGCGCTGTGAATCTCGACGCACAGGTCGAGCTCATTCGGTAGCGGACGGTCGGCTCCTCCGGTCAGGGAGCCTCCTTCATGGGCGGGACGACCACGCGGGATCAGTGGACCGTGTAGCTGAACTCGCGCGCTTCACAGCTCCACGGTCGCTTGGGGTCGTCTGGGTCGATCTCGAAGGCCGAATCACAGAACACCGCGTTCAGGGTGCCGTTCGTAGGCTTGCCCAGCTCGACGATATTGCGCAGATCCACCAACCCGGGTGGTACCGCGACCGAGCCGAATCGGTCGGGATGGATGGCGCGCACGCCGGCATCGTCGCGGAGGTAGACCAGCACATGGCCCTCGTCGCGCACCGTGAGTCGGATCCCGAGCTCGGATCCGACCTCCAGCGCTGTGGGGTCTGCGATGATCTCCATACCCTTCGGCCCTTCCTGGTAGACCCCCAGACCGAGCTTCTGACCCCGGGCCTTGGTGGGCTGCCGCCCCTGATAGCGCGTGACGATCACCAGGAGCAGCCCGAAGAGCACCGCCGTCGCCGCGGCCCACAGCTGGGTGAAGTTGAGGCTGTCTCGACTCATGGGCAGGTCTCGTTGGGGGCTCCCGGGCTCCCGAAGTCTCCGTCGCTGCCGGGCCATGGGGAGGTGGAGTCGCACCAGTCATTGGGGTCGCCAAGAGCCGCGTTGCCGTACCGAGCGAGGTCGAGCTGCTGGGATTGACCGGGAGTGTCGAAGGCCGTGGACCAGGCGATCTCGAAGATGGTGACTCCATTGAAGATCAACAGCGCTTCATCCCCGGAGTCGCCGAGCTGGAAGCGGTTCCCGAGGGTGACGCGATCGTAGCCGATGTCGATCGGGGCGCCGCCGTTGGTGTTGGGATCCGCGTTGTCGCCGGCCACCACATAGCCCCCCGCTGGGACGGTCACGATCTGGTCGAGAGCCCAGGCATCTGCCCCCTGGTCTGCGAACACCCAGCCTCCACACAGGGTGATGTCCTGGGCGGTGGGGTTGTAGATCTCGAACCACTCCCCGTTGGCGAAGCTGACGGCATCGGGGGCGATGAGGATCTCGGTGATGACTAGGTCTCCGGGGGCGATGAGCCCCTCGTCGCACATGCCATCACAGTTCTGGTCGAGCCCATCTCGGACCTCCGTGGCGCCGGGGTTGACGGCGGGATCCGAGTCATCGCAGTCGACCGCGGTGGAGTACCCGTCCCCATCGGCATCGGTCCCGTCCACGCCATCACAGTCCGAGTCGATCCCGTCGCTGGCGTTGCTGTCGTCCCCGTCGGGATTGACCAGGGGCGCGCTATCGTCGCAGTCCCCGCCTCGGTCCGCCTCGAAGTCGGAGAGATCGCAGCTGCCATCCACGGCGACCACGACGACGGAGGGATTGCCCCAGCTGTCCTGGTCGAGATCCTCGAAACACTCGATGGAGTCGGCTCCGTTGCAGTCCTGGTCCGTGCCGTCTCCGATGACCTCGGGGGCTCCGGGGTAGACGGTCGGGAGGGTGTCATCGCAGTCCCCGTCGACCGGGGCCTCCTGCTGGGAGGGGTCGCAGCTGCCGTCGGTGGCGAGGGTGGGGGTGGAGGTTCCGACGCCGTCCCCGTCGGAGTCGACGAAGCAGGAGACGGTGTCCGAGCCGGAGCAGTCCTGGTCGATGCCATCGTCGGGGACCTCGGCGACGGCGGGGTGGATGCCGGGGTCGGTGTCGTCGCAGTCCCCGCTCTGTGGGGCCTCACCGGGGTCGAGGCAGTCGGCATCGGCAGAGGGGACCGGGGTGAGGGTGCCCCAACCATCCCCGTCGAGATCCTCGAAGCAGTCGGTGGAGTCGGACCCATCGCAGTCTTGGTCGATTCCATCGGCGACCACTTCGGGGGCACCTGGGTAGATGGTGGGCTCGCCATCGTCGCAGTCGAGATCGTCATCGGCCTCGCCATCTTGGGTGTCGCAGACCCCGTCGAGAGCGATTGTGGTGGCGATTCCTCCCCAGCCATCTCCGTCGGAGTCGACGAAGCAGATCGTGGCATCCACGAGGTTGCAGTCCTGATCGACCCCGTCATCGGGGACCTCATCGGCATCGGGGAACACCGTGAAGTCGGAGTCGTCGCAGTCGCCGTCGAGCTCGGAGAAGCCGTCTCCGTCGTCGTCGCAGGTGTCGAGTGGACCGTCCGTGCACTCCACCAGCTCGACGGAGAGCACGCAGACCCCGGTATCCTCTCGGTCGTCCTGGACGGTGAGCAGCAGGTCGTGGGGACCGGCGCCCAGGTCGAGGGAGAGGGAGAGGTTGGAGTTGGCGTCGACGGTGGTGGTGTCGAGCACGCCGTCTGCGGTGGACTCGACGCTCAGCTCGATGAGACCGCCCTCGTCGTCCTCTACTCGCACGCTGAGGTCGACGGCCTCGTCCGCCGGGAGCAGGGCCCCGTCGGCCGGGAGGAGGACCTCGCAGCGGGGGGCGGTGTTTGCCAGGGGCTGGAGGCTGACCGAGTCCGTAGAAGTTCGGCCCTGGACATCGGTGACGGTCATGGAGAGGACCTGGGAGGCATCCGAGAGCTGGACCTCCACGCCGAGATCGCCGCCCGGACAGGGGGAGAAGCCGCTGGTGGCGAGGATGCCATCCCGATCCGTCGCGACAACGGCCGCCAGGGTGGACAGATCGCCGCTGTACTCGATGGAGCCACACACCTCGACGGGCGTAGAGGGGTCGAATTGGCCCCCGTCGACCGGGAGGACGAGATCGAGGACTGGACCCTTGGAGGTGTCGCTCAGGCCGATCTCAGTGCAGCCGAGCAGGGCGAGGGAAATGAGGAACATGGGCTCTCCGTCCCTCTCCCTGTAGCCCCTCCGGGAGGATCAGTCGTCGCTATTGGGCTGCTCTGCGGGGGTGACCACGACCGCGGTGACCTCGCCTTCATCCCCGAAGGAGGCGGTGACGGTGAGCTCGATCATGGGTTCGCCGTTGACGACGACGGTGTCCCGGACGACCTCGACGGTGTCCGCGGGCCGATCGAACTCGGCCTGGTACTCACCGGGACCGGCACAGCCATAGACCCACTGTTCGCCACTCTGGAGCACGCGGGGCTCGCCATCGATGAGCTCTGAGCTGTCGAAGCCCCCGCCGAGCATGGCCCAGTCCTCTCCGATCAGGTGGAGCTCGATCTCCACATCCGAGCCGAACCGGTACAGCGCTGCGCGGTCGACTTCACGGTCGAAGGGCTGAACCAGGGGGAGGTCGCCCATCATGCGGCCAGTGACGTTGGACTGCTCGGCCATATAGCCGGTGTCTACGCCAAACTCGTAGGGCTCTGCGTCTGGACCGTCGATGGCATCGGCGATCAGGATCGCGGCGGGAATCTCGATACAGCCGGTGCCGAAGCTGAGGAAGGCGACTGCGGTTGCTAGGGTGCGGAACATGGGAACCTCCTGAAGACGAAGAGAGAATGTCCCGTCGGCCTGTTGTGGGCTCTTACGGACGATTTCACCGGGGGCGGGCGCCGGGTGGATGACCGCGGTAGACGGTCCCATGACACCCTTCAACATCCTCTGTCAGTCCCCGGTTTCCGAAGGCTCCAGTCCGAAAGAAGCCATCGGGAACACGGTCTCGATGGCCCGGGAAGCCGATGATCTCGGCTACCACCGGTTCTGGGTCGCGGAGCACCACAGCGACGATGCCCTCGCCTCGGCCTCGCCCGAGATCCTGATCGCGCACCTGGCCAGCATCACCAAGAACCTGCGGATTGGCTCGGGTGGTGTGCTGCTCCCGTACTACCGGCCGCTGAAGGTGGCAGAGCAGTTCAACCTGCTGGAGGCGCTCTTCCCAGGGCGGATCGATCTGGGAATCGGTCGCAGCGGGGGTTCCGAGGGGCACGCCGCCCAGGCGCTCGGCTTGAAGGCCGCGGGGGGCTTCTCGGCGGTGGATGAGCTGCTCTCCTGGCTGGGGGTCGGAACGGAGAAGCGTCCCTTCACCGACACCTTCGCCTCTCCCCGGGTGCAGTCCACGGTCGAGCCGTGGGTCCTGGGAACCAGCCCGGCCAGCGCGACCTATGCGGGGCTTCGTGGCCTACCGTACGCCTTCGGGGGCTTCCTCGATCCGCGCGGTATGGTCCCAGCGTTGGCGGCCTATCATCAGAACTTCCGCCCCAGTCGATGGCTCGAACGGCCCCGGGTGAACCTGGCCTGGTATGTACAGGCTGCGGCGACGGAGGCGGAGGCTCGGGCGCTCACGGTGAGCTCGGAGCACTGGTTCGTGGAGACCCTGCTCCGGGGCCGCAATCCACGCTTTCCCGATCCGGCTGGGATCGTCGCGGAGTACAGCCCGATGGAGCAGATGGCCATCGCGATGCGTCGGCAGTTTGCCCTGGTCGGGACCGCTGAACAGGTCCTCGAAGGGCTCGAGGCCCTGGTACGCCAGACCGCCGCAGACGAGCTCACCCTGGTCACGATCCCCTTCGAGCACGAGGCTCGGCTGGAGTCGTATCGGTTGCTCGCCCATGCCCGGGGCGTGCCCGAATCCCCAGAGCGGCTACAAAGTAGCGGGAGGCACTGACAATGGGCCACGATGAGGTTCCGGACTACCTGCGTGGAGTCACGCAGTCCGACATGAACGACCAGCACCCCAAGCGCAAGGTCACGCCGCCTCCGGCTGCCATGCGCGAGGTGGGGTTGGGAGGGCCCCCTGCGGAGACCGAGAAGGGCTCGGGCATCCTGGTGATGCTGCTGAATATCTTCCTGATCGGCGGGACCTTTGCCCTCGTCGTATTCGTCGGCATCGGCGGAACGCTCGGCTATGGCGCCTACTCCATCGGCGGGGCCGAGCTGGAAGCCCGAAGCAAGGGCACGGAGCTCGTGGCCCTGGTCGAGGGAAGCGAGGGCATCGCTCGCGACCTGATGAAGCGCGGTGCGGGGCCAGAGATCCTGTCGGTCTACGAGCGCTTCGACTCCGCCGAGGGGCACGAGAAGTTCGCCGCCGCTTATGCATTCGCCGGTGCTGCAGAGGGTGCGGTGGTCCAGGTGGGCTTGATGGGCGGATCCACAGCAGACCAGACCGCTCGACTCCGGCGCCCAGCCGATGCGTACCAGGCGGCTCATGCCAACTGGGAAGCCAGCGCGGCCACGGTGCCGGGCGTCGCCACCTGCATGCTGGGCCTGGCCTCTTGTCCGGAGCACACGCTGTAGCCCATGTGGTTCTTCATCTTGTTGGGTTGCCCGCCGCCGCCGACTCCGCCGCTCCCGCGGGGTGGGCTGGTGATCAACGAGATCATGTCCGACAACCGCACCTCGATCGCCGATCCGGCGAACCCAGAGTGCCCCGAGTTCGACGACTGGGTCGAGGTCCTCAACATCGGTACGCAGCCTGTAGAGCTCGGCGGGGTCGAGCTTCGAGACCGCAACGGGGTCTTCGTGTTCGAGCCAGGAGCGCTCGATGCCGGTGAGCGCGTGCTGGTGTGGACGGATGGCCAGCCCGAGCAGGGGACTCTCCACGCGCCCTTCGGCGTCAGCAAGGATGGAGAGCCGCTGTGGCTGGCGGACGGCTCCATGGTCTTGGACGAGGTCGAGGTCCCCGCTCTCGGTCCCGACGAATCCTGGGCCCGGCTGAAGGACGGCGGGGCGGAGTTCGGCATCACGGATCGCCCCACACCAGGCGAGCCCAATGGTCGGCAGCTCCCCGACGACCCGTGCTTTGTGCCGGACTCGGGCTTCGACGACCACGCCTACCCGTGCATCTCAGAGCGCGAGTCCTTTCTGGCCCTGTCGGGGGGTCGTGCAGGGGTTGCGGTCGTGAAGTTCGACATCTTCAGCTTCTCCGACCCCGCGAGACGCCGCATCGCCTACGTGGACTCCCAGTTCTACACGCTCCACGATCAGTTCTACATCTTCACCGTGGTCAATGGGCAGGTCTTCGAGGGGCTCACGGAGTACCCGTCCTTTGCGGGTAGCTTCCCGACCTGGAAGGCCGTGGACGACTGGGCCCATTCGGTCGATCTGGAGTCCATCTTCCCCCGCGAGCAGATCCGCTTCTCGGGAGAGAGGCTGTACAGTCCGTACTTCTACAACTCGATCAACGGATCACCCCGTGAGGTGGGCGTGGGCACGGTCGTGTTCCGCGAGGCTACAGAGACGCGGGAGGAGCTGTGGGCCTTCGAGCTCGAGGCCGGGGATGACATCCGCCCAGCGGACCTGGCCGTGTACTTTCAGATGCTCGAGAGCTCGGGCCCACCGGAGTTCGCGGAGATCGTGTGGTTGGTCCGATCCGGAGCCCAGGAGGCCGTGGCCCAGCAGGTCGAGGCTGCGGGTGGGCCGCTCGCATCGCGGATTATGCGCTACACCGAGCTGTCCGAGCCGGGCGAGGTGGAGGTCTACAATCCGGGCATCACCGCGGGTCGCGCATTCATGGTGCGCACGGGCGAAGAGGGGCTGGAGGACTCGCGCAATGAGTTCATCCTCGTGGTCGATGAGATCCCGGACTACCTGCCGCCCTGTCGCGCCCTGATCACGGCGGTTCCGCAGACTCCGCTGTCCCACGTCAGCCTGCTCGCCCGCAGCCGGGGCATCCCCAACCTCTATGTGGCCGGTATCACCACCGATCCGGCGTGGGATGCCTGGAAGCGGGTCCGTTCCCCGGTCGCCATCGAAGCGACCGAGCAGGGCCTCCGGGTGGTTCAGCTCGAGAACTCCGAGTTCGCGCAGTGGACTGCGCTGCTCGAGACCACACCTCCAGAGCTGGTCTCGGTCGATCCCGCGGGGCTGCCGTGGACCGTCGATCTGGCGGCGGCAGAGCCGATGCTGGAGCTGCGGCCGATCGTCGGCGGGAAGGCGGCGGGGATGCGCCAGCTGCTCGCGACGCCGGGGATCGACACACCGGACACGCCGCTGGCACTCACCACTCGGGCCTACCACGCCCATATGGATGGGCTCCCGAGCCCTGCTGGGTCGCCCGATCCGGGGTGGGTGGCTCGGATGTTGGATGCCCCGCCATTCCTCAGCACCCTGGATGCACCGCTGCGCTTCGCTGTGCTCGAGGGAAGGGCGGCATACGATGCGCGCTATCCCGCCGCCCTCGACGCCGATCGGATCGACAACTTCCTATCGCTCCTTCCTCCGGGAAACCCCACCGGGGATCTAGCCCGCGGGGATGGGCTGCGTGGCCATGTGGCCCGCTCACCGCTGGACCCCGGAGTGTCCGACACCCTCCTCGCAGACCTGCAGCAGCAGTTCGCGGCGCTGCCCGCCGGTCAGGGGCTTCGGTTCCGCTCATCCAGCACGGTAGAGGACCTCGAAGGGTTCAACGGCGCGGGGCTGTACATCTCGGTCACGGGCTTCCTCGACCCGGCAGATGGGCGGCCTGCGGACGAGGCCATCCGCCAGGTCTGGGCCGCCTATTGGGGTGCCGAGGCCTTCGAGGAACGCCGGAGGGCGGGGATCAACCCCCTCGATGGGGGCATGGCGATCCTGGTGCACCCTCGCTTCGATGACGGTTTCGAGAGAGCCAACGCGGTGATCACGCTCACCCGGCTTCCCGATGGTTCCTCTCAGATGCAGGTCAACGCCCAGATCGGATCCATCAGCGTGGCCAATCCGCCCACCACCTGCCCGCCGGTCCTGCCGGAGCAGATCCTAGTGACCGAGGCCGGAATCGAGAGGCTCTCCCCCAGCTCCGAGACGGCGGACCCAGTGCTCTCCGATCCCGAGTTGCTGGACCTCTACGACCAGACCCGTGCGGCGGTGGACGGCTGGTTGTTCGAGGAGAACAGCGCGGTCGCTCCAGAGAGGCAGCGTGCGGTCCTCACCCTGGACCTCGAGGCGCGGGCGATGCTCTCCGGCTGGGCCGGATCGACGACGGATAGGCTGGTGATCAAGCAGGCGCGCAGCCTCGATCCGTCTCCCGCGGGTCTCCCGGTGTCGGTCCGGGATCTGGCGGCTCCCGAGGACCTGCTGGGCAGGGCTTCGCGGATCCGGCGCACCGAGTGCACCTCGGACGCGCTGCGGGTCGTGGCGGACAGCCTGAACACCGATCCGCTCCAACCACCGGAGATGGGCTACGCCGACACACCGTTCATCATCGCGGTAGAGGTGGCCGCTCTGGCGGAACTCCCCGGGGTCTGGGCCGCAGGAGAGGGGGCGCTGTGGTCTCACCTGGACCTGGCTTCTGGGCAGATCACCACAGATGGCATCGACATCGAGGTCGCAGACGGCTGGCTCCAGGCTGGGGATAGCGGCTGGGCGCTCGATCTGGACGGTCAGGTCGCCTCGGGCGGGCCGATGTCCTGCACGACGACCACCCTGTGGGCCTCTCCGGACGACTTCTTGCTCCAGATCCTCGATCAGTGACTAGCGCAGGGCCAACAGGGCTCCCAAAGCGCTCGATGCCAAGGCTCCCACGGCGACCAGGGCTTCCCAACGTCGCGTCCGGTAGGCAGATCTTGGGCGGGGCGGGCGCCGGTCAGGGGTCCACACCCGCGCAGGCGCGACCCGCACGATCCAGTCAGGTTCGATCCGCTCCGGCGGCGGGGTCTGGTTGATCCAGGCAGAGATCTCCTCTTCGGCAGTCATCATCCCTCCTCCCCGGTAGATGCGACTGTCGCTCTCATCGGATTCTCCGTGCAGCCTTTGAGGGCGGCGGTGGAGTAGGCTGGTCTGGTGAGCGACGAAACCTCAGGACTCGCAGCGGCTCCGCCGCCTCCCCGTGCCGTCACGCCGGCGCTGCTCGAGTCTTATGTTCGAGCCGCGATGCACCGGGAGCGTGGGCCCGGAAAGGTGCTTGCCGTGTGCCACCCGCTGCGGATGTACAAGGTCCCACGGCACTTGTTCGAGGCGCTACGCGCCGAGGGCTTCGAGGTCGATATCGTCGAGACCCAGATCGATCGGGTCGAGTCGATCACGGGGATCCGCGACGCTCTGGTGCGCCTGCACGCGGACAGCTCACAGGTCGATCTGCTGGTGTTCAGCGGGGATGGAAGCCTCGACCACCATGTGTTGGTAGCGGCGTTCTGGGCCTTCTACCCAGAGCTGGTCTCTCCGACGCCCGGGGGGATCGAGGTGAGCGAGCCCACCGATGAAGAGCTCGCTGCCCTCGACCCCGCGCTTAGGCATGCCTTCCTCGCCCCGCTCCCTACCGCAGAGGGGATCGAGCCTACCGAGGCCACCATTCAGCGGATCTGGGCGCTACGGAACCGCGTCGAGGGTCCGATTCGGCGCCGCCGGGCCCCGTGGCGAATCGCCGCGCGCGCCGAGCGACTGGAGGCCGATCCGCTGCTTCGGCTGGCGGTGATGGCTACTGTCCTGCCGCATCGCGTCCGGCTGCGGGCGGCGGGCTTCGATCTGTCGGGATTGGCGGACGCGACCCAGGCCCACACCTTCCAAGGGCTCTACCCATTCATTCGCTCAATCGCCTGCTATCCGGCCGGCACGGCGGCGGATAACGCTCTATATGCGGGCGTTCCGGGGTGGTTGTATGCGCAGTCGAGTCGCATCCTCACCCGGTTCGAGGCCCTCGATGGGCTCCGTCAGCGATGGGAGGCGGGGCTCACGGCGCGCTTCGTCGCTTGGTTCAAGACCGCGGTGGTGGTGCCGGCCCGGTTCTCGGTGGTCGCCTTCGACGGGGAGTGGCAAGCGATCAGCAGTCATGCGGCGGGGGGCCCGGGCGGGGGGCGGTTCTTCCAGCCCGACCTCGAGGCCAAGACCGGCGGCTTGCTCGGCTATCTGTTGCGGGTCCCCAGCGTGCTCTGGCGGGAGGCGTTCTCCGACACCGTGGTCGAGGTCCGTGCCGAGACCGTAGAGGGCACACCTAAGGTCGAGACGGTGGGACGGATGGTGGAGGCGATGTTCTCCAACCGTGCTTTCATTGGCGGAATCGGCGCCATTCCCTCCACCAATCCGACCAGCTTTGCCGGGCAGTCCTCTCTGGTGATGGGCCCAGCCCTCTGGTACCGGGATGGGTCTGGTGCGCTGCAGCTCGACTTCTCTGGGCTGCTCTCCTTCTTCGAGGCCGCCGCCAAGGGCATCATCGGTCGGGCGCTCCACCTCGTGGGAATCGGTGCGGGTCGGTTGGCGGGTGGGGGCAGGTTCTGGTTTGCCAGTCCCCATCACCAGATCACTCTCACCGAGGGAGAGTCGGCGAAGCTGAAATTCATGGGGGCCGACTCTCGCCCCAAGTTCGTGCCTACCCAAGTGAGTGGCGACCCCTACCAGGCGACCTCGATGCATGTACGGGTCGCGTGGGGACCGCTGCCCCTGCTGGCGGGGCTGGACTCCTTGCTGCTCGCTGCCGCCCAGCGCTCTCTCACCCGGCTTCGACAGGTGCAGAGCTGGCGGCTTCAAACGGTATATGTCGGGGGTCTGGCCTGGTTTCGGCACAGGGTGGGGCGCGGTTGGAGCCCGGATTTCTGCAAGAAGACCGGTCTCTTCGAGCCTCCTCTCTTCTTGCCGCGCAACGTCGGTCGCGCCCAGGAGCAACTGGTGCGACGCTGGCATAGGCTGGGAGCGGGGCGCTTCGTCGACACCACCGAGCAGGGGCTCAAGCTCGGGCGCCGAGGGCGCTACGCCCACAATGGGGACCAGACCTGTCACCTCGTGCTGCTTCGGGAGCGCGGTACCTTGCTGGTTCGCCAGGTTCGAAAGGATGAGAGCGGTAAGATCTACGAGGCCCGGACCACCTATCAGCGCTGGGGCGGGGGATGGGTCGTGCACGATGGCCAGACCCGGTCCTGGTCCGGAGATGACGACCCTCGAATCCTCATGGAGGAGCACTACTTCCGCGATGCGGAGGCGTTCAGGCTCGAGGCGCCGAGCTTCTTCCCGTTCGTGCGTAGCGACGAGCACGAGGCCGTGTTCAGGGATGTGACCGAGGAAATCACCGACCCCCGAGCTCTCCCGGGGGACGACTACTGATCTTTATTCTCGATCCGGTCGAGTACATCCGATGGTAGGACCCCGCCGATCACCAGAGAAGCCAACACATCGGCTCTCGGGCTGGGCTTCAGGGAGCCCTGGTCTCCGGACTCCGGGAGGCCCAGCGCCTCGATATGGGAGAGGCACTTCTGCTTGGCGGGCTCGGGAGCCATCTTCAGGCAGGGGCCGACAGGCATGGGCGTCACGACGGGCTTCTGGGTCGGTGCGACACGAAGGCAAGGCCCGACGCGGATGGGTGGTTGTGGCTTGAGCGGAGGCGATAGACAGGGCGTGACCGGCGGCTGCGGAGGGATCGCGACCTTCAAGCACGGATGAAGCGGAGGAAAATCACCCGCATCCGGGTGGGGAGTGCCGGTGTCCGGAGGGAGGCTGAGACAGGGCATGACCGTTTCGTCGGGCGCATCATGCTCGAACAACCGGCCGACCAGCGGCAGATCCTCGGGCCCGCAGCCATCCACGCAGGCCGACAGCCCCAGAGCAGCGAGGACGGCAGGGGGGAGCTTGGACTTGGACATGGCTCAGCCTACCTCATGGATGACCCGATCCAGCTCCTGGAGCAGGATGTTCTTCCGATCGGTGGTCAGGAAGGCTCCATCGATGGCATTCCGGGCCAGGGTGACCAGCGCAGGGGCACCGAGGTCGAGGGCTCGGGCCGTCTGTCGGTAGTTCTCGCCGATATACCCACCGAAGTAGGCGGGGTCATCACTGTGAATGCTGACCCGAACCCCCCGGTCCAGGAGGCGGGCGAGAGGATGGTTGGCCAGGTCTTCGACGACGCGTAGAGCGAGGTTGGAGAGGGGGCAGACGGTGAGCGGGATCTGCTCGGCGACCAGGCGGTCGACCAGCGCGTCATCCTCGATCGCCCGGACGCCGTGGTCGATTCGCGAGACGCCCAGCAGGTCGAGGGCTTCGATGATGTAGGCGGGGGGACCTTCTTCACCCGCATGAGCCACGGTCCGCAGCCCCTCTGCCCGAGCCTCATCGAAGACCTCGGTGAACAGGGACGGGGGCCGGCCCTGCTCCGAAGAGTCGAGTCCGACGGCGATGAACTGGTCCCGGAAGGGCAGGGCAGAGCGGAGGGTGGCCATGGCAGAGCCGGGGCTGAGGTGGCGTAGAAAGCACAGGATGAGCTCTGAAGAGATGTCGAGCTCGACACGCGCCCGGTCGAGCGCCGCGCCGATACCCTCGAACACTGCGTCGAGGGGGACCCCCCTCTCGGTGTGGGTCTGGGGGTCGAAGAAGATCTCGGTGTGGCGCAGGTTGTCTACGGCTCCGCGGACCAGGTAGGCCCAGGTGAGGTCATGGAAGTCCTCGGCGGTCTGAAGCACCGCTGCGCCCGCGTAGTAGATGTCGAGGAAGCTCTGAAGATCGGTGAACTGGTAGGCGGCGCGGATGGCTTCCACATCGGAGTAGGGGAGCGACACCCGGTTGCGCTCGGCGAGCTGCATCATCAGCTCGGGTTCGAGACTGCCTTCGATGTGTAGATGCAGCTCGACCTTGGGGAGCGCATTGCAGAGGGCGTCGAGGTTCATGATGTCTCCTGGGGTCCGGACGCCGTGACCGGCCCGCGCTTGGAGTATCCCCAATCTGATCCGATTCGGGTTAGCTTCCGCGGATGAAGAGTACCGTGCGTCTACGAGAAGGAATGGCCTTCGATGCCGAGGTCGGTGGCCACAGCCTGGTCATCGATGCGACAGCGCAGCATGGGGGGCAGGACCTCGGTCCTCCGCCCAAGGAGCTCCTACTCACGGGGCTCGCCGGGTGTGCTGCCATGGATACGGTCAGCATCCTACGTAAGATGCGGGCGGCTCCGAACACCCTGGAGGTGTCGGCCTCTACCGAGACCACGGAGACTCACCCCAAGGTGTTCACCGAAATGACCGTGCGGGTCGAGGTCACCGGAGAAGTGCCTCCCAAGAAGCTGTGGAAGGCGGTCGCCCTCTCCCGAGACCGGTACTGTGGGGTCGCTGCGATGCTTCGTGCTCACGCCCCTGTTCGGTACATCGTCGTGCTCAATGGGCAGGAGATCCCCGAGTCTACGGAGCATTGAACTCGTGGCACCGAGTCGGCGCCCCTATGCATCCTGCCCCGGATCGGACAGGGAGCAGCCCTGAGTGCGCGGCTCTACGGGTGACGCAGGATTGGGACGTTGTCCGGTGCTGAAATCGTGACAGGGCGGGCGATCTCGGACGCGGAGCACAGCCGGCAATGGACGATGTTGCGCGTGCTGTCGATGGGTGTGGTTCTTCTCGGGCTTCCCTATCTGGTGCCCTACACCTGGATGGGTCAGTTCTGGATAGCCGGGCTGCTGTGCGTGGTGCTGGTGCTCGTGGGTGTGGTCTATGCCTGGGCACGCCGCTCGGACCGGCCCGACATCGCGGCGATCGGTGTGCTCGGCCTGGTGACGATCCTGCTCGTGGCCTCGGATGTGGTGTTCGGAGGTTTCTACGATCCGAACTTCGGGTGGATCTACATGGTTCCGGTCGGGGCCGTCCTGCTCGCCGATACCAAGGTGGGTCTTGGATTCACTGCGGTGGTGATGGCTATCGTGGTGGGGTTCTGGGGGGTCGACCAAGCGGGCATCCACCTGCAGAACCCGTTCCCAGATGAAATCCGCGCGGCAGGCCCTGGTCAACCGGATCCTCACGGTCACCGGGATCGGAATGGTGATGGCAGGGGTCGAGTGGAGAAGTCGGTCTCGTCAGGCATCCATAGCGGCGGCCCGCGATCAAGCCGAGGCAGCCAGCCAAGCAAAGAGTCGGTTCTTGGCAGTGATGAGCCACGAGCTGCGCACGCCACTCAATGCCATCCTCGGCTACGCAGAGCTGGTCGAGGAGTGTCCTGCGGTGCGGGCAGATGCCGAAGCCCTGGGGGATCTCGAGCGAATCCGCGAAGCATCGTCGCACCTCACCCAGTTGATCGGCGATCTCCTCGACGTGACCCATCTCGAGTCCGGCTCGGTGGTCTTCGAGCGCGTATCCGTCGACATGAGCGCGCTGGTCACGGGCGTAGTGACTTCGTCGCGCGACTCGATCGAAGCAAACGGAAACAAGCTCTCGGCGGAGGTGGGCGAGAGCTTCATCCTTCAGACGGACGCCGGTCGTGTCACCCGCGTGGTCGAGGCGATTGTGGCCAATGCAGGCAAGTTCTGCCAGGACGGGAGCGTTGTGGTGAACACCCACCACGACTCTTCACGGTGGTGGGTCGAGGTATCGGACACCGGCATCGGCATCGCAGAGGAGTCCCTGGAGTCCATCTTCGTGCCCTTCACACAGGTCCACGGTGATCTACACGCGCAGTACGGGGGAATGGGGCTGTCGTTGTCGCTCTCCCGTCTCCTCGCTCGGCAGCTTGGCGGAGATCTCACGGTCGAGAGCGAGCTGGGTGTGGGCTCCTGCTTCCGCCTGGTGCTGCCGATCTGATTTCCATCCTCCGCGCGCTGTGTCCATCGAGGATATACAGGCGCAGGAGGGACGGCAGATGGATGCTTCGCCTCAATCCCAAGAACTCACCGAGAGCGGTTGGCCACCCTGGGTCGAGACCTGGGTGCTTCCCTATATGCAGGACTCGGCCTTGTGGGGCGTGTTCATCGCCCTGCTCGGACATGCGGTCATCATCATCGCACCCTTGTTCTCGATGCTGGCCCGAGGCGAGCTCATCGCGCTGCTGCCGATGTTCGGCGTGGTGATGCTCTCTGGGAATATCGCCTGGATGGACATCCGTCGCACCAAGGGACCGGGGGTGGTGCTCGGGGTGATCGTCGCGACCTGGGTGGTGGCGATCGCCGTCGGCTATATCGGGTTCATCACCGATATCTTCTGAGCAGAACGGACGGCTTTGCAGCCGGCTGTTGTGAAGATGCTCGGGACGTCCTAGCGGACGGACTTGACGTCGTCTGGGGTCACGATCCCATCGTTATTGCCCCAAGAGTGGCGCACGAAGGTGGTGACCGCTGCGATCTCGTAGTCGGAGAGCTGGGCCTGAGCGGGCATGGCGCCGTTGTAGTCGGTACCCAAGACCGAGATCGGACCGTTGATGCCCTTGACGACGATGCCGGCCATCTTCTTGGGATCGCCGTAGAACTCGCCGGCCCCCGCGAGTGGCGGGTATGCGCCAGGTAGCCCCTTACCGGTTGGCTGATGGCATGCGGCGCAGATGGTGCCGTACACCTTCTCGCCCTCGGCCATGAGGGCTTCCTTGGTGACCGGACCGTCGACGGCCTTCTTGGGCGGGACCCACACCTCTTCGACGATCTTGAACGGAGGCGAAGCGCAGTACTCGAAGCCCGTCTTGTGGCTGCGGAGCCAGCTGTAACACTCGCCCTCGTAGCGGTGAGACTGACGAATCCGGATGTCTTCGACATCGGCCTCGGAGGGCCGCGTATAGCAGCCAGAAGAGAACCCGATGACTGCGATGAGCGCGTAACGCATGGACCATTTACCCCTGCGTGCGAGAATCACACGATTGTCGCCCTGTGTACCTCACGCGGCCGGGCCCGGCGAAGGTCCTGCAACGACTTGGGGCACCCTCTGGCGTGGTGCCACCATGCGTTGCATTGCGTTCTGGGCGCGAACTCCTAGAAGGTGCGTCGAACGACCGGAGGACGAATGAAGGGCATCTGGAAAGCGCTCCTACCTATGCTGGCGGTGGCCTGTGGCCCTGCAGCAGGGCAGGGACCAGGGCGTGCTCAGGTGGTATTCGCCGACAACTGTGCCCCGTGCCATGGGCCGGTTGGCGAGGGCAACCACGCCATCCTCGCACCCAAGATCGCGGGGCTCCCGGCCTGGTATGTCTCCGCCCAGATCGGAAAATTCCGTGCCGGTGTCCGTGGGGCCCACGCTGACGATCTCGAAGGGCTGCGCATGCGTCCCATGTCCAAGACCCTCGAGACCTACGATATCGGGCCCATCGCGGACTACGTCGCGTCGCTTGCGGTGCAACCGGATGCGGTAGCGGCTACCGGAAATGGCGAGGCCGGCAAGGGATTCTACGGTACCTGCGCCGCCTGCCACGGTCAGGACGGTTCGGGCAACGAGGCCATGAAGGGCCCGCCGATCGCCAACCTCGACGCCTGGTATATCGAGTCCCAGCTGCACAAGTTCCGCAAGGGCATTCGTGGTGTACACCCCGATGATCAGACCGGTGCTACCATGCGCGGTATGGCCAACACACTGCCCAATGACCAGGCCGTTGCAGACGTGGCTGCCTACATCTCTACGCTCTGAACCTGCCCGTTGGGGCAACCAGGAAACACCCATGGCGAAGAACTACACCGACACTGAAGTGATGAACCGCGTGTTCGCGATCACCATCCTCGGATGTGTGCTGTTCTGCGGCAGCGTCATCCTCTTCATCCTCTAGGCGACCGGAGAAAACGGTGCTCAAATACCTCCTCCCACAGGGGTCATCTTTCGCAGGCGACATCGACTTCCTGTTCCTCACCATCTTCGTGATCGTCGGGTTCTGGTTCGTCCTCACGATGGGGATGTTCTTGTACCTGACGGTGAAGTACCGCCGTCAGGATGGCGTGAAAGCCGAGTACATCACGGGTAAGGAAGCCAATCTCAAGCGATGGATCACCATCCCCCACGCGCTGATCATCCTTTGTGACATCGTGCTGATCGTCGGCGCAGTGCGGGTCTGGTACATGGTCAAACAGGACCTGCCCGAGCAGGGGGACAAGGTCCGCATCGTGGCTCAGCAGTGGGCATGGACCTTCTACCACTCGGGTCCAGACGGCGAGCTCGGCACCCCCGATGACATCGCGGTCGTCGACGAGCTCCATGTCACCAAGGATACCGTCTACCACTTCCAGGGCGAGTCCCTCGATGTCATTCACAGCTTTTCGGTTCCCACCTTCCGCCTGAAGCAGGACCTCATCCCGGGTCGCGAGATCTCGGGTTGGTTCAAGCCTACACTGCTGGGCGAGTACGACATCCAGTGCGCCGAGATGTGCGGCATCGGCCATGGCGTCATGGGCGCACGGTTGTTTGTCGAGACCCCCGAACAGCACGAAGCCTGGATGCAGCGCGTCACCGCGATGGCCTCCAAGTGAGCCCGATTTCCCTTTCCAGCAAGTCGAACCTCGAGAGGAGCCGATGAGCGCCGATCACGCAGACCACGCGCACCACGAGCCCACCTTCATCGAGAAGTACGTCTTCCCGACGGACCACAAGTTCATCGCCACCCAGTACCTGGTCACAGGTCTGTGCATGGCGCTGATCGGCGGTTTCTTCTCATTCGCGTTCCGCATGCAGCTCGCATGGCCTGGCTCGGACATTCCCGTCTTTGGGCATATGTCTCCTGCTGAGTACAACGCGGCCATCACCAACCACGGCACCATCATGATCTTCTGGGTCGCGATGCCTGTGCTCATCGCGGCCTTTGGCAACTTCCTCATCCCACTGATGATCGGTGCTGATGATATGGCCTTTCCGCGGCTGAATCGGCTCTCGTATCAGGTGTTCCTGATCAGCGCGATCGTCATCGTCGCGTCGCTCTTCGTCCCGGGTGGCGGCTTCGGCGGCGCCTGGACCGCCTACCCGCCGCTCTCTGCCGAGGCTGTCTACAACCTCACGCCGCTCGGCAGCAGCATGTGGCTCACCGCAGTCGCGCTCGAGTTCGTGGCCTTCCTCATCGGGGGCATCAACTTCATCGTCACCGCGATGAATGCGCGCGCTCCGGGTATGAAGTGGGACTACGTGCCCATGGTGGTCTGGATGATCTGCATCGCCAGCATCCTGTTCATGGGCTCGGTCGGGCCCCTCGTCGCGGGCGCGGTCATGCTGCTCTTCGACCAGACCCTGAACACGGGTTTCTACGACCCGACCCGCGGTGGCGACCCCATCCTCTGGCAGCACCTGTTCTGGTTCTTTGGGCACCCCGAGGTGTACGTCGTGCTCCTCCCCGCCACCGGAATCGTCGCGGAGATCATCACCACCTTCTCTCGCAAGAAGCTCTTCGGCTACCAGCTCATCCTGTTCACTGCGATCGGGACGGGCGTGCTGTCCTTCTTCGTCTGGGCCCACCACCAGTTCGTGGCGGGAATCGACCCCCGGATGGCCAACATCTTCACCATCACAACGGTGCTGATCTCCATCCCCATCGCCGAGATGCTCTTCCTGTTCATCGCCACCCTCTACAAGGGGTCGATCGAGTTCACCACACCCATGTTGTGGGCGCTGGGCTTCATCTTCTGCTTCCTGATTGGCGGCGTCACGGGTATCCCGCTCGGCGCGTCGGGTTCGGACATCTACCTGCACGACAGCTACTTCGTCATCGCCCACTTCCACTACACCTTCTTCCCGATCGCCTTCATCGGGTCGTTCGCGGGCATCACCTACTGGTTCCCCAAGTGGTTCGGCCGGATGATGAATGCCACAGTGGGCAAGCTGCACTTCTGGCTCACCTTCATCGGCTTCAACGGTATCTTCATGCCGCTGTTCGTAGTCGGGCTCGCGGGTCAGCATCGGCGAATCTACAACTACGAGCACTTCCCGGACCTGTCGACTCCCGACCTGCAGATGCTCCGCATCATGGCGACCTGCTCGCTGCTCCTCCTGCTGGCCTCCCAGACGCTGTTCATCTGGAACTTCTTCTACAGCATGTGGTTCGGCAAGAAGGCTCCAGCAAATCCCTGGAACGCGAACACTCTCGAGTGGACCGTTCAGTCGCCGCCGCCCCACGGCAACTTCGGTCCGGACTTCCCGACCGTGTACCGTGGCCCCTACGAGTACAGTGCTCCGGGTCGCGACTCCGACTTCTGGCCCCAATCCGAACCGTCCTGACCGAGGCCTGACACACCATGGCATTCAAGCCCCTCGCAAATACACGCTCGGCAACGGGTGTATCGACTGGCAAGCTCGCCCTGTATTGGCTGCTCTGCTCCGAGATCGTCATCTTCGGCGGTGTCCTGGCTGGGTACCTCATGCACCGTCTGGCGCACCCCGAGTGGGCGTTCCAGTCGATGCATACCAACACCGCGGCGGGTGCGACCAACACCTTCATCCTGCTCACATCCAGTCTCTTCGCTGTGCTCGCACACGACGCAGCAGAGATGGGAGATGGAAAGAAGGCCGCCAAGTGGCTGCTCGGCACAGTGGGGGGCGGCGTGCTCTTCCTCTGCGTGAAGGGCCTCGAGTGGAGCAATGAGATCGCTCATGGCTACACCATCACGTCCAGCACCTTCTGGTCGTTCTACTACACCGCTGCAGGTGTCCACGCGTCCCACGTCATCGGTGGGTGCATCGTGATGCTGTTCGTTGCGAAGGACTGCTGGCAGGGCCGCGACCTCCACCGGGTGGAGTTCATCGGGCTGTACTGGCACTTCGTCGACATCGTCTGGATCTTCCTGTTCCCGCTCCTCTACATCGCGAAGTAGGATCGATGGCTACTGCAAATACCGAATCCCACGAGTACCACTCCCACGCCTCCCTGTACGTGAAGATCTGGGCGGTGCTCCTCGTGCTGCTCGTCATCAGCGTGCTGGGTCCGATGCTGGAGATCCCTGCGCTCACCCTGATCACGGCCTTTGGCATCGCGATCGTCAAGGCGTCGCTGGTGGTGAAGTTCTTCATGCACCTCGATCTCGAGCCCAAGTTCATCTGGTACATCCTCACGGTGTCCCTGTCCTTCATGGCCCTGTTCTTCTTCGCGGTCGCACCCGATGTGATGAACCACGAGGGCACGAACTGGGACAACGTCGCTGCCAAGGCCGCCGTCGAGCGTGGCATGGAAGCCGGCGACCCGGCTCAGCACCACGCAGAGGGGGGTGCAGAGCACGGTGGCGGCGCTCACGACGAGGCGGCCGGTGGAGAAGAAGGAGGGCACTGATATGGGTCAGAACCTCACCTCGGCGGAGCCCGGTTACCGGCATCGCCGTCGAGAACCCATCCTCCCAGACGCAGTGCTGGGTATGGCGTTCTTCATCGTCGCCGAGGCGATGTTGTTCTCAGGGTTCATCTCAGGTCATGTCATCGTCGAGGCCAACGCCATGGGGGGCTGGCCACCTCCAGGGCAGCCCCGGCTCCCGGTCGAGTCCACCGCCTTCAACACGCTCTTCCTGCTCGCGTCCGGCGCGCTGATCCTCTACGCGGGTCGGCGCTTTGCGAAGGACGCCGTCTCGGCCCGGCTGCCGATGATGCTCGGAACGGGCCTGGGCCTGCTCTTCGTGGTGCTCCAGGGCTACGAGTGGCAGGGCCTGATCCGCGAAGGGCTGACACTTAGCTCCAGCAGCTATGGCAGCTTCTTCTACATGATCGTCGGTGTGCATGCACTCCATGCGGTCAGCGCCATCACCTGGATGGTCATCTTGATGGTGCGCCTCCAGCGGGGTGTGCTCACCTCGGAATCCTTCCAGGCGGGTCGGATGCTATGGTACTTCGTGGTCCTCGTTTGGCCGATGATCTACTGGCAGGTGTACCTATGAATCCAGCGCGCCTCTGGGGCATGGCTCTCGCAGCGGGGCTGCTGATGTCCAGTTCTCCCGCTCTGGCCTGTGCAGTCTGTGGGGGCGGTGGGCCAAACCGTCAGGCCTTCATCGACACCATGATCTTCATGTCGGCTGGTCCGCTGGTCATGCTCTCTGGACTGTTGGGTTTCATCGTGTATCGGGTGCGCTCGATGCCCGACGAGGCGCCCATCCCGTCGCCGCAGTCCGCGACCGAGTCCCCCTCCAGGTCCTGATCAGCCGATCACCCTCGCTACGCTGACGAAGAGCGCGATGGTGATGCCGCCGACCAGCCCACCGATGATCGCTTTGATCAGCCCAAAAGGCTCGACGAGCACCGTGAGGCCTGCTCCCAGACCAAAGAGGATTGAGATGACCCACAGGGTGATCATCACCGGGTTCCAGATGGTTCGCGGCTCGTTCATTCTCGGGACTCCTTGAGGAGCTTTGCGCGTCTCCACCCGACGATTCCCCAGATGAGGACCATCAACCCGGAGAAGCCGAACCACTGGGCGGCGTACTCCAGATGGTGCAGGGTCTTGCGTTCCAGCACATAGCCCGGCGCGGGGAGGGTACGTAGCTTGCGAGCCTCGGGATCGGTCAGTTCGGGTCCTTGAAGGAGCACGAGCTCGGAGTTGGCGCCCGGGGTGGCTTGGGTGAGGCTTGTCCACGGGATGTTCACACCCCGGGAGAAGAACCTGAGGAAGCGCTCGCGCTCCAGGGGCCAGAGGGTCTCCCCGGTGCGAATATCCACAACGGACTGCACATCGGGCGCACCCTCGATGTGGTGGATGACTCCCTCGACCGTGGTGGAGCTCGTATCCATGGCGCGATAGCGGACCCAGTCATGGGAGGGGATCCAGCCTCGCTGGACCAAGAGCGTTCCATCCTCATCGGTGTCGAACACTCCGATGACGGCGTATCCATTCTTCCCGAAGGCGATCCCCCCGGAGACGATGAGGGCCTCCGGCCGGTAACGCCCCGACAGACGCACCCGGCGGAACTCGCCCGGAACGGTTGGGAGATGCGTGAGGGGCTCGAGGGCGTGCTGATCGCGCAAGGCCTGGAGAGCGGACTCCTTCTGGTCGTAGCGGGAGAGCTGCCACACTCCGAGGCGGGCCGTGAGGAGCGCGCCGAGGACCATCGCGACCGTGGAGAACCAGGAGGGCCGGAACCGGCTGGTCAGCGGAGCACTCCCTGAAGGGCCACGTCCACGAACATCGCGAGGAAGAGGAAGGACAGGTAGATGATGGAGTGCTTGAACACCTGGTAGTCGTACTTGGGCTGCTGGACCTTCATCGACTTGATGACGACGGCGGTGAAGTACAGGGCCAGGACGGACGCGGCGATGCCGTAGCCCATGCTGAGGTAGCCCAACGCCCACGGGGCCAGGGTGACCGGAATGAGCAACAGTGTGTAGCCGAGGCTGCGCCAGCGGGTGGCCTGATTCCCTACGACGGCGGGCATCATGGGGAAGCCGGCGGCTTCGTACTCGCGCTTACGGAAGATGGCAATGGCCCAGACATGAGGCGGGGTCCACAGGAACACGATGCCGAACAGGATCCAGGCGCCGATGCTGATCGAGCCGTCCATCGCTGCGCTTGCGATGAGCGGAGCGGTGCTGCCGGCTGCGCCACCGATGACGATATTCTGCGGAGTGCGGGGCTTGAGCCACAAGGTGTACACGCCCACGTAGAACACGATGGTGCCGAGAGCGATGACAGCAGGCCATACCCCACCGACGGCGTACAGGATTCCGACCGAGGCGAAGGAGAGCCCGACGGCGTAGGCAAGCACTGCACGGGGCAGGATGCTGGCGGCGGGTAGCGGGCGCCGACGAGTGCGAGCCATGCGAGCGTCCGCGTCGCGCTCGACCAGGGCGTTGAAGGCGCTGCTGGCCCCCCCGGCGAAGGCGGTTCCGAGGAGGATCCAGAACGCCTCGGTGAGGCTGGGCCACTGGGTCTTGCCGAGGATGAGTGCGGGGACCGCTGTGAACACCACGAGGGCGAGGACCCGGGGGCGGGTGATGTCGACGTAGAGGCGGACCGAGTCGCGCCATGTACGGGCAATGTCGGCAGTGGGGGCTTGACTGACCGACTGGCTCATCCGGACTCCGTGCGCAGGGGACTGCATTCCAGGCGCGCATATAGCAGAGAGCGGATCCCTGGCAACGCAACCGGGCGTTGCGTCAGTGCTTGTGGGAGTGGGCCGTGACGGGTGCGGTCTCACCCGCTGGGAGCAGGTCGAAGCGATCGGCGATGATGCGTCCACCCTCGACTGTGCCATCGATCCGTGCCTTCCGGCGCATGGTGCACATTCCTCCCGGACCGTGGGAGTCGTGGTCGACCGGTACGCCGGGGCCGATCACCGGCAGCACCTCTCCCTCGTACTCAGCGGCCCAGTAGCAGCCCTGGGGGACCGACTCGAGGATGCACTGACCGCAGGCGACAGTGAGCTCGAGATCCTCGATGGGGGCGGCCCGGTTGCAGGCGACGAGGGCGAAGAGGCCGAGCAATATGGGGAGGGTGCGGCACATGGATGCCTCCGGAGGTGCCCCTCATATCGCCGTGTAGAGCAACTTGCCGACTGCCCATACGGCCATGGCGGCGAAGCCCGCGATGTAGAACCGGAATGCCCACGGATGCTCGGCCCCATGGGCGACCTCCGCGACCGTGTGCCCATCGATTGGCCGGTAGATGAACTGGCCCGTCCGCAGGCTCACTGCGCAGGCAGCGATGCCCCACAGGGCTGTGAAAATGAGCGCGACGGGAAAGGAGGAGAAGTCCACGAACGCCGACGCCCCCCAGGCGAGCATTATGAGCACTGGAGGGGCGATGAACACGGCCCAAACCAGCGCTGCCTCTCGATCTCGACGCTCCATTTCGCTCCCGGCTCTGCGAGCCTAACGCGGTCTGATACCGTGGCGTGAGGCGCGTCAATGGAGCGCCGGATTACGAGGAGAATATGTCGACGGTGTTCAGCGGTAGGGTCCATGCGGCCACGGGCGAAGTTCGGGTCTGGGCCGATGGGCGGGAGCTCGGGCGGGCGCCGCTGCTCCAGATGGGGTTCGAGGTCTGTGTCGATGGTCCCCCGCGGCGCGTTTCGATCGAGCACATCGTGGATGGAACCGTGCGACGCGGGCGGGTGGTCGAGGTCAGCGGAGAGCGGGTCGAGGTCGGCGAGCTCACCCGGGGAAGCACGCTTCGCGCCGAGGCTTGGCGCCAGGCCTGGGAGCGGGGGCTCGGCGGGCGGTATCCGCTGCTCGAGGCCTTGCTCCCCGATGAAGTGGGCGATGCTTTGGGCGCCATGCCCCGGGCGCTACGTGGCCAGGCTCGCGACCTGTTGCTGCGGACGCTACGGGTGGCCCTCCATGCGCAACAGTTCCCGTGGAGCTGGGAGAGTCTGGACCCCCAGCTCCAGGAACACCTCTCCGCGCCAATGCGCACCTTGTTGCTCGTCGGGGTCTGGCGTTCGGCGCTTCGGGTCTCCAATGTGGATCGGCCCTTGGTCGATCTGTGCGAGCCCGCGGCCGCGGCCCTGGAGCTGCGGGCGTGTCGGTTGGCGGCCCGGGTGCTCGGCCAGGCCCTCGAGCCCGTGGGGGTGAAGCTTCCAGATCCGGGTAGTCGGCCGGTCTCGTCCTGGTCCGTCGCGGTGCTCTTTTCGCTACGGGCGGTCACCGATGCCGATGTGCTCACCCCGGCGGCTGTCTGCTCCGAGGTCTCCATCGCCATCGACCGAGCGCTCGATGGAATCGTCGCCAAGGCGCTCGACCGCGACGACCCCCAGGTGCTCGAGAACACCCTCGCCCAACAGGTGGCCTACCTCGAGTCTTCGCTCCAGCGCGACCTGGCCGACACGGTGGGAGAGCTGCCGGGCGGCTGGACCGCGGTAGCGGCGCTGTGGGTCTCGACCCTCGCCGGCCTCGGCTTCAACGCGGATATCGACCGGTCGACGGAGTCCTATACCATCCCATCCACCTAGCGAGGGTGGGGGGTCAGCTTCTCGGCCAGGCCGATGCCGCAGCCCCCGGTGGACCGGACCAGCGCGTCATAGCCGGACCGGTCGCCCTTCTCTGCACCGAGGTGCCCGTAGATCAAGGTGTTCTTGGGGGTGTGGTGCGCTTCGACGAACTCCACCACACGCACCTGGTAGCCCGCCGCCCCCATCAGCTCGGCGCGCATCGCATCGGTGACCGTGGCTGCGGCGGTGCGTCGGAGGTGGGGGTTGCTGTGGATCGGACCGAGAGGCCCCGGCTCCAGGGTGGACCAGGCCCGGGCGAGCTCGGCCTGGCAGCAGGGAGCGACCGCGAAGAAGCGCGCGCCGAGCTCGACGGCCATCTGGAGCGCCACATCGGTGGCTGTGTCACAGGCATGCAGTGCGAGCACCGCGTCGACCTGGGGCTCGGTACCGCAGGCATCGCGCCATAGCGACGGGATATCTGCCCGACCGAGCTCGGCCTCGGCGAATACCATGCCTGCGAGTCCCCCCTGCACGGCCCGCTCCCGACAGCCGCGCAGCACATCGGGGTTGTGGTCGATGCCCAGGATCTGAGCGGGTACACCGCGCTGGCCGAGCCACCAGGCCACCAGAAAGCCCAACGCCGACCGGCCGCAGCCCGCGTCGATCAGCCCGATGGAGCCGCTTCCCGCGGCGAGCTCGCCGAGCGCGGGCTCCAAGAAGGACAGCAGGTGGTTGATCTGTCTGTATTTTCGCACCCGGCTGGGCTGCATCCGGCCGCGTCCATCCAGCACGCCCATCGCCCGCAGCAGGCAGGGTGCGCGGTCTGGAGTGAGGCGTAGCTGCTTGCCACCGGTCAGCTCAGCCACCCGCTCCGCAGACCAATACTCACGGGCCTTGGCGGCATACACCGGGTGCCAGTCAGAGCCGCTCACAGCAGGTCGGCCGCCGCCCGTAGCGCCTTGAGCAGGGCGCGGCTGGCCTTGGTGCCGGCCGGGCTGCCGACGAGCTTGGCGGCGCGGGAGGTGAGCTGGCGGAGCTGCTGGCGGTCGGCGTCGGGGTACTGCTCTATGAAGGCGTCGATCGCCGCATCGCGCTCGTCGATGAACCGCTTCCTCCAGCGCACCAGCAGCTCGATCTGGGCTTCGCGTTCGGTCGGGCCGGAGCCTCCGCCGAGAGCGGCCTCGATGGCGTCGAGATCCTCGGCCAGCAGCAGAGTGCCCAGATGATTGAGCTGTCTGCGACGTGCGGAGCGGGCCTTTGGGCTGATTCGGGCGTACTCCCGGAGCTCGCGGTGCGTGGAGTCGTCCAGCGGGACGTGCTTCTGCGCACTCTCTCCAAGCCCCACCAGCTGATCGACGAGGTCCGCCGCCTTGCGAGCCCGAGCCTCTTGTTTGGAGCGGCTCTCGCGCTCGACGAGAGCGCGCATGGGCTCCTCTGCATCCCGAACCCAATCGAAGGTCTTCTTTGCCACCCGTTCCTCCAGCGGAGGGGTTAACTCTGTGCAATCTCTTCCGTCTTCCCTGGAGACCCGATGTCCCTTCTCCTGATCCTCGCTGGCTGCATCTCAACCGATTCGCCCGACACAACCGAGGCCGATGTGGTCGTCGCCCCCGGGGTCGGCGGAGAGTGGGATGATCCCGAAGCGGCAGACCACTACCGCGCGATCACCGGCACGCTGCAGCAAGCCATCGATGGCTTGGCCGGTCCGGGGCCCCACCTCATCACCGTCCAGGGCGGCGTGTTCATCGAGGATGTGGTCGTGGGCAATGGCGTGGATGTGACCATCGAGGGTGCAGGCTCGGATGAGACCGTCATCGACGGCTCCATCACGATCAACGGCTCCTCTGGGATCGCTTCCGTCACCCTCCGCAGGCTCGCGGTCGTCAACTCCGCCTACGACGGGATTGGGATCGGGATCGACGTGGACGATGCCCAGGTCTTCGTCGAGCAGGTCCGGGTAGAGGGCTTCGATCGGGGAGTGGAATTCCTCAACGCCGACAACAGCTACGTGGCCCGAAGCGTCTTCCAGGACAACAAGTACGGCGTGTGGGCGGACGACACCGACAACTCCACCTACATCAACAATCTGTTCCGCAGCAACTCCATCGCGGGCCTCACCAACTACACCGGCCTGGGCGGAACCGTCGCCTTCAACACCCTCGTCGGCAACGCCTTCGGGGCCTCCAGCCAGGTCGGCTTCGGCGGCGCTCTGCAGTTCGGCACCCAGACCGAGACCGAGGTGGTCGCCAACAATATCGTTGTCAGCAATTTCTTCGGTATCAACTGTCAGAACTGCGCCAACGACTTCAAGTCCAACCTCGTGTGGGGCAACTTCACCAACTACGCCAACGACGCCTCCCAGCAGAGCGATGACCTCAGCCTCGATCCCGTCTTTGCCGATCCCGGCAACTTCGACTTCCGCCTCACGGTCGGCTCCCCTGCCATCGACGCGGCCAATGGCACGGTCTCGGTCACCGATGACTTCCAGGGCGAGGGGCGCCCCAGCGGCGCCGCCCTCGATCTGGGCTTCGATGAGTACGTCCAGTCGGGCTTCAACCTGCAGATCACCGAGGTCATGGCCAATGTCGCCACCGCCATCGGCGAGTCCAATGGGGAGTATGTAGAGATCTACAACGCGGGCGGCTCTTCGGTCGATCTCGCAGGGCTCATCCTCACAGACGGCGACGAGGTCGACACCCTCACGGTCTTCAACTCCGGCTCCACCGTGCTCGCTGCGGGCGAATACGCCATCGTCATCGACCCCACCTACAGCAGCGGGTACAGCTTCCCGGGCGGAACCACCATCGTCACCACCCAGGACACCGAGGTCGGCAACGGCCTCACCACCTCCGACCGGGTCACGCTGTTCGAGTCCGACGGCAGCACGACCATCGCTACCTACAGCTACCCGGACGACGGCGGCGATGGCATCTCCATGGAGATGGTGCTGCTCGCCCAAGGGGATGCCAGCGGAAACTGGCGACCCAGCGTCTGTCCCTCCGGAGGCTCACCGGGGGCCGCAGCCTGCTTCCCTCCCAGCGGCGACACCGGCGTGCTGGTCATCACCGAGGTCCTCGCCAATGCCCTGGACGAGTCCACCGGGGAGTTCATCGAGCTGTACAACAACAGCGACCTGGAGGTCGACGCGGCCGGGTTGATCATCGATGATGGCACCGGAACGGACGCTCTGGCCGGCTTTGGGAATAGCGGCACCCTCATCCCGCCCCGCTCCTACGCGGTCGTGCTGGACTCGGGCTACGCCTTCCAGTACGCCCTGCCCAATGGCATCACCCTGCTCACCACGGCCGACGGTTCGGCCATCGGCACCAGCGGTATCGCGAACTCGGGTGAGGGAATCACCCTGCGGGACGGGGCGAGCACCATCTCGTCCTACGCGGGCTCATTCAGCGCAACAGATGCTGGGAATGGCAATAGCTGGCAGCGGGTCAGCGTCGGCGCCTCCGATCAGGCTTCGAGCTGGGTCGAGGGCGATACCAACTGCGCCACCACCGTCAGCCCCGGCCGACAGAATGCGGTCGCCGGCGGAATCTGCACCGACCTGGTCATCACCGAGGTCCAGGCCAACCCCCTCGTCGAGGACACTCAGGAATTCGTCGAGCTCTACAACGCGGGCTTCGACACGGTCGACCTGTCCACCCTCACGCTCTCCGATGGCGCCCAGAACGACTCCCTCCAGGCCTTCGGGGGCGGCTCTACCGTGCTCAATCCGGGCGAGTATGCGGTCATCGTGGACGCGGAGTACGACAGCTCTTTCGCCACCGGAAGCGCGGTTCTGGTCACCACGGGCGACACCACCCTCGGCAACAGCCTATCGGTCAATGACGAGCTCGAGATCCGGATCGGTACCGCAGTCCTCGACCAGTACAACTACCCCTTCAACCCCGGAAACGGCTTCAGCGTCGAGTTGATCGATGTATACGCATCCGACGCGGCCGAGAACTGGGTCACCTCGACCTGCGCCTCGGGATCCTCCCCGGGCTACCCCAACTGTGCCACCGGCGGCACCGCGGGCGGTAGCGGCACCAGCCTCTACGAGCTCGTCATCTCCGAGGTCATGGCCAACCCTCTCGACGAGGACACCGGAGAGTTCGTCGAGATCTACAACTATGGCTCCGTCGCCATCGACATGAGCTTCTTCGTCATCTGGGACGGAGACGAGGTCGACACGATCTTCGACTTCGCCGGTGGCGGGACCGTCATCGGGCCCGGTGAATACGCGGTCATCGTCGACTTCGAGTACGACCTCTTCGGAGCCGACCCCTACGGACTCTCTGGGGGGCCCTTGGTGCTCACCACCTCCGACACCACCATCGGCTCGGGCCTGTCCGTCTCCGACGAGGTCTACCTCTTCGAGCCGGGCGCCAACACCCTTATTGATAGCTACACCTTCCCGAGCAATCCCGGCAACGGGGTGAGCATCCAGAAGGATGACCTCCTCGGAGGCGATCTCGGCAGCAACTGGTCGCCGACCAGCTGTGCCAACCACACCGCGGGCGCTGCAAACTGCCCCTGAGCCGACGGCTCCACAGGAGACTCTCCCGATGCGAAAGCTCACCCTCGCGTTGATCTGCACCCTGGCTCTGGGGTGCAAGAAGGACGCTGCGACTCCGGTCGAGACCGACACCGATGCGGACGCGGACACCGATGCGGACGCGGACACCGATGCGGACGCGGACACCGATGCGGACGCGGACACCGATGCGGATGCCGACACGGACACCGATACCGACACCGACACCGATGCGGACACCGACACCGATGCGGACACCGACACCGATCCGGCGGATCCCTGCACGCTCAGCGCCAACCCCACATCGCTCACGACTCGGGAGACCAGCGCCTTCTCCGTGATGCAGGGGGGGGTCGATGTGACGGCCAATGCGATCTTCAGCTCCGCCGACGAGGATGTGCTGAAGATCTACACCGCTCCAACGGGGCAGCCCATCGACGAGGGGACGGTGGAGATCACCGCCACGGTGGGGGGCTCGGACTGCGTGGTCGAGCTCACGGTGAGTGTGGCCGCTCTGCAGGCCGGCGACCTCAAGATCAACGAGTTCCTGGCCGATGGATCGGTGAATGGGGACCCCAATGGTGATGGCACCCTCGATGCCTTCCAGGACGAGTTCGTGGAGATCACCAACGCCTCATCGGTGACGGTCGATCTGAGCGGCGCCTACCTGCTCGAGGAGGACTTCAACTCCTTGCAGTCCGCCCGGCATGTGTTCGGGGCTGGCACGACGCTGCGAGCGGGCGAGGCCATCGTGGTCTTCGGTGGGGGCGATGCCTCCACACTCTCCCAGCCCAACGCGAGCTTCGTGGTCGCCGACAACGCCGATCCGGGCATCGAGTTCTTCCTCAACCTCGATGACGATGGCGACACCATCGAGCTGTGGTCCGCGGCCGATGTGCAGATCACCAGCCTGGCATACGGAAACTCCAATCCAGCCGTGCCTGCAGGGGCAGACGAGTCCACCACCGCAGACCCCGATGAGACGGGAACGACCTATGTGCTCCACAGCAGCGCCACCGGTGCGGTGGGCAGCTACAGCCCCGGCGCCCACGCCGATGGGACCCCATTCGGGGGACCCGACGCCGCGTACAACCCATAGTGGCCCGGCCGTCGGTCGAGGAAACCCTGCGAGAGGTGTTTGGCTTCAGCTCGCTTCGTGAGGGTCAGGGAGAGGTGATCTCCCGACTGCTGGACGGGCGGTCGGTGCTGGCGGTGTTCCCGACGGGTGGCGGCAAGAGCCTCTGCTACCAGCTCCCCGCGCTGATGCTCGAGGGGCTCACCGTCGTGGTCTCGCCGCTCATCGCCTTGATGAAGGACCAGATCGACTTCCTGCAGGAGCGGGGAGTCGCGGCGGCGCGGCTGGACTCCAGCTTGAGCCTCGAAGAGTACCGTTCGGTCTGGGACGATCTACAGAGCGGGCGGCTTCGCATGCTCTACATCGCTCCGGAGCGCTTTCAGAACGAGCGCTTCATGGCCCGGCTCCGCGGAGTGCCCATCGCGATGATGGCCATCGACGAGGCCCACTGCATCTCGGAGTGGGGGCACAACTTCCGCCCGGACTACCTCAAGCTGGCGGGGATCGCCGAGAAGCTGAAGGTCGGCCGGATCCTCGCGCTCACCGCAACCGCCACGCCTCAGGTGGCGAAGAGCGTGCTGCGGGCCTTCGATATCGCAGATGGAGACTACATCCACACCGGCTTCCATCGGCCCAACCTATTCCTGCGCATGACGGGCATGGCGGCTTCAGACCGGGATGCCCACCTCATCTCCAGGCTGCGCGTCCATCCCCGTGGGGCGACCATCGTCTACGTCACCCTGCAGCACACCGCGGTAAAGGTGGCGAATCGGCTCGTCCAGGCCGGCTTCGAGGCGCGGCCGTACCACGCAGGGCTCGACTCCAACGTGCGGACCGAGGTCCAGGAGTGGTTCATGGGCTCCCCCGATGCGGTCGTGGTCGCCACCATCGCCTTCGGGATGGGCATCGACAAGTCCGACATCCGCTACGTGTACCACTACAACCTGCCCAAGGCGCTCGAGAACTATGCCCAGGAGATCGGTCGGGCTGGGCGGGATGGGGAGCCCTCGGTGTGCGAGCTCTTCGCCACCCCCGATGATGCGGTGACCCTCGAGAACTTCTCCTATGGCGATACGCCGACCCCCGAGGCGGTCGCGAGCCTGGTAGAGGAGCTGCTCTCGCTGGGGGAGCGCTTCGATGTGTCCCGCTACCAGCTCTCTCGGCGGCATGACATCCGGATCCTGGTGGTGGCGACCCTGCTCACCTACCTCGAGCTGGAGGGCGTGCTGGCCTCGACCGCGCCCTTCTACGACACCTACAAGTTCAAGCCCGCGCGCTCCTCAGCAGAGATCCTTGGCCAGTTCGACGAGGAGAGAGCGCGCTTCCTCGGGAGGGTGCTTTCCTGTTCGAAGAAGGCTCGGACCTGGTTCAGCATCGATCTCACGGAGTCGGCCGAGAAGCTCGGAGAGCCCCGCCAGAGGTTGGTCGCGGCGCTGGAATACCTGGCCCAGAAGGGGGAGCTGGAGCTGAAGGTCAGCGGGGTTCGCCATGGATACCGGGTGCTTCGGCGGCCCGAAAACGGCGCGGCCCTCGCCCATACCCTCGCGGAGCGGTTCTTCGATGCGGAGACCCGAGATATCGAGCGACTGCGTGGAGTGATGGCTCTGGCGGTTCATCCAAGCTGCGTGGTCTCCGAGCTCCTCGGCTACTTCGGCGAGGTGCTGGAGCCCCCGTGCGGCCACTGCGACCGCTGCGCCGGTGAGCCGGTCGTTCCGATGCCCGAGCGGGTACCTCGGCGCTTCGACGAGGGCGACAGACAGAGGCTGGATGCGCTCCGGTCCGAGGGCCACCCAGCCCTCGCAACCCCCCGTCAGATCGCCCGCTTCCTCTGTGGGCTGCCCTCACCCGCGGTGGGGAGAGCTCGCCTGCGCAAGCATCCAGACTGGGCGAGATATAGCGCCACTCCCTTCGACGAGGTCCTCGGCTTCGTGCAGGGATAGGGAGCATAGATGCATCCACAGCTCGCCGCGGCCCTCGACCGAGCCCGCGCGGACCCCAACTACGGCTTCGACACCTCCCGGGATGAGCTGGCCTCGCTTCCCGAGGAGGCCCTGCCCGATCTGCTCGCCGTGGCCCTCGACCCGGCCCATGTCGATCTCAAAGGCCAGGCCGTCGCCGCCCTCGGAGACACCGGCTGGCCCGGCGCATACGACGCATTTGCGCAGTGGGTGGCCGAAGAAGACGTGTGGGTCGCCGTCGATGCCGGGTGCGCCCTCGATGCGGCCGGCGGTGGCGGGTTCGGGTTCTGGGAGCGCATCGCCCCGGACGACCAGCCCTCACCCGATGCGGTGAAGGCGGTCGCTCCCGAGCTGCTCGCCTGGTGGGCGGCCGAGGGCAGCGGGTCGGCGCCCGATATACAGGCCTGGCGCGACAGCCGTGGGCGCCCGCCTACCCGGGAGGAGCGCATCTTTGCCCTGGTGCGCTCCACTCCCTACGCGGTGCTGAGCGATGGCCGAGCCGTGCAGACCGACGGGGTGCTTCCCCTCCACGCGGGCACTCACTACACGGGTGGAACGGCCTATATCGAAGGTCCAGGGCAGATCGATGTGGCATTCGTTCTGGACTCTGACGCGGAGGACCCCATCGCCGCGGTGATGATCGAGGCCAAGCAGGGCTGGCTGAATATCAAGGCCCGGGTGGGGGAGTGCAAGCCCCGGCACAGCCTCGGTGAGACCACGCTCGATGCGCTGGTCGCCGAGCTCGAGGTCGGGCCGACTGGGTCGCTTCGGGCGCGCTGCTAGCCCGCGGGGCGGTTCTCCAGGCCCAGCAGCGAGAGCAGGCCGGTGTGAACCTGCTCGCCGTCGACCGCTACGAACACGGTGTCGTCGCCCGCGATGGTGCCCAGCACCCCCGAGAGCCCGGCCCCGTCGATGGTTTGGGCGACCACGGACGCGAATGCCAGGTCCGTGTGGACCACCACGAGGCAGCCATTCGCAGTGCGGGACCAGCGTCGAATATGCGAGGAGAGGTCCATCTCGGGGCCGATTCGGTACACCCCGTCCACCTTGCGCGCCCCCAGCGCCTGGAGCTCTCGGGAGATGGATGCTTGGTTCAGGCGCCGGCCCACCCGAGCCTCGACCGCCCGGGAGAGCTCGCGCTGAGTGCGGAAGTTTCCCGTCTCGATCAGGTCGTTGAGCTCGGTTCGCCAGGACATGAACTGCCCCTATCCTCGATTCAGAATATGCGCATATACGTAGAATATTTTTGTTTGACAGCGCATGGTTGCGCATTTTATGCATGGTGCTCCTCCTGGAGCTCTTCTTCATGCAGATCGATCTCGACAAGATCGCCTCGAGCACGCTCAACGCCGAACTCAGCCGTTCGGTCATGCTCTCTCCCGAGATTCCGGCCTGCCGTGGAACCGTGCTCGCCGTCCGCGTACTCGACGAGAAGACCCGGTACAACGAGGTCGAGGACCCCAATGGCCGGATGATGGTCGTGCATAGAGGAGATGTGCTGGCCGGAGTGCTCGGGGGACGCCGGGCCCTGCGCGGCTACACCGGCGATGTGCCCGAGAGCGTGCGGGTGGGAGATGTGCTGCACCTGCTGAACAAGGGCGGGGTGATCGGCCAGTGCACCTCCCACAGCCCGGTGGTGGGCCCGCCCGCCCGGGTCGAGGTCCTCGGTGCGGTGCTCAGCCTCTCCGACCGGGGAGAGCCGGTGCCAGCCAGCATCGAGCGCGGGCCGGTTCGCCCCCTGGACGCGCTGCCTGAAGCGCTCCCTCCCATCGTGCTCCTCGCGGGAACCTGTATGCACGCCGGAAAGACCGCCGCAGCCTGTGCGCTCATTCGTCAGGCCTCGATCCGCGGGCTTCGGGTGGGGGCAGCCAAGGTCGCCGGAGTGGCGCTGCGTAGGGACTCGCTGGAGATGCGGGACCACGGTGCGCGGGAGATCTGTACCTTCGCCGATGCCGGGCTCCCCAGCACCTGTGATGTGGATCCGGTCCCCGTGGCTCGGGGCTGCCTCGCCTATCTGGCCGAGCGCGATGTGGACCTGATCGTGGTGGAGCTCGGCGACGGGCTGCTCGGTGAGTACGGAGTCCGGGCGCTCATCGAGGAGCTCGCGCCGGTGGCGGCTGCGGTGGTGCTCTCGGCCAACGACCCGGTGGCGGCATGGGGCGGTGTGCAGCTCCTGGCCCAGATGGGCGTGGACACCACTCTCATCACCGGCCCGGCCACGGACAACTCCGCCGGTGGGGAGGCGATTGCGGGGCTCCAGGTGCCCGCGGTGAATGCGCGAACCGAGCCCGAGCGCCTCGGGGCCGAGCTGCTCGACCCACTCTTCCCGCCGAGCCCGATGCTGCGGGTGCTCCCGTGAAGATCGGGGTGGTCGGGGTCACAGGCTATGTCGGAGCTGAGCTGGTGCGGTGGATCCTCCAGCACCCCGAGCTCGAGCTCGCACAGGGGGTAGGGCGCTCGGCGGTAGGGCAGCGCTTGGACGGGGTCTTGCCCGCATTGGCGGGGCTCACCGAGCTGCGGGTCGAGGGCTTCGATCCGGCGGCCCTGGCCGAGATGGATGTCGTGGCTCTGGCCACTCCCCATGGGGTGTCGACCGAGCTCGTGCCCCAGCTCGAGGCGGCTGGGGTGAAGCGCATCCTGGATCTGTCGGCGGACCATCGCCACGCGCCGGGCTGGGTCTATGGCCAGCCGGAGTGGAACACCGGATCGCTATGGGGCGCGGATCGGGTCGCGGTTCCGGGCTGTTTTGCGACGGCTATCGCCATCGCGCTCGCTCCGCTGGTGGGGGCAGGGGTGGTGGATGGGCCCGTGAATATCGCGGCGATCACGGGCTCGACCGGCTCGGGTGCGACGCCCGGAGCGGCCACGCATCACCCGGAGAGGTTCGCGAATATCCGGGCCTATAAGGTGCTCCAACACCAGCATATTCCGGAGATCCGCCACTTCCTGGCTGGGCTGGGCGAGGCGCCGGAGCTGCTCTTCGTGCCCAGCAGTGGGCCCATCGACCGCGGGATCTTTGCGACCTGCTTCGTGCCGGTCGACTCCGATGTGGACGTGAGGGCCATCTTCGCGGACGCCGTGGCCCCCCACCCGATGATTCGACTGCGCGACGGCAGCCCGGAGCTGCGCTGGGTTCGCGGCACGGGCTTCTGTGATCTCGCGGTCCACCAGCGGGGCTCCATGGCGGTCGTGCTCTCGGCCATCGACAACCTCGGGAGGGGAGCTGCGGCCCAGGCCATGCAGTGTCTGCAGCTCATGCTGAAGCTGCCCTCCGCCTCCCCCATCCCCGCGCTGATTCCCTGACGGAGCACCGATGATCCTCGACAATGTGGGCGCCAATGCCCTCCCCATCACCGCATGCTCCGCTGAAGGCGCTCTGGTCTGGGACACCGATGGCAAGACCTACTGGGACTTCTACGGAGGCCACGCGGTCACCCTGCTCGGACAGGGGCACCCGCGCTGGGTGGAGGCCCTCTCCAGCCAGGCCCGGAAGCTCTCCTTCTTCACCACCCTGGCGCCGATCCCGGTGCGCACCCGAGCGGCGCGAGATCTGGCCTCGTTCACGGGCATGGACCGTGTATTCTTCGTGAACAGCGGGGCGGAGGCCAACGAGGGAGCGCTGAAGATCGCGCGCAAGGCGACGGGGCGGTCGGTGGTCGTGGCCTTCGAGAAGGGCTTTCATGGACGCACGATGGGGGCGCTTGGGGCGACCTGGAAGTACCGGGAGCAGCACAGCCCGAGCCATGGGACCACCCGCTTCGTGCCCTATGGAGACCTCGACGCCCTCGACCGGGTGCTCGGTCCAGATGTCGCCGCCGTGATCCTCGAGCCGGTCCAGGGAATCGCCGGTGTGGTCGTGCCCCCCGAGGGATTTCTGGCTGCGGTGAAGCACCGCTGTGAGTCCGTCGGAGCGGTGCTGATCTGCGATGAGATCCAGTGTGGAATCGGTCGGATGGGGGTGCCCCTGGTGAGCGCTTCCCAGGGCGTGAAGGCGGATCTGGTGACCGTGGGCAAGGGGCTGGGCGGGGGGTTTCCGGTCGCCGCGGTGCTGCTCGACGAGGCGATGGCCCAGACCGTCTCAGCCGGGGAGCACGGGACGACCTTTGGCGGGGGGCCGCTGGCCTGCGCCGCGGTGGAGTCGACCCTGAAGATCATTCAGAGCGAAGGGTTGCTGGAGCGCTCCGCCGAGCTGTACTCGACGATGCAGAGCGCACTGTCGGTGCCCGGCGTGGTGGAGATTCGCGGCGGTGGAGCGTGGGCTGGGCTGGTCCTCGATTGTCCCGCACGGCCGGTCCAGGCGCGGTTGCTGGAGCATGGATTCTTGGTCGGAACCGCCTCCGACCCCATGGTGTTGCGGCTCTCTCCGCCCGCGGTCACTCCGCGACATGCGGTGTACGAGCTGGCCCGGGCCCTCGAGCATGCCCTCGCCCAGTCACGGAGGGTGTCGGATGCGGCGTGAGCTCTACGACGGTACCGAGCCGGGCGGCGATGGGCTGCTGGCCTTGGCCCACCGCGCCCTGGAGCTCCGAGCCGGCACCGAGCCCCGGCAGTTTCGGGGGGCTCGGCTGGCCGCCCTCTTCCTCAATCCGTCGCTGCGGACCCGGATGAGCCTCGAGGCCGCGTGCGGTGCGCTCGGGATCCAGCCCCTCATCAGCCAGCCCGGTAGCCAGTCCTGGGCCTGGGAGCTGCGGCGGGGCGCGGTGATGGACGGAGCCGCGCCGGAGCATGTGATCGACGCGGTCCGCGTCCTCTCCGGCTACGCCGATGTGCTCGCCGTGCGGGCATTCGCCACCCTCGATCCCGAGACCGACCGGTCCGATCCGGTGCTCAGCGCGTTCAGGGAGGAGTCCTCGGTTCCGGTGCTCAACCTGGAGAGCGCGCGCTACCACCCGCTGCAGGGGCTAGCAGATGCGGCGACCTGGGTGTCGAAGCTCGGTAGGCCCGCCGGCAAGCGCCTGGTGTTGAGCTGGGCTCCTCACCCCAAGCCGCTGCCGACCGCCGTCGCGAATCAAGTCCTGAAGACCGCGAGCTTGCTCGGGATGGACGTGACCCTGGCTCATCCCGAGGGCTTCGATCTCGATCCCGAGATCATCGCTTCCACCGCTCCGCGGATCTGCCACTCCCAGCAACAGGCCTTCGAGGGGGCGGATGTGGTGGTGGCCAAGAGCTGGTCTCCGTTCGCCGGAGCTCCGACCTCAGGGGTGCACTACGACTGGCGAATCGACTCCGAGAAGCTCGCGGGTGCGGGCTTTATGCACTGTTTGCCGGTCCGCCGGAATGTGGTGGTCACCGACGAAGCCCTCGACGAGTCCTGGGCCTATGAGACCGCCCATCTCCGCATGTGGACCGCTATGGCTGCCCTGGAGTGGCTGCTCGATGGAGAAAGCTCATGATCGTAGTGAAGGCCGGGGGAGACCTGGCTAGCCGTCCGGAGTGGCGGCAGATCGTCGCTCAGGAGGTGGTGTCGATTCGAGCCCGCGGGCCCGTTGTCCTGGTCCATGGCGGGGGGCCCCAGCTCGACGAGGCGCTCCTCCTCGCTGGGGACGAGGTCGAGCGCCACGCCGGTCGGCGGGTCACCTCCAAGTCGGTGCTGAGTCGGGCCATCGAGATCTGGCGTGGCACGCTGTCGACCCAATGGGTCCGGGCGATTCACGAGGCCGGTGGTCGAGCGGTGGGCCTGTCCGGTGTGGACGGAGCCACGCTCCGAGCGGTTCGCCGTGGGCCGGTCGAGGTGGATGGCCAGGTCGTGGACTTCGGGGAGGTCGGCGACCTGTGCGGAGTCGACACGACCGCGCTCGGCGCCCTGCTCGACGCGGCGCTGGTTCCGGTGCTGACGCCGCTGGCGGTCACCGTGAAGGGCTCGGTGCTCAACATCAACGCCGACACGGTCGCCGCCCACGTGGCCGTTGCCCTCGGTGCCAGCGAGCTGGTCCTGCTCACCCGGGCCCCAGGAATCCTGGAGGACCCGGATGAACCGGCCACGGTGCTCTCGAGCGCGACCTTGGAGCAGCTCGGACAGCTCGAGCAGTGCGGCGCGATTCACAGCGGCATGCGCCCGAAGATCGCGGCGATTCGCTTCGCCCTCGAGGGGGGAGTGAGGTCCGCGACGGTGCGGGATGGACGGGTCGCCGGGAGCACGGGTACGACGGTTCGAGCCCCTGCTGCGTCGCCGGGTGCAGGGACACTGCGGGTCCCGGGCTGGGCACCGCTGTTTCGATGTACGGATGTGTGTCTCTAGGACTCGACCCGGTACAGCCCATCCGCTTCGATACGGAGCTTTCGAGCCTTGTATAGGCTGCCCACCGCCTTCTTGAAGGCCTTCTTGCTCATCTGGAGCTGGGCGCGGATCTCCGCCGGAGGGCTCTTGTCGGTGAGCGCGAGGAAGCCATCTGCTTGGAGCTTCTCCCAGATCACCGTGGTCGCGTCCTGTGTGCCCTGCTTGCCGCTGGCTTGGAGCCGGACATCGACCCGGCCGTCTTCGCGTAGACCGCTGACCCATCCCATCAACTTCTCGCCGTACTCGATTTTACGGAAGGTCTCGTTGTCGTAGATCATTCCGTTGTACCGACCGTCGATGATGACCATCGCTCCGAGGGAGTTGAAGCCATAGACCAGCAGCTCGACCTGCTGTCCGATCTTCAGCCGCCAGTTGTCGGCGTCGAAGTACTCGGAGAGTCGGCTCGATGCGAACATCCGGTCGTACTCGTCGACATCGACCGCGACGACCACCGCGTCACCGATGCTGAGCGGCCGGTACTGGAGCCCGTGTGGCACGAACAGATCGCGGTCGAGCCCCCAATCGAGGTAGGCGCCATGGTCGGCTATGTCTACCACATCCAGGCAGGCGAACTGGCCGCGCTCGACCCGGGGCTTCTTTGTGGTGGCGAAGGGGCTGCCTTCGCGGTCGGAGTGCACGAACAAAGTGATGGAGTCGCCCTTGCTGAGCCCATCGGGAGCGATGTGGTGGGGGATCCACACCTCGCTATCCGCATCTCCGATCACAAAGCCGTCCGCGAGCTCCTCGAGCACCTCGAGGGTCTGGGTCTCCCCGATGCGAATCATGGCAACCTCCCGCAGGGGTACTAACCCCGGAGCTCATGGAAGCGTGGCAAGGGGAGTGAGTCGGATCTCGAAGGTGGAGCCGACCCCAACCGAGCTCTGAACTTGGACCTCACCGCCGAGCATGCTGACGAAGTTGCGCACCAGTGCGAGCCCGAGTCCGGTGCCGCCGAACTGCTTGGTGGTGGAGGCATCGGCCTGGTGGAAGGGGAGAAAGAGCCTCTCCAGATCTTCGGGTCGAATGCCGATGCCGGTGTCTCTCACCCGGAAGTAGACCTCCTCTCCAGACCGCAATGCGTCCAGGTGAATCGTGCCTTGATTCGTGAACTTTGCCGCGTTTCCGATGAGGTTGAGCAGGATCTGCCGGAGTCGCCTGGCGTCGGAGCGAAGGATACCGAGATCGTCGGCAAGCTGGACGGTGAGCGTGTTTTGGTTCTTTGCGATCAGCGGCTTGACGGTGGGGACCAGATCCCTCAGCACGGCGTCTACGTCGACATCTTCGGGGTAGAGCTCCATCTGGCCGGCCTCGATTCGTGCGAGATCGAGCAGGTCGTTGATCAGGCCGAGCAGGTGGTTTCCGGCGTGGTGGATCCGCTGGAGGTCCTCTCCGAATTCTTCGGCGTCTTCGAGCAGCATCTCGGTGTAGCCGATGACCGCGTTGAGGGGGGTTCGCAGCTCGTGGCTCATATTGGCCAGGAAGGCGGACTTGGCCTGGGAGGCCTCGATGGCGGCCTTTTCGGCCTCCTGGGCCCGGTGGCGTTCCTCTTCGATCTGGTGGAGCTGGGATGAGAGGATGCCCGCCATATCCGAGACCGCAACGGTGAGCTGCCGGGCCTCGTTGGGGTGATCTCTCCAGCTGGGGTCGGCATGTAGTGCCATCGAACCCACCGCAAGATCATCATCGGCGACCCGCCTGGCTGCGGTGACCACCTCGAGGATCGGCGCGACCAGCCGTCCGCCGATCAACCATGAACCCGATACTCCGATGCCGAGCGCCAGCATCGCCAGCATCGCAATGGTGGTGCGGTTATCGCGCTTCTGGCGCTGGAGGTCGTGGAGCGAGAGCGCGACGGCGGCGAGCCCGGCTTCTCCAGATGGGGGGATGACGGGGCGGCTGAAGACGGCGAGTTCATCGGAGAGCGCGGAAACTGGGGCGATGTCGGGCGCGGGGCCGCTGGCCGCCAGGCGAGACCCGTCGGCACGCCACACCGCTGTCCACACGACATCGGAGGCATTCGCGACGTGCTGGAGCTGCTGCTCGGCCGAGCGAGAATCATCGAAGTCGAGGGCGGGCACGGTGGAGCTGGCGAGCACCTCGGCCAACAGGGATCCGGTGCGATCGAGGTTCTGGCGGGCCTGCTGGCTCATGCGGTCTGGCACGACCCCCAACATCAGCAGCGTGAGGACCGCAACGAGTGCACCGACCATGGCAGTGAGCCGCCATCGCATCGACATACGAGACATCAATGGACGACCCGTGCCAGCTGCAACAGGCCCGCTGGGAGGTCGGCACCTTCGTCGCGCGCAGCCTCGAGGTGGATGATGATCTGAGCTCGGCCTGACTCCGCGAGGAGCCCTACGGCCAGGCCGTCATCGACGGCTTGCGGATCCGAGCTGAAGGTCAGCACGTCGACCTCCCGGGTGGCTTGGGCGATGGACCCGGCGCTGTGGTGGATGGCAGGTGCGACATAGAGGGCGTTGGGATGGGCCGTCTTCAGGGCATCCAATAGATCTTCATCGTCGGCCAGCAACAGATCGACGACCTCCACCGGCCGGCCGTCCAGGGTGAGGCCAGAGGCGACGAGCTCCTCGAGGGCTGCGTGAACATCTCGAGCTCTGGCGCGGCTCTTCCCATGCAGATCTCCGAGCACGCCGATTCGGACGAGATCGGCGCCCCGTGCCTGACGGTTCCGGTCGTACCCGACCACCTTGAGCATCAGCAGGGCCTGCTGCGCTGGGGTCAGATCCGCAGCCGATGCCGGGGTGGCCAAGAGCCATAGCCAGGTCATTCGTTCATCTCAGTAGGCCAGATGCAGCCCAGTGGAGACCGTATAGCTCTCCTGGGGCTGAGGTCCGTTGAGAGACTGCAGGACGGGCAGAGAGAGCTGGAGGACCAGGCGCTGGTAGGAGAGGCGACCGGTGGAACCCGGGATGCCCACGACGAGCCCCCCGCCGAGGGATAGCTTCTCGCCGCCGAAGAGCGCGGGATCGGTGACCGCGGTGGGGAAGGGGAAGTCCCCGGGCACCATCAGATCGTCGTCCTGACCTTGGATACGCTCCCAATAGATCGCGGAAGCCGTGAGACGGGGCTCGAGCCACTCGGCCACCCGGAAGCCGAGCGTGCCGGAGCCGCGGGCGCGATGACCGAGCCGATAGCCCCGAGCGTTTCGACCGAGTCGAACCCGACCGGCGACCTCCACCTGCCAGTTGAGCGGAAGCGATACCGAGGTGCCCGAGTAGCTCGCGCTCAGCGGTACGTCCCAGGTTCCAGAGCCGATCTGCATGGTGTAGGGCAGCTGTTGATCCCCTGGGGCTCGGGGCGTGTCTCCCTGTTTGTCGATGGATCCGACGGGAATACTCAGGCCGATCGATGTGCTGAGTTGCGCCTTTTCGTGGGAAAGGGCGATGAACTGACCGGCGAGCTGTACATCACCGATCCCAGACGAGGCGATCGCGAAGGAATCGTAGCCGGGCACGATGCTGACGTGATCGGAGGACTGTCGGATGATCGGGACCGAGACGGAGACCCCGATGCGGTCGTCGATCTGCCATCCTGGCTTGAAGAAGTGGGCGGTCTGGTCGATCTCGGTCTGCATGACCGGGAAGTTGGTAGCCGTGCGGGGTTCCCCTGACGCGGGATCGAAGAGCACCTCGTCGTCGGAGACCTGCTTGGTTCCGCGTCGGTGTCCCTTGAAGGCGCTTCGGAGATAGGTGTAGTCAAAGCTGAACTTTGGCTTCTTCTCCTCTCCTCTCCACTGGTCGACATCCATCTGGAGGAGGTCTGCGAGGCTTGCGTCGGTGAGGTCGGATGGTGAGGACTGCGCGAGCGCCGCTGATAGCACCAGGATTCCAAAGCCCATTCATCCCCCGGATTCAGAATACCTCCATCGGTTCAGGTGCTCGGTACTTTCGTCCGATTCCGGGATGGGGCGAGAGAGATCAGCTCTGTGTGGTCGCCACCACCCAGCTGATGACATCCGAGCGAGTGACGATGCCGACTGTCTGTCCAGCTGGATCGGTGAGCAATAGACAGCCCACCTTTGCTCGGGCCATCTCGGCGGCTGCGGTCACGGCGCGGACCCCTTCGGTCACAGAAAGGATGGGCTGATCGCGCATCAGGAGCTGCTGGATACTACCGTCCCGATCGTGTGTGACGCCCGCACGAAGCAGGTCGCGCATGGACACGACTGCGCGAACGGCGCCGCCGTCGAGAACGGGCAGGTGTCGTATACCGTTCTCTACCAGGAGGTAGAACGCGTTGCGCAAGGTCTCGCTGGTGTCGACGGTGACCAGCGGACGGTCCGATCGGCGCACCTCGATGACCGTGCCCTCCAGTAGGGCGGGCGCCACCCGGACGGCGTCGTGCTCGGTGACGATTCCGACGGGATGTTGTTGCCGATCGAGCACGATCAACGCATCCATGGGGGTGTCGTCCAGCCGACGAAGTGCCTCGGGAATGGGCGTACTCTCCACAGCGGTGGGGACGGGGACGACGCTGTCTTCGGCCATGGTGGTGTCATCGGCCAGATGGACTGCGTGATCGGTCAACAAGCCAATGAACTTCCCCGTGTCGTCGACGACGGGGAGGTGACGTCTCTTGCGAAGCTGCATGATGCTTCGGCAGCTCTCGATCGGCGTCTGCGCCGTGACCTTGAGAGGCTGAGGGGTCATGATCTCGGAGATGGGGTCCATGTGCGCTCCTTCATACGGGTGCTGTGCAGGGTACATGCCAGTGAGGGGCTGTGAGCGGAGCGGTCGGGCCCGACCTCAGCTGTGCGATCTCACCATATCGCCGGGCGAGGAGGCACTCCTCGAGCGTGGGAGCAGGAGCACGGTGGTGGGACCCTCGGCGACCAGGACGTCCTCGGCTCGTGGGTGGAGGATGGCGGGTGCGTGGTGCTCCGACCCGCCTCGCAGCCGGCCAGCCACGAGGAATACGGTCGGCGCCGAGGGAACCCGGTCCCCATCGGAGAGGGAGAGGCGCTCACCGCTGTCGAGCCAGGACAAGCGCTGGGCGTGACCCATGGCCGAGAACGCGGGGATCTCGCGCACGAAGTTGTCGAAGCGACGTCGGGCGAAGGCATCGAGGATGCGCTCGGCTACGGCGGGGATCTCGCCCATCAGGGCCTCGAAGCCGGCGCGGTCGATCTCCCCGACGAGACAGGTGGTGAGGGCACGGATGGTTGCTGTGCGGGGCTGTCCGGTGATCAGCTCCATCTCACCGAGGACGTCGCCACTCGCCAAGATGTCGAGGAGCTTGGTGTCGCCGTCATCTTCACGAATCACGGCGACGGCGCCGCGAGCTACGATGAAGAGGTTCCCTCCCGAGGAGCCCTGTTCGAACAGGATCTCTTCGGGTGCGAGGGCTTTCTCGGTGGTCAGCTGGGCGATGCGGGCGATCTGTTCGGAGCTGAGGCCTGCGAACAAAGGCGCATTGGCACACAGCTCCGTGGTGTCCGGCAGGGCCACTGTGCTGGGAGAGTTGAGGAGCTGCTTCATATGCTGCTCGATTCGGGTCCGGGATCGTGCGGCGCTGGCCGGGTCGATCGCTCCGCGTGCCTGGAGCGCGTCGACGGCCTCGCGCTCGAGATTGAGGCTGATTCGGCGCGCGATTCGGGTCTCGAGTGCCTCGGTCATCTCCGGGAGATTGGCTCGAAAGTCCTCCAGGATCTCCGTGGAACGGTGCTTCCAGGATCGGTAGAAGCCCCGCACATCATCGTCGACGACCTGGCCTTGTGCCAAGGCATCCAGCAGAGCGGTAGCGGCGAGCCCCTGAGCCCGGGACAGCTCGTAGCGCACCGCCAGCAGATCGAACTGGAGCCAGCGAAGCCGCCGGCCGGGACGATGTAGCCAGTGCTCCAGGGTCCCTCGCCATCCCGGAAGCCCGATCTGGCGGGAGCTGTCGGGCACCCGCCCGTGGTCGAGCCGGTGGAGCTGTTGATCGACATCCGCATCGAGCAAGGACACCGCGCTCGGGGCGAGGAGTCCACGTGCGAAGGCGTCCCAGTACGTGGTTCGCTCGATGGAGAGCGCCTGCCGCCATGCCCCGACGGAGGCCTGGTCCGACCCCTCTGCGAGCTCTGCGCGGGCCTCGGCCCGACGGACTTCGACCTCCTCCATTCGCTGCGCCAGATCGGCGTCTACCTCGGACCAGTTGACGGTCCGAAGGGCCGGGTCGGCTCGGGCCGCTCCGATCGCTTCGGTCACCGTCGCGAGGATGGCTGCATGGGTAGAGGCCTGTGCCAGACGGTCCGCCGCGGGTGCCCGCGCGAATCCGAGCTGTCGGAGAAGGGCTCCCATGGTGGTTCCGTTGATCAGCAGCGTTCCGAGAACCACACCGGCCGTCAGCAGTAGCATCTGCTCCCGGAGCTCTGCCGGAATATCTGGCTGTTGGCTGACCATCAGAGCCAGCGCCAGAGAGACCGCGCCCCGGAGGCCTCCCCAGCCCATGACCGTAGCCTCGTTGACGGAGACCGGGTCGGAGATCCGCGAGAACACCGGCACGCTGGCGTAGACGATGCCCAACCGAACCATGACGATACCGACGAAAGCGCCGAGCACCACGAACACATCGGCCCAGCCCGCCTGCTTTATGGTCTCCGCCACGACCAGGCCCACCAGGAAGAAGATCAGGGTGTTGGCGATGGAGGCCAGCACCTCCCAGAAGCGGTGCAGGAAGTGGTGGACCTCGGGGCTGATATGGACGCGACCGGGGCCGCTCATCCACAGCCCGGCGACCACCACCGCCATGACGCCGGACACCCCGATGGTCTCGGCGACGACCATGCACCCGTAGGCCAGGGCCAGGGTGAGGGTGATCTCCACCACCGGCTGGTTGAAGGTACGCCGAAGCCACATGCTGGTGAGAGCGCTGCCGATTCCGCCGACCGCGATTCCGCCCCCGGCCACGAACGCGAACCGCCCCAGGGTGTCCAGCGCGCTGAATTCCTCCTGGCCGGTGAGGATTCCCAGCAGCAAGCTGAACACCACGATGGCGGTGCCGTCGTTGAGCAGGGACTCCCCTTCGATGAGGGTGCTGATCCGCTTGGGCGCGCCGAGCTCCCTGAGCAGGGCGACCACAGCGACGGGATCGGTGGCGCTGATCAGCGCTCCGAAGACCAACGCCGCGGTCCAGCTCCACGACCAGCTCCATGCAGTGAGCGCGACCATCCACACGCCCACCCCGAGCGTGCTGGCGAGGAGTGCGGGGATGGCCAGCCAGAGCACAGGTCCCAGGTTGCGCCGGACCGAGTGCAGGGCCATCGAGAACGAAGACTCGAACACGAGAACGGGGAGGAATACAAACAAGATCAGCCCGGGGCCGACCTGCTCCCCCGTGGCGACGAGCTCCTGGTCGGGGAGCACCAGCCCCGCGCCCAGTCCGCTCAGCAGCACCAGGACGGTGTAGGGCACCGGCACCCACCGGCTGAGGGCCCGGGTGATCAGGCCCACCACCAGGATGGCGCAGAGCGTCGCGACGATGACGAGCTCATTGCCGTGGTGCATTCAGTCCCTCCACGCGAGGCGCTCGACCGCACACCGGACCTCAGGGCCCCCGGTGTACACGAGCTGGTCACCGGCTGAGAGGGCTGAGGACCCGTCTGGGCCGTCTTCCCACTCGTCCTCGCCGCGTCGGATGGCGAGCAAATGCATCTGGGGTTGCTGGGAACGCAGCCCCTCGACGGTGGTGCCGTCCAGTGCGGAGCCGTCTTCGATGACCGTGGACTCCACGCGGAGGCCGGCGTCGCGGTCCCGGAGCATGCGGTCCAGGTAGTCGACCGCTCCGGGACGAACGGCCTCGGAGATCATTCGCAGCCCGCCGATGCGGTTCGGTGACACGACGCGGTCCGCTCCGGCCTGGATGATCTTGGGGACCATGCGCTCATCTACACAGCGGCAGATGATCCGGGCTGTGGGGCTGACCAAGCGGGCTGAGAGCGCGACGATGAGGTTGTCGCGGTCGTTGCTCACGCAGCAGACCACCGAGGCGGCTCGGTCTACACCGGCCGCTCGCAAGACCTCGTCATCGGTTGCATCGCCGATGACCGTCGGGACCTCGCGGCCCAAGATCTCCGGGAGCTGTGCGGCCCTCTCGGGGTCGGACTCGATGATGGAGAACGGGCGTCGGGTGTCGATGAGCTCCCGGCAGATCCAGGTCCCCGTGTGACCCGTACCGCAGACCACGATGTGGTCGGAGAGAGATGAGAGCTGGCGCTTCATGCGCTTCCTCCACAGCAATCGGTTGGCTTGGCCATCGACCCAGAACGCGGTCAGCGCCGAGACGAAGTTGAGGAAGGCCCCGACCCCGAGACAGAGCAGGATGATGGTGAAGATCCGCCCACCCGGGCTGGCGTTCAGATCGATGACCTCGCCATAGCCCACCGTGGTGAGGGTGATCGCGGTCATATACACCGCGTCGAGCACACTATGCTCGGGCCATCCGATCACCAGATAGCCCGCGATTCCCATCACGACGACCCCCAGCACCAGCGCCAGGGAGCGGCCGAGTGACCGCGTCAGATCGTCGATGGGAGCATCGTGCACGGCTGGGGTCCTCGAGCCCAGCTAACTGCACAGGTCGTGCCAGTCATCGAGATGGTCCAGTCAGGGAGCCTGCATCGCGAAGGGGGCTCCGGTCGCATACTTGAACAGCACCACATCACCGGAGTCCAGGGTGATATTCAACACGGAGCTATCGGGGCCGGTCTGAACCAGCGGCAGGTCCTCGACCCCTCCGGTGAGGGGATTGAAGCGTCGCAGCCGACTCGGGTCGACGCCGCTCCCGCCAAAGTCGAAGCTCAGCCTGAAGTCGGCCTCATCTGCCATATAGATGGGCCAGTCCGAGCTCTCCCGATGGGGATTCTGGAGCATCACATACTGCTCGCCCTGGTTGTCCACGAAGAAGCCGACCAGGGTATCCTGGACCTCCAGAAATCCCATATTCACGGGCTGAATATCGGTGATGAACGGGTCACCGCCGTTCCCGGGAGACCAGTCATGGGTCCGATCGGGTCGGTTGAAGGGGGTGGAGGGGAGGAAGGCCACATCGGTGCTCTCGAGCTGGGTGATCACCCGGGAATACTCGATGATCTGGGCGTTGAGCTCGGCGGCGATCGCATACCGGGCGTTGGGGGTGTGGGCCCAGGAGCCCGAGTTGTCGAAGAAGGCGGTATGGAGGGCTGTTCCTGGAGTGGTCTCGTAGATGAACCAGGTGAATCCAGTGTACCCATAGACCAGCCCGACGAAAGCATCCCAGCGCAGATCGCTCTCATAGGGCCAATCATAGCTGCCGAGGTCGTCATAGGCGCGCAGGTAGCGCCAATAGGGCTTTCCGTTGGACAGGGCTGCAGAGCGGGTGGCTTCGAGCCGGCCGTACTCGCTATACCCGTCGGAGTACAGATCATAGGACAGTACATCCACCTCGGGATTGGCACCGAAGTGGTCCGCGAAGTCCGAGAAGGGGATATTTCCATCGGGGTTGCCGAGGTTGACGATGAGCAGCGCGTCGGGGTCTGCCGCTCGTACCACCTGGAGGCCGACGTCGATCTCATCGACCTCGGTCCAGTTTCGCGGTTCGTCGCCGACCTGATAGCCGATACGCCCAGGTGGATTCGGTCCGAGGCCGCCGATGGTCTGCTGATTTCCCCAGCTCATCCCAGCGGAGTTCAACCACGCGACCCACCGGTGGGAGGGGTGTCCGACGGCCGCCCAGCCGGCTTCGATCTGGGGAAGTGCGTCCTGCCAGAGGTGGGCGGCGTTGGCATTGAAGTCGTCATAGTAGCGATCGATCTCGCTCGCAGGTGGGACCTCGATCTGGGGGGTGAGGCCGGTGACGAAGGCGGGATTCTGCTGTGTCCAGGCCTTTCCACGTGGGAGAAACGCAGGATCGGTCGGGACGTACCCGGTGTCTGCGTCCGCATCGGCGTCGGTGTCCGCATCGGCGTCGGTGTCCGTATCGGCGTCGGTGTCCGTATCGGCGTCGGTGTCCGTATCGGCGTCGGTGTCCGTATCGGCGTCGGTGTCCGTATCGGCGTCGGTGTCCGCCGGGGTTCCCGTGTCTTCGTCGGGGTAGGGAGTATTCGCAGGATTACAAGCAGCGAGAAAAATAAGAGCAGACCAGCGCATAGGCACCTCCTGGGTGAGGTTCGGGTACCTCCGGGGATGGGTGTATGAGGGATGCTGTGACGGAGTTGTTGCGATCCACCGGAACGTCGCGGCCGCCTTCGGACGCAGGGTGAGGAAGTGGCAGACTTCGGGCCCCGCCGCGATTCGCGAGCAGTACACTGTCGCCATGAACTGGGTCGTGGACGGCCGCTTCGAGATCACCGAGCTCCTTGGCCGTGGGGGAATGGGGGAGGTGTGGCGCGCGCGGGCGCCGCGTCAGATGCGGGAGATCGCGGTGAAGATGCTCACCGCGCGGGGGGCCGCGGACGAGACCTGGCGCGCGGCCTTTCGCAACGAGATCCGGTTGGCTGCGAGCCTGTCTCATGCCCACATCGTTCGCATTCTCGATCACGGCATCATCCGGGGAGCGCCGGGGCGTCCCGATCTCGAGGGCGCACCCTTCCTGGCGATGGAGATCGCGGCGGGCGGCACGCTCTCAGCCCACCAAGGCCAGCTGTACTGGGAGGACCAGCGCACCATCCTCCTTGCGTTGCTCTCCGCGCTCGCCCACGCCCATGCCCGTGGGGTCGTTCATCGAGATCTGAAGCCCGCGAATGTGCTGCTCGATCTCGAGGCTGGGGAGCTCAAGCTCACCGACTTCGGACTCGCTCATGCCCTGGACAGCGTGCCCAGCGAGGATCGAATCTTCGTGGGAACACCGCTCTACATGGCCCCCGAGCAGTTCGGAAGGAACTGGCGGGATCTGGGGCCATGGACCGACCTCTATGCGCTCGGATGCATGGCCTACGCGCTGGCTACCGGAGGGCCACCCTTCCCGGAAGCCCGCTCTGTCGCGGCAGCCCAGTCGGCCCATCGGTACAGCGAGCCCCCAGCCCTCCCGGTCGGCGCTCCGGTTCCCGAGGGATTCGAGGACTGGCTCGCGGGGCTGCTCGAGAAGGATCCCGGGCATCGCTTCCAGCGCGCGGCGGATGCGGCGAGCGCGCTGCGGGAGCTCGGAGATCCCCCGCCGGACTCCGCGCCACTACGAGGCACGCTCTCGGCGGATACCCGGACGCTCACGAGTAATTTCTACGATCACGGCGAGGACACCGATGAGGTCGCTCGGGAACGAAGCCTCACCATCTCGCTCTCGGCGGGTCTGCTGGCCTCCAGTCGCCCGATCGCCAGGATGCCGCGGGACTGGCGGCACTCCGAGTGGTCGCCCCTCCCCGACCGACTCGGGCTCAGCCTGTTCGGGCTTCGAGAGACGCCTATGGTGGGGCGCCACCGCGAACGAGACCGGCTGTGGGCGGCGCTCGGCGAGGTGCGAAGCTCCGGTCGGCCGATGGCGGTGTCGATCACGGGTGCGACGGGAGTGGGCAAGAGCCGACTCGCGCGGTGGCTCTGTGAGCGGGCGCACGAGCTTGGCCTCGCCCATGTGCTGGTGGCACGTCATGCCCGCGACGGGGGGGCGGGGCAGGGCCTGGGTGCGATGCTCGCGCGCTTTCTACGGTGCACCCGTATGGAGCCGGAGCCCCTGGCAGAGCGACTCCGGAATATCGTCGGGGGGCTGGACCCGGGCACCGATAGCTGGAGAGCGCTGCTCGAGTTCATCCATCCCGGATCACAGGGAGGGGTGTGCTTCACCGATACCGCCCAGCGGGATCGCTCGCTGTCCCGGTTCTTCCGCAGCCTGAGCCGGACCCGCCCGGTGGTGCTGTGGCTCGACGATATCGACCTCGACTCGGACACGCTTCGTTTTGCCCAGCACCTCTCGCAACAGCCTGGAATACCGGTTCTTCTGGTGTGCACCTCCGGAGCCGCGGTCCTCCCGGGTCGGGCGGAGCCGATGCCTCTCTCCGCGCTATCGGGCCCCCAGATCCGCAGCATGATCGGGTCGCTATTGTTGCTCGATCCGGTGCTGATGGACGAGGTGGCCCGGGTCACCGAGGGCAACCCGCTGTTGGCGCTCCAGCTCGTGGGAAGCTGGGTCGCAGAAGAGCATCTACAGTCGGCGACGACGGGGTGGCGGCTGGGAATGGGCCGCGATGCGCGTCGGGATCTGGGCACGCTCTGGGAGGACCGTCTCGCTCCGGTGCTCGGCCCGACCGGCGAGGTCCTGGAGCTCGCCGCGACCGTGGGCATGGAGCTGGACTCCCGCACCTGGCACGGGGCGGGGGGCACCGATGCGCTGCTCGACCCGCTCCTCCGAAGAGGCCTGGCGGTGCAGACCGATCCGACCGATCCCGGTGCCTGGCGCTTTGCCCATGCCGATCTGCGCCGAGCGCTGCTGCGTCGTGCCGAGCGCGCGGGGCGCCTCGCAAAGCACCATCTCCGTGCGGCCGCTCTGGCCGAGACCGTCGATTTCGAGCGCTGTGGCAGGCATCTGTGGGCGGCGGGAGAGCTCGCTGGGGCTTTGCTCTGGCTCTCCAGAGCCGCTGTCCAAGCCCACGAACGAGGGGAGTACGCCCGAGCGCATCGTCTGTTGGATGCTGCGGGTGAGCTGCTCGACCAGCTGGGCGCGGAGCCCGATGATCCGCGGCGAATTGCGGGCTGGGTCGTGCGCGCGCGAGTCCTTCGCCGGGAGGGGGCGAGCACCGAGGCGACCACACTGCTCGAGCGCATCGGGCGGAGTGTTCAGCGTTCCCATGGCGAGGTGTGGCTGGACGCCCGGCTGCTTCAGGCGGAGGTCGACCGCAAGAGCGGCGATCTGGAGCAAGCCCGGGCTGCACTCCGCGAGGCCCTGGCCCACCCATCGGCCAGCGCGCACCCAGCGCTGCGGGCCCGGTTGCTACTGGTGCTCGCGGAGTCCCTCACCGACCAGGGCTCCCTTCAGGATGCCGAGCTCTTGCTCCGCCAAGCGCAGCCGCTGGCGTCGGTCCATGATGTGCGCACCGAGGCGCGGATCTGGCAGCAGCTCGCCGAGATCGGCAAGGAGCGGGGGGACTTCGGAGCATCGTGGAGCTTGTACCAGCGCGCAGAGCTCGCGTCGGCCCAGGTGGGTGATCGCTGGTGTCACGCCTCGGTCCTCAACTCGATGGGCGATGTGGCCCGTTACCAGGGGATGCTCGACGAGGCTCTGGCGCTCTACGCTCGTGCGGGCGCGGTGTTCTCGGAGATCGGCTCGGACTCCCAGCGCTACACCGAGTACAACACCGCCCTGGTGCATCTCGAGCGGGGCGAGTGGGGCGCAGTCCGAGAAGTGCTGGACCGAGCGATGCCAGCTTTCCTGGAGATGGGCCACCGGGCGACCTGGGCCGACACCCTCATCGCGAGAGCGGCGTGCCGCGCTCAGCAGGGGGATGAGTCGGGGGTGGCCGGGGATCTCTCACAGGCACTCGGGGTGTATATCGAGACGGGGGTGAGCGACGCGGATTCCGCCGAGCTCGCCGAGACCACGGCGCGAATCTTGACGGAAGCGGGCCTCGACCCGCAGCCCGCTCTGGAGATCGCGCGACATGTGTGGGCAGCCCTGGAGCGAGAGAACCGGCTGAACGCGCTGGCTATGAGTCCGCCGGACGCATAGCCCCGAGGGGCTCAGCTCCGGCGACGCACAAATGCGAGGGAGGCGAGCCCGAGCCATCCGGCTGCGAATGGGCCCGATTGGCTCGCACAGCCACAGCCTGGCTCGGTCTCTACATCGGTGTCGGTGTCGGTGTCGGTGTCCGCATCGGTGTCGGTGTCTGTGTCCGCATCGGTGTCGGTGTCTGTGTCCGCATCGGTGTCGGTGTCGGTGTCGGTGTCCGCATCGGTGTCGGTGTCTGCATCGGTGTCTGTGTCTGCATCGGAGTCCGAGTCGGCGTCGGTGTCGGAATCCGCATCGGAGTCGGCATCTGCGTCGGAGTCCGTATCGGTGTCCGTATCTGAGTCTGTGTCGGTATCGGTGTCGGTGTCCGCAGGCCCGGCGGAGATGATGATGTCGGCGCACTGATAGTAGGTCGAGATCCCGATGGGGTCGGGCACCGGGTCTGCGGTGTTGCCGTTCATCACCTGGATGAGCTGGAGCGTGCAGTTGTCACAGGGCGTGGTCGGCAGGGTGAACTGGACCTCCCAGAGATTGCCCGAGCCCGTGTTGCCGGCCGAACCCGCGGGATCGGGAATATCGAGCAGGATATTGGAGTTAAAATCTGCCATATCGGCCCCCTCGGTCCCGCCCGGATCGAAGGCCACCCGATAGCGCCCGGTGTGACCCACGACTTCATTCCAGCTCATGGTCACGGTGTCGCCAGGGGCGTAGGTGGTGACCTGGGTGGAGCGGTCTGGGTCCGCTCGATCATTGGGGTCGTTACAGGTCCGGTTGGTCAGACCCACTCCGCAGGGGCAGGCCTTGTTATCGCTGAACCCATCTGTTGGATACCGCGGTGGAGGGGACACCATGGCGATGTGGGCGGAAGCGGATGTGAGCAGGGCGGTGAGGAACACGATGACTCCAGGTCGGGGACCGGCACGACACTAACCTCTGGGGAGGTTTGGTACCCGGAGTGTGAAGGTGGAGCCGCGCCCTGGGACACTGGCGGCGGTGCAGCTCCGGCTCGCCTATGGCACACTCTCAGCACGGGAGGGTCGACATGGAACCCGTCTCCGAGATCATGACTCCGCAGCCGGTCAAGGTGCCCGGTTCCTCAACTGTTGCCGTCGTCCTTGCGATGATGCACAGCCAGGGCGTTCGCCATATTCCTGTGGTGGACTCCGATGGCGCCTTGGTGGGTGTGGTGACCGACTATGCGGCCCACCTCGCCGAGCCCGATGCCCCAGCGACCACTGCGGCAGTACCGGTCGAATGGCTCGGTCCGGACACCCCGATCGATGTCGCACTCGAGACGCTCGACTCGACCACTCTGGACTCGGTGGTGATCGTCGACGGGCAGCTACATCCCATCGGGATCTTCACGGAGCACGATGCGGTTCGCCTCGCGCCCGTGCTGTTGGGGGGCATCTCGCTGGCTCTTCGCCGCCCGGAGCGTCCCCTGGTGACCGTCCGCTCCTCGGACACCTGGATCGCCGCCTTCGAGAAGATGGTCGACCACGGGATCCGGCATATTCCCGTGGTCGATGGCGACTTGGTACGGACCGTGGTGTCCCTGCGCGATCTGATCGCCGCCGGGGTGACCCGGGGCCGTGATGGCAGCATGGAGACCTTCCTCTCCCGTGGCGAGGTGCACGTTGCCATCGAAGGCATCACGGTCTGCGATGCGGCCACGCGCATGGCCGAAGCCCGGATCGGCTGCCTTCCGCTGATGGACTTCGCACATCGCCCAGTGGGAATCATCACCCGCACCGATGTCATCGCGCAGATGATCCTCGCGCTACGTTCCAAGGCGTAGAGGGCTCGCGGTAGGATTGGGCCGGCGTTACCGGGCCGCCGGAGGGCTCTCGCCATGCCGTGGGAAGTCGACGAAGCCCGGATCCGCTCGCTGGTCGAGTCCTCCGGAGCACACCCATGGGCTCGGGCCTGGTCGGTCGCGCTGCTCGCTCGCGGGGGCGTGGGGATGGGGGATCGCGCCGCTGGGCTGCTCCACAGTGTGGACCACGAGGACTGGTCGCTACGGATGCGGCCTGTGGGCCGGGTTCGACTACGAGTCGAGGCGATCGCCCACCTCTCTGCGGCGGCGGATGCGCTGGGTGGCGAGGAGCTGGAGCGATTTGGAGAGGCCTGGGACCGATTCGAGGCCGCGGAGATTCCCGCCGAAGACCTGGAGCATCCAGAGCTCGGTCTGGTCCTCTCCCTGCTGGAGGGACGACAGCCGGACCCCGGCGTACGAGAGCAGCTCACCGGGCGGGCGGAGGCGGGTGCTGCGCTGGCCTGGGCGCTGGGGGGATTGGAGGGACTCGAGCAGAGCGCAGACCTGGTGGGAGCCTTGAGCGAGCGGATAGCGACCCTCGACCTCTCCGCCCCGCGCTCAGTCGATGCGGTGCTCGATGCCCTCGACGGGCTGAGTGAAGATCTGGCCGGGGCCGATCCCAATACCCGGCGGCACTCTGTGCTGGTCGAGCGGAGGCGGGCGCTGCGCTGGCTGGTCGAGCCGTGGTGGCCCGAGCTCGCTCTCACCCCATGGAAGTCGGATGATTCCCAGGTTGAGCGTTCGGTATCGGAGCCCGTTTCTGCCGCTCCGGAGCCCGCAGAACCGGCCGTGCGCTCGGAGGTGGACGAGACCCTTCGAGCGGCCCCCGAGGTCTATGAGATGGGCCTGAGCTTGCTCCTCCACGGCGCCTACCTCGCCGATGCCCATCTCCAGTCCGAGCTGCTGGTCGCTCCGATGGTCAAGCTCGGGCGCCAGTCGGGCATCGAGCCCACCGCCCCGTGCTTGGCGCATCTGGTGGAGTGGTCGGAGCACCGCAGAGGAACCGAGCCGAGCCCCCATGAACTCGACGATCTGGTCTGGCTCTCTGCCTGTGCGGACGCGCTGTTCTGGGCGGTCGGTGTGCTGGACGAGCTCCCCGACGGGGACCCCGATGAGCACGTCTACACCGCGCTGATTCCGCTGATCCGGGCGGGCGGTGTCGCCGACCGTGCCCAAGCCGTGGGGCTCCGGTCGCGGGCCGAGATCGAAGCAGAGCACCAGCGATGGCAGCAGCTCGCGATGGGCTCGGAGGCGCGCAGCCTGGAGCAGTCCTTCGGGATTCAGCGCGCTCGTGCCCTGCGCTGGGTCCTCGAGACCCGGTGGGCGGACCCCACCCAGACGCCCTGGGATGCTTCGGAGGCTGTGGCCCCTTTCTCGATGGCCTCGCGGGCGACTTCGAGCAGTTGGGGCTGGGGCTGGATGGGGCTTGGCTTGGTGGGACTGGCGGTCGGGGGGGCCGCTGTGCTCTGGTGGCTGTCCTGACCCCCGTGAGGATCCGATGACCGATCTCTTTCCGCTGCGCGACCTCCGCTTTCTCGTCGAAGAGGTCCTCGATCTGCCCAGCCTTCTGGCGGCTCCGCGCTACTCCTCCCACGATATGGACACCGTGCACAGCACCCTCGAGCTTGCACGACAGCTCGCGCGGGATGTGTTCCTGCCGGCGGCATCGGTCCTCGATGCGAGTGAGCCGGCTCTGGTCGACGGCCGGGTCCAGCTCGACCCGGTGGCCAAGGAGGCCCTGGATGCCTACTTCGAGGCGGGCTTCCAGACGGCATCCTTCGATGAGGAGCACGGCGGAATGCAGCTGCCATACCTGGTGACGATGGCCATCAATGTGTTCTTCGGGGCGGCGAATACCCCGCTACTGGTGTACCCGAGCCTGTCCACCGCCGCGGCGAACCTGCTCGCCGCCCATGGTACGGCGGATCAGCGCGAAGAGTGGATGATCCCCATGATCGAAGGCCGTTTCTTCGGAACCATGGCGCTCTCCGAGGTGCAGGCGGGCTCGTCCCTGGCCGATCTCAGCACCATCGCCACCCCTCACGAGGACGGATCCTTCCGGTTGGTCGGGAACAAGATGTGGATCACGGGCACCGATCACAGCCTGGGCGAGAATATCGTGAACCTGGTGCTGGCACGGCTTCCCGACGCACCCTTGGGGACCCGTGGGATCTCTCTATTCATCGTTCCGCAGTTTCTGCGAGATGAATCCGGGGAATATACCCTCCCGAATGATGTGCGAGTCGTCGGTCTGAACCACAAGATGGGCTTCCGGGCTGCGGTGAACACGGTGTGGGCGCTCGGCGACGAGGGGGGGGCGGTGGGCTGGCTGGTCGGCGAACCCCATCGAGGCCTGTCCTATATGTTCCATATGATGAACGAGGCCCGCACTGCGGTGGGGCTGGGGGCCGCGACCCTGGGCTGGGCGGGGTATCGTCACAGCCTGAAGTACGCGCGAGAACGCCCGCAGGGGCGGCCGATTCGCAATCGCGACCCCTCCTCGCCCCAGGTGCCCATCATCCAGCACGCGGATGTGCGTCGCATGCTCCTGTCCCAGAAGTCCCTCACCGAGGGGGGCATGGCGCTGGCGCTGTACGCGGCCTCCTTGGTCGACCGGGTCCGGATAGCGACCGAGGCCGGGGAGCAGGCCGAGGTCGAGCGACTTGGCCTATTGCTCGATGTGCTCACCCCCATCGTGAAGGCCTGGTGCTCCCACTACGGAGTGCAGGCGAACGACACGGCCATCCAGGTCCTGGGGGGCTATGGCTACACCCGGGACTACCCGGTCGAGCGGTTGTATCGGAATAATCGGCTGAATCCCATCCACGAGGGCACCAACGGTATCCAGGCCCTCGACCTGCTGGGTCGCAAGGTGCTCGGCAAGGGTGCGGGTGCGGTGCTGCTTCAGGAGATCGGGGCTGCGATCGGTGCGGCCTCCTCCGAGGGCGCCGAGGTGCGCGAGCTCGCGGCATTGCTCCAGGTCGCAGTGGAGCGTGTGGTGAGCACGACGACAGCCCTCGCTGGGGTCGGCCAGACTGGTGATGTCGAGCTCTTGCTCGCGAACGCGACGCCCTACCTGCACCTGCTTGGACACACCGTGGTGGCATGGATGTGGCTGGAGCAGATCCGGGTGGTGGAGGGCCTCGAGGAGGACGACTTCTGCAAGGGGAAGCGGGCCGCAGCGCGGTACTTCTTCCGCTGGGAGCTGCCGCGCACCGCGCACTGGGCGAGCCTGCTCGACCCTGTGGAGCGCACCTGTCTGGACACCGAGCCGGACTGGTTCTAGCTGCCGAGATATGGGCGGGTCTTGCAGGGAGCCCGGTTGAGCGAAGAGGACACCGAAGGCAGTTGGGGCGTGAGCCCGATCCAGGCGGGGGCCGCGGTCGTAATCCTGGTCTTCAGCCTGGTCCTCGTGTTGTTCATGGACGCCGGTGTCCCCAGCCGTGAAGAGCTGCGCGATCAGGGCGTGGCGCTGAGCATGATGGCGTATCAGGGGGGGGTTCGACTGCGTCGTGGCACGGTCATTCCCGAGGGCACCGCGGTCTCGCTACGGCTCGCGATCCGAGACCCCGGGTATGGGCTGGTCTACCGAACAGATGGGCAGGGAGCCAACCTCGGCGTCTTTCCGGGGGAGTACACATCGGCCGAGCTGCAGGCGGGCGAGAGAGTGCTCAGCGATGTGCTCGCGGGGGTCGGGCCAGGCCGGTGGATCTACACCGCCATCTTTTGCGAGGAGCCGTTCGAGATCAAGCCGGACAAGCCGAAGGCCTCGTGGAACTGCGAGCATCGGGAGCTGGAGCTTCTGGTTCAGTAGCGGCGGTCAGCGGCGAGGGCAGGTACCCTGGGCCATGATCCATCCGCTCCTCATCCTCGTCGCGTTGTCGGGCTGCGTCCCGCTCGATCTCGATGATGATCCGGATGCCTACATCTCGAGCCTTCGATATCGGCGGGGGATCCTCGAGCGGGACCTCGAGTACGGCGACAACACCTATGGGGAGCGGAGGTGGGAGAACTACGGGGTCCGGCGCTCGGACTGGGAGCGCCTCCCGGAGCGGGATCTGGCGACCCTTCCGCTCACTCCGGCTGCCTACGCGGCCGCTGTGCAGGGCAACCTCGAGTTCGACGAGGCGACGGCGAGTTCTCTGGTGCCCGACCGGGTCCCGGCGACGGATGCTCAGTGGCTGGCTCTTGGGGAGCGGGTGTTCTTCGAATATCCACTGCGCGCAGACCCCATGTGGACCGCGGTTGTCGGGATCCCCGGAGCGCTCGAGCAGGTCGGGGCGATCCAGCATCCGGACGGGAGCTTTGTGGGGCTCCGGGTGCTCCAGGTGGGCTCCGAGGTGGCCATCGGTCAGACCTGTGCGAGCTGCCATGCGGGCGATGGGCTGGGGGAGGTCAGCGGCTCGCTCTCCAACCGGTGGCTGGATGTGGGGCAGGTCTCATTGCTCGCCGGCACCGTCGAGCCGCTGCTGGAGCTCGACACCACCAGCCGTGAGCACCTCGCAGATCTGGGGCCAGGCCGTAACGATGTGCTCGGAGATGGCGAGTTCAACCCCTATGCCTTCGCCGACTTCGGTGGAATCGCGGACATCCCCCGGCTGCAACACAACGGGAACTGGCAGAACCGCAGCATCGCCACCCTGGCGGTGCGCTGCGAGACGCTCTTCCTGACCTCCAGCGGGCAACGCACGCGCATCCCGCGGGTGCTGTCCTGGGCGCTCGCTCGCTACCTTCGCAGCCTGCCCCCGCCCCCTCCAGTCGACGAGCCCTCGGAGTCTTCATCACGAGGAGAGTCGATCTTCGAGGGGCGCTGCGCCCGGTGTCACACGCCCCCGCTGTACACCTCGGATCGGGTCGTGCCCCTCGACGAGATCGGGACGGACCCGAGTGCTGCGCTCTCTCCCTCTCGCACCTCGCCCGGCTATCGAATCCCGAGCCTTCGCGGCGTCGGCTGGACCGCTCCCTACCTCCACCACGGGGTGTTCGCGGATCTCGAGGAGATGTTCGATCCCGAGAGGGAGGAACCGGGACACGAGTTCGGACTCGATCTCGACGAGGCGGAGCGCGCGGACCTGTTGGCCTTTCTGCGGACGCTCTGAGATCAGGCGGCCGCGCAGCACGGGGGACACTGGCAGGGCCGGGGCTCCCATCCGGCGAGTCCGGTCATCCAGCGGTGGAGCCGGCTCTCCACTGAGGGGGCCGGAAGGACCGCGATGACGCCCACAGCGACAGTGACCGCCAAAAGCGGCCACTGGGCGGGGTTGCCGCTGACCAGGGCCCAGATCAGGGCCAGGGCGACCACTCTGAGTACGAGGGTCCAGGTGGATTGGGCCTCGGACACGGCGAGCATGCCGACCACTCGGGTCGTGCCATCTCCGCGATCTTCGAGCCGACCCCGGGCGACTGCGCCCAGGCGGTGGAGATCGGTGGGTGCATCCAGGGAGACGTGGAACTCGCTACCCGCGGTGGGGTAGGCGCCGCCTGGAGCCCGCTCACCCAGCAGTCGCAGGGTCTCGGCGGGGCTGGCTGGAACGATGAAGTCGATGGGGTGGCGAGTGGTCATGGAGCGCCAAGATGGACACGCCCTCATCGGTGGGAACCCCGCACGCTGTAGAAATGACCTTCGGCGACATCAGGGGGTGCGTTGGTCCAGCAGCTCGACCAAGGCGGCAGAGAAGCGCTCTGCGTCGCCGGGCCAGCGCGCGGTGACGAGGTTGCGGTCGACCACCACGAAGCCCTCGCCGTGGAGCGGCAGGAAGGGCCCTGGCTGCCAGCTTCCGTCGGGTCCGAGCGCCTGCTTGACCTCGTCCTGGACCCACTCTGGGTAGGTGCGAAAATAGTCGCCGCGGGTGGGCTTGGTGAGTATCCAGGCGCCCATCTCGAAGCGCTTGGGCAGCCCGGTGAGGGTGCGCCCGGCGATGACCGGGGCCCCGGTGTCGGGGTGGTTGCTGCGGGCGAGCACGATGGTGCCGTGGCAGATGGCTCCAACCGGCGCGTCGATGCGAAAGAACCGGGCGACTGCGGCCTGAAGATCGGGGTCTTCGAGGTACTGGCGCATGCCCTGTGCGTGCCCCCCGGGCAGCACCAGCAGGTCGTGGACCGCCGGGTCGAGATCGGCGTAGCGGATGGGCGTGCTGAACGCCGGACTCGCCGCCATGGCCGCGTAGTCCTGGGCGTGCTGGGGCAGCGCCTTGATCTGGCCGAACAGCACACCGTCCAGCATGTCGGAGTCCGCCGCCCCTGGCGCACCGTCCGCGGTAGCGAAGCGGACCTCGTGGCCTGCCTCGGTGAGCACCCGCCACGGCACGGCTGCCTCGGTGGGGTCGAAGTCTCTGGTTGCCAGCGCGATGATCGCAGTCGCCACATCTACTCCCGAGTTCGCTCTCAACCGTATCGGCTGGTGGACCGATGAGAAGCCTATTGGAGGTCTTTCGTGGGCGAACGGTTTGTATCAGTGTCGGTTCTGGCCGCGGTCCTGTCCATGGGTTCGTCCGCCTGGGCGCTCAACCCGCCATCGGTCGACCAGAGTGTGCACACCTGGACCTATCGGCTGGACATGAACACCCCGGATGACACCACCGATGATCTGGTGAGCGGGATGTTCTTCGACCCCACCGCCGTGATCAATGTAGACATCCCAAACTGCAACAGCATCACCCAGCCCACCAACCAGCCCAAGCCTCCAGAGGGGTGCGGCACTCTCGAGGTTTCGGCGGGAGGAAGTGGCTTCTGGCTGTACTACGATGGCGACAATGCGGATGCCCCGCCCGGTGGGTGGAACGCGGGGAATCAGTGGTGGAGGAACCGTCTCATCCTTCGATATGGAAATGACAATCTGACCTTCCTGGGCCGGTATCGGCTCGACCCCGCCCACCCCGAGTGTGTCACCACCGATCCCTGTGGGGCGGGCTCGGTGAAGTTCTGCGGAACGGTGAGTGCTTTCGTGGACACCATTCCGTACAGCGGGGGTCAGTTCGAGTTCTGCGTGCAGCCCCAGTAGTTCGTGCGAAGAGCGGCGCTCGCAACGCCCTGGCAAAGAGGAGACTGTTGGGCCCGAACGGGGTAGACGGGCGCAGCGTCCAGATCTGGGCGCAGCTCTACGCTCGGAGGCATTGGCATGCTCGCCCCGCTCCTGTTTGCCCTGTTCGGCTGTACGCCCGGTTCTGATTCTGTCGCCCCATCGGTCATCGAGATCGATCCTGTAGGGGCAATTCAATCCTCGGTTCAGTCCGATCGCTTCGAGGTGTCCGCGGATCATGCGTCGTGGTCCGTCGCGCTGAGTCTGCTCGGCCACGGGCGACAGGGGGACTGGCTCGACGCCGTCGACGGTCCCATGGCCGAGTCCAATGGCCGCACGGAGATCGATCGCGGCGCGCTGGTCGAGTGGTATCAGGAGCGCGACCACAGCATCAAGCAGGGCTTCGATATCCTCGAATCCCCCAATGGAAGCGGGCCCGTGTCCGTGCAGATGGCCATCGAGTCCGATCTGCTGCCGTGGATGGGGCCCGGTGGCCTGCGCTTCTCCGACGACAGCGGCAGAGTGCGGCTCAATTACGACGCCCTCGTCGTCGTCGATGCGGTCGGCAACGAGCTGGACAGCTGGATGGAGCTCGACTGCGAAGGCGGCTGCAAGATCGCGCTGATGTTCGATGATGTGGGCGCGGTCTACCCGGTCGAGGTCGATCCGATGCTCTACACCGCAGAGGACACCTACGACTCGCCGGACACCCGCAACGGGGATCGGCTGGGCTGGTCCATCGCCATCGAGGGCGACACAGCGGCGGTGGGTATGCCGCTGTACAACTTCGGAGGGGAGCCGAACTGCGGGGCTGTGGTGGTGTTCACCCGTGCCGGTGGTTTGTGGACGGCGGATCAGACCCTGGTTCCGCCCACTCCCCTCGACCAGGAGCGAATGGGGGTCTCGGTCGCTATCGACAATGGCACCATCGTGGCCGGGGCGGCGGACTACAGCGGGACACCAAGCCCAGCGCGAACCCGCACGGGCTCGGCCTATGTGTGGACCCTCTCCGGGACCACCTGGAGCCTCGAGCAGCGCCTGGTCGCCTCGAATGGTGCGGACAAGGATCGCTTCGGCTGGGCGGTCGGGCTCCAGGGGGATGAGATTGTCATCGGGGCGACCCTGACCGATCACAGCGGGCGCTCGAATGCGGGATCGGCCTATGTGTTCTCGCGCTCCGGCACCGTGTGGACCGAGGACCAGGAGCTCCGCGATACCTCCGATCCGCGGGCCAACGAGTATATGGGCTATGGCGTGGACATCGACGCCGGCACCATTGTCGTGGGGGTGCCTCGGGACCGCAGCTCCGGCTCCACTCGGGGCGGGGCGGTGTTCGTCTACACCGACCCGGGCGGTGGCTACGCCCGCGACCAGATCATCCAGGACGCCACGCCTGAGCACCTGTCCTATCTGGGCCAGTCGGTCTCCCTCGATGGCAGCCTGCTGCTGGTGGGCGCACCCCGCAAGGACACCAGCTTGGCGGACTCGGGCAAGGTGGATGTGTACGCCTTCGGCGCGGGGACCTGGGCCCTCGAAGACACCCTCCTGCCCAGCGCTCCCGAGGACGGGGGGCAGTTCGGCTTCTCGGTCTCTCTCGTCGGCACCGTGGCGGCAGTGGGCATGCCCTACTTCGATGCTCCGCCCACCACGGAGAGCGGGAATGCCTTCGTATTTGCGAGCACGGCGGGGGGCTGGACCGAGGAGCAGCAGCTGCGCATCGCCATCGACGACGATCCCCTGGTCTCCCTGGAGTCCAACGACCGCTTTGGCTACGCCGTGGGCTTGGGTACCGACTATGTGCTGGTCGGCACGCCAAATAGCAATGACCAGGGCAATAACAATGGCGGGGTGTTCTGGTACTTCGAGGGCTTCGAGGGGGATGCGGACCTCGACGGATACATCTCGGACGTGATCGAGGGCGGAGACGACTGCGACGATGACGACTTCGACATCAACCCAGCCGCGACCGAGATCGAGAACAATGGCATCGACGAGAACTGCGATGGCTTCGATGCGAACTGCTCTACCCGCGACCTGGCCATCTGCAACTTCGATCTCGCCATCACCGAGATCATGATCAACCCGCGCGACTCTGTCGACGCGACCGGGGAGTGGATCGAGCTCTACAATGGGGGCACCGATGCGGTCGATCTGGCCGGATCGATCCTGTTCTCGGGCATCGTAGGCCATATCATCGACACCAATATCGTCATGATGCCGGGCACCTATGCGCTGCTCGCCCAGTCCAACGACCCCCTCGACAATGGCGGGATCCCCACGGCGGATGTGGACTACGTGTACAGCGGACTGGCCTTCTCGGATGTGGGGGTCGCCCAGGGGGTGCGCCTGCGGGACAACAACCTGTTCGAGGATATCGATATCGTGCGCTACGACGCGCTGTTCACCACCGGTACAGCACTCCCGGATGGGGCCAGCCTCACCCTCGACCCGGACTTCATGGACGCCGCCTTCAACGACACGGGCTCCTACTGGTGCGACGCGCGCACGGCCTACGGAACCCTCGCCGACGGCGGCTTCGGCACGCCCGGTACCGCCAATGACCAGTGCAACTACTCCTTCCCGTACACCTTCTTCTACGACTCCACCCCGGCGAGCGGTCTACCGGATGTGGTCGGGTCCACCACCTTGTTCTTCGACTTCGACGGCACGGGGCGCTTCATGTCCACGGGCAACGGCGGAGACGGGACCTACACCCGCACCACGGACTCCACGGGCCAGTCTCTGAGCGTGCAGTATATCTACGCCGACCTGTCGAATGGGCCCCGCTACGACGGGCTCCAGGTGTACGGAGACGACTGCATCTCCGGGGGAAGCGTGTTCGATCTGCCTTCGGCGGACTACAGCGCGGGCAGCTGGGACAACACCACCTGCCCCTGATCGGGGGGCGCCTCAGCCCCTCCAGGCGACCAGGATCCGGTTCATCGGAGTGAGCGTGGGGGGCACCCACGCCCAGTCCACCCGGTATCCGGCAGCGTGTAGGCGGTAGCTTCGATCGATATCCGTCGCGAGCTGCCCTCCGAGCGCGCTGCGGATCCCGATGGGGCCGTCTCGACCGGTGTTCTGGTAGCAGCAGGGCATGGCCGCGATGGCTCCACCGAGCTCGATCGCCAGGTCGATGCATCGGTCGGTGGCCAGGCTGCAGGCGTGGACGGCGAGGGAGTGTGTACCGGCGGGGAGCTCGGCGGCCGCGTCCTCGACGGGGATCTCGAGGTAGCGGACCTTGTCTCGGACCTCCGGGTGTACGGAGGCGACTGCATCGAGCACGGCCTCGTAGGAGTCGGGACGGCGGCGGTCGATCAAGCTCAGCTGCTTCACGCCGGGCTCGGTGGCGAAGAGCAGCCCGGTGAGCCCATGCCCGGCGCAGAGATCGGCCATCGCGGGGGCTCGGAGGCGTCGCCGGGTGCGGTAGTGGAACTCGAAGGACTCGATGACCTCCTTCACCGCGACCACCCGGCGCTCCGCCAGAGCCGCGGCGATCCGAGCAGGCGAGCCCGAGCCTTGGAAGGCTTCCAACGCGCGCGGGCTCATTCGTGACTTGAGGCGGGCGAGCGGGGCCAGCGCGGCCTGGTTGAACGCGCGGAACACCTTGAACGGCGGCTGGTCGGCGGGCATGAGGAGTCCTCCGCCCGGCCCCTATCAGAGCTGGCTGGCGAGGACCTCAGCGATGGCCTGGTCGAGCCCGGCTGCTTCATCGGGCTGTACCTGTTCGGCCAGGTACTCGACTCGCTGTTGCTGGATCTCGTTGATGGCTCTCTTGGCGGCTATGCGGCTGGCTTCGGCCTCCAGTAGTCGAGCCTGGAGCTGGTCCTTCTCGAGGTTCTGCATCTCTGCGGGGAGCTTGGTATCGTCGATGGCATCGAGGTCGATCGTCCCCGACTCCACACCCGCGATCAAGTCCCAGGAGGCGACGCGGTGCTTCTTGGAGCTCTTGGTCGCGGCACGGGAGGCCAGGTTGCCCGCACCCATCGCGGCGGCGGCGCGGTCGTTGGCTCGGATCTGCTGGATCTTGGCTGCACCTTCCTGGTTGTAGCTGATGTAGGTGCTGTTGAGCTGGGCGTTGAGTGTTGCCAGCTTCCGATCATAGGGCGTGGAGACGGCGACCGCGGACCGAGCGGTGTCGATGGCGAGGAATTGTCCACCTCCCAGATTCGCGACCTGATCCCAGCCCAGCCGCACGCCATCGACTTCTTCCCCCGCGAAGAGGGTGTTCACGATGACCCCGGCTGCAACGGCCTGGCGGGCGGCGGGGTTGAAGCCCACAGGCCCAAGCATCGCGCTCTCGTTGCCGGCGACGAACAGGATACGGCGGTTGTCCGAGTTGTCTTCGGGTGACCAGTCCATGCCTCGGAGAGCGTGATCGATGGTGGCGCCCACATACTCCTCGCCCCCTCCCGTCCGGATTCCGAGGGCGACCTCGTACACGGTGTCCAAGTCCTCGGTGAGGGGAACCTGGATCTTCACATAGTCGTTCTGGACCCCGTATCTCGGGCTTCCGAAGGTGATCAGGCCCACGCGCAGGGTCGCATCGGGGTCCTGTCGATCGACCTCATTGATGATGTCCCATAGGCGGGCCCGGGTGGAATCGATCAGCTTGTTCATGGACCCCGAGGTGTCCAAGGCGATGACGATATCGACATTCCTCGGTTCGGGCGCGGGAGCCGGCTCGGGCAGTGGATCGGGGTCGGCTTCGACCTCTGCGACGGGGACGGGCTCGGGCGGAGCTTCACCCAGGATCGGGAACAATCGCGGCGCGACGAGCGCGGCCCCCAGCGCGACACCGCTCAGCCCGAGGGTCATCTTCCAGCCTTGCATTCTCTACCTCCCTGGCTCTGGGACACGAGCCCTCGGGAGAGGTTCCAGGCTTTAGCGATGTCGGCGCTTGGAGCGTCGCCGACGGGACCGATTGGGGGCGCCGGGGATCAGCTCGTGATCGTGAAAGGGGTGGGTGAGAATGGGCTGAAGCGGGCGTCCGACCCGCGCCTCGATCAACTCCAGGCTCCCGTGCTCCGCTGGGGCGCAGAAGGACAGCGCCACTCCGAATGCCCCGGCGCGACCGGTCCGGCCGATGCGGTGGATATAGGCCTCGGGCTCGCTCGGGAGATCGAGGTTGAGCACATGGGAGATGCGGTCGATGTGCAGGCCGCGCGAGGCGAGATCCGTCGCGACCAGGACGGGGGATTCGCCGCTCCGGAAGGCCTCCAGCGCCTGGCGACGGGCCTGTTGGGGCATGTCGCTGTGGATCCCGCTGCTGGGGATGCCGGCTGCATGGAGTACACCGGTGGCATGGTCGACGCTTCGCCGGGTGCGGACGAAGACCAGCATCCGCTCGGCCCCTGTGGTCTGGACGATGTGGACCAGCAGCCGGTACTTGTCGGCCTTGTTGACGTAGTAGAGGTGCTGCTCGATGGAGTCCACCGCTCCGGTTGGGCCGAGGTCGATGCACACCGGGTCGCGCAGGAACTCCGCGGCAGCCCGGTCGACCCCGGCGGGTAGGGTGGCCGAGAACATCGCGGTCTGTTGGAGGTTCGACAGCAGCGCCCCGATCGCCCTGAGGTCTGGAAGAAAGCCCAGGTCGAGCATCCGGTCGGCCTCGTCCACCACCAGGGTTCGGACCCCATCGAGCTTGAGGACTCCGCGCCGGTGGAGATCGAGCAGGCGGCCCGGAGTTGCGGTGATGAGCTGTCCCCCCGCTTCGAGGGCGGTGATCTGGGGCTGCGCATCGACCCCACCCACCAGCGCGTAGTGCAGCAGCCCGGCTTGGCCCCCGAGAGACTCCGCGAGTGCATCGATCTGGGTGGCGAGCTCCCGGGTCGGGGCGAGGATCAGAGCGGATGGGGTGGGGGGATCTGCGGGGGGCTGTGCGAAGAGCCGAGCGAGGAGCGGGACCAGATAGGCGCCGGTCTTCCCGGTCCCGGTGGGGGCGAGGCCGAGCAGATCCCGGCCTGCGAGCAGGGGCTCGAGGCTGTGTTCTTGGATGGGAGTGGGGCGGGTCCAGCCGAGCTCGGCGATTGCGGCGACGAGGGGAGCGGGGAGGGGGTTGTCGGCGCCGTTTTTCTGATTGGTCGTGATGGGTGCCATGACTGCTGCCTTCGGCTTCGCGCTGCTGGCGTCGATACCGCGCCGCCAAGGCTATCGCTCTTGGCCTCTCCTGCGCAGGAAGAACAGCCCAAGCCCTACCAGCGTCCCCCCTGATAGTGGTGGAACGGGGCCGATTGCGCAGCCGCTGCGATATCTGTACACGCCGTCCTCGCCGTCGCAGTCCTGATCGATGCCATCGTCACCGAGCTCGGTTGCGCCGGGGTGGATGCTGGGGTCGGAGTCGTCACAGTCGGTGCTGGCGATGAGGAGCTGCTCGGCGCACACCTGCACGGGGTTGTCGGGGTCACCGTAGCCGTCCCCGTCGAGGTCGGCGAAGCCGTCGACGAGCCCGATGACATCGGGGTCCTCGTCCCCGCTGAGCCCATCGCAGTCCTCGTCGATCCCGTCCGGGTCGCAGACCTCGGCCGCGGAGGGGTTGACCGCAGAGTCGGAGTCGTCACAGTCGCCGGCGTCGGCGACATGATTCGCGGGGGCAGAGCAGGCGGGGACTGGATCGCCGGAGCCGAAGCCATCGCCGTCGAGGTCGGCGTAGAACTCGAGGAGCAAGCCCTCGTCGATGGAGCCATCGCAGTCCTGGTCGACTCCATCACAGACCTCCGTCGCGGAGGGGTTGACCGCAGAGTCGGAGTCGTCACAGTCGCCGGGGAGCTCCACCGTTCCCGCGTCTGCTGTGCAGGAGAAGAACGCGGTGGCGTCGTCTCCGAAGCCGTCGCCGTCGCCGTCGATATAGCGAGCGCTCGCCAGCCCCTCGTCGATCTGGCCGTCGCAGTTGTCGTCGACCCCGTCGCACTCTTCGATCGCGCCGGGGTTGGCATCGGGGTTGGCGTCGTCACAGTCTCCGTCGACGGCCACCCATCCCGCCGGAGGGGTGCAATAGCTCGTGGCGGGACCGTCCCCGTAGCCGTCCTCGTCCATATCCGCGTACCAGTCGGAGCCGCCTTCCTCGTCGACCTCCCCGTCGCAGTCGTCGTCGAGCCCGTTGCAGACCTCCGGGGTACCCGCGCCGACGGTGGGGTCGAGGTCGTCACAGTCGATGCTCCCATCGAGGCCGTCTCCGTCGGCATCTGCGCAGGGTATGGCGTCGATCTCGACGACGCGCACGCCATTGTAGGGGGAGTTGGCCTCGACATTCTGGATGACCTCGAAGCGCCAGGTGTCGGCCGTGATCGGGGGGCCAGAGAGGGTCAGGTCGAGCTGGTAGCTCTGGGCGGCGGTGTTGCCGCTCTGGTTGCCATAGGGGACGGCGATGGGGGAGCCTACGAACTCGATATTGGAGCCGTAGGGGTCGGCATAGACCCGGAGGTCCCGCATGGAGCGGTTGAGGAAGGCGTCGGTGTCGTGGAAGGCGAAGACGCGGACCCCGACCAGGCAGATCGGGTAGGGGAGGGTGAGCTCCTCGCAGGCGGCATCCGAGGTGTTGCCCATATCGGTCCAGAAGCCCACGCCGTCTTCGGGCCCGCATTCCCGATCGTCCGCAAAGCTGTTCTCCGGGCAACTGGATGGAGCGCTCCACCCGACGGTGGGTGTGGTGACGCACTCTGCGAGTTGCGCCCCCTGGGTCTCGTCGAAGGCATCCGTGGAAACAACCCCGGGGAGGGGATCCGCCAGAGCGATCGGGCTGAGGAGATAGATCAACACCGGCCCATTGTAGCGGGGTGGGCCGCGTTCGTCAGTGAGCAGAATCGAAGCGGGGAGTGGACGGGTTGCAACTGCCGTGTGAGTGAACCGGCTGGACGGACGAACGTACCCTATCGGAGGGAGAGATCATGAACTCGGATCCTACCGGTACCCATGGCCACTTGTTCGCTTCTGTGCCTATCGATCCGCTGCCCGCTCTCATGGAGTGGGCGGGCGAGGCAGAGCTCTCGGACGAGGTGCTGATTCCGACCGCGTTGGAGCGCGCTCGGAAGGCGGGGGACCCCGTGCTGTTGACCCAGGTCTGCGCCCAGGTCAGCGACTTTCATCTCGAGCGGGGCCATCTGCAGAGCGCCCGGTCCGCGCTCTTCGAGGGCTTGGTCGCCGCCAGTGCGGGCGATCTGGACTCGGCCATGCTCCCTCTCGAGAGGCGAGACGCCTGGCTCGACTACCTTAGCTCCCAGCCTGGGGCGGAGCGTCGGGTCGCGGGGGCGCTCATGCAAGCAGACGAGGAGCCCTTCGAGCAGGCAGTGCTCTCGATCTATCTCGGGCTGATCCGCGCTCGCCGGGGGGAGTCCGACGGGGCCGAGGCGCTGATCCAGAGTGGGCTGGGGTACTTCCGCGACGCGCACCAGGTGCAGTCCTTGGCCCGAATGGCTCTGATCGCTTCCTTGGCCTACCAGGCCATGGGCTCCGACGAGAGGGCGCAGATCGAGGCGCTCCGGGTGCGCTCCCTGGCCCGCTCTCAGGGCATCGAGGCCCTCGGCCGCGCCGCAGACCAGACCCTCGACCGGGTCCGAGGGCCGCTGCGCAGTGGGGACGACCGCATCCATCACCTCGTCTCTGTCGCGATCGAGGTGGGCAGGCAGCGCAGCCTGGAGGACGTGGCCGATACCGTGGTGGCGTCTACACTCGATCTGGTCGACGCGGACCGGGCATTCGTCATCCGGGCGCTCCCAGAGGGTCTCCGTGTGGTGGCCGCTGGGGCGCGCTCCGGGCAGCCGGGTGAGCCCTCGATGTCCATCGTGCGCCAGGCCCTGGTGGAGGGACGCGAGGTCATCGCGGCGGACGTGGGCAGGGATTCCAGTCTGTCGGCTGCTCAGAGCATCATGTCCCTCGGCGTGCACACCGCGCTCTGCGTTCCCATGATGGACGGTCCGAATGTGGTGGGCGCTATCTATGCCGACAGCCAGCGCGTCTCCCGTGAAGAGCTCCACGAAGCGGCCTGGCTGCTTCGCGCCTTCGCAGCCCATGCGGTGGCAGCGGTCCGCAATGCCGAGTGTATCGAGCTCGCTGAGAAGCGGGTTCATCGGGCCCGCGAGACCAACCACGATGTGCGGAACCTGGTGTCGTCACTGCGATTCGGTCTGCGCGAGCTGCTCGATGATGCACCCCTCGAGCCCTGGGCAAGGCAGCTGGTGGTCGAGCTGGGCAAGGTCACCGAGGTCATCCAGCGTCAGGTCGCGGCGGACCTCAGCGGCGAACGCGAGCTGGTGTCCACTCACGATTTTCGGGCGTTGGCCACCCGCGTGGCGGAGTTCATGCGCTTCGACGCGCGCGAGCAGAATGTGGAGATCACCCTCGATCTGGAGCCGGCGTCGGTGGTGGGCCGGGACGGGGATCTCACGCGCATCCTCTGCAACCTCGTGGGCAATGCCATCAAGTATTCGCCGTCTCACTCGGTAGTGGAGCTCGCCGTTCGCAGCGCCGGCGACAGCACCTGGCTTCAGGTCCGCGACCATGGTCCCGGGATCCCGTTGGGCTCGCTGGATGCGATCTTCGACCCGGGGACGCAGGCCGAAGGGCATCTGCAGGGATATGGGCTTGGGCTCGGGATCTGCAGCCGCCTGGTCGAAGAGGCAGGGGGCGCCATTCGTGCGCGCAACGCGCCGGACGGCGGGGCAGTCTTCGAGGCCCGTCTCCCCGCGAGGTAGTCCCCAGTTGATCTCCCCTTTGTTTTCAGCGGTCCTGTGCACTGCTTGGGCACAGGTCGACACCAGCGGGCCCGCGCCTCTGCCCCTCGCCGAAGGGGCGGCAGCTCCGCTCCGGATCGCGCCTGCCCAGACGCCGCTGGCGGGGGCCTGGTCTCTGGCGCTCGGGATCCGTGGTGCGGGGCCCAGCCTCACGGAGTTTCAGTTCGAGGGCGAGCAGCTCATCGGTCAGACCGAGGTGGTCGGGGTCGCTGTGGATGTCGCGCTCGGGGGCTCCTACGCGATCACGGACCGAGTCGTGGCATCCGCGGCGGTTCCGGTGCGCTTGGGGGCTGGGGGGAGCGCCGGAGGCACCGCGCTCTCCGATCCACGGCTCTCGGTGGGGTTGGGCCTGGTCCAGGGCCCGAGCGCGGATGATCTGGCGCTTCGGCTCACGCCCTGGGTTCGGGTTCCGGTCGGCAGCACGGGTCGGCAGGTCAGCCCGGGTGGGGTGCGTGCCGGGGCCAATATCGGCGTCGGGTTGGGGCTGGGCCCCGTGGCGATGAGCACGGATCTGGGCGCCGAGCTGCAGCCAGAAGCGGGTCTGCCGGGTGGTCCGGGCTGGCGCTGGGGGCTCGGTGCGGCGGTGCCCATCGACGAGCGGATCTCCGTGGGAGTGGAGGTCGCCTCCTGGGGCTTGTTCGCGGCCAAGGGACGGGGCGTGGGCAACGAGACCACGCTCAACCTCCGCGGTCGGTTCGGGCGGGCCTGGGTCGCGGGCTATGGCGGCCCGGCGCTGTGGGTTCGGGAGCCCGGTACCCCGTCGGCATCGGGGGGGCTGGTCGCCGGGTTCTCGGGGGGGCCGCAGAGAGGTCCTGGCGTAGTGCTCTCCCCACAGATCCTCGTGCAGGTCTCCGACGCAGCGGGCCGGCCGGTTCGCGGCGCTACGCTGCAACAGAAGGGCGAGCCGATCGCTATCACCGGCGCGGATGGGTCCGCTCGGGTATCCCGCGGCAGCTGGTCCGCTGGGATCTCCGTCGAGGCCTCGGGTCTGGTCGCCAGCGCACTTCCCGCCGCTGCACCCAAGGAGCGTGCCGATATCCAGCTCGATTTTGCACCGGTGCCGGTCCGGGTTCGGGTCACCGACCCGCTCGGCAACCCACTTCAGGTCAGCACCACGCTTCAACGCGTAGACGAACCCGCCACCGAAGATCTCGTGCAGAGCGGGCGCTTCTTGCTCGGCGAGGTGGTGCCCGGCACCTGGATGCTCAGCATCGAGGCCGACGGAAAGGGGTCTCAGCAACGGCTCCTGGAGGTCGGACGACGCCGTGAACGGCCCGTGTACATCGAGGTCATTTTGCTGGACAAGTCCGGTGAGGGGACCCTGGCGGTCGAGGTCGTCGATGCGGCGGATCACAAGGTAGAGGGCGCAAGGATCCAGGTCGATGGGGTTCCTGTCGGGACCACCGCTCCCTCTGGGCGGGTCTGGGTCCACGACCTCGAGGGCGAGAGCCGCTCGGTCACGGTGCGGTCCGAGGACTATGCGGATGCCGTGGTCGATGTCGCTCTCAACCAAGGCGATGAAGCGGTCCAGCAGGTCTCGATGGACTACGTGCCAGGCACGGTTCGGATCCGCGCCGAGGGGCCGAATGGGCCGGTCTCAGACGCGATCCTCCTCATCAGCGGGCCCTCTGCGCTGCCCCCGATGCCTCTCGGAGAGGATGGGGAGCGGCTGGTGGTGCTCGATCCGGGCCGGTGGACCATCTCGCTCTCCTCGGTCGCACTCGGTGTCCAGGAGAGGGGGGTCGAGATTACGCCGGAGTCTCCCAATCCGCTGCTGGCGGAGTTCATCCTGCTTCCCGATCTGGGCGGAGAGGTCGATCTGGTGGTGCGGGTCCAAGACCGCAATGGCATCCCCCTCGATGGGGCGATGGTGGCGATCGACGGCGAATCGGTCGGGCACACCGCATCCGGGGGGAACCTGCGGCTCCGGGGAATTCCGGCCGGGACCCATGAGATCTCCGTCGAGCACGAGGCGATCGTGCCCGTCACTGGGGAGCTCGAGGCCACCGAGGGCATCGAAGAGCACCTCGTGAATGTGCGTTGGCGCTCGGGGGTGATGCGGGTCACAGCCAGCGCTGCCGGCCTGCCAGCGGATGCGTTGGTGCTCTTCGATGGCCCCGCCGAGCGTGACCCCGCTCCTCTGGGCGACCGGGGTCAGCGCTACTTCGATGGCCTTCCGAACGGCCTGTGGGAGGTCACAGCCAGCAGCGCGGAGTACGGGATCCAGACCCGCCGGGTCAGCCTGAGCGACCCGACCGACGAGCTGCCCGAGGCGCTGATCCGGTACGGCGGGCTCGAAGGGGGAAGCAACAAACTCATCGTTCAGGTGAAGGGGCCAGACGGACAACCCCTGGCTGGGGCTCCGGTCAGCCTCGACGGGCTCCCGGTCGGGACCACGGGATCCGATGGCTCGGTCGAGCTGGCCGAGCTCGCCGGCGGAACCCGCAGGGTCCGGGCCTGTGATGCTCCCTATATGGAGGTCATGGAGTCGGTTCGGTTGCGGGGAGAGCAGACCCGGCTGGATGTGTCCTGCGGGTGGGCGGTGGGCGCAATTCGCTTCCGTGTGTCTTTCAAGGGCCTTCCCGCTGAAGGGACCCTGCTGCTGCTCTCCGGGCCTTCAACACGGCCGCCGGTCGCGGTGGACTCCCATGGAGAGCAGCTCCTCACTCTCGAGCCGGGGGACTGGGGGGTCACGCTCTCGCACCCCGCCGCTGGACTGGTCGAGTTCCCCTTCACCATCCCCGACCTCCCCACGCTCACCACCCTCGACACCGATCTGGATGGGGATCTGTCCCCATCCTTGCTCCTGCGGGTTCGCACGCCCGCCGGGAAGCCCATCCCAGGGGCCCGGGTTCGCGTTGGCGAGGAGGAGCCCGTGCTCTCCAACGCGGCTGGCTTGGCGGTGCTGCGGTCCCTGCAAGAGGGGGCCGAGGTCCGCTTCGAGATCGATGCCGATGGCTACGCTCCAGACGTGCCCCACCGCATCGAGATCCGAGGACTACGCACCGAGAAGGTGATCGAGCTGGCTCCACTTCCCAGCGAGCTGGAGATCTCGGTGGTGAGCGGGTCGGGCGAGCCCATCGACGCCCGCATCGATCTGGTAGGAGATCAGCGGCTGCCGACCCTCGAGGCATCCGGTGGCCCGCTCCACACCGAGGTCTCTCCGGGTATGTGGCAGGTCTTCGCCCGAGCGGATGGGTGGGCGACACAGCGCGCCACGGTGGAGGTGGAGCGCGGCGTAACCCAGCTCGAGATGGTGCTGGAGCCGGCCCAGGTCAGGCGGGTTGGCAACGATCTCCAGGTACCCAGCATTCGCTTCGAGGTCGGCCGCACCGAGGTCAGGGAAGGCTACGGCGCCCTGCTCGAAGAGATCGCGGCCCAGATCCTGGCCGACCCCAGCATCGTTCGCGTCGAGGCCCAGGGCCACACCGACGATCGCGGCGGGGTCGCCATGAATATGGAGCTCTCCCAGCGGCGAGCCGAGGAGGTCCGTTACGCGCTGATCGACCTCGGGGTGCCCCAGTCCAGGGTGGTCGCGCGGGGATTCGGTCCGACCCACCCCAACGCCTCCAATGCGGACGAGGCGGGACGGTCCAAGAATCGGCGGGTGGCATTTGTCATCGTCGAGAACGTGCCCGTCGACTGATCACGAGAGCATGACCAGAGCTCCGGTCATCATCACCGAGAGCAGGCCGAACATCATCGCCGCCGACGAGAGCAAAACGATCGGCGCTGCCAACCACAAGGGTGCACTGCGGGGCACCGCGGATCGGGGCTGCGGCGACGGTAGTGTCACCGGCATCAGCTCGTCCAGCTCCTCCAGGATGAGCTCATCGAGGTCGTCGAGATCGAGTGGATCGTAGACGACAGCGGGGGATCGAACCGGCACCGACAGCGACGATGCAGCTGCGGGCGGTGACTTCGCGTCCCAGCTGACGGCATGAGGCGCGGTCTGAGAAGGGTCGGGCACGATGGGAATATCGGTCATGGATGCTCCGGCACCATGTCTGGTCCACCTGACCTATCGGCCCGGTTTCGGTGGTAAGAGAGCGCCAATGAGGTAGAACACGACGGCATGGACGGTTTGCCTCAAAGTTCCAGCTTCATCCCGGGCACGGTCATCGGTGCGGTGTGGGAGGTAGAGCAGTCGCTCGGAAAGGGCGGCATGGGCTCGGTGTATCGCTGCCGAAACAAGCATGCCAAGCGCATAAAAGCAGCTATCAAGCTGCTGGATCCGGCTTTTCAATTCCACCCGGAGGCCAAGGCCCGCTTCCTTCGCGAGGCCGAGATCCTGTACACGATCGACCATCCCAATGTGGTCAGCGTCGGCAATGTACACCTGGACACCAGCCCCCCCTTCCTCGAGATGGAGTTCGTCAGCGGGGTGTCCCTGGAGTCCGAGCTTGCGGATGGACCGATCGACACATCCGTCGCTCTCAAGCGGGCACGGGCGCTGGCCGATGCGCTCCGGTATTTGCATCGAAAGGGTATATTCCACCGGGATATCAAGCCGGACAATATCCTCATCCGCGACGATGGCGTGCTGAAGATCGTGGACTTCGGGCTGGCGGTGGAGCGCGGCGGAAAGCGCATCACCCAGCAGGGGCAGCACCACTTCGGCACGGTCAGCTACTGTCCGCCTGAGTGGATGCGAGCCGATGCCCTCGATCCGGCCGTGTGGGACTGCTACGCCATGGGGGTGGTGCTCTACGAGATGCTCACGGGCACCGTCGCTTTCCCGCTGCCAAAGACAGGCGATCCTCGGCGGCAGATGGTCCACGTGATGTCCGAGAAGCAGCGCATCCCGGGGCTCGATCCGGGCGAGGGTTTCCAGACCGAGCTGCGCGATCTCGTGTTCCGCCTGACCGCGATGGACACCGAACATCGGATCAGCGACGCCAAGTCCATCCTCGCGGCGATCGACCAACTCGACCCCAGCTGGAGCCCGGCAGGGCAGGACGCATCCATCGCCCCCACGGTGATGCCCGAAGGGGTCGAGATCCCCGATGACATCGTCGCACCTCGTGCCAGGAAGAGCGCCGATCCCGTCATGGAGTCCGTGCCTCCGGCGCAGCGAACCGGACCGTCATGGCTGGCCTTCGGAGTGCTCGCTCTGGTCGCGCTGATCGTGGGCGGCGGGGGAGTGGCGGCCGGCATCGCCGCGCTCTTCATGGGGGGCCAGGTCGAGCGCGATGTGTCGGTGCTGGTCGCGGGTGTAGACAGCAGCTGGCCCGTCTCCGTAGTCGTCTCCAACGCGCCGGCTACAGAGGTGAGCGGGCTTCGGCAGCGGTTCAGCGGCGTTCCGGTTGGCGGATCGGAGATCCGCTGGTCGGTGGGTGAGGGCTGCGATGCGGGAGTCTCGACCCCACCGGTCTGGTGTACCTCGGGTCGTACCACGGTCGAGGTACGCGATGGGGATGGCGAGCAGAGCCTCATCGTCGAGGTGCGGCCGCCGAGCCCCCGGGCGGTAGCGGTGAAGCTCGCAGCAGGCCCGGGGCGTGCGCAGCTTGCGGGGGTGTCCGCTCGGATCGAGGCCGATGGTAGGGGAGTGCTCCGAAATATCCGTCCGGGGCCCTACACGGCGAAGCTGTGGGCGGGTGACTGCGCCGATGGCTGCGTAGACTGTGGGCCCGCCTGCTCGACCCGCACGGTCGAGGTCGTCGTGCCAGCCAGCGGCGAGGTTCCCCCGATCGAGGTCGATCTCCGGCCGCCCGAACCGGTTGAGGTTCCCGTAGAACCCGCCCCAGTCAAGCCGGTGGTGCGGCCCCGGATCGTTCCGGTGGCGGGGCCCCCCAAGCGGGTCTCGGCGGCTCGGTATGCTTCCTGGCTCGCCAAGCACGCGGAGTGGGAGAAGCAAGCGGCGATGGCATCGGGTCTGGCTGACGCGGGCTACCTGTCGTCGTGGACGGGATCAGAGGCTCCCGGGGGGCCGCTGGTGTATGTGCCCTTTGCGGCTGCGAAGGCGTACTGCTCCGGTCGCGGGGGGCTGCTCGGCGTCGATGACGAGCCCCGGTCCTGGAGCGGAGGTCCGCTGCACGAGTGGCGGGTGGGGCCGGGTGGCAAGCCGATGTGGAGGCGGGGCATCGACGGGGCCACCAGCGATCGGGTGACTCCTGGCGAGACCAGCAAGCATATCGGCGTGCGCTGCGTTCGCTGAGATGCCTTCGGGTCATCGGCGGTCGGCTCGGAGTCGGCTACTCTCTATCCGTGTCCAGTCTTCGCTCCCCAATCGCTCCGCTGACCCTGGTCGCGGCGCTGCTTCCCTTCACCGTTGCCGAAGCCGCTACGCTTAGCGTGTGCGCAGCGGGGTGCGATCATCCCGACATCGTCTCAGCGGTCGCGGCGGCCGCCGACAACGACGAGATCGTGGTCGAGCCGGGCACCTACACAGGCCGGGTGCTGATCGACTTCCCGCTCACCCTGCGCAGCACCGGGGGCTCGGCGGTCACCCTCATCGCTGGGGGGTCGGGCAATAGCACGGTCGATATCGACGACGCCGAGGTGCTGATCGAGGGCTTCGAGATCCTCCCTGCATCCGCGCGCGCCCTCGAGGTGCGATCCGATGCCCGGGTCGTGGCTCGGGACATCCTGGTTCAGAACGCCTCGGGCGGACACGGGGTCGGTGCGGATGCCAACGGGGGCGAGCTCATCGTCGAGGACTCGGTGTTCCGGAACCTGTCGTCGACCAGCGATGGAGCCTGCCTCTACGCCCACAGTGGGGGGTCGCTCACGGTGTCGGGCGTCCTCTGCGAGGGGGCATCGGGCACCAAGGGCGGCGGGGTCGCGCTGAACAGCGCCTCATCCGGCTCGTTCAGCAACCTGGTCGTGACGGGGGCGGCAGCCTCGGAGCGAGGGGGGTCGTTATTCGCGAACAATATCGACTCCCTGGCGATCTCGGACAGCTCCTTCATCGACGGGACGGCAGCCGATCGGGGGGGCCACCTCTACCTCACCTCGGTCGACCTGTTGACCGTCGCCGACACCCGCTTCGAGGGAGGGCAGGCCGTGGACGGTGGGGCGGCCTACCTCGTGTCCAATATTCCGATCGGCAGCTTCGAACGCGTCGACTTCTCGGCGAATATCGCCACCGCAGCAGGGGGGGCGGTGTACACGGCGGCGGAGATCGAGCTCGTCGACAGCGCGTTCCAGCAGAACAGCGCGATCCTCTCGGGTGGAGCGGTCTACAGCTCGGGCACGCTGTCCGCCTCTAGGGTGGTCTTCGACGGCAACTCAGCGGGCTCGGGTGGGGCGGTCGGAGTCGATGGGGGTGTGCTCATTGCGACCGATGTCCGCTTCATCGACAACGATGCCGCTGCAGGTGGGGCGGTCGATGTGGCGTCTGGCGCTGCGGATCTGCAGTCCACCTACCTGTGCGGGAATACGGGTGTGAGAGGGGCTGGACTCTTCGTACAGCTCGGGTCCACGGCGGCGATCTCCGGGTCGGTCGCTGCGGACAATCACGCCACTGCTACGGGCGGAGCCGCCGAGGTCCAGGGCGTGCTCACCATCCTGCAGGCCGACCTCCTCGGGAATAGCGCTCCCGCTGGGGGGGGCCTCGTCAACGATGGCGTGCTCGACATCCAGCACTCCCTGCTCCTCGGGAACGACTCCTATGGGATCGAGTCGGCGGGGGGAATCACCTCGAACTGGAACGCCTGGTGGCAGAACACCCCCGGAGATGTGGGGGGCGGGCTGGTCGATGGGGATCGCGGTCCCGACCTCGTCGACGCGGACCCGCTGCTGGACTTCAGCCCCAATGGGGACTGCTTCGATGATCAGTTCTCCCCACCCGTGGGCAGCGCCCTGATCGACGCGGGAGATCCCGGTCTGACCGACTCCGATGGTTCGAGAAGAGATATCGGTGCTTTTGGTGGAGATGTTCCGGCATCCGATGGGGATGGGGATGGGGTTCCCTTTGCATGGGACTGTGACGACGGAGAGGCCACGGTGGCGCCGGCACTGCCCGAGGTCTGCTCGGACGGTCTCGACAACGACTGCAATGGCCTCGTGGACGACTGCCTTCCCACCACCTGGTGGTTGGATGGAGATGGAGACGGCTATGGCGACCCGGGAACCTCGGTGGAGTCCGGTTCCGCACCCTCTGGATACGTCGCCAATGGCGAGGACTGCGACGATCTCGACGAGGCGGTCAATCCCGCCGCGATGGAGGTCTGCAATGGGGTCGATGATGACTGCAATGGGGCCGATGATGACGGGCTCCCGCTCTCTTCTTACTACCTGGACGGGGATGGCGACGGCTACGGAACCGGCGCGCCCATAGACGCCTGCGGGCCGCTGGATGGCTACTCCACCGTCGATGGGGACTGCGATGATGGCGATCCCGAGCGATACCCGGGTGCGGGCTGCATCGTCGACACCGGGCAGGGGGACACGGGCCAGGTAGACACCGGCGGTCAGGGGCCGGATCCGGAGGTCGTCATCGAGCTCAGCTACGGAGTCGGGGGGAGAGCACCTCGGGGTTGTGGGTGTGCCGAAGCGGGGGCAGAACCGCTGCTGGGACGGGTGCCGCTGTTTTGGTTTGGGGCTATTCGGCGTCGCTGAGCCAGTCTCGGGCGGCGCATCAGAGCCCGAGCCCGAGGGGGTCGAGATAGGGGGGAGGCATGACCACACCGCTCGATTTTCTAGGGATTTGGGCTCTCGACCCAGACAGCTGCAACTATCCAGACGGGCTCGCCGCGCCAGCGGAGGCGGTTTACACGATCCTGCTCGATGGGGTTTCGCTGTACTTCCATGCCCGGTGGCTCGACCCGGCGGGGGAGTCTCACCACATCGCTCTGTCGAGCCCGTCGGATGGCACGGCGGTGCCCGGTGCGGTCGACGACGTCTCCATGCGCTCATTCCTCGATGCGGACGCGCTGATCACGGTGGTCGAGCGCGACGGCAAGCCCATCCACACCACCCACAGAGAGCTCGTAGAGGGGGTCCTGCGGATTCGCCAGCGCATCCTCACCGACCTGGGCTGGGCAAACATCGAAGCTCACTACCGGCGTACATCGGCCAAGCAGGTCCTGGTGTACCGCCGCGATCTGAAGATGCGGAAGGGCAAGATCGCCGCTCAGTGTGCCCATGCGGCGATGGCGGTGTTCTTTCAGCGCAACCGGGGCTCGGTGACGGAGCTGAACGTCCCCCTCGATGGGCCGATGGCGGCATGGGTGGGTGGGCGGTTCACCAAGATCTGCCTGTCTTGCGATGACGAAGAAGCGCTGGTTGCAGCGTACGAAGCCGCGAAGGCTCGGGGCATTCCGTGCTCGATCATCACCGATGCGGGCCGCACCGAGTTTCACGGCGTGCCGACCCGCACGGCAATCGCACTCGGCCCTGCGGCCATCACCGAGATCGACGCAATCACCGGCCCAGACGGGCTGGTCGCCTGTAAGCTGGCGTAGCGACGGTGGTTATCGTCGATCGACCGATTGCGTTGAGACCCACAGCCCCTTAGCATGGGTGCATAGCGCGTGTCCCTCCACGCGAATCGGAGTTTTTATGCCTGCAAAACAGCCCCGAAGCGCGAAGGCCGCAGCCGCTGCACCCGCGTCCTCAGGACCCGCCCCCAGCGTTGACGATGCGCAGAGCCGTATGGGCAACGCTGCCGTGCTCGGCGGCATCGCTCAGGGTTCTTGCGAATACGAGATCCAGCCTGGCGACACGCTGTCGGGCATCTCCGAGAGCTACTTTGGAGGGGATGCGAGCTGGCGTGATCTGTACAGCGCAAACGAGGAATCGGTGGGACCCGATGCAAACCGCATCCGCGCCGGAGGCCAGCTCAACCTCTGCAACGACGGGCTTGGGGAAGGTGTAGCGCGCTCGGGAGCGGACCTCGGCGCGATGTCCGAGGCGGATGCAGACGCCGCCAGAGCGGACCGCCTTGCCGCCCGCGAAGAGCTCGCGGGCCGATTCGAGGTCGTCTCAGACGACTTCATGGGGCCCCGGCTACCCAACCAGCTCACCGCAGCCGAGTTCGAAGAGGTGGCCAACCTCTACTCGGATATCCGTCAGGGCAACACCAATATCAACTTCGACAGCACAGGTTCGGGGCAGACCGCCGACGACTTCCGCGACGCGTCGATGGGCGATATGGCCTCTATCCTCACCACAGGACAGGGCCGACAGCTCATGAGTCAGCTGGCCTATCAAGAGGTCGATGGCAACGATATCAGCACCACGATTGCGTACTCGGCCACCCCAGAGGGGGCCCAGGCGATCATCGGGCCTGGGGGTACTCTGGGAGATGCGGTCAATGGCACCGGCACCAACACCGGGGTGCAGTACCAACCCGGCGTGGACTTCGACCTCGGGGACGTCGCACCGGCGTACGGCCCGGATGGCTACGCCGAGATGACCTCGGACGTCGTGCTCTTCCACGAGCTCGTCCATGCCAACAACGCCCGGTTGGGCTTGCTCGATGGCGAGATCGATCCCAACACCGGCGCCTTCACCCGACCCTCGATCGAGGACTCGGAGGCCGCGATTCGTCGGGATCGCGGGGTCCCCAGAGAGGAGTATTCCGCCGTTGGCATTGGGGAATTCGGGGGTGACTACACCGAGAACGGGTACCGCAGCGAGCGGGGGCTCGTCACGGGTTCGGCGGTCGCAGAACGCGACAACTACAATGGGTCGGGCCCGTGATCCTGCTCGCTATTCTGGTAGCCTGCGCGACCCCACCCTCCACCCCCACCGAGGCTTCTGACATGTCCCAGGTGTCCGAGAGTCCCACTCTCGTCGCGTCCATCGAGCGCACTGCAGCGGCGGTCCAGGTCGAGTGGTCTGTGACCAACTCGACGGGGCGGCCGATCTGGGTGGCGGACCGTCTGCTCGCCCACAGCGACAGAGGCGCTGTGGTGGTGCCCGAGCGTGCTGTCGTGCGCCAACCTCCGGCGCCACAGGCCCCACTTCGCATCACCGTGGGCTACACCGCGCCCTACAGCATGCCCTTCCAGGAGCTGTACCCGGCCGTTCGTGAGATCGCCCCGGGAGAGCAGTTCAAGGCCCGGATCGGGATGCCGCTTCCCCTCAATAGCTACCACCCGATGGAGTCCAAGGGAGAGTCCATTGGGGGCCCTTCAAAGGCGACGCTGGCGGTGGGCTACTGGACGGAGGCGCCGCCCAGCGAGCGTGTCGATGTGGCAGGAATCCCGATGGATGTGTTGCTTCCAGCGGGGGTCGGGTCCCAGCAATGGCTCGAACAGGGGCTTGTCTGGCCCTGAGCACGGTCAGTCGTCGTCGCCGTCCTCATCGTCGTCGCCGTCCTCATCGTCGTCATCGTCGTCATCGTCGTCATCACCGCCATCGTGGTGGCCGCCCTCGTGCTCATCGGGCTCGTCGGCTTCGTGCGAGCCGCTGTGCTCCGCTTCGTCCTCCTCCGCCTCGGCCTCGTCTTCGCCGCGTTCGACCAGCGCGGTGGTGAACGGGGAGAGCCCCTCGGGGGGCTCGACTGCGAATCCGAGCTGGTCGTAGATGGACTTCTGGTCGAAGAACATCTTCTCCTCGATGAACTTGCCGCCCACGCGCTTGCGGACTGAGACGCCCTCGAGCACGACCTGCTTCTTCAGGGCGATGTGGGTGCCGGTGGCCCGCCAGACGGTCACGTAGCGATTGCCCTTGATGATGGAGTCGGTGATCTCGATCTGGAGGTCGGGGTACAGATCGCGGTTCTGCTTGACGAAGCGCCGAACTTCATTGCCGATCTCTTCCTCGTACGCTTCGTCGATGATCGACAGATCGCCTTGCTCCCAGATTTTCTCCATCGCGTTCTGGACGGCTTGGTCTTTGGCGCCTGCGGAGGCAGTGAGTGGGGCGAGGAGCAGGAGTGCGAGGAAACGCATGGGGAACTCTCCAGTCAAAGAGGGAAGGGCTTGGGGATTGCGCGCACCTTAGCAGAGGGGTTCCCACGGCAGGGGGGACAGGCTCGTGCGGATGTCGACGGAGCGGCGGGCATACACATCGACGGTGAGGAGCCCGTGCTCGGGCCAGGTGTGGATAGCGACCCGCACTTCGGTGTCGAGGGATCCATAGCTGAGGCCAAAGGGCTGGAATACGTGGGAGAGCGTGGGGTGGCCTGCTCCGAGGAGATCGCCGGCGCGGCGCAGCTGCTCGAGGGTGGCGGTGCCGCGAAACACCATGCCAGTGCGGACCCATCTCATCGGGGGCCCCGCTCCACGAGCTCGCTGTGGAGCGCGGTGGGGCAGAGGGCGGCTCGCACGACCGCCTCGACCGCCTCGGGGTCGAAGCGCGCGCAGGAGAAGAGGTCGACGAAGGCGGTGCCGCTTGCGGGGAGGGTGTGGATGGATGCGTGGGACTCGGCGAGCAGCACCATCCCGACCAGCCCATCGGCTTGGGAGATCACCACGGGATCGGAGACTGGAGTGAGGGAGGCGCTGCGGGGGATCTCGAGCAACAGACGACGCAGCACACGCTCGTCGGCGAGGGCGGCGCCATCACACCCCGAAGCCTCTCCGAGCCAATGCAGTCCGAGCATCAGCCGGGTGTAACCAGATAGGGGCGGGTGCATGTCCGATGAACCCACCGGAGATCTGTCCATCACCGCGCTCTACACCTCGGGTGTGTGGGCCTGGGCGGGCCTGGAGGGCGCGGAGCTCTATGCGTCCATCGACAGCGAGCGGGTGTTCGGGGTCACGGAGTTCGCGATGGGCATCGCGCGGTGGTTCAAGGGCGGTCCCAGCCTCAAGCACTCTCTTGTCCAGCGGCACTTCATACTCGATCATTTGACCGTGGCCTCGGAGCCGGAGTGTGTGGTCGAGCTGGCGGCGGGCCTGTCCCGGCGTGGGGCTGCGATGCGCCACCGGGTTCCCTATGTGGAGGTCGATCTGCCTGCGGTCATCGCGCGCAAGGAGGAACTTCTCGGGCGGACTGAGGCGGGCCGGGAAACACTGGCGGACTCGCGACTCTGTCGGATCTCGGCCGACGTGACCGAGCTCGATCTCGGCGAGCTGGTCGCGGGGCGCACCACCATCGTGGCCGAGGGCTTGCTGATGTATCTGGATGCGGAGGCCCAGCGAGGCCTGTGGTCTCGGGTCGCTTCCGCCCTCGATGAGGGGGCCTTCCTCTTCGATCTGGTGCCGGCGAGCGAGCAGCCCGAGGCCGGGTGGATCGGTCGGGCGCTCGGCTGGCTGATGCGTCGGTTCACCGGGGGGCGCGGCTTCGTGGTCGACGAGCGCAGCCGAGATGATGTCCGCATGGAGCTGCTCGCTGCGGGTTTCGACGAGGTTCGATGGTTGGAACCAGCCGACCTCGCTCCGGACGGCATTCCGCATCTCGATGAGCCCACACAGACCCTCGTGTTCGAGTGCCTCAGGTCGCCTCGGGGCGTGCTAGGTTGCGGCGCCTCCAGGAGCTGAGTCGTGCGCCCCAATCGGATTCTTGCACTGGGCCCTGTCGGGCGAACAACGGGTTCCTTGATTCGGGCGGTTCGCCGGTCGGGAGCACTCGCCGGCCTGGGAGTCGCTTCGCGCTCTGAGGCAGACGCCGCCCCAGACGGTGTGGCGATCGTGGTCTCCTCGGAGATCGACTTCAGCGACTGGACCGGGCGCTCGGTATTTGTACAGATCACCCACATCAGCCAGGTCGAGACCGCTATCCAGCGGGGTGCCACGGCGCTGATTGCAAAGGGGCACGAGGCGGCGGGGCCGGTCGGAGAGGAGTCCACCCCTGTGCTGCTGCAGCGGGTGCTGCGGGCCACGGATCTGCCGGTCTGGGCTCAGGGGGGCATCGGGATCCACACGGCAGCCGCTGCGATCTCTCTCGGTGCCGCGGGTGTGGTGCTCGACAGCCAGCTCGCGCTGTACCCCGAAGCCGAGGTGCCGCGGGAAGTCGCGGACGCGATCCGGGCAATGGACGGTAGCGAGACCGCCGTGCACGACGGAGTTCGCGTCTACGACCGTCCGGGCCCGCTCCAGGGCCAGGGCCTCCGCATCGGTCAGGACGGCGCCTTCGCCAAGGCGTTCATGGGGCGCTTCCCCCGCATCTCCGATCTGGTGCGCGGGCTGGAGCGCGAGATCGATGCGCACCGGGGCCAGGCCTTCGCCATGAAGCCTCTCGGCCCCAACAGTCCCTTCGCCGCAGAGCATGGGGTCCGCTACCCCATCGCCCAGGGGCCGATGACCCGGGTCTCGGATCTGGCTTCTTTTGCGGTCGCGGTCGCGGATGGCGGGGCACTGCCCTTCCTCGCACTCTCGCTGGTGCGGGGCGAGGCCCTCGACACCATGCTCCACGAGACCGCTACGGCTCTGGGCGACCGGCCCTGGGGTGTGGGCATGCTGGGCTTTGCTCCCCCGCAGCTTCGCGAGCAGCAGCTCGAGGCCGTGCGCAGGGCCCGTCCGCGGGTGGCGCTGCTTGCAGGGGGGCGTCCCGCTCAGGCCCGGGCCCTCGAAGAGGACGGCATTACCACCTATCTCCACGTGCCCTCTCCGGGGCTGCTCGACCTATTCCTCAAGGACGGGGCGCGGCGCTTCGTTTTCGAAGGGCGGGAGTGTGGCGGCCATGTGGGTCCGCGCACCAGCTTTGTGCTCTGGGAGCAGTTCATCGAGCGGCTGATCCGCTTCGAGCAACCCGAGCAGCTCTCTCTGCTCTTCGCCGGCGGTATCCACGACGCCGCATCCGCCGCCGCGGTCGCTGCGATCACCGCACCCCTCGCCGTTCGTGGCGCCCGCATCGGGGTGATCATGGGCACGGCGTACCTGTTCACCGACGAGGCGGTCTCTTCGGGGGCCATCACCCGCACCTTCCAGGAGGCCGCACTCGGCTGCAGCGACACGGTCCTGGTGCACACCGCCCCCGGCCACGCCACCCGCTGTGCCTCCAGCCCCTTCGTAGATGCCTTCGAGGCGCGAAAAGCCCAGCTATTGGCAGAAGAAACACCCGCAGATGCGCTCTGGGAAGAGCTCGAGAGGCTCAACCTCGGTCGGCTGCGCATCGCCTCGAAGGGCCTGCGCCGTGAAGGGGACGAGGTCGTGGCGGTCGACGAGCCGACCCAGCGCGCCGAGGGCATGTTCATGATCGGCCAGGTCGCGGCACTGCGAGGCGAGACGATTCCCATCGCCGCGCTCCACGAAGAGGTCAGCATCGGGTCGTCGGCACTGCTCGAGCCCCCAGCACGCTCCGAGGAGTCCGGCGTCGATGTGGCCATCGTGGGCATGGCGGGCTTCTTCCCGGATGCTCCGGATCTCGGCACCTACTGGAGCCATATCGTGCTCGGTCGGGACGGCGTCACCGAGGTCTCCAAGCAGCGCTGGAACCCCGATATCTACTTCGATCCCGAGGGCCGGGGTGGGCGCAAGTCGGTGTCCAAGTGGGGTGGTTTTCTGCCCCCGATCGACTTCGATCCGCTGGACTTCGGCATCCCACCGCGCTCACTGCCCTCTATCGACCCGGTGCAGCTGCTCGCTCTGCAGGCCGCCCAGCTCGCGCTCACGGACGCGGGCTATGGCGACGGCGGCTTCGATCGCGAGCGAGCGTCGGTGATCTTTGGGGCCGAGGCGGGCACGGATCTGGCCTCGGCATACGGGTTCCGGGCGCTCTACCCACAGTACCTGGGCGAGCTCCCACCAGAGCTCGATGCGCGCCTGCCCTATCTCACCGAGGACTCCTTCCCCGGCGTGCTGGCCAATGTCATCTCGGGTCGTATCGCCAATCGGCTCGATCTGGGCGGGGTGAACTACACCGTCGATGCGGCCTGCGCATCGTCTCTTGCCGCCCTGGATCTGGCCTGCAAGGAGCTCGCTTCGGGCACCTCGGATCTGGTGCTGGCGGGGGGCGCGGATCTGCACAATGCGGTCGGTGATTTTCTGCTCTTCTCCAGCGTGCACGCCCTGTCGCGAACCGGTCGTAGCCGTCCCTTCGATGCGGACGCCGATGGCATCGCCCTGGGCGAAGGGGTCGCGGTGGTGGTGTGCAAGCGCCTGGCGGATGCCCAGCGTGACGGGGACCGCATCTATGCGGTGATCAAGGGCATCGCGGGGTCGAGCGATGGCCGCTCCCTGGGGCTCACCGCCCCCCGAAAAGAAGGCCAGATGCGCGCCTTGGTTCGGGCCTATGACCGGGCCGGGGTCAGCCCGCGGGATGTCGGCTTGGCAGAGGCCCATGGCACGGGGACGGTCGTGGGCGATCGCACGGAGCTCGCGACGCTCACAGAGGTGTTCACCGCCGCCGGCGTGGAGCCCGGAGAGGTCACGCTGGGCTCGGTCAAGTCCAATATCGGCCACACCAAGTGCGCGGCCGGGCTGGCGGGTATCATCAAGTGCGCTCTGGCACTGCATCACCGGGTGCTGCCGCCGTCCATCCACATCCGCCGGCCGAATCCGGGCTGGAATCGGCACACCTCTCCCTTCGTCTTCCGTGGGATCGCGGCTCCCTGGGTCGGCGAGGAGCGCTATGCGGGCGTGAGCGCCTTCGGCTTCGGCGGAACCAACTTCCACGTTGTGCTCGGGGCCCACGACACCGCGTCGGATAGCGGCCTGCGAGAGTGGCCGGCAGAGCTCTTCCTCATCCGCGATCCCGATGACATCGCCCGGGTTCGGACCGCTGCACAGGCGGGCTGCGCTCTCGTCGACATCGCAGCGGCGCTGTCGACCTACAGCACCGGCCCGGTCGGCTGCGCGGTGGTCGCTGAATCCCTCCCGGATCTGCTCGAGAAGCTCGATCGGGTCGAGAGCGGCGAGGCGGGTCGCGGGGTGTTCCCGGCCGAGCCCATCGAAGGCGAGGTCGTCTTCCTCTTCCCCGGTCAGGGCTCCCAGGCCCCGGGCATGCTCGCGGACCTGTTCGTGGCCTTCCCATGGCTCCAGGACGGGCTCCCCGAGGACTGGGTGTCCCGAATCTACCCCGGAGATGCCTACGAGCCCGAGCATCGCAAGGAGCAGCGAGGGGCCCTGACGGACACCCGGGTTGCACAGCCGGCGCTGGGCATCGTCGACCTGGCTGCCGCCCGGTTGCTCACCGCATTGGGTCTCGAACCCAAGATGCTGGCCGGTCATAGCTATGGGGAGCTGGTGGCCCTCAGCTTCGCGGGTGCGATCCCCGAAGCCGCCTTGCTGGACGTATCCGAAGCGAGGGGTCGGCTGATCCTCGAGGCTGCCGGGGAGGATCCGGGGACCATGGCGGCGGTGCGTGCGGACGCGGCCGCCACGCTCCAGGCCCTGGCCGGTCTGCCCGATGTCGTGCTGGCCAACCTCAACAGTCCCACCCAGACGGTGATCTCGGGGCCGACCGTCGCCATCGCTGCGGCGGTCGAGCGCCTCGAGGCGGCCGGTCTGGAGGTCAAGTCGATCCCCGTGGCTGCGGCCTTCCACTCGCCGGTGGTCGCGGCGGCCTCCACCGGACTCTCCCAGGTCCTCGGAGCCCTCGAGCTCCACGCCCCTGACCGCCCCGTCTACGCCAACAGTACCGCCGCTCCGTATGGGGAAGAGGTGAGGGAGATACTGGCCAGTCAGCTCAAGAGTCCCGTCCGCTTTCAGGAGTCCATCACCGCGATGGCGGACGCGGGCGCGTCGATCTTCATCGAGGTCGGACCCGGTCGGGTGCTCACGCGGCTGGTCGGTCGCATCCTCGGAGAGCGGCGACACCTGGCTCGCAGCCTCGAAGACAAGCGCGGTGGGGGGGCTCTCTGCGGTCTGGTGCGGCTGCTGGCGAATCTCGCCGGGGCTGGGGTCGAGTTCGATCCCGCGGTGCTCTATGCCGGGCGCTCCCGTCCGCTCGATCTCGACGCTCCGGTCGCCCCGGTCTCTCCGACGGCCTGGAAGGTCGATGGCTTCCGTGCGGTCCCGGTCCACGGCAAGCTGCCCGACTATGCGCTCGAGCCCCCTCCGGACGAGCCCCTCGAACTCTCCGGGTCGGGGTCACGCGACCGGGTGGTGCTCGAGTATCTCGACACCCTGCGGGAACAGGCCGAGTCCCAACGCAAGGTCATGCTCTCCTACCTCGGAGACGCGCCCCTCGCGGAGCTTCCCCCGCTGCTCACCGAGGCTGCGCCCCTGCCCACCGAGGCGGTTCCGCTCTCCAACCAGTCCCCGTCAGAGGTGTTGCTGGACGTGGTCAGCGAGCGCACCGGCTACCCCATCGAGATGCTGGATATCGACCTCGATCTCGAGGCCGATCTGTCCATCGACTCGATCAAGCGGATCGAGATCCTGGGTGTGGTCGCCCAGAGGCTCGGGGTCGACGCGGAGTCGGGCGCCGAGGATGTGATCGAGGAGCTCTCCTCGGTGAAGACGCTCCGTGGAATCATCGAGTGGCTCGAGGATGATGGCCCCGAACTCAAGCGCTACGTCTCGGAGCTCTATGCCATGCCCGCGGTGGAGCCGGGCTCCGTGGACGGCACCCGAGTGGGCCTGGTCGATGCGGGTACCCAGCTCGGAGAGGCCCTGCATCAGGCCCTGCGCGCCGAGGGGGCTCGGGTGACCCTCGTCGAGGATGGGTGCTTTGATGGATATGACAGCGTCGTGCTGGTCGCGGGGCTGGGCTCCAACGCCGACGCAGAGCTAGGCGGCCGGGTCTGGGGGCTCGCTGATGCCTCCCGCAAGGCGCTCGGGGCGGGGGCGACCACGCTGCTGCTCGTCACCGGCGAGGGGGGGCTGGAGACCTCCGAGCTCTCCCGGGCCTGGAGCGCGGGGGTGTCGGGCTTGGCCAAGACCCTGGGTAAGGAGTGGCCCGATGCCCGGGTCCGACGCGTGGATATCGACCCGGATGGCGACCTGGCAGAGCTCGCCCAGTCCACCCTCCAGGAGCTCGTGAGCGATGGGCCTCCCGAGGTCGCCTACCGGGACGGAGGGCGCACGGGGCGGCGCTATGTCGAGTTCCCTCTCGAGCAGGAACCCATCGCGCTCTCCCGGGAGTCGGTGGTGCTGCTCACCGGTGGGGCACGGGGGATCACGGCCCGGATGGCCATCTCATTCGCGGACCGCTTCGCCTGCACCGTGGTGTTGGTGGGGCGCAGCGCCGCTCCCGAAGCCGAAGCACCGGAGCTGACCCCCCTCGCCGATGCGCCCGCCCTCCGACGCCACCTGGTGAGCACCGGCCTCAAGCCCGCGCAGATCGAGAAGAAGGTGAAGCGGGTCCTCGCAGACCGCGAGATGCGGGCCACCTTCGCGGCCATCGAACACGCCGGGGCCACCTTGATCTACCGGGCGGTCGATGTGTGCGACGGGGTCGCGGTGGGGGCTCTGCTCGACGAGGTCTACGAACAACTGGGCCGCCTGGACTGGGTGGTTCATGGTGCCGGGGTCAACGAGGACAAGCTGCTCCGGGACAAGACGGCGGACAGCTTCGCCCGGGTCTTCGACACCAAGATCCGCGGCGTCCACAACCTCCTCGAGGCTGTGCACGAGGGGCTGACGGGGTTTGCGGTGTTCTCCAGCGTCGCCGGCGCCTTCGGGAATCGTGGGCAGGCGGACTACGCAGCCGCCAACGACGCCCTCGATCAGCTCACTCGTGTCGCCAAGGTGCCGATGATCTCGGTGGCATGGGGGCCTTGGTCCGGGGGGGGCATGGTCGACGCCTCTCTCGAGAAGCAGTACGCAGAGCTGGGCATCGGGCTGATTCAGCCCGATGCGGGTGTGGACGCGTTCTTCCGTGAACTGGCTTCACCGGGAGGCACCCACGCCATCTGGATGGCCGCCGAGCTCGAGGCAATGCAGTGATCCATGGGTGAGATTGCGGTCATCGGGGTGGGGGCGCTCTTTCCACAGGCTCCGGATGCGGCGGCCTTCTGGGACAATATCGTCTCGGGTAGGGACTGCATCGCGGAGCTCCCAGACAGTCGCTCCGACCCGCGCTTCTATGACCCTTCTTCGGACCGAATCGACCGGATCCCCACTCGGCGCGGCGGCTTCGTCGGCGAGGCGGTGCGCTTCGACGCGGGGGCATTCGGTATCATGCCGGTCGCCGCCAAGGGGGCAGAGCCCGACCAGATGCTCGCTCTGCAGATTGCTGCAAAGACCCTGAAGGACGCTGGGTATCGCGACCGTGACTTCAACCGAGAGCGCGCCGCGGTGATCCTCGGGCGGGGTGGATACCTCACGCCGGGAATGCTCCGGCTGCATCGCAAGGTCAAGGTGGCCGAGCAGCTGGCTTCGGTGCTCCGGGATGTGGTTCCCGGGGTCTCGGAGAAGCAGATCGCCGAGGTCCAGGAGCGGTTCTCGGAGGGGGCGGGTCATGTGGGGCCGGACACCGCTATCGGGCTCGTCCCGAACCTCGTCGCCTCCCGGATCGCCAACCGCCTGGACTTTCAGGGGCCGGCCTACACGGTCGATGCGGCCTGTGCCAGCGCGCTGATCGCGGTAGAGCACGCGGTCCGGGAGCTCCAGTCGGGTCGCTGTGATCTCGTGCTCGCTGGGGGCGTGCACCTCACCCACGAAGAGGGCTTCTGGAGCGTTTTCGCTCAGCTCGGCGCCCTGTCCAGGACGGGGATGATGCGCCCCTTCGACCAGCGCGCCGATGGGCTGCTGATCGGCGAGGGCATCGGGATGCTCGCCCTGAAGCGTCGAGAGGATGCCGAGCGCGACAGCGACCGGATCTACGCTTGCATCGCGGGGGTGGGTAGCTCCAGCGATGGCCGGGCTGCGAGCGTGATGGTGCCTCGGGTAGCGGGGCAGGTCCTCGCGCTGGAGAGGGCCTGGGCCCACGCCGGGGTAGACCGCGACAAGCTGGGGCTGGTCGAGGCCCATGGCACGGGCACCGCAGCGGGAGACCGCGCAGAGATCGAGACGCTCAAGGCGGTGTTCGGCGACCACGGCGCGGCGCTCGGCTCGGTGAAGTCGATGATCGGCCACACCATGCCTGCTGCGGGTGCAGCGGGGCTGATCAAGGCGGTGCTTGCGGTGTACTACGGGGTGATTCCGCCCTCCCTGCACTGCGACCAGCCCAACGAACTCCTCGAAGGGACCGCCTGGAGGGTGCCGTCCAAGGCAGAGCCCTGGCAGGCTGCCGAGCGGGTGGCCGGGGTCAATGCCTTCGGCTTTGGTGGGATCAATGCCCACGTCGTCGTGCGCTCCGCCGCAGAGCCCGTACCTCGCACACCCCGTAGCCGCCGGCCCTCGGACAGAGCCGATGTAGAGGTGCTGATCTTGGCTGCGCACTCCCCCGAGGAGCTGCTCGAAGCCATCGATCGGGGCCAGACACGAGGGGGCTCGGGCCCTTGTCGGTTGGCGGTGCTCGACCCCACCCCGGCCCGGGTGAAGATGGCCCGAGAGATCGTGGAGCGCTGGAAGCCCCGTGCGGGCCGCAAGGGGATCTGGTTCCGCCCCAAGGGCCTGCTCGACCAGGGCAAGCTCGTGTTTCTGTTCCCCGGCATAGAAGCCAGCTTTGCGCCCGACGTGGACGGCCTCGCAGAGCGCTTCGAGCGGCCGGTTCCCGACTATATGCGGCCTGCGGATCTCGAGGAGACCGGCCGCGGGGTGATCGGGCTGGGACGGATGTTGGTCGGCATCCTGCGCGAGCTGGGCTTGCACCCGGATCTGGTCGCCGGACATAGCATCGGCGAGTGGACGGCGATGATCGCGGCTGGGGTCCTCGATGAGTCCGAGGTCGATGGCTTCCTCGACTCGGTGCCGGTCGGGGATCTTCAGGTCGCGGGCGTGCAGTTCGCCGCGGCAGGCTGTGGGGTCGCCCAGGCTCGAGAGGCCATCGAGGGGCTGGAGAATATCGCCATCTCCCACGACAACTGCCCCCATCAGGTGCTGCTATGCGGCCACGACGCCTCCATCGAGGTGGCGCGGTCCAGGCTGGTCAAGGCCGGGGTGATGTGCCAGGTTCTTCCGTTTCGCTCGGGCTTTCACTCCCCGCTCTTCCAGGCCAGCGTCGGCGCTCACACCTCCTTGCTGGGGAAGATGGCGGTCAAGGCCGCAGACCTTCCCCTGTACAGCGCCACGACCACGGATCTGTTTCCGACCGAACCCGATGCCATCCGGGCGCTGGCCCAGGAACACCTGGTCGCCCCGCTGCGCTGGCGGGAGCTGCTGCTGCGGCAGTACGCCGATGGGGGTCGGGTATTCGTCCAGGTCGGCACCGGCAGCCTTCCGAACTTCGTGCGCGACACCCTGGCAGGCAAGCCCCATGTGGCGCTATCCCTGCTGAACCCCCGCCAAGACGGGCTGGTTGGCCTGCGCAACCTCATGCTCGCGCTCTTCGTCGAGGGGGTCGACCTCCCCCTGGAACTCTTCGTGCCCACACCCAGCTTGTCGGTCACTCTGCCGCTGGGGACCCCGTTGGTCCGTGTCGAGGGCATCACCCTGGGCACCGCAGCTCCCATCGACGAGGACCTGCCCGAGGAGCTCCGCGATGCCATGCGGCGCACCCTGGCTTCTCTGAACGCCGGCCCGACCCAGGTGATGGCCGCCCTGAGCTCCCGGCGCACCGCCCTCGATCGCATGACCCTGTCGGTCGAAGCGGTACCCGCCCTGGTCGATCACTGCTTCTTCCCGCAACCCCCGGGATGGCCGCTGATCTCGGACTCGCACCCGGTGGTGCCGATGACGATGACCCTCGAGCTGCTCATGGATATCGCCTCCCAGCTCGCTCCCGATCAGGTCGTCGTGGAGCTCGCAGATGTCGAGCTGCTCCGCTGGTTATCGGTGTTTCCACCGCTGAAGATCGAGCGCCGCGCTCGGCGGGATGGGGCGTGGATCCGCGCCGAGGTCGTCGGCTATGCCTCGGCCCGGGTCCGGTTCGCGCCGAGCTATTCCACGGCCCAGGCCTCGCTCCCCGCCCTCGTCGATCCGCGCCCCCCTCCGGCCACCGCCGAGCGTCTGTACGCGGACCGGTGGATGTTCCACGGTCCTCAGTACCAGGGCGTGACCGATATCTCTGCGTGGGATTCATCCGGTGTCGACGGACGAATCACGGTCCCGTCGGGCCCCGGGGCGCTCCTCGACAACGCCGGACAGCTGCTCGGCTACTGGCTGATCGCGGCCTCAGACGAGGACAAGCTCGCCATGCCCAAGGGCCTGGAGTCGGTGCGCTTCTTCGGTCCGGCCCCACAGGTCGGCGCCGAGCTCGATTGTCGGCTGCGGGTCACCCACACCGACGAACGGACCATCGTGGGGGACGCCGAGCTCACCCGCGATGGCAAGCTCTGGTGTCGGATCACGGGCTGGGCCGATCACCGCTTCAAGACCGGCCCCAAGGTGTGGGAGGTCATGCGCCTGCCTCACACCTCGGTCGTCTCAGAGCGGCAGGACGGCTTCTGGATCTTCGATGACCAGGCCGTGCGGGCGCCGTCGCGGGACTGGCTCGCCAGGCGCTATCTGTCGACGGCCGAGCGCGAGCAGATGTCGAAGAGCCGGACCCCGCGGCAGTTCCTCAACGGGCGAATCGCGGTGAAGGACGCCACCCGGTCGTGGGCCTGGCAGCAGGGCGAGGGCCCGATCTTCCCGGTCGAGGCGCCGCGAGAGAGTACCCGGTGGGCGGTCGCCGCTTCGGGGAAGGTCGCGGTGGCCATCGCCGGTGATGGACCCGTGGGCATCGGGCTCGATCCCGATCCCGACCACGCATTGGCCGCGGCGCAGGCGGGCTACGAAGCGGGCTCCGGCGGGGGGTCCCGAACCGTGGTACGTCAGCCTATCGTCACGCGCGCGACGCTCGGCGATCTCACCGTGGTGGCCCTCCGTTGACAACACTCGAAGCCCTCGCAGAGCTCCTCCAGGACGTACTCGCAGACGACTGGGACCCCAGCACGGTGGTGCAGATGGACACCTCATTCGCCGACGATCTCGAGCTCGAGAGCATCGAGTTCGTGGTGCTCGCCGAGCGTATTCAGGAGCGCTTTGGCGCCGATATCGACTTCGTCACTTGGATCTCGGGCATGGATCTCGATGGCATCATCGGCCTGACGGTCGGTGAGGTCGTGGGCTTCATCGACGCCGAGAGGGCCCGCGCTTCGTAGTGCCGGTATTGCAAGGGCCACGGGGCAGCCTCAACGTCGTGACGCTCGGCAGCGGGCCTCCGTTGCTGCTGCTGCATGGGCTCTTCGTAGGCTCGGCGGCCCAGTGGTACTTCACCTCGGCCCCGGCGCTGGCCACCCGCTACCGGGTCATCATGATGGACCTGCCGAGCCATGGACGCTCCGAGAGGCGCGCCGATGGCTACGATCTGGGCAGCCTGGTCGCGGATGTTCGCGCCGTGGTCGAGGGCCTGGAGCTGGAGGGGGTCCGGTTGGCGGGGCACTCCTATGGGGGGTTGGTGAGCCTGGCCTACGCGACCCGCTACCCGATCCAGCAGCTCGCTCTGGTCGATGTGCCGCTACCCGGACAGACCCAGGATGCTGCGCTGTCCAGCGCCGATGCTCTGCTCGACGCCATCCCCGGTCCGGTGCGCGAGGCCCTCGACAAAGGCGGCCGCCGGGCCAGGCGGCTGCTCGAGAGTGTGGGCTATCTGGCCACTCAGACCAGCCTATTGGCCGATATGGAAGCCGAGACCGCCCCAGATGCCAGCAAGGTGCAGTGCCCGACCCTGCTGGTCTATGGCTCGAAGAGCGGCTGCCTGGACTCCGAGGCGGTGCTGCGCGCCTCCCTCGCACAGGTCCAGTCCGTCATGCTGGACGGGGGGCACTTCCTCCCAGCCGAGGCCCCAGAGGCGCTCACCCGGGCACTGGCGGAGTTCTTCATCGATGGCTGAGGTCGTGGTCGGAGGGGTGCGGCTGCATGTGCAGCGGCTAGGCAGCGGCGGGGCACCGGTGGTCTTCCTGCACGGCCTGGTGATGGACAATCTGTCGAGCTGGTACTTCACCGTCGCCAACCCGGTGGCGCAACACCGTCGCGTGATTCTATATGATCTACGCGGACATGGCCGAAGTGAGAGGCCCGAGAGCGGGTACCGTATCCAGGACCTGGTGGCAGAGCTCGAGGGGCTGCTCGATGCCGAGGGTATCGAGGCGGCGACCCTGGTGGGGCACAGCTTCGGCGGCACCCTGGCCCTCGCCTTCGCCCTGACCCATCCGAATAGATGCCGGGATCTGGTGCTGCTGGACCCGCTCACTCCGGAGCCCGGCTGGGGAAAGCGCATGGCCGCCACCTTGTCCCTGGGCGGGGATGATCGCAACGCCGTGATCGCCGAGCGCTTCCAGGCATGGCTTGGGCGGCACTCCGAACGAAAGGCGACAAAGCTCGCCAAGAAAGCCGATGCTATCGTGAATCAGACCTCGCTGTTGTCCGATCTACGAACATCGGCCTCGTGGTCGGATCTGTCTGCGCTCACCATGCCTATTCATCTGATTCATGGTATCGAATCGGATGTTCGTGGCCAGGGGGAGAGGCTGGTGGAGAGGGTAGAGTCCGCGGATCTCACCTGGGCCAAGGGCACGCACTCGCTGCTCTGGGAAGACACCGAGACCGTGCGCGAGCTGCTGCTCGGCTGGCTGCGCTGATGGCGAAGATATTGTTCGTCGTTCCGCCGCTCACCGGCCATATCAACCCCACCCGAGGGGTAGGGGCTGCGCTGCTCGCCGCCGGGCACCAGGTGGGGTGGTGCGGCCACGGGGACGCGGTTCGCGATCTCCCCGACGGAGCCGAGTTCTTTGCGCTCGGCGCCGACACCTCGGGCATCGCAGCAGAGGTGCTCGAGGAGTCCAAGACCCTGCGGGGACTGCGCTCGGTGAAGTTCTTCTTCGAGAAGTTCCTGGTGCCGCTGGCCCACGCCATGGTGCCCGGTGTGGACCGGGTGGTGGAGTCCTGGTCGCCGGATCTGATGGTAGTCGACCAGCAGGCCCTCGCGGGCTCGATCGTGGCGCGCCAGCGGGGCATCCGGTGGATGACCTCGTGCACGACCTCGGCCAGCATCGTCGAGCCCCTCGAGACCTTCCCGGCGATCGCGGCCTGGCAGGACGAGCTTCTCGCATCCGTGCAGCGGGAGCATGGGCTGGTGGTCTGGCGTCGTCCGGGTCTGTCCCCCGATGGCGTGTTGGTGTTCAGCAGCGAGCTGCTCGCAGGGGGGCCCCGGGAAGGGGTCGAGTTCGTGGGTCCCGTCGCGACCGGACGGCCTGAAGTTCCGTTTCCGTGGGATGAATTACAGGGTCGGCGGCGAGTCCTGGTGTCACTGGGGACGGTCAGCTTCCTGCGCGGAGCGTCCTTCTACAAGGCGGTGGTGGAAGGGCTGGGCGGGACGGATCTCCAGGTGATCCTGGTCGCCCCGGAGTCCCTGGTGCCCGACCCCCCGGGCAATATTCTGCGCTGCGACTATGTGCCCCAGGTCCAGCTGCTGTCCCATGTCGATGCGGTGGTATCCCACGGTGGGCACAACACGGTCGTGGAGTCCCTGTCAGCGGGGAAACCCCTGGTGCTCGCGCCGATCCGCGATGACCAACCCATCGTCGCCAATCAGGTGGTGGCTGCGGGGGCGGGGCTGCGGGTGAAGTTCGGCAGGGTCCGGCCCCAGGTGCTCCACGACGCGGTGTTCCGCGTGCTGGATAATGACGATTATTCTCTCGCTGCCGAACGAATCGGTAGGAGTCTTCGCACAGCAGGTGGGGCTTCCAGGGCGGTCGAGCTGATCGAAGCGCTGCTCGAGAGGGAGGGCGGCTCTGCATAGCGCTACGCCTTGTCGGGGCGCGCGGTGGAGAGGGGCTCGAGGGTGCCGCTGTGATTCACCATCGGGCCTTCGGGGGCGACCTCCGGGACACGGGTGACGACCTCTTCTGGATTCTTCACGATGAATGCGTCGTTTGGAATGGCTCGGCCCGAGGCGAGCCAGATGCCGGTGCCGACCTTGGCGCGATGGCCGAAGGCGGAGCCCATGAACTGGGACCCCGTGGAGTGGAGCTTGCCGTCGAGGGGGACGCGGATCTCGTTGTCGAGGTTGAGGTCCATGGAGTAGGAGCCCGGTGTGGTGAGCACGCGGCGACCGAGCACGCAGGCCTGCATCTGGACCTGACTGGCGAAGGCCTCGGGGTAGAGCACGCACATTCGCAGTCCGCTGCGCTGGCCGACGGTGGCTCCGGCCCCCAGGGTGCTGGCCTCGACCTCGGCCCCGGAGAGCACAGTGGCTCCATCTCCGAGGGTAGAGAAGGCGACCCTCGCGAAAGGCCCGATGGTGACGTTGTCTCCGAGGGTGCTGGCCTCGACTACGGCGGTGGGGTGGATGTCGCAGCCCTTGCCGATGGTGTTCAGCCGGGCCATCACCCGCCACTTGTCGATGGAGCGCGCCCGGATCACGGCCCACAACACCCGCAGGGCGGCCTTCCACCAGGGCACTGCCCGGGTGACCATGCTGCTGGCGGCCTGGTTGGCCCAGAGGATGTGGACCCAGTGGTGCAGCGTCATCAGGGGGTGGCGGGGCAGGGCGATCTCGGCCTCGCCGCCGAACACGGCGGGAAGTGGGATCGTCATCTCGGCTTCGTCTGGATCGACGAGGATGTCGACGGGATCGGACCCGTTGGCGACGAAGCGGATCTCGGTGAAGCGGAATCCGTGCTCGGTCGGCTCGACGCCGGGCTGGATGGGGGTGGTCGATTGCGCAAAGCGGGAGCTCGCGAGGACCAGGACCGCGTCCCGGCCGGCGGCGAGTTCGACGAACTGTTGGAGGATCCCAGGGGAGGCAAACAGGGTATCCGGGACCACGAGGCAGGGGCCGACGATCTCGTCGATCGTCTCAAATGACGCCAACATCTCGGCCTGCCATTCCCGAAGCGGGCGGTTGCCGATCAGGGTCTCGGAGATGGGGTCGTCGAAGGGCGCGATGCGCCGTCCGGATTGCTGGATGTAGACCTTCACGCCCCGACGTTATCAGCGGGCATGGCTGTTGACCCGGCGAGTGCTCCCATCTTTGTGATCGGCTCAGGCCGATCCGGAACCACCCTGCTGCGCATGATGCTCTGCGCCCACCCAAAGATCCATCTCACCCACGAGGCATCATTCTACCTATGGGAAAACGGCGATTCAGAGCCTATGTCCGCCTATCTGCGGCGATATCTGGATGGGATGTCCTTCCGCTGGCTGCGGGCAGATCCGGCGCCGATGCTCGAGGGGCTCAGCCCGGTCAGCCCCCGTCGCGACTTCTACACCGCCCTGATGCGCACCATGGCAGCGCGCTACGGCAAGACCCGGTTCGGGGACAAGACCCCGGGGCACTCTGCCAAGCTGGGGCGAATCTTCGAGGACTACCCGGACGCACGGGTGGTCCGCATCGTGCGCAGCCCGGTCGCTGTGGTCCGCTCCCTCAATCGCATGCCCTGGTTCCCGCGTAGCCTGGTCTCCGGTGCGGTGATGGTCGGCCAGGAAGAGAAGCAGTGCGCCCCTTTCGCTGACCGGATCCACCAGATCCGCTTGGAGGACCTGTTGGCCGACCCGGAGGCGGTGCTACGGGGAGTGCTCGAGTTCATCGGCGAGCCTTGGGATGATGCGGTGCTCGATCATGTGAACCACGCACCAGAGCCGAATGATATGCCGCCAATGCCGTGGTTTCAGCGGGCGAGGGGGCGGGCGGAGAGGTCGGTCCCGGTGGCCGAAGATCCCACGGCCGTCCGGCTGATCGAGGTCCTCACCCGACACGCCAGGCGCAGCCAGGGCTACGCGCCATTGGCCGTCTCCGCGGAGCCCTCACTCCTGGCCTTGATCTGGCGCTACCTCACGGAGCTGCCGGGCTTCTTCTGGGGGGCGTGGGTATTTCTTCGAGCGCTATCGTCCATCGCTTCGGAGGGCGGGACGGACTCATCGGTGACACGACGCCGATTCCGCGCGATCAACCCGTCCGCGTGGGATGCTTATCCCGACTTCGAGATGCCTCGACCGCCCGCGTTGCCCGAGGATTGGGACGAAGCGCTCCCGCGAGGATAGACGCCGGCAGGAGGTTCGATGCGGCACACACTCTGGTTGGCTCTCGCGTTCGCTTGCAAGGGGCCAGTGGCTCCCTTCGAGACGGACACCGACACCGACAGCGTTCCTGCGGTCGAGACGGCTTGTGATGACGAGGTCGACGACGATCTCGACGGGCTGGTCGACTGCGCCGACGACGACTGCAGTGCCGAGCTGCTGTGTACCTGGCCCGGTGCGGTGAACTTCCAGAGCATCGTGTTCTTCGATGCCAACAACCTGGCCAAGCTGGGGGGCTACCCCGACTGCACGGTCGAGACGACCAGCACCCTACAGCGGGATCGGGCCGAGTCCTGCCCGGACTGTGACCGGGTGTTCTGCGGGGACTTCGCCTATCCCCAGGATAGCTGCCCCACCGACCCGAACTTCCCGCGTCCCGCTTCGGGCTGCTTCGGGTTCTCCTTCGACACGGACACCGAGTGGACGATGTACGGCCGCAACCCGGACACCGATATGTGGGACCAGGTCGGGGTGCTCTCGGGCACCGGTCCGCTCCAGTGGACCTCGAATACCCCAGTGGACTTCGAGGGCACCGATGTGGGCGATCTCACCACGACCTTCTATGTGAGCCCCCTCTGAACGGGGCACCGATTCGGCGGCCGATCGGCCCGATATGCCCGCCGACTCGGCGCCCCTACGGGTTCTGCTCCGGATCGCATGGAGAATGGGCATGAACGGTGCCCTGAACTGGAGTCGCCCGGTGTCGGGTATGGAGAGGGCTTGGCTCGCCGCCACCTCGGTGCATCCTCCTTTCGTGATCCATGTGGTGCTGGGAGGCACGGGAGAGCCGGATCTCGCGGCCTGGACCGAGGCGATGGAGGTCGCGGCTGCTGCCAACCCAGGTGCCCGCGCGGTGGTCCGTGGGGCGCTGTGTCGGCTTCGCTGGGAGGCCGCAGGACCTTGCCCGGTGCGAGAGTTCTCGGCAGAGGGATGGGACGGGAACAGCTCTACCGGAGCGGCATTCTTTCAAGCCCCGCTCGACCCCTACACTGGCCCGACGACCGAGCTCCTGCTGCTGCGGGGGCCCCAGGCTCGGTTGGTGCTCCGCGTCTGCCACGCGACCATGGATGGCTCGGGGGTCCTGGCCTTCCTCGGCGAGCTGTTTCGCGCTCGGAATGGCCAGCCGCTGCTCGGCCACCCAGACCGCCACACCGATCTGGAGCTCGCGGGACCCGGTCCGAGGACGGGGGTTCCGGGTCCGGACGCAGTGCCCCCGATGGGGCCGCCCCAAGGGGACACCGACCGGATGCTGTGGACGCGGCTGCGGGTGGAGAATCCCCAGAGCCCGATACTGGGCCGGGCTCTGGTGGCGCTCGGAAGACACGGGCGGGAGCACGGGGATGGGCTCGTGCGCTTCGACATCCCCGTCGATCTTCGCAGGGCCCATCCCGAGGTTCGCAGCACCGGCAACCTCACCGGGATCGGAGCGATCGAGCTCGGTGTCCAGGATACCCCGCAGTCCATCGCGACCCGGGTGCGCGAGGCGGTTGCGGCGGGCGCTCACCTCGGGCGGGTGCGGGGGGCGGGCTTTCTGCGGCATCTGCCGATGTCCTGGATCGAGCGGGGGGCGCGGTCGGCGGGCGCCGAGCACAACAGCCGCACCCAGTTCAGCACGACCGCTGTGGTCACCAACCTGGGGCGCATCGACCTGGGGGAACTTCGCGCAGCGGACTTCCAGACCGAGGAGCTATTCGTGGTCCCCCCCGGCACCCCGGTGACCCCGCTCTTCTTTCTGCTCTCGGGCACGGGCAGGGGTGTGGACCTGGTGCTGAGCAGCCCAGAGCGCTTCTGTGATCAAGGCCGCCTGGAGGCCCTGGCCGCCGAGGTCGGTGCGGCGCTGAGCGCCGGCTAGCCCGGCAGGACCCAGCCGTCGTAGGCCACCCCGCCGCGCTCACAGAGCCGGAGCAGCCCGACCGTGATCCGCGAGATATCCCCGATGGGATGGAGGTGGGCGAGGGTGAGGCGGTCGTCGGTGCGCTCGACCTCTTCGAAACCCTCCGGCTCGAGCCGGCCGCCGATGGTGTCGAGATCCTTGGCGTCGCCGTAGAATCGGTGGAGGACCCGGAGCTCCCCATCGCCGTCGAGGTCCAGCCGCTCCAGCGCTTCGCGGTCTTCGATGCGTCGCCAGTCCGCGGGCTGGGGGCAGACCCGGTCGTTGAAGTAGTCCCAGCCCGAGGTTCGCTGGATGGCACCCCCGAGGGCTTCGATGGCGGCCGTGGGGAGGTCCACATCGGCGGAGGCCTGGAGCACATGCTCGCACTGCCCCTGGTAGCAGAGTCGCCCGACATGGAGGCCGTCGACCGGGGCGAGGAGCTCGAGCAAGGCCTCTTCGTTGGCTTCGTCGATGACGAAACGCAAGCCCTGCAGCGCTGGATCGGTGGGGAGCGCGGCGGCCTCGACATCGAACTCGACCCGAGCGGCCTGATCTTCTCCGTAGACGTAGCTGTAGTGATTCCAGTCGGGGCGTCTGTGCATCGATGGCCTCGGGGCTCGGCGGTAGGGAAGTGTACAGGGCGGAGGCCATGGGCGGTGGTCGGGAGGGGCCGCGCCGAATAGGCAGGGGAGCATGAAGCGTTCCGCTCGATGAACCCCAAGCGTGTTGGCGGCGTGCTGGCAACCGCGGCGTTCTGGGCGCTGCTCATCGGGTTCGGTGTGCTGCTCCCCGCCTGGATGCAGATCTCGTGGACCTTGCTCCTGCTGCCGGTGGCCCTCGCGTCGCTCTACGGCGCCTGGGTCTTTTCTCCCTTCGTGCCCACCCCTATGGCCGAGGTCGAGCGGCTGGTGGAGCATCTGGAGCTGGGGCCTGGCTCTACTTACTACGAGCTCGGCGTGGGGGAGGGTCGGCTGCTGGTCGCCATCGCCGAGCGGACCGGGGCGCGTTGTGTGGGGATCGAGATCAGCCCGGCCCTGTGGGCGATTGCGAAGCTGCGGGTCTGGTGGGCCGGTGTGGATGCCTCGATTCGGCTGGGAGATCTGCGACAGGCCGATCTGAGCGGGGCGGATGCGGTGTACTTCTGGGGCAGCGCCCATGGCATCGAGCGCTCGCTGATCGCGTCGGTCCCCGCGCACTGCGTGGTGATCTCCCGGGACTATCCGGTGCCCGGCTGTGCTCCGATTGCCGTCGACACCGCGGGGCCTGTGAGCCTGCACATCTACCGGGGTCCAGGATGAATCGGCGGGCTCGGTCGTGGCTTCAGGCCGCCGGGTTCGCCGCCCTCGCGCTGGGGGGCGTGGGTCTGGGCTTGTGGCGTGCACAGGTGGGGGTCTCGGAGCTCGGCGCGGCCCTGGAGCTGAGCGCAGGGGCTTGGGCGGGCGTGCTGGGGGTGACGGTGGCCATCTTCGCCTCGGATGCGTGGCGGTACCGGGCGATGGCGCGCGCTGTAGACGCGGAGATCGGCTGGGGAACGGGCTGGAACGCCTCGGTCTCGTGCCACTTCTTCTCCTGCATCACCCCGGGAGCTGCGCTGGGCGCCCCGGCTGCGGTGGCGATGCTGGCTCGGGATGGCGTTGATCTACCGACCGCTACGGTGATCTCCTTTGGCAAGTCGATGCTCGGCTCTACCGCACTCTTCGTCGGTGCCTTCGTGGCCCTGGGCGCGGGCTTGGGTCCGCAGCTGCCGGTGGCGATCGAGGGGCTGCTGCTCTGGGGGCTCGGGGTGGTGAGCGCGATCCTGCTCGGGATGCTGGCTCTGGGCGCCATGCCGGTTCGGGCGCGGCGCCTGGTGGTGCGCTGGGAGGTCTGGTGGAATGGGCGCTGGGGAGGGGGTGCAGCGCGGGCGTTGGGTTCGGGTGTGCTGGGCGCGGTCGAGCGAATCGCGCGCTTCCGTCCAGCGGCCATGCCCGAGGTGATCGCCAGCCAGGCTCTTCACTACGGGATGATGGTGGGGTTGCTGGGGCTGCTGGCCTGGTTCCATGGTGCCGAGCCGCTCTCGCGAGTAGCCGGGACGAGTTGGATCTACCTGGCTTTTTTGTATGTCGCCCCGACGCCAGGAGGAGCGGGGCTGGCCGAGTCGACCGCTGTGGACTTCTTTGGCGGGGTGCTGCCCGCAGCGGAAGCCATCGCTGTGGTGCTGCTGTACCGAGCACTCGCTTTCTACGCCTTCGTCGGAATCGGTGCGGTCCACCTGCTGTGGGTGGGCGGACTGGATGCGACCTCGGCGGACTAGGGCTCGGGCTGCTCGTCGAGCTCTGTACCATCTGGTGGACGGAAGTCGGGGGAGGGGTCGGTAGGCTCGTCTGGGACGGTGTCCTCGGGGGATGGGGGTTCGAGGTCGAGCTCGATCTCCCGGGGGGTGAGCCTGAGCTCGATGCGACGGTTGACGCGTCGGGCTTCGGCGTCGACTGGATCGACCAGGGGGTGCTCTCCGGCATGGCTGGCAGCGGCCATCTCCAGGGTGACGCCCTCATCGCGGAGGGTGCGAAGGACCCCGACGGCGTAGGCGAAGCCCAGCTCCCAGTTCGACGGATATGCCGTGCTGTTGGTGATGCGGTCGTCGGTGTGCCCCTCGATCCGCAGGGTGTGATCGGGGAGCTTCTTGAGGGCCGTGGCGATGCGGCTGATGGTCTCCAATCCAAGCGGGGAGAGGGTCGTTCGGTTCTCATTGTAGAGCTTGACGACCAAGAATCGCACGACAGAATGATCCTCTTCTCGGGTGACCACGGCGAGCCCGTCGCGGATGAGATCCTGGAAGGCCTCGACCACATGGCTGTGACGCGCGTCGCGCTCCGCGGTATCGAGGCGGGCGTGGGCTCGGAGGTCCAGGGCGTCGGCGATGTCCTCCAAGGAGGCCTCGACATGGGCGCGGCGTTCCTGGATCTCGGGAGGCTCGGGCTCGTCCGGTGGGGCCGGCTCGGGTAGGGGAGACTCGGGCTCATCCTCGGGTGGAGGAGGGGGCTCGGGGAGCGGGGGGCACTCGACCCTGTCGCGAACCACGTGCTCGGCGATGGTAATCGCCGAGCGATCGAGCTCGGCCTCGATCTCGGCGAGGTGCCCGGTCTGGGTCTCGAGCACGGCCTGCAGCTCGGTGTTCTTGGTGAGGAGAACCGCCTCGGCCTCGCGGGCGGCGTCGAGCTTCTCCCGGGAGTCGGCTTCGCGGGCATCGAGAGCGGCACGGGTGGCCTCGAGCTGCACCGTCGTGAGCTCGTAGCGCCCCTTGGCTACGCATCCTGCGAGCAGGCAGATGGCGATCAACAGGTTGGTTCGCATGGGCATCCTCATAGGATCGTCCAGGAGGCCCGGAGGACCACGCTGTGTTCGAGCTGCCAGGGTTTGTCCTCGACGACCTGGGGGAGGAAGGCGAGGTTGGCGAAGTAGTTCAGGGAGATGAGCCGGGTGAGCCGCAGGGTGACGGTGTTGCGCCACTCGAAGCTGGGCTTGGTGAAGGTCTGGAAGTCGGCGAAGAGCTCGAGGTCGGTCGCGTAGACGGCCCAGCCTGGCAGGCGTGCTGTGATGACGACCGTGGACTCCACGCCTTCCTGGAAGAAGGTGTCCACCTCGGTGTACTCGATCTCCGGCGTGGCTTTGTCGTCTGCGGGGAATAGCGCCTTGCGGAACAGATTCTGGCGGGCGCCGAAGCCCACGCGCAGGTTGAAGGTGAGCCAGCGATTGTTGACGGCCCGATAGTTGAGTCCGGCGCCCTCGCGAATGATCGAGGGGGCCCATGAGTCGGCGATTCGCAGGGTCTGGTTGGTGGCGATCTGCTGGACATCGGTGAACTCGGCGCCGGTGTCGGGATTGGTGCGGGCGATGGCGAAGGTGGTGTCCTCTGTGGCGAGGACATTGGTCGCGAATGCGCGGGTCTCGGCCCCGGTGCGCACATATGGGCCGACGTTTTCGCGGGCGAAGAAGTTGTAGAGCAGGTCGGCTCGGAGTCGGTCGCGCGTCTTCAGGACGGGGAGCGGTGCGCCGTTCTCGGGCCGAACGCTGGTTGCCCCCTCCTCGGCCTGGAGCAGCGCGGTGAAGAAGTGGTTGTTGCGGTGCCAGGCGATCTGGTGGTCGACGAAGAGGTTGCCGGAGAGCACGGTCTGGTTGGTGACGCCGCCCCGGTTGGTCGACTGGACGAAGGAGCCGTCGGCGCCGATCACGAGGGTCTGAGCCCAGCGACGATCCTTGTCCAGGCCCGCGCCGAACTCGCCAGGAAGGAGCATCCCAGCCCCCAGGAAGTCGCCCGATTGCTGATCGATCACGAGCCGGTAGCGCACCAGTCCAGCCGGTGGGATGTACACGGTGGCGTAGTTCTTCAGGGCTCGGTAGTTCGCTCCCGGCTTGACGATTCGGTACACACCCGGCTCGAGCAGCCAGGTCATCAGCTGCTCCCCCTGCAGCGTGTCGGCGCCAAAGCCCGTGCCAATGGTCTCGCGATTCTCGGCTCGGATGAGGTCGTACTGGCCGCGGAAGGGCACCCGTCGGTCGTCGGTGACGTGGATGCGAATTGCTCCCCAGATCACCGGGACCAGGGTGGTCTCGCCCTCGCGAACCTCGATCGCCTGACCGACACCCTGAGCGGGTGAGCCGGGGCTGACGATGAGGGTGTAGGTGCCCGGGTCGACGATGACGCGCTGTCCGGTGGCCACATCCTGCACATCGTCCGGAGAGACCAGGATGACGGGAGGTTCTGCGCTCGGAGTGGTGAGCGAGGGCACGAACACGGCCCCCTTGCCGACCGGGATGAGGGTGTCGTCCTCTGCCAGCTGGTCCTCGGGAGGAGGCTGTAGCCACTCGAAGTCGTCCTGAGCGAAGGCATTCCCGCTGAAGCAGACCAGCAGAGCCAGCAGAAAGGGGACGAAGATCAGCGGATGGGACATGATGGATTCCCCTCGTTGGCGAACTTGGCCATCGCTTTGAAGTTGTCTCGGACCCCCCCGGCGGCCAGGCGATTTGCCAGGCCGGTGGGGACGCCCGATCCGGGGTCGGAGTACACGTGGTACTCGACCCAGGTGTTGCGGGAGTCGAGCGCCACGAGGAACCATGCCCCGACGGAAGACCCGATGGGCGCGGCGGCATCGCGGTAGGCGACCGCGGATCGGGAGGTGATCTCTCCGGGGTCGACGGAGGCCCGCCACACCAGCTCTCGCACCGCGCCGCCGCTGTCGCGCATGAGCGCTTCGTTGGACCGGGGGACCCCGATCCACCAGCGATCGCTGACGAACATGACCCCGATCTCCAGGTACTGGAAGATTCGGCGCCCGGGCTTACAGGGCTCCCCCTTGATGATCTCGGAGTAGGAGACCGCTGTGTACTGGGACTGCCGGGTCTCGTCGTTGAGCGCGGACCAGAGCTTGGAGATGGGACTGCGGAGGATGCCGTATCCATAGACGGCCCCATCTTTGGTTCCGCTGATCACTTGACCGTCCGTGGCCTTCTTGCGATCGGCCGCCGTGAAGAGGGGCGGGCTCTTGCCGATTCGGGCCTCGCGGTGGTGCTGGACCTTGGCCAGGAGCTGCTCCAGCTCGTCCGGACTCATGCCCCAAGCGGGCGTCGCTGCCCACAGGATGGCCATCAGGCTCAGCACGCGTCGAACTCCATCGGTGGTCGTCTACCCCTTGGACCGCCGAGAGCCCACTCGGATTCCCTCGAGGTGTCGCTCCGGTGCCCGCCGATTGATACCACGCGCTTCCAGGAGTCCCGATGGTCCGCTGCGCACTCGTGATTTTTCTCGGTCTGGCGGGGTGCCCAAAACACCCTCCTGTTCCACCCCCACAGCCGATATCTTCAGCGCCCTCGGGGAAGGACCGGGCGGTAGAGAACCGACTGCTCACCTACTCCGGTAGCCCGCTGTATTGGGCATCAGACGAGGTTAATCCCGGTGAGATCGACTCGGATGAGCTGGTGACGATCTGGCAGGGTCACGGTCTCCCGGGGAACTTCGAGGCCTTCGAAGTCGGCGAGATCTCAGCGGGCTCCGTCCGCGAGGCCTCGGTCATCAAAGAACTCGATATGGGGCGACCGACCTTGGTGAAGACCCATGTTCTCCGAGAGGAGCTCGCCTTCGTGGTGAAGATGATCGCGGTGGCCGATCGGATCGAGGAGATCCATGCGCTCCAGCGGGGATCGGCGGGGATCGAGCCCGCGCCTGATGACGTTTCCAAGGCGCTGTTCTGGCGGAACCAGGGTCCCTGGTGCGAGTCGGCCTCTCCCGAAGAAGCCCCGGACTGTCGCGCCACGGTCGAGCCGGTCGAGCGGGTGGTAGGGGTGTACCCGGCGTCGGTTCAGACGGGGGCGGATTGGTGTGCCGAACTCGAGGCCCACAAGCCTCCCCTGATGGAGCCCTTCACGGCGGTGCGCCTGGAGGGGGAGGAGCGGGTGGCCATCCCGTATTCGAAGGCCTTTCCAGAGGCTACGGCCCGACTGAAGACCGCCCTGATGGACGCGGCGGAGGTGCTTCCCGCCGAGGAGTCCGCTCTGGCGGACTACCTGCGTGGTGCGGCTGAGGGCTTTGTGACGGACGACTGGGTACGGGCGGACCGGCTGTGGTTGGCGACCCGGGATCACTCCAAGTGGTATGTGCGGGTCGGTCCCGACGAGACCTACTGGGAGCCCTGCGATCGGAAGGCGGGCTATCACCTGGTGTTCGCGCGAATCAATCCCGCCTCGCTCGAGTGGCAGGAGCGCCTGGAGCCCATCAAGCAACAGATGGAGGCGGCCATCGCGGAGCGAGCCGGGCCCTATCGAGCGAGGGAGGTTGCGTTCTCCTTGCCCGAGTTCATCGACATCGTGGTCAACGCAGGGGACTCCCGCGCGGCGCTGGGAGGCACCACTGGGCAGAGCCTCCCCAACTGGGGTCCGGTCGCCGAGGCGGGCGGGCGGACCGTGGCGATGACCAACCTCAATATCGACGCGGACTCACTGAACACCCGTCGTGAACGGGCGGAATCACTGCTCTGCTCGGTCGAAGGCTTCGTGGATGATCCCGAACCGCTGTTGGTGAGCACGGTGCTCCACGAGGCGGCCCACAACCTCGGGCCAGCGAGCGGGTATCGGGTGGAGGGGCGGACCGATGAGGAGGTGTTCGGCGGTGAGCTGGCGACGATGCTCGAGGAGCTCAAGGCCCAGACCGCGGCGATGTTCCTGACGGACTGGCTCGCGGAGAGCGAGGTGGTCACGGCCGAGTTCGCACGTCAGGCCCATATGGCTGATCTGGTGTGGATGCTCGGGCAGATCGCGGCGGGAATGGTCGACTCGGAGGGGGACGCATCGGCCTACCCGCAGCTCTCGGCCATCCAGCTCGGGCTGATGTTGGAGAGCGGCGCGGTGCGCTGGGAGCCCGACCAGAAGGCGGCAAATGGCACGGACAAGGGCTGCCTGGAGGTGGACCTCGATGCGCTACCTGCTGCGGTGGAGTCGCTCTCGGACGAGGTCTTCGGGGTGAAGGGACGCGGAGATCTGCAGCGCGCCAAGGAGCTGAAGGCCGCTCATGTCGAGGGCCACGAGGAGCTCTTTGGGCGGATCGCCGACCGCTGGTTCCGCGGACCCTCTTCGAGCTTCGTCTACGGCTTCGAGATCGAATAGCGCACGGGCTCACGCGGGATCGAGGGTGAGATCGAGGGCCTGAGTGATGACATGGCAGACGTCGGACTCCACCGTGACGGTCTCGGTGTAGGGGGCGAACCCGGCTGCATCGACGGTGATCTCGAGCTCGCCCGCGACCTCCCAGCCGCAGGTCCACTCGTTGGCCGCTCCGAAGGATTCGCAGTCCATCGGGGCTTCACCGTTGACCGAGTACTGGACCGTGGCGTCATCCACGGGGGCGGTGCCATCGCTGAGGGTGAGCGTGACCGAGGCGACGGCCATGGTGTCGCAGTCGACGTTGGGCGCATCACAGGCGGCGAGGGCGAGGGCGGGCAAGATGAAAAAGCGCATGGAGTCCTCCTTGCCGATTGAAATGCATGGATCGTGCCATGACGGTTGTATGCCGAGTATCGGGCAGTCTCACGGCTCGAACGTGACTTTGTTGTCAGGACCGGATTGAGGGCTGCGGACGGGTCGAGGATCTGGGACACTGCGGCCCGGTCATCCAACGACCCCGCTCTCCTGGAGAATCGTATGTTTCAGCGGCTCGTGCTCCTCTCTGCCCTCGCGCTCCCGGCCACCGCTCTCGGGCAGGTCAGCTTCTCGGACTCCAGCAGCACGCTGGTCAACAGCTCGCTCACCAGCGGTGTGGCGATGGCGGTCTCGGATATGAACGCCGATGGGCTGGACGATATCATCCGACTCGATGATGGCACCTTCCTCGAGATGGAGCTCCAGCAGCCCGGTGGCGGCTTCACCCGCTACGAATACGGCTCGACCGGGCAGAGCATGCAGTGGGGCATGGCCCTGGCGGATGTGGACGGCAACGGCTTCATGGATGTGTTCCTGGGCGGTGCCTACAACGACCTGCAGGTGTTCTCGGCGGATGCGACGGGCAGCTCGTGGAGCCCCACGGTGCTCACCGGTGCAAGCGTGTTCACCCAGTGCGCGAGCTTCAATGACATCGACAATGACGGCGCGGTCGACCTGTTCGTGTGCCACGACGATGGCCTATCGGCCCCCTTCGCCAACGACGGCTCGGGCGGGTTCAGCTTCACGCCTTCGTTGATCAGCGCCGAGTCCACGCTCCCTTCGGACAATAGCGGCAACTACGGCATCGTGTGGTCCGACTACGACAGCGATGGGGATGTCGATCTGTACATCTCCAAGTGCCGCCTCGGGGTCGACGAGCCCCTCGATGGTCGGCGCACCAACCTGCTCTTCCAGAACGATGGCAGCGGCAACTACACCGAGGTCGCCGAGGCGGCCGGCCTTCGCCCGCTGGGGCAGAGCTGGTCCACGGACTTCGCCGATATCGACAACGACGGCGATCTCGACGCCTTCATCATCAACCACGACATCGACAGTCAGCTCCTCCTCAACGACGGCTCTGGAGTGTTCACCAACATCACAGCGGCGTCGGGGATCCCAGTCACCGACATCGTCTCGGGCATCCAGGTGGTGTTCGAGGACTTCGACAACGACACCTTCGTCGACCTGTTCGTCACCGCATCTTCGGGGACCAACCACCTCTACTTCAACAACGGCGACGGCACCTTCACCGAGACCGCCAGCCCCCTGCCGGCTGGGGGCAACACCATCCAGAGCACGGCGGTGGGCGACCTCAACAACGATGGCTTCCCGGACATCCTCGCTGGCTTCGCAACGGGGTTCAACTCGCCCAGCGATGTGCCCGATCGGCTCATGCTCAACGACGGCAATGCCAACAACTGGATCAAGATTCGGCTCAACGGCGTGAGCAGCAACGCGGCGGCGATTGGGGCGCGGGTGCAGATCAACGGCGCCTGGGGCACCCAGACCCGCGAGGTGCGCGGAGGCGAGGGCTATGGCGTCACCCATAGCCTCATCCAGGGCTTCGGCCTGGGCACGGAGACCGATGTCACCTCTCTGGTCGTCTACTGGCCCTCGGGCGAGATCTCCGTGGTCGCCAACCCACCCACCAATGGCACCGTGGTCGTGACCGAGGGCTGCGATGATGCCGATGGAGACGGCGTCTGCGACCCGGTCGACCTGTGCATGGGCAATGACAGCTTCGGAGATGCCGATTCGGATGGGGTCTGCGCGGATCTCGACTGCGATGACACAGACGCCACCGTGGTCGACTGTCCTACCGGCGACACCGGCCAGGCGGACACGGACACGGACACGGACACCGATTCGGACACCGACACCGACACCGATGCGGACTCCGATGCCGACGCGGACACCGACGCGGACGCGGATGCGGATGCCGATCCCGACACGGACACCGGCAAGACCTGTGGCTGTGCATCCCCGGGCTCTCCCGCGGGTGGCCTCATGCTGGTTGGGCTCGCGGGTCTGCTGGCCACGCGCCGCCAGTCCCGCTGAGCCGGGCTTGGTCGACTACGATCACTTCGTGCTGAAGCGCGGGACCTCCGGTGAGGTCTTCGCCCGGCCTGCAGCCGCTCGAGGGGAGACTCTGTTCGAGTGCTTGGAGAGGCACGAGATCGAGATTCCCAGCACCTGCGGGGGCAGCGCTGCGTGTGGGCGGTGCTGGGTGGTGGTCGAGGACGATCCTCTCCCGGCGATGCTGGCCGACGAGGCCCGATTGGTGCGCAAGCACGGTGAGCGTGCGCGGCTGGCGTGCAGGCTGCGGATCCCGGCGGGTATGAGCCGCTTGGTCGTGCGTGGAGAGCACTGGTAGCGCTGGGAATCGAGGCCCGGAGATGCCCAGAACCGGAAAGCTGGGCCGCGACCTCCCCACGGCGGGTCCCGACCGGGTATTCTGGCCCACCGGAGGCACCCTCATGTGGCTGTTCGTACTCTCAAAGGCCTGGGCACTCGATGTCACGGTGACCATCGTCGAAGACCCCAATGGCGACGGGGATCTGTCCGATGCGGTCCCCATGCCGGGCGTCGATCTCACGGGCTATCTCGACCTGATCGATGGGCTGCCCACGGGGCTCGATGATCTGCCGCTCGAGTTCGGCACCACCGATGCCAGCGGTACCGCCTTCTTCTCGGTGGTGGACGGCACCTGGTGGTTCGCGGTGGACTCGACCGGCTTTGGACCCCGGGTGCTGGAGCAGACCTATGGCTCGCGGAATGTGTTCTGCGCGGACGGCGCGGGGGGCACGCTTCAGCGCGGCAGCGACGGCGCCTGCTTCGGTGGGCGCACGGGAGCAGGCAGCGATGTTCAGAACGGGAATATCGGCGTCGCCGAGCATATCGGACAGGCCTCGGGCTCGGGCGCGGTGTCGCTCACCTTCGCCTTCGCGCCGAATGTGGTCACCAACCTGGGAACCAACCAGGGCTCCCTGGACGCCTACTTGGCGAATATCGCCATCGATCCCAGCACGCCGGCCATGCGCTTCACCCCTGCGGTGCCGCAGAACGCGCCCTCGGCTTGGTCGATGACGCCGAGCTCCACGGTGTGGAACACGGCGGGCACAGTGATCGATGGTGCGGCCTGGTGCAATGACTTCGACTGTGCTCTCGGTGGCCGTCGCAACGATGCCGCTCCTTTTGGGGGGACCGGCGGGCGGGTCGGGGCGGGCGCAGATGGCATCGAGAACACCGGCGACGAGCTGCTGCTGGGCGAGTTCGATCCGGGCGAGCTGCACTTCGCGGGCCCGGGTGGGGCGGTCATCTCTGTGGGGTCGGGGGTCGAGGTCCGCTCGGTCGCGGCTACGGGGTATGGCTTTTCTCTCGATGGAGACGGGGCGATCCTGGCGGACACGGTGGTCGGGCGCGCACCCGATGGCTCCGAGCCGGTGGTCAGCACGGCGGTCGGCATCCTGCTCGGTGATACCATCGACGACCTGGTGATCGAGCACAACTTCGTGGCGGTGAACGACTCGGGAATCCGCCGCAACGGAGGGGGCGCCAACGCGCTCATCGAGCAGAACGAGGTCACCGTCCCGGCCACCAACCACAGCACCACCTTCGATGGAATCCTGTTCATCGTAGGCCCGGCAGCCACAGAGGTGGACTCGGTGGTCCAGCACAATATCGTGCGGGATCAGCGCGGGGGTGGACTGGAGATTGGCTGGTCGGGGGGCACCCTCGACAACCTGGTCGTGCAGGAAAACTCCATCCTGGCCAATGGATATATCACCCCTGGGGGGGCCGCTTCCACCGAACAGATCGGGGTCGTGGTCCGCAATATGAACGCGGACAGCACGGTGCTCCTCGCGAATAATGTAGTGGCGTTCAACAGCGGCTCGGGAATCGCGGTCATGCGGGATGCCGACCAGGTCTCGATGTCGGCCAATGCCATGCACGACAACGGCGGCATCGGCATCGACCTCGACCCAGTCGACACCGATGCCAATGCCAATAGCGCCGGAGATGGGGTGACGCCCAACGATGGCGTCGACAGCAATATGGGCAACGATGGTGCGGACTATGCCATCCTCACCCGGGCCCAGTTCTCCACGGGAACGCTGCAGGCCACCGGTGTGGTTGGGCTGATCGCCACTCCCATCCCGGAGCAGTTCGCCATCGAGTGCTTCCTCATCGACGATGATGGGGTGGGGAACCTCGGTGAGGTCGAGCTCGGGGACGGGCTATCCGAGCCCCACGGGGAGCCCATCGCGCTGATCGACCGGTGCACGAGTGCCCCGGATGGGACCTTCGACTGCACGATGAATATCCCCGCGGCCATCGCGGTCACGGCCGCAGATCAGGTGTGCTGCACGGCCACAGATGTCGATGGCAACACCTCGGAGTGTGGGGCCAATGTGGTCACCGTCGCCAACCTCCCTCCCTCGGGGGTGAACGATGGCTTCGGTGTCGACGAGGATGCTCCGCAGACGACCCTGGATGTGTTGGCGAACGACAGCGACGGGGATGGTGGCTTCCTCCAGATCGACTCGGTCTCAGCGGGAGATTCGGGGGGCACGATCACGACAGATGGCGCGAGCGTGTTCTACACGCCAGCCCCGGACTTCTTTGGCACCGAGACCTTCACCTACACGCTCTCGGATGGGTTCATCGGGGACGAGGTCGTGGTCACGGTCACCGTAGATGTCGCTCCCGTGCCCGATCCGCCCACAGCGGTCGACGATAGCTACAACGCCACCGAGGACGACCCCCAGGTCGCCCTCGATGTGCTCGCCAACGACAGCATCGCCCCCGATGTCGGAGAGACCCTGGTGATCACGGCGGTCTCTACAGGCAGCGCGGGGGGCACGATCACGACGGATGGAGCGGTCGTCTTCTACACGCCGGCCCCGGACTTCTTCGGCACGGAGAGCTTCACCTATGACATCGACGATGGCAATGACGGTGCCACCGGCACGGTGACCATCGATGTGCAGAGCATCAACGATCCACCCACGGTGATCGACGATCTGTACTCCATCGCCGAAGACGCACCGGCCACAGCTCTGGATGTGTTGGCGAACGACTCGATCGCACCGGATGTGGGCGAGACCCTCACCATCACCGGGGTCACTCAGGGATCAGCGGGGGGAGTGGTCAGCACGGACGGCTCCACGGTCAGCTACACGCCGCCCGCAAACTTCGAGGGTAGCGAGACCTTCACCTACACCGTGGACGATGGAAATGGCGGGGTCGGCACGGCGACCGTCGCCATCGACATCCTTCCAGCGGATGACCCGCCGCTCCCCCTCGACGATGCATTCACGGTCACCGAAGACGCGCCTCCGACCCTCTTCGATGTCCTGGCCAACGACTCGGTCTTCGATCCGGGCGATGTGCTCGTGATCACGGCGGTCTCCGCGGGCTCGGCGGGCGGGGTGATCAGCACGGACGGGGCGGTGGTCAGCTACACGCCAGCTGCGGACTTCACGGGCACCGAGAGCTTCACCTACACCGTCGATGATGGCGGCGGAAACCTCGTGGATGCCACGGTGGTGGTCACCGTCGAGACGGCCAATGACCCCCCCACAGCGGTCGACGATAGCTACACCCTCACCGAGGACGATCCGGTCACCTCCCTCGACGTGCTCGCCAACGACTCGACCGCACCGGATACGGGCGAGACCCTCGTGATCACAGGGGTGTCGGTGGGGTCGGAGGGCGGGACCCTCAGCACCGATGGGGCGAGCATCTCCTACACACCGGCGCCCGACTTCTTCGGCACCGAGAGCTTCAGCTACGATGTGGAGGATGGCAACGGAGGCGTCGCTTCCGCAACGGTCGTGGTCGTGGTCGATCCGGTCAACGACGACCCCATCGCCAACGACGATGCCTTCTCGGAGACCACGGCGACCTCGGACAATATTCTCGATGTGCTCGCCAATGATGAGTTCGCCCCGGATGTGGGAGAGACCCTGGTGATCACGTCGGTATCGGCGGGCGATCAGGGGGGGACCCTCACCACGGACGGCTCGGTCGTGCTCTACACTCCAGCCATCGGCTTCGAGGGGGTCGAGAGCTTCAGCTACACCATCGAGGATGGTAACGGAGGCTCCGCGACGGGCTCTGCGGTGGTGACGGTCACCGATGATGTGGACACCGATGGAGATGGGCTGACCGACGGCGAGGAGGCGCTCCTGGGCACGGACCCCGAGGACGCAGACTCCGATGGAGATGGGCTGACGGACGGCGAAGAGGTCATCGGACCCGATGGGAATGCGCTCTCCGGCGACGAGACCGACCCCCTCGATGCGGACACCGACGATGATGGTCTATCCGATGGCGCGGAGGTCGATGGCCCCGATGGGGACCCGGCCACGGCCGACGGCACGGACCCCAACGCGGCCGACACGGACGCGGATGGTGTGCAGGACGGAACCGAGGCGGGTGTCACGGACCTCATCGACCCGGGTAGCTCCGATGGCGCGAACCCGGTTCCCTACCTCGGAACGGACGCGGCAGTATTCCTGCCCGACCTCGACCCGTCGACGACGACCGACAACACCAACCCGGACACCGACGGCGATGGCCTCACCGATGGCGAGGAAGATGTCGATGCGGACGGAGCGGTGGTGAACACCCTCGGCGGAACGGGCACAGATGGCTCGGGTGAGACCGACCCGAACAACCCGGACAGCGATGGCGATGGGCTGGGAGACGGTGACGAGCTCGCGGGCGCGGACGGGCTCGGCGGAACCGGCGACGAGACCGACCCCCTCGACTCGGACACCGATGATGGCGGGGTGGATGATGGCACGGAGGTCATCGGGGACGGGACCGACCCAAACAACCCCGCCGATGACATCATCGACACCGATGGCGACGGGCTCAACGACCAGGAAGAGGTCCTGCTCGGCACCGACCCGACCGACCCGGACACCGATGGCGACGGCCTGCTCGATGGAGAGGAAGTCAACGGGCCGGATGGGGACCCAGCGACGCCGGATGGGACCGACCCGCTGGACACGGACTCCGATGATGATGGGCTCTCCGATGGAGGGGAGCTCGGGCTCGGAACGGACCCGAACCTCTTCGATACCGACGGAGATGGGCTCTCTGATGGATTGGAAGCGGGCGCAGACGACCCGCTCCCGGCCGGCAGCTCCGATGGGGGCGTGGCCTACCTGGGCACCGACTCCGCGGTCTTCGAGGGGGACACCGACCCGTCCACCACGACCGACCCTCTCGACCCGGACAGCGATGGGGATGGCCTGAGCGATGGGGAGGAGGACAGCAACGGCGACGGTGCTGTGGAGTACACCCTCGGCGGCACCGGTGACCCGGGCGTTGGCGAGACCGATCCGAATATCGCGGACACCGATGGTGACGGGCTCGATGATGGGGAGGAGGTCCTGGTCGAGGACACCGATCCACTCGACACCGACACCGATGATGGCGGAGTACCCGATGGCCAGGAAGTGCTCGACGGCACCGACCCCCTCGACCCATCGGATGATGTGCCGGGAGATGTCGATTCGGACGGCGATGGCCTGACGGATGCCGAAGAGGATCTGCTGGGCACCGACCCGCTCGACCCAGACTCCGACGACGATGGGCTGGACGATGGAGAGGAGATCGATCTCGGTACCGACCCGCTGGACTCGGACTCGGACGATGACGGACTGCTCGATGGTACCGAGGTCAACGACACCGAGACCGACCCCACCAACCCGGACACCGATGGAGGTGGAATCGGAGACGGCGACGAGGTCGAAAACGGCACGGATCCGCTAGACGGCTCCGATGACTTGCTCGATGTGCGGGGCGGCGCCTATCTGGGGGGAGCGTGCGGCTGTGATAGCGGGAATGGGGCTCTTGGAGCGGTATTCCTGGTGCCCTTGCTGCTGCTCAGACGGAGGGGAGAGCGGTGATCGCTGCGGCGTTTCCGTTCTCCACCATGGGCTGGGTGATGCTGTGGGTGGTTCCCGCGCTGATCGTCGCCATGGCCGTGGTGCTGAAGGCGAAGTTCTCTGAAGACGAGGTCCACGACCTCCAGAGCGCGATCGCGGTCCGGATGCGGACTCGAATCCTGATGGGAATGATCGCCCTACCCGCGCTGCTGATCGCTATTTTCCTCGAGGAGCCCGCCCGGGATGCTTGGAACGCCCGGTACGGGATCTGCGCCGGCCTGTTGCCGCCGGAAGCGGCCAAGGAGCTGGTCGGGGTCGAAGGGGTCCCATCGATCTACGAGGGAGAGTCCAGCTGCTTTGTCGGCTACGAGGAGCGCTTCGGGGGCAGGGAGCGGGTCCGACTGAACGTCCAGACCTATGCGGGCACTCAATCCTCGGCCTTCGCGTATGCGGTCGACAAGCTCCGCGGCAAGCCAGTGATCTTGGAGCTACCGTGGCCCCGGAGCTACACGATTGTGCGCAAGACAGTCGATCAGACCGTGCTGCTGCTGGAGCTGCGCCATGGCGCGGTGTTGTCGGTCGACCTGTACCAGCCCATCGAGAATGAGGCCCTGTGGAGCCTGGTCGAGGGCCTCGCCGAGCGCGAGGATCTCACCGAGCCGCTGCTCTCGGCCGCAGCGCGGTAGGATGGGCAAGGAGGCATGGATGCTGCTGTGGCTTGGGGTGCTTGGCTGTGTAGACGCAGAGCCCGAGGGGCCGACGGGGCCGGACTATCTGGGGCTGTGGTCGGTCGAGAACTACACCCGGGGATGCGAGTTCCCGGAGACTTCGGACTTCGAGGCCAGCCATGTGATGATCGAGCAGGTCTCCGACCTCGGAGAGCTGTCGATCAACGTGTACGCATGCAGCTCATCGACCGATTGCGACCCCTTCTTCAGCGTATACAGCATGGATGTGCAGGATGACCGGAGTGCTGCCCGGGAGGTCGAAGGCTTCGGTATTTTCGAGGGCTCCTGCGACTTCACCTGGTCCCGCACCTCCCTGGAGATGGAAGGGGAGGCGGTGACCATCCGGGTCGACACCGAGGGCAACGCGGAGTCCGTCAGCGCCGAAGATGTGGCGGCCTGCGGTGCGCTCATGTCCTCTTACTCCGGGGCGAAGGAGTGCTTGCGCAGAGAAGAGCTGGTGCTGCTCTCTACCGCTGAGCCCAGCCCATAGATGCGGGCTCTGTATCGGTGGCTCGACCGGACGGGTGCGCTCGGGCGGGTCGATCCGGCGCTCTACCACCGATCGAGTCGCTCAGATGGGGCTGATCTCCATATCCAGTACTTCGGCACGGCGGGCTTCGTCATCCACGCCGGCGACCACACCGTGCTGCTCGATCCCTATGTCAGCCGCCCCAGCGGCTATTTGGGCGACTGCGGCCGAACCCGGGGCTAATTCGGCACCTGATCCCGCGTGCGGATGATGTGATCATCGGCCACGCGCACCACGACCATGTGCTCGATGGGCCCGAGCTGTGCCGCCAGACGGGGGCGCGGTTCATCAAAAGCCCCGATTCCTGCAATGTGGCTCGTGCGGCGGGCTTGCATGAAGAGCAGCTGCGATCGACGACCGGTCGTGAGGACATCGCCTCGGGGCCTGCCATCCGCCCATGGGCGCGTGTATTTTGGGCGGGTCTCCGTTGCGGGAAATATCGAGAGACCGCCGTCCTGGCCGCCTCGATTCACGGATCTGAAGCACGGGTTGGTGCTGAACGGGTACCTCGACCTGGGCGGGGTCCGGGTGGTGCATATCGACACCGCTGAGTTCTTCGAGGATGAGCTCGCCGGAATGGAGTGCGATGCGCTCTGCCTCTGCGCCATCGGGCGCCGATACCGCCCCGACTACACGGCGGATGCTCGAAGAGATCCGAGCGACGGGCACCGAGGCGGTACGGATGCCCTTCCTGGGGAGCTACGGGTTCAGGCTGTCGCGGTAGTCCGCGGACCACTGCACGGGGCCGGGCAGGAATCGGCTGGTGATCTCGGTTGCGAGTCGTAGCCCTCTCGGGGCATCGGTCCAGGTCCAGGTCATGGTGCCGTGGGCGGAGCGGAACCATACCGAGCAGGTGGAATCGGAGAGCTGTACTTCGATCTCGTAGGGCTTGCCCTCGGAGTCGACCCAGCTCTGGATGCCGGGTTGGATCGGGAAGCGGCTGGGAGGTTTGTCATCGCAGTGCACGACCAGCTCGGTGCCGACGGTCAGCTGGAGCGTGCCGCAGTTCCACACATGGTCGCGGACCCGGGGGCGTGCGAGCCCCCGAAAGGCCCACGGATATTGGCGAACCACGTCCTCGATTGCAGAACTCTGGGTGGCATCGAGGCGGACTGGATCGGCGACCGTGTAGCTGCCTGTGAGCAGGTGTGGCCCAGCGAGTGCGATGGGGATCAGAGCGAGCATGCAGCTTGGACTGCCGGGGAGCGCGGTTGTTACGCTGGATTTGGGTGCGGAGAACACGATACATTCTCGGCCAGAATGGGGGGGACGGCATCGGATGGTGGGATTGTTGCTGCTCTTCGGCTGTGGCTCGGGGTCGGAGCTGATTCCGACCGCACCGGTTCAGGCGGGCATATTCGAGATGACGCTGTCGGTCCCGGGCACGATCAAGGCCGTCGACGAGACCCTGATCGTTGCTCCTCGATTCAGCGGGCGACCGGAGATCGCGTGGCTTGCCGAACAGGGTCAGGTCGTGAAGAAGGGCGATCGGATCGTGGAGTTCGACCGCGAAGACCTGATCAAGAAGCTGCTCGTCGCAGAGAACGAGCTCGATCTCGCACGCACCAAGATCCTCCAGAACGAGTCCAAGCTCAAGCTGGCGGTCGATGGGGCCAACGCGTCGATCAAGTCCGCCGAGCTGGAGCTCGAGCTTGCGACGATGCGCCGCACAGACTCGGACACCGTTCCGCTGGTGGAGCGGGAACAGGCCCGTATCAGCGAGACCAAGGCCCGGATGGCCATCGACGCGGCTCGCTCATCCCTCGACTCCGTGCTGCTGGAGTCCCGTGCCGACACCCAGCTGCTGGAGCTCGAGGTCGAGCGGAAGACCCGCGAGCTCGAAGATCTCCGCGAACAGATCGACAAGACCGAGATGGTGGCGCCCACAGATGGGGTGGTGCTCATCGAGGAGAGATGGGACGGCTACTGGAAGGTCGGCAGTCGCCCCTGGAGTGGCGCCGAGCTCATCGCGCTACCGGATCTGGCGAAGATGAAGGTCGAGGCCAAGGTCCATGAAGTGGACTCGCCCCGGGTGGTCGAGGGCCAGGATGCGGTGGTTGTCCTGGATGCGTTTCCCGATCTCCCGGCGCACGGCACCATCACCGAGGTCGCGGACCTGGCTGTCGCCCAGGGAGAGGACGAGATCAAATACTTGAATATCGAGGTGGGGCTCGATGAGTCCCGCCCGGAGATGCTCCCGGGTCTATCGGCCCGGGTGGAGCTGGTTCTCGAGCGGGTAGAAGGGGTAAACTGGGTGCCTATCGAGTCCGTACATCGCGAGGAGGACGATGCCTGGGTCTATGTCTCGGGGCTCACCGGATGGTCCCGAATCGATGTGCGGACCGGGGTAGAAAATGACACCCATGTCGTCGTAGAAGGCCTGGATGAAGGCGCGTTGGTTGCACTCGTCGACCCAGAGTCCGAGGACCGGCCCGCCGCCATCCCCTGAGTCATTCCAATCCCAGCAGGGTGCCGGCGATCTGCTCGCTCCGGAGTACGGAGAGCTGAAGCGCGATGCGCGCATCGAGCTCGGCTGCTTCGGCGCTCCTCAGGGACTCGAGGGCATCGACTACGCCCCGGGTGGAGCCACGTCCCTCGGCGAGGAGCTCCCGCTGGGCGGATAGCGAGAGCTCGGCGTGGTCGAGGGTCTGTCGAGCGGTGGTGAGCCCGGCTGCGTCGCGGTCGACGGCGCGTACGGCATCGGCCACGCGGACCTCCAGGTCCTGACCGGCAGCCTGGTAGACCAGCTCGGCCTGGTCCAGGGTGAGACGCGCGATACCAAAGCTGGCGCGGGCCTCTCGGGGGATGAGCGGGAGCGAGACGTTGAGGCCCACTCCATAGGAGGGAGCGGGGGACTGGAGCAGATCTGCGCGGACCTGGGATGGGTCTTCTCCCCCTGCCGACCAGCTCGCGTTGGCCGATAGGCTGAGGTCCGGGAGTGCGCCATTGCGGCCGCGGCGGGCAGCGCGGCGAGCCTGCTCGAGGCCGATGCTCGCGAGGGCATAGCGGGCGTTGTATTGTCGGGCCTTTGCGAGCACCGAGTCGCGCTGGGGTAAGGCGCTGGGGACCTCGGGCTTGTCGACGAGCTCGAGGCTGGGGCCCTCGGAGAGCTCGACGCCCAGCAGCCGAGTGAGGCGATCTTCGGCGGACCCCACGCTGGCGCGGGCATTGACCAGGCTACGCTGGGCCTGGCCCACCAGGACCTGGACTTGCAGCACATCGCCAGAACCGGCGAACCCGGCCTCGAGCCGCTCTTCGGTCTCGGAGAGCTGCTGCTCTGCGAGGTCGACCCCTCTCTCGGCGATGCGCAGTCTCTCCCGCGCGGATGCGAGGCCCCAGTACGCATCGGAGACGCCGAGGATTAGCGTCTCGAGCTGCGAGCGCCAGGTGATCTCCTGGGCGGCGGAGCTGAGCTGGGCATCTCGGAGCTGGGTTAGAGCACCCAGTCCCGCTCCACGGAGCAGGGGCTGGTTCACGGAGACGCTGGCTGTGCTGGCGATGAAGCGCGGCGACAGGGCGTTGGCGCTGTCTGTGATGCTCTGGAACTCCGAGACATTGGCGGAGACCGAACCGCCGGTGGGCAGGCTCTGGGAGAGCCCCACATTCCATGAATTTCCACCGCTGGTGATGACGGGCTGGGAGGCTCCCACATCCGTCAGAGCGTTGCTGGGTGTCTTGCTCTGGTTGGTGGATACACCGGCGGATAGGCGGGGATCGAAGCCCGCGCGGGCTCGGTTGAGCTGATGGCGCACGATCTCGTTGCCGAGGCGCTGCTGGGCGATCTCGAGGTTGGACTGGAGCGCCTGATCGAGCGCATCGTCGAAGGTGAGGGGGCGAGCCCATGCCGAGAACAACAACCAGAACATCACAGCTGGGTAACACCGGTTAGGTCGAAGCGATGCTCTCGATCCTGCTGCTGTCCTGCTCCACGACGGAGCCCATCCCGAGCGCCCGGGCGGAGCGGGGCGATCTCGATGTGCACCTCGAGTTCAAGGGGGAATTCAAGGCGAAGAACTCGGTGGAGATCACCAACCCTCTGGCCGGTTGGAGCGAGATCGAGTTCATCATCGACGATGGGGCGTCTGTGAAGCAGGGGGACGAGGTCCTCCGGTTCACGACCGAGGAGCTTAGCAAGGAGCTGGTAGAGGCCCGAGCAAAGCTCGAGGTGGCCCGGACCAAAGTGGAACAGGCCCGGGCTCGCCTCCAGATCGCTCTGGGCAATGCGAGAGCGACGATTGTGCAGGCGGAGCTGGATGCCGAGCTCGCCAGGTTCCGCCAGACCGACTCGCTCACCGTCCCCCGCGTCGAGCGAGAGCGAAGCATCATCGAGGCCCAGCTCGCCGAGATCACGACGAAATCCGCAGACACCAAGCTCTCCAAGATCGAGCTCGAAGCACGAGCCAATATCCAGCTGCTCGAGCTCGAAGCGGTGCTCGCTGAGCAAAAGATCGAGCGCCTGGAAGAGAAGCTGGCCCGCGCCACGGTCGTTGCTCCGAGCGATGGGGTGGTCATGGTCGAGAAGCGCTGGGGCACGGAGCCGTATCGCGTTGGGCACGATGTGTACCAGGGCAGCACGGTCATCCGGCTCCCCGAGGTCAGCGCCCTCGATGTCACCGCCTGGATCCACGAGGTCGACTCTCCGGGCGTGCATGTGGGGCAGGAGGCGATGGTCACGATGGACGCACACCCGGACACCCACGTCCCGGCGGTGATTCGTGAGGTAGCGCCCGTGGTGGTGCCGCGCGGGGAGTTCAAGATCATGCAGCTGAAGGTGAAGCTCGACCTGTCCACCACGACGGAGACGATGAAGCCCGGAATGACGGTGGAGCTCGATTTGGTGACCGAGCGGGTCGAGGATGTGGTCCTGGTACCCACAGAGGCCGTGTTCAAGGGGGCGCAGGGGGCGGTCGTCTATCGGAATGGATGGTCCGCGGAGCCGATCGCGGTCGCGGTCCTCGCCGAGCACGATGGAATGGTGGCGGTAGAGGGGATCGAGGAAGGGGATGAGGTCTACACCTTCGACCCGGTCGCCTGGGAGCGGGGCGAGCGGCCAGCGGAGGATGCTGAGTGAAGGACCTGTTCAAAGAGGCTGTGCGCAGCCTGGCGGCCCATAGCGTGCGTACCATCCTCTCGGGTCTGGGGATCCTGTTCGGAGTGGCGGCGGTGATCGGCATTCTCTCCATCGGGGAGGGGGCGCGTCGGGAGCAGGAGGCTCTGATCGCCCAGCTCGGCATCCTCAACGTGCAGATCAAGAGCGCCGAGCTTCCGGAGGACAAAGAAGAGAGACAGGAGATCCTTCGACGCACCAGCGGCCTGTCCAGCCGGGACATCCGCGACTTGCGTGCGCTGCTGCCGGATCTGGTGTCGGCGGGTGGGCTCCGTGAGCTCGAGCCCAACACGGTATTTCCCCGGCCCAAGGACAAGAAGGGGCTGCGATACCTCGGGGTCGAGCCGGGGCACCTCGCTGCCAGTCCGTTCTCGATGGTCTCGGGCCGGCCGCTGCGTCAGGTCGACGAGGAGCGGCGGGCGCGGGTCGTGCTGCTGGGAGAGGGCGCGGCCCGCAGGCTCTTTGGTCGCGAGCTGGCGATCGGGAAGTGGCTTCGCCTGAACAACACCTGGCTCAAGGTCGTGGGCATCGTTCGAACCGGCATGGGGGGGCGGACCGAACTCGATGGCATCTCCATCGAAGATCGGTCGGGCGATGTGATGTTGCCGCTGTCGACCTCACTCATGGTCCAGCCAACGGAGCTGGGGAAGGCAGATCTGGATGAGATTCAGCTGCAGTTTGCCCAGACGGAGGAGATCCCCGCCAAGGTGACCGTAATCGCGCGGTTCCTGGAGCGCCGACATCGGGAGCAGCCGGTGTACGAGCTGGTGGTTCCGCTGTCGCTCATCGCCCAGAGCGAGGCCCAGCAGGCCATCTTCAACCTGGTGATGGGGCTCATCGCGGGGATCTCGCTGCTGGTGGGCGGCATTGGGATCATGAACATCATGCTCGCCAGCGTCATGGAGAGGACCAAGGAGATAGCGATTCGCTTGGCGGTGGGCGCTTCTCCAAAGGATATCCATCGCCTATTCGTGATGGAGGCCTGCTTGATCAGCTTGCTCGGCGGTGTGCTCGGGATCTTCGCGGGCTTCGTGGTCAGCTGGGTGGTGGCGATGTTCACGGGCTGGGCGACGAGTGTTTCACTCCAGGCTGTGGCGCTCGCCACCGTGGTGTCCACCCTCGAGGGGCTGTTCTTCGGCTACCTGCCCGCCCGTCGTGCAGCGCAGCTCCAGCCCGCAATGGCGGTACGCATCTGATGGCGGTGATCGAAGCCAAGGGGCTCCAGCGACGGTACGGCGGGGCGGGGGGCGTGTTGGCGCTCGCGGGTGCGGATCTCACGGTGGAGGCGGGCCAGTTCGTGGCTCTGGTGGGGACGAGTGGCAGCGGAAAGTCGACCCTGCTGCAGCTGCTCGGTTGTCTCGACCGACCGGATGGAGGAGAGCTGTTGATCGACGGACTGGAGGTCAGCAAGCTCACCGATGAGCAGCTCGCTCATGTGCGCAATCGCCGAATCGGCTTCGTATTTCAGAGCTTCCACCTGCTGCCCCGGCTCCGCGCCGACCAGAACGTTGCGCTTCCGCTTCGCTATGGGGGCGTACCCGAGAAAAAACGGCTGGAGCGGGCTCGAGAGCTGCTCGGCAAGGTCGGGCTCGCCGATCGAATCCACCACTTGCCCTCCGAGCTCTCTGGGGGGCAGTCCCAGCGGGTAGCTGTGGCCCGGGCCTTGGCGGCCGATCCACCGCTGCTTCTCGCCGATGAGCCTACCGGGAACCTGGACTCTCGCTCCGGAAAGGACATCCTTGCTCTGTTTCAGGAGCTGCACGCAGAGGGGCGAACCATCGTGATGGTGACCCACGACCCCACGGTGGCCGCCATCGCTGATCGACGAATTCATATGGAAGATGGACATATCGTACGCGAGAGCTGAGTCTGTCGCGAGATGTTGAGAGCTATCGCCGATAGTTAGCACAGAGCCACGGGAAGATACGGAGAGGGCAGTCACTCGGAGGTGCGATGTTGTGGGTGTTCTCTCTGGCCCAGCTGGCCAGCGCTGCGGAGGTGGAGGAGGAGGAGGAGGTGAGCGAGGAGATCTTCGTGTACTCCGATGCCCTGGCTCCGTGGGACAAGACCCGGTGGTGGGTCGTGACCGAGTCGGTATCCGAGCGGAACTCTCTGGAGGTGGTGACCCTGACGGGGAGCTTCGCCGCCCCGGCCTGGCAGCTCTCGGCGATCCTGTACTGTGAGGTGGTCCGACGGCTGGACCGTGGGGGGATCGTGGAGTGTTCCCCGGAGGATGCGGCGGTTCGGGTGGCCACCCGAGATGGATGGCAGCGCGAGGCCGACCGGGAAGCAGTCGAAGAGGGATTGGCGCGACTGGTCGGAGACCTGAAGCGAGGAAAGGTTCGGCTTCGGGTGCGGGATCATGGCGATGTCGTGGTGAGTCGGGAGCAGGGGGACTCAGAGGAGGAGGCACGGCTGTTGAGTCGCGCTTTCGATGCCTTCCACCTGGATCTTCCCGATGAGGGCTGGTACGACGGGGTTCAGTGGACGACCACGAACGAACCATTGATTCGGCTCCGAGCCCTGGACGAGACCTTCGGGCTCGAGGTCGTGGTCCACTATGGCAATCGGTACCGCGGGAATATGCTGATTCAGACCATCGGCCAAGCGAGGAAGTCCTCGGTATATGGTATGAAGCTGGTCGACGAGAACACGCGATACTCTCCCGAAGAGCGCTTCCAGGCGGGCTGGACGAAGCCGACGGCGCCTGGCCTTCCCAAGGAGCTGACCGTGGAGAGCACGCTGGACCTGAGCGCCACGGCGATCCTGGACCAAAAGCTCGGTTTCGTGAGCGAGCGGGTGTGGGTCGTGCGTGGAAGTGGCGCGATTCCCCTGTACCGCTCAGGTCGTCTGAAGTTGCTGGGGAAGAAGGAGATCCTCGAGCTCGGGGAGACTGGCCAGGTGTCACCGCCGCTCAAGTCCCGACCGGGGCTCCCTCTCTGGGAGCCGGTCGAGGGGTCGGCCCCATGATTCTCTTGAATATGGCTTGGGCCTGGGCAGGTCCGGTCACGGTGCGGGTGCCGTTTCCCACCCGTCGCATGTACGAGCAGCCAGACCAGGTCTGCCTCAGCCTCGAGGGGTACCCGCCGATCCGGCCGGTCGTCGTCGATGATGGCCGATTCGAAGCGACCTGCAGGACGGAGGGCGGGGCGCTGCGTCTGTGCCTCACGCTCCTCACGCCAGAGTGGCCCAAGCGCGTGGCGCCGCTGGAGTGTGGGGGGGAGAACCTCATTCGCCTACGACCCGTGCCTGCCTTCGATCCCCAGGAGAATATCTGGGACGGAGTTCGAATCGCCCGTGGAGCCAACCTCGTACAGGCCACTTTTCGAGCCGATGGGGTGCCCGATGCTCCTGGAATTCTACCGGGCGGTAGCTGTGGGATCCACGACGAGCAGCTGTGGGTGAAGACGGGTGTGGAGACGAAGCATCAGTCCTGCCTCTTGGTGCTCCCCACCGGAGAGGTGGAGGTGCCGGTGCGGCTCGTGGATCGGGTGAAGCCGCTCAAAACACGCTGAGATCGAAGTTCCCGCAGCCCCCGCTGAAGCCATCGACCACGAGGACCACCTTCTCGCCGGCGTTGAGGTTGAGCTGCACGGAGGGCAGAGTGCCGTTGGAGTCGTCATTGCAGGCGAGCTCGATATCCGAGCAGGTCCGCACGGCCAGGGCTGGATCGAAGTCGGCCCAGGTCACGCTGAAGGTCCACAGGGCAGAACTCGGGGCCGTCCACTCGAACTCGAGATCCTCGCCACCCGAGACGCAGGCCAGGTCCCAGTCGTCGTTGGCGCCGCAGGTGCTGTCGCTGATCAGCACGGTGCCGCTCTCGACCCCGTCGGCGCTGCAGGTGGGTGCATTTGGATCGGCGAATTCGCCCGGACTGTAGGGGTCGGCGGAGAGGCTGGTGTGGGGAGCCCAGGCCGAGGGCTGACCCTGGAGCGCGCGGGTGAGAGAGACATCGTTGCCGCCCTCGACGCCATAGCTGTAGGAGTCCAGCGTGAGCCCATCCGAGTCCAAGAGCCGGAGGGTGTCGCCGCCATTGTTCAGACCGAGCATCCCCGTGCTGCTGGTGGTGAACAGGGCGTCGGGAACGATGCAGGATGGGGTCCCAGCCCCATAGACGACCATGAGCTGGCCGGGTCCGAGCCAGGTGCCCGCACTGAAGCTGTGCCGGACGCCGGTATTGTCCAGGATGCTGACTCCAGCGAGGTTGGCCGAATCGGGACCGAGGTTGAGCAGCTCGATGAACTCGTCGTCGCCACTGTCGATGACGCCATCGCAGTTGGCGTCCCCGAAGGAGGGACTGGGATCGGCATGGACCTCGTGGAAGATGAGGTCCCACACGGCCGGTCCGGTGTCTACGTCAGCGTCTGTGTCTGTGTCCGCGTCTGTGTCCGCATCGGAGTCGGCGTCCGTGTCTGCATCGGAGTCGGCGTCTGCATCGGAGTCAGAGTCCGCGTCCGCATCGGAGTCCGCGTCCGCATCGGAGTCCGCGTCCGTGTCTGCATCGGAGTCAGAGTCCGCGTCCGCATCGGAGTCCGCGTCCGCATCGGAGTCCGCGTCCGCATCGGAGTCCGCGTCCGTGTCTGCATCGGAGTCAGAGTCCGCGTCTGTGTCTGCATCGGAGTCAGAGTCCGCGTCCGCATCGGAGTCCGCGTCCGCATCGGAGTCCGCGTCTGTGTCCGCATCGGAGTCCGCGTCGGTATCCGTGTCCGCTTCGATGATTTCGGGGCGCTCGACGGCGCTGAGGCAACCGGCCAAGGAAAGGAGGAAGACGAACATCGGGGCTCCATGTCGGGAGGTTCGTATTCAGCTGGAGCGCAGTGCGGGGGGCTCTGGAACACTCTGCAACACGGTCGCGCGCTGCAATGCTCGGTTCTCGAGCCTCATTCGAAGTGCGCTTGGGAGGGCGACCGCCAGACCCCATGCCAAACCTCCCCAGGCGGATCCGAGCAGGATGACGGCTCCCGATGTCTTGATGAGGAGGCCCCACTCCGATGGATGGGCGACCCCGCGATAGGGGCCGTCTCCGGTGAGGGGGATGGTGGGTGTGAGGCCGGATCCAAATCCTGATCCGAGGGTGTGAATCGCCCACAGGCGCAGAGCGCTCCCTCCGAGCAACAGGGTCACTCCGAGGGGAATAGAGCCATGGGCGGTGGGGCTTAGGGTGATGACCCATAGGGTGGCCAACAACAGGGGCCCGCGGAGGAGTTCTATGGGTGGGAGACCGACCCGAGTGGAGGGGATGTGCGGGGACTCCAGGGCGGACGAGAGTACCCACAGGATGAGGAGCGCACTGCAACCGATGGAGAACTGTCCCATGAGCAGTGCCGGGATCGCGAGGACGAGCCCGTGAATCAGGTGGGGGAGGCTATGCTTCAGGGCCGGCATGGAGCATCTCGAGGACCTGATCGCCATCCATGCCCAGGGCCTCACCGATCTGTAGGAGGAGCAGCTTTTCTTCGTCCGCGAAGTCGCCATCGGCCATCGCCACCGCGAGGGCCACGCGGAGCAGCAGGACCTTCCCGCTGTCGTTGAGGTCGTCGCGTATATCGATCACATAGGGGATGATCTCCTTGGAACCCTCGGCGGCGATGGCGACCTCGGCGCGGGCTTCTTCCTCGGTGAGGTCGCCACCGGGAAGGGACTCGGAGATGGAGACCATCGCCCCGATCTCCTCGTCGTCGATCTCCCCATCCGCAAGGACCATCAGCGCCATCAGCCGACGGGAGGCCTGGTCGAGCTTGGAGAGGAACTCGGCCTTGCCCGCCTCGGGGTTGAAGTCGAGGACTTCGGGGTCGTAGGTACCGGCGCAGGTCTCGCACTCGACGTAGGTGGCGAGGGTGTTGAGTGGGATGAGGGGAATCCAGTACAGCGTGAAGAACCGCCGGACCCGCTTTTGGGCATACAGGGAAGGGCCGCACCGGGGACAGTGGAACTCGCCATTGTCGGTGGTCGATGTGATCCCACGCGTTCCGTAGATGATGAATGGCATGGCGTCTCCACGGGTTGGCTCGACCGGTAGATAGCATGCAGCCTATGGTTTTGCGATTCGCTACTCTGCGGGGTCGAGGTAGCCGAGCTCGCGAAGCGCATCCATGGTGTCGTCGAGGAGCTCGGCTGCGGGGGGCGCGGGGTGGGGCTGCCAGGTCCGATCGACACGGAGAGGCGCGGTGTCGGGTCCCAGGACAAGCCAGGGGTCTTGACCTGTATCGGGCTCGAGGGCTGCCCGATAGTCCTGACGCTGCACATGGTAGCGGACCTCCGCTCCGCTGAGATCGGTGTCGCGGCTGATGAAGACCTCGCGCGGAGGGTTGCGACCGCCGGTTCGCTCGACGCGCAGGGTGTCGCCGTCGATCTGGAGCTGGCCGAGAGGGGTGACCAGGTCCTCCACAGACCAGACCTCATCGAACTCTCCCGTGAGCTGGAGCTCCCAGCGCTGCTTGCGATCGGCGATGCGGGAGCCGCGAGCGGGCACCGAGACCCGCCACGCTGGGAGCAGCTTCTTTCCGGTCGCATCCAGGGTGCGCTCGCGCCAGGGTGCGAGAGGTTCGTCCAGGGGGGCTCCGGTCTGGAGATCGACGACGGTTTGCTCGCTTCCTCTGGACTGATAGCGCTTGCCGTCGTGGACCACTCCCCAGGCGGAGTCGCCGAACAGGATACGGCCGACTCCCTGCTTGGACGCGGAAGGCTCGCCCCCATTGAGGGTGTCTAGGATGGAACGACCCGCGCCCCCCGACTCGGCGTCGGTGAAGCGCTCGATGAGAGTGGGCGCCACATCCAGGATGGACACGGGTGCGTCGACGCGCCGGGTAGAGATCCCAGGCCCCCTCCAGATGAATGGGATCCGGATCAGGTCGTCCTCGAGCCCCTGACCGTGGCCGATGGTGTGGCCATCATCGAAGAAGCGCTCGCCGTGGTCGGAGAGGAACACGACCCAGGCGTCGGGGCCGAGGGCCTCGAAGGTGGCCTGGAGATCGGTGTCTACCTGGAGGATGTTCTGGTCGTAGCGGCCGATGGCCCAGTCGACGAGCTCCTTGCGCTCGGCGGCATTTCCGCGCTTGTAGCCCGCGAGGAGATGGGTCTCGTGCTTGGCTCTACCGGCGATGGCGGGAGCCTTGTCAGCCCACTGCCTCAGCGTCTTTCGCTCGCCGTAGGGGAGGTGGGGGTCCATCAGGTGCAGGAATACGAACAGATCGCGGTCCTTGTACCGGTCGGTGAGGAAGCTGGCTCGGCGCGTCCCTGCGATGGAGTTCTGAGCCATCGGCTGGTGGAGTGTCCAGCCGCGGTCGAGCCCGAACTCGTAGCTGAGATAGTGGTTGGCGACCAAGGAGACGGTGATGAACCCGGCGTCTGCGAGGACTTCCTGGAGGAGCGGACCTTGATTCCAATCTTCGGGTTGGCGGCCGCTGAGCAGGGCCCGAGAGGAGGGGAGGGTCCAGGGAGCGACCGTGCGCGCCGCCGTGAACACGGTGGCTTCGCTGGAGTAGGCATCGAGCACCGGCGAGGTGGGACGCGAATAGCCGTACAGGCCGAGGTGGTCGGCGCGGAGGGTGTCGACCAGCACGACGGCGATGCGCCGCGGATGTTCGGTGGGCACGTAGATCACGGGCTCTTCGATGAACACATGGTCGTGCAAGGTCTGCTTGTTTCCGGCGGTTCGGAGCTCCAGCGCGACCTCTTTGCCCGCCCACTTCGAGAGATCGGCGCGGAGCTCGGACACCGAACCCGCCTCGAGGGCCAGCTGGGCGACTCGAAGGGGGGAGCTGCCGTCATCGACCCACAGCTCGATGGTGGCCCCATCGGACCGGCTGCGGCCTAGAGGGGGCGGCGGCAGCATCGCGTACCCGGAGAACACGGGCTTGCCGGCCGGCAGACTGTGGACCATGCGCACGGTGGTCGGAGGCGGCAGGTAGAGGCCATGACGCCAGTCACTCCACAGGGGCTGGTCGCGGACGACGAATTCCAGATCCGAGCCGGGGAAGGTACGCCTGTCCAGGGCATTGTGGTCTGCGCGAAGCCGCCCGGGGGCGAGCCAGAGCCCGGAGCCGTCGTGGTCTTGGGGGAGCACGATGCGCAGGCCGCCCTTGTCGGTGGACCAGGTCCAGGGGCGCTCTGCGGGGAGCTTGTACTTGAGGCGCTCTTCTCCCGCGTGGACCTGCATTCCCAGCGCCCGGCGCTTCCACGGGCCTGCATGGTCGGGTGCCCGAACCCGTAGGGGGGCGGTCCACACCCCGGGCTCCTCGGTAGGACGCAGGGAGAGAGGAATCTTCGCCCGCATGGCTTTGGCGGGATGGGTGTGCCCGCCGAGGGTGACGATCTCGAGCGGTCTGCGCGCCAGGGGGATGGTGTGGGAACCCTCGGGTACCTGATCGGCCACCGGAACCGGGCGCACCGCGGTCCGGGCCGGCGAGCTGGGGGCCATGCTGCATGCTGCGATCAGGAGAAGCCAGGACACGGCACGCCGATATCACGGGCTGGGTTAGGCTTGCTCATGGTTGGTGATTTCATTCGTGCTTCGTGGCGGTGGGCGGCTCTCTGGGGTGCGCTGGTGTATGGAATGGGGTGCTCGGCCAACGAGCGCGTCGATCTCGATATCGCTGGGATGAAGCGCAACTACTATATCGTCGCTCCAGAGGGGCTCTCCGAGCCCGCACCGCTGGTGCTGGTCTTTCACGGTGGCGGGCCGGGCGGCAGGCGCAAGGGCCGCCGCATGGGCAAGACCTCCGGTTTCGCCGAGCTCGCCGAAGCCAATGGCTTCATCGCGGTCTTTCCGAGCTCCTTCAGTGGAAACTGGGACGACGGTCGGCTCGGGTCGGACGCCATTCCCGAAGGGGTCGATGACCTGGCCTTTGTAGACGCCCTCATCGCCGACGTGGCGGCCCGCGTCCCGGTCGACCCGACGCGCATCTACTCCACGGGCGTCAGCAATGGCGGCTTCTTCACGAACCGCCTTGCCTGCGAGCGCACTCCGGTGTTCGCTGCATTTGCGAACGTGATCGGTGGCATGCCGGTCGACTTCAGCTGCCAACCCACGGCCACGGCTCCGATGCTCCTCATGCCTGGAACGGAGGATCCTCTCGTTCCCTACCAGGGCGGGGATATCGCGGACGACCCCAAGCGGGGTGCGCTCATTCCCCAGGAGGACAACCAGGCTTTCTGGGTCGCCCAGAACGGGTGCACGGGCGAGCCGGTGGTCACCCAGCTCGAGAATCGCGACCCCAACGACGGCAGCACCCTCCGAAGCGAGAGCTGGACGGAGTGCACAGACGACTCCGAGATGCTCTCCATCATCGCAGAGGGTGGGGGGCATGGGTGGCCGGGAGGGTCGCAGTATCTACCCAAGAAGATCATCGGCCGCGTCAACCAGGACGTCGACGCAGAGGCCGAGATCTGGACCTTCTTTCAGCGCCACTCCCGAGACTCGCCCTGATCAGTGGTCGGTGCGTACGTAGTCGAACTCGAGGGGCTGGCCGTTGATTCCGCGCCGGGGCGCAGCGATCCAGTTGGCCATCTTTCCGGGCTCGTACACAGGCTTCATCAAGCTCTCGACGTAGGCGATATCGCCATCCGTGGGCAACCAGTCGTCCATGCGGGCATCCCAGGTCGCGGCGTCGATGGGCTGTCCTGCGGGATCGAAGTGGGCATCGGCGTAGAGGCCCTGCCGCCGGAAGAAGCGCCGGTTGGGCAGTGAGAGCCGGGTGTCGAGCCCCGAGTCGGCGAGGGTCTTGTTCCAGCGCTTGAGCGACTTGGCGCAGTCGGCGATGTACTCGTCGCGCAGGACCTCGTTCATTGCGGTGCGAAGCGGCACGTCTACGCCGACGAGCTTGCCCTCTTCGAGCTTTTGGAGGCGCTTGGTCTGGTTGCGAGCGCCGTGCTCGTCGTACTGGGCGGCCTCGCGGAACCGCGCTTTGAGTCCGGCCGCGAAGTAGTCTGCGGCGTTGCTCGAGATCTCGGAGCCGAACAGGTCCAGGCAGTAGGCGAACCAATGGTTGATCCACTTCTGGATGGTGGCCAGGTCGATTCCACCCTGTGCGCGCGCATCTCCGTTGGGATCGAGCTTGGTGAGCTCGGCGGAGCGGCGGATGATCCGGTCGAGGCCGGTGTCGCCGACGAAGAGGTGGTGTGCCTCTTCGGTGAGCATGAATCGACAGGTGCGGGAGAGCGGGTCGAAGGCGCTCTCGGCCAGGGAGGCGAGCTGGTACTTGCCGTCGCGGTCGGTGAACATGGTGAAGCAGAAGAAGGTGAGCCAGTCACGGCAGGGCTGGTTGAAAGCATCGAGGATGCGGGGCTTGTCCGGGTCGCCGGAGCGCCGCTCGAGCAGCTCGTCGGCCTCTTCTCTCCCGTCTCTCCCGAAGTGGGCGTGGAGGAGGTAGACCATCGCCCATAGATGTCGGGCTTCTTCGACATTCACCTGGAAGAGGTTGCGACAGTCGTACAGCGAAGGTGCGGTATTGGCCAGCCACCGCTGCTGCTCGACGCTCGCCGGCTCGGTGTCGGCCTGGATGACGATGATGCGCTTGAGTGCGTTTCGGTGCTCCCCGGGGACGTCGTGCCACACGGGCTTTCCGGCGTCGTCTCCCCCCGGGATCACGCGGTCGCGCTCCTTGTCGGCGAGGAAGATTCCCCAGCGGTAGTCGGGCATGCGGACATGTCCGAAGTTGGCCCATCCTCCCGGCTGGGTAGAGATGGCGGTACGAAGGTAGATCTCGTCGGTCGACAGGACCTGGGGACCGGCCGAGCGCCACCAATCGAGGAACTCTGGCTGCCACTTTTCGAGTGCTCTCTGCAGCCGTCGATCGCTGCCGAGATCGACGTTGTTGGGGATGCGCTCGCTGTAGTCGATCGAAGCCATGGGTCCTCCACCGGATGGGAGTGCAATATGATACACCTCACAGGGTCGCGCTAGCGCATTATACTGCGTAGATGAACTTGCTCGAACAGGTCGGTGGGCGGGTGCGAGAGCTCCGAACCGCCCGTAGCTGGACACAGAAGCAGCTCGCCGAGCGCGCCGGTATGTCGGTCCGGTTTCTGGGTCAGCTCGAGGCTGGGGGGGCGAATGTGTCGCTGGTCCGGCTCGCTGAGGTGGCCCAGGCCCTGGAGACCTCGGTGGTCTCGCTGATCGAGCCCCAGGCAGCCCGGGTGAAGATCGCTCTGGTTGGGCTCCGGGGGGCGGGCAAGTCCACGGTGGGTAGCCAGGCAGCGACACAGCTTGCATGGCCCTTTGTAGAGCTCGACACGCGGGTCCAGCACCTGTCGGGCATGGCGCTGTCGGACATCTTCGAGATCCATGGATCGGCGGGCTATCATCGGTTCTGTGTCGGGGCCCTGGAGGTTCTTCTCAGCGATCCAGAGCCCGCGATCATCGAGGTGGGAGGGTCGGTCGTGGCGAACCCTCAGGCGTGGAGGCTGCTGGAGCAGCGTACCCTCGTCGTGTGGCTACGAGCCCCAGCGGAGGCCCACCTCGCGCGAGTCTTGGACCAGGGCGATACCCGGCCCATGGAGGGTTTTGGCGATGCGCTGGACCATCTTCGGGACCTTCTTGGGGCTCGGGAGCCGTTGTATCAGCGCGCCGGTGCCTCGCTGCACACCGAAGAGCTGGGGTTGAGCGGTACGGTCGCCGCCCTGACCGAGCTGGCTCGGTCCCTCGGCCCCGGAGGACCATCAGCCAGGGTCTGAGAACAGCTGCGAGTGAATCACCCCGCGCAGACAGCGCTTCGAGCACTCCACGCGATCCCGGATGGGGGGTACCCAGGAGGACATGGCATGCAGGGCGCCTTGGCGTAGGGCGCTGGCCGCGGGGTCCTCGACAGAGAGCAGTCCCATCCACACGGCGGGCTCGAGGCGGACGGCTGTGACAGGCTCGATCGCCACCACGGTCGCCACATGCGGCTTGTCGAGCAGCACCGAAGTGGTTCCAACGATACTGTTGGGACCGACCTCAGCCAGCTGAATCGAGACCGCTTCGGAGACGGCTGCGAGAGCCTGCAGACGGCCGTGTACGACGAGGTAGACCCCATCGGGGTGTTGGCCTTCCCGGACAAGGACCTGGCCGGGCTCGAGCTGGACTCCGGTGGCGGAGTCTTCGGCAGTGTCGCGGATGGCGAGGGGGAGATCCGCCAGAATGGGTGGAAGGGTGTGGGGACTCCAGCTCTTCACCTGGCTTGGAGCGGGAGCGAAGTCCCAGATGCTGGCGAGCAAGGGGAAGTCATGATCGGCACTGTCGTGATGCTCTCTGATGAACGCGCGGGTGTCGTCGATCACGCGGCGGTCGAGCTGCCTCACCATGGCCGAGAGTGTGCGCAGAGCCCCCAGCTCGAGCGTGGCCGCCACAGGAGGCACCCTCTCGCGGAGCCGATCGAGGGCGCGGAGATCCGCGATAGCGACCCGTGCCGGAGTGGAGGCGATGGCGGTGAAGGTGCGCGGCATGGCTCCGTACACGTCCTCTCCGCCGACCACGCCACCGGGAATCACGGTGAAGACCGATTGATCCGCGATACGCAGCGCGATCTCACCAGCCTGTACCCAGGCGACGGCCGGGTCGAGCTCGCCGCGGGAGGTCACCCGCTCTCCGACACGGAGCTCGACCTCGGTGAGGTGGCGCCGGGCGATGCGCCTATCGGTGGAGTCGAGGCGCGCGAGGACCTTGGAGAGGGGGTCGGCGTTGGACATCTCTGCCTCCTGATCTCAGGGGGTGAACTCGGGCGCAAGCTCCCGTAGAACATAGCCATTCTCCGCGGGTCGACCGTCGGTGTTGCGGCCTTGTACCATGAGCAGATCCGTCTCGCGGATCACGACCTTTCCGTCTTCGAGATTCATCACGCTCTGCATCTCTCGGACCCAAGCCATGTCCTCGTACAGATCGTCGAGCTCTGTGGCGAGGGCATCGATGGAGTCGGCGTGGTTGTTCACAACGGTGCTCAGCTCGTCGACGGTGTCGCTGAGCGCGTCGATGCGAGCCATATGGCTGTCTACGTGGTCTTCGAGAGCTGCGAGGTCCTCGTCGACCTCACCCAGGAGGGAGCCGGTGCGCTTGACCTGATGGCGCATGGTGGCGATTCGCTCGCCGAGCGGGTCACGGGCCGCAGCGTCGGGCTGCTCGGCCTCTTCGGGCTCGGGCTCGGGAGGCTGGATCAAGCGGTCTGGTTGGGGGGGCAGCGTCTCGAGCGCTTCGATACGCGCTTGGAGTGCCTGGATCTCGGATTCGGCCGACCGGAGTCGTGGATCGGTGTCACGACAGCTACAGCCTGGCAGTCCGGCTAGCAGGAAGAGCACCGCGAGTGTTCTGAGAGTTCGCTCCATCCCTGCCTCCAGGGGGGGCTCTAACCCTATTGAGTCAGTGCCCGCCGTGATCGTGACCGCTCTTTCCATGCCCGGCCGCCGGAGCGGGTGCGCTGCCGAGGTCGGCAGCCTTGCTCCCGCAGCTGGCCATCTTGGTCCCGTAGTACGGGTTTGCGACAGCTCCGTCGGGTTGAATCCACTCCGCCTTCGCCATTGGGCAGGACATCACAACCCATGTCGGGTCTGACGGAGCCTTCTCATATGCGCTTTGGGCCATGGGAATGAAACTTGCGCTCAGTGACTTGTAGGCATCGCGAGCGTCCTCGAGGCTCAAGTCGGCCTTGGAGAGCTTGTCGAGAGCGCCCTTCATATCGGGCCCATGACCGCTGGTCGCGTGATGTTCCGAAGCCTCGGGGGACTCCATCATCTGCTTCATCTCGGTGGCGTGTTTGGGCACTCCGGCCAGCGAGTCCTCGGAGAGAGCCTTTCCGATCGCGGCGAAGTGGCTCACCGCTGTGCTGACGTGGGCGTGGGACTCTGGGGAACCACCAGCAAAGGCGAGGGATGGGATGCTGAGTGTGAGGGCGAAGGCGGTGAGCAGGGCGGCGATACGCATGTAGAGTTCTCCTGTGCTGAGCTATGTGTTTGCGAAGAACATGCCACCACGGAAAAGCCCCATTCGCTGGTCTGGGAACGCGAAGTGCGTCGCAGAATAGCGAATGGGGCTCGCGGCCGTGCGATAGGACTACTCGTCGTGCCCGCCGGGCTCGGCTTCGTCCCCGTCGTGGCCCATACACATCATATTGTCGGTCCACGAGGAAGAGTGCTCCTCGAGATCGCCCATATGCCCACCCATCTGGGTGTCGAGATCGTCGGCGGTGGCCGAGCACTCGGTGACATCGAGGTGAGCAGCGTGCTCATCTGGGAGCCCATCGACGAGGTCGTGCATCGTGCTGAGCGTCGATCCCGCGAGCTGTACCCGGGTCTCGGCGTCGCCGCCCATGGTGCAGTCGTGAAAACCCTCGAGGGCCGCCTCGAGCTCGGTGAACTCGGCATCCACCGCACCCATATACGTGGTCTGGGCGTCAGTGACTGCGGCCAGATCGGCGGCGCTGTCGACGGCTGCCACATAGTCCTGGGTAGCGGCCCGGATCTCATCGATGATGGCCTCGTAGTCGGCGATGAGTTCCCCGGTGTTCTCCTCGGCTGGGGTGGAACATCCTGCGGCCAGTGCGAGCATGAAGAGTGCAGGTCTGAACATGATTTCTCCTTCTTTTGTCTCGGGTATCCTAGAGCGGTGTGGCGCCGGCTTGGCTGGCTTCGATCCAGTGGACCAGAGCCCAGCGGTCTTCTTCGGGCACATGGGCGAAGGAGGGCATTGGGGTGCCTTCGATTCCCGCGGTGAGCGTGCGGTAGATATCTCCCGGCTCGGACCCGCCCTTGAAGCGATCGCTCCGGGTGAGGTCTGCCGGCTTGATCCGGTTGCCGCTGGCGTCGTCCATCTTGGTTCCCGTGCCGTGCCCGGTGGTTCCGTGGCAGGCGACACAGCCGTACATATTGTAGGCCTCGGCACCCCGGGCGACCCCCGCAGCGGTGCGGACCGGATGGGCGGGAACCACGAAGGGCTCGGGCTCATCGCCGTCGAAGCGAGGGGAGAGCGACTGCAGGTAGTACACCAGCTGCCACCGGTCCTCCCGGGTGAGTCCGCTCCAGGCAGGCATGGCCGAGCCGGGCATTCCGCGTGAAATCACCCGAAACAGATCTTCTTGGGTGGCGGGCTGTCCCAAGGGAGTGGAGGTGAACTTGTACAGGCCCATCGTGAAGTCCCGTGGGGCGGGGTCCATGAACCGGTAGGCCGGACCGCGTCCGTTGCCCTTTCGACCGTGACAGACGGCACACTGCTTCTGGAAGAGCTTGGAGCCCTCGTCCAGATCTACGTCGGGCCGGGGGTAGACCACGTGCACGGCCTCGGGCTCATCGGCCTCGACGACGGCATCCTTGGGCTCGCTCTCCGGTGTTTCAGCCTTGGGGTCGTCGGTGACTGCGGCCGAACTCTCGGTGTTCGGGTCGTCTGTCTCGGTAGCGTCTTCGGCACCGGGTTTCGCACCCTCCGAGTCGTCGTGGTGGTCCTCATCCTTGGCGCTCGGGGCGACAGGGGCGGGGCTAGGTGCCTTGGGGGCGGGCGAAGCGCTGGGTGCGGCCGCCGGCTTGGGTGCGGGTGCAGCCTTGGGGGCCGGGGCGGCCTTGGGTGCAGCTTTGGGTGCAGCCTTGGGGGCAGCCTTCTTCTCGAAGGAGTGCAGATGGGCCACGAGTGCGGTGAGATCCGCGTCGGGCAGCGTGGCTCCGAACGGTCCCATCATGGGGGAGGCACCGACCGCGGCCCCTCCTTCCTTGATGGCCTTCTTGATGCGGGCGTCGTCGCGGGCGGCCCAGAACGCGGGGTCCTGGAAGTTCGCCGGCTTGACGGGCAGGCCCGCGCCCGCTGCGCCATCACCGCCGCCCTTGGGGCCGTGGCAGGAGCTGCAGATGGTGTCGTAGAAGTTGGCTGCGTCGAACGCGTATGCCGGGGACGCCGCTGCCAGCGCCAGAATGATCAGGGACTTGTACATTTTATTTGCCTCCACCTAAACGCCGTGGGCGTGACCGCCCGCTTCTTCTTCTGCTGGTGCACCCGCGCTGCTTCCCTCTCCCTCGAAGTCGACCGTTCCGGACAGGACCGGAATCATGTCGACCTCCGCGGTGAGGGGGTTGCCGTCCTCGGATGCAATCAAGACCATGCCGCTCCGCAACGCGCCGAGCTCGAACTCGCCGATGTCATTGTCGGAGAACACGCCGATGTAGCTGTCGTGGTCGAAGGGTGCGAGTGCATCTCCGATGATGCTGCCACCGCCCTCGTCTGCGGGGTCTTCGTCGTGACCGGCTTCCTCATCGGGAGCGGGTTCTTCACCACCATCGCCGACCCCGTGTCCATGGCCTCCTTCCGCAGGACCGGAGGCAGGAAGCCCGGCCCGAGCGCTGGACGCGAAGGTCAGCATGGGCACGTAGACGAGGCCCTCTGGGAGCTCTGGGAGCTCGGAGGCATCGATAGACCCCGTGCCGGTGGGCACATCGGTGTGAAGAGAGCCCATCCCGGCTGCGAAGGACCCCGCATCGATGGAGTCTGCGAACTCCGTGGGAATCTCCACGGAGACGGGGTGTAGGGACACGTGGACGGTGAGGATGCCGACATCCCCTGCGGCACAGGCGGTTCCGAAGAACAGTGCGGCGGCGGGAATGGCCAGATTGAGTAAGCGCATGATGCCTCCTAGAACACCACGTCGACGGAACCGACGAGGGAGCTTTTGGTGGGGGTTGCCAGGTCCTGGCGCCATGCGAGCGTGGTCAGGACATTGGATGCTGCGGTGTAGGTGATGTGGGGCCCGAGCTCGAGCTTGTCGAGGGATTCGTCATCCTTGCTGGCGACCCCATCAAACCGGACTGATGTGGTGATCCGGCGGTTGGGGAAGTAGGCCAGCTCGGCGCGATAGGCCTGAAAGGAGACGGGCTCACCGTCGTTGTTGGGGTCGCTGTGGCGGCTCTGGTAGACCATGACGAACAGGTTCGTGGGGCCCATATCGGCGTCGAGTTCGGCACCGTAGATCTGGAAGTTGTCCCGCTGGGCGAGGATCACATCCCCGAGCTCCTTGGTGATATCCGAGCGCCCCTGGTACATCAGCAGCCCGAGTGTGAGCTGGTTGGTGGAGTTCTGGAATGCCGTGTAGGTGGCCCTGGCGAACACATCCTTGCGGCTGTCGATGTCGGACCCCTCTGTGGATTGGCCGTTCACGACGGCGATCTCATAGTGGAAGGGACCCCATCCGGGCCGCCCGTAGAAGACCACGCCGTCGTTCGCCTCGGCGAAGGTGAAGCTATTCGAGCCTACCGAGACGTTGGACACCGCGGTCACCCCTGGGCTCAGGAAACGGTGACTGGGACGCTGGAAGTCGAGGAGGAAGAACCGACCCACGCGGACATTCAGCGTGCCCTCACCGAGGGTCTTGCGGAACAGGTTGTGGAACCCGACCTTCATCTGATGCAGGCTGGGTTCTGGGAAGGGGGTCCAGGTGAAGTAGAACGAGATGTCCTTGGCGACGGCTCCACCGCCGTTGATCATCGAGAACACCGAGTTCTGGAACGCGGGGCCCTCACCGGGCTCGACCGGGACCACACCAAAGAGCTGGCCGCGGAAGGAGAGGGGGACCTCCTTGAAGACGGTCATGCGCTCTTTGATGCCGGTGCCCTCGACCGAACGTCGGGCTCTGGCGGGGGCTTCTGCTCCCTCTGGGAGTTGGTAGCCGTTCTCGCGAAAGCGGCGACCGAATTCGTTGAGACGGGGGAAATGGCCCTGGTGGCAGCTGCCACAGGACATGTCGTATTTGCGGGCGAATGGCGGAATCGCTTCGGCGTCCTGGATGGGTACCAGGAGGAACACCATCGCGAGAAACGCAAACAATGCGCTCGCCACGGATGTCACGGATCTTGTGGTCATGTCTGCTCCTTGAAAATCACGCCATGCAAAGGTCGTGCCATGAGTTGGGTGAGCCTGTCCTGACGAGTGAAACAGATAGTTTCTGATAGTGCAACGGCTAGGTTTTGATGACAGAGCGCCAATATGGGTTGTCTGAATTTTAGGGGTGTGTACCCACAGGCGGCCCCACCCCTAGGACCGGCCAGTTCGTTGAGATTCCCCCTCTATCGGGGTGGGCGAGTTCGCACACCCTGGTGGGTGAAACCCAGCTGGTGGAGCTCTAGACGGCCTTCATCTTGAGGCGCAGCGCATTGCTGATCACGGACACCGAGGACAGGCTCATTGCGCCAGCAGCCACCATCGGCGACAACAGGATGCCGAGGAAGGGGTAGAGAATTCCGGCCGCGATGGGGATGCCCGCGGTGTTGTAGGCGAAGGCGAAGAACAGGTTCTGGCGGATATTGGCGATGGTCATCCGCGACAGCTTCCGAGCCCGGACAATACCGGAGAGATCACCCTTTACCAGGGTCACGGATGCGCTCTCCATCGCCACATCGGTTCCGGTTCCCATGGCGATTCCCACAGCTGCGAGGGCGAGGGCTGGGGCGTCGTTGATTCCGTCCCCTGCCATGGCGACGATATGCCCCTGCTCGGTCAGCTCGGCGACCTTCGCGGCCTTGCCCTCCGGAAGCACGCCCGCGATCACCTCATCGATGCCGAGTGCAGCGGCGACTGCCTTGGCGGTGGTCTCCGAGTCGCCGGTGAGCATGACGATCCGCAAGCCCTCGGCATGCAACGCCTTGATAGCCGCGGGGGTGGACTCCTTGATGGGATCGGAGACGCCGATGAGGCCAGCGAACTTGCCATCGACCGCGACATACATCACGGTCTGCCCTTCGGCCCGCAGTGCCTCTGCTCGGGCATCTTCGGCCTGGGGGTCGACTCCGAGCGTCTCCATCATGGCCCGATTTCCCAGGGCGACGGCGCGGCCGTCTACCAGACCCTCCACTCCTTTTCCGGTGACGGAGTCGAACTCTGTGGCATGGAGGCTGGGGACCCCACGCTCGTCTGCGGACTCCACGATCGCTTCGGCCAGGGGGTGTTCACTCTGTCGCTCCAGCGCTGCGGAGAGAGCGAGCAGGGTGTCGGAATCGAGGCTGTCGACGGGCTCGATCGCCGTGAGCGCGGGCCTGCCGAGGGTGAGGGTGCCGGTCTTGTCGACGATGAGGGTGTCGACTCGCCCGAGGATCTCGATCGCCTCGGCATCCTTGAACAACACTCCCAGGCTGGCGGCCTTGCCGGTGGAGACCATGATCGACATCGGGGTGGCCAGCCCGAGTGCGCAGGGACAGGCGATGATCAGCACGGCGACCGAGTTGATCAGCGCGTTTGCCATAGCGGGCTCTGGTCCGATGGCGGCCCAGATCACGAAGGTGAGTACAGAGACCAGCAACACGGTGGGAACGAACACAGCGCTCGCCCGGTCGACCTGTTTCTGGATGGGAGCGCGGCTTCGCTGAGCCTCGGCCACCATCGTGACGATACGGGCGAGCAGGGTCTCCGAGCCGACCTTCTCAGCGCGGATCACGATCCCGCCCGTACCGTTCACCGTCGATCCGATCACCTCGTCCTCTACGCTCTTCTTCACCGAGACCGGCTCGCCGGTGACCATCGACTCATCTACGGTGGTGGAGCCCTCCAGGACGACTCCATCTACGGGGATTTTCTCGCCGGGGCGGACCCGGATCCGGTCGCCCACGACCACGTCGTCGAGGGGAACATCCACCTCTGTTCCATCGTCGTTGATGCGCCGGGCGCTCTTGGCAGACAGCTCGAGTAGCTTCGAGATGGCTTGGCTGGTCTGGCTGCGAGCCCGGAGCTCGAGGACCTGGCCGAGCAAGATGAGGGCCACGATCACCGCCGCGGCTTCGAAGTAGACGTCGACCTGACCGTTTTCTCGGAACGCCTCCGGGAAGATGCCCGGGGTCACCGTCGCGAGCACGCTGTACCCGTACGCCACGGACACGCCGAGCCCGATCAGCGTCCACATATTCAGGCTTCGGTTTCGGACGGAGGCGACGCCACGAACGAAGAAGGGCCAGGCTGCCCACAGGGCGACGGGCGTGGTGAGTGCCATCTCGATCCACACCCGGGCGCTGCCGAAGACGGCGGACATGGGCTCTCCTGGGAGCATATCGCCCATCGCGATGACCAGGACGGGGACGGCGAGAACCGCGGCGACCTTGAAGCGCAGGGTCATGTCGTGGAGCTCAGAGTCGTCCTCTTCTGCGTTCGGGTCGAACACCTTGGGTTCGAGTCCCATGCCGCAGATGGGGCAGGTGCCCGGGCCGATCTGCTCGATCTCCGGGTGCATGGGGCAGGTGTAGATGGCCCCCGTGTCGGCGGGCTCTTCGGCTGTCTCGCCTGGATGGAGATATTTGTGGGGGTCGGCCACGAACTTGGACTTGCACCCGGTGCTGCAGAACACGTACTCGGTGTGGTCGTGGACGTGGCGATGAGGGGAGTCCGGCTTGGGCGTCATCCCACACACGGGATCCTTGACGGGTTCGGGCTCCGCCGGATGCAGATATTTGTGTGGATCGTCCACGAACTTGGACATGCAGTTGGTGCTGCAGAAGATGTACTCGGTTTCAGCGCGCACATGTCGATGGGGCGTGTCCGGCTTGGGGGTCATGCCGCAGACGGGGTCTTTGGTGAGATCGAGGGACATGGATGCTCCGTTCAGTTCAGGCCGAGGCGCTCAAGGTGGCGGTAGAGAGTAGCGAGGTGGATGCCGAGGGACTCGGCTGCCCGCCTCTTGTCGCCGGCACAGTCGGTGAGGACCCGGCGGATATGGGCCCGCTCGAAGTGTTCGATGGCGGGCTTGAGCTGGGTGGTCGAGAGCTCGCTCGTAGAGGAGAACCGGGGCAGGTCTTCGGGGGTGATGAACTGGCCATCCGCGAGGAGTACTGCACGCTCGAGCACATTGGACAGCTCCCGTACATTCCCCGGCCAGGCATAGGTCTCGAGGCGGCGCAGGGCTTCGTCTGTGAGCCGGAGCGCGGGCCGACCGAGGTTGCGTGCGTGGCGCTCCAGCAGGCGTGTTGCGAGCTCGGGGAGGTCCTCGCGTCGCTGCCGAAGCGGTGGGAGTTCGATGCGAACGACGTTGAGTCGAAAGTAGAGATCCTCGCGAAATTCACCCTTCTCGACGAGTTTCTCGAGGGAGCGATTCGTGGCGGCAACCAGCCTGAACTCTACGGGTACGGGCCGGTCGCAGCCCAGCGGCAGGACCTCGCGGTTCTCGATCACCCGGAGTAGCTTGACCTGCACTGGGGCGGGGAGGTCGCCGATCTCGTCCAGGAAGACGGTGCCGCCTCGTACAGCCCGGAAGACACCCGGCCTGGACTGGGTGGCGCCGGTATACGCGCCCTTCTCGTGACCGAAGAGCATCGCGTCGACCAGCTCGGCCGGCTGAGCTGAGAGGTTGACCGGAATAAAGTCCTTCTCCGACCGATTCGAGCGTTCGTGAAGAGCTCGTGCGACCAGCTCCTTCCCCGTTCCGCTCTCGCCTTCGATGAGGATATTCGCCGGGGTGGGCGCGATGCGCTCGATGAGCTGTTGGGCTGCCGCCATCGCGGGGGATCGCCCCACCAGATCGATCGCTCCGACCCGTTCCTGGAGTTCCTGACGGAGGCGGCGAACCCGGTCATTCAGCTCTCGGGTGCGGAGAATCGAGCGGACCTTGCGGGCGACGTTGTCCATCACGACTGGCTTGAGCAGGTAGTCGGCCGCCCCGAGCCGGAGAGCTTCGATGGCCGAGTCTACCGACGCGTAGGCGGTCATCAAGATCACGAGGGCGGAGGGGTGCTCATCCCGAAGGCGCCGAATCAGCTCCAAGCCCTGGATACCGGGCATCCGCTGGTCGGTGATGACGAGGGCGTAGGAGGTCGAGCGGCAGCGCTCGAGGGCTTCTTCCCCGGACGCCGCGGTGTCGACATCAAAGCCCCGCTTACCGAGGAAGCGGGCCAGGTTGTTTCGGAGCACGGCCTCGTCATCGACGACCAGGATGCGATCACTCATTCGACTCTCCACATCCGCAGTCCGAGAGGACCACGACAAATCGCGCCCCCCCGCTGGGACTCTCTTCAACTTCCAGTGAGCCCCCGAGGGAGCTCACCACTTGATGCACCACGAAGAGCCCAAGCCCGGTGCCTTTGCCGACCGCCTTGGTCGTGAAAAATGGCTCGAACAAATGCTTTCGGACCTCGGGCACGATGCCCGGCCCGTCGTCGTCGACACTAAACTCGACTCCTGTGCCTTTGGTCCGCCCACAGAAGAGGATGGTCCCCCCGGTCGGAGATGCGTCGACTGCGTTCAGTCCCAGGTTCAGCAACACCTGAACCAACCGGTCCCTGCTAGAGCACAGGTACAGCCCCTCATCCACTTCATTGAGGATGGTGAGCTGGGATTCCTTGGCGTTGTGCCTGAGCAGTCGGAGCACATCGTCGACGACTTCCCCCGCGGAGAAACGCTCCCGGGTGTTGGTCGGGGTTCTACCGAGCTGTACGAGTTCTCGAAGCAGGCCGCTCATGCGCCGAATCTGAGTGTGGAGGACCGGCAGAGACTCATCGAGTCCGGACGGGTCCTCCTGAAGCATCTCCAGCTCCGAGGAGAGGCTCGCCAGGGGATTGCCGATCTCGTGCGCCAGGCCCGCAGCCAAGGTGCCGAGGGCTGCCATCTTCTCTTGGTGCACGAGGTGGGCTTGAAACTGCTTGAAGTCCGTTACATCACGCTCGATTCGCAATACTGCGCGAGGCCCGTCGGGACCGGGTACCGGGTACCGGTCGACGGCGAGGATCTCGTCTCGACCATCCGGTCGGGTCCGAACGGTCTCCTCGGAGCTGGGGGTGTTGGACTCGAAGACCACCCGGGCTGCGCAGTGAGCGCCTTGATTTCCAGGGACCTGAGACCCGATGACGGTGGGCCCATAGGCATCGGTAGCTGCGCGATTCGCCCGAATGATATGGAGATTTTCGTCGATTACCACGATTCGCTGGTCCACCGTGTCCAGCAGAGCATCCGAGAATTTTCTGGCGTCATCCAGCTCTCGGGTGCGCTCCTCGACCTTCGCGTCGAGGCCTCGGACCGACTGGGCGAGGGCTCGGCTCATGGCGTTGAACTCTCGGGCCAGCGTGGCGATCTCGTCCGATCCACGTTCGGGAACGGTCTCGCCGATGGCCCCCGCGGCGATGCGTTGTGATGCGGCGGCGAGGTCCTCGATAGGGGCTGCGATCCGCCGAACGACCACGACGATGACGCCGGCCAGCAGCACGGTGAGCGACACTCCGAGCAACAGGGCTCGGGTGTTCAGAGGGCGCAGCACGCTCGCGGCTTCGGCATAGGGGACTTCGGCCCAGACTCCCCACGTTAGATCATTGCAGGGCGCGTAAGCGGCGAGCCGGCGTTCATGGTCTGTGGTGATCACTCCCTGCCAATGCCGGCCGAGGGCCGCCCTCTCGGCTACGGGGCCCTGAATCGGTTGGCCTGGATGGATATGGGGCTCGTCTTCTTCGAAGGCGTGGCAGACCACATTTCCGTCATGGTCGACGATATAGGCCAGACCTCCGAATGCGCTCTGTGCCCGCTCGCTGAGCATGTCCTGGTGGAGGGTGAAGGAGACCCGCCCACAGAGCCGGCCGCCTTCGGTGCTGGGCACGGTGACCATGACCTCGTGACCCGCACCATGGTGAGCGTGCTGCATGGGGGTGAGCCCGAGCGAGGTGCCCGGACAGGCATCCGTCATCCATGAGTCCTCGGATTGGGACCTCGCCACGACGGCACCGTGTCCGTCGAGCAGGATGAGCTCTTCGACCTTGGCTGTGCGCTCGACGACTGCGCGCAGGGACTCGTCTTCGGGCTTGAGTCCTGGAGCAAGTGCGGTCAGCAGGGTGGTCTGCTCGGCGAGAAAATCATCTACTTCGTCGGCGTAGACCCGGGCGGTCTTGCCGATATTCTCCTCGAGGAGATCGGTGAAGCTCTGTCGGCTGCTCCAATAGGACAGGGCGAGGGCGGCGAGCATGGGTACAAGCGCTACGCCGACGAATGTGGCGAGCAGCCTCCGCCCGAGCGGTCCGATCTTGGCAGCTTGTTTTTGTCCCATCTCATCACCCGAAAGCAAATCCCGTGCCAGCATGTGTACGGGAGAACCTATGCTTTCTAATTTGGGTTTCGCAAGTTCGCGAATTCTCTCGCAGTGATGCGACAAGACGTGCGGGGAAGTGCAGCTTCATACGTGCATCGCGGTTGGCACGCATCGTGCTAAGTCCCTGGCCGGAGACACCGAATGTGGATCGTATTGCTCGCTCTCAGCACCAGTAGTGCCGCTGATAATTTGGCGGAACTGCAGGAACAAGCACTGAAAACACACCCAACTCTCGAGGCGCGTCGCAGTCGCGTGCAGGAGATCGAGGAGCTGGCCAGGGTCGCTGGCGCCTGGACCGATCCCGTCGTGGGGGTCGAATATTCGAACGCGCCGGTGAATTCATTCAGCCTCGCCCAGCACCCCATGTCTGGGGTCCAGCTCAAGGTGCAGCAGAAGCTCCGCCCTCTGGGCTGGAGCGGTGCAAAGCGCGACGCGGTCAGCGCTATGGCAGAGGCCGCCCGTGGGGATGTCGGGGAGAGCGAGCTCGAGCTCGAGCTCTTGGTCGCCAGGTCGTGGTGGATGCTCATTCGGGTCCGGCAGACCCGAACACTCACCGCTGCGCACCTGGAGCGCATCGCGAATCTGCGAGAGGCGGTCACATCTCGCTACCAGGTCGGCCAATCGGGTCAGTCCAGCGTGCTTCGGCTCCAGGTCCTCGAAGACCGGCTGAGGGATGATTTGCTGGAGTTCGACCGGGATGAGGCGGCGCTCGTTGCGGCTCTGACCCGAGCCACCGGCCTCGACAGCTTCGAGACCCCAGAGACCAGCGAGCCGATCGCGGCGCCAGACGCGTCGGATTGGGAGAAGATCATCCGAGACACCCGACCGATCTTCGATCGTCTCGACGCACTGGAGGCCAGCGCAGAGGCTCGCGTTCGGGTGGCGAAGGCGGATGCGCTCCCCGATCCCTCCGTGTGGGCCGGATACCGAATGCGTCTGGTCCAGACCGCCACAGACCCGGGAACAGACTTTGTCAGTGTGGGCGTCGGCGTGCCGATACCCACCGGGAGCGGACGGCGGGCTCGGGGCGAGAAGGCCGCGCAACTCCAGGTGATCGAGCAGGTTCGTCGTCAGCGTGAGGCCGTGCTCGACCTCGTCGAGGCGGAGGTGATCCGCATCTCCTCGGACTGGGAGCGCGCCTACTCCAAGTCCACGACCTATGGCACCAGCCTGATCCCATCCGCAGAGAGCGTGCTCGAGGCTACCACCACGGACTTCTCTGTGGGCCGCGCGGGATTCGCCGCTCTCATGGAGGCCGAGATCGCCCTGCTGGAGCTCGACCGAAACCTCGTCAACGCCACCACCTCGACTCATATCTCACATGCCGAAGCCAACGCGCTCCTCGGCACCGAACCCGCTCCCGCTGGAGACGCGCAATGACCCCACACTGGAAGAGCCTATTGTTCGCAATGCTCGGCGTATTTTTCCTGACTCTGTCCGGCTGCGGAATGCTCCCGGGTGGCGGCGATGAAGAGGGCGCCCCGGCAGCGGCCGAGGGAGAGGGGCAGCTGTACACCTGCGGGATGCATCCCCAGGTCATTCAGGACGGCGAGGGTACCTGTCCCATTTGTGGGATGAACCTCACCCCCATGGCCGCGCCGGGGGGCGGTGGGGATGATGCCCCATCTGGAGAGCGCAAGGTCAAGTACTGGCAGGCTCCCATGGACCCGACCTTCATCTCAGACAAGCCTGGAAAGTCTCCTATGGGGATGGACCTCATCCCGGTCTACGAGGACGAGGCCGCGTCGGATGGGGACTATGTGAAGATCTCCCCCGGGATCATCCAGCAGATTGGGGTCGAGACTGCTCCGGTCGAGCTCACGACGGTGTTCCGCCACATCCGAACCATCGGCGAAGTCGAGGTCGGAGAGGACGAGCTGTCGGTGGTCAACCTCCGCTACAGCGGCTGGGTCGAGCGGATCCGGGTCGAGCGCACGGGTGATTCCGTCAAGCGTGGGCAGACCTTGTTCGACATCTACAGTCCCGAACTCGTGGCGGCACAGGAAGAGTTCCTCCTGGCGCTTCGCACACAGGGGGCGGATGCTGCGCTCACGAAGTCGGCCCGCCGACGCCTGGAGCTGTGGGATATCGCCAACAGCGACATCGACGCCATCGCCGCCGCGGGCGAGAGTCGCCGCACGCTCCCGGTTCGCTCCCCGTCCTCCGGCTTTGTGCTCTCCAAGCACGTGGTAGAGGGCGCCCGAGTCAGCGTCGGCAAGGATCTGTACCGGATCGGGAACCTCCAGCGGATCTGGGTCACCGCCGAGGTCTACGAGGACGACGCTCCCTGGGTCGAGGTCGATCAGCCCGCCCAGATGGAGCTCGCGAATGCTCCGGGCGAGACGGTCCAGGGTAAGGTCTCCTACATCTACCCCACGCTCAACCCGGTCAGCCGCACCCTCACGGTCCGGCTGGAGTTCGACAACCCCGGCGTGCGGTTGAAGCCCGGCATGTTCGCGACGGTGTACATCCAATACCGACGTATGGACGATGTCATCGCGGTGCCTACAGAGGCCATCCTCTACTCGGGGCGGCGCTCTCTGGTGTTCGTCGCAATGGGCCGGGGGCGGTTCATGCCTCGCGAGGTGGTGCCCGGCTTGGTGGGTGACCAGCGCATGACCGAGATCCGGTCTGGACTCGAGCCGGGGGACTTCGTCGTGACCAGCGGGCAGTTCTTGATCGACAGCGAGAGCCAGCTGCAGGAGGCGATCCAGAAGATCATCGCCGGCAATAGCAAGAAGGATGAGGCCGTCGAGTCTCCGGACACGGTGTTCTCCTGCCCGATGCATCCCGAGGTCCTGGACAGCGAGGCAAGCAGCTGTCCCAAGTGCGGGATGACCCTGGTAGAGCGGCCCGGCACTCCAGACGAGGTCAAGGTCGCGTATGGGGCCAAGCCGGGCCAGTACACCTGTCCGATGCACCCTGAGGTCGTCTCGGACGAGCCGGGTCGGTGCCCAAAATGCAGCATGTTCCTAGAGCAGGTCCCAGGCGGAGACGCCGATGAGCACGCCGGTCACGACCATGGCGCGCAGGAAGAGGGCGCACAATGATCGAAGCAATCATCGCAGCGAGTGTCCGCAATCGGGTGTTCGTCCTCCTGATGATGGCGATGACCGGAGTCGCCGGTTGGTGGGCGGTCAACACCATGCCCGTCGACGCCATCCCCGACCTCTCCGATGTCCAGGTCATCGTGTTCACCCCGGTCCCAGGGCAAGCTCCCCAGGTCGTCGAGGACCAGGTCACCTATCCGCTGTCCACAGCGATGCTCTCTGTGCCCTACGCCAAGGATGTGCGCGGCTACAGCTTCTTTGGCTTTTCGATGGTCTACGTCATCTTCGAAGATGGCACCGACCTCTACTGGGCCCGTTCCCGGGTGCTCGAGTATCTGAACTTCGTCCAGAACCGACTCCCGGATGGCATCGCCCCTCAGCTCGGTCCAGACGCGACTGGAGTGGGCTGGGTGTACCAGTACTCTCTCACGGACTTTACGCCCCGGGCGGAGATTCTTCGGGCGAGGTTCGATCTCGATGGGAATGGCACGGTCGAGGGGGACGAGCTTCCCGCTCCAGCCGACGGAGCGGTCTACTCCGAGGAGCAGCTCGCCGAGTGGTTCTTTGTTCCCGATCCGCCCACCGCGGGCACGCCCGAAGAGTTCGTAGAGCAGTCGATCGGCTTCCTCTCGGATGGCTTCGACCGGGATATCACCGAGGGAATCGGGCGCGCCGAGTTCAAGCGGGCCGTGAACTTCAGAGGCATCGGCTTGGACAAGCTCCGGTCCCTCCAGGATTGGTATCTTCGCTACGATCTGATGGGGGTGCCCGGCGTGTCCGAGGTGGCCTCCGTCGGCGGCTTCGTGAAGCAGTACCAGGTCGAGGTCGATCCCGAGAAGCTGCGCGCCTACAATGTCTCGCTTGCCAAGGTCCGCAAGGCCATCCAGAACGCCAACCTCGACGTCGGTGGGCGACTCGTCGAGATGTCCGAGTCCGAGTATATGATCCGAGGCAAGGGCTATATCCGGAACCTGGATGATCTCGAGACCATCCCGGTGGGGCTGTCGACCGACACCCACGCTCCCGTCCTCCTCAAGCAGGTGGCCCGGGTGCAGTTCGGACCCGAGGTCCGCCGTGGAATTGTGGACATGAATGGGCAGGGAGAGGTCGTCTCCGGCATCGTGCTACTCCGCTTCGGCGAGAACGCGCGGACGGTCATCAAGGCGGTGGAGAGCCGACTCGAGGAGCTCAAGAGCGGGCTGCCCGAGGGGGTCGAGGTCCACGTCTCCTACGATCGTTCCCACCTCATCGATGACGCGGTGGACACGCTGAAGAGCAAGATCATGGAGGAGATGATCGTCGTTGGGGTGATCTGCGTGGTCTTCCTGCTGCATCTTCGCAGCGCCTTCGTGGCGATCTTCACCGTCCCAGTGGGCGTTCTCATCGCCTTCATCGTTATGAATGTGCTCGGGATGAACGCGAATATCATGAGCCTCGGCGGGATGGCCATCGCGATCGGCGTCATGGTCGATGCCAGCGTCGTGATGGTCGAGAATATGCACAAACACAGGGAGAAGAGTCCAGAGAAGGACCAAGCCACCCTGGTGATCGAGGCCTCCCAGGAGGTCGGGCCGGCCCTGTTCTTCTCCCTGCTGATCGTTACGGTCTCCTTCCTCCCGGTGTTCACCCTCGAGCAGCAGGAGGGGCGGCTGTTCGGGCCTCTCGCCTACACCAAGACCTTTGCCATGGCGGGGTCTGCGGTGCTGGCCATCACCGTCATCCCGGTGCTTATGTACTACCTCGTGAGAGGGCACATCCGATCGGAGCGGACCAACCCCATCTCTCGCTTCTTCATCGCGATCTACAGGCCAATCATCAACTTCTCGCTGCGGTTCCCGCTCCTTGTTCTGGCGGTGGGTGTGTTGTTCGCCTTGGCGACGATCTACCCCTTCCAGCGTATTGGGAGCGAGTTCATGCCCCCGCTCAACGAGGGGGATCTGCTGTACATGCCCACCACGCCGCCGGGGATCAGCATCACCAAGGCGCGGCAGCTGCTGCAGCAGACCGATCGCATCATCGCCGCCCATCCTCAGGTCAAGCATGTACTGGGGAAGATCGGGCGGGCTGAGACCGCGACCGACCCCGCACCCCTCACGATGATGGAATCGACCATCATCCTCCAGGACCCGGACGAGTGGCCCGAGGGACAGACGGTCGAGGGGATCATCAACGAGCTCAACGAGTCCGTTCAGTTCCCTGGTGTCACCAATGCGTGGACGATGCCGATCAAGACCCGCATCGACATGCTCGCCACGGGAATCAAGACCCCGGTGGGTATCAAGCTCCTGGGGGACGACCTCGAGGTGCTCTCCAAGCTCGGCGCGGAGATCGAGGGAGAATTGACCAACCTCGAAGGGACCGCATCGGTGTACAGCGAGCGCGTGACCGGCGGTAACTTCATCGACATCGAGATCCGACGCAAGGAAGCCGCTCGGTATGGCCTGAATGTCAGCGATATCCAAATGGTCGTCATGAGCGCTATCGGTGGCATGAATGTCACCGAGACCGTCGAGGGTCTCGAACGCTATCCGGTGAATGTACGCTTCCCGAGGGAGCTGCGCGGAGATCTCGTCACGCTCGGTGAGGTCGCCGTGCCCACGCCGCTCGGCCACACCGTGCCGCTGGCTCAGGTGGCCGATCTCGCCATCACCAAGGGCCCTCCCGCCATCAAGAGCGAGAACGCTCGCCGTACCGCCTGGATCTACGTCGACCTGACGACCTCGGATATCGGGGGATATGTCAACCGTGCCCGGGAGCTCATCGATCGGAAGGTCATAATTCCGCCGGGGGTATCCATCGTGTGGTCCGGTCAGTACGAGTACATGGAGCGCGCCAACAAGCGCTTTGCCATCGTGCTCCCCATCACCTTGGGCCTGATCTTCATCCTGCTCTACGCTCACTTCCGGCAGATTGGCGAGACCGTCATGGTCATGGTGGGTACGGTGGTCTTCGCTCCGATCGGTGGCGTCTGGCTGCTCTACCTCTCCGGATTCAACATGTCGGTTGCTGCAGGAGTCGGGTTCATCGCGCTGCTCGGCCTCGCTGCAGAGACCGGGGTGGTGATGATCGTCTATCTGGACGAGGCCTACGAGAGGTTCCGGGAAGAAGGGAAGATGAACTCGGTCGCGGATCTCAAGGCCGCCATCCTCGAGGGGGCTGTCGATCGCGTTCGACCCAAGCTCATGACGGTTGCGACCACGATGATCGGTCTACTTCCGGTCATGTTCGGCACCGAGACAGGGACGCGGGTGATGAAGCGTATCGCCGCTCCAATGGTAGGGGGGCTGGTGTCTTCCACCGTGCTCACCCTGGTGCTCATCCCTGCGATCTACCTGCTCTGGAAGGGGCTATTGCTCCGAATCGAGCTGCGGAACAAGCCGGCCGCTGACGAGCCGATTCCGGCATCGAAGTAGGGGCGGTCCATGCTCTGGCTCACCTGGTGTCTGGCTGCTGAACCCTTGCTCCCCCTTCCAACGGGGGAGGGTAGCCTCGCACCTCACCTCCTTAGAACTTCCGATGGGCTACGGCTCACCTGGATGGAGGGGGGCCAAGCGTCGGTGCTGCGTTCCTCGGCTTGGACCCCGACGGGCGGATGGTCGAAGCCGGCTCGAATCGCGGGCGGAGACTTGTTCGTCAACTGGGCGGACACCCCGGTCGCCGCCGTAGCCGGAGATGGGTCGACCGTCGTGGCCTATCCGCGGAAGTCAGCGGCGGGGACCTACGCCTATGACGTGAGGATGGCGCGGTCGTCCGATGGTGTGAGCTGGGAGGATATCGGTTCGCCTCACCAGGATGGCACCCCTACCGAGCATGGCTTCAGCTCCATGATCCCCGAGGAAGACGGCTTTCGGATCTTCTGGTTGGATGGTCGGAACACGGCCTCCGGTGGGCCCATGGGTCTTCGGACGGCTGCCTGGGCGGGCGAGTTTTCGCCCTCAGAGGTCGTGGACGACCGGGTCTGCGACTGCTGCGGCACCTCGGCGGTGCGTGCTCCAACGGGATGGACGGTCGCTTACCGGAACCGAACCGAGGATGAACTGCGGGATATTCGGGTCTCCAGGGGAGAGGGCGAGGTCGTGGTCGGCGACGATCAGTGGCAGATGCCCGGCTGTCCGGTGAACGGACCGAGAGTTGCACAGCTGGGAAAGCAGAGCCTGGTGGCCTGGACGACGGGAGCTCCCGGCGGGCTCGAGGTACGGGTGGCGGCTGGACCAGGTTTCGAGGGGCGGGTGCTCGCACCGAAGTCGGACAACCCCGAAGGTCGGGTCGATATCGTGGCGCTGAAGGACCGCTATCTGGTCTCTTGGCTGGGGGAGGGCGGAGTCGATCTTTCCCTGGTCTCGGCGAACGGCTCGGAGATTTTAGCCGCCAAGCCCACACGGGTCGCATCGGCGCCGTCGGGCCGGAAGACAGGTTTTCCCAGGACCGCGGTTGTGAATGATGAGATCATCGTGGTGTGGACGGACCCCGAACGGGGTGTGGTAGGGGTGACCCGTCCGGTCGGCTCGCTCCCGGCGCCATCGGAGGTCTTGAAGTCGCCGGCGAAGGGGGATCGCACCCGTGCGATCACCGCGCGGCCCGACCTCGCCGCGATTACCCTGGAAGGGGGGAAGCCCTGGAAGCTCTCGACCATCGATGGCCCCGTGCTCGTGGCACTCTGGGCGAGCTGGTGTGGGCCTTGTAGGGCCGAGCTCCCTGCTCTACGTGAAGTCGCAGAGGCACACCCGGAGCTCGAGCTCATCGTCATCGCGGTCGATGACCAGCCGGTGGCCGTGCGCAAGGCGGCAAGAGACCGTCCTGGCACCTGGGTTCTCGCAGATAGAGAGGCGGTGAACAGTGCGTTCCAGACCTCCTCGGTGCCCTCGTCTTGGTTATTCGATCGCCAGGGCGCTTTACAGTGGTCGGGGGAAGGCAAGCTCGACCCAGCCTCCCTGCCCGATCTACGCTGAGCGCGCGACTTCTTCGAACGATCGGAAGCACTGCAGCGCGCCGGAGTCCGTCGTGGAAGGTCCGGGGGAAACGGGCTACGGGGCTGGCTGATTGTGTGGGTGGAGTAGGGATGATTCGATCTGGAAGTGTGTGGTTGCTGCTTGTCGTCGGCTGTGGTCCGGCGGCTCCGTCCGACACGGACACCGACGTGGGCGACACCGATACGGACACCCCCATCACGGACACCGCCCCTCCGCCGGACAGCTGGGACAACTACGCCGGCGAGTTCTTCGACACCTACTGTGTGCAGTGCCACTCCGGGAATGGGAAGGACTTCCAGCGCTACGAGCGTGTGGTTCCGTTTGCAGATGGTATTCGCTGTGGGGTCAGCGCAGAGGCCTTGGACGGGTGTGGAACCTTCCCGCCTCCGGGGCAGTTCCCGGTGGGCTCGGGGCCCTTTCCGGACGACGCTGAGCGCGCGCGCCTCGTCGCCTGGATAGATGACGGCATGCTCGAGACCGCTCCCTGATGGTAAGGGTCGAGTTGTTCCCGATCGCACAGGAGTTTTGATGTTCATCGCCTTGTATTCTGTCGCATTCGCCCACATTGCCCTCGAAGAGCCCGCCCCGCGATACCCCTCGACCGGGTCGAACAACAACAAGGCCTGCCCCTGTGGTGTGGGGGAGAGCAATCGCACCTGCGACAACCCCAACGACCGCAGCGACCCGGACCGCTCCACGGATATCGCGACCTACACGCCGGGCCAGGTCGTCACCTTCCGCTGGCGTGAGACGGTCGGGCACACGGGCCGATACCGCATCGCGTTCGACCCAGATGGGGCGGATATGGCGGACTTCAACAGCAATATCTTGATCGATGTCGAAGACCCTTCGGGCTCCACGGGCAATGTGGGTGCGGGCAATCTCTGGGAGCTCGACATCACCATCCCCAACACCCCGTGCGACAACTGCACCCTGCAGCTCATCCAGGTGATGAACGGCAACACCGTAGACGAAGTCCCGGATCCGATCGGCATTTCCACCTACTACCAGTGCGCAGACATCGTGATCTCGGACCAGGCGGACACCGACACCGATACCGACACCGACACCGACACCGACACCGACACCGACACCGACACCGATTCGGACACAGACACAGACCTTCCCCCCGTGGACGAGGTCGATGATGGCTGCGGCTGCTCCTCTGCTTCTGCGCTGACGGGCTCCTGGGTCTTGGGGTTGGGCTTGATCGCCTTCGGGCGCCGCGGGTCTCACCGATGAGCTGTTGTGGCGAACCCCCAAAGCGTCGGAACTGGCTCGTTCTCGGGGGCATACTCATCACGATCGTCGGGCTTGGTATTGCGGGGGCGACCGCCTCGGAGCCCGTCGCGCAGGCACCAACCGACACGGCCAAAGCCTACTGGGTCAAGCGTACCGATGCTGAGCTGGACGCGGTCATCGAGGGTGCATGTACGGACGCCGTGGCCAACAAGCGCCAGGTCCTGCTCACCTTCAGCGCGACCTGGTGTGGGGACTGTCGGAAGATCAAGTCCCTCGAAGCTGAGTCTCCGCTTCGTGAAGAGCTCGAGCAGCACTGGAACAAGGTCGTAGTCGATGTCGGTCGCTTCGATCGCCACGAAAAGCTGATCGAGCAGTTCGGGGTGTCGGGCATCGCCCACCTGGTGGCGCTCTCACCGAGTTGCGGCAAGCCGGTCGGTGACTGGACCATCCTTCGATCCGGCAAGTTCGAGCCCGCCACCAATCCCGACGGGGTGCGCACCGCGGCCGGACTGGCGAAGTGGCTGACGGGTGCTCGGACCGAGACCGATCAGTAGGCTCGTCGGGTAGATGGCTGCTCCGGTAGATCGCGGTCTGCGGTACGCCGACGGCGGGCTTGGATGAGCCAGCGTGGATCGAAACCGAGATGCCTCAATAGATCAGCCGCACCCCAGGCAGCTTGCTGAGCGCCGGAGTCCCGTGACCGCTCAGAAAGACGTGGTGCAGCGGCACGCCCAGCACCTCGGCGAGGTTCCGGATGCTCGGGCCGTCGTGGGCGCCGTCGGCTGCCACCAGGTCGAGTCGGAGGGCGGGGTACTCGTGATCGAGCTTGTGGACCCGCTGGACCAGGGAGCCGCTGGGCTCGCCGAAGCAGACGATCTTCAGGTGCCGGATGGGCTCATTGGCCAGCACATAGCGAACCACAGCTTCCAGCTCGGCTTGTTCGGGGGTGGTGGTGATGTAGAGCAGCTGTCTGCAGGCGTGGTCGTGTAGCCACCGCGTCGCGATCGCGCGCAAGCGGGTCCCGTACAGGGGCGAGGTCCAGCGCAGGAACGCAGCGAGCAAGGTGTTTCGGAAGTAGCCGACCATCACCACGGCCCCTGCAGCTGCCCCATAGACCGCGAAGGTCGCGACCCCATTCGGCTCCAGGAGCATGTTGCCAATCAGGCCGAGCAGCACCGAAGCGAGAGCGACGAGGACCACTGCCGGGTGGGCGCGGATGGGGCGTGGCAGGGCAGGTCGGCGGAACTTCAGCAGCAGATTCCCCCCTGCGAAGAGCACCATGACCGAGAGAAAGGAGAGTGTGTAGACCGAAGCGAGTGACTCCAGGCGCCCGCCGGTGAAGACCAGCACGGAGGTGCACAGCGCCAAGAAGGAGAGCACGATCCAGTGGTTGGTGCCCCGAGAGTTCTGCCTGAGCAGGACCGATGGAAGGATGAGGTCCAGGGCCATGCGTCTGAGCAGCCCGGTCACGCCGACGAAGCTCGTGAGCACCGCTCCGCAGAGCACCACCACCGCGTCGATGCTGACCCACCACGCAGCCCAGGTGGAGAGCCCGTGCAAGCCCAGGATCTGGGGGGCGCGGGCGGCCAGTGTGGCCAACAAGGCTTCTTTGTCCGCAGCCACACTCTCGAGCGGCAGGAGCCCGACGGCCAGCAATGCGATGAGAGGATTGAACACCGCGACCGCGATCCACATATTCCTCAGCGTCTTGGGGAAGACTCCGTCCGCTTGCTCTTCGATGAAGTTGGCGGAGCTCTCGAACCCGCTGATGCCGAGCATCCCCGCAGAGAACCCGAAAAACAGGGCCACGGTGATGCTGGAGCTCGGGGTTGGCCACTGGGATGGGGCCAGGGTGATGTTGGCCCAGAGCACGGCCGGATCGAGGAGCAGCGCGAGCACGCCGAGCACAGAGAGCCCTACCAGGGTTGTGATATGGGCGCAGAAGATCACGACGGCCACGATGGCGGACTCGCTCATTCCCAGGATCGCCAGGAGCGCGAACCCTCCGAGCAGAGCTGCGGTCGCGGGCACCACCGGGAGCCCCTCGATGAGCCGAGCCGCGTAGTGCATGGCCTCGGAGCCGCTGATCACGGCGGTAGCCATATAGGAGAGCACCGTGAGTGCTGCGGCGACCGCCGCGAAGGGCTTGCGTGAGCTGTTGAGGATGAGGTTGTAGGCCCCGCCATTGAGCGGCAGCGCAGTGCCGACCTCCGCATACACCCACCGGAACAAGAAGAGCACCCCGGCCACGGCGGCCAGCGCTATGGGAGCCAGCGGCCCGGCGTAGAGCGCAGCGAGAGCGGAGACGTAGAGGCAGCTCGAGGTGATGTCATTGCCACACAGCGCCGTGGCCTGGAGTGTACCGAGCTTGGCGGGGGAGGGCTCACTGCCCACGGTGGTGGGCAGCCGAACCCGGAGCACGCTGCCCCAGCCTGGGAAGGCGTAGCACTGACATTCTTCGGGAGGGGCTCCGCAGCAGTCACAGGTCAAGGAGCCCTCCGGAGATGGTCAGTGCTTGCCGCCCTTCAGCGGGATCGCCTCGACGCGCACGATCTTCACCGGACCCGTTCCCTCGATCAACACACCCATCCGACCCGGATCGAGTGCAGGGGCGTGGCCATGGGTCGCGACCTTTCCGTCGAGTAGACCCTTGATGTGGGTACCGGCGGCCGAGACTGAGAGCACGGTCTTGGGAGCGAGCTCGAGAGCCTTGTCGTCGAGTGTGGAAGCCTCTCCCTCGACGAGGGCCGTCAGCTGACCAGTGCCCGAAGTATTCGCGACGAAGGCCCCATACGAAGTGGCCCCTTCGGAGACATGGTGCACGGCCCCGACGGTTCCCTCGAAGTTGTCGAGCTCCAGGGTGATGTTGACATGAACATCGGACCATGTCTCGGGAAGCAGCAGCATGGCCCGCCCGTCCGCAGATACGACCAAGCCGTCTGTGCCGTCGACTTCTGCTGCGTTTCCGAGGATCTCGACGATCGAGCCTTCTCCGAGATCTCCAGCGATCGGAGTCCAGGTAGCGGAGCCATCTGCGGCGAGGGCCCAGCGTGCGGATGGGGGCGTGGGCTCCGGACCCGTGGGGAGCTCCGGACAGACCGGGCACACGGTGGGAGGAGGCGGTTTGACGCCCAGGCCATAGGTGTAGACCAACGCGCCGCCGCGATCCGAGGTGATCGTGAGCAAGGGCAGGAGAACGCCGAGGCCGACCAACATGGCGACCGCGCGAATCGCCAGGTTGGCTTTGCCCTTCAGTGCGAGGGATGAGAGCCGAACCACCGCCGCGATGGTGACTCCGAAGACCAGCCACCAGGCCGCGTCGGCATGAGAACCGATTGCGGGTTGAGCGGCGGGGGGAATGCCCACGAGCCCATCTGCTGCGCTGCGCCCGGCCCGGAACACGCCGAAGGCCGCGAGTGCGGTGAGCACCCAGCCCACGAGGGCGGCCCACTCGAAGTGCCGGGTCTTTCGATAGCCCAGCCCGATTGTCTCGAGCGCGACCGTGACCGGCAACAGGACGATGGGGAAGTGCAGAACCGCCGGATGGAGGTTCGGGAGTGCCTCCATCAATGCTCGTGGCTCGCGTGGTCGTGGGCTTCCTGCTCGACCAGGGCCATGCCGCACTTCGAGCACTCGCCGGCCTTGTCCGAGGTGATGTTCGGATGCATGGGGCAGGCGTAGGTCTTGGCTTGGGCTTCGGCGGCTTGGGGAGCGGGGGTACTGCCCCCGCAGGCGCCGAGCATCAGGGTGAGTACGGTCAAGAATCGCATTCGGTGGTCCTCCTCGCCCGTACAAAGCAATTCTCGGGCCAAGGCCCTACAACGGACAAAGCTCCACTACTGGGGGTTTGCGATGTAGCCTTGCGAATCGCCTTCGCAGACCTGCGAACTACACCTTCTTGTAGGCGAGCAAGCGGAGCGCGTTGGCGACCACGATGAGGGTCGAGCCCTCGTGGACGAGGACCGCTGGGCCGATCCCGAGACCGAACAGGGTGGCGGGCACGAGCAGCGCGACGACCCCAAGGCTGGCCCACAGGTTCTGGCGGATGATTCGCCGCGTGGCACGGCTGAGGCCGACTGCGAAGGGCAGGGTCTCGAGATCGTCCGCCATCAGCGCCACATCCGCCGTCTCGAGGGCGACATCCGAACCCGCGGCTCCCATGGCGATCCCGACGGTGGCATGGGCCATCGCGGGCGCGTCGTTGACCCCGTCTCCTACCATGGCCACGCCGATCCCGTCGCTGAGCTCGCGGATCTTCTCTACCTTGTCCTGGGGGAGCAGGTCTCCGAAGGCCTCATCGAGCCCGACCTCCACAGCGACCGCATCGGCCACCCGCTGGTTGTCGCCGGAGATCATCATCATGCGCTTCACGCCGAGCTGTCGCAGGGTCGCGATCACGGCCTTGGCGGTTGGGCGGGGCGTGTCCATCAGGCCGAGTGCGCCGAGGAACTGGGAGCCTCGTCGCACCACCATGGTCGTGCGGCCGTTCCCTTCGAGCTCGGACACGATCTGCGCGAGCTCCGCAGGCAGGTCCGGACCCTCGATTTCGCTGAACAGAACCGGCTTGCCGAGGTGGACCCGGGCGCCCTCGATCGTCGCAGCCAGCCCGCGACCGGTGAGGCTCTCGAAGTCGCTCACGTCGGCGAGATCGGTGTCGGGGAAGAGCTCCTTGTAGCGATCGAGGACCGCTCGGGCGAGGGGATGGTCGCTTAGGGCCTCGACTGCGGCAGAGATGCGAATCAGCTCGTCTGGGCTGGTGTCTCCGAGGGGCTTGATGTCGACGAGGTGCGGCTCTCCCAGGGTCAGCGTGCCGGTCTTGTCGAAGGCGATGGCGTCGAGAGCACCGAGGGACTCGAGGGGGGCTCCACCCTTGATCAGCACCCCTCCGTGGGCGGCTCTGGCGACCCCGCTGAGCACGGCGCTGGGGGTCGCGATGGCGAGGGCGCAGGGAGAGGCGGCGACGAGCACGGCCATGGACCGGTAGAAGCTCGCGCCCATCGGCTCATCGATGACCACCCAAGAGAAGGCGACGACGAAGGCGAGCAGGATGACGAAGGGCACGAACACGCGCTCGAAGCGATCGGTGAAGCGCTGGCTCGGCGCCTTGCGGGTCTGGGCTGAGCTCACCATCTCTACCACCCGGGCGAGGGTGGACTCGGATGCGAGCCGGGTGACGTAGACCTCCAGCGAGCCGGTACCGTTGATGGTTCCGGCGAACACCCGGTGCTCGGCCCCCACCGAATCGCTTGCCAGCGCGGCGTCGAGATCGGCGACGGGGGACTTGTCGACCGGAGTGCTCTCGCCAGTCACGGGAGCCTGATTCACGCTGCTCTGCCCGGCGACCACAACCCCATCTGCGGGTAGGCGCTCGTTGGAGCGGACCAGCACGATGTCCCCCACGACCAGATCCTCGACCGCGACCTCGGACTCCTCGCCGTCTCGGCGCACCCTGGCCGTGTCAGGTGCCAGGTCTGCGAGCGCGGAGATCGACGCGCGGGCACGAGCCATCGCGTAGTTCTCCAGCGCATGACCCACGCTGAACAGAAAGAGCAGCAGCGCGCCCTCGGCCCACTCGCCCAGGGCCGCAGCCCCGGACGCAGAGACCAACATCAGGAAGTCGATCTGAAACTTGCCATGACGCAGCTTCCCGATCACCTCGAGGATCGCGAAATATCCCCCGAAGAAGTAGGAAGCGAGGTACAGCCCCCACGAGATGTTCTCGGGCATTCCCGCCAGCCCCCCGAACCAGCCCACCGCTACGGTGAGCCCGCCGAGGGCCGCGAACACGACCTCTGCCTTTCCCCCGAGGAGCTCGTCGAGGAACCCCCCGTGGGCGTGGTCATGGTCATCCGACACTGGGGACTCCTGCGGGCATGGCTTCGTCGGTCTCGTCGGGCTCGTCGTCCAGCTCATCGACCTCGTCCGGTACCCAGCGGCCATACAGCGTGGGGAGCACGAGCAGGGTGAGCAGGGTGCTGGTCAGCAGACCGCCGATGACCACCGTGGCCAGGGGGCGCTGGACCTCCGAGCCCGCTGAGGTGGCTACGGCCATCGGGACGAACCCGAGGGCCGCAACCAACGCGGTCATCAGCACGGGACGCAGTCGACGGTGAGCGCCCATCTGGGCCGCCTGGAGGGCGGTGACCGAGCCGACATGGAGATCCCGGATACAGGTGACCAGCACGACGCCGTTCATGACCGCCACTCCGAACAGCGCGATGAACCCGACCGCTGCCGAGATCGACAGGGGCAGGCCGCGAAGGAAGAGCGCGACGAGCCCTCCTGACAGAGCCATTGGGACATTCGCATACACTAGCAGGGTCACCCGGGTGGAGCCGAAGTTCGCCTGGAGCAGGACGAAGATCAGGAGCAGGACCATCGGCACGAGCAGCGCGAGCCGAGCGGTGGCTTCCTGGAGGTTCTCGAAGGCCCCGCCCCACTCGAGGAGGATGCCCGACGGCACATCGATCTCGTTCTCGATGCGCTCACGGGCCTCGGTCACGAACCCGGCCACATCGCGACCGCGCACATTCATCTCGAGGGTGAGCCGGCGCTGCACATTCTCGCGCCCGATCTGCAGGGGGCCATCCTCGACGGTGATCCGCGCGACCTGCCCGAGAGGTACCCGGGCTCCGCTCGAACCGCCGACCAGGACCCGCTCGAGGGCCTCTGGGTTCGCTCGGATGTCGTCGGAGAAGCGCACCTGCATCGCGAAGCGGCGCTGTCCGACGAGGACCTCGCCTACATCGCGACCACCGATGGCCTCTACGGCATCCAGCACATCTCCCGCGTCCATCCCGAGCCGGGCGATGGCTTCGCGGTCGACCTGGATCTCGAGCATTGGGAGCCCAGCGAGCTTCTCGGCTTTGACATCCTGGGCGCCGTCGACCTTGGAGAGCAGGCGGACGATGTCATCACCGACCTCCTTGAGCTCGCCGAGGTCTTCGCCGTACAGGAAGAGCGCCACATCGGAGCGCACGCCCTCGATCAGCTCGTTCACCCGCAGCTCGATGGGCTGGGAGAAGGCGTAGTTCACACCGGGGATCGACGCGACGAGGACCTCCTGCATCTCTCCGACCAGCTCGGCCTGGCTCGAGGCCTTGGTCCAGTGGTCCTGGGGGTGGAGCATCACGTAGATGTCGGAGAAGTCCACGCCCATCGGGTCGGTCGCGATCTCAGCGCGGCCGGTTCGTGCGATGATGGTGGTCACCTCGTCGGGGAAGTTCTCGAGAAGGACCCTCTCGGCGGCGGTCGCCTGTTGGATGGACTCCTCCAGAGACACCGAGGGAGGCCGGATGATCTGGAGCGCGATGCTGCCCTCGTCGAGCTTGGGTACGAACTCGGCGCCCAAGAAGGGAATCAGGGTGAGGGTGGAGAGGAAAGCGAGGAAGGCCGCCATTCCGATGAAGTGGGGGTGGCGGAGCACGACTCCGAGCGTGGGGTCGTAGATCCTGTGGGCGATACGGATCAGCAGGGTGTCCTTCTCGCTCGCGGTCTTCAGGAAGATGCTCGCGAGAACCGGCATCGCAGTGAGCGCGAGGATCAGGGACCCGATCAGTGCGAACACGACGGTGGCGGCCATCGGCCGGAACATCTTGCCCTCGATCCCGGTCAGGGCGAGGATCGGGAGGTAGACGAGGATGATGATCCCGACCGCGAAGACCACGGGACGGGCGACCTCGCGGGTGGCGCCCAGGATGACCGTGTCGTCGACCTTCTTTCCTTCCTTGCGATGCTCGCCGACCACGCGGACGACGTTCTCGATCATGACGACCGAGCCGTCGACGATGAGGCCGAAGTCGATGGCGCCGAGGCTCATGAGGTTCCCGGAGAGCCCGGTCATGAGCATCCCGATGAATGCGAACAGCATCGACAGGGGGATGGCGGCCGCGACGACGATGCCACCGCGGAGGTTTCCGAGGAGGAGCAGGAGCACGGCGATGACCAGCAGGCCACCCTCGACGAGGTTCTTCTCGACGGTGTGGATGGTCCGCTCGATGAGGTCGGTGCGGTTGTAGAAGACGTCGATGATGATGCCATCGGGGAGGCTGGACTGCATCTCTTCGACCGCTTCGCTCAGCGCCTCGGAGACGACTCGGGCGTTCTCGCCGTAGCCCATCATCGCGATCCCGATGACCGTCTCGCCGCGTCCGTCGCGGGTGACCGCACCCTGGCGGATGAGGGGGGCGTAGACGACATTTCCGAGGGCACCCACGGTGATGGGCGTGCCGTCTTCGGTCGTGGAGACGACGACGCGCTCGACATCATCGAGCCCTTCGAGTAGGGCGGTCCCGCGGACGAGCATCTGCTCGCGACCGCGCTCGAGATAGCCTCCGCCCACGGTGAGGTTGTTGCGCTCGAGCGCCTCGAAGACATCGGCGAGCACGAGCCCATGGGCTGCGAGTCGCTCGGGGCGGGCCTGGACCTGGAAGGTCCGAAGCTCGCCGCCGAAGGTGTTGATCTCGACTACACCGGCGACGGCACGGAGTCGTGGTGCGACCTGCCACTCGAGCACATCGCGGAGGTCCATCAGGGAGTACTGGGAGGGGTCCTCGGCCTTGATCTCGAACTGGAAGATCTCGCCCAGACCGGTGGATGGCGGGCCCATCTCGGGCTCTCCATATCCCTCGGGAATGGAGCCGCGGGCATCGCTCAACCGCTCGGAGACGAGCTGCCGAGCCCACCACAGATCCGTGCCCTCTTCGAACACGACGGTGACCACGGAGAGGCCAAAGCGGGAGAGTGACCGGACCTCTTCGGTGCGGGGCAGGCCGGACATCGACATCTCGACCGGCCAGGTGATGAAGCGCTCGACCTCCAGCGGGGAGAGCCCGGGGGAGTCGGTGAGGATCTGGACCTGAACGTTGGTGACGTCGGGGACCGCGTCGACGGGGAGGCGCTGGGCGGAGCGGATTCCGATCGCGATCCACAACAGGATAGCGATGCCGACTAGCGCCTTGTTTCGCAGGGCCATGGCGAGGATCCGATCGAGGATCCCCGGGCCCGTGGGATGAAGAAGCTCTTGGTTCTCAGTGCGCATGACCCTCTCCCAGCTCGCTCTTCGCGAGCTCGCTCTTCAGGGCAAAAGCACCGGATACGATGACGCGCTGGCCGAACTCGACTCCGGAGGACAGGCGCACCCGCTCAGCAGTGCGATCGGCGATCACGACTGGGGAAGCCAGGTAGTGGCCGGGCTCCTCCTCGATGAACACGACCTCTCGGCCTTCGACCATCTGGACCGCATCGGCAGGGAGCACCACGCCGGACTGGACCTCGGCCCGGTCGACGGTGAGCTCTGCATTGGCGAACATATTGGGCTTCAAACGATGTTCGGGGTTGGGCACGACCACGCGGACCTCGACGGATCGGGCGCCGGGCTCGATCCAGTCGCCGACCTGGGCGACGGTTCCGGTGAAGGTCTCATCGGGCCAGGCCTCGACGGTGAACTGGACCGTCTGTCCTTCGCGAACCGAGGCCAGATCGCGCTCGTAGACGTCGAGCATCAGCCACACCTCGTCGAGATCGCCGATGCGGAACAGCATCTCGCCGGGCTGAACACTCTGGCCAACGGATGCGTCGGTGGTGAGCACGGTACCGGTGATCGGGCTGCGGACGGGCACCCGGGACGGGAAGCGCGAGCCCTCATGGGGCTTGGAGTCGCTGATCGGGACTCCGAGGATGCGCAGGCGCTCCTCTGCCGCGGCCAACAGACCTGCGGCCTCGGCGTGATCGGCCTCGGCCTCGAGGACCTGGGCCTTGGACGAGACTCCGTCCGCTTCGAGGCGCTTCAGGCGGTCGTGGCGCGCGTCGGCTGCCTGGTCGCGGGCCTTGGCCGTGCGGTAGTTGGCCGTGGCGGTTCCGAGCTCGGGTGACTGGACCTGGCCCAGGCGGGTGCCCTTCGTCACGTGGTCGCCGGGTCGCACGCTGATGGAGTCGACCTGACCAGAGATCCACGCGCTGACGATGGCCTCCTTGCGGGGGTCGAGTGCGATCCGCGCGGGGAGGCCGAGTCCGGACTCCAGCGCACCCTCGGTGGCCGGCTCCGCCCGGATCCGAGCGGCCGCGATGGCTGCTGGGGTCAGCTCGACCACATCACCTTCGCCGCCGTGCTCACCACCTTCTTCGTGGTCTCCGTGTTCGTCGCCGTGGTCTCCGTGCTCGTCTTCGTCGGCGCCACCGATCAGGCCGCAGCCGAGGAGAAGAATCAGAAACGGGGTCATTGGGCACCTCCAAGCAGTGCGTCGTCGTCGGTGGCCAGAAGAAGATCGATGCGCGCGGAGGCCACCAGGCCACGCATGTTCACGGTTGCGGTCTCGCCGTTGAGGACCTGAGCCTGCAAGAGTACGGCGGTAGAGAGTTCGATTTCGCCGGCGAGGACGCCCGCTTCGATGCTTGCGAGAGCCTCGCGGGCCTCGGAGGCGAGGTCTCCTCCGAGGGCCTCGGTGAGGGCTTCAGCTTCGGCGACCCGGGCTCGGGCTGTGCTCTGCTGGGTCGTTGCGGAGGCGATGGCCTGCTCGAGCCTCCCCTCGGCTACAGCGACGGCCCCGCGAGAGGCGGCGCGTCCGGATTGGTTGCGGTTGAACAGGGGGACAGTGATCCCGACCTGAGGCCCCACGAAGTTCTCGGAGTCCTCGACATTGGATGCGATTCCCACCGAGAGCGGGGGGAGGGCCCGTGCCCGCTGGCGGGTGAGCTGAGCCCTGGCTGCGGCGAGATTACGCCGGGCGGCGACCACGTCCGAGCGCTCGGCGTCCGAAGGAGCGGAGGCCTCGGGTACGGCCGCTTCGGGGTCTGCGACGACCGAGTCGATGTCGGCGGCTTGCAGGGTCCAGGACGCGAGGGAGCGCAGCGCCATGGTTTGCTGCTTGCGGGTGTTCATCAAGCGTACGGCGGCCTGGGCCTGGGCCAGGTGGGCCATCCGGAGCTCGAGCTCGGAGGCCTCTCCCTCTTCGTTCTTTCGGGAGATGGCGTAGTAGAGTCGCTCGGCGAGGGCGGCACCCTCGACGGCGACTTCGACCGTTCCGGTGGCGACCGCAGCGTTGATATAGGCCTGCCGCGTGGCCGCCGCGACCTTGCGCCGGGTGCGCTCCAGGTTGGCCTCGGCTCCACGGAGCCCTTGCTTGGCAGCGCTTCGAGCGAACCAGCTTTCACCGGTGAGGGAGAGCGGCTGGGAAGCGCTGTAGGTCGCTCTTCGCCCATCGGTGCTGACCCAGGCGCTGGCCTGGGGGTTTCGGAGGAGGATGGCTGAGCTGGAGCGACTGGCTCGGGCGTTGAGCACCTGAGCGTCCGCCGCGCGGACGTTGGGATTGGAGGCGAGCGCAAGAGCGACGGCCTCATCGGCGGTGACGATGGCACTGTCGTCGTCTGCCCAGGCTGGAGAAGCCTGGAGCAGGACGGCGGCGAGCGCCACGCGTACCCACCTCAAAGAAGGGGTTGGCATGGAGTTGGGGCCTCAAGACACGGTGAGTCGGACACAGCTGCCCGACAAAAGGGGCTACGTGATTTGGAATCAGGCTGTGGGCGGTGGGACCGGAGGCGCGTTTGCGCGGGAGACCATGCGGTCCTGGAAGTCGGGTGGATCTTGAGCGAACACGACTTGATACCGGTTGGCGGCGACCGTGGGGCTATCGGGGAGCACCGCAGGGACCGAAATGTGGCACCCGCAGTGATGGGTCATGGTGCTGCAGCCCCGCTCGGCTTCGAGGCTGGCGTGCCGGGCCTCGTCGAGATCGTGGTCGGTGGGGCCATTTTCCGGGGACTGGTGTGCCAGGTGGTCGAGGCTCTCGAGCATCTGGGGCAGGCCTGGCATCATGGCGAGCACCACGATGAAGCACACGAGCTGGCGGAAGAGAGTCACAGCCGGGTTCTAGCCTGGAGCGCGGCCCCTGTCCTGGGTTGCGACAATCTGTGATGGCGTTTCAGCGTTCGCGCAACTAAGCTCCATCACTGGAGAGCCGATGAAGTGTGTGCCCCCAACAGAGTCCGAGCACGATCTCGAGGCCCTCCAGCGGGAGTATGGGTTCACGCCCGCCCTCGACGAGCTGGTCGCGGCGCTCTCGGTGTGGTCCCAGCCCACGCGGCTACGGGTCTTTGCCCTCCTCGACGAGGTGGGTGAGCTGTGTGTGTGCGACCTGGCCAAGGTGCTCGACACCAGCGTGTCGGCGGTCTCGCAGCACCTCGCTCGGATGCGTGCTCTGCGGCTGGTCCAGTACCGGCGCGACCGCCAGACCCTGTACTACTCGCTCTCCGACCATCCGCTCAACCCCCTGATTCGCCAGGCGATTGCCTCCTACCGCGAGGCCACCCCATGAGGTGCTCCATGATCCCGATGTCCGCAGCGCTGCTGTTCTTCGCATGCTCCGCCGAGGCTCCAGCGGCCCCCGCCCCCGAAGCCGCGGTGGTTTCGAGCGAGGATGTGCTTCCGGCCAGCTTCAGCTTCACCATCGATGGTATGCGCAGGGTGAACGGCGCGCTTTGAATGGGTTGACCCAACGGGATCCGGCGGTCGCTGGAACAAGAGAGCGCAGTAGACAGAGCCCGCTTCGATCCGAATAGCGGGCTGTTCACGGTAGAGCTGAAGAAGGGGGCGAGCTTCACCAAGCAGCAGGCAAGCGCCCGTATCCTCGCCCACGGAGAGGCCCGAGGTGAGGACTACGTGATCCGGTGGGACAACACGGCGGCGCCGACCTCGGAGGGGCCCTCCCGTGCAAAGCCGTTCTCCCTGCCCGCGCTCGGTGGCGGGACGGTGGAGCTGGGTCCGCTCATCGGGAAGCGGCCCATCGTGCTCGTGTTCTGGGCGAGCTGGTGTCAGCCCTGCTTGGCAGAGGCGCCCCACCTCCAGGCGCTGCACGAAGAGCTCGGTGACGAGGTCTCCTTCATCTCTGTCGCGATCGATGATGAGAAGACGAAGAACAAGCTCATCCCCGTCGTCCGGCGGCTGAAGCTCGGGTACCCCGTGGCGCTCGACACCGACGGGGCCGTGTTCGGCGAGTACGCAGCGGGCAGCACCATTCCGCTCACCCTGCTCATCGACAAGAGCGGCGCTGTGGTCGGTCGTCGCACCAACTTCGAGAGCGGCGATGAAGCCGAGCTCGCCGAGGCGGTGCGGGCGCTGCGCTGAGCTTCAGCGGCGCGGGGAGCCGTGCACCTCGGAGTCGGGGAAGTAGGCGCCCCACCCGTACCAGTCGGTGATGATCGACCGGACAGGGGTGAGGCTCTTCCCCTCGAGCGGGCCGGACACCGCCGAACCATCCGCTCCCCAGATCGTGCCGGTCTGCTCGTCCTTCAGGGCTGCAAAACCCTCGATCTCAGCGGGCCCGAAGCGCAGCGTCTGCCCAGCTACGCAGCGGGAGTACACCGCCGCGCTGGCGCTGCCGTCCTGGATCAGGACCACCAGCGGCACCTTCGCCACGGTGTCGTTGATCACCGGCACCTTACCGAGCCCTTCGAGGGGGGAGAACTTGTGGGCGGAACCGACGGCGACCCCGACTCCGTGCTCATGGATGCTCTTGCGGGACAGCCCCTTGGGCAGGGTGGGCTCGAAGTTGGCGGGCAGGAAGCTCCCGAGTGCGCCGCTACGGGTCCTCATGGGGGGGATTGGCCTGAATCGAAGCGCACTCTTTACCGGAGTGGTCGCGGTCGGATGAGTGGACTTCAGTCGCGCCCAGTCGGTGCGTTCCAGCGCGATCCACTCCAGGCGCTTTCCCGACAGCTCACCCTCGAAGGCCTCGCCGGTGAAGTGGGACCACAGAGAGCCCGTCTGCTGATCGCGCATCACGAACACGCCGTTGTAGATGCCCAGCTCCTCGAACGACAGCCGCCGGCCGTCGACCCGGGCCACATATGCGGTACCCGAGTTGCAGATGATTCAATAGGTGACGACGATCGGCGTGTCTCCAAGGATATCGTTGGCGACGTGGTGGTAGGCCATGGCGCTCACGGGCCATGCGCGCACCTGTCCGTCGCGGTCGACTGCGATGAAGGGGTCCTTGTTGCGGTACCGGACCTCGGAGATGGCTGTGCTCGGGGCATCGGAGAGGGGCTCGAACCATCCGGGTTCGTGGATCCAGGCGCGATCCGCGTCCCAGTCGGTCTTTGCTTCGGTGACGGTGACATCGGGGCAGGTGGCGTGAGCCTGGAACAACATCGCGAATACGAACATGGGGAGACCTCCGGATCCCAGTCTGGTGGGTGCCCAACCTGTTTCGCCGATAACTGCGTTCCAGGAGGTGCCATGTCCGAGGCTCCCGATCTCTCCGATCTCCGCCAAGCGCTCGAGGACCTGGACCGCGAGCTGATCGGGCTGTTGGCCCAGCGCCTCGCCCTGGTCGAGCCCATCGCCGAGGCCAAGCTCAACGCGGCGTCCCCTTTTCGGGATGAGCAGCGCGAGGGCATCGTATTCGATCGGGTTCGCGCGCTGGCCGTGGAGATGGGTGTCGATCCCCATCGGATCGAGGCGCTCTATCACGTGATCCTGGACTGGTCGGTCGCTCGGCAGCAAGATCATGTGCATCGCCGCGACACCCAGCCCCTGCGGGTCGCCTACCAGGGGGTCGAGGGCTGCTACACCCACCTCGCTGCACAGCGAAGATATGCGGGGCGGCCCGCCGGAGCGCTCCTCACCGGGCATCCCAGCTTCGCCAGCGCGGTCCAGGCGGTGCGCGACTCGCGCTCTGATGTGGCATTGCTCCCCATCGAGAACACGACCGCGGGCAGCATCACCGCGACCTATGACCTGCTGGCCGAGGGGGGCGTCACGATCACCGCAGAGGTCGTGAGCCATATCCAGCACTGCTTGATGGCTCTTCGGGGCCATGAGATCGACGGCCTGCGCGAGGTCCGCAGCCACCCCCAGGCGCTTCGCCAGTGTGCTGTGTTCTTCGAGCGCCATCCGTGGATTCGGCCGGTGGAGGCCTTCGATACGGCTGGAGCTGCGCGGGATCTGATGCGTAGCGGAGAGGGGACCGTCGGGGTCATCGCGAGCTCTGCCGCGGCAGATCGGTATGGGCTCGAGGTCCTCGCCGACGACATCCAGACCCAGTCCGGCAACTACACCCGCTTTGTAGAGGTCGCCCCCGAGGCCATGACCATTGACCGCGAGGTACCGTGCAAGACCTCGCTCATGCTCGAGCTCGCCCATGAGCCCGGCGCGCTGGGGCGGGTCCTGGCGGGCTTCTCCAAGCACCGGGTCGACCTCACCAAGCTCGAGAGTCGCCCGATCTTGGGCCAGCCCTGGCGGTATCGATTCTATCTCGACGTAGCGGGTCACTCCGCATCCGGTCCCGTCGCTTCGGCCCTCCAGGAGGTTCGTGCCGAGTGCGCGGATCTACGGCTGCTCGGGAGCTACCCTTCGGTGGCCACGGGATAGGGGAGGCCAACAGATGGAGGCTCGAATGAAGCACGTCGGCTACGCGGTTGTGGCCTTCTTGGCTGCGGGATGCGCATCTCTGGTGGGGCTCGATGAGCTCACCGAGCTCCCGGATGAGTTCCCGTTGTCGCTACAGGGAGAGTTCGGGCACATCACCACGCTCTCCGATGGTTCTCAGGTGTCGGTAGATGCCGTCTATCCCTCGGAGGAAGCGGCGCGTGAGGGATGGAAAGCGCTGGAGTCTCAGGCCGAGAGCGGCGGCTTCCAGGTGTCCGGAACCAGCCGACGAGACAAGCTCGACCGGACGGTGCTCGATGGGGCCGCGGGCAAGCTCGAACTCGGCTGCTGTCGCCAGCGTGCAGACCGGCAGTGGCTGGTCTATATCAGCTGGTTCAAACCCTAGCAGCGTGCGGGAAAGAGCGGACCGAGGCGTCTGAGGCTGGTTCTGGTGTGGGCGATGAGCGGGTCGCGAAGTGCGGCAGCACGGAGCGACCTGCGTTCTCGAGGAGGGAGCCTGGTGAATCAAGTGACTGACGAGGGGCATCGTCCACGGCGGAACCAGTCCAGACGCCGACGGGAGAGCTTTCCCGAACGCTGCTAGAACGGGAGCCCGAAGTCGACACAGGACATCGGGTTGGTGAAGCACTCCTCGTTGGGGATGCAGATGTCGCGGGCGGTGTCTCCTTCGTCGGCGTCGCAGGCCATGAAGCTCAGCGTCACTCCCCCGACTGGGGGGAGGTTGCAGGCGTTGTCGTTCGCGCAGGTGAGCGTGCACTCGCTCCAGCCACGCCAGGTCCCGCATACCGCGTTCGGTGCGAGCTCCTGGCACTCGGCATCGGAGGTGCAGGGGAGCGATGTCCGCTCCTCTTCGGCGGGCTGGTTGTCTGCAGTCGGGATGGACTCGGGAGGTTGGCATACATCGACGCCGACCGATCCCAGAGCTCCGCACTCCGTCGAGCCGCCGCAGGCGTTGACGTCGATATCGCAGCGGAAGGAGCACACTCCCCCTGCCTCTCCCACGGACAAGCAGACGAGGTCGCCCTCGCAGTCTCCGAGCGTGGCACAGCTCTCGCCCTCCTGGGCGGTTCCCTGGAGTGGATCGTCGGGGTCTCCGGCCTTGCAGCCGGTGGCCAAGAGCGCGAACAGGATGATTACTCGCATGGTTGTCGTCCTCCTGCCCACAGCATACCGGTTGGTCGTGTCGTCGCCCTGGAGCGAGATGTGACCGGATGTGACCGAGCCGTATGATGCTGGTCCTCAGCGATCGCGAGGTAGACCTCGAGAGCGGGAAGATCGCTGGGGTCGAAGGCCGGCTGACCCAGTTCGAGTGTCGGCTGGTGAAGTACTTCGTGGAGCGACAGGGGCGGGTCGTGTCGCGGGACCAGCTCTTGGTGGAGGTCTGGGAGCATCCCAAGCCTCTGCCGACCCGAGCGGTCGACACGGCGATTCGGCGGCTGCGTCGGAAGCTGGAGTCGGAGCCCGCCAGTCCCCAACATCTCCTCACGGTCCAGGGCGAAGGATACCGTTGGGTGGCGGCACGAGCCGACGGAGGTGGACCGCTGGAGCGGTGGGAGAGCCAGCAACGTCGGGCCGCGACCTTCGCTGATGGAGTCGCGGCGATGTCGGCAGGGGCCCGCCATATCGTGTCCTTGATGACCCTCTCATCGGCCGGATTCACTCCGGAAGAGCTTGGTGACGGGGCTCGATATCTGCGTGCTCTCGCGGCGAATGGATGGGTCGTTCCCGATGGCGAGCGCTTCCGGCTCGAAGCTGTCTGGCGGGATCTCGGCGACTCTGGCGCTGCGGCGCGCTCGGATGTTGTGGGGATTTGGACCGACCGGCTTCGGCGAGGGGAGTCCGTGAAGCTGGAGGAGGTCGGCAGAGCGCTGCTCTGGACCGAGGTAGAACCCGAGGCCAGGGCGCGGCTGGCGTTGATTGCTTCGAAGCGGGGCCCAGGGGCGGCGGGAAGCGCCAGACGGGTGCGCTGGTTTCGGGGGCTGGAGTCCGACCGCTGTCTGCCCTGCACGCGCGTCCAGCTCCTCCTTGCAGAGGCCGATGCCCTGCGATCTCTCGGGAAGCTCTCATTGGCTCGAGAGTGTGCAGCGAGGGCAGTCGGGGTGGCTCGCACCTCCTGTGTCGGCTCTCTGGGCGCTGCGCGGGGACGTGAAGGGCTGATGGCACACTCCAACCAGGACTGGCCTGCCGCGATGGAGGCCTACAGCGAGGCTGTGGAGATCCTGCGCTCCGAGCAGCCTGGGGAGGCCGCGGTCTTTCTCTCCGAGCTCGGAGTGGTCTACTGGGCGGTAGGGAGGGCCGAGCAAGGGCTTCAGACCGCCCGGGAAGCACACCGGCTCGCTGGGGAGGCGCTGCTGGATGACCCGGATGCTTCGGTGGCAAGAGGTGCGAAGCTGCGAGCGTCCAGGGCCAACGCGGCGATCCTCGTGGGCCTTGGACGGACCTGGGAGGCGCTACCCCGATTCGAAGAGATGGCAGAGGTGGCCGAGCGGGATGGCTTGCTGGCCGCCGTCGCGAGCGCTCGACTTGCGGGGGCTACGGCACTTCTCGAAGCGGGGGAGCTCGACCGGGCTCTGCCGTGGCTGCAGAGAGCAGAACAGGCCGCGGATGCTGCGGGCGAGGTGCTCCAGGCAGCGCTGGTACAGAGCGGATTCGGCTGCTTGTTCTTCTTGCAGGGCGATCTCGACGCCGCGGTGCGCAGGCTGGAGCACTGTATCCGCATGTTCGACGACGCCGATGTCTCCAGTCGCGCGGTCGTGCCGCGGTGCTGGGTCGCTGTGGCGGCCATGAATCAGGGGCGTATCGAGGACGCGCAAAGGGCGTTGGAGGTCGTGCTGCGTCTGCCCATGGCCTCCCCGGGTGTTCGCGGTACCGTGGGGCTCGCCGCCGAACGGATCGGGGTCGCCGGGCCAGCGATACCGGCCGAGGCCACTCACCAGGCCTACTTTCGGATGGCGCGGAGAGCTTGGGGCGAGTCCGATTCCTGACGGGATGTGGGATTTGCCACATCTGGGCTGTGTGATCTGAGCGGCACACCCGGCTCCATTCGAGCATATGCCCGGAAAATTGCCTGTGTCCGTTGGCACGATTCCTGAACAGGTTGGACGCAGGAGGTCCCATGCTCTCGAACTGGATGACTGAGAATCCCACGGTGGTCGCGCCGGGCACCACGGTCGCAGATGCGCGCGCTCGCTTCGACGGGTTCCGGCATCTCGCGGTATCCAAGGCGGGTTTGGTGGGCTATCTCCATGCATCCGATCTGCACGAAGCCCCCGACGATGCCGCAGTGTGGGAGGTCGGCTTTCATTCACCGATGACGGTGCCCGAGGATGTGTCCCTCGACGCCGCGCTCCAGCGCCTGCGCTCGTCTCGGCACGATGCCTTGTGGGTGCTCGACGGAGAGGAGCGACTGGTCGGTGTGTTCACCGAGCACGATGCCGCGCGGGTGGCGGCGGAGCGTCTCGACCCGAGTATCCTGGTCGACTCGGTCGCCACGGCCCATCCCGAGGTGATCGGTCCGAACAGGACCGTCGCCCAGGCCCGGGCAGCGCTCGCGAGGCTGTGGGTGCGCCACCTCCCTGTGGTCGAGGATGGCGCGCTGCTCGGTGTGCTCAGCTGGAGAGATCTCGAGGGGGTCTCTAGCGGTGCGACCGTGCGCGATCTGTGCGACCCCGCGCCCGTGACCGCCCGGTGGAATCATTCCGTACGGGAGGTCGCTCAACAGATGGTCGACAGACGGATCGGGGCGGTCCCGATCCTCGACGAGGACGGAGCGCTCTCGGGAATCATCACCCGAATCGATCTCATACGCGCGGTGCTCGCCGTGCAGGAGGTGTCCTGATGGACCGAGTGCGCGATCTGATGACAGCCCAGCCTGTCGTCGTGGCATCCGACACGCCTCTGGTGCAGTGCGCGGTGCAGATGATGGACCTCGGCATCCGGCACCTCCCCGTGGTGGATGGGGGAGAGGTCGTGGGCCTCGTGGACGACGGCGCGGTGTTTGGCTGCGGGGTCCTGGTCGATGGGGCGCTGTGGTTTCGGTTCGATGCGGCCGAGGCAGACAGCGCCGGTGGTGTGGCGGTCCCGGTCGTCACCGTCGACGCGGAGTCGGATCTCCCGGCTGCGATCCGGGCCATGCAGGGCAGCGGGGCTGCGGTGGTCGTCGAAGAGGGCTCGGTGGTCGGCATCCTCTCCGAGCACGATGTGGTGCGAGCGGCGCCCGCGGTCGTGCCGGCCTTCCGCACCATCGATGCGGTGGCGAGCTCCCCGGTATTCACCGTCTCTCCCGAGACGTCCGCGAAGTCGGGCATCGTCGAGATGCGCGCGCGAGGGGTGCGTCATCTGGTCGTGGCCGAGGATGGGGTCGCGATGGGCGTGGTCTCCCTGCGTGATCTCGTGGCAGGCTGGAAGGGGCCCGAGACCGCGGTCGAACGTTATATGCGGGGCGCGGTGTCCACCGTGGAGGCGGGGACCACCCTTCGGGCAGCGGCTCGGGTCATGGCGGACGAACACATCGGCTGCCTGCCCGTGCTCGACTCCGACGGTCGCCCCAAAGCGATCCTCACCCGATCCGATGTGCTCGACGCGGTGGCCGGTGCTCTCGACGACGAATCGCTCTTCGCGTCAGGGTCGGCGCGGGGGAATATCTCCGCCCAGATTCGCGGTCTGCGGGGCGAACAGGCGCGCGGCGCGCTCACTACGCTCATCGAGAGGCTGCCGGGCTTCTTCCGAAGAGATGATGATCTTCTGGTTCGGATCGGTCACCCGCGGGCGGCCGAGATTCACCAACAGCGCCAAGAGCTGCTTGCCGAGCTCGACGCTCTCGCAGAGATCGACCCGGCAGAGGCGGGCTGGAAGAAACGTGCGCTCGCTCTCGCAGAGGCCCTGGAGAAGCACGAGTGAAGCTCAGCGGCGCACCCGGATGCGCTGCCGGGTCTCGATCTGTTCGATCCGCTGGACCTCGCCATCGGGCCAGGTGATCTCCAGGGAGACTGCCTGTAGATCTCCGAGGCCGAAGTGGACCTCGGGGGATCCGCCGGAGGCCAGGCTGCGTCCTCCGGCCCGGACGACCCGTAGCTCCTGAAATCCCTCGTCGATGACCCGAATACGAGCGCCCACGGCCCGTGTGTTGGGCCCCTCGTCCCGGAGCTGAACGCCGAGCCAGGCCCGCTCTCCGCAGCGGGCCGGTCGATAGACGGCCGGTTGCCCCTTGTTGCGCTTGATGAGGTCCAGCCAGCCGTCTCCGTCTACATCGACGAGCACCGCTCCGCGGGTTCGCGCGCTGTCCGCGATTCGCCAGGACTCCGCGACCTCTATGAAGTTGCCTTCGCCATCCTGGAGGTACAGCGCGTCGGGTTGGCTGGAGGGGTTGTCGAGGTTGGCATTGATGCCGCCAAAACCGACGAAGAGGTCGTCGTCTCCGTCGTTGTCGATGTCTCCGAAGTCCGCTCCCCAGGCGACATAACGTCCGAGCTCGGTCTGGGTCTGGAGGCCCGCCGCTGCGGTGTGATCGACCCAACCGAGCGGGGAACTCTTGAGCAGGCGGAGCTCCTCCCAGGAGGAGAGAAACAGGTCCGGTACGCCGTCATCGTTGAGGTCGGTCTCGGCCATACCCATGCCGCAGATGCGCAAGGTGAGCCCAAACGCAGGGTCGGCGACGCGGAGCCGATCGCCGTCGTTGATAAGCAGCCAGTTGGGCAGGATCCACCCGTAGTCGTTGACGAGATACACCTCCGGCAGCCCGTCGAGATTGAGATCGAGAAACCCACCAGCGAGGGTGTGTCCGTAGCCAGACATCGACGGGAAGGCATCTTCTACGCGGGTAAATCGCCCTTCTCCGAGGTTCTCGTAGAGGTAGGAACTCTCCGACCGGGTGTCGATCCAGTTGCCGTGGTTGAGGGCGAGCAGGTCGAGATCGCCATCCCCGTCCACGTCGGCCCAGCTGCTGCCGACCCCGTAGGCATGGACGCCGATCCCCGAGCCGGCCGTGGCGTTTGTGAATCGGGCTCGACCGTTGTTCTCGAGCAGAGCGTCGGGGTAGCCGTTGTACTGGGAGAGGTAGAGATCGAGGTCGCCGTCGCCGTCGTAGTCGACGACCGAGACCCCGACCGCGTCGTGGGCCACGGGCGGCATGGGAGAGCGGACCAGTCCGCCCGCGCCATCGGAGAGGTAGAGATCGAGGCCGGTCCGGCGGGGGATCACGATGTCATTCCACCCGTCATCGTTCAGATCTCCGACTCCGATCCCGGATGAGAGGATGAAGTGGCCCGGCCCGGCGTCGACCGCCTGGGAGCCCCAGTCTCCGGCGTCGAGCTTGCTGAACGGGCCGATGGTTGTTCGAAGAGAGGGGGTGTCGCAGGCCAGGGAGGGAAGCACGTCGAAAGCGGGTGTGGGAAGTGATGAGCCCGTGTCCATAGGGGTTGTCGGGCTCGGTGAGCCGGCGGGCTTGCACCCTGATAGCGCGAAGATGAGGGGGACGAGCATCCGAGGCATGAGCCAGAATAGCTCGTCGAATCCGGTCTTGGGTGGTATGCGGGCTGGATGCAGCGTGCGCTGGCCGGAGTCTGGGACCGCCGTGTGGCAGAACTTCCTGAGCACGGAGTCCTGCTGGTGTGCACGGATCTCCATGGAAATCTGCGCGACTACGAGCGCATGCTCGAGCTTCATCAGGCCGAGCTGGCGTCGGGCAGAGAAGCGATCCTGGCGTTCTGCGGGGATATCGTGCACGGCCCATCCCAAGAGGTCGTGCAGCAGTGGCCGGGCTACCTCGGCACGCCGTACCGAGACGAGTCGGCGAAGATCATCCTGCACTTCGAGCGCTACTCAAGGGAGTTCAAGGCATTCAGCCTGATGGGCAACCACGAGCACTCCCATGTCGGCGGGCCGGTGGTTCCCAAGTTCTACCCAGACGAAGCAGCGGTCCTCGACGCGGTCCTGGGCGACCAGGTGGCTCGTGTTCACCGGTTCTTGGGGTCCTTCCCGCTATTGGCCGTCACTCCTTGCGGAGTGGTGCTCACCCACGGCGCTCCTGCGGCAACCACGGACACCCTCGAGGGCTTCGAGTCCCTCGAGTACGCGGGCTACCGTGAGTTTCCCTTTCACGCCATGCGGGCCAGCGACCCCCTCGGTGCGCTGCTCTGGTCTCGGGCCTGCTCGACCTCCGAGGCGGCAGATCTGTTGGAGGTCGCCTATGGCGAGCGGCGCGGCGTGGTCGTGCATGGCCATGTGATCGTGCGCTCGGGCTTCTCCTTGGGGGGGCCCCATCACCTGTGCCTATCGACCTCGTTTGGGCTGTATGACCACAAGAAAGCGTATATTCGGCTGGATCTGTCGGCGCGCTACACCTGCACGCGCGACCTGCGGGTCGGCCACGAGATCCTCCCCCTCTATGGCGAGATGTAGTCCTCGCGGCCGGGTGGGTTCGACGACAGGGCTGCGATAAGGGAGAGGTGTGAAGCCGGTTCAGCTCCATCCCGCGCTCCTGGGCGCACTCATCGGGGTTCCGTTGCTCATCGCTGCGCTGTCTGTGGGGCTTTGGGTCGGTTCGGCGGACGTCCGGGCCATGGTGCGCCTCGCCGATGCCTGGGTAAATCCCGTGGAGACCATCCGGCCCGATCCCCGCGCGCTGGTCGTAGGCGTTCGCGATCTGGCTAGACTGGAGACGGCGAGCGTGGAGCTCGAGCAGCACATCCGCGGACAGCGCGGAACGGACGATACCTGGTCGCTACTGGGCGAGCGCATCGACTTCGTCGCACGCGGGGTCGTCACCGCTGGGGTCGACCTGGGCGAGTTCGATGAATCGGACCTGCGGGTGGATGATATCGGGGTGGTCTGGGTACGCCTTCCAGCGGCGGAGATCTGGCATGTGGAGCTGGACGAAGAACAGAGCTTCGTCGCCATGCGCGAGCGGGGGTGGCTGGGCTGGCCCGACACCCACTTCGAGACCCGGGTGCGTCGCGAGGCAGTCCAGTCCTTGCGCTCGGAGGCTGAGGCCCAGGGGGTCTTGCCTCGCGCAGATCAGCGTGCCCACCAGGTGATCTCGGAGCTACTGCTTGGGGCTGGGGCGGCCGAGGTCCGCTTCGAATGACCCTGCGCACGGGTCTCGCAGGGGTCTGGGTACTGCTATTGGTCTGTGCGGCGGCCTATCTGTCCTTCGGCTATGGGCGCTGGCTCGGGAGAGCCCCGGATACGGTTCATGTGGCGGCGCATATCGGGCTCTTCGCGGTGCTCGCCTGGCTGCTCGGCGGGTTGGGGCCGTGGCGCGCTTTCACCTTGGCGATGGCGGCGGGTGCCGGCATCGAGGTGGTTCAGATGTTCGGCGCCAAGACGACGCTCTGGCGTGAGGCGTCCTTCGATCTGGGCATGGATGCGCTCGGCTGCCTGGCCGGGCTGCAGCTGTTGGGCACCAAACAGGCTCGAAGCTGGGTTCAGAACGCGCTGCATCCCGGGATCGTGGTGCTGCTCTCTGTGGGCGTGATGCGCGGCGCACCGCTCTGGTTCGCAGTCGCGCTCATCGGCCTTGGCGCCCTGGTTGTGTGGCAGGGGCCCGCCCCATGGCGAGTGCTCACACCCCTGCTCTGTGCGATCCCCGTGAGCGCGGTTTCCGGCCGGTGGGCCGTGGGGTTCGTATTCGCCGGGGTGCTCGCGACGGGGGTAGCGGACTCTCACACCGCCCGCTTCTGGTTGGCGGGGGCGTGGCTGGTGTATTGCGGGATGTGGGCCCTGGGCTGATCAGTCGCACTCGCCGGGGTCTGGGGTGGTATCTGCCCAGTCGACCCCCTCTACTCGAGCTGCTGAGAGACCGGTGATGGTGAGGTCTGCGCAGAACATCTCGCCGTCTGGGCAGGCACCGCAGGGTGCGCCGAGGTCTCCGAAGCTCTGGCACAGGTCTGCGGGCTCGCCGAGAGGGGAGCCGGCCGCGACCCGGAAGTCGACGATGCCCTCGAGCACCATATCGGTGAAGCGCTCGCCGTCTTCGCTGATCGTGCCGGTCAAGGCGAGCTGGCCGATGGTGAAAGAGCCCGCAGCCGACGGGACATCCAGGTCTTCCGGACCAAAGGAGAAGTCCAGACCGTCCAGGGTGACGGGGGGGATCGAGATATCGTTGAAGCACCGGTTTCTCTGGATGGGGTCGGTGTTCTTGAGCCCGAGCGCCATGGTCATCGTCAGCTCGGTGTCGGTGACATCGGTGGTGCGAGCCAGGACCTCGTTGGCGAAGAACAACTTCACCAGGTCGTTGAGCCCAGGGTCGGCCCCCTCGATGTTCAGCGACCCGACGCTGAGGCGGTAAACCGACCCCTCGAGCTGGGGGTCGACGCCGACATCGGTGTCGGATGGGCCGGAGCCAGAGCAGGCGGCGAGTAGGCAACACAGGGCGATACGCTTCAAGAGGACCTCCGTCGGAGCAGTTCGGCGCGCAGCATACGCCAAGGTAGAGTGCACCATGGTGATAGGTGTGCTTCAGCTGGTGTGGTTCGGCGCGGCAGCGGCATCTCCGCACACGGCAGATGGGGTCTCCGTGCCCAAATCCAGCCGGGTTGTCGGCTCGGTCTACCTGCCCGAGATGACGACGAACGAGGTGCGGGATGCCCTGGCTGGGGGCTGGACCACGGTGATCATTCCCACTGGGGGCATCGAGGACAACGGCCCATTCCTCGTGCTCGGCAAGCACGACCAGATCATCCGAGAGGTGGCCGAACGCACCGCTCGAAGGCTCGGGGATACCCTGGTGGCACCGGTCGTCTCCTTCGTGCCGGAGGGGCGAATCCGTCCGCCCACGGGCCATATGCGCCATCCAGGGACGATCTCTGCGCGACCCTCTACCTTCGAAGCCGTGCTCGAAGACTCGATCCGCAGCCTCGCAGCTCATGGCTTCGAGCATGTCGTGTTGATGGGGGATTCGGGGGGCAATCAGGAGGTCCAGGCCGGTCTCGCGGCTCGCTTGGACGGTGGACCCGCTCGGGTGCACCACCTCGATGCGTTCTACGACCCGGCGGCTGCCAACCGCTTCTTGGAAGGGCATGGGATCTCGTGGACTCCGGACGCGCACCACGACGATCCGGGGTTCACGCTCCAGCTGCTCGCCATCGACCGGGAGGCCGCGCGGTGGTCCGTGCGCAAGGAGGCGGGGCGGGTGGTGACCGATGGCTTCTCCCTCGAGCCCATCGAAGATCGGGTGGCTCTTGGCGATGCCCTGTTGGACTGGCGCGCGAAGTACGCAGCGGAGGATATTCGTGCTGCACGGCAGAGTTCGGCGCCCTCGGGCTGGGGAGTATTCGTCGAAGGGTTGCTGTCGCCGGTGCAGTCACTGGTTCGCCCGACCGAGCGGATCTTCCTGGGCTACCTGCTGACGGCTCTATGGATCGCGATCCTGGCCGAAGCCTGGAATCAGGGCAGGGCTTGGTCCATTCGTTCGGTGGCGCGGGCCCTGTTCCCCACTCGGGTGTGGCTGTCGCGGGATGCGGGCCAGGATGCACTGTACGCGCTCTTCGGTGGGGTGTTCTTGTTCGGCTGGCTGTCCGGGGCGTGGCCGGCTCTGTCCGATCTGGGCGAGCGGGTTGCGCTGGGGGCGCTTCGGCTCAGCGGGATCGACAACCTCGGCCTTCGCAATAGCGTCGCCCTGGCCGTGTTCACGACTCTGTTCTTGGTGATTCTCTCGGATCTGGCGGTGTATCTGGGCCACTGGGCGCAGCATCGCATCCCGATCTTGTGGACCTTTCACAAGGTCCATCACTCAGCACGCAACCTCACGCCGCTCACGATCTTCCGTGTTCATCCGGTCGATCTTCTGCTCCTTGGCGCGCTGGGCAGCCTGTTCATGGGCGTGGCCTCCGGAGTCCTGCTCTGGGCCTCGGAGGAGCCGATCGGGACGCTCCAGATCTATGGGATCAATGCGGTGATCGTGGGGTTCTATCTGCTGGGCTACAACCTGCGGCACACCCATATATGGGTCTCCTTCGGGCCCCTACAGCGCGTCTTCGTCAGCCCTGCGATGCACCAGATCCACCACAGCGAGGCCCCGCGTCACTGGGACCGCAACCTCGGGCTCACCTTCAGCGTGTGGGACCAGATCTTCGGCACGGCCTACCTCCCGCGTGAGCGAGAGGAGCTGGTCTTCGGCATCGGCCCAGAGAGCGAGCGCTACGGACGCTTCATCGACTTCTGGCTCGAGCCGGCACGGGAGCTGCTCCGAAGAGACCCGATCAGTGGTGGTGCGCCCCGCCCGGACCATGGGGATGGCCATGAGCCACCTCCTCCTCCGTCGCGTCGCGAATCCCCGTGATCTCGACATCGAAGTGAAGCACCTTGCCCGCGAGGGGGTGGTTGATGTCGATGTGCACGGTGTCGTCTTCGACCGAGGCGATCCACACGGGCATGCCCTGACCATCGTCCATCTGTGCCATGAGCTGCATGCCGGCCTTCAGCGGGGCGTCGGGCGGGAACTCGCTGCGCGGAACCGGCTGCGGAGTCATCCCGTTGTGCTCGCCATAGCCCTCTTCAGGGGAGACATCGGCGGTGAACTTGTCGCCGATCGCGCGCCCGTCCATCTTCGCCTCGAGACCTGGAACAATGTTCTGGGCACCGTGCAGATAGGGCATGGGATCGCCGTGGGTGTGGGACGAGTCGAGGACCGTGCCCTCGTCATCGGTGAGGGTGTAGTGGAACAGGACGACCTTGCCGCTCTCGACGGTGCTCATGGGAACCTCGTGGTTTTGGCTGGCCGTCTAACCCGTAGGTGCAATGCTCGGGCTCCGAGGCCGTAGAACGCATCGATGTGGATGACTCTTGTGACAATCGCGCTGGCTGCGGAGGGGAGGCTCTCGCCGTTGTGGGAGCGGTGCGTCCAGGACGGGAGCCTCTCTCCACTCGATCTGCAGATCGCGACTTCTTCTATGAGGCCGGGTCCTCTATCCGCGGGCGGTTCTGACCCGATCGAGGGTCTGATCGTGCGAGCGAGCAGGTGCCCGATGGTGTGGATGGCCCGAGCGGGTCGGCTGCATGGAGAGGGGAGGGATGCGGAGGCGCTGGCCGCGCTGCGCTATGCGTCGGAACTGGGGCCCGACTGGCCGGAGGTCCAGCGCGCTCTGGCGGTCGCTCTTCATCGAGCGGGCGGGGCGGGGGAGGTGCTCCAGCGAGCGATCGAGCTCTCTCCAGAAGATGGCCTGCTCAAGCTGTTCCAGGCTGCGGAGAGTCCGGTGTCCCAGCGACCCGAGCTGCTCATGGCTGCGGTCGATGCTCACCCCGACGACCTGGACGTCGCGCTGGCGGCCACGGATGCGTTGATGGAAGCGGGCAGGCCGCTGGAAGCGATCGCCTTCGCGAGGGAGCGGTCCACTCACCTCGACGACCCCGCGCTCAGAGCAAGAATCGCCGAGCTGGAAGCGCCATTCGTGGTCGACCACACCGAGCGGGAGCGTCGTCCGACCCAGTTTCGGACGCTGCCAGATGGCACGGAGGAGGTGATTGTGTACAGCCCGGGAGCGGCCAAGAGGGAGCTCGACTTCCGACTTCGGATGTTGGGCTATGGGGAGGTCAAGCGCATCCCGGGGGGGCGTCGGTATCAGTCCACCATCGCCCTCGCTCCCTGGGTAGAGGTGTTCGACGACGGCAGGGTCGAGGTCCAGGAGCGGGGGCTGATCGAGGCTCCCGAGGGGCGGCTTCCTGATGGCGAGAAGATGATTCCAGTCATCTCCAAGCGGAAGCTTCGGGGGCGTCGGACCCAGCTGATGGAGGACATCTGGTACGAGGTGACGGTGTGGCGCCAGGCAAAGATTCGCGTGGCATTCCAAGAACAGATGGACGAGCGTCTGCCCGACCAGCTCGTCGCGATCTGGGAGCAGGGTGAGCCGATGTATGGGCAAGAAGTGCTCGGGGATGCACGGGCCCGCAGAGCGGCGCTGCTCGACTACTGGTCCAGCAGGGCGTGCACCGAAGATGGAGACTACGCTCGCAAGAGGGTCGAGACCTTCTTGAGGCGGGTGGTGCAGGAGTCGGACCAGCCCGCATCCATAGGCGAGCTTGAGGCTGCAGAGGAGCGCTGTCCGTGTTCGGGTCGAAAGCTCGCCCTCGACGTAGCTCCCTGATCGCGCTTCAATGACCCTCACGGAGGGTTGCTCTTGTCGAACACCGTCGCAAGCTACGAGGCGGGGCGACAGCTGCTGGCGCGGGCCCAGTCCGAGGTCGCCGCGGGTCAGCTCGAGCGGGCCGCAGATGCATTCGCGTCGGCGGTGCAGTGCTTTTCGGGGCCCGTCGCGCTGTTGGGCGGGGGCCATGCATGGCGGGGACTGGCTGAGATCGCCATCTCCCGTGCGCTCTGGGACCGTGCGCTCGAAGCGCTCGATGCAGCGGAGAGCTTGTTCGAGCTCGGCATCGGTCAGCAGCGCTCTCTCGACGGAAATACCGATATCGAACGGCAGCTGAACGAGGGGTTGTTGCTCTGCGGCGTGTCCCGAGCCGAGGTCGCGCTCCGCCAGGAAGAGCTGGACCAGGCTCGGCGGTGGCTCAACGAGGCGGCGGCGTATTGGCCGGGATCGGGGGTGTCCGGGCGGGTGAGCCTGTGGCGGTTGGCCGCTCGCCTCTCGGAGCGCGAGGGGCGCTGGAACACCGCGCGCATGGAGTGGACCCGTGTAGCTCGGATGGCCCAGGAGGCCGGAGAGCCCCATGGGCGTACCGATGCACTGGTGCGGCTGGCAGAGGTCCTGGTGTTGATGAATCGCCCGAACGACGCTGAAGATGCGCTCACCGAGGCGGATGAGGCGGCGCGGCGGACGATGGAGGCGCCGCTGCTCGGGCGCGTCCAGATGGCTCGGGCCAGCCTGCTGGAGCGTCGCGGAGAGGACCAGAGTTCCTGGGAGATGTGGGAATCCGCCCTCGAGGCGCTGAGCGCAGCGGACAGCACGCTTCAAGGCTTGGCTCGGGTGCGCCTGTCCCTGTTGGCTGCCCGAATCAGGCCGCTGGAGGCCTCCTTCCTGCTCAAAGAAGGGTTGCGTCACCTCACCGATAGCGGGCACCCTGATGCGCTTGGCCTGATCCATCACCAGCTGGCATTGGTAGCCTCTGAGCTTGGTAATGTGCCGGTTGCGGCTCTCGCTGCGAAGGGCGCTGAGGTTGCCCGTGGTCACCGTGGAATCGCGACTCAGTCCATCCTGGATCGCGCTCTCGACACGCTCGGAGAGGGGGGGACGCTTCAGGATCTCGCACGGGGGGAGGGGCTCATCGGCACGCCGCTCGGCAGTCGCCGCAGCGCCATCGAGCTCTGCGATCGGCTGGGTGCAAAGACGAACACCCCGCGTCCCGCTTCGGCACGCGACCTGCGACCCGGCCCCAAGATGGTGTGGAGCGAGGGCGATCAGGTTCACGAACAGTCGCTATCGGATGGACTGGTCACTCTGGGGCCGGACGCCGACGCGGATATCCAGGTGTCCGCCTCCGGGGCCCATGTCGCAATCCGCCGAGATGCCTCGGGGGTCCGGGTCCGGGTCGATCCCTTCAGTCCGCAGCCCGTGCTGCTCGATGGGCACGCAATCCGCGGAGAGCACTTCCTCACCGATGGCGATGTGCTCACCTTGGGGGATCTGGAGCTTCGACATGTGCTCCCGCCGCCCACACGCCCGACCCCGCCTCGTCCAGCGACCCCGGCCCCGGAGCGCCTGGCCGAAGAGCCCGCACCGCCCCCTCTGCTCGCACCGCCGGCTCCGCAGCCCCGAGGGGCCGCCAAGCTCTACGGGCTGGTGTTCGTCGTCAGCACCGGGCTGATCAGCGGCCTTCTCGGGGCTCTGATGGCGTCGATCCTGATGCTGATCTTCGCGGCGATGTGAGCGAGTCGAATAGACTCGATCAGCGTGCGTCTGGACTCGCAACGGAGGTGCTGCGTGCGAAGCGGAATGATCATCGCGATCGGGTTGTTGGCGACGGGCTGTGTGACGGTCGAGTCGACCTTCCAGGACTCCGTGTCGTCTGAGGGGGTGTTCTTCTTCGAGGGGACGACCGACCGCGGCCTGATCGTCTACGATGGCAGCGCTATCGACGAATCATTCGATATCCGCGGACGCAGCTGGGCTACAGGGGGCGGGCGCTCTCGCGCACAGCGTCGGGCCGACAACAACGACTTTGTCGTATCCGTGGAGGGCGAGGCGCTCATCGCGTCGGCGGTTTCCCGGGACAGCCGGGCCGGTGTGGACTTCGATGTGCTCGGGCCGGGCTTCATGAATGTCGACATTCTCTCGGATCGAGGCACCGCGGAGCTCTACGATGTCGAAGGGACCCATGTGGTCACGGCCAACCGCGTGTTCGGCCGCAACATCGTTGGAGATGTCGACTTCTTTGCAGACAGCTCCGGGATCGATGTCGAGGTGCTGCCCTACGAGAACGGGCTGGTGATCGTGGAGTCCCGGTCGGGAGATGTGGACCTCTACCTGCCCTGGGGACTCGACTACGACATCAACATCATCGCGGACCCGGACTACGAGATCATCATCGAGGACCTTGGATTCGACACGCTGGTGCTCGAGCCCGGACTGGCCATCGCCTGGCGGGGGTTCCGCACGATTCGGGTGGATGTGTTCGTGCGCGGGGGGGATGTTCGCTTGTACTCGGCTTTCTAGAACGCCGAGTCGGCGCCCTGGATGAATTTCTGAGGGTTCGCGGGTAAGACGTGCGTCGGGTTTCGGGTCTTTCACGGACCCGAGCACGTTGGAATCTGGAATCTTGGGCGGGTTTGCCCATCATCGACTTTTGACCGGGGTGTCTTAGGTGTCGCGCTCTACCGCTCGGTTCCGATTCGAGTACCGATTGTTCGACTGGGCAGAGTCCCATGTCCGGGCTCTGGGGGGCCAGCGCGTGGGGTTCCTGATCGCGCTTCGAGAGGACGGCACGCTGCGACGCGCCTACTATGCTTCGCCCAACCGGCCTTGGGATGGGGAGCAGAAGACGAGCATGGCGCTGGCTCACCCGCGCTGGTTCCTCTACCTCCCAGAGGACGAACCGGGTCGTGGCTACTTGGAGTGGGACCAGCTTCCGGTGTCTGCGATCCGCCGATGGCTCGGGCGTCCGGTGCTCGCGACGGACCTCCAGGACGTGGGCGGCGGCGAGCCGCTAGAGCACTGGCCGGAGAGCTGGCGGGTGGTTGTCGGCTGATCGCGTTACTTGAGTTGGCAGGTGAAAAGGAGGGTCGAAGTGGAGTCCAATCCGCTGTCCGAGCTCGAGTCGGTCATCAAGCTTCCGCTCAAGGAGCGCGTTGCATCTCTTGCCGCTCTGGGCCGACGCATGGTCGAGCATGGTGCCAACGGTTCCAGTGGTCCGCTACTCAGCCATCTGGTCGACGCGCTCGAGTCCGGACAGGGCTCGGGTCGCGAGCGAATGGAGCTCGGAGAGGTCCTGGGGCTGCTGGGCGATCCGCGCATCGCCACGCCCGAAGAGGATCGGTACTGGGTGAATGTGCCCGGCGAAACCTCGCTCACGATTGGCCGCTACCCAGTCACCAATGCCGAGTTCTTCCAGTTCGTTCAGGATGGCGGCTACGAGAATCGGGAGCTCTGGTCGGACGAAGCCTGGGAGTGGGTCCAGAGCACGCCGGATCCATGGCCCAGTCACGCCCGCAAGGAGACCTCGCGGGTGTTCGTGGTGGCCAACCAGCCCGTAGTCGCGGTCAGCTGGTATGAAGCGGCGGCCTATGCCAAGGCCCACGGGGCACGCCTGCCTCGGATGGATGAGCGCGTGTGGGTGGTTCGCGGTGCTCAGAAGCGTCCCTATCCCTGGGGCGCGCCCTTCGGTGAGGGCAACGCCAACACCCAGGAAGAGGTCCTCGGTCGGCCCTGTGCGGTTGGGTTGTACGTAAAGGACCGCACGCCAGAAGGCGTTTCCGACCTCGCTGGCAATGTCGCAGAGTGGACGAGCGACCAGCTCGCTGCGGAGTACCTGGTCCATCCGGGTGCGTGGGACCAACCCTCCCTCGCCGCATGGGCCAAGGCTGCCACCATGCATCACCCATCATCACGGTGGACCAACCTGGGCTTCCGCCTGGCGCGGTAGCACCCAGCGTGTCCAAGCAGAAGCGCCCACCCAAGCGGAGCCCCGCCGACAAGGCACGGGTGCCCGCCACGGGGAAGGAAGCCACCGTTACCGAGCAGTCGAGCCTCGGTAACCAGGCGATGCAGTCCAAGATCGGGTCGGTCGAGGTTCAGGTACCGATCTCTGATTGGGCGGCCGTGCGCGACGAAGCGCTTCCCGTGGTCGAGCGGGCGATGATCGCGCTGTACACGGAGCCCCGCGCCCCGGATCGGGTGGCGAAGTTCATCTCGGTGCTGGAGTCATCGAGGCTCCCCGACGCTCGCAAAGCCACGCTCATCGAGCGTCTTGTGTCGGACCAGGAGGCTGCTGTCGCCGTTGCCTCAGCGGCAGAGCGCTGGTTCGGCGAGGCGGGCCTGGAGGCGCGCACCGGGGCTCTGGCGGCGATGGATGGGTTGTGGGCAGCCCTCGAGCAGGGAGCCAGCGAGGCCCAGCACCCGCTGACGGAGTCCACCGGCAGCCTGGGCGAGCGGGCGGATCAGCTGCTCAGCGATCTGGCCCGGGCCAGTGCCGGCGAGGAGATGGGCGAGGCCATCGCGGGCTTCTGCCGCGAGGTCTACTTGATCGTCGCCTGGCATCACGAAGAAGAAGAAGAAGAAGAGGAGCTCGGCGGTGACGGGGCTCCGGAGGTCGAATGAGCACTGCGACGATTCACAGCGAGCTACTCGAGCGGTTGCCCGAGGTAGATGACGGGTTCCTGGAGCAAAACAGGGATGTGTTGCTCTCAGCGTTGGGCCAGGTGCCGGGGGTCGACTCTGTTCGAGCCGTGGTGGTGTGGCTCTTGCCCCGTCTGGTCACCGAGCCTCTGCAGTTCGAGGCCTATCTCCAAGCCGCGGCCCGGGCGCTGGCAAGCTATCCGGAGTCCGTGGCTGCGGGGGATCCGGTGGCGCTGATGGCCCGGCACCCCGCTTGGGTCGGGCTGGCCCATCTCGAGGTCTCACAGGCTCTGGGTGGCGACCCCGAAGATGCGCTGGCGGTCGCGATCCAGCACGCGAGGCTCGGCTTCTCAGCGGCATCGGGCGAAGATGCGTCCGAGGGCGAAGTGCTCTGGGCCATGGCCGAGACCGCCGATGAGGCCGGATGGGCCGAGCGATCGTTGCAGCTGCTCTCCCGGGCCTCGTCGGCGGACTTCGCCGACCCCAGCGCCCGTGCCAAGGTCCAGCTGCTCCACGGCCAGCAGATCCTGTTCGCTTCTCCCGAAGACGCAGCATCCCTGCTCGAGTCGGTGGTACAGGCCGAGGTGTCTCACGATCTGCGGGTCCAGGCTGCATACCTTCTCGGCCATCTCGCGGGACTCCAATCGCGCACCGATGACGCGGTTTCTTGGCTGGAGCGGGCGCTGTCACTGGTCGAGGTCGACGACGATCCCTCCGTGTCCGAGCGCCTCTCAGCGGAGCTTGCTCGACTCGTAGCCGAGGGCACCTCGCCCGGTTGACCCACCTTCGGCCACGGCCGGGTTACAAGGCGCGGCCATGCCCACGCTGCCACCAGAGCTGACCCGAACTCTCGAGACCCAGGACACATGGCTCTCGGGATCGGTCGCCCGCGACACCTGGAATCGCATGGAGCTCGTGATGAGCTGGCTTCCGGAGTCGGTCAAGGCGCTGGTGGTCGATCACCTCATCGCAACTCCGGAGCGTGCACGGGCGCTCATCCAAGCCCTCGCGCTGGCCTCGACCTCGGGGGCCGTCGCCGAGGATGTGCTCTCCGAGGACGGGGTCCGAATGCGCGATCATCGGGGCTTGCCGTTCGCCCTGACCGCGCTCGCCTACTCCACGGAGCGTTTCCCGAGCGGGGCGCCGGGCGATGTGAAGAGGCTGACCGATCTCCTCGATGGCACCTTTCAGGGGCGGCAGTACGCGCTGTACCTCCGGCGTCCAGTGCCCCACGGGTTCAACCCGGGTGCGGTCTCTCGGGCTGTCCAGCTCTGGCTGGCGGCGATCGATCGCGGGGAGTGGAAGGGGCGGCACGCCATCTACGAAGATGACGAAGTCGCGCTCGAGCTCACCCTGGTCAAGCAACACACCCCCAACGCAGCGGGCCGGGTCATGACCGTAGGCCCGGTCACTGCGCTGGAGAGGCTCGCCAAAGTAGATGGAATGGTCGTCGATCTGGCTCAGCGCCATGGGTCGGCTCACCCGGATCTTCCGCTGGTCGTGGCGCTCGCGGCCCAGCCCGCATGGAGGGTGCCGCGGGGCTACGTCGAGCAGCTCCTCTACGGGACTGCAGACTGGACCACGGCCACCGCTACTCCAAAAGGGCGGGCCTATTCCGCGCGCTTCGAGGCCAACGGCCGAAGCCTGTTCTCCGATGCGGTCTGCCGAACCCTGTCGGCTCTGTGGTGGATCGAGGCGGAGGGTCCCGACCCCCTGGCATTCCGTGCGTGGGGCCACGACAATCCCTGGTGCGATCACCCAGAGCGGATTCCCTCGGTCGACATCCCCCGCTTTGTGGTTCGTGGGGAGCCGGATGGCAAGGGGCGCGTGCTGACCTGGTCCCGCCCGCCGCCTACCTGGAGGCCTTCATGATGCCCCGGGCCTTTCCCACCAGCGGGTGGATCGAGGTCATCTGCGGCTGCATGTTCTCGGGCAAGACCGAGGAGCTGCTTCGGCGCTGCAATCGGGCGCGCTATGCCAAGCTCCAGGTGGCATTGTTCAAGCCCAGCGTAGATGTGCGCTACGCCGTCGACGATGTCGTGTCCCACAGCGACAACCGGCTGCCGTGCATCCCGGTCGCCCATGCGCCGGACATCCTCAAGCACTGCGGTGATGCACGCGTGGTGGGCATCGACGAGGCGCAGTTCTTTGGCCCGTCGTTGGTCGATGTGGCGAACCGGCTCGCAGATGACGGTCGCCAGGTCATCATCGCCGGACTCGATCAGGACTTCCGCGGTGTGCCCTTCGAGCCGATTCCCGATCTTCTCGCGGTCGCTGAGTACGTGACCAAGACGCTCGCTGTGTGCATGGTCTGCGGAGCGCCCGCCAACAGGAGCCAACGCCTCGTGCACCGTGAATCGCGCGTGCTGATCGGCGCTTCGGACACCTACGAGGCCCGCTGCCGTGCCCACTGGGACCCGGAGAGCTTCGACAGCCAGCAAGAAGAGCTGCCGCTGCGCACGGAATAGGGGGCACCGGCCGTGGGGCTTCGCCCGTGGACAACTCAGCACTGCATCGGGTAGGACAGGGCACCGAGGAGACGAAGAATGAGAAACCTGCTGATTGTGGGGCTGGTTGGCCTGGCGGGCTGCGGCATCAACGAAGAGTCGTTCGCCGACGACTTCGTCGACCAATACTGCGGCACCTACGACGCCTGCGACACCAGTGGTCGGCCATGCCCGATCAACTTCGAGAACGTGCTCAGCACCGAATCCTGCGCATTCGACGCAGATGCGGCGAAGGCTTGTCTGTCCGAAGACTACGGTTGTGACGACACCATCCCGGGGCTCGAGGTCGTCACAACTCCAGAACCCTGTCTGGTCGTCTGCGGTCAGACCACCACCCCCGAGTGATCCCCGGGTACACTTGCGTCAAAGGGGGCGTCATGCGCTGGACCCTGCTCGCCGTTCTGTTCGCGGCCGGCTGCTACAACGAGTCGAAGTTCGTACCCGAGAAGACAGATGCATTCTGTGCGCTGCTGCTCGAGTGCACCGATCCCGCGGTCCTGGCCTTCGATGGCATGACCAATGAGTCCTGTCAGGCCTTCTGGGGGCCGCAGTTCCGCGACGAGGGGCTGGACTGCAAGTTCCGGCGGGGCGCCGCAAAGGACTGCGTGAGCGCGCTCATGAACGCCACCTGTCCTGCAGAGGGCTCGGTGGCCGACAACCTCCCCGAGATCTGCGGGGCCGTGTTCACGGACTGTCCGGTGCGCCGAGATACCCCCGACGATACCGATCCTCCTGGAGACACCGGCACCTCGGAGTGAATCCTGCGCCAGTGGGGTTAGAAAGCCCGCTGGAGCACAGCGCTCTCGAGGAGACGGCATGAAGTGGTTGGCCCTGGCGGGGTTCGTACTCGGTGATGCAGCCTGGGCGGGTGTGAATGCATCCAGCGAGATCAGGGGTTCTGACGAGGAACACCTCGCAGCCCATGCCTTCGATGGACTGCTCTCTACAGGCTGGGCCGAGGCCGAGGAAGGCGATGGAGCCGGGGCCTGGCTCGAGCTACGGTTCGACAAGACGACAGAGGTCCATTCGGTCTCCGTGTGGCCGGGTCGCTTCGATCAAGGCAGCCGCGGGCTTCGGGAGTTCGGCCGTCCCCACACGCTCACGGTCACTCTGATCGGAGGCGAGGAGGAAGTCTCGGAGCAGGTCCGGGTGCTGGATATCGCCGAGACCGGCCCCACGCGGATCGATGTACCCATCCAGGGCTTCGCCAGGAGCGTGAAGATCACCCTGGACGAGAACTACGCGGGCGGGATCCACGACGACACCTACATCACCGAGGTGGCGGTGAACTTCCCCGAGGGTGGGGGGCACGCGTCGCTGGGCAAGCTCGGCACGTGGATGGCCAGCAAGTCCGGTCTGGCGGCGGCCGAGGCTCATAGGGCCGAGGTGACCGAGCTCAAGGCGGCATTCGAGTCCGAGGACTTCGGCGACCGCGACGCGATGAACACGCTGAAGTCCGCCGCATCGGATGGGGCGCCCTACCTCCGCGAGAAGGTCGCCAGGCTGGTGAGTGATGGGTTCCGCATGTCTGCGCTCCCGCCCAACCAGGAGGCGCTCAACGCCCTGTTGGAGCTCGAAGACCCCAACGCCATCGCGGCGCTCGAGCTTGCCTCTACGCGCTCGCTGGGGGCGCTGCAGGCCGCTCTCGACGACCGGGTCTCACGATTTCGCGCCTTCCAGGACATCAAGGGGGGGCCCAAGCGCAATGTGAAGCCATTTGGGGAGTCCGGTTTCTGCAAGGGCTGCCTGCGCTCCTTTGGCGAACCGATGGGGCTCGCGGTCGACGGTTTCGGGGGCATCTGGGTCGCAGATACGGCCAATCATCGGGTGCAGCGGTTCGACTTCAGCGGGATCAGCCAGGCCACCATTGGGGGAGGGGAGCCGGGAATCTCCAACGCATGGCTCGCTGAAAAGCGCGACTGGTACGCGGCAGGCGCCAAGGCGGGCTCCGAGGACGGCAGCTTCACACTGCCGCTCGATCTGGATGTGCTCCCCAACAAGAAGGCGGGGGATGGAGTGGTTGTGCTCGACGGAGCAGGCCGAATCTCGATGGTTTCTGGGGACGGTGTGGTCACTCGCGCATGGTCGATCGGGGTCACCGACGCGGTCTCCCCGGGAGTCGGCGGCGAGGCCCACCTGGCGATTGCCGGTAAGAATATCGTGGCCATCTGGGGCAACGAGGCCTTCGTCTACGACCTCGAAGGGGCGGAGCTGTCCAAGTTCGAGATCGAGGATGGGGTGCCCAATGGCATCGTCGGCTTCAAGAACGGGAAGATCGGTCTGATCTTCGCGGACGAGCTGATCCTCTACAGCAGCGATGGGTTCCGCCACGGAGAGATCCTGGGGGGAACGGTGCCGGATGGGTTCGAATACTGGGACGTGTTCCTCGACGAGAAGGGCAAGCTGTGGGTGGTGACCGACCACGGCTACGCCATCAAGTACAAGAAGCCCGGAACGGTCGACTACAGCGTGCAGTTCGTGGACTACAGCCTGGAGAACCCCCGTGCGGATGTGTACCAGGACGTGCTCTTCGTCTCCGACCGCGACAAAATCCTGAAGGTGGATGTACTCGAGATGAGCGCTCAGGCCAGCATCGATGAAGCGGGGAGTGATCTGTGAGGGTGCTCCTGATAAGTCTGTTCGCCTGCCTGCCCGAGCCCCCCACGGTCCCAGACCCCACTCCAGCCCCGGCTCCGGCTCCGGTCGCGGTCCAGGCACCGGTGATCGAGTACCGGCTGCCTGCCCATGATGTCGGTTCGCCAGCAGCGACCCCAACAGACGCCTCGCTGGATGCAGCTCGAGCTCAGCTGCTGACGATCGTGCAGGAACGAACCGGCGACCCTCTCAACCCCTGGGCCATCGGGCATGGCATGCTGGTACTGGGCGAGGAGATGAAGCTCGACAACGGAAAGCTCGCGCTGCCCTGGTTGTTCGAGGAATATGCCGAGTGGGTCGATGTGGGCTCGGAGTCGCTTGTTCGGTTTCCGCCATCGCGTGGGGAGATTCGGATCGAACCCCACACCGATCTCATGCTCAAGGCGTTCATGGAGGTGGGCCTTCCCCTCGAACGGCGCTTCCTGGTCCAGGGCAAGCCCGCCAGCCTGGAGCAGCTGTACCGGCACTCGGTCTGGCGGACCTGGTCCGATGGCAAGCAGACCAACTTTCGCAACATGAACGACACCCCGTGGTCGCTACAGGGCATCGCCACCCTGGCGCCACAGGGGCTGAGCTGGACCGCTGCCAATGGGCAGCCCACCTCACTCGACCCGTTCACCGATGCCGTCGTGTCAGACCTCCACAGCCAGACGCAGTTCATGCGAGAGGCGATGTCCAAGGGAGAGGCGGTGGAGAAGCAGAGGCAGGGCATCTTCGCCTACACCTGCGGCGGACAGCACCTGCTCCAAGGGGCGGCATATGCGGTAGCCAGGGGGTTTGGTTCAGAGCAATCTCGGCAGTGGGTGGTCGACGAGGTCGACGTGCTGTTCTGGCGTCTGGACATAGAACTCGCGATCTACGACAAGACGATCGCAGAGAACCCGACCTTTGCGCCTCTTCTGTTCGAGCAGCGCCTCAAGTTCCTCGGGCACTTCCTCGAGACGGGGCACAAGCTCGCCGCGATCGGGATCTACACCCCCAATGAGAAGCAGGCTGCGGATCTTGCACGTGCCCGCATGGAGCTGGTCTCTACGGTCGAGAAGCTGCAGGAGCTGGGAGCCTTCGACAAGCTCGACACGTATCGGGCGGACCCCAAGGGCTACCAGACCTACCTGGACTTCATCGGCGATTCCGCCCACGCGATTCGCGGAATCGACCTGTCTACGGGCGCTGTGAGCATCCGCTACTGATCACAGCCCCTTGGACTCGAGAGCCTGCCGCACGGTCCAGGTCGTGGTGTTGACGATTTCCCGCACGCTCGCGTGGACCGGGATGACGTTGACCGCTCCCCCCAGGCCGACCAGCAACGGCCCGAGGACCTCGGCATTTCCGAGCTTGTCGAGGAGCTTGTAGGCGAGGTTCCCGGACTGGAGGTCGGGAAAGATGAGCACATTCGCGGGCCCGGTGAGGGTCGTGAATGGGAAGTACCCGTGGAGCTTGGTCCAGTCCACCGCCGTATCGGCCTGCATCTCGCCGTCGATCTCGAGCTCAGGGCGGAGGCGCCGGACCTTCTCGAGTGCTTGCTGCACGGTCTGGACCCGGGAATCGCGCCGATGCTCGCCGAAGTCGGAGTAGGAGAGCATGGCGACCCGGGGAGTGACGCCGAAGGCCTCGGCGACGGCGGCGGTGTTGAGGGCGATCTCGGCGAGATCGTCCGCGCTTGGGTCGACGTTCACCGTGCAGTCCCCGAAGAAGAACTTCTGATCTTCGATCATCATCACGTACACGCCAGAGACGGCTCTGGAGTGGGTGTCGAGCCCGAGGATTCGAAGAGAGGGGCGTAGCGTGTGCTTGTAGGGGCGTCCTGGGCCCCCGACCATGCCATCGGCAAGACCCTGGCGGACCATCATCGCAGCGTAGTAGTCGCGGTCGCTCAGGATGGCCCGAGAGGCCCCCCGTGTGACGCCTTTTCGGCGCCGAAGCTCCCAGAATGCGTCTGCCAGCACGTCTCTCTCGGGCCCGTCGGTGCTTTGAATCTCGACGCCGTCGAGCACAGCCCCTGCGTCTGCGGCTCGCTTGAGGATCTTCCACTCGGGTCCGAGTAGAACGGGCGTGCAGATTCGATCCTCGACGAGGACCTGGGCGGCGCGGAGGATGGTGGGATTGGTGCCATCTGGGAATACGATCCGCTGGCTGGGTGCGGAGCGGGCGCGTCGAATCAGGGGGTGCATCAAGCCGCGGCTGCGCTCGACGAGGCGATAGAGCTGCTCGCGGTAGGCCTCGATATTCTCGATGGGCTCGCGGGCGACACCGCTCTCTGCGGCGGCCTGGGCGACCGCGGGGGCGACGAAGAGCAGGACCCGGGGGTCGAAGGGCTTGGGGATGATGTAGTCGGCACCAAAGCGGAGATCGGTGTTGCCGTAGGCGCGTCGCACATTGTCTGGAACATCGGTGCGTGCGAGCTCGGCCAAGGCGCGGGTGGCCGCGATCTTCATCTCTTCGGTGATCTTGCGGGCCCGGCAGTCGAGGGCGCCACGGAACACGAAGGGGAAGCCGAGCACATTGTTGACCTGATTGGGATGGTCGCTACGGCCGGTCGCGACGATGGCGTCGGGGCGGGCATCTTTGGCCACCTGATAGGGAATCTCGGGGTCTGGGTTGGCCATCGCGAAGATGATGGGAGAGGGAGCCATACCCTTGATCATCTCGGCCTTGAGGATGCCCCCAACCGAGAGGCCGACGAACACGTCTGCATCCTGGAGCGCATCGGTGAGGGTGTCGATGTCTCGGCTGGTGGCGAAGGTTCGCTTGGCCTCGGGCAGCGCTTCGCGATCGGCGCGGATCACCCCGCGGCTGTCGCACATCACGATGTTGTCGTGTTCGGCGCCGATGGACACGTAGAGCTTGGCGCAGGCCATCGCTGCGGCGCCCGCCCCGGAAATCACGATGCGGACCTCCGATAGCTTCTTCTTGCTGATCTCCACGGCATTCATCAAGGCGGCGGCCGAGATGATCGCGGTGCCATGCTGATCGTCGTGGAAGACGGGGATATCGAGGGCTTCCTGCAGCCTTTGTTCGAGCTCGAAGCACTCCGGAGCTTTGATGTCTTCGAGGTTGATGCCGCCGAATGTGGGCGCGATGGCCTTGCACACAGCGAGCATTTCGTCGACGGTCTTGCAGTCGAGCTCGATGTCGAAGACGTCGATATCGGCGAACTTCTTGAACAGGTTGGCCTTGCCTTCCATGACAGGCTTCCCGGCTTCGGGGCCGATATCGCCGAGCCCGAGCACCGCGGTGCCGTTGGTGACGACGGCCACGAGGTTGCCCTTGGCGGTGTAGCGAAACACGTCATCGGGGTTTTGGTGGATGCGGCGGCAGGCCTCGGCCACGCCTGGGGTGTAGGCCAGGGACAGATCCCGCTGGGTCTGCAGCGGCTTTGTCGGCACCACCTCGATCTTTCCGGGGCGCCGGTGCTCGTGGTACTCGAGGGCTTCCAGATCGAACTCGGACATCAACTCCCTCCAGGGCCGGCCACCCTATCACCCTCCGGGGTGGGGGAGATAGGGCTGCGGCCCGAGAGGCCCGTAAGCCGAGTTCTGTCCCCCTGACGGTTGCCCGCTTCGGGGTGGTGCTCATTCATCTAGGATCGTTGTTACCAACGGCCTCCAGCGACCTACCCAGGAGCTTCGGACGAGCCGCCCTCGAACGCTCCATGTTTGGTCTTGCACCGGATGGGGTTTGCCTGGCCGACCTCGTTACCGAGGCCGCCGGTGCGCTCTTACCGCACCCTTTCAACGCTTACCGACCAAGTCCTCGCCGTCTCTCCAGAGCCGTGCCGCAGTACGGATGGCTCGGTGACCAGCGAGAGGCCCGAGGGCCTGGCGTGCTGCTCTCTGTTGCGCTTTCCTCCGGGTCGCCCCGACCGGGAGTTACCCGGCATCCTGCTCTATGGTGCTCGGACTTTCCTCCCGTGACCCGAAGGCCACCGGCGAGCTCCAGTTCCTCTCGAACCGCGAACTGGGCCTAACTCGCTTCGCCCGGTACGAGCCACCGTCCGCAGCCACGGCAGGGGATGAGCAGGCCGCGTCTGAGATCGGCGAGCTGCTGGTTGGGGAGCATCATGCTGCACCCTTTGCAGCCACCTGCGATGATCGGCGCGACGGCATAGCCCTTGCGGTCTCGAACGAGGATGTACTTCTCGCGGGTGCCTCGGTCGAGCTCATCGAGCTGGGCGTCGCGCAGGGGCAGGATCGAATCGAACTTCGATCGGAGCGCCGCTATGGCGGGCTCGTGGGCTTCTGTGAGCTCGGACAGGGTTGCGGCGGCCTCGACCTCGTGGCGGGCCGCGGACACGACCGCTGTGGCCAGGGAGTCCGCGTTCTCCATGCACTCGAGCAGATCGGTCTCGAGGGCATCGAGCTGCTCGCTACAGCCTTGTACCTGGCGCTCGGCGGCGTCCGGATCTCCCGTGCCGTTCTCGAGCACCCGCACGGCGCTCTGGCGACGGGCCTCATACTTCTCGATCGAGCGCTGGAGCTCGTGTTGGCGTTGGGCATTGGCCGCAGCTTCGTCACGCAGACGCGTGTGTTCTGCGATGGCCTCGATATTCGCCTTTTCGGCGGCGGCGAGAGCCGCGTCGAGTTTGCGCTTCTGTTTCTTCAACTCGAGCAGCTGGCGATCCAGTTGGTTCGCCGCGTCGAGATGGACGAGATCGGGGTGCATCGACAAGCCTCGCGGGGAAGTGGGCCCACCAGGACTTGAACCTGGGACACTCCGGGTATGAGCCGGGTGCTCTGACCAACTGAGCTATGGGCCCGCGGGCAGACCCTATCAGGTCTCCATGAAGGAGCGGAGCCGCTTGCTGCGAGAAGGATGCCGGAGCTTGCGCAGCGCCTTGGCTTCGATCTGGCGGATGCGCTCGCGGGTGACCTCGAAGTCCTGTCCGACCTCCTCGAGGGTATGGTCGTGGGGCTGGCCGATGCCGAAGCGAAGCCGCAGGACCCGCTCCTCGCGCGGAGTGAGCGTGGCGAGTACCTTACGGGTGGCCTCGGTGAGGGACGAGTTCACCATACTCTCGGCGGGCGAGAGGGTGTTCTTGTCTTCGATGAAGTCGCCGAGATGGCTGTCTTCTTCCTCGCCGATAGGGGTCTCGAGGCTGATGGGCTCCTTTGCGATCTTCAGGATCTTGTGGACCTTGTCGACAGGCATCTCCATCTTCTCGGCGATCTCCTCGGGGCGCGGCTCCCGGGAGAGCTCCTGCTGGAGATGGCGCTGGGTGCGGATGAGCTTGTTGATGGTCTCGATCATGTGCACCGGGATGCGGATCGTGCGGGCCTGATCTGCGATGGCACGGGTGATCGCCTGGCGGATCCACCAGGTGGCGTAGGTGGAGAACTTGTAGCCGCGCCTGTACTCGAACTTCTCGACCGCCTTCATGAGGCCGATGTTGCCTTCCTGGATGAGATCGAGGAACTGCAGGCCGCGGTTGGTGTACTTCTTGGCGATGGAGACGACGAGTCGCAGGTTGGCTTCCACAAGCTCGCACTTGGCCTGCTCGGCCAAGGCTTCTCCGCGTTTGAGATCCTGAGCGGAGACCTGCATGGCAGCCCGGCTCATTCCCGTGGCGGTCTCGATCTTGCGGATCTTGCGGAGCTCCCGTCGGACCCGGCTGTCGAACTCCTTCCACTGATCTTCGGGGATGCCGGTGCGGACGATGACCTCGCGGCCGGCGCCGTCGAGATTACGGCGAACCTTGCGAATAGAGGGACGCAGATCTTTGACCGGGAGCCGGGCGTCGCGGGCGACCTTCTCGATCTCCTTCTCGGCACGGGCGACCTCGGCCCATGCTTCCTGGATGCGCAGGCTGATGATCGCGATCTGCTTCTTGGACAGATCGAGGGTATCCATGAGGTCGTAGAGTTCTTCGCCCGCTTCGAGGACCAGCTCCTCGAGCTCCTCACGCTTCTTCTTGGACTTGGCCTTGAGCAGCAGATCGGTGTTGTCGATGAGCGTGACGTTGTATTCGGTGGCGACGTCCAACAACGAGGTGAGGTCCTTGCCGGTCTTGGACTTGAAAGGCTTGGGCTTCTTGCCGCTCTTGATGGCCTTCGCTACGCGCGCATCGTCCTCTTCGACGAGGTCGTTGATGAACTCGACTCCTACCGAGGAGGTGAGCGCGATGCGCTTGACGGTGTACTCGCCCTCTTCGATGCGCTTGGCGATTTCGATCTCACCTTCGCGGGAGAGCAGGCTCACCGAGCCCATCTTGCGCAGGTAGACCCGCACAGGGTCGTTGCTGCGGGTGCCGTCACTGGTGGCGGGCTGTTCTTTGTCGCCCCGGCGCTCGGCCTCGGCGCGCTTGCGCTGCTCGTTGACGATCTCGATGTCCATGTCCGAGAACATGATCATCACGTCATCGAGGCGATCGCTGGAGACGAGATGCGTAGGAAGCACCTTGCTCATTTCGCCGTATGTGACATAGCCACGCTTCTTGCCCATGTTGATGAGTTGTTGGACTTCCGGCTCGGAGAGATCCTTCGGCATGGACATCGACCGTGACTCCTGGACTTTTGGGTGGTGCGGGGGCAAACGCAGACGTGGGGGCCCGAAGATCGAGCTAACCGGAGAAGCCCATGGCTGCCATATGCAGGGGTTGAAAGTCAACCAGATCGGGTTCGCTCTTGCTCACGATGACTCGGTGGAAGAACGCCAGTCGTCGTCCTGTGGCGGGACGAATTCCTCGATGGGTGGCGGGGGATCATCGTCATCGACCCAGGGCTCATCGGGCGGGGGCGGGCTGCTTCCGAACGACTCGTCTTCGTCGGGGGGAACCGGATCGGGCGGGTCGTCCGTCCCGATGTGTTCCAGCACGGATCCGAGCTCCTGGACAAAGGTCCCGAAGTCCTCTGTGGCGAGCTTGTCGCGGAGGCTGTCGGTGTAGCGCTTGAGGGTCTGTCGCTCGACAAGGAGCTCCCGCAGGTTGCCCTCGGACCGCTCCATAGCGCGCAGGACCCAGGTCGTACGGGCAGCGATCCGAGGAAGCACGAGGCGCAGCAGCATATCGCAGACCCCACGAGCCGCCATCTCGGGTTCGTAGAGCCCCCCACGAGCGACAACGGCGAGCAGGGTGCGCCGGACGCCCTCGTCTGGCTCCTCGCTGATGATGGAGGCGGCGGGCTCCCCTGTGAGCAGCCTTGCCATGGCCGGCTGTACCTGCCGGTGTGCGGCGAAGACCTCGATGGGGACACGCTGGAGCAAGTCTGCGACCTGATCGTAGCAGTGAGCCAGCAGCCAGAAGATGTGGACCATGTCGCGGTCGGGCTTCCAACCCTGGGCGGCCACGGGTCGGTGCGGGGCATCCCCCTGACCGGGGAGCCGTTCGACCACCCGGGCGATCTCCTGGTCGGAGATCCCCATGAGTCCGGCGATGCGGGAGAGCTGTCGCCGATGGAGCTTTCCAAGGATGGGACGAAGCTCGTCGAGGATGCGTTCGGATGCTTCGGCGGTGCGGATCAGGCCGCGGGAGGTCTGGTCGGCGTAGGAGCGGACTTTGCGCTCGACGACCCACTCGACCAGGCTCTCTCGTCGATCGAGGGCGGCCGCAAGGGCTTCGACGCCGTGCTCCCGGACGAACTCGTCTGGATCCTTGGCATCCGGCAGGATCACGCGAAACCCATGGAGGTTGTTGGCGAGGAGCAGCGGGAGCGTCTTCTCCGCTGCTGCCTGGCCCGCTCGGTCGCCGTCGGTGAGCATGAGGATGTTGCGGGTCATTCGGCGGAGTCGTTCCAGGTGCTGTGGAGTGACGGCGGTGCCGCAGGTCGCGATCGTCTCCTCGAAGCCGGCCTCTTGCATGGCCAGCACGTCGAAGTAGCCCTCGACGATGATGGCCCGATCGGCCCGCTGGATGGCGTTGCGTGCGGTGTGGAGACCGTAGAGTACCCGCCCCTTGTCGTACAGCGGCGTCTCGGTGGTGTTGATGTACTTGGGCCCGTCGCCCACCACCAGACGCCCCCCGAAGCCGACGACTCGACCGCGCTCATCGCGGATGGGAAACATGAGGCGACCGCGGAAGCTGTCGTAGTGACCCTCTCCGGAGCGTCGTCGGCCGGCGATGCCCGCTTCGACCGCCCGTTCGACGGGGAAGCCCTTTCGATGAAGGTGCTCGATCAGCCGACTCCAGCCTTCGGGCGCGTAGCCGAGACGGGCTCGCTGGGAGATGCCGATGGAGAGCGCGCGCTCGGAGAGGTATTCACGACCCGGTTCGCCGTCGGGGTGGGTCCACAGGGTGCTCTCGAAGTAGGAGGCGGCTTCCTCGAGCACATCGAAGAGGGTTGCCCGTGAGCGTAGAGCGGACCGCTGTTCGGCGGAGAGCTCTTCTTCCTCGATCATCACGCCCGCAGAGCCCGCCAGCTCGCGGACGACCTCCACGAAGGAGAGGCCCTCGATCTTCATCAGGAACTTGAAGACATCTCCGCCTTCTTGGCAACCGAAGCAGTGGAAGATTCCCTTCGAAGGCACGACGTGAAATGAGGGAGTCTTCTCTTGATGGAAGGGGCAGAGGCCCTTCAGATCCTTGCCACTCTTTGAGAGGGTGACGTGCCGCGACACTACATCGACGATGTCGGTGCGGTCTCGGACAGCGTCGACGACGTCTCGTGCGATGCGTCCCATGGTGCCCCCGGTCCGCACATCGGATAACCCAGCCGCATGAGCCTGATCAGCGACATTCTCAATCGGAAGGCGGGTCCCGGGATTCGTCGGGTGATCGTCGCGATCGCCTTCGTCGGAATCCCCGTCAGTGTGTGGTGGTCCGCCTCGCCGATGATCAGCAACTTGCCGATGTCAGATGATATCCGCCGGTTGCTCATGCTGTCCGTGATGGGCACCCTCGCGTTCGGGTTGAGCGCGGGCGTGCTCGTCTGGCGAGACCTGGACCGCGAGCCCTAGAGACTTGAACCGCCAAGCGGACCGAGCATCGTCCTTCCAGCGGTTTCACAGGGTTCAGTGGAGGCGGGAGCTTGACGAGTCAAGTGACCAAGGACGATGGGACTTGTGGAGCCGGTGGGGCGTCGAGGCGACGGGAGCTTGGCGGATCACGTCTCTAAGCCAGTGCAACCGCGGGGCTCAGGGAGCGACGCATCGCATCCTTGTCGTTGATTTCGTCGCCGACGCGGCCGATCCGTGCACCGACTCCACGGAGCTTCCCGACCAGGTTCTCGTAGCCCCGATCGAGGTGGTAGATGCGGAGGACCTCGGTCAGGCCATCTGCCGCGAGCCCGGCCAGCACGAGGGCGGCGGAGGCACGCAGATCGGACGCCATGACCGCCGCCCCAGTGAGCTGGACCTGCCCATCCACCTGAGCCACGCTGCTGCTGTGATCGATGATCGCGCCCATGCGACGAAGCTCTGCTGCATGCATGAAGCGGTTCTCGAAGATGGTCTCTTCGATTCGGCTCTGCCCCTCTGCGAGGCAGGCGACGGTCATGAGCTGGGCCTGCATATCGGTCGGGAACCCGGGGTGTGGGCGCGTGGTGAATGCAAAGGCCTGGAGCGGCGTGGTCCGACGGCATCGAATCCAGTCTGGACCGGTGCTGACCTCGCAGCCGCTGTCACGCAGGACCTGAATCACCGCATCGAGCAGTGCCGGCTCAGTGTGGGTGACGGTGATGTCCCCTCCTGTGACCGCTGCGGCGCAGAGGTAGGTGCCGGTCTCGATGCGGTCGGGGAGGATCCGGTAGGGGCGACTGGCTGCCCAGAGTCTGGGGACACCTTCGATGGTCAGGGTGTCGGTCCCGATGCCCTCGATCTTTGCGCCGAGGGACACGAGGAAGTTGCACAGATCTACGACTTCGGGTTCCTGTGCAACATTTCGTAGAGTGCTGATGCCCCGGGCGAGCACCGCGGCCATCACCACGTTCTCGGTGCCGGTGACGGTGACGCAGTCGAAGCGGAAGTCCGCTCCGCGAAGATCCGGTGCGCGACCGAAGATGTATCCGTTGGCCAACTCGAACTGGCAGCCGAGGGCCTCGAGCCCCTTGAGGTGTTGGTCGATGGGGCGGGTTCCGATGGCACAACCACCGGGCAGAGACACCTTGGCTTCGCCGCAACGCGCGAGGAGGGGGCCGAGCACGAGCACGCTCGCCCGCATCTTCCGAACCACGTCATAGGGCGCCTCGTTGAAGGCAATACGAGTGGTGTCGACGCGGATGGAGTCACGCCCGATCAGGCTGGGACAGCCGATCCGCCCCAGCAGGGACAGGGTGGAGCTGGTGTCGGTGAGGGCGGGCACGTTGGTGAGCCGGTGCTCTCCGGGGGCGAGCAGGGTCGCGATCAAGATCGGCAGGGCGGCGTTCTTGGCCCCCGAAGCGCGAATATTTCCGTGCAGCGCGACGCCGCCTTCGATCACGATTTTTTCCATTTTCGGCTCCTGGGTCCTGGGGACAGGTGCAGGGGATGCACGGGGCGTGCCAGGTTCTGGGGGGGATGGGGAGGGGCCGGGACCGCAGGCCTCGACTGGGCGAAGGTATCCCGTAAAAGCGGCCGAGGCACTCGGGATCTGGGGAGTCGGCGTTGGCCGATCCCAATCAGGGGGTGTCGGATGGGTCGGGGCTCTCCGACCGTGGCGCGCGGGGGTCCAGTGCGGGGTTGTCCAGGGCCCAGCGCGTGCGGTTGACCATGCCCCGCAGGGCCTCGAGATGCCGGATGGAGAGCTGGGCTCGGGTGAGGGCGAGCCGAGCCGTCAGCTGGACCTTTGGACGGGGCGTGCTGCGAAAATACCCGACCCGGTCGAGCAGATCGACGATATCCGCCACGGCCGGCTCCAGGCGGGGGAGCTCTGCGGGAGCATCGTAGCGGTCGGCCTTGGACTTGGATGCGGTGGTGCTGCGCCCGCGGCTGCCCCCAAGGGTTCGGCCGCTGGCGGAGGCCCCGCGGTTGCGGGCTTCGGCGAAGAGCGTGTTGGCGATGAGCAGGACCGCTTGGCCGAGGTTCAGGCTGGCGTGCTCTGGGGTGGGGATCCGAACGATGGACTCACATCGACGGACATCTTCTGTGGACAGCCCGAAGTCTTCCCGGCCGAAGAGCAGCGCCCAGGTGCGGCCATCGTCGGCGATCTGAGTGGCCAGCTGGCTGGGCTCGATCACCGGCTGCCCCTGCTTGCGGTGGCGAGCGGTGGATGCCACGGCGACATGGCAGCCCTCTAGAGCCTGGTCGAGGTCCGCGACGATGCGTGCGGAGGCGAGGACATCAGAACAGCCCGGTGCCATCCAGCGCGCTTGCTCTGGATCGTATGTGGGCGGGTCCACCAAAACCAGGCGCGATAGACCCATATTCTTCATTGCCCGTGCCGCCGCCCCCACATTCCCGGGGTGCTGCGGCTGCACGAGCACGACGACGATGCGGTCGAGCAATCAGCCTCCGAAGAGGCCCTTGAACCACGCGATGATCCGCCCAAAGAAGCCAGGTTCGTCGACTGTGGCAGGGGGACTGGCGGGGGTGGGCGGGGGCGGGGGCGGTGCCGCACCGGAGGGTTGGGGCTTGCCGATGGGCATCGGTGCGTTCTCTTGCGCGGGCTTCCCGATGGACGGGGAGGCCGCGAGGCCGGACTTGGGCATGTTGAGAGAAGGGGGCGGCTTGGTTGGCGCCGGCGGATCTACCTTCTTCTTCTTCTTCTTCCGCGCGGGTCGCTTCGGGGCGTCGGGATCCTTTCCGAGCTTGAGGCGGGACTCCACCAGCTGGCCGGTGTCGATGTCGCGGGCGGTGAGGTTGAGGATACCTTCGGAGTCGATGTGGAAGGTGACCTCGATCTTGACCATGCCCTTGGGGGCCTCGCGCAGACCTGAGAACACGAAGGTTCCGAGGAGCTCGTTCTCGGCGACGAACTTGGACTCACCCTGGTAGATGCGCAGCATGATCGAGCGCTGGTTGTTCTTGCTGGTGGTGAGGGTGCGGGTCTTGTAGTCCGGCAGGGGCTGGTTCTTGGCGAACAGCACATGCATGGTGCCGTCGACCTTGTTGATGCCGATGGCCATCGGAAGCACATCGAGCAGCATCATGTCCTGGGGGCCCGCCTTGGAAGACAGGCTGTGGGCCATGATAGCAGCGCCGATTCCCACGGCCTCGTCCGGGTGCACCTTCTGGGAGGGTGGCTTCCCGATGAACTTCTCTAGCTTGCTGCGGACCAGGGGCATGCGGCTCTGTCCGCCCACGAGGAGCATCTCGTCGACCTGCTCGCGGGAGGTGCCGGCCTCCATGAGGATGCGCTCGCAGGTTGCGATGGAGCGGTCGATCAGGTCGGTGGTGAGCTCCTCGAGCTTGGAGCGATTGACCTCCATGTTGAGATCGAGGGGCTCGCCGTCGTCGTCATCGCAGATATGAGTGAGTGCGATGGTGGTGGTCTGCTCCTTGGAGAGACGGATCTTGGCGTGCTCTGAGGCCGCCCGGATGCGGGTGACCGCCTGGCGGTCGTAGGAGACATCGACTCCGGTGTCGTCCACGAAGGTCTGCAGCACCCACTGCATGAGCCGGTCATCGAAGTCGACGCCGCCGAGGAAGGTGTCTCCGCCGGTGGCGATGACCTCGAAGATCTTGTCCTTGATGTCGATGATCGAGATGTCGAAGGTGCCACCGCCGAGATCGTAGATCGCCACGCGCTGGTTGAGCGTGCGACCGAGGCCATAAGCGAGGGCTGCGGCAGTGGGCTCGTTGAGTACGCGAAGGACCTTGAGCCCAGCCAGCTTGCCGGCGGAGCGGACGGCTTGGCGCTGTCGGTCGTTGAAGTAGGCGGGAACGGTGATGACCGCCTGATCGACCTCGTCGTCCAAGGCGTCTTCGGCCTGATCTTTGATCCGGCGAAGGATGGCCGCGGAGATCTGCTCGAGGGTGAAGACCTGATCGGCGACCTTGATCAACACCTCTGAGGACTCGCCTTCGACGAGCTCGTAGGTGAAGACCTGCTGCATCTTCTCCATGGCATTGGAGCCGAATGAACGACCGATCAGACGCTTGGAGGCGGCGATGGTGTTCTGCGGATTGATCGCGGCTTGATCTTCGGCTTCCTTCCCTACGAGGCGGTTGCCCTTCTTGTCGATGGCGAACATCGACGGGATCGTGCGGGAGCCGTCCTTGTAGGTGATGACTCTCGGCTTGCCGTTATCGACGAATGCGGCACACGAATTCGTGGTGCCGAGGTCGATCCCGATAGCTCTACCCATGCTGCGGTGGCCTCGTTTGAAACGGTACGGTGTGGGCTGACTCCGCCCACGGTTGCCGTTCGATAGCACACCGAGGAAAGGCGGGTCAACGGATTGAAGGGTCCTGCCCGTCGGTTGAGCGCCGGGTTAGGGTAGCCGTCGGGACTTGCCTCGCCGCATCGGCGCATGGAGGGCTGTAAATGGCGAAGCGGAGATCTGGACTTGCAGCGCGGCTACGAGAAGCTGTTGAGCGCGAGGAAGGCAAGCGCACGGCGGGTGAGAAGGAGCGTTTGGCGGGTCTGGAGCGTGCTCGTCAGGCGCGGAGCGAACTATTCGAGGAGTTGGAACAGCTCGGCGAAGAGCTCGGGTTCGTGGGCGTTGCGCGCTCTACGGATCGCCTGCGCTTCAGTCGGGCCGACCGGTGGCTGGAGTTCATCGAAGATGGCGCGGGGGACGCGGTGGTCCTCGACTTCGAGGGGCGCTCCAAGGACTCGGTCAACCGTCTCTATCGCGAGGCGGCGCTCGAGGACCGGTGGGTGTGGGTTCGGTCTGGCCGTGGAAAAGAAGATCGCCTGCTGTTGTTCGATCAGGGGCTCGAGCTCCTCCTGGTGCACGCCCTCGACCTCCCGTCGCCGGACCGGGAGGTCCGAACAACGGAGGAGGTCGCCGCCGACTCCCCGGACGATTCAACAACCGTGAAGAGGCGGCTGTAGCGGAACCTACCGGTCGGAACTCATCGGCAGGGTGAGGCGAACCAGCTGGATGGCGCGGTCGGTGCCTTGCTCGATGAGGAACAACAGCGGGCCGACGCGAACGACCTCGCCGGGCTTGGGAATGCGGCCGGCTTGGTGCAGCACCAGCCCAGCGAGGGTCTCGTATTCGCCCTCGGGCAGGTCGTAGCCGATCACCGAGCTCACTTCATCGAGCTCGGTCCGGGCGGGAATTCGCCACTCTCGCTGGGAGAGGCGGCGAATGCCGGGCTCATCGGTGTCGCGCTCGTCGAGAATCTCTCCTACCATCTCCTCGAGCAGGTCCTCGAGGGTGACGATTCCCACCACTCCACCGTACTCGTTGACCAAGACCACCAGCTCCTCGTGGGTCGAGCGCATCTCCTCGAGCAGATCATCAGCGCGCTTGGACTCGGGTACGAATCGTACGGACTGGACGTGGTCGGCGATGATGTCGTCGCTCTTCGCATCGAAGAGGAGCTCGTGGTGGGTGACCAAGCCGGTGATATTGTCGACGCGTTCGTCGTACACGAGCAGGCGGGAGTGGCCGTACTTGAGCACCAGGGCTGCGGCCTCGGCGACGGTGGCATCGCGCGCGATGGCTCGGACCTCTATCAGCGGGGTCATGGCATCCTCGATGGCGGTCTCGCTCATCTCGAGCATGCGCATGATGATCTCGCGCTCATCGGGGTCGATGTCGCTTCCCTGATCCGCATCGAGCAGCATGACCAGCTCCTCGCGGGAGGGAGCCGCTGCATCGCCGACGACGCGCCTGAGCAGAGCGGCCCACACGCCGACGACCCACAGAAGAGGTGCGAAGAGTATCTGACATGCGCGCAGGGGGAAGGCGAGGACCGGTGCGAGGAAGTTCGAGTGGGACTGGTAGACGGTCTTGGGGACCGCCTCGCCGAAGAGCAGCGCGAATGGGGCGAAGAGCAGCGTCGCGATGAGCTCCGTGCCCCCGCCAGCGAGCACCAGCGCCGACGCCAGGGTGGCGCCGGAGATGAGGGATAGGTTGGTTCCGATGAGGCAGGTTCCCAGAACCTGATCCTCTCGCTCGAGCATCGAGAGGGCGAGGGCGGCCCCACGGGAGCCCTGGTTGGCTTGGTCTTGGAGTCGGGCGCGATTGGCGCTGACCAGGGCCATCTCAGACCCAGAGAAGAAACCTTGGAAGAGGACGAAGACTGCGATCAGCGCGATCCCGGTGAGGGTCCAGATCATGAGATCCCCCGCGGGCCGTTGAGGAGCTCGACCCGCACTTCCGAGATCCGACGGCCGTCCATCTCGGTGATCACGTAGCGGACGCCGTCTTCCAGAACGGACTCACCTTCGGCAGGAAGTCGGCCGAAGGTGTGGAACACGAATCCACCGAGGGTGTGGTAGTCGCCCTCCCCGATCTCGACTCCAGTGGTGTCGGTGAAGTCCTCGAGGTCGACGTTCGCTTTGCAGATGAATCGGTTTTCCCGAGGGCTGGCGATCTCGGAGTCATCGGTGTCGGGTTCGGCCTCGCCGAGTAGCTCGTTGACCAGATCGTCGAGGGTGACGAGTCCGACCAGAGTGCCGTGTTCGTCTACGACGAAGGCCATGTGGTATTTGCGGGCGATGAACTCGCTGAACATGTCGTCTGCGGGCTTGCTGGCCGGGACGAAGGTGGGCGGGAGGAGCAGCGGAAATAGCCACCGCGGCGATGATGTGCGCTCGTGATCGTCTCGGACGGCGAGCAGATCCTTGAGGAGCAACACCCCGATGATGTCGTCGGGACGCCGGTCGTAGACCGGAACGCGGGACATGCGGACCCCTCTGCAGCGCTCGATCAGGTCGTCCCAGCTGATCTCCACGGGGACCGAGAACAGGTCCGGCTTGGGGGTCATCAGCTTCTCGATGGGGGTGGCATCGAGATCGAAGACGTTCTCGATGATCTCGCGCTCGTTCTCGTCGAGGGCCCCGGTCGCTGCACCTCGGTCGACCAGAACCAACAGCTCCGCTTCTTCGAGCCCTTCGGTGATGGCGTGGGGATCGGCCCGGAGCAGGCGGGCCAGGACGATGACCAGGCGCTCGAAGAGCCAACGCCCTGGGGCTACCACGGTGGAGAACAGGGAGAGTGGGCCGGCGGCTGCGAGGGCCCAGCTTCGGTTGGCGCGAAACGCGACGTATTTCGGGGTGATCTCGGAGACGAGGACGAGGGCTGGCGTGAGCAGCACGACGTTCAGCCATGGCTGCTCGGGGAAGAATCGCATCACGAGCGCGGCGCTGGTGGCAGCAAGCGCGGTGTTGGTGAACTCGTTTCCCATCAGAATGGTGGTGAGGGTGGATGCGCGGCGCTCCATGAGCCGAGCCACGAGCTTCCCGAGGCGACCCCCGGCCTCCATCCTCTGTCGGTCGATCGCCTGGAGGCTGAACAACGCGGTCTCCGTGCCGCTGAAGTAGAACGAACAGCTGAACAGGAAGACCATCACCAGCAGCGTGGGAATCAGCGGTGCGTTGGGGTCGAGGGCGATTCCTCCGGTAGCGATCACGAGGCCTCTCCGAAGTGATCGAAGAGAGGGCCGGGCCAGTCCTCACCGACCAGCTGGACCGAGGTCTCTGCCGTGATCGCGCCGATGTCGGTGAGCGAGATGCCGTGGTCGTGCGCCAGCGCCATGACCTGGGTGGAGTGGACCGGTGCGGTAGTGAACAGGAGCTGGAAGTCGTCGCCTCCGCGCACTCGGTGAGCCAAAGAATCGACGCCGGGGATGGCCTGCGGGTGGACTGCTGCGCCCACACTGGATGCTCGGCACAGGTGAAGAAGATCGACGGCGAGGCCATCGGAGAGGTCTGTGGCGGCTGTCGCCAGCCCATGCTCCGCGAGAGAAAGGGCGAATTCGACCGGTGGATCGGGGCGGCGAAGTGCGGCGAGAGCCCCTGCCGAGGGAGTGGGGCTGGACCAACCCACACCCGCGAACCCCAGCTTCCCGGTCACCCAGATCCGGTCGCCGACCCGAGCCCCCCCGCGGACCATCGGCTTGCTTACACAGGGCCCGCCCAGGGTCGTGGTGGCGATCCGTGCACCCGAGCAGCGGGTCGTGTCGCCCCCGATGAGCGTGAGCTTCCAGCGTTGGGTTGCTTCGGCGAGCCCACGAGCGAATCCGTCGACGAATGCGGAGTCGCCGTGGGGGAGTACGGAGAGCCCGACCAGGAGGTACCGGGGACGGGCACCCATCGCAGCCAGGTCGCTGACGGACACCGCGACCGCTTTGAATCCGACGTCTTCGGGCGACAGGCGCTCGTTGAAGTGCACCCCCTCGACGAGGGTGTCGAGGGTCCATGCCATTCCCCCCGGGAGAACCGCAGCATCATCGCCGGGACCGACAGGCAGAGCCTCACCACAGCCGCCGGATCGCGTCGCGTCCAGCAGCCGAGCGATGATTCGCTGTTCGGGGTCGATGTCCTCTTGTGGAGGGGGTTCCAGTTGGGGGCTCCGAGGAAGATCTCGATCGTAGCAGATTCGGCAGAGAGTGAGGTAGGCCTACTCGGGCGGCTCGATATCGACGGGGATGATGTCGTCGCGGTCGATGGACAAGATGCGGATGCGGGACTGTACCCGGCGTCGTTCGGAGTCGAACCCGGTGGCGCCGGTGGGGGCCCCATCGATCTCGACCGCGTCGAGGGACTTGCGGAGCTCATCCCGTGTGGAGAGCGGGGAGCGGGTGGCTGCGCCCAACACCCTCGCCGCGTCCGCTGCGATGGCCTCGATAGAGCCCGGCGAGCGGCCCAGCGCGGCCTTGTAGGTGAGCACGAAGTCGTCGGAATCGGTCGTAAAGAAGGCGTCGGTGAACCGGCTGCCACGCACATACTCGCCACCGGCCGCCACCAGCTCGTGGTTGTTCCAGCCGCTGAGTCCGAGCAGGGGAATGAGATCGTCGTCCCGTCGTGGCCGGAACTCGCCGATCGGGAACTCCTCGTAGGCGAGGGCGGCCGCTGCGATTGGGATCTTGCGGGCGTTGTCCGGGAGGAATAGCCCGTCGAAGTCGATGGTGGGGGGGAGCACGACGCTGTCGGGGTTCCCGCCCTTCTCCTCCGCTTCCTCCTTGAGCTTGTTCAGCTCCCACTTCCGGTTCTCGACGTCCTTCCTACCGAGCTCGACGGCGAAGTCCATCAACGCCGACGCCTTGGGATCGTAGAGCGTCTCCACCGTGATGGCGCCGCCCTTGGCTTCGACCGCCTCGCGGAACTCCGCTGCGGCTCGCTTGCCGTAGTTGGTATCCGGAGCGAAGATCGCGAACGCCTTCATCTGCTCCTGGTCCATGACGAAGTCGACCAGCGCATCGGCCTGGTCGCCGATGGAGGGAACGCCCTGGAAGACCCAGGGATGCTCATCGGATTCGTTGGCCTGGGAGAGGTTCACCAAGGGAACCTCCAGAGCGGCGGCGGCTTCGACGACCGGCTCGCTCGCATCGGAGAGCAGGGGACCGGCGACTCCGATCACACCGTCTTCGAGTACCGCCCGCTCGAGGGCTGCGACCGCTCCCTCGGGGGTGGCCTCGGTGTCCATGAACACGAGCTTGCGCGTGCCGCCGCCCGCCTTGTAGCCGAACTCGAAGGCCTGCTGGACCTGTCGACCGACGGCCTCGTACTTGCCGCTCATGGGCAGCAGCACAGCGATCTTGTCCGGGTTGATGATGGAGGAGGCCTCGGCTCTCTTGACCATGTATTCGGCGGAGAGCCTGCCAAATGAGTCGGGCTCGGCCTCCTCGATGGCCTTGCGCCCGAGCTCTGCGGCGCGGGCCCTGTCGCCTTTCTCGAGGGCAGCGCGAGCCCGGTCGAGCATGCCTCCTTGTGCGGCGGGCCCGGTCTCAACCGTGTCTCCGGCGGCGAGGCTGGCCAAGGAGCTACGGACCCGTTCGCTCACCGATGGGTCGGAGGAGGCATAGGAAAGAGCACGCTTGGAGTACTGGTTGACCTTGCTGGCCTCGCTGCGCTGGGTTGCATCGACGGCCAAGAGCAGGAACCGGTCGGCATTCTGGCTATCGATCACGTCCTTCTCGCCGATGCGGCGCAGGTCGGACACCGCGGTAGCGTCGAGGCCGTTGTGGGCTTCGAGCAGGACAAGCCCGAGCCGGGCGGCATCTGCCCAGGGTCCGTCGGGTTGGGCGTTGAGGGCCTGCTCGAACCAGCTCTTCGCGAGGTCGTCATCGCCCGCGAGGCGCCGCTGTTCTCCGGCATGGACGGATATCACGGGGAGGTCTTTGGGCCTTGGTCCTTCGGATAGGGACGCTTCGAGCAGGGTAATGGCCTTGCTCCGATCGGTTGTGGCGAATGCCAGAGCATCCTCGACCACATCGGGGGTTGGGGTGCGCCTTCCGGCATGGGAGGGGCTGAGGAGCAGGCTCAACAACAGGGGGATCATTCGCTACGGGCCTCGACGGCACGGTCGAAGGCCGCGCGCTGGGGGTGCACTTCCGGAGGAAGAGAGTTGGCCAGAGCCTGGATGGCCTGGCGTTGGAGCTCGTCGATATCTGTGGGGAGCTCGAGGACCACCTGAAGGTGGAGATCTCCACGACCCGAACGCCCGACCCTGGGCAGGCCTCTGCCGCCGAGGCGGAGCACCTTTCCGGGCTCGGATCGCGGCGGGATGCGGATCGTGGTGGTGCCGTCCAGGGTGGGAACCGAGACGTCGGTGCCGAGGGCAAGCTCGTCGAAAGTCAGGGGAAGATCGACCAGGATGTCCTCGCCTCTCCGCCGGAAGAGCGCGTGCTCCGCAACGCTGACGATGACGAACAGATCGCCGGCGGGGCCATCGCCTCGGGAGACATCTCCCTTGTGGGCGAGCTTGAGCTTCTGACCCGCGGCGACTCCGGGCGGGACCTTCACCACGAGGGTGTCGTCGATGGTGACCCGCCCGTCTCCGCGGCAGCTCGAGCAGGCGGACTCCGATGTGAAGCCGCGCCCGTCGCAGTGGTAGCAGGCGCTTCGGAACAAGCGGGTGCCCTTGGCTCTGCCCGAACCCCCGCACACCTTGCAGTCCTGACGGGCCTCGGGGACGGCTCCAACCCCACCACACGGGGCGCAGAGCACCCGTCTGGGGACCACGATGGACTTGTCGACTCCCGTGGCGACCTCCTCGAGGGTCAAACTCACGGTGTAGCGAAGATCGTCCCCGCGGACGTTGGTCTTGCGTCGGAACAGACCGCCGAACACGGACGTGACGACCTCGTTCACGTCTTCGGGGCGCGGTGGACGGCCGTCCTCGCGGTACAGCGGGCCGAGGCGGTCGTAGCGTTTTCGTTGCTCGGGGTCGGACAGGGTCCGGTAGGCTTCCGTGATGTCCTTGAAGCGCTGGGCAGCCTGCTCATCGTCCGGGTTCTTGTCGGGGTGCCAGCGCCGTGCGAGGGCCCGGTAGGCTTTCTTGATCGCGTCGGGGCTCGCGTTTCGGGCGATTCCCAGAACATTGTAGAAGTCGCGTGTTGCCACGGGGTCTCCTGAAGGACGGTGTGCGGACTAACCGGTTGTGGGAACCCTAAGCCCTGTCGCCAAGGCGCGGACCACCGCATCCGCGACGAAGAACCCTTCGTCTGTGAGCGCCAAGCGTCCAGAACAATCCGTGATCAGGCCTGCTCTGACGAGCTGATCGATGGATCGTTGGTCCAGCTGGGCGGGGGCTAGCTCCCTGGGAGCGATGCCCGAGCTTCCTCGCATCGAGCTCACGAGAAAGTCCGTAGCCCGCTGGATTGGATCGGGAGACTCGATCTGGGGAGGGGTCTGTTGGAGCCATCCGGGCCAGGATGAGTTGCACCATCGGCGCCCGTCCGGTGCGAAGCCGTGGGCGGAAGGGCCCAGGCCCATATAGGGGTGGCCGGTCCAGTAGAGCTGGTTGTGTGCGGAGCGGTGTCCGGGGCGGGCAAAGTTGCTGACCTCGTAGCGATCGAGCCCGGCCTCGGCGAGGCGCTCGACGATGCGGGCGTACATCCACCGCCAGGTCTCGTCGTCGGGGACCGGGAGGCGCCGCCGGGCATCGAGGCGCCCGAATCCCGTATCGGGCTCGATGGTCAGGCCATAGATCGAGACATGGGGAGGCTCGTAGGCCAGGAGCGCGTCGAGGTCTCGCTCGAGCTCGTCTGCGGTCTGGCCGGGGAGGGCGAAGATGAGATCGGCGGACCAGCTCCGGAGACCTGCGGAGGCGACTTTGGCCAGGGCTGCGTGGCCATCGTGGTGGTCGCGTCCGACGACCCGACGGAGCCTGGGCTGGAGGGTCTGGACCCCGAGGGAGATGCGATCGAAGCCCGCGGACACGGCATCTTCGAGCCAACCTTCACCGATATCCTCAGGGTTTGCTTCAACGGTGACCGGGGGGCTGCCGAACTCCTCATGGAGTGTCTGAAGGGTGTGGACCGAGACTCGGGAGGGCGTGCCTCCGCCGAAGTAGAGGGTGGACGGCGGACCTGAGAAGGAGGGTCTCCACCGATCCCAGTCCGCCCTCACTCCGTCTGCCCAGCGCTCTTCGGCTGGGTTCTCATCGCCGGTGAGGATCTCGAAGGCGCAGTAGGGGCAGCGGGTGCGGCACCATGGGACGTGGATATACGCCCCCCAGCTCCTGTTCACGGGGTGGTACGGGGGCGGACCACGACGGTGAAGGGCGCCGGAAGGGAGGCAAGAGCGTCGCGGATGGCGGGGGCGTCGGCGGAGAGGAGATCGGCGCGGTAGGACTCGATGGTAGCGGAGCGTCCATAGACCGCTGAGAGTCCGAGGTGCATCGCGCGGGTGCTCGAGCGCTGCTGTCCCATGGCGAACTGGCCGAGCATCATCGCCCGAGTGCGCTTCAGCTCTTCGGGGGTGGGCCCCTGGGAGCAGAGCAGATCGAGCTCGTGCTGCAGGCCCCGGCGAGCCGCATGAATCCGCTGGGGATCGGTGGCGAGCCCCACGGAGAACAGGCCCCCGTCGAGGCCTTCCCACACCCGCGACCACACTGAATAGGCGAGGGAGTCCCGCTCTCGCAGGCTCATGAACAGCCGCCCGGATTGAGCGGAGAGGATGGCGGAGGCCACGCGCATCGCTGCGTCGCGCCCGCTACCTATGGGGGCGGTTCGGGTCGCGATGGAGACCGCGGCCTGCTCGCGACCCGCGGACAGCATGCTCTTGCCGGAGGGCATGGCGGCGGGTTCGGGGCGAGGGGGGAGCGGCGACCCAGCGGGTAGCTCCGCGAGGAGCGGGGCGAGTGCGGTGAGGGCGGCCTGGCGATCGACATCTCCGGCGACGGCGACCTGAAGCTGATCGCGGCTGAATCGCGATTCGTGGAAGGCGCGGATATTGCGCGGCGTGATTCGGCGGAGCGAGCTGCGGGTGAGCGCCCAGGCCCAGGGGTGTCCCTTCCAAGTCTGGTTCCAGACACGCCGGGAGAGCACCTCCTCGGGGCGGTCGAGCAAGGTGTCCAGGTCGAGCCGGGCCTCGGACTTGAGGCGATCGAGCTCTGTGCGATCGAAGCGCGGCTCGATGAGCATCGTCCGGACGATCTGCATGGCCGGAACGAGGTTGATCGCGGGGACGGTGAGCTGGATGCCCAGCGTGTTCCGGCCCGCTATCGCTCCCACAGAAGCGGAGAGGGCGTCCAGAGCCCGTGCGAGCCCCGTGTTGTCGAGCTCTCCGGCGCCGGTGGTGAGCAAGGAGGCCCACATCCCAACGAGGCCCGCGCGCTCGCGCGTCTCGAGCAGCCGACCCCCAGGCACCGTGAGGTAGACCGAGGCGAGCGGGCCCTGGACCTTCCACCCGTCATCCGGCCCAGAGAAGCGGACCTCGACCCCGCTCAGGTCGGGCTCGTCGACGACCGCCGTGGCGAGGGTCTGGCCAGTCGCGTCCGGATCGAGGAGGGTGATCACGGGATCGGGGAGCGAGCGCGCCACGCTCTGGACCTGCTCTGCGTGGACCGAGGAGACCTGTGAGCGCCACACCTCTCGGGCTGCGAGGGTGCCGTGCCTGCCCATATACCAGACGAGATCGTGGGCGATGCTGTCGACGGTCTCGATGCCATAGAGCAGATCGGCGAGCACATTGCGCCGGGCCCGGCCGACCTCTACCGAGGAGAGCCGGCCGTGCTTGGTGGACTCGAGGAGCTGCAGCGTGGCGGCGATGGCTTCGTCGGTCTTGCCCGGAAGCGGTGCGAGCCCGATCTCCAGAGACCCTGTCGTGCGGCGGTTGTAGGAGCTGCACCAGACATCGGCGACCAGCCCGCGGGCCATGCGGAGCTCGCTCTGGAGCAGAGAGGCGCGGCCGGAGCCCAAGGCGTTGGCCAGGACCTCCAGGGGCGCGTTGTCCGGATGCCCCTCACCGGGGATGGTGAAGGCGATGGAGACGAGGGGAGTGTCGAAGTCGCGCTCCACCCGATGGACCCCGGTCTTGGCCGGGATCAGCGGTGGCACAGCCTGGCGTGGCGGGCCGCTGGGGGCGATGGCGCAGTGGGTGGCCGCGGCCTCCTGCACGTCCGCCTCGGTCATGGGCCCGACCACCCCGAGGATGCAGCGATTGGCGGTGTAGTGCCGGCGCCAGAACGCGAACAGCGCGTCGCGGGAGATCCCGTTGACGCTCTGTGCGGTGCCAAGCACGGGTCTTCCGTAGGGATGATCGGGGTAGAGCCGCGCGGTGGTGCGGTCGTCGACCACGGACTCGGGGTCCTCGTCGTAGCCGCGGATCTCTTCGAGCACGACGGGTCTCTCGCGTTCGAGCTCGATGGGATCGAGGGTGCTATTCCACGCCATATCCGCGAGGACCTCGAGGGCGGCCTCCCAGTGATCGGCGAGAACCGTGGCGTGCAGCACGGTCTGATCCCAGGTCGTGTAGGCGTTGAGGTCGCCGCCCATGGCCTCGATCTGGGCGGCACAGACACCGACGCCGCGGGTGGGGGTGCCCTTGAAGAGCATATGCTCCAGCAGGTGGGCGGCTCCAGCTTCCTGTTCGGTCTCGTCGACCGTTCCGACATCGAACCAGAGGTAGATCGAGGCGAGCGCTCCCGGATGGGAGTGGTGCACGATGCGCATGCCTATCCCCCGATCTTACGAGCCAGATTCTCCGGGCAGTCCGAGCGGGTGTGGACCTCGTACCAGCCGACCTCGTCGGCCCAGTATTCGCCCTCGAAGGGCCACACCTGGTAGCCCTTCTTGCTCTTCTTGAGGTTGCGTAGCTTGCCGATGCGGTCCGCCTTCACGTCCTGGAGGACGCCGGTTGCCGCGGCCTGCTCGTACAGGCGGGACTCGAGCTGGAGGATGTCGATGCGAGCGAGCTCGAGATCGGTGAGCATCTGGGAGAGCTCGTCTCGCTGGGTCTGGAGGCGGCTCAGGATCCGGGCGCCTTCGACCTGAACGATGGCGTCTGCACGGCTGTCCAGCCAGGCCCCGACCTTGTCCGCGTGCTTGCCGATCGACTCGAGCTCATCGGCCTCTGCGCGGTAGTGCGCCACAGCCTGGCGGGACTCGGCGATGCGGTCTTCGGTGCGGTACTTGCGCAGCAGGATGCCGGGCGTGCTCCAGCCGCTCTGGTCGAGGTAGTGGCCCAGATCGGTGTAGGCGGCCTCTTCGTCCATGCCAGACAGCGCAGCGTCGAGCTTCTCCTGGATGGGGGTGTAGCGCTCCTGGAAGCGGTTCATCTCCTCTACTGCGGTGCCGAACTTGCACATCATGAACAGGGCCTGGGCCCGCAACATATCGGCCTCGGGGTACCACAGGTCTTCGAGGAAGGGGCTGCTGTGGGAGAGCAGCAGGCCGATGGTCCCGGGCATATTTGCGCCGCGGAAGTTGGCCCAAGCCTGCTCGAAATGAGCCTCTGCCCAATACTCCGAGCTGCGCGGGATCTGCTTGTAGTGGTAGATGGACTGGCCCCAGTTGTCCGTCGCGTAGTAGACCCGGGCCAGGTTCATCACGATCTTCTGATCGAATCGCTCGCCCTTGTGCTTGGAGACCCCCAGGGCGCGGGCGGTCTGCAGGGGGACCAGGGCCGCTTCGTTCTTGCCCTGATTGGCCAAGACCACGGCCCGCAGGGCTTCGGCGTCTGCGAAGTCCGGGGACTCGCCATCGACCTTCTTCAGCCAGTGGATGGAGGGGCCGAGGTTGTCCCGGCGGAGCTGATCTCGGGCGACCACATAGGCCACATGGGAGCGGGCATCGCCATCCTTGATGGACAGGCTGTCGTGGGCCGCGAGAGGCCCGGCCACCACGGCCGCATCGCCCACCTCGTCTGCGAGCTCGATGGCTTGGACGGCTGCGTCTGGCGGGGTGTCTGTGGACTCGAAGGCGTGGCTCCACGCGATGATTGCGGCCCCTTCGAGGCCCTCGTCGGCGAAGACCTGCCCCAGCTTCGACCACGCCAGGGGGTGGTCCGTGGCCAGGGACTCGTCATCGAGGACCGCGAACAGGGCGTCGAGCTTGGGCTCGGTCGCCGTGGCGGAGTCGAAGTCGTCGAAGCTGCCCGCGAAGGCCAGCGAGAGGAGCGCGATCACGGGCGGTCCTCGCGCTTGGAGAAGAAGCTGAGACCGACGGTGACGCCGGCGTTCTGCTTGATGGCCCAGGAGTCGGTGAGGGCGCGGCGCTCCAGCAGCACGTCGTCGCGGAGCTCGACCCGCAGGGCGGTGTTCTCGCCGATGAAGAACCGGGTGCCCAGCCCTGGAGAGAGCGTGGGGGCGACGGCATAGGAGCCATCGGGCACGATGGAGCGCTCCAGAGAGACGCCTCCGCGGCCGGCGAAGTACACATCGAAGTGGACCACCCGGGCGCCGTTGAGGTTCATCTTGGCGTAGATGGGGGCGGCCTGGAAGCCGACCAAGGCGCTGCCGAGGTAGCGATAGGCAAAGGGGATCACCCCATAGGTGGGGCTTCCGAGGGTGCGACTGGTGCCGTTCTGCAGCCCGTAGCCCCCGCCGATCTGGGCGCCGATCGAGAACCGGTCCGACTGATGCAGATCGACGCTGAGCTGGAGATTGGGCGTGACCAGGAAGGCGTCGAAGGGCATCACCCCGAGGTGCACGCCGATCTCGGTGCGGCCTTCCTTGGGGTACAGGGTCTTCTGGACGACGTTGATGTCGTCATTGCTGAGACTCCCCAGTTCGAGGGTCTCCTGGGCGGATGCCGTGGACAGGGCCGCGGCCATCAGGGTCGTGAGCATGGGCTCCTCGAAGGGGTCAGAAGGGCAGCTCGCGCGGGTTGCCGTCCTGGGGTTTGTAGTAGACGGTCACATCCTCGCCGGTCTCCGGGATCGCGGAGCCGTGGAGGAGGACGGTGTTGGTGCGGATCTCGTAGCTCCAGCCATCGCTGTAGATGGGGACGCCGGCGTCGGAGAAACCCTCCAGCTCGGCTTCTTTGATGACCCCTCCATCCGAGGTGTAGACCGCGATGGTGCCGTCCTGGGGCAGGGTCTGGAGGCGGAAGTTGCGGTTGAGGTTGCGCAACAGCTCGCCCAGCTCGCCGAGCGCCTGGTTGAAGTTGCGCGGGGCACAGCCGTTGGCTTCGTCGGTGATGGGGATGTACAGCCCGTTGGTGGACTCGACGAAGTAGTTGAGCCGCAGGGTTCCCCAGTCGCTGGCACCGGTGCGGCAGGGGAAGTTGCCGCCGGGCTCGCGGTAGGGGCCGATCACGGTGAACACCATGCGCTTGTTGAACTGGGCGAACAGGTTCTCGTACAGGACGGGCGGGTCGTCATTGTTGAGGATGCGTCGGCTGTCGTCGCCCTCGTCGGTGACGATGACCGGGATGAAGGTGGAGTTGTCGCGGAGGAAGCCACGATTGCTCTCGACATCCGCCTGGCGGAAGTCGGTGATCTCGTCGAAGCAGGCGGCGGGGGGATTGGGGACCGACCGGCACATGGTCATGAAGATGGCCTCGATGGGCTCCTCGATGGGGTTGCCACAGTTCCCGGTCCACGAGCCGTCGCACTCACAATCGAGCCAGGTGGAGGTGACGTTATTGCCGAGGGGATCGCCGCACTGGCCGCCCGCAGGGGGGGCTTCGGAGAAGCAGGTGGCCTCGCAGAGCACGTTGCGGGCGAAGCTATTGGGCACGTCATCGTCGAGGCGGGTGATGCGTCCGCTGCCGTAGAGCACCCCTGGACCAGCGTCGACGTCGGTAGAGGTGACGCCGAGCTGGTAGTTGATGAAGCTGTTCGGGTCGCCGGTGAAGGCGGCGTAGTTGTCCACCGCATCCGAGAGATCTTCCGTAGGGAAGTCCGCCTGCTGGGTGGCGAGGTCTGCGACGAAGCCCGCGAAGCTGGTGGCCAGGGCCTCGGACTCTTCCTGCATGGAGTCGGAGTTGTCGACCACGAACAGGATGTCTGCCTTGGTGGAGAACTGCTCCTGTTGGAAGCCCACGAACTGGAACAGGTCGTACTGGTTGCAGCCAGCGAGGAAGAGCGGTGCCAGGGCGGGAAGGAGTCGCTTCATGTCGGGGAGTCTATCCGGCATCCGGATGAGCGGCGACGGGTTGACGAGGGCCTTACCAAGTTGGGGGGCGATTGGGGCGCCGATTCGGGGCCCCTATACGGTCTGCTCCTATGCAGGGGCCCAGATGGTGGGTCGCGTCGCGCCGAGCATCATCGACAAGACCATGAAGTACGGGCCAGAGCAGCGGAGGCCATTCATCGCCGGGGAAAGCCGGGACCACCGAGAATGAGAGGGGTTGATCCGATTTATCCGGCGATCTCGTGGAATTGGATTCCGTGGGATCCGGGATGGACGCGCTCTGCGGTTCGAGCTGAGGCCACGGTCGGGGCCCGGCGATCCGCAGGATCCATGATTTCCACGATGAGGGCCGGTCCCCCTGACTGAACGCGGATGCCAGTCGGCTCAACGTTCGGAGAGTCAAGTTGACCCGACCCGCTTCAGCTTTCTGCAAGTGGCGCACATTCATGCCCGCCTTTGCTGCGGCGGCTTCATGGGTCCACCCACGCTCACGAGGGAGCAATCGAAGACGGCGACCGACGTCGCGCTTCAAGGTCTCAAAGCTGTGATCTTCGTCCCTGCGGGCACCTTGACCGTGCCCTCGGTACTATGCCACCCCACATGGGCCGTAGTTAAATTGAGCAGGAAGGGGATAGATAATGAAGCACGCGTGGCTTGTATTTGGTGGGTTGGTGGCCGCCCCCGGGCGGAGTGGGTGCTGCCCAGGCTATTTCTTCGTCGGATGTGCTGGCTCCGGCGTCGTCTCTACGCGCGCTCAACGTCCAAGGCATGGCGCCTGAGCATGAAGCGAGCGTGCGTGCCGCTCATCGCGATGTGGCCGTCTGGCTTGAACGCCTGCTGGATGGACTCAGCCCGTGGGTGAAGGACCCTACCTTCGAGGTGAAATACGTGAACCGGATGGTCATCGTACGGTGTACGCCAAAGCCCCTGTGAACTTCGACACGGTTCGAGTCCAACTCCCTGGATCTGATGCTCCAGCCGATGGCTTGATCGCTACACGCCACTTTCGGATTCTGTCGGAGTTCGCTCATGCCTATCGATCGGCCTTGGTTCAGTCCGATCTGATCACGTCGCCCGTCTCGGAGGCACTTTTGGGGGCGTCTCTGGCCTGTGGGATGATTCGTGATTCGGACGCGACGATGTTGGCAGTGACAGCGAGCCACGTGGGTGGCGGTCGGACGTCACTATCAAGATATCTTATGGTTTTTCGCGGAAGAGAAGGCGTTACTGTTCCGGTGCGAAGCGGCTCTTCGGTGTGGCGTTTTGACCCTCCAGAACGGGTCGACGGTAGCCCAGCACCTTCGGCTGCGCTGCATGCTGTGATGGGCTGGGGGGGCCAGTAGTTGCTGTTGCCTGACTCTGTCCATCCGCAGATGAGCTGAAACTCCGAACAACCTCGGGGGGCGCAATCCCTCATAGCCTCGCCCGGGAGGTGATTGGGGGTGGAGGCCGTCTCCGGTTGTACACCTGGGGCTGAATGACATGATGGAGCGGCTGCTCTACACGGGAGCGCTGCAGATCTCGGAGGGGCTCGAGGACCAGACTCAAACCTTCAGGGCGATGGACCATCGCGACTGGCCAACCTCGGTGATGTCGACCTGGACTGGGCTTGGTGGGGTCGTTGAAAGAGAACAACTGCCCGCGCGCGAGAGCTCGTGTGTACATCGCCAGAGCCTGCTGTCGTTCCTTCCTGGTGGTGCGGGTGATGAGGGCGCTGGGAGCTTCGGTCTTGGAGAGGGCGGCTCGTAGCTCGGTGGAGTGGACCGTGGGCCGAGGTCGGTGTCCAAGGACCCCGCCCCGTGCAGGGCGAACAGGACCTCGCGGACTTCGTCCAGGCTGAGGCTGAGCGGAGCGGGAGCACAGCTCTCGGCCAGCCAGAACCCGCCGCCGGGACCGGAGACGCCTTCGACTGCGTAGCCCTCCTTCCGGAGGCGCTCGATGTCGCGGTAGACGGTGCGAAGGCTGACCCCCATCGCGGCGGCCAGCTCGGCGGCGGAGTGGCGGTGCCGGGCGAGGAAGAACAACAGAGCGGAGAGTCGACGGTGGAGATGCATACCTCTCTGTACCGAGGTGGGCGGACAGATTTTGTCCGCCTCCGAGAAATGATCACGAGCCTCGATTTGTTGGGCCTATGGAATCGCTGTCGGCGAGTGTCAGGGATTTCATAGGCGCCGGTGAAGTCGGTATGGGGATCGCTTGAGCGTCGCGCCCCACTGCCCGAAGACCGAGACGTGTGGCATGGCCAGAGAGGCTCTCGATCATCACGCCCACCTCGGGGTGCCATCGCGGAGGAGGACAGCGATCATGAAGTCACCGCGAAGCAACACCGCCACCGAGCAGCAGGCAGCCATCCGACGAGCCCTGGAGATCGGGCCAGGCGCAGCCAGCCGAGAGCTCGGCATCCCATCCGGAACCCTGGAGCCGCAGCCCACCGTCGACGAGGAGCCCTCCCCGACCCAGGATGTGGAGCCCACCCCCGAGGCTCCACCGACAGCGGAGACGCCGTCCAAACGCCGTGTCGCTCGGCTCTACACACCCTCGGAGAAGGCCCGCGCACTCGAGCGCGCAGCCGAAGTCGGCGTCACCGCCGCGAGCAGGGAGCTCGGGGTGACCCGCTTCTCGATCTACGCAGGCCTTGCGCGGCCGTACCGGTGGCTGGGATGCACTCGATGCCGCCTACCAGAGCGGGTTGTTGTCGACGGAGCAGGTCCTGCATCCCGACAAATCGCTGTCGGGGAGCTGGGACGGTCCGACCTGGATCGACCTCGAGCGGCTCGCTCCCCCGAAGGGATGGGAGGTCGTCACCACCGACACCCACGGCGAGGCGAATGCTTGGAGCATCGCGGAGGGGTTGGACGGGAACCGCTACCGCTTGTTCGCTCGGGGAGAGGACCTGGCATTGAGCTGGCGGTCTGAGGGGGACTCGGTAGCAGATGCTTCTGCTTTCGAAGCAGCAGCGTCAGCCTGGTTCACGGAGGGCGTGGTGGAGCGTCGAGGCCGGGCGGTCGTGGTGACGAATGGCTGGACGGCCAAAGAGCACAAGCGCGTGGTGAAGGCCACTTGGAAAGCGCACACCAGCGAGCCACGGGATGAGCGTGAGATGTGGGGGCCTGATGCCGGGTCTCCGATTCCCATCGCTACGGGGCGCTGAGATCGCGGAGGGTTCGGAGATCGAGATCGACCTACCACAACGAACCCAGGGAGAGATGAAAGCGCAGGGTCGGTTCCTCCCAGTCGTCGACCAATAAGGTGCGGGTGGCGGGCTTGGCGTACAGCGTGGCCGGGTTGGCGGCGAGGTCCATCTGGAGAGGGCCGACCGGAGTGTCGATCCGCATGCCCGCTCCCAGCCCATATCGGATGGCTGGGGCCTCGGAGAGCCCGCTGCTGGTGGCTTTTCCGGGGCCGAGCAGCCACACATTCCCCACATCTGCGAACAGCGCCGCGGCATACCCCTCCCAGGAGGGCATGCCCAGAGCGGGCAGGGGGAGGAGCAGCTCCATGATGGCGACCCCGCTGGTGTCTCCGCCGGTTGGAATCCATCGGGTGCGGTCCCCGCGTTCGGTGAGATCGAGGACCGGACCGATCCCTGCCGGCCAGTCGACATCGACGCGCTGCCCGCGGTTGCGCGGGCCGACGCTCTGGCGGGTGAAGCCGCGAAGTGACCCGGTACCGCCGAGTCGAAAGCGGTCCTCGAGGGGGATGATGGTGCCGCCGAGGGAGCGCGCATATCCGCCCTCGCCTGCGAGTCTCAGGGTGAGGCCGCCCACGGGGACGTAGCTGGAGAGTCGAAGCTCGGTCTTGAGGAAGCGGCTTCGGACCTCGGCGGGCTGCCAGGGCAGGCCTGGGGCAGCCTCGGCGATGAGGGAGATCAGCGCGCCACGGGTGGGCTGGACTGGATCGTCTCGCACATCGTGAAGCAGGACCGCCTGGAAGGACTCCGCGACCCGGCATGGGGAGCAGCGCTTGGGATCCGGGCCCGGATCGTTCACCAGTCCATACCAAGGCTCGCCGTCGAGGAGCGCGCGGCTGTCGACTTCCTGGAGCTGCCTGCGCTCGGCGCGGAGCGTGGTCTGGAGTGAGGTCGCCGGGCCCAGCGCGGTCTCGACCGTGAAGCCCGCACCGGTTCTCGCCATCCGCCAGGTCCGCAGCTGGCGCCTCTCCTGGAGCAGCAGGTCGATGACCACATCCTGCTGGCGCAACGGAAAGTGCGGAGCGGTGTAGGAGATGGCGGCTCGCCACGCGACATTGTCCCAGTCGGGGGTCCAGTCGGTGATGGAGTCCGAGGCATAGTCGACGCCGAGCTGGACATAGCCCTCGAGGCGGTGGCCGACCCCGAACAGGTTGCGTCGGGTGAGCCGGCCGAAGGTCCGCAGTCCTTGATCGGTGTTCAGACCGACGCCGGCCTCGGCTGCCCAGCGGGGCCGCTCGCGCACGGTGATCAGCAGATCTCGGGCCCGCTCATCACCGAGGAGCTGAGTCCCCACCGACCGGAAGATGCCCAGATCGTAGAGCCGGCGCCGGGCGGCCTCGATGGACTCCGAGGAGAGCGGCGCACCCAGGGTGAGCTCGACCTCGCGGCGGATGAGGCTGGGCCGGGCATAGCGCGAGCCCCGGGTGACGACCGAGCGGAGCAGCACCAGCGGACCCGGATCGACCTCGATGACCGAGTTGACCTCGGTTGGAGCGACGGCGTCATGCCGTACCCGCGCATCGACCTCGAGGTAGCCAGCGGCGCGGTGGCGGAGCACGGTCAGCCGGGCGATTCGCTCCAGTTCGAGGGGATCGAAGGGCTCGCCGGAGAGCGCGGAGAGCTGGTCGTCGAGGTCGGAGACCGACACCCCGTCCGCAGCGCCCGCGATTCCCGCCAGGCGCTGGGTCGTGATCGGCCCCTCGGTCACGGTGATCAGCGGGTGGATTCGCTTGGGCGCGGGGTTGCCGAGGACCGCCGCTGCGATGCCGATGAAGGGGCGCGTGAAGGCATTGCCCAACGGGGTGATCGCGACCGACGAGAGCTGCAGACGGGCGTCTTGATAGCCTCGGGTTCGGTACACATTCTGGATGCCGACAAGCCCCCCCTCGAGCTCCTCCTCGGTGAAGTAGTCCATGCGGATCACCTCGGGGCTGGCCTGGTCGGCTACCCGGACCAATGCGGCGTCGGTCAATGCCTCGTTCCCTTCGAAGTCGAGGGATTTTCGCGGGGGCTGGCCCCGCAGGCTGTGTCGCGCGCCCCGATCGATCTCGACCCGCAGGGTCTGGAGCGCGGCTGATCCGCCCCGGAGCTCCACCGCCGCCTCCGCCGCGTAGTAGCCCTCGGTCTGGAGATAGCGCTCCATCCGCTCGGGGGCTTCGTCGAGGAAGCCGCGGGTGAGCCGTAGGCGCTCGTCGATACCGAGCGCATCGCGGACCTTCTTGTTGGGCCTCCAGCGGAGCCCGACCACGGAGAGATCGAGGCGGGGCCCGGGTTCGATGGCCCAGGTCAGCGACACGCTCCCGTCTTCCTCACGGCTGACCGCCGGTGACACCCGGGCGCTGATCCACCCGCGTCGAGGAGTCAACAAACCCCCGGTGATACGGGCGATTCTCGAGCGAAGATCGAGCTGCGCGTCCGCGATGGCCTCTTGTGAGATGGGCTTGCCGATCCGCACGCCCGCTCCCTTGGCCCAGCGTCGAAGTGTCGCCTCGCCCACCTCGACGGGGATATCGCCGACGAAGCTCATCTCGGTGAGGATATTGGGCTGGCCTTCGGCGATGCGGATCCAGATCTCGTACTCATCGGGACCGATCTCGTCCGGATCCACCTCCACGATGGCGTTCACCCAGCCCTGGCGCTTGAGCCACTCGGTGACGCGCTGCTCCACAACGGGGCCATCCAGCTCGGGGTAGAAGACCTCTCCGGGGGTGATGGCCGCGGCCTCGAGGACCTTACGGGTGGGGAAGCTCCGGTTGCCCTGGACATGGACGCGGTCGACCCGTGGTGCGGGGAAGACCCGGTAGGTGAGCTGAACCGCCGGAATGGGCTCGCCCGACTCATCGTAGGAGAACCATGGGGTGAGTTCGGCCTCGACCGCCGAGAAGTCCCCCACGCGGAACAGCGTGGACAGGTCGATACGCACCAGCTGTGGATCGTAGCGGAGGTCCTGTGCCGCCCGCAGCAATGCCTCCAGGGACTCCTCGGGGAGCCCACCACGGGGGGCCTCCAGCACCACCCCCGCGATGGGGAGCCCGTTGGGGTCGAAGGGCTCGCCCTGTGCGAGCGCCAGGCTGGCGAGCAGCGCGATCAATCCATCTCCCAGCGCGCCGTGACATCGACCCCGTAGGCGCCACCGATTCGGAGAACACGGGCCCGTTGCAGGGTCGCGTACCAGCCGGCGATGCTCCACACACCGCCGACCCGCTTGTCGAATCGCACATAGTTGTCCTCGGGCCGGCCGAGGTTGAACTCCCAGGTCATGTCGATATCGCCGAGGTCTTCGAGCCGTTTTTCGACGACGAGGCGAGGCTCAGAGCTGTACTCGCCCCGGGCGTTCACTCCGGTCGTCACGTCGATTCGGTCGAAGAGGAGGTCGGGGACCTCTCCGAGCTCGCTGGCCTGGGTGCTGGCGAATAGGTCGGAGAGCAGCAGATCGGCGACCCCCTGGGCGACGGCGGAGGAGAGCTCTCCGGACTGCTCGAGGTCATCGGTGGTGACCCCAAACCAGAGCAGCGCGTTGACGTCTGCCTGGGGGAGAGCGGGGTCGCTACGGGTGGAGGTTCGCCAGTCCGAGAAGGGCCCGAAGATCTGGTAGTTGACCCGGTATCGCTGATTCCGGCTCAAGATATCGGTGATCAGATCGAAGTCCAGATCGGGGTCCCAGGTCCAGGGGTCGTTGTAGGTGATCTCCCCACGATCGACCTGGAATTTGCGGTCCTGGAGGATGGCGATCCCATCCTCGATCCGCACCCAGCCCACGAGTCCGGGACGGGTGGTGTCGCCGATGATGCGCAGATCGGCGCTGGCGGTGGCCTCGGCGACATTGTTCCGGAGGCGGATGCTGCGGTCTGCGACCATGGCGACATCGAGGGCGAACCAGGGCTCCTCGTTGTACAGAGCAGCGGGGTCGACCATGACCTCGCTTCGGTACTCCACCACCCAGTCCTCCCAGTCGATGCGGTCGCGGAAGACCATCTCGGAGACGTCGACATCGCCGTGGAGCAGCAGCGCGCCGGTCGGCCCATCGAAGCTCAGGCGGGCGTCGCCGATGGCCGGAGGCAGAGTGTCGACCCACTGGACCTGGGCGTCGTCGATCACCGCGTCGATATCGTAGCGATCGGGGATCCAGTCCACCGCATCGATATCCCCTGAGAGCACCAGGGAGCCACCACCGATCCCCCCACGGGCGTCGAGGATCTCGTAGCGGTCATCGGTGAGCTGCACCCGGGCGGTGACATCCTCGAAGGCGACCGGAACAGACGAATACCGGAGCAGCTCGGCGTCGATCTCGAGGTCGACGACGGTCTCGACATTCGGCTGGACTCCGGTGGCGACCAGATCGATCTGAGCCACCCCCTCGGCGCGCTCCAGGCCCGGAACGACGGCTCGGAGCAGATCCAGATCGAAGACCCCACGACCGTCGAGCTCCAGCTGGTCACCCCCCGTGGCCGAGAGCGCGAAGTCCGTGCGTCCCCCATGGAGGTCGAAGTTGGACACGGTGTAGAATCGCCCGTTCTGTTCGTACTTCCAGGGGGTCTGGTTGCCCAGGGAGTGGGTGCCCCAGGCGAGCTCGACCTCTCGGAGTTCTCCGTCCAGCTGGAAGGGCGCGGCGTCGTCTCCGAATGCCCCGCTGAGGTCGAGCTCTCCGGAGGCGATGGCGCGAATCGCCCCCCCGTCGGCGGCGATAGGGTGGAGGATATGTGCGGGGAAGGCGTCCAGGTCGGCGTGGACGGAGTAGGCCTGTTCCTCCCAGAGGTGCAGGGTGCCATCGGTTGCGACCGCTCCCCCCATCAGGCTTCCGCTGTGGGAGAGCACCCCATCGGTGGTCTCGAAGCGGAGCACGCTATCCTCGACCGCGTTGCCGGCATAGCGCACATCAGACATGCGGATCCGCCCGCGCGGGCTGGGGTCGAAGAGGGTGTGGCCGATGCGCATATCCAGGTCGACCTTGCCAGAGATCGGCAGGTCGTAGCCGGCGAGGCTGTCCAGGGTCTCCAGACTGAACCCATCTCCGAGCAGGTCCATATTCAGCGTCCAGTCCCGGCCGATGCTCCCACGGAGCACGATGCCTTCACGGCGCCCGTTGCGGAGGACCCGGAGGTCGTCGAGGGTGAACAGCCCGCCGTCCATATAGCCGTGGCCCTCTCCGACCTCGAAGGACTCTCCGAAGAGCCCGATATCGCTGAAAGAGAAGTGCCCCGCGCCGTCCATATCGAAGATCGGGCCGTCCAGTTCGAGCGTTCCCGACATGCTGCCGGTCATGCCGGGGAGGTCGAGAAAGACGCTGCTCACATCCTCGATTCGGCCGTTCCGCATCGCGATGTCGGCGTGCATGCTCATCGGGGGTTTGAAGTCGAAGACGAAGTCTCCACCGTACTCGGAGCGCCCCACTGTGGCGACGGCGCCCAATAGCTCGATGCTCTTGAGATCCGGGCTGCGGAAGTCCTCTACGACCAGGCGGTCTGCCCAGGGGAGGTCGAGCACGCTGAAGTCTGCGAGTTCCCCGCGTCCGACGAACTGGAGCTTGTTGAAGGGGCCCCACAGACGTCCCGAGACCTGTCCGCGACCCGAGAGCTCGACCCCCGAGAGGGGCTGGAAGTCCGAGAGGTCTGCGCCGAAGATATTGGCGTGGATGTCGAGGGGTCCGGTGGGCAGAAAGCCGATGTCGACGGTGGCGCTGGCTCGGGTGCGGGGGCCGTGGATCTGCTCGGCGTCGAAGACCAGGTGGGTCTTGTCGATGGACACATTGCCCCGCGCCCAGGCGGTCCCGATGTCGAGCATCAGCTCCACATCGGGATCGCGAATCGGCCGGTCTCCGACGCGCAGATCGGCGACCGCGAAGTCGAAGGTCCCGTCCAGGGCGAGGGGTTTGAGGGGGCCGCTCACGCGAACCTCGGCGTCTGCGAGCAGGTCGATCCAGGGAGTGGGAGCGGCGTCGAACATGGTGAGCATGTCGTGCAGGCTGACCTGGTCGCCGATGGCGCGGGCGTCGAGCAAGGTCTGGTTTACGGGGTCGATGAGCGCAGTCGCCCGGATCGTCCCGCCTCCCCAGGAGAGCACGGCGTCCTCGACCTCCACGCGGTTGCGTGTGGCGACCACGGCGGCGGTCACGTCGCCCACATCGTAGGTGAGCAGGCCGAACCGACCCGGCCGATCGATGCCGAGGTGGGTCCCGTACGCGTTGATCGAGAAGGACGGATTCTTCTGGGGGCCGCTCACCCCGATGTCGAGATCGACGAACCCATGGGTGGCCCAGGGCTCGGGGAGGGCGTCGGTGAAGGGCTCGAGCTGAAGCTCCCCGCTCAGCGTCACGTCGAGGTCGTCGGTGAGGGGAATGGAGGCCCGTCCGTCGAGGGAGAGGAGCGAAGTGTCGAGGCGGAGCTGGGGGAACTCGATGCGGTCGGGGCCCAAGCTGACGCTCGGAAAGGAGAGCGTGGAGATGTCGTGGATGCCCTTGTAGTGCAGCTCCAGGGTCCCCGTGAGGTCGTGCAGAGGCCCTTGGATCGGAGTGGAATGGAAGTCGGTGATCGACACCTCTCCATCCGGGAAGCGCAGGTGGAACTCTCCGTGTTGGATCTCGAGGCTGGAGAAGGGAAGGCGCTCGAGAGGCTTTCCTGGCGGGCTACCCGGAGGTTTTTGTCTGCGATTCCTGAACTCCTCGAGTCGGCCTTTTTCGTCGAGGGAGAGATGGATGGTGGGCCGCTGGAGGCGGATTCGACCGACCTGTAGGCCGCCTCCGGTGAGCACAAGAGGCACTCGAACCCGCTCGGCGGAGACGATGGTGTCGCCTGTGGTGCCGCTGAACAGATGGAAGCCATCGACCTCGATCCCCGGTGGAAGGAACTGGACGCGGACGTGTGTGATGGAGAGCTGCTCGCCCGTCTCGGCCTCGATAAGGGTCTCGGAGAGGTTGCGGGCGCGCTCCTGGAAGTCCTCGGAGTGGACCCAGCCGACCACCAGGGCGATCGCGCCCAGCACGAGGACCACGGCGAGCTGGAGCGTGGCCATGGTCAGGGCCCCGACACATCCCCTCTTTCGGCGCCGCTTTTTTGGGGCAGGCGCAGCTGTGTTGTCCTCCCCAGGTGTGGGAGTAGGAGTGGGATCGACATTGGCGGGTGGCTCTGCCATGGGGCTGGAGGTTGAACCCCGCGGCTGCGTGGTGCTGTCCCTCCCGTGCTCATATCGCGGCTTGCCGGGCCTGTTGGGGGTGTTAGGTCCAACAGGTCTGCGGGCGTAGCTCAGTTGGTAGAGTACAAGCTTCCCAAGCTTGGCGTCGCGAGTTCGAATCTCGTCGCCCGCTCTTCGAAACCCACAATGGCCGCCAGCTCCTGTGTGAGCTGGTGGCCATTTGGTTGAGGAGCCTATGAATCTCGCGGCGATCGATCTCGGCAGCAACAGCGTGCTGCTCACCGTGGTGGGTCGGGGGGGCGAGGTGTTGCACGATGAGTGCCGGGTGGTCGGACTCGGTCGGGGGCTGGGGGATGGTGGCGCCTTCGCCGAGGACCGCATGGAAGCCGCGATGAGCGCGCTCGTGTCCTATGCGGCTGTGGCGTCCCGGCTCGGCGTCGAGCCCGGTACGGTGCGGGCGGTCACGACCTCCTCAGCGCGGAGGGCAGACAATGCGGCGTCCTTCTTCGAGCGGGTTCGGGTACGGACGGGCTTGGTCTTTCGGGTGATCTCCGGTGATGAGGAGGCGCGGTTGACCTGGGCGGGCGCGCTGTCTGGCTTGGGGGTGAGCGGCCGGGTGATGGTCGTCGATCTGGGCGGGGGCTCTACCGAGCTCGCGGTTGGGGAGAGGGGCCTCGACTGGCGCCACAGCTACGAGATCGGCAGTGTTCGGCTGACCGAGCGGGTGCTGGGGGCGGCGGTTCCACCGGCCGAGCGGCGCGATCTGGGCCGCCTACGCGATCGATGCCGGGCGGTGTTCTCCGCGCCTCGGCCCTCTGGGCGAATCGACGCGGTGGTGGGGGTGGCGGGCAGCGTCACCTCGATCAAGGCGGCGGAGCTGGGCCTGGAGGCCTACAACAGCGCGGCGGTGCACGGCACGGTGCTCACCGATGCCACCCTCGCCGAGCTCGAGGAGCGCTTGCTGGGCTGTGATGCCGAGGAGCGGCGCGCGATCTTTGCGTGCTCCCCGGGGAGGTCCGATTACCTGCTCGCCGGAGCCACGGTGCTGCGTGCTGCCCTCGATGTGGCCGGGCTCGATCGGATGTACGTATCGGACCGGGGCCTGCGCTACGGAGTCTTGGGGGCTTGAGGCTCAGGGAAGGAAGACGGGCTGGGACCAACCCCCGCCGGTGGTGACGGGCGCTTGGTGCCGGCCATCGGCGGTGGAGATCCAGATCTGGGAGCTTCCGTTGCGGGTGGAGCTGAACACGAGGTAGCGGCCGTCCGGGCTCCATGAGGGGTCTTCGTTGTCGCCCATGCCCTGGGTGATGCGGATGAGGCCCTGGCCATCGATATTGGAGACGAACACGTCGAACCCGCCCTTGTCGCGGCCGACGAATGCGACCTTCTTGCCGTCTGGAGAGAACACGGGGTCGGTGTTGAAGGAGCCTTGGTGGGTGACCCGACGGGAGGCGCCTGTGCTGGTGTTGGCGATGTAGATCTGGGAGCCGCCGCTGGCTTCGGAGGCGTACGCGATCTGCGAGCCATCCGGAGAGTAGCTCGGGCTGACATCGATGCCGGCGTTGGTGGTGAGCCTCTTGACCATCTTGCCGGTCTTGGCATCGAGGATGTAGATATCGCTATTGCCGCCGGTCGACCGCGCCATCGCCACATACCGACCATCTGGGCTGAACGCCGGGGAGGCGTTGATACCCTCTGCATCGGAGAGGACCCGTGCCCGGCCGGTGCCGAGGTCTTTGATGTACAGGTCGGGGTTGCCCTTGCGATAGCTGGTCCAGGAGATCTGGCGTCCATTCGGAGACACGGCCGGGGACAGGTTGATGCTGCCGTTGCGGGTGACCGAGGCGACGCCCTTGCCATCGGTGTCGATCAGGAAGATCTCTTTATTGCCGGACCGCTTGCCGACCACGGCGAGCCGCGCCCCGAAGCTGGACCGCGTGCCGGTGACCGCCTCGACCACCTCGTTGGCGATGTCGTGGCCGATATAGCGCGCATTGCGGGCCTCGGTCCGGAACCGCTTGGCTGAGAGGGCGTCGCCGTTGACCACGTAGTAGACCCAGGAATCGGCGCACATCGTGCCCGCCTTCCCGCACTGACCCGTGGGCAGGACCCGGGTCTTGACCAGCACGCCGACCTTGAGCTTGGCCCAGGAGTCGAAGCTGAAGGACCCCGGCTCGACGCCGCCGCCGTCGATGGCAGCCTCGGGATCGATCAGGGTGAAGTAGCCCGACTGGCGCAGATCGTTGTCGATGGTCGACCAGATTTCCTGCGCCTTTCCGTCAGGATCCCCCTGTGGAGTGGCGGGGGCCGGTAGCGCGAGCTGGACCTCCCGTCCGCCGGGAACCTGCACGTAGAAACCCGCGCCGTAGGCGGGCTGGATGGGGGTGCTGGCCGCGAGGGCGAGCAGGAATACTGCGAGGAGGGGTTTGTTCACGCTTCAGCCTGTCAGAATTCGATGTCGTAACCCTGTCCCATGCGGTCGCGGTACTTCTCGGGGGGCAGGGGTATGGAGGTGATGCTCTCGACGGCGCGGCGGGCGGCGGCATCCCAGGCTTCGTTTCCGCTGGATCGAACATCATATCGGATGATTCTGCCGGTATCGGGCTCGACGGTGACGTGGATGACGCACTTGATGCCCGGATTGGCGTCTTTGATCGACTGGAGCGGGTGGAACTGCCCATCGAAGAGCTGCTGGATCTGCATGATGTAGCGCGCATATTCGGGGTCAGAAGGGGTCCCGATATTGCCCGATGCCGCGCCCTCTGCGAACTCGGAGTCCGGATCGGTCGCTGCTTGGTCTATGGTGCCCATCGCCGCGTCCATCGCAGCCTCCATCTCGAGCTGTCGCATGAGATCCTCTTCGCGCTTGCGGGCGTCGGCTTGCCCCTCGTTCGTCTCGGCCTTGTCCTTGACGATGGCCAGATCGGAGTTGTGATTCACGTCTGGCTTGGGCACGGGGCTGGGTTCGGGGGTGCCCGAGACTTCGGGGGCACGGGTGGCCCGATCGGGCATGGAGTTGTCGGTCTTGGCCAACACCATCGACACCTCCATCACCGAGTCGGGGTCGATGATGGTCTTGCGGGGGCCGCAGAAGGTGAGGAGCAGGGTGAGCAGGGCGAAGCTACCGACCATGAAGCCGTGGCCGAGCACGCTCAGGATGAGCGGCAGGATCAGGGACTGTCTCGCGGGCTGGAGGGTAGAATTCACGGGGACCGCTACTCGGGGGCAGGCGAGGGATCGAACACGAGCCCAACGCGGGGCATTCCGGCATCTTTCGCTGCGGCGAGGATTGCAGCGACTTCGCGATAGGGTACCCCGCCGTCGGCCTTGAGGAATACCGGGAGATCCGGGTTGGCCTTGGCGATGGCCGCAAGCTTCTTCTGCAGGTCGGCTCGGGGGAACTCCTGGTCGTCGATGAAGGTGCGCAGGTCGCCGTCGATGGAGAGGATGAGCTGGTCTTCCTCTTGATCGAGCGCGGGAGCCTGTTCGCGGGGGAGATCGATCTCCACGCCGGCGTTGTTCATCATCGGCGCGGTCACCATGAAGATGATGAGCAACACGAGCATGACGTCCACCAGCGGGGTGACGTTGATGTCGGCCATGGCTCCGTCGTTGGAGCTTCCGCCCATACCCATCTTGGCCTACCTCACGTGTCGCTTGACGATGTTGAGGAAGTCTGCCGAGAAGTTGTCCATCTCGGTGTTGAGGACCCGGATCGACGCGTTGAAGTAGTTGAAGCCGATGACCGCGGGGATGGCGGCGGCGAGCCCGACGGCGGTGGCGATGAGGGCGTGGGCGATGTCGGGGCCGACGACCTGGATGGTGGCCGCTCCGGAGGCGTTCTGCAGCTTGGCGAAGGCCTGCATGATCCCCCAGACGGTGCCGAAGAGCCCGATGAATGGAGCGGTGGAGCCGGTGGTCGCCAGGAAGGTCATATACCGCTGCATATTGGTGGACTCGACCGCGGAGGCCCGGCGCAGGGTGCGGGTGAGGTTGTCCGTGGCGTCATCGGACTTGCCCCCCTTGGTGATCTTGGCGAGCTCCTGGTAGCCGGCCTTGAATACCTCGGCGACGGGGCTGCGACGGTAGCTTCCGGCCTTCTCGTACACGGCGTCGAGGCGCTTGCTGGCCCAGAACAGATCGAGGAACTTGGCGCTCTGCCGCGCGGCAGATCCGAGCCGGAAGAACTTCTGGAGGATGATGGCCCAGCACACCAGGCTCATGAAAACCAGCCCGACGAGCACGCCCTGAACGACGATATCCGCTTCCCAGATCAGCCGGAAGATCGAGACCGAACCTGCTGCAGGGGGGGTGAGATAGACCTCGATCGCCGACTCCACATGCGCCTCCGTGTTGCCGGGCGAAGTAACCGGGCGCGATGGGGTTGGCCTACGCTACCGTTGGGCCGTGACTTTCCAGACTTCGACGCGGGTGAGCTCGGAGAGTTCAGCGAGCCACAGCCGCTGGGCATCCGAGAGGGTGTCCGAGGGGCTCTTGAGCTCGACCAGGCAGAGATCCCTCGACACCCGTCCGGGGATGGCGCGGGGCAAGCGGAGCTCGGGACCGGGCAGGACGAGGAGGTCGGGGAGGCCCGCCAGGATGGAGAATCCGCGATCGAGGATGCGGTCGAGCACGCCGAGCAGCAGATCCGGGCCCAGGACGCTCACCAGGTGTCGGTGGTGGTGGACCGTATGCCAGCTGCAGCCCGCCAGGCGAGCCGGGGCGAAGCGTTCGTAGGACTCTGAGACGAGGTCGGGTCCCTCTCCGGCGAGGATTCGCTCCCGGGTGGACTGAACCTGGGAGGGGCGGCGGATGGCGAACGCCGCTGTGCCCAGATCGAGCGGGCCGGCGAGGCGGGGGACCGGGAGCTGCCCGGGGAGGGGCACGAAATAGCACCGAGGTGCGAAGAGCAGGGCAAATAGCGTACGCCACAGCCCTCCCTCGACGTGGTGGGCGACCCGTCCGTGCTCGGCGAGGAGCGCGATGATTGCGGCCTCGATGTGCAGCCCGCTGCCCCACCGCGGCCGCGGCCCCTCCGCTGGGCACAGCGGTAGGCTGAGGCTGCGGGTGTGCAGCGCGGGCAGGGGGCGATCGGGAGCCCAGCCGACCCGCAGGGTTCGGGCCAGCCGGCGCCCGGCGCGGTTGAGGGCGAGTCGATCGGGGCCCGTAGCCCGGGGGCGCTCGGACCGGAGCAGCGCCAGTGCCTCGGCGGGCTGTTCCTTGGCCTCGAGGACCCGAGCCCGGCGGACCACGCAGCGGGTGTGGTAGCGGGGATAGGCGACGGCGAGCCCTTGATATAGGTCCCCAGCGCGGTCGAGCTCGGCGGAGCGCTCGAGCTGCCGGGCGGACTCGAGGATGTGCCGAGCGGCAGTTCGGCCCAGGTTCAGCCGGCCAGGCCCCGACGTGGCGCCGGATGCGAGGCCCTCGAGAGCTTGCTCGGGCGTGGTGGGGTGCAGCTGGGCTTCCCAAGCGAGCATCGACCGGCGGGTGGAGAACAGCGCGGTGCCCGAGCTTAGGGGGTATTGGGGCCACTGCACATGACCGAGGCGCTCGACCACCAGCGAGCTGCGATCGGGCCAGGCACGGAGGAAGGCCCAGCGCTCGAGCCGCCGGACCAGCCCGGTGTGTCGCACGCGTACCCACCGCTGATCGGACCAGTGGGTGTGTGCTGCGAGGCGCTCGACCAGCTGCGCACGACTCCCGGAGCGCCGCAGCCCCAGGCGCTTGGCGCCGGCCTTGAGCTGGGCGACGGTGGAGCGCTCCGCACGGATAGACCAGGGCACGAAGCGACAGACCAGGCCGGCTGCATCGAGAGTTTCGTGAGACTCGCCGAGGGCCTCGGCGAGCTGGAAGACGCTGCGCCGCGCGCTGAGCCGAGCGTAGACGCCGAGCGGGGCGTCGGGCAGTGCGAGCATCTGCTCTGCTACCGCCCGCTCTCCCGCGCTGAGCAGGGGCTGGCCGCGCTCGAGCCCTGTGCTGATCACCCACCGGAGGTCGTGGGCGGACCAGGACTCTGGGGGCTCGGCGGTCATGGTGATGGGGTCGCCCGAGCTACGGGATCTCGTGGGCATCGGCGAACACGGGCAGGGCTCCGGGTTCGCTCAAGCGCCGCAGCACGGCGATCATCCGGGCGCCGACCTGGGTGGTGTGCCGGTTGGCCTCGGATGCCGCGAAGCCCGAGGAGAGCAGGGGCAGGAAGCGACCGAAGCGCCCAGCCACATATGTTGCCGATCGAAACACCAGGGCCTGCGCCAGGGCGGCGCCGATGGAGCGGGGCTGGGCGCTGGGCCGCAGCAGCGCGGGGAGCTCGGAGACCCGGAGCTCGACCGGGCCATGCTCGGGGAGCTCGACCTCGAGCCCGGCCGCAAGTGCACGCCACAGCGCCGTGCGGCCGCGGTCGGTGCCGGGCTCGAAGCCGTACACGATGGCCAGGCGCTGGGCGAGGCGCACGATGCCCACGCCCCGAGCCGCGATCTCCGGGGGAACCGATGGGGCGCCGGCGAGCCCGGCGAAGCCCGACAGCGCGGTGGTCTTGAACCGGGACTGCTCGACGATCCAGGCGGCGGTCGCGTCGAGCTCGGCCAGAGCCGGGGCGACCCCGCCGGGCTGGATGAAGGGTCTGCCGGCGGTACGGAGCTGTCGCCGCACCCGATCGGGATCGACGGAGATGGCGTGGTAGCCACCCGACATCAGGTCGCCGTCGGCCTTCGCGAGGAGGTCGGTGAACCAGTGGGGCATGGCGCGCGCTATCCCGGCGGCCCGCCGGGGGCGTACACACAGCGGACGCCGGCCAGCGAGGGGGAATCGGATTCCTGTGCGGTCTGGCGCCCCGATCGGCCGAGTTCTTTGGGGGCGCTGGTCATGCTGCCCCCCATCAGCACCGGCCCGTCGAGCCCACGCGCCCACTCCCAGACATTGCCCGCCATATCGATGGCACCGTAAGGCGAGGCCCCCTGCCTTCCGCTCCCCACGGGACCGATCTGGTCGCCGCAGCCAAGCGCCACGGCGCGATCACAGGTCGGTGCCGCATCTCCCCAGGGGAAGAGGGCCTCGCCGTGGGCACGCAGCCACTGGGCCTCGGTGGGCACGTCGCCGCCTCTGAAGGAGCAGAGCGCATCGGCCTCGGAGAGAGAGAGTCCGGAGACCGCAGCATCCGGTGCTCCCCGCAGCTCCCGGGAGGGGCAGGCCCCTGCGGAGATGCAGGCCTGGTACGCGCTGACGCTGACCTCGGTGGTATCCACCGCGAACCCCGGCACGGCGACCGAACCGTCCGCGGTGTTGGATGAGCCGGCGGGGACCTCGACGAATGGGCTCAGCGGGCGATTGGCGTTGAAGGCCATGACGAGGGTGGGCCAGGCGAGCCAGGTCCCGACGATGCCGATGACCATGACCCCCACTCCGAATCCGGCCAGTAGCAGAGGGGGGCCGGCAGAGAGCGTGGTGCGGCGGGTGGGCGCGGGCACATCCGTCATGGGAACGCCCCCGGTGAGCAGCTCGGCCAGGTCGGTGGTGTCGGGCTGTTCGGGAAGGGAGGGCTCGATGAGCACGGCGAGATCCGCGATGCTCTCGGCGAGCTCTGCTGCGTCCCGGTATCGGTTGGGGGGCGAGGGATGGGAGAGGGGAGAGAGGCCCCTGACCAGCAGATTCCACAGGCCTCTGCCCAGGGCCTTCTCCGTGCGTTCGTCGACGCCGGCGAGGGAGCAGAGCTTGTGCAGGCCCTTGGCGAGGGCCTCTCGATCGCCCTTCACCAGGGCGGCGTGGCCGGTGAGATCGACCAGATCCTCTGCCCGGGTGCCCTTGCGCATGACGGCGAAGCGACGGTGGGCAGCGCCACGAGACTCCCCTGTGGCCTCCACGGCTGCCTTGGCCGCGTCCCACAGAGCCTGACCTGCGGGGGTGAGCAGCTCGCGGGGGTCGGCTTGATAGGCGGGGCGCGCCCCGGTCACCGCGGCGTAGAGGAGCACGCAGGTGGCGTAGGTGTCCCAGGTGGTGTCGGGCATGGCCCGGCCTGGGAGGAGCTGGTCGAGGGGGGCCCACATCGGGGTCCCGAACATCGCCAGCTCGACGGCCTTGAGCTCCTCGATGGCCATGGCGCCGCCGAAGTCTCCGAGGAAGAGCCCCCCCTTGCCGTCGAGGAAGATGTTCTCGGGTTTGACGTCTCGGTGTACCACCGTTCCGCCGTCGTAATAGACCTTGTGGACCGAGCCGAGGACCTCGGCCAGGCGCCTGTGGAAGGTGAAGAGCTCGTTGAGGGTGTTGGGAGTGGGCTCGAGGATGGAGCGCTTGAGCCAGTCGCCCATATGCTCGGGGTAGCGGGGCATGACCATCGCGGGTCGGCCGCCGACCTTGAGCTCGGCCAAACAGGGGACGACCCCCTTGACGCCGGCATCGTTCATATGGCGGACGATCTCGAGCTCCCGGGCGAGGGCGGACTCGGCAGCTGTGCCCGGAGCGGCGACCTTGATGGCGATCTCCCGCCCGCGAGGGTCGATCCCGAAGTAGACCGAGCCCTGACCGCCCGTGGCGATCGGTTTCTCGTCGATCTGGTAGCGGGCGCCGGTCACCCGAGGATTGTGAGCGCTGGGGGTCCGATGGGCAATCTCAGGTGCCAACCAGTCGGTTGCGACCCTCGACAGCGTCGGTGTAGACGGCCTCATAGGCGGGAACGACCGCATCCCATCCGAGGTCGAGAGACATCGCCGCGGTGCGCATCGTGGCGAGCCCGTCGGTGCTGTAGCGAGCGAGGGCGCGGTGGAGTGCTCCGCGGAAGGCGAAGCCGTTGCCCTCGGCGAACTGGAAGCCGGTCTCGCCATCGGCCACGCTGTCTGCGAGCCCACCGGTGGCGCGGACCACGGGGATCGTTCCGTAGCGCATGGAGTACATCTGGTTGAGACCGCAGGGCTCGAACAAGCTGGGCATGGCGAAGATGTCCGACCCGGCCTCGATGCGGTGAGCCATGCGCTCCGAGAAGCCGATCCAGGCGCGCACGCGGTCGGGGAAGCGGTTCTCGAGCTCGCGGAGCTGCCACTCGTACTTCTGGTGTGCGGCCGCGGCCGACCCGAGCACGACGACCTGTGCGCCCTGGGCCACCAGCCAGGGGATGCTCTCGATCAGCAGCTCGACGCCCTTCTGAGGGTCGAGGCGCCCGATGCTGCCGACCAGGGGCCGATCGCGCTCCATCGGGAGGCCGAGCTCGGCCTGCAGGCCGGCCTTGCACACGGCCTTGTTCGAGGGGTCGACGACATCGTAGGTCGCGTCGAGGTGGGAGTCGTCGGCGGGGTTCCACACAGCGGTGTCGATGCCATTGAGGATGCCGGTCATCTCGGCGAAGCGCCCCCGGAACAGGGTGTCCAGGCCGAAGCCGCCCGCTGCGGTCGTGATCTCCCACGCGAAGGTGGGGGAGACGGTAGTGAGCCGGTCTGCTCGGAGGATCCCACACTTGAGGAGGGCGAGGTCGCCGTTCCACTCGAGGGCTCGGGGAGAGAACCAGCGGGCGGGGAGGTCGAGGTCCCCGAAGAACGCACCCGGGAGACGCCCTTGATGGGCTGGATTGTGGAGCGTGAGCACGACGGGGCTCTTCCGGTAGAAGCCGAGGGGCCGGTAGTATTGGTCGAGGTAGACGGGGAGCGAGCCCGTCTGCCAGTCGTGGATGTGGAAGACCGGGGAGTTGCCCAGGGGCGCGTCGCCGACATCCACGGTGCGGGCTGCTTGGAGCGCGGCTCGCTGCAGCAGCGCGAAGCGGATGTGGTTGTCTCCATAGCTGCCGTTGGCATCCCCGTAGAGGCCGGACCGGTTGCCAAACATGGGGTGCTCGACCAGGACATGTGTGGGACCGGCGCCGGACTTCTTCAGCAGCTTGGCGCTCTGCTCGGACTGGCCGAGGAAGGCGTGGGCCACTTCCCCGGTGTCGATCAGCCCGTCGGTAGGAGTGCTCCCGTAGCGGGGGGACACGGTCATCACCCGGTGACCGGCACGGTGAAGCGCGTCGGCGAGCGCGCCGGTGACATCGCCCAGGCCCCCGCTCTTGGAGAACGGCGCGACCTCACTGCTGACCATCACGATTTCCACAGGCTCTGCCCTCCGAGCCAGCGTATAGCCGGCGGAGCGGCGCGAGGCAGCGGGTTCAGCAGGCTACGGCGCGCAGCAGGTCGAGCTGTCCGAGCACTCCGCTGGCTCCACGAACGACGGCCTCGGTGGGGTTGTCTGCGGCCATCACAGGAAGCCCGGTGAGGTGTCTCAGGGCAGCCTCGATATTGTCGAGGTGGGCTCCGCCACCGACGAGGATGACGCCATTGCCGACGATATCGGAGGCCAGCTCGGGTGCGGTCGCCTCGACCGTCGAGCGGATGGCCTCCGCGATGGCGTTGATACGTGGTGCGAGTGCCGACTGGATGTCGTGGGCATCGACCTCGACGGCCCGGGGAATGCCCAAGCGCAGGCATCGGCCCTTGGCGGAACGGGTGCCGGTCGTTCCCCCAAGGGTCGCGCTTCCGAGCTCGATCTTGAGGTGCTCGGCGGTGGGGCGCCCGATCTCGATGGCGTGGTGACGCCTCAGGTAGTCGATGATCGCCTGGTCGAGTCCTTCGCCGCCGCCGGGGACTGCACGGCTGTGCACGACCCCGGAGAGGGAGGTGACGCTGATCTCGGTGGAGGTGCCGCCGAGGTCGACGATCAAGTGGCCGTTCGGTTCGTGGACGGGGAGTCCGGCGCCGAGGGCAGCCGCGATGGGGCGCGGGATGAGGTGGACCTCGCGAGCACCTGCGGCGAGACAGCTGTCTCGAAGTGCTCGCAGCGCCATGTCGGTGGCGCCCTGGGGGAGCGCCACCGCCATGCGCGGCTTGAGTACGCTCGTCGAGCCGTGGGAGCGCCGAACGAGCTGCAGGAGGAGGGCCTCGGTGACCTCGAAGTCTTCGATAGTGCCTGTCCGCACGGGCTGGATCGCCTGGATGTCCTCTGGTGTTCGACCGAGCATGGGGAGTGCTGGATCTCCGACGCAGACCACGTGTCGCCGACCGTCCTTTCGGGTCTGGACGGCGACGACGCTGGGTTCATCACAGATGAGGCCAGTGCCCCGCAGGTAGATCCGGGTTCGGGATGAGCCCAGATCTACCGCGAGGTCCTGAGAAAACAGGCCGAGAACTGCTGAGAGCATGAGGGTTGGGGTGGGTGGGGATGGGGAGGGATTGGGGGAGTCCTCGGGGATGAGGACATGGGGAGGGATGAGCGATGCTGTTGCCGTTGGGGGAACGGTGACTTCGACTTCGCTCGCCGGGATAATACCGTCGTGGATCGCCCTCGCAAGCGGGTTTCCAAACTTTTTTGGAGCCGCTGAGGGCGAAGGTCGGCGATATCGGGATCCGAACCTGAATCCTCGGCGAATCGGCGTTTCGTCCGAAAACTTGAGGTTTTTTTCGGTCCAGAATCATTTCTCCGACCATTATATAGGTTTGTGCTTGTGATCGGTGATTCCGTCGTCAGCGGAGTCGAAACGTGACTGGCCTGAAGTGCCGGTGCGCGTGAAATAGGACCGCTGAACGGAGGCTTCATGAGCGTTCTCGAATCGATGCGGTCGAGCTCGGACTCGACTGGAATGCAGGTGGTGATGGTGCTTGTCGTCGTCTCATTCGTCTTTTGGTACGCGGTCCCGCAGGGAGACACGACGACTGTCGTGGCCGAGGTCAACGGCGTGCGAATCATGGAGACCGAGTACCGCCAGGTGTACTCCCGGGCGAAGAACCAGCGCGAGGTTCAGCTCCAGCGGGCCCTGTCCAATCCCGAGGAGCAGAGCCTCGCGGAGTCCGTGCGCCAGGAGCTCGTGCAGCGCGAGGTCGTGCGCCAAGAGGCCGAGGATCTGGGAATCGAGGTCTCGGAGTACGAGATCGCCTTCACCATCGCCGAGATACCGGGCATCCTCAACGACGAAGGTCGGATCGATCGGGAGAAGTACGATCGCTTCCTCCAGCGCCAGGGCACCACGTCGAGCTCATTTCAAGAGAAGATCCGAGAGCAGCTGACCTTCCAGAAGGTGCAGGAGCTGGTCAACATCGGCACCACCATCAGCGAGCCCGTTCTTCGTCGGACCTATGAGCAGAGCCAACGGAAGGTGGACCTCACCTACGCCCGCATCCGTCCCAGCGCGTTCTACTCCTCCATCGATGTCACTCCAGAGGAGCTCGCGAAGTGGTTCGAGGAGAACGAAGGGGAGGCCCGCGAGACCTATGACAAGGACTTCGAGCGCCTCTACAAGCACCCCCTCTCGCTTCACCTCTCGGTGATCAAGCTGGGCGTGGGGACCGATGGGCTCGGGCTTGCCGACCTCCTGCCCAAGATGAACACCATCCGAGAGCAGCTGGTCGAGGGCGCTGATTTCGCCGACCTCGCTCGCAAGTGGTCGGAGCATCCGTCTGCGGAATACGGCGGCGATATGGGCATGAAGACGGTTCTTCAGCTCTCCAATGACGACATCGAAGCCGCCAAGGATCTCGAGCCGGGGGCCTTCGGGCGCGTGCTCACCATCGACAACGAGCTCCGCATCTACAAGCTCCACGAGCGTGAAGAGCCCCACGAGGACAGCTTCGAAGATGTGCGCGAGAAGATCGCCAAGCGCCTCATCCGAGAGCAGCAAGCTCCTGTGCTTGCTACGAAGTTCGCGGAAGAGGAGCTGCTGATCAAGTGGAAGGAGACCGGCGAGGTTCCCACAGAGCTGCTTGCATCGAAGATGCTCTCCAGCCAGAGCACCGGGCTCATCCCGGCCAGCGGTGGAATGACCCCGTTCGGCGGGCCGCCCCCAGAGCTGATGGCGGCAGCGGGAGAGGCTGCAGAGGGCGAAGTTCTCGGTCAGGTCTTCGAGAGCCAGGGCGTGCTGTGGGTTGCTCAGGTGACCAAGCGCGAGGAAGCAGAGATGTCGGAGTTCGAGGCCAACCGCGAGTCCATCGCGTCGCGCGAGCTGATCACTCGGCGCCAGACCGTGTTTCAGAATTGGATGACGGACGCGGTCGCGCGAGCCGATGTTCGCTGAACAAGTATTGACCTGTCAACAGATTGGGTCATGTACTTTCGAAGATGCGCCGCGGGGCGCCCCAGGAGGGCGCGTGCGGCGGTTTTTTTTTGGTGATGGATCCAGCGGAGGATCCTCGAAGAGCGCTGTGGAGGTTGAACCGAGATTTTTTGCGAAGAAAGCTATTGGCATGTCAATAGTATGTCGGGGAATTTACATGAAGTATCTGTGATCGAGGAGCTCGATTTTGCAGACTTCGCGGTCTTCTCGGTATCCTCATCTCGGTCCCAGCCAGGCCCCGGGCGGGGCTGGCAAGCTGGCGCTCCCTCCCCGTCATTCCCCACGACATCCCCCCTCTTTCCCCCCCTTCTACGATGTCCCTCCCCGACAAGCCACGCGCCAATCTTGCTCCTCCCGCCCGGGCCCTGGCGGCGTCTGCTGTAGAGCTGACCCGTCGCCTCACCTGGAGGACCCTGCACCCTGCAGACCGGGAGAGCTTCGTCGAGGCTCCCCGGCCCGCCCCAGTCAGTCGTCTTCCGTATGAAACCGTCGATGGATGGCGTGCTCCGCTGTTCTGCGTTCAGGCCTCGGCCACAGGCGCAGGCGAGCCTGTCATCGTGTCCCACGCACTTGGACTCGGACCCGACGCCTATCGCTACGGCAGCGGCGTCCCCCTGGCCAAGGCTCTGGCGGCTCGGGGCTTCAGCGTCTTCTTGATGACCCATCGTGGGGATCGAGATGCCCATGGGCCCTCCGGTACCCCCATGGACTTCGACGCCATCGTCGAGCGGGATGTGCCGGCCGCTCTTGCGGCGGTTCGCGAGCACACGGGCTTTCACAAGGTCCACTGGGTGGGCCACGGCCTGGGTGGCCAGCTCGGCCTCGTCGCCGCAGCGCGAGGTGAGGCTCTGGCGAGCGTCGTGGCGATGGGCTCCCCAGTCCGGTTCAAGCGTCCGGCTACCGAAGTCCAGCAGGCAGCTCTGCTGATGCGCTTGCTCCCGGATGGCTGGAAGATTCCGGCCTCCACACTGGCCCGACTTGCGCTGCCTGTATTGGGCGCGGAGGAGTGGTTCGGTGGAGCGCCCGGAGCGAGGGTTCGTGGCGTGATGGAGTACGCCAGCGAGTCGATCACACTGGGTCTCATCGACCAGCTGCGCAGCTGGATCACCGAGGGCACCTTGTCGAGCCGTGCCGGCGTGGTGGACTATACAGCGACCTTTGCGGACGCCGAGGTTCCGCTGTTGGTGGTGTTCTCCACCGAGTCCCGTCTGGCGGGCCGGGGTCCGACCACGGCGGCCTTGAGTACCTGGGGTCACCCTGACGCCCTCGCACTGCCCGTTCCTGGCCGGTCCATGGATCTGGTGCTCGGTGCAGATCGGGAGCGCGATGTCTTCGGGCCTCTCGGAGGGTGGCTCGTCGAGCGTCGTCGCCTCGCCTGGCGCGCCGAATTCCAGCGCCGCTGCGGTTGACGCGTCAACGGGCGGCTCATAGAGGGGCCGGGCCACAAGGACAGGAGAGCACCGCGTGGGTCGGTCGAGTCGCGAGCGTGTTGCGCAAAACTTCATCAACCGTTTCGGCGTCGACGAGCTGAGCTGGCTCTTGGACGCCCTGGCGAATGGCGAGAGTGGTCAAGGCATCGCCGACCGATTCGAGGTCAGTCGAGAGCGGGTGCGCCAGTGGAAGAACACCTTCGGTCAGGTGGTGACTCTGTATCAGGTCCACCCGGAGGTTCAGGCGCTGCTGGCCGTTGTGGCAGAGCCGGACGCCCCGGCCAGTCCGGCGCGTTCGAGTGGGGGCGTCTTCCTCGTAGAGGACTAGCCCCTACGGATCGACCTCGTCGAGCACGGCCAAGATAGGCTCACCGAACTCTTCGGCCTGCCAGTTGCGCACATCCTGCACGGTCTTCAGCTCTTCGATGGTGCGGGGGCGCGCTGCAGCGATGTGCTTGAGGACCGAGTTGGACACCACATTGTGGGAGGTGTAGCGGGGGTCGGTCGAGGTGAGCTGGTTGCGCCAGCTCTTGAGGGCTTCCATGGCGCGATCGGCGGACCGCCCCCGGAGCCGCGTCTTGGCGCTGTTGCTGTCGCGGCGCGGCTTGGGCTTGGACTTTTGACCGCGCGGAACTTTCCAGTCCTCGTCGAGCCCGAGCTGCACCTCTTTGAGGAGCTTGGCACCATAGCGGCGACGGATGCTGCTGCGGCGAGACAGGTAGCGGCCGAGCTCGTCGTCGTCGGTGGGTTGGTTCTTCGCGATGTCGATCATCGTGTGGTTGGGGATGACCTTGAACGGAGGGCGGTTGAGGCGCGCGGCCTCGGACTCGCGGAACACGTATAGGCGACGCAGAACCCGCATGGCCTCGTCGTCCAGCCCCTTGGCGCCCTTCATGGTGAGCGCGGCGTTGGGGTCGAACTCCCGAGGCACGAACTGCAGCTCTTCCATCAGGGCGCACTCTTCCTCGAAGTGGGAGAGCCTGCCGGCGCGCTTGAGCTTGATGAGGAAGATCTCCCGCATGGCCATGAGGAAGTGGGTATCGCCGCGGGCATAGTCGAGATGGGCCTTCTCGAGGGGTCGTAGAGCCCAGTTGTAGCGCTGGTACTGCTTGTCGACCTCGACCCCGAAGAAGCGCGTGAGCAGGTCGCCCAGCCCCACCTTGGGCATCGCGAGCATCTGCGACGCGATGAGGGTGTCGAACAGCCCGCGGATCTGGAACCCGTAGTCGCGCCGCAGGCACCGTACATCGTAGTCGGCGCCGTGGAGCACGGTTGGAATGTTGGGATCTGCGAGGACCGGGCCCAAGGGCGAGAGGTCTTCGACTGCTAGAGGATCGACGATCCAATCCTCTCCGAGCGCCGAGAACTGAACCAGGCATACCCGCTCTGTGTGGGCATACATGGAGTTGCTCTCGGTATCGACGCCGATCACCGGCGCGCGCTCGAGGAGGCTGACCAGCTGGGCCAGTGAGGATGCGTCCTCGACAATTTTTAGGGGTGTGTCACCGAACATAGGCGGATGTTGGTAACTGGGTTGGTGCTGTGCGACCATGGTTGCCGGCTCGAGCGCACAGGAGAAGCGTGGATCAGCACCCCGAGGTCAGAGAAGTAGAGAGAGCGGCTGCAGCACTGGTTGAGGCCCTCGGACCCGCACCACCGCTCGCTGTGGTTCTGGGGTCCGGGCTCGGCGCTGTCGTGGACAGGTTCGAGGACCCCCGATCCGTTCCAAGTACCCAGGTCAACTTTCCGCAATCGACGGTCGCTGGGCACGCCGGCCGGATCGTCCGCGGAACCCTGGGAGGCGTAGGGCTGGTGGCGGTCTCCGGCCGCGTGCATCTGTATGAGGGGTTGCCCCTGGGATTGATCGTGCGCAGCGTTCGAGCGCTACACCGCTGGGGCGTAGGTCGGATCGTCTTCACTGCTTCTGTCGGCGGTATCACCGACGGGCTCGATCCCGGCGAGCTGATGCTGGTCCGGGATCACATCAACCTCCAAGGGCGCAATCCGTTGACCGGACCGGCGTACGGGACCCGGTTCCCAGACCTCACCGAGGCCTACGATCCGGGTATGTGCGAGGTGCTGCTCCAGTCCGCAGCGGCCACAGAGGTCGACCTCCACCAGGGCGTGTACGCGGCGATGCCCGGGCCGTCCTACGAAACCCCCGCAGAGATTCGGATGTTGAAGGTCCTCGGTGCCGATGTGGTCGGGATGAGCACCGTCCCAGAGGTCATCGCTGCCAACGAGATCGGGTTGAGAGCGGCTGCGATCGCGGTGGTCAGCAATCGCGCCGCCGGGTTGTCCGGCGGGCCACTCAACCACGAAGAAGTCACGGAGTCTGCCCACAATGTGGCGCTCGGGCTCGCGCGCCTTTTCGAACATGCTGCATCGGAGTTGGTCTCATGATTATCCCCATTCATACAGACGATGCCCCAGCGGCGATCGGGCCGTATTCCCAGGCGGTCGTTGCCGACAAGATGGTCTATTGTTCCGGGCAGATCCCGATGGATCCCGCCTCTGGCGAGCTCACCGGTGGGGATGTGGCGGCCCAGACGCGTCAGGTTCTCAGCAACCTTCGCAGTGTGCTCTCCGCATCGGGGGCATCGCTGCAATCGGTCGTGAAGTGCACCGTATTTCTCAAGAATATGGATGATTTCCAGGCGATGAACGCGGTGTACGCAGAGTTCTTCGCGCCCCACGCGCCCGCACGAGCCGCGGTCGAGGTCAGCCGCCTGCCCAAGGATGTCGATGTCGAAATCGACGCGATCGCTCTGTTGATCGGGTAGAGCAGTCCATGCTGATCGCCCCGCTCTCGCTGCTGATCGCGGGTTGTGCGGACCCGGCCGATCGGGAATGGTGGAGGCAGCTGGAGGCGGACTCGCCTTGCTACCGGGTGAACCTGCTCGATGGCTTGGAAGAGGCGGACACCACCGAGGTCCACGATCTCTTCGCCTGCCTGGACAGCCAGGGCCACCTCGAGCCATTGCGACCTGTCGACCGCGCCCTGGAGATGCCGACCCGTGGACGGGTGGTGGGAGGGGAGCTGGCAGAGCTCACCAATGCGCTGCCGGGGGTGGATGTCGACCCGTTCGCGCTGGGAGGAATCGCCCTCGACCTGCTCGCCAGCGAGGACGCTCCTGTGGAAGGGCTGCTCGATGTGGCGTTGGAGCTGGGCTGGGGCCAGTCCGCGGTCAGCCTCCGCTCGGGTGCCGATCTCTCGGACCCAGCCCGGATGGAGGCGGGGGCGATCGCACCGCTGCGGCCTCTGATTCCCACGCTGGCGCGCACCCTCAACGACGATAGCAATCGCACCCTCGCCTGGTTTGGTGAAGTGCTCGCAGAGAGGGAGACCAAGCGGTGGATCCGGACCTTTGGCGGTTGGGCAGAGACATCGGACCCCCGCGTGCGCCCCATCGTGTCGGCGCTGCTTCGCGATCTGGGTGCTGGGGTGCTCGCCGCGCGCAATCCCGCCAACGATCGGTGGGCGGGTGCCTCGGGCGACTCCCTCCGCGATCTGGTGGATGCACTCCTCCTCACCGGGGCGGTGGACTCCATCGCACCCGAAGCAAAGGCCATCCTGGGCGATCCGGTGGTGCGCCAGGACCTCGAGGAGGCCCTGGTTCGTATGCACGCGGATGGAGAGCTCCAGCTGGTGCTCCCCGAGCTCAAGTGGCTCGCCACGGTCAACCCCTCGGGTGCGCCGCTACAGCCGGGCGAGATCAGCGCGCTTGCCGCTTTTCTGCGCTTGCTCTCTGACGCCAACGAGCCCATGACCTGCTCGCTGAACCTGTGGCTCGCCAACCTCGACGTAGACCTCGGAAATCTCGGGGTCACGGTGCTGGAGTTCATGGCCGACATGGACCCGGACACGGTGCAGAGCGGCACGGGGATTCTGGCGAGCGTGCTGGGGTTCGGCGTGACGGACTTCATCGTTGTCGAGGTGGCGGATTCGGGGATCTGCACCCCCTTGGATGCTCAGATGATCGACGATCTCCGGGCGGTCGAGGCCATGCAGGGCCCCGAGGCTCGTGAGGTCCTCGTCGCTCTGGTCGAGCTGTTGCGGGTCATGAAGTATGGCGAGGACAATCGGATCCCCGCGATGGTGGACATGGCCGATGAGCTTCACACCCTCGGGCTGGTCGACCCGGCCCAAGAGGTCATCCTCGATCTCGCCAACGAACCGATAGCCCAGCGCGCGGTGGCCCTGGTGCCGGTCCTGGCGAGCCCTGGGGACTACGGCATCACCGCGGGCTCGGAGCCTCCCATCGACCTCCAGGACGCCCTGGAGCTGTCCATCTGGCTGTTCGAGGACGAGCCGACCCTGGGGCAGACCGGTTGGCAGCGGATCAAGCCGCTGGCAGAGCCCGCTCTCGCGTCCGATGCCACGTGGACTGCGCTTGGGAATGCGGCCACGGTGCTCGACGATCCGAATAGCCAGCTCTCTCGGATGTTCGATCTCATCCCGGCCGTGCTGTCCGCCGATCCCGAGCTTGGCGCCCTCGACGCGATCGCCCCTTTGCTCACAAAGCCCGAGCTATCCGAGCCCCTGCTGTCGATAGCTGAGACCCCAGCCTTCGTGGACGTGCTGCTCGCCACCACGCCGGAGCCCGGTCAGCAGCGCGTCCCCCTGGTCTTCGCCGGGGAGCTGGTGGTCAGCGGGACTCTGGACGATCTGCTCCGGATGCTAGACCTGCTCATCGCCCGCATCTAGGACACCGATTCGGCGGCCTATTTCGCCGAGAACTTGGTCCTTCGCTCCTTGTGTAGCGAGCTACACGTCGTCGCTCGAACCGGCGTTCTCGACAAAATATGCCTGCCGATTCGGCGGCCTATTTCGCCGAGAACTTGGTCCTTCGCTCCTTGTGTAGCGAGCTACACGTCGTCGCTCGAACCGGCGTTCTCGACAATAGTGCCTGCCGACTCGGCGCCCTGTTTCGCCGAGAACTTGGTCCTTCGCTCCTTGTGTAGCGAGCTACACGTCGTCGCTCGAACTGGAATCCGACACATCGGATGACTTTGCCAAGCTCCGAGTTTTGACCGGGGTGTCCCAGGGGCTTTAGCAGCGAAACTAGGCCGCCGAATCGGTGCCGCTCTAGTCGAACATGTACCGGATGCCGAGCGTGTTCAGGTTGCCCTGGCTGAATTCCTTGCGGAAGCGCATGGCGTACGTGATGTCGGCGAAGGCGGTGAACTCGCGGGACAGACGGTAGCTGATCGTGGGCCCGGCCTGTGCCATGAGGTACTCGGTGTCGTCGTTGGTCAGGAAGCCGGAGCCGATGTGCACGGAGAGGCCGAGCATGAAGCCATTGGTATCGCCGACGATGCCCCAGTTGAGCCCGACGGAAGCCATACCGGTGCTGCGAGCCTGGGTGCGCTCGTTGGACACCACTGAGTCGGCGGGGACCAGAGAGGTACGCGTGGCAGGGTCCGCTTGGGCGGAATCGCGGTTGTAGTAGAACCGGAACACGCCCTGGACCTTGTCGTCGCGGTCGCCGAGCATGAACTCGACGCCGCCGCCGGCGTTGAGGATGTTCTGGCTCTGCAGAACCTGCTCGTAGTTGACCTCTTCCGCGATCGGGGCGCCCCCGTCGAGGGTCTCGGTGCTGTACCAGTACACCTTCTCGGTGTGGAACCCCGCGTTGCCGATGAGGCCAACGCCGCCAGCGAAGGCCGGGGCGGTGGCGAGCATTCCGAGAGTGATTGCAGCGAGGGTTCGCATTGGGGCTCCATACATGGCGTACAGTACGCGGCGCGGTGTTGATTACACCGGTTGTGCTCGGGTTTCAACCCGCCGGTACCGCCTCTGTGTCGATTCGGCGAGCGCAGTTAACCGGTTGGCGGCGACAGTGCCGCACTACGGCGTGCTGGTGTCCGCTGTATCTGCGGTATTTGCGGTGGATCGGGTGGCGGTGTCTGCGGTGGGGATCGGCGCGCTGGGACCCGTATCTGCGGTGGGTGTGGCTGCTGCGGTGTCTGCGGTCGTCGCCGTGTCGGTCGGTGGAGCGGTGTCGTCGATGGGCCCGGTGTCGCCTGTGGCAGCGGTGTCCGCGCCCTGAACACGGAATGGCGCAGACCCGGCTCCGAACACATTGACCATGGTGAGGCGGGTGTCGCCCGACGGAGCGAGGGGCACGGTGATTGTGGTGGTCTCGACGCAGGCGTCGCATACCGCCGTACAGGGGATGCACGTGCCACAGGCCTGGCAGGCGTTGTCGAGCAGGCAGGTGTCGCACGCGTCACACTCGGTACGGGCGAAGTCCTGTACCTCTGCTCGGACGCCCGCGACGGCGACGTACAGGTCGAACTCCGCGGACAGCGGCCCCCCGGTGATCACCACGGTCTCGCCTGGGCGAGCAGCCGATGGAAGCGCTGAGAGCTGGAGCTCGCACACCTCGTAGCTGGTGGTTTGGAGCTGTGTGCACGACAAGAAGAGGAAGAATAGAGTGCTCATAGCTCCGTCAGGACGTCTGTCACGGTGAGCTGCCCAGCGCTGATGCCCGTGGATTCGGGGACAGTGCCGGGTAGGAAGGGGTAGGGGCGGCCGCCGCTTGTGACACGGCGTCCGGTAGCTTCATCGATCTGGGCGCTCTGGACATTGCCCCACATGGGGAAGGGCCGATCCTTGTCCTTGGGCGCGGCCACCTTCATGTAGTCCATCCAGATGGGGAGCGCTGTACGGCCCCCTGTGGAGCTGACGCCGAGAGGGGCGGGCTGATCGAAGCCCACCCAGACTGCGCTGATCACGTCATTGGTGTAGCCGATGAACCAGGTATCCTTCTCCTCGTTGGTGGTGCCGGTCTTGCCAGCCAGCGCCTTCAGACCCAGACGGTTGGCCCGCGCTGCGGTACCCCCCTGCACGACATTCTGCAGGAGCCAGGTGGTGATGGCCGCGACCTCCGGCTCGATGACCTGAGGGGGAGTGGGCGACTCGTGGGTGAACAGCACCTCGCCATCTCGGTCCTTGACCTCGGTGATGTAGTAGGGCTCGATGAGCGTTCCGCCGGTGGCGAAGGCGCTGTAGGCCCGGATCATCTCCTCCATGGTGATGGAGGCGGAGCCGAGCGCCATGGACATGTCGCAGGCGCGGCAGTAGTGCTCGTCCTCGGGCTGGAGATCACCTCGGCAGGCCAGGGACCGCCGGTCGCGATCGTCGTCTGGATCGCCTTCGCTACGAGGCGGCCAGTGGTTGTTGCAGATCCGGTGATCGGCTTCCTCGCGGATCCAGGGGCAGAGCCGATCGGTCTTGGGGGTGATCTTGTGGTCCGGTGGGAGCCGGTAGAGAGGGGTGCCGCCGATGCCGAGGCGCCTCCCGAATTCGTAGATGACATCGTCGCGCATGGCTGGGTCTACGGACTCCAGCACGCGGACGGTGCAGGTGTTTCGCGACATGGCCAGCGCTTTTCGGAGGGTGATATTGCCCAGGTAGTCGTTGCCATAGTTGCCGGGCTTCCAGACGGTGTCGTTGCCAGACGCCTTGGCGAGCGGGGCGTCTGCCACCATGCTGGCTGCGGTGATGCGCTTGGACTCGATGGCGGCGGCGTAGACGATGGGCTTGAAGGTGGATCCCACCTGTCTGCGGGACTGGATGGTGCGATTGAGCTGGGAGCGACGGAAATCCGCACCCCCGACCATCGTTCGGATGGCCCCGCTGTGGAGGTCCATGGACATGAGCGCGCCTTCGACGACCGGGACCTGCCAGAGATGGGCTGCCACCATGTCGGCTTTGGCGCCGGGCGTCCCCTTGAACGCCTTCTTCACGTCTTCGTGCTGTGTGGAGAGCTGGACGACCTTGGCCAGGATCACGTCTCCGCGCTTGAGGATGGGGGTGTCCGCCTTACGGTCGTCGTCGTAGTCGTATTTCATGGTGAGGTCGTTCTGCTTGCGGTACCGCCAGGAGAGCTTGGGGTTGGGCTTGTAGACCCACTCCGACCAAGCCAGTGGGATGAGCGCCTCGTGGGAGCCGATGCCGATCTTGACCCACTTCTTGGAGGTCTCGAGCACGACGGCTTTGTAGACCTTTCCCGGCTCCAGGGTGGAGGTCTTGGGGAGCTCGGTGCGGCCCTTGGCTGCGTCCTGCAGGCGCCCGAAGGCTTTTCGCATCGCGAGGTCGTGTTCTTCCCGTGCCTTGGCGATGGCCTCGTCGGAGTCGAGGGTGGCTTCGAGCGCCTCGCGCCGCAAACCCATGCGCTGATCGACCTCGAAGACCCGCTTGGTGACGGAGCGTTGTCCGACCTGCTGGAGATCGAGATCGCAGGTGGTGGTGACCTCGAGGCCCTGGTGGAGGACCTTCTCCTCACCGTACCGGTCGACGAGGAAGCGCCGGGCGTGCTCGGTGAAGTGGGGGGCCTGCTCGAGGAAGGTGTTTCCGCGTGGAATGATGGTGATCTGCTCGGCGAGGGCGGCCTTTCCCTCGGCTTCGGTGAGGTGGCCCTTGGCGACCATCTGCCCGATGACGTACTCTTGGCGCTGTCGGGCGAGCTTCCAGCTCTTGTGAGGGCTGTACCCGCTGGGCCGCGGGGGGAGTCCGGCGAGGATGGCGGCTTCGCCTGCGGTGAGCTGGTCTGCGTGCTTTCCGAAGTAGGTGCGCGAGGCGGCCTCGACTCCGTAGGCCTGGCTCCCGAGGTAGATCTCGTTGAGGTAGAGGTAGAGGATATGATCCTTCTCGTAGGCCTCTTCGATTCGCCAGGAGAGTAGCATCTCCTTGATCTTGCGAGTGATCGAACGCTCGTTCGTGAGCAGGAAGTTCTTGGCGACCTGCTGGGTGATGGTGGAGGTGCCCTTGGGGCCCTCCCCCGATGCCAGACTGCGCCCGATCGAGCGTAGGATGCCCATGTAGTTGACGCCTCCATGCTCATAGAACTGGGCGTCTTCGGCGGAAAGGAAGGCGTACTTCACATGGTCTGGGAAGTACTCGATGGGGCGCACATACCGCCGCTCTTCGTAGATCTCGCCGAGCAGCTTGCCGTCCTTGTCGAGCACGGTGGTGACGGTGGCAGGCTGGTATTCGCGGAGGTTCTCGACGGTAGGGAGATCCTTGCTGAAGTACCAATACCCGCCGGCCACGACGAGTAGAGCGGCCAGCACGGAGAGCGCCAAGCCCCCACAGCCCATGGATCCGAGGCCGCCGAGGCAGCCGAGGATTCCCTTCTTTCGCGTCTTGGGCTGGGTCTTTTCTATGGCCACTGGGGCGTTCTCCGTGACGTCGGTGGCGGCGTTGCTGGTAGGACCTGTAGCCGCGAAGCGACGGGTGGGCTCGAAGTCCTCTGCGGGTTTGACCGAGCGCTGGCCTTCGGGTTCCGCGATGTTGTCTGGTAGTCCGCCATATGGGGAGCGCGCCGAGGACACGGTGCGGTCGAATTCATCCTCACCGTAGCCCTCTGGAGCGACCTCGGTCACGTCCACTTCGGTGAGATCGATGGCGGTCGGTTGGTCGGGCTCCCTGCTTGTGGAGCGGTCACGGGTGGGCTTGGGTGGGGCGGGGGCGCGCGGAATATCGAGCTCGTTGCCCCACGCCGTGGGGTCGGGGACGGCCGACTCGCCGAACTTCTTTCCCAGCGATTTGAGCTTGGAGACCACGCCGTCTGGATAGGAAACGGCCAAGCCGGCCCCGCAAGCGACGCACTTGAGTTGCGTACCGGGCAGGGGGAAAGGCTCGTGCAGAGGGGTCTTCGCCCGGCACTGCGGACAGGGGAGGCTGAGGGGCATGGGCGCGCGGAGATTGAGGGAGAACGAGGGGCGTGGCGAAATTTAACTCGGTAGCGCCGACGGTGTCGACCGGTTGTCGCGGTGTGTCCAGGCGCGTTGACGCTGGCGCCGGGTGAACCTACGATGGAGGAGTAGGGGAGGTGTGGTGCCGTCACTCGGAGGGCTCATCAGGCCAGTTGCGTTCGCTATCGGCGTCGCTACCGTCGTGACGGTGGGTGCGGGTTCACAGCTCGCATCCGAGGTCTCGGCAGCCCCCCATGTGCCCACGGCTGAATACACCGCTGGGCGGAGGTTCAGCGGTTACGATCTGGCGAGATTGAAGATCCTCGAGCCCACGCTCTACCACGTCGAGGAGTCCTACGTGGACCCCTCTCGCATCGACTGGGAGCGAATGTACGTCGCCGGACTCGAGGCCATGGAGCGCAAGGTCCCCTCCTGCAAGTTCAGCCGCGAGGGAGAGCAGAGGCTCTCTGTGGAGATCGGGTCGTTTCGAACCCTGCTGGAGGTCCCGCCGGTGGGCAGCTCCAGGCAGCTTCAGTACGAGCTGCGGCGGGTCGCTGCCCTGCTGACCGAGCACCTCGACCCGTCCGTTATTCCCACAGATATCCCAGATGCCGATCCCATGGCCGAGATCGAGTACGCCCTGGTGAACGGCATCCTCGACACTCTCGACCCCCACTCCATCCTCCTCCCGCCCCCGGACGCGAGCGAGATGGATGTCGAGAATCAGGGGGAGTTCGGTGGGCTGGGCATCACCATCGTGGAACGCGATGGCGGTCTGGTCATCGAGTACCCCATCGCAGACACCCCTGCGTCCGAGGCCGGCATCCTCAAAGAAGACCGGATCACTCGAATCGACGGCGAGTCCACCATCAACATGACCCTGGACGAGGCCGTCACGCTGCTGCGCGGACCGGTCGGCGCGCCGGTTGTGCTCGAGATCATGCGCGACTCCTTCGACTCCCCGCGCGACTTTGCAATGGTGCGCCAGCTGATCCGCCTCAACGAGGTGGAGGGGGAGCTGGTCGATGGGGACATCGGGCTGATCAAGATCTCCAGCTTCCACAGCAATGTCGAATCAGAGCTCCACAACGTCCTCACCAAGCTCCATCGCGACTCGGGCAATGGCCTCAAGGGGGTCATCCTCGATCTCCGTGACAACCCCGGGGGCTACCTCAATCAGGCGGTCGCGGTCTCGGACGCCTTCCTCGATGAGGGGGAGATCGTGAGCACGGTCGACGGAAACGGAAGAAAGCAAGATATCGAGGAGGCTCGCCCCACAAAGACCACCGAGCCAAACTACCCGGTGGTGGTGCTGGTCAACTCCAACTCGGCCTCGGCCTCCGAGATCGTCTCCGGCGCGCTCCGCAACAACGAGCGCGCGGTGATCGTGGGGGAGCGCACCTTCGGCAAGGGCAGCGTGCAGAACCTCCACCAGTTCTTCGACGAATCCAAGCTCAAGCTCACGATCAGCAAGTACCTCACTCCGGGGGACCGGAGCATTCAGGCTGTCGGAATTCCAGCCGACATCGAGCTCGTCCCGGTCCGCATCGAGGAGCAGCCTGATGGGGACGAGGTGGCGTTGATGTACTGGCGCGAGCGCGTGCGCCGGGAAGCGGATCTCGACCAGAGTCTGGAGCAGACCAGCTGGCGAGCCGAAGACACGGCCTACCGAATCCGGTACGTGGACCACGGATCGAGCGGCTCTTTGGACCTCGATGTGGACGACTACCAGGTGGTCTTTGCGCGGGATCTCATCCTGGGGAGTTCGACCTCTCGACGCGCAGAGATCCTTGCTGGAGCTGCCCGTGTGGTCGACACCCATGCCCGGCGTGGCGATGCAGAGGTCGTGGCGGCACTCAAGAAGATGGACATCGACTGGACGGACGGCGCTGCGTGGAACGGAGCAGGGCTTCCTGTGGACGTAGTGCTCGATCTCGGCGAAGACGGCGTGATTCGCTCCGGCGAGCGCGAGAGCGTGCAGATCGCCGTGACCAACACCTCCAAGAGCACGCTGTACCGAGTGGGAGCAGTGGTCACGGAGAATGATGTACTGGAGGGGCGAGAGTTCCTGATCGGCCGGCTTCAGCCGGGGCAAACCAAGCGTGCATCCGTGGATATCAATCTGGTCGACGGCTACCCCGGCGAGTACGCGCCCGTCGCTTTCGAGATCCGGGACTCGGGGGATCGTGTGCTGGGGGTCGCAGCCGCCGAGGCCACCATCGAGGGCCGGCCGCTGCCCCGCTACAGCTGGTCCTGGTCGGTCGATGAGGCCACAGGTGGCGACGGAGACGGCATCGCCGAAGTCGGGGAGATACTTACTCTTCCGGTAAAGATCAGCAATGTCGGGGAGGGTTGGTCGGGCCAGCTATTCGCGCGGCTCAAGAACCACAGTCATCGCGCCCTGGACATCCTGGATGGCACGCTGGAGCCGGGAAGCCTGCGCACCATCCAGGGAGAGAGCTGCAAGGAGGTGTCCCGAGACACGGGGTGCCAGCTACGGCTCGCTCCAGGAGAAACCTGGACGGGGGAATTTCGGGTCGAGCTGAAGGAGGAGCCCGAGGGAGGCTGGGAGCTGGGGCTGGTCCTGGGCGATGGAGAGGCCTACGATCACGGGTCGATTGTGCGCTCGGGCTTCTACGAGTTGTTCACCCAGTCCGACACCCTCCGGGTGGCGGGTGGAGTCGCTCTTCCCAACCCCGTCGCGCGCGATGTGCCCATCATCGAGGTCTCCCGGAAGCCAGAGAAGGCGGTGGACGCGGACCATGTGGTGGTCTCCGGCTTGGTCACAGACCCAACGGGAATCCGGCATGTGACCGTGTGGGCCGGGGGCGACAAGCTGTTCTACGACGGCAGCTCTGCGGGCGTGAAGTCCGTGCCCTTCACTGCAGATGTTCCACTGGAACCGGGCTCGAACACAATCTCCATCGTGGCCCAGGATGTCGACGGCTTCACCAGCACGACCAGCATGGTGACCTGGTTGCGAGATCCCGAGGCCCTCACCCGAGCGACTCTCGAGTGACGCTGAGGACCCGGTAGCGCCAGCCGCCCTGCAGGACCAGACCCGCCATGATCACGCACTTGAGCAGGGTGCTGAGGTTGATGGCCCACCACAATCCATCGGCGCCGAACCCGAGCCCGATCGCGAAGAGCCAGGCCAAGGGGACCCGTGCCAGGTTGAGAGGAGCGTTGGTCCACAGCAGCTTGCGGGTGTCGCCTGCACCACCGAGGACGCCCTCACAGACGGCCTCGATGGCCACCAAGGGCTGGGCGATGGCGAGAATCATCGCGTAGCGAACCCCCTCGCGGTAGGCGGCGGGATCGGTCGCGAACCGGTCCATGATGAGGGGGCCTGCGAACCCATACACAGCGGAGAGGGAGGCACCGACACCGACCGCGAGCTGGAGCGTGCGGGTCGCAGCGCGCCATGCGAGGTCCGGTCGGTCAGCGCCTAGAGCCCGGCTCACCAGGCTGGCCGCTGCGATAGCGAGTCCGGAATAGAGCGGCCAGGCGACGGACTCGAGGACCCCGAAACCAAGGCCGAGCCCGGCGTAGACGTCTTGTCCGAGGGTGGGAATCACGGTCGCCATCAGCAGCCAGTACACGAACGCGAACATGGCCGTAGCCATGGCCACGGGGGACCCCACCTCGAGGATGCCGCGGATTCGATCGCGGGGGATGCAGCGTCGCGGGTCGAGGTCGAGGCGTCGGGTGAGGACCGCCAGCCCGATCAGGGTTGCTGTGGTCTGGGAGAGGGTGGAGCCGAGCGCGGCTCCGGCTGTCCCGAGCATGGGGACGAGCAATGGGGTGAGCAGGATGTTCAGCAGGACGGCACCGATCTGGAGGCGAAGCGGGAGCCGGGTGTCGCCCATGGCATGGAAGATGGCATCGACGGTGGGCGAGAAGGCCAGCGCCGGCCCCGTGATGAAGAGCACGCGCAGATAGGCCTCAGCGTGCATGGCCCCCTCGCCCGTCAGGCCGAGGAAGGCCACGATGGGGTTGGTGATCCACCAACCACAGAGGGCGAGTCCCAGCGCGATCACCCCGGCTGCGCCGAGAGATTGTTCGACAGCTGTGCGCCGATCATCGATCTCGTTGGCACCGGTGTGTCGCCCCACCCAGGGTCCGATCCCTGCGGAGACGAGCTGAAATAGCGCGTAGGCGAGGATGCTGACGAGGGTGGTCGCCCCCAAGGCTCCCTGGGCCGGCGCTCCCAGGTCCTGGATGAAGAACTGGTCGACGGGTCGGAACGCGGACTGCAGAACACCCGCAGCCATGGCGGGAACAGCGAGCGTGAGGACTCGGGGGAGCGTGACGTCCGGCACGGACAGGGAGGCCTCCGATCAGGACGTGGCGATGTCTTCGGGTTGCTGGAAGAGCTCGAGCTGGCGTCTCAGCCGTCGCACATCATCGCGGTAGAAGTCCGGGGCGCGGTCTCCGAGTAGCTTGAGCTGGCGCTTTCTCCGGGCGAGAGCGGTGGCGGTGCGGATGTATCGGTCGGGCTGAACCCCGTCGGGGGCGAAGGTGGTGAGCTTTCGACGCCACCAGCTCGCGAGGATCCAGCTGTGATCGGTAGGAAGCCGTCCGGCGTCCTCTTCTTCTTCGAGCTCGCGTCGGATGGCGAGGGAGTCGTCGAGCAGGCAGAGCTGGTAGACGAAGGCGACGAACATCACCTCCATGGGCAGCAGGATGAAGTTGGTGGCTTGGAGGTCGACCGGGGAGAACTGGTCGAGGCTGAGCAGCCCATTCCACATGGCGTGCAGCAGCATCGCGGCGAAGAGACCTGCGCTGGTGGCCCCGAGGATGGTGAGCCAGCCGCGCATGCGAGCGAAGCCGAAGGCGGCCCCCACCACGGCGGTGGTCATGGCATGCAGAAGGGCGGAGTAGAAGGTGCGGATGAGCACGGTCATGCCCCATGCCCCGAGATTGCCGGCCACGCTGTTGAAGTACAGGAAGTTCTCGGTCATGCCGAAGCCGAGTCCAGCGGCGGCGCCGTAGACAAACCCGCTGGACATGTCGTGGGGACGACGATTCCAAGCGATGAAGATGAAGAACAGTGCTTTTGCGGGCTCCTCGAACAAGGGGGCCCCGACCGTAGGGCCCAGGACCTGCTCGGCCAGGGACCCGTCGAATCCGGCGGCGGTGAGCGCGGGGGCGACGACGGCGGAGACGAACATCGAGAAGCCGGTGTTCAGCGGCAGCGCGATGAGCACGGCCCCGATGGCGCCCCAGAAGAAGGTGAGGGCGACGAGCCACAGGGGCTCTCGATCGTAGCGGTCGGAGACCCAGACCAGCGTGAGGAACAGCCCCATGGGGAAGGCTGCACACAGGGTGGAGAGCAGAACGAGGATGAGTTCCACGAATCAGGCGCCGAGGACGGCGGCGCCGAGAGTACCCACGATCAGCACGAAGTAGAGGCCGAAGTACATGAGGATGAACAGGGTCATCAGGGCGCTGAAGATGAAGGTGACGAGGCTGGTGTTGCGCGCGGGGGCGGCGTATGCCTTGACGAGCTCGGAGGGTTCGGGCTGATCGAGGGCGACCCGGGCGAGATGTAGCGCCCACATGGACACGGGCACGGCGAGCATGACCGAGAAGCATCCGCAGTTCATCATCAGGCAGAGGATGACGCTGAGGAAGGCCAGCAAGGAGGCTTGTTCGGCCTTCTTGATACGATCTTCGTCGGTCAGGACTTCTTCCAAAAGGCCTCCTTGAAGGAGAGGAGCAGGGTGTCGGCGTGGGGAGAGGGGGTGAATTCCTCAAGCATACGCGCTGCTCGCTCGCTACCGAAGACCTGGGAGTAGTCGTCGAGGTAGCGCTCGAATCGAAGGCGATTCCCCAGATAGGAGAGTTCTGGGTGGAACTGGGTGGCGTAGACCTGTTCGCCGACCCGCATCGCCTGGTATGGGCAGCGCTTGCTGTGGGCCAGGAGCACGGCGCTGTCCGGGAAGATGACGGCCCGGTCCTTGTGGCCCAGCTGGGCATCGAAGCGCGCGGGGAGGCCGCCGAAGACGGGGTCTTGTGAGGCCTGCTCGGTGGTGAACAGGGTGTAGGTGCCGACCTCGGCGTTGGGCTCGTCATGCTCGACGGTTCCGCCGAGGGCGAGGACCATGCCCTGGAAGCCAAAGCACGAGGCGAAGGTGGGGAACTGCGCATCGGCGAGGGCGCCGAGGGTGTCGAAGAAGGAAGACAGCCAGGGCGCCTCGTCGAGCACGCTGAACTTGCCGGAGCCCCCGACGAGGACCGCGTCTACCCCATCGGTGACGACGCCGAGCTCGTTGGGAGCGGTGAGCAGGTCGTGGGGCACGATGCTGTACACCGGCACATCGAGCTGGGTGGCGAAGGCCGCACGTTCTTCTTCGCGAACGGGGTCGTCGGCGTGGCGCGCCTGGAGTAGTCGGAACTTGGGCATCAGGTCCTCGGTCGGGCGAGCCAGGCAATGGCGCAACAGGAGATCGTCGCGGAGGTGCCCAGGGCGGCCACGCCCAAGCCTATCTGAGACGACTCATCGCCGCCCGCGTTGAGAAGCGCGAAGGTGCCGAGCAGGTTGTTGACGAAGTGAGCCGCGACCGGAGCGGCGATCCCACCGGAGTGCCAGCGCAGCCAACCGAGCAGCAGAGCGGTGGGAATCAGGCTCGGGCTCTGTACCGGATCGAGGTGGTAGGCCGCGAACATCAGCGTGGTGAGCAACCAGACCGCCCAGCCGGGCATCACCCGCTCGAGATGGTGCCAGAGGTATCCGCGGAAGGCGACCTCCTCGAAGAGCGGAGCGGTGACGCAGATCGCCAGCACGAGCAGGGTCTTGCCGATCGGATCGGGGCGCTGCATGACCTCGCCGAGCAGCGTGAGCCCGCTCCCGAGGTCTGGGAAGGCCCCGAGGATCTGTGCGGCTATCCAACCGGGGAACAGCCCGACGGTGAGCGCCCCGAGAGAGCCCGCCACGATCCAACCGCTCCACCCGGGAACCCGACCTATCGCTGCAGCCCGTGCCTCTGCCAGGTGGTCGGAGAGGCCCCGTGCGAGCAGGAGGGCAACAACCCCGATGCCCGTCGACTGGAGCAGCGCGGAGAAGCCCATGATTCCGGCGGTGACAAAGCTCTCCGGGTCCGCGGCGATGACCTCGAACCGGACCCCGCGCGCCAGAGCGAGCAGAGTGACAGCGAGACCGGTCGATACCCCGGTGACCAACAGCCAGCCGAGAGATGCGAACACGAAGGCACCGATAGCGATGGGGACTTGGGGGTGTTCATCCACGACGCCCTGTAACCGTGTCGTTAGACGACGGATATGGCGTCGATTCGAGTGCGGGGAGCCCGCGACAACAACCTCTGCGATCTCGACCTGGAGGTGCCGCTGCACCAGCTCACGGTGTTCTGCGGTCCTTCGGGATCGGGCAAGTCCTCGCTGGCTTTCGACACGCTCCACCGCGAGGGACAGCGACGCTACCTCGAGGCGATGCTGATCTCGGGCGCGGGGTCACTGCGGCGTCCGGATGTGGCGTCTATCGAGGGGCTTCCTCCCACCATCGCCCTGGACCAACGGCAGCGCGCTCCTGGGGCGCAGCAGACGGTGGCCTCGATCAGCGAGCTTGGGGTGGGGCTGTCGGTGCTGTTCGGTCGAACAGGACTTCAGCGTTGCCCACGGTGCGGTCGTCCGGTGGTGCCCCGGTCCCATGACACCATCGTCTCCGAGCTGCTGGGCCTTCCCGATGGCACCCGGCTGACCCTGGAGGCCCCGGTGAAGGCCGCTCCTGGGGTCCTGGCGGAGATCTCCCGTGCGGGTTTCTCTCGCGTGCGGATGGGCGGGGAGGTCCGGCGTATCGAGGAGATCGGCGAGCCCGAGCCCGGAGAGGCCTTTCGCATCGTGGTCGATCGCATCCGGGTCTCTCCAGAGCGCAGAGGGCGGATCCACGACGGGGTTCGGCTCGCGGCGCGGGCGGGACGGGGTGTGGTGGTCGCGGTCACCGATGTGGAGTCGCTGTACGTGGACCGGCCGCTCTGCGTGCACGATCAACTCGAGCTCCCTGGGCTCGACCCCGGGCGGTTCCGTCTGAGCGCCACAGAGCCCCGATATGGCCTGGATGATGCGGCGGCGGCGGTCGAGGTGTCTGGCACCTCAATGCCGACCTTGTTGGACGGCACGGTCGAGGGGGTCGGTGCCTTCGTCTCGTCCCTGGAAGGGACTGCGCTGAGTGCGGACCTGCTCAGCGATCTCGGGCGCCGGGTGGACATCCTGAACCGCCTCGGCCTCGGCGGCCTGAAGCTCGGTCGGGCGGCCGCTGAGGTGTCCCGCGGGGAGCTGCTTCGCCTGCGCCTGGCTCGCCAGGTCTCGTGCCAGGTGTCGGGGGTGCTCTTCGTGCTCGACGAGCCAGCCGCGGGGCTCGATTCCCGCACGGCCGAGGCGGTGATGTCTGTGGTGTCGGAGCTGGTGCTTCAGGGGAATACCGTGCTCTGTGTGGACCACCATCCAGCGGTGCTGGAGGCGGCTACCCAGCTGGTCGAGTTCGGTCCGGGGGCAGGGCATAGCGGTGGGCGCGTGGTGTTCCAGGGCACGCTCGAGGAGCTGAAGCGGGCCGGCACGGCGACGGGTCAGATCCTGAGTTGTCCGCCTACTCCAGGAGTCGCGGGGCCGGCGCCCACCGAGATGTGGTCTGCAGCGGGGGTCCAGCTCGCCCGAGGGGCGGTAAATGTGCTCTCCGGAACGTCCGGAAGCGGTAAAACAAGGCTTTTGCGAAGGATCCTCAAGGAGACCTCAGGTGACTTCGAGAGGGTGGTATTTGCAGAGGTCGGGTCCTCTGCGCGCCAGAAGCGATCGAGCCCCGCGACCTTCACCGGCGTGTGGAATGTGCTCAGGAATCTGCTGGCCCAGACCCGCGAGGCGCGGATCCAGGGGCTGAGCGCGAGCGTGTTCTCACTCAACACCAAGGGGGCCCGATGTGAGGCCTGCGCGGGTGCCGGAGAGGTGCGGGTGGGCCTCGACCCGCTCCCCGAGGTCTGGCTGCGCTGCGAGGTCTGCCACGGGCGCCGCTTCCAGGCCGATGTGCTCCAGGTTCGCTGGAAGGGGCTGGCACCGGATGAGCTGTTGGGGCTCGATGTGGAGTCCGCCCACCGTCTGCTCGCCGGCAATCCCAAGCTCGAGCGCATCCTGCGGGCGATGAAGGAGGTCGGGCTGGGCTATATCCAGCTCGGGCGGGCCTCGGACACGCTGTCGGGAGGGGAGTTTCGCAGGCTTCGTCTGGCCCGGGAGCTGGGGCGGAGTCGCGCGCCGGATCTGGTGGTGGCGGACGACCCCTCCCTTGGACTGCACCCGGTGGACACGCTGGCGCTGATGGATGCGTTTGGACGGCTGGCGGAAGCGGGGGCGACGGTGCTGTTGGCTTCGGCGGACCGGTGGGTGGTGGAGAGGGCAGCCCATGTGGTCTGGGTGTGAGGGGGCTGGGAGAGGAGCGGACCGGCTGGGAAGCGCTCGGGGATCTACTACTCCGGCCTTCGGCCTTCGCCTCGCTTGTTGACGGACTGCGAGAGACCGGGTTGGTCTGCGGAGCGCCAACCAGCGCGTGGGGTGCACTGGGTCGGGCGGTTCGATCGGGCGGGTGGTTGTGCGTTGCCAGAACTGTCGGGTTCGCGGTAGTATGGGTGTGGTCGACACTTATGGTGCCCATAATTCAGGAGAGAGCTATGTTTTTTCCGATCATTTCGTTGGGGGGGTAGCGGTCGCAAGCGACTATTTCCCAGTTCCTTTCGCATCTTGTTGCTCGGGCGGGATGTGGGCAGCGCTGTCTGGAGTATGAGACCTCGGTGATCTGTGATCTCGCGGTCCAGAACGGCAAGACGGACCCCTCTCTGTGGGCGGCGAGCGACTACCCCGACAAGAACGCTCCGTACACCTCGGTGTGGGGCACGGACCAGAACGGCGACGACTTTTGTTGTAGCTGGGACAACTCGCGCTCATGGAAGCCGTGGACCTTTCGTGGGACCGAGAACAAGGACCACGTCTACCTCGGCGACAACTCCCCATCACCGCAGTTCAGCTTCTGCGATCCGGACGGGACAGGACCGCAGATCATCATCAAGATCTTGCAGGATGACGATGATGTGCTCATCCAATGCAACACGGGCTTGTCGAGCTTTGGCTTCACCCGCATCATGGCGGGCCCAGGAGACGACACCATCAACGCCCGGGGTTGGCTGACCAATGGGTCGCCTGGGGCAGTGACGGCGGTGTACGGCGATGTCGGAGCCGATGTGATCTACGGCGCTGCGACCACGCCCAACCAGATCTACGGGGGCCCCGGCGATGACGTGATCGAGGGCGGTGATGACGAGGATGTGCTCAGGGGCGAGGCGGGCGCCGACCTGTTGGTCGGTAACAAGGGCGCGGACGTGCTCTACGCGGGTCCGGCGAATGAGGCGGATGTACTGGATGGGCGCGACGGGGGCGGAGATGATGCGGACACTCTGTTCGCTTGGGCGGGCCAGGATGCGGACGCGCCGATCACCGGGTTCAGCACGGGCCTCGACGAATGCCAGCGGATCTATGGTGGCGTGAGCCTGACCTGGGCGGGCCCGGAGTGCATCTACGGGCCGGTGCACTCGGATGTGTGCGATTGATCCCGATCCTGCTTGTCCTCGGCGCCTGTACCGGCCCCGCGACCCCGCCTCCGCCGACGGTACCGCGGGTGTCCACGGCGGACACGGCGACACCGGCAGCCACCGCGGACACCGGCTTCGACACGGTGTTGCCGGTGCTGGGTCCGTGGACCGAGCAGGCCCTGCCCGGGGACTGGGTGGAGGTGTGGATCGAGTGGCTGGATGGCCCGGTCTTGCTCGGCCTGGATGGGGGCGGGGCGCTGTCCTGGCTGCGGGTGTCCGGAGCGGGCTTGTGGGAGGTGGAGCCCATCGCGAGCGGGGTGGAGACGGCCGCTCTCGCGGTGGACTCGGAGCGCGCTTACGTGGCCTATGCGGACGCCGGGGCGGGGGTCTGGTACGCGGAGGGTCCCGGGGCATGGAGCCCGCAGCAGGTCGCGACCGGGGCGGATGCGGCGCCGGGGATCGATGTGGCGGTGAACCCCGCAGGGGAGAGGGCGGTGTTCTATCGACACCCGGAGCGAGGTCTGGAGTTGGTGGAGACGGATGACGCGCTGAGCTGGGACAGGGTGGTATTCGGAAGCACTCGGGAACTGCATCGACTGGATGGTAGCGGCGCAAACCCAGGATGGTACGCGGGGAACACCTCCATCGCGTTCGGGAGGTTGTTGATCTCCAGGGTGTTCGATGGCGAAGATCAGTGGGGTGTGGCTGTGGGCTGGGACCACACCAGCGCCGATCTCACCGTCGACAGCGACGCCAAGGCCCACCTGGTCGGGGGCTCGGAGGTGAGCCCGTGCGTGTGGTACAGCGGCGCGAACAACTGGTGCCATGAGCAGACCCTGCTCGACTCGCAGTGCGTGGACCCGAGCCTGCGAATCGACCGTATGGGCCGGGCCCATATCGCGTACAGCACCTCTCGCCCGAGCTTGAACTACGCGCGGTGGACCGGGGGCGTCTTCGTGGAGCAGCGGGTGGTGGATGGCGGAGAGCTCCGGCGGGGAGTAGGGAGTTCGATGGTTCTGGACCCGGACGGGAGGCCGCACTTCGTGTTCGTGCGGCAGACTGTGGACGGCGGGGAGCTGGTGTACGGGACCTACTCGGAACCGGAGTGAGCCTCGCCAGCGGGTAGAAGAGCAGACCAGCTGGGGGCCCGGAGCGCGCCATGATCGGGGCTCTTGACGTGCAACCATCCATAGCTAGAATCTGGTTAAGGGTGGGCGAATAGCGTAGAAATAAGCATGGTTAAATGGGTTCCCCGCAGAATATTCCCAGAGTTATCCATAGAGTTTTCAATATGGGCGAATACAGTGCTCCTCGCGGAGGACAGATGCCGAATTCGGACTTTCTCGTCATCGGGTCGGGCGTGGCCGGGATGTGGTTCGCGCTCGAGGCTTGCAAGCATGGAAGCGTCACCATGCTCACCAAGACCCGACCCCTGGAGAGCAACAGCGCGTATGCCCAGGGGGGCATCGCCTCGGTGTGGCACGAGGACGATGATCTGGACTTCCACATCCGCGACACGCTGGTCGCGGGGGCTGGGCTCTGTCATCGGGATGCGGTCGAGCAGACGGTCCGTCGGGGTCCAGAGCGGGTGCGGGAGCTCATCGCGCGCGGGGCGGAGTTCACCCGGCGTCAGACCCACCCCGAGGAATACGATCTGCACCGTGAGGGCGGCCACTCCCATCGCCGGATCCTCCACGCAGCGGACTTCACGGGCAAGGAGATCGTTCGGGCACTCAACGCCGAGGTTCGTGAGCATCCCCGCATCGAGTTCCTCGATCACCACATGGCGATCAATGTGCTCACGCGGGGGTGGCTCGCGAGCGTGACGGGCGACATTCCGCCCGAGGATGACGAGGCCATCGGCGCCTATGTGCTGGACACCCACAGCGACGAGGTGGAGCTGTTCCGGGCCAAGGTGGTGGTGCTGGCCACCGGAGGGGCGGGCAAGGTCTATGTCTACACGACCAACCCACCCATCGCGAGCGGGGACGGGCACGCGATGGCGTGGCGAGCCGGTGCTCGCATGTCGAATATGGAGTTCGTGCAGTTCCACCCGACCTGCTTGTTCCATGCGACGGAGAACAGCTTCCTGATCAGCGAGGCCCTTCGCGGCGAGGGCGGCAAGCTCATCGGGCCCGATGGCGAGCGCTTCATGGACGCCTACGATGAGCGGGGAGAGCTCGCCCCTCGCGACATCGTTGCGCGGGCGATCGACAACGAGCTGAAGACCCGTGGGCTGGAGTGCGTGTACCTGGACATGCGTCATATGGACCGAGAAGAGGTCGAGCACGCCTTCCCGACCATCGACGGGAAGCTGATGTCCCTGGGCATCGACATGACCCGCGACCCCATCCCGGTGGTGCCGGCGGCTCACTATATGTGCGGAGGGGTTCGCACGGATCTGTCGGGCGAGTCATCGGTGCGCAACCTGTTCGCCATCGGAGAGGTCGCTTGCACCGGGCTGCATGGGGCGAATCGCCTGGCCTCCAACAGCCTGCTCGAGGCGCTGGTCTTCGCTCAGACGGCGGCCGCGGCCTGCGGGGAGAGGCTCGGTAGCCTGCCAGAGCCTCCAGAGATTCCTGCCTGGGACCCGGGCCGCGCAGGCGACTCGGACGAGCAGGTCGTCATCACTCAGACCTGGGATGAGATCCGCCGGTTCATGTGGAACTATGTGGGGATCGTACGGACCCACCGCCGCTTGAAGCGGGCGCAACGCCGGCTACGTCTGGTGCGCGAAGAGGTCGACAAATACTACTGGGACTTCCGGGTGACGGGAGATCTGATCGAGCTGCGGAACCTGGTCGATGTGGCCCATATGATCGTGGAGTGCGCGCTGCGTCGTCGGGAGAGCCGCGGGCTTCACTACACGCTGGATTTCCCGAATACGGATGTGGGGAACGCCCGAGACACCACGATCCAGCGCTACTGACGGGAGCCTGGGAAGGGGATGACCTTCCCCCCGAGATCGGCCTGGATGACGTTGGGGAGCACCACCACATCGGTGTGCCCGCACACATGGCAGCGCTCTTCGACCTCGACCGCGAGAGGGGCGCTGATGGTGGGCGAGAGCCGTTTCGCTGGGGTCTCGAGAGTACGCTGGGAGCAGGCGGGGCAGTACGCGAAGCGCGATGCGGTGCCATGCACACGGGTGATGGTGTTGGTGCACTGGGGGCAGGCCAGCACCCGATAGCTCCGAACCGGGGCGCCGCGGGGCGTGGAGTCGACCAGAGCGAGGTAGGGAATGCGGCAGTTTGGACAGCGCACGGGCCGGTCGAAGGGGGTGGCGCGGGTGTACAGGAGGACCGAGCCGAGCAGCACGATGGTAGAGACCAAGATGACGCCGATCAGCAAAGCAGGTCCTCGGCGAAGGGGCCCGACCCGACGATGGCCTCGACCTCGTCGACCCGCTTGGGCACGGCAGCGGTGAGGTTTTCGGGCTTTGTGGTGGTGATGGCGATGTCGTCTTCGATGCGGATACCCCCAAAACCCGCCCAGGAAGCGGCCCGCTCGTAGTCGACCAGGTCGCGGAAGCGATCCTGGAGTGCGCGGTCTTGAAGGATGGCTGGGACGACGTAGAAGCCGGGCTCGACGGTGACCACCCAGCCGGGCTCGAGGGGGAGATCGAGGCGGAGAAAGCCCGTCCCGAACTGGTCGGGGCGACTGACCCCCCGCGGGTAGGAGGGCAGGTCCCCGAAGTTCTCGAGATCGTGCACATCCATGCCGAGCAGGTGCCCGCAACCATGGGGGAAGAACAGCGCATGGGCCCCGGCCTCGACGGCGGCGTCCGGGGAGCACCGGAGGATGCCCTCGTCGGCGAGGAAGCGGGCGAGCACCCGAGAGGAGGCGTCGTGGACCTCGCGGTAGCGGACCCCGGCGCGACAGAGGTCGATGGAGGCGGTCTGAGCCTCGAGTACGGCCTCATAGGCGGCTCTCTGACGGGGCGTGTAGCTGCCGTCGACCGGCGAGGTGCGCGTGATGTCGACACCGTATCCGGACTCGACCTCGCCGCCGCCGTCGACCAGGAGGAGCTGCCCGGGCTCCAGCGGGTTGTGGTGGTGGAAGTTGTGGAGGATCTCGCCGCGGACGGTGAGGATGGTGGGGTAGCCGGTAGACCCGCCCCCAGCGGCGAGGATGGCCTCGAATAGAGCGGCCAGCGCCCGCTCGGAGCTGCCGGCCCTGCAAGCGCGCATGACGGCGATATGCGCCTTGGCGGACAGCGCTGCTGCACAGCGCATCTCGTCGAGCTCGGCCGGGGACTTGGTACGACGCATGCGGATGATGGCGTCGACGAGTGTGGGGTCTCCGGGTGACTTGCCGAACCGAAGATCGGCCCCTACCCAGGCAGCGAGGAGCCGATTCTTGTTCTCGTCGGCGACGGCGAGGACCTTGGGGGATGGCTGCTTGCGCGCGCGCAGAGCGAGATGGGGAAGCGGCTCGACCCGGTCGAAGCCGAGGGCGGCGCCGCGCTCGGTGATGCTGGGCTGAGGGCCATGCCAGAGCGGGTCGTCGGCGTCTGGGGGGGGAAGAAATAGCGTGCACTCGGACTCGGTGAGCAGCAGCGCTGCGTCCGGCTCGGTGCAGCCGGTGAGGTAGAGGAAGGTGCTGTCCTGGCGGAAGGGCAGCGGGGTCATGGGCAGATTCTTGGCGCGGTGGCCATTGCCCAGCAGCAAGATGGGCCCCCCAACCTCCGACAACAGCCGATTTCTACGATCCGCGAACACGGATGGCTTCAACATTTCTCTCCCCCGGTCGAACAGGATAGCGCGAGGAGGAGGAATGATGTTTGCTCTGTTGTCCTGGATGGGAGTGGCTGCGGCCGCATGTCCGGCGGATGCCCCAGAGATCGAGGTGGCCCCGATCCTCCGACAGATCGCGAGCCTGCCCCGTGGGGTGGAGCCTCTGGTGAGCTCGCTGTATACACTCGGGTGGTTGGCGGAGGACCCGGGCTGCATCGACGGAGATGCGCTGATCACCCTGGCTGGGGCGGGGAATCCGTTTGGTATTGGCAGCCTGGACACCCGTGCGGAGCCGTTGATTCGATTGGTCGAGGAGGTGTACTCGGAGCCGGAGAAGCGGTCGAGGATCCTGGTCTTCGATCTGGGGAAGCTGCGCTTCATGCACGGCAGCCTCTTTGCGGCCCCCGACATCGAGCAGCTGGTCGCCGAGCGCTACGTCCGGCTGGAGTTCCCGCTGAGCACCAGCTCGGCCTATGGCAGAGCGCTCTCCGAATCTCCGGGACAGACCGAACCCAATGGCGAGCTCGGTGGCGTGCCCGATCCTCTGGTGATCGGCATCTCCGGCATCACCCTCAAGATGGTGGACGGAGCCGTGATCCGGCCCACGCGCCTGGTCGTCGATCCCGCCGCGATGACCGACCGGGTGTGGCTGCTGACCCGTGGCCGACAACGGAGCTGGGCCCCGTTCGAGCTCTGATCTCAGGGCCTGTGCTTGGGCGCGCTGTTCAAGCAGTCGAGCACCAATACCCAGGACTCGCTGCTGGAGCTGCGGTGAGGATGCAGCGCCTCTCCGTCCCCGATGACCGCGATCTGGGGGACGGAATGGGGAGCGGGCCGGTCCACCGGGACACAGGTGGTGGAGCAGAGGCTGATACCGAGGAGCATGCGGGTCATGTCTTCTGAGTAGTTCCCGATGGCGTCACTGGATGTCGGGGTCGGTCGAGGAAACCGGGCGCGAGGTCATGCGCGGTCCACCCGGGTCGGGTAGAGATCGCCTATGAATCATGAACGCCTGGTCGAGTTGTTGCGCGAGAAGTCCGTCCGAAGGGGGGAGTTCACCCTCGCCAGCGGGAAGCGCTCGGATCTGTATGTCGATGTACGGCAGACGAGCCTGCACTCCGAGGGCTGCGTGCGCATCGCGCGGGCGATCCTCGATCGCCTCCGGCCGGATGTGGTCGGTATCGGGGGCATGACCATGGGGGCGGACCCTCTCGCTTGTGCGACCGCAGCCATCTCACACCTCGATGGGCGCGAGCTGAATGCCTTCCTCATCCGCAAGGAGCCCAAGGGGCACGGGGTAGAGAGGTTGGTGGTCGGGATGGGGAACTTCTGCTCCCGAGACAAGGTCGCGGTCCTCGAGGACACCACCACCACGGGCGGCAGCCTGCTCCGCGCGGTCGAGGCCGCTCAGGATGCGGGGCTGGATGTGGTGCAGATCATCACGGTCGTCGATCGGGAAGAGGGCGCCAAGGAGACGGTTGCTGCGGCGGGCCACACCCTCGAGGCGATCACCGGCCGGGCTGAACTCCTCGGTGAGTCGTCAGCTCAACAGCGCCAACGATAGCCAGGGTACCCAGACGATCACTGCGAGGCAGAAGAGCATAAGCAGGAGGAAGGGTAGGATCGCTTGGATGACTTCGAGGATCGATCGCTCGAACACGGTGGAGGCGACGAATAGGTTGATCCCCATCGGGGGGGTCAGGTAGCCGAGCTCGAGGTTCACGATGAACATGATGCCGAAGTGCACGGGGTGGATGCCGTAGCTCGCCGCGATGGGAGCGAGCAGCGGGGCGACGATGAGGATCGCAGAGAGGATGTCCATCACGCAGCCGAGGGCGAGCAGGAACAGGTTGACCATGATCAGAAAGCCCATGGGCGTGGACACATGGGCGAGCATCCACTCGGCGGCTCGGTCGGGGACCTGTTCGAACACGAAGAAGCGGTTGAGCGAGATGGCGATGACGAGGATGAGGAATAGAGAGCCCATCATCACGGCGCTGTCGGAGACGACGTTGGGGATATCCTTGAGCTTGAGCTCGCGGTTGATCAGCAGCTCGACGAAGAGCGCGTAGACGACCGCGACCGCGGCTGCTTCGGTGACGGTGAAGCGCAGCGCGAACGGGATGCCCAGTCCAGACAGGTCGAGCCAGCCGTAGATTCCACCGAGGATCAGCACGGGAAGGGCGAGGCTGGGGAGGCTGCGGACGAAGGACCGGAGGGTGCGCCCGAGGTAGGACTCGTCGGTGACGGGTTGGGCGGCACGATGGGCCGCGACGGCCTCGGGAGTGCGGGGCCAGGTCACGAAGAAGGTGTACAGGATGAGCACGACGGCGATGAACAGCCCTGGCAGGATGCCGGCCTTGAACAGCGCGGCGGGGTCCAGACTGACGGTCTCGAAGCTGCCATCCGGGAGCTTCATCTGGAGCGCGCCGGGGTTGCGGGAGACCACGATGGCGTACACGATCATGGGGATGGAGGGCGGAATGATGATGCCGAGCCCGCCCGCCGTGGTGAGCACCCCCATGGAGTATTTTTCGGAGTAGCCCTCGGCGATGAGCATGGGGAAGAGGATGGATCCGATGGCGATCACGGTGACCGGAGAACTCCCAGAGATGGCCGCGAAGATGGCGCAGGCGACGACCGCCCCCGCGCCGAGGCCTCCGGGAAGAGGCCCGAGGATGGTCTTGGTGAAGTCGATGAGCCGCCGGGCGATGGACCCCTTGGTCATGAGGTTGCCGGCGAGCACGAAGAAGGGGATGGCGAGGAGCTCCTGCTTCTTGGTGGCCTCGAAGACGTCGCTGACGACGACGGAGGGGGAGTTCTCCCGGAGGAGGATCCAGCACGCCATGGTGCCGACGCCGACGGCGACGAACAGGGGCGAGCCCAACAGGACGAGGAGGATGGACGCGACCAGGATGGTGGCCCCGCTGCCATACCAGGCCCCGAATGCCAGGGCGATGAGCGCACCGGGGAATGCACCGGCGAAGACGACGTCGATGGGCTTTCGACTACCCGGGCGCGGTTGTGCGCCCATGGGTTCGGAGGTGGGAGGGTAGATCGCCTGGCCGAGGAAGCGCATTCCCATCAGAAAGAAGGCGTAGACGATGACCTGGACGGGGATCCACAGCGGGAACTTGTCGCCGGCTTTCACCCGTAGGAAGGCTGGAGGGAGCTCGTCGAACTCGAGTCCTTGGCCGAATTTGGCCTCCTCCCACTCCTCGAGTGAGGCGTGGTCCGTGCCGACGCCGAACCGATCGCCGATGGGAAGCTGGAGCCAGGTGGACTTCCAGCTGGATTCGTACTGGAGCTCGATCTTGCCGGGGGGCCGCTTGAACTGGGCCTGCTCCTTGGCGTCGGGGGCGTTGAGCGGATCGCCCTCATCGAAGGTGTCGGGCTCGCCATCCGGGCCGTAGAGCTCGGCGCGATCTCCCTCACCATCGCCATCGGAGTCGGCGCTGTAGGGGTCGGTGCCGACCTTCCAGATCTCCTTGTGGTTGGGGAGTCCATCGCCGTCGGAGTCGATGGGCACGGCCTCGTCGAGGAAGTCGACGGCGAGATTGATCGGGATGACGAGAGGGGCCCAGACCTTGGCACCCTCGAAGGTGTCGTGGCTGTGCTCGATGACGGCTTCTTTGGCCGCACCGACGAAGACCCAGCACAGCAGGGCCGCGACCAGGGCGGTGAAGCGCTTCACGAACCGGGCGCTGGGAGCGGACAGGACCCGATCCATCGCGTCTACGGCGATGTGCTTGCGCTCGTAGGTGGCGAGGCTGGCCCCAAAGAAGCCCACGACGACCATGAGCAGCAGGGCCATATTCATCTGGCCCTCGACCTCGAAGAGCACGATGGCTTCGCGCGCCAGGTAGTCGTTGAAGGCCAGGAAGGTCATGACGAGCATGGCCACCAGGACGAGGCCCTTCTCGAACACGGCCACGGCGCGGTTCAGCCGGCCGAAGACCGCATCGAGCCCCACCTTGATCCCGGTCAGGCTGAGGACCAGGTAGAGCAGCTCGCGGGACACGGCGCGCTTGGCCCAGCCCCGCACGCCACGGGTCAGGCGGGTCCAGAGATCGATCGTGACGCGATCGATCGCGCGAAACAGAGTTGCGACGGTGTTCTGCATGGTGGCGGCGAATAACCCGCCCCACACAGAACGGCGCTACATCTCCGCGAGACCCTTGCGAATCAGCTTGAGCAGGTTGGTGCCCGAGCCCTTGGCGTCGAGGGAGGCGGCGAACTCGTCGTGCATCTTGCGGGCTTGTACGGCGAAGGCCTCGCGTTGCTCTGGAGTGAGTTCGTGGACCTCGACTCCCATCTCCTTGAGGGCGTCGATCATCGCGGCGTCTTCGGAGCGGATCTTGTTCCGCGACTCGATGGTGAGGTCGCGGGCACCGAGCAGCACGGCCTGGGTTGCGGCATCTTGCTGATCGAACCAGATCTTGGAGATCACGATGGCCGCGGGCTGGTAGATATGCCGCGTGAGCGTGAAGTGGTCCAGGGGCTCGGCCAGCCCACCCGCCATGATGTAGAGCGCGGTATTGTCGAGCCCGTCGATGACGTTGCTGTTGAGCGAGGTGAGGACCTCGGTCATCGGCTTTTGGACAGCGTTTCCGCCAAGCGCCTTGTACATGGCCATATGCACATCGGATTCCTGCGCGCGCATCTTGAACTTGGCCACATCGGCCGGTGTGAGGATGGGATCGCCCTTGGTTCCGAAGGACCGCCATCCATTCTCGGACCACATCGCAAGGACGAAGCCGCGGGAGGAGAGGATCTTGCTCATGGGGGTCCAGAGCACGTCATCGAGGATGTGGTCGGCCTGGGCATTGTCGTTGAACAGGAAGGGCAGCTCGACGATCTGGAGCACGGGGATGTTGCCGCCCTCGCTCAACGCGCCGGTGGTGACTGCGGCGGCCTGCAGGCGCTCTCCCTTGCGGGTCTCGCGGACCATCTCGACCTCGCCCATGATGCCAGGGGGACGGATGATCACGTTGAGATCGGTCTTTGCCTCGACCGCGGCCTCGAATTTCTCGAGCTGCTCGTACCAGGGGGTGCCCTTGGGTGCGAGGGAGCCGATGTTGAGCTCCTTGCCGCCCTCGGCCTGGACCGGTGTGGTGTTGAGGGCGAGCAGCGCCGTGCTGATGACGGCGGCGGTGATGGCGAGCTTGCGGGTCAGGCTCATTGCTCCCCCTCGAGCGCTGCGATGGACTTCTTGTCGAAGAACTCGTTCATTTTACCGAGCAATGCCTTGGCTTTTTGCTGATCGAGGGTGTTCTCGGGGGTGACCTTGGCCTCGGGCTTGGCGTTGGGATCGGCGGCGACGACGGCCTCGAGATCGGTCTTGAACTGCTTGGCGTCCTGGGCTGAGACGGCCCAGTACTCGGCTCGGAGGACCTGGGTCGGGAGGTAGTACGGAGCCCCCTCGACGGCGGCGTCGAAGTACTGCTTGCTCTTGTCCAGGTCCTGTCCGGCAAAGCTGGGGAGCGCGGCGTAGTAGGCACCCCAGTAGCGCGCGGGCCCGTAGTTGTAGTACTCCGGGTCGAGCTCTTCGGTCTTGCTCATATACCCCTTCACCGTGGGGAGGTGCTTGAGCGTCTTGGCCAGACCTTGGGCCTTGCCCCACTTCCCGAGGGCGGAGGCGGTCCAGTACAGGCAGGGCACATCATCCTTGGTGGCGACGACGACTGCATCCTTCTCTTTCTCGCCTGAGTTGATGCGACTGGCGAAGTCCTCGTTGAGGGCGAGGCACTTGGCCCCCCACTCGATCGCATGGCCCCAGCGCTCGACCTGGGTGTCCTTGTCCTGGGCGTGGCCATCTCCGTAGAAATACCAACCGCGGGTGAGCCGCACGAGGGCGTGGCGGTTGGAGGGGTCGGCCGTGTGCGCCTCTTCGTACTTCTTGAGCGCAGAGACGAGCTTGGATTCGTCCACGCGCTCTTCCCAGAGGGCGTCGGCCTCGGTGATGAGGGGACTGGCATCCGAGCCGGTTCCCTGCTTGGCGGTCTCGTAGGATCCGGGATGCTTGCCCCCGCAGGCGACAAGAATCGCCAGCGTGAGGATGTTCAGGTTGCGCATGACCTGCTCCTTTTGGTTCCGCCGTCCATAGTGCGGTGCGGTCCACGGTTCAAGGTCCACAACGCGCGACCCGGTCGGCATCGTCCGTTGCCGACCTCCCCGGTTCGGCAATACAGCTGCATCCGCGCTCGACGCGGAGGAGGTGGTGATGCTTCAGTCCGATGTGCCAATCGCTCTGACATTCGATGATGTCCTGCTCGTGCCGCGTGCAAGCGACATCCTCCCGCGGGATGTGAACACGGAGACTACGCTTTCTGATCGGGTGAAGCTGAAGATTCCCCTGATCAGTGCGGCGATGGACACGGTCACCGAGGCCGCTACGGCGGTGGCAATGGCTCGCGAGGGAGGCATGGGAGTGGTGCACAAGAACCTCTCGGTGCAGGCCCAGGCTGGCTTCGTCCGAGAGGTCAAGCGCGCGGTGACCGGAGTGGTCGAAGATCCGGTGGTGATCGCCCCCGATCTCTCTCTCGGAAAAGCCCGGCGCTTGATGAATGAGCACCGGATCTCGGGTCTGCCTGTGGTGGTGGATGGCCGGGCTGTAGGCATCATCACCAACCGGGATCTTCGCTTCGAGCGTCGCCTCGATCGAGCCGTGAGCGAGGTGATGAGCACGGTGCTGGTGACCGTTGGCCCGGACACCGAGCTCGACCGCGCGAAGGAGCTGCTGCAGAAGCACAAGATCGAGAAGCTGCTCGTGGTGGGTGAGAACGGCCTCTTTCTGGGCCTGATCACCATCAAGGATATCGAGACTGTGGGCCGCTATCCACGGGCCGCTTACGACGGCCGCGGGCAGCTGCTCTGTGGGGCGGCGATCGGGGTCGGCGGAGACCGCGACGACCGGGCGGCGGCTCTGGTCGAGGCCGGGGTCGATGTGCTGGTGCTCGACACGGCCCATGGGCACAGCCGAGGCGTGCTGGATGCGGCGAATGTGATCAAGGCGCGCTACCCCGGGGTCACGCTCGTGCTGGGAAATGTCGCTACCGCAGAGGGGACCCGAGCCTGCATCGACGCGGGAGCGGACGTGGTGAAGGTGGGCATCGGGCCGGGCTCGATCTGTACCACCCGCATCGTCGCCGGCGTCGGGGTGCCGCAGCTCACGGCGATCTCCGAGTCGGCCAAGGTCGCGCGAGCGGCTGGCGTGAAGATCATCGCCGACGGCGGGATCAAGTTCTCCGGAGACTTCGCAAAAGCCATCGCCGCAGGGGCGGATGCGGTCATGGTGGGCTCCCTGCTCGCGGGCACTTCGGAGAGCCCCGGAGATGTCGTGCTCTTCCAGGGGCGTCGCTACAAGGCGTACCGGGGAATGGGCTCCATCGAAGCGATGAAGGCGGGGTCCTCGGACCGGTACTTCCAGGACGATGACGCCAGCGATCCCGAGGCGGATACTCGCAAGCTCGTGCCCGAGGGCATCGTCGGCCGGGTGCCCTACAAGGGGCCTGTGGGAGATGTGGTGTACCAGATGGTCGGCGGCCTGCGCGCGTCGATGGGCTACTGCGGCTGCCCGACTATCGCTGCGATGCAGGCGGACTCCCGCTTCGTGCGCATCACCAACGCGGGCTTGTCCGAGAGCCATGTGCACGATGTGATCGTCACCGCTGAGGCCCCGAACTACCGAGTGCGCTGAGTCAGGCGAGCTCGGGGCGGTCTGCGTAGTCGGCCAGGGCATTGGGGTTGGCCATTGCGTCCCGGTTGGGTACCGCTTCTCCATGGACGAGCCGGGTGACGGCGAGCTCGACCTTCTTCCCGGAGAGGGTGCGGGGCACGGCACCCACCGCGAGGATCTTGGCTGGAACATGCCGGGGTGTGGTGTTCTTGCGGATCTGGGCCTTGATCTTCTTTCGGAGCCCGTCGTCGAGCTCGAGGCTGTCTGCGAGCACGACGAAGAGCACCACCCGGGTGTCGTCGCCCCACTTCTGACCGATGACCAGGGAATCGAGGACCTCATCCATGGCCTCGACCTGGCGGTAGATCTCGGCGGTGCCGATGCGAACCCCGCCGGGGTTGAGGGTGGCATCCGAGCGCCCGTAGACGATAACTCCACCTTGTTCGGTGATCTCGATGTAGTCCCCGTGGCGCCACACGCCGGGGTAGTGGTCGAAGTAGGCGGCTCGGTAGCGGCTTCCGTCGGCGTCGTTCCAGAACCCGACCGGCATGCTGACGAAGGGCTGAGTGCACACGAGCTCGCCCTTGGCCCCGATCACGGGTTGGTGGGGGGCAGCCCAGGCCTCGACGGCCATGCCCAGCCCCAGCCTCTGGATCTGGCCCGTGTATACGGGGTCGATCGGGCTTCCGAGCATAAAGCAGCTGATGATATCGGTGCCTCCGCAGATGCTGGCGAGCTGGAGATTGGCTTTGACATTGGCGTAGGCCCACTCGAAGAGCTCAGCGGAGAGCGGAGAGCCGGTGGAGAGCAGGACCTCGAGCTTGCCGAGGTCGTGGTCGGTTCCGGGCCGGATTCCCGCGGATCGGCAGGTCCCGAGAAACTTGGGCGAGGTGCCGAAGTGGGTGACCCCGTACTGTTCGGCCATCGACCACAGCGCGTGGAGGTCGGGGTGGCCGGGGCTGCCGTCGTAGAGCACGACCGTGCACCCGGTGAGCAGGCCACTGACCAGCCAGTTCCACATCATCCAGCCGCAGGTGGTGTAGTAGAAGAGCGCGTCATCGCGATCGAGGTCGTTGTGCAGGACGAGCTCTTTTGCGTGTTGCAGGAGGGTTCCGCCGGCTCCGTGCACGATGCACTTGGGCACCCCGGTCGTACCGGAGCTGTACATGATGTACAGCGGCTCGTCGAAGGGGAGCTGGGCGAACTCGAGCTCGGTGGTGTCGTTGTCGAGGGCCTGGGACCACTCGATGCTACGCGGGATGCTGCTGGCATCGACCCCATCGAGTGAGGGCACGAGCACCACATGCTCGATGGATTCAATCGCGGTCGCGACCTCTGTGATGCGGGCGGCGGACTCGAATCTCTTCCCCCCATAGGTGTAGCCGGTGGCTGCCACCAGGACGCGGGGGGCGATCTGGCCGAAGCGATCCATGACGCCTTTGAAGCCGAAGTCCGGGCTGCACGAGCTCCACACGGCACCCATGCTGGTGGCGCCCAGCATGGCGATGACCGCCTCGGGCCGGTTGGGGAGGAATCCCGCGACCCGATCGCCGCGCTGGACCCCACAGCTGCGCAGCCAGGAGGCGAATCGGGCGACGCGGCTGTACAGCTCGGCGTAGCTGATCGCTTCGGTCTCTCCGGACTCGTGTACGAAGCGGATGGCGGTGCGTTCGTCGCGAAAGCGGAGCAGGTTCTCAGCGAAGTTGAGTCGAGCGCCCGGGAACCAGTCCGCGCCGGGCATGGCGCGATCGGCCAGGACCTGGGAGGCCCGCTCGCTGGAGCGGATGCCGGTGAAGTCCCAGACGGCCTGCCAGAACGCGGGAATCTGGGAGATGGACCAGGCGTGGAGCCCATCGTAGTCGGTGATCTCGAGGCTGTGCTCTCGGTTCACCTGCTCGATGAAGCCGCTGAGCCGAGTGGACTGCGCGGCGGCCGGGGAGGGGGTCCACAGGGGCTTCATGCTGACTCCAGACGACAGAAGACCCCGCATCCATAGAGGATGCGGGGCCTTCGTTCAACCCGCGATGTTGCGGGCTGGAGTCGAAGACCGACTTACTTCACGGCGTTGCGGACCGTGAGGTAGCTTCCCACTGCGCCGGGCACGCCGCCCTTGACGAATAGCAGGTTGCGCTCGGCGTCGATGCGGACGATGCGAAGGTTCTGTACGGTCTTCTGCTTGTTGCCCAGCTGGCCCGGCATCTTCTTGCCCTTGAGCACCATGCCCGGGGTGAGGCGCGTGCCGATGGACCCACCGTGACGGAAGAACTCGTGAGTACCGTGGGAGCGGATGAAGCCCTTCATATTCCAGCGCTTCATGACGCCGCCGAAGCCCTTGCCCTTGGAGATGCCGATGACATCCACCTTGGTGTCGTTCTCGAAGACATCGCCGACCGTGACGGACTGGCCGAGCTCGTAGCTGGACGCGTCGGCCTTGGAGAGGCGGACCTCTTTGATGAAGCGCGGCGGGCGCTCTGCGAGGCCAGCCTTGGCTGCGTGCCCGAGATCGGCCTTGGTGAGCCGGGAGGGCTTGTTGCTGTGGAAGCCGAGCTGGATAGCGTTGTAGCCGTCTTTGCCCTCGTCCGTCTTGACCTGGAGCACGGTGTTTGGACCACACTCCAGCACGGTGACGCTGTGCGCGACGCCGTTGTCTTCGAAGATCTGGGTCATACCCAACTTACGGGCCAGCATGCCCTTGCTTTCGTTTGCCATTCTTTCCTCCGCATAGGACAACGCGCTTCGTAGCCGCCGTCGTACGTGACCCGGCCGGTTAACCGATCCCGCCGGGGGTGTCGCGCCGAACGCGATTGGCCGCCGGGCCGATTCCCTATCCTGTGCGACCTGGAGCAGACCCCGTAGGGGCGCCGAGTCGGTGCCTCAGAAGGTGTACTTCAAGAACCCCGTCGCATCGACTCCGAAGTCGAGCCCGACGTAGAAGGCGAACTGCGCGTCGACACCGACGCTGAAGTGGGACAGCTTGGTGTAGTACTCGAGGGTGGGGCCCGCGACGGCCATCGGGACGGGCCCGGCGTGGACGGCGGGGATCTGGCCCCCCCAGTTGTCCTGGACGACGGTGGCCAAGTATTCCTCCTCGAGCATGAGCAGCGGAACCATGGTCACGCCACCGCCGGCCCGGATGCCCACTCCCAGACGCCGTGTGGGGTAGACCGAGTACTCGAATGCGGCGCCACCGGTGAAGGTGTGGATGTCGCCCTGGATGAGCTGGTTTGGCCCGAGACCGTTCTGGACGAAGTACTGGGCGCCGTTGTTGAGGCTCTGGTGGAAGAAGACCTCCCAGGCCATGGAGCTCTTCTCTTTGTCGACGAAGTCCTGACCGAGGGTGAGCGCGATCGCCGTACCGGGCTCGAGCAGCCCTGCGCCCCCTCGGGGACCCATGAAGATCAGGGTGCCGACGTTGGCCTTGACGTAGAAGCCACGGGTGACCTCGCGGACCTGGCGACTCTTCCGGGCGGAGGACTTGGACTTGCTCTTGTCGGAGTCGATGTCGGTGACTCCCTGGTCGTCGGCGTAGGCCGAGGCGGATAGCGTGGACAGAGCGAGGATGAGCGCGAGAGCAACGGACTTCATGAACCTTCCTTCAAGGCGAGGTACAGCGCCACCTAGTACCGCGTTGCCGGGCCCCTGACACGGGCTTTACAAGCCTTTGGCGGGTTGGGCGGCGATCGGAGATCACTCGAAGGCGAAGGGCTTGGCGATCAGCACCGGTTTACCGTCCGAAGGCTTGTCGAAGCGGATGCTGCGGAACTTGTCGGCTACGCACTCGCCGACGCGCTCGTGAGTGAAGGTGTTGTTGAGGATCTTGACGGTCTGTATCGAGCCCTCGGCATCGACCGTGGCGTGCAGATCGAAGCTGCCAGAGAGGTTGGGGTCCCGGGTCTTCTCGCGGGAGTAGCAGTATCGGAAATGACCGCCAAAGCGGCTGATCACGTCGACTACATAGGCCGTGTCGAGAGCTCCGCGAACCTCGAAGTTGCCAGGAGCGGGCAGATCCTCCGGCACGCCGGCCCCGAGCAGGCCCGGAGAGACCGTCCACTTGAGCACGCTCTTGGGTTCGTCAGCGGCACGCTTGGGGGTGCGCATGCGCAGGCTCTCGCTGACCAGGCAGCGGGTGACGGCAGGATCGGGATTGTCGTTGGTCCGGAACTGGGCGTTCGAGACCAGTCCATCGGCTTCGATGGTGAGCACGAGCTGGATCTCGGCCTCGCTGCCATTGAAGCACTTCACGAGAGGGGCGCGTCGGGCATCTGCCGCTACCCAGAGGTCGCGGGCGGGCCGGGGACCTTCGACGGTCTGGACCGGGTTCGCCATCGCAGCGGTCAACAACCAGAACATGAACACCTCCGTCGGAGAGAACCCAGAAAAGAAAAAGGCCCGCACCAATGGTGCGAGCCTACCCTATCTGGGCGGAGCGTTTCAGCCGGGGCTGAAGATGAACGGGTAGCTGACGATGACGATACCGCCGCCCTTGGGCTCCGGGAACTTCATGCGCATGAACCGACCGACGATGCACTGCTCCACCGCGCCGTTGCCCATGGTGGAGCTCTTCTTGCTGGCGGAGCTGACCGAGCCATCCTTGGCGATGACGAACTTGATGACGATCTTGCCGCCGAGGCTGGGCTTCTTGGTGAGCTCGCGCTGGTAGCAGTAGCGGATCTGGTTCATGTGGCGCTTGATGACGGCATCGATGAGGGAGCGGTCGAGTGCACCGAGGATGATGGGGTCGCCACCGACCGTGCCGATGCCACCTTCGCCCTTGGCGCCGAAGTTACCGCCGCCCGAGCCGTACCCGGACTTGCCGGAGCCGATTCCCTTGGTGCCGAGGCCGCCGAGCCCCGAAGCCGTGCCGCCGCCGCCGAGACCCGAGCCCCGCGAGCCGAGGCCGCCTGCACCGATCTGGGTACCTTTGGCGCCGATGAGTCCGCCGACGCCGCCTGTGAGGGAGCTGTCGAGGGCGGAGGAGCCGAACACGCCGTCCATTCCGCCGTCGTCCGCGAGGGCTCCGAGGAGGCCGGCGTTCTCGGCGACTTGCCGGTCCTTCTGAGCTTTCTGGATGTCGACCTTGTTGCCCTTGGCCTTCTCCATCTTGGCGTCTTTCTTGCCGACCTTGCCCTCTTCGCGCTTGGCCTTGGCGCCCTCACCCGCATCGGGGTTGGCATCCGGCTTCTTGGACTTCTTGTCTTCCTCGGGCTCGGGCTTGTCTGCGGAGAGCTCGACGAAGCGGTCGGGGATCTCGTTGACGCCCATGCTGGGCCGCGCGGGGACGAAGTACATGATCAGGCCGAACATCAGGCCCAGGAAGCCGATGAAGGAGAAGATCGCGATGAAGGGGTAGTCGGGGTCTTCGGAGTTGCGCTGGACGATCCGGCTTCCCGCCTTCACCTTGTGGGAGAAGTAGGTGACGCCGTTGATGTCCACCATGAGTCGGACATCGTCGGTGACGGGGATCTCGTACTCCTGGCCCTGCTTCTTGGCGCGGCCGTTCTGGACCATCTCGTCGAAGGAGAAGCGCTTGTCGTCGATGTCCGCGAAACCATCCCACGCTTCGTTGACATGGGCGACGTACTTGTCATCTTCGAAGGTGAACAGGTCGTGGTCGCGGTTGCCTGGGAGGTCGTCGTCGGGGGAGTAGAACTCGTTGCGCCAGGTACTGTGCACCTCGGACCACATCGGGGGCGTGTACGGGAGCACCATATTGAGGGGAGCTGGGACCCAGCCCATGTCGACGCCGAGGAAGTGCCAGCGGTAGCCGATGCTGGAACCGATGGTGACTCGCTGCCCCTTGTGAGAGAAGTGCCGGCTGTCGAGCAGCGTGTCTCCCCACAACTGGTTGATCTCGAGGACCTTGGGGCGGTTGACATCGATGCCGATGTTGTGGGTTGCGGTGCCGGCCCGCATCACGAAGGACATACCGTCTTCGATGATCACATCGTCTTCGAAGGACAGCTCGCCCTCTTCGGTCATCTCTACGGGGAGATCGCCTTCGGCCGTGTGCACGGAGGCGGTATTGGTAGCAGCCGGAGCGTCCTGAGTGGGCTCGTCGACCTCGGGGTAGTCATCGGCGGCCGCACCTTCGCGGTACACCCGGAACCGAAGCATGCCGACGAAGAACTCGTCATCGGCCGCGAGGTTGGCCTGCTGGACGCGCTGTCCGTTGTGGATCGTGCCCTGCTCGTTTCCGAGGTCGAGCAGCATGACGGAGCCGTCGGACTCGATGGTGATCACGCAGTGGACGTCACCGATTCCGGGATCGTCGACGCGCAGCAGAGCGGCCTCGCCGCTTCCGATGGTCACGCTATCTTCGGAGAACGGTTGGCGCGCCAGAAGATCGGCGCCCCGGTAGACCTCGAAGATCAGGTTGAATGAACTCATTGTGGGTATCCTCGTGCTCGCTCAACGGATCGCAGGCGAGCACTGACGGAAAAAGGGGGCCAGATGTTCGAAACCGAACATCCAGAAGGGGCGGAACGGGTCTACTTGACCTCGTCCACGGACTGCTTCATCTCGGTGTCGAAGCTCTCACGAAGCTTGATCAGGGGGTTGAAGTCCGCCTTTCGCCTGTCGAGGAGGAGCTGTCCCTGGGGCTTCACCAGCTCACCGGTCACGTCGACGCCATCGAAGTCGATCTCGGTCCGCTCCTTGTACTTGACCTCGCGACTGGTATCGTCAAGATTTTCATCTTGGGCGAAAGCCGGCGTTGCAAGGGCAGGAAGGGCAGCGAGTGCTACGATTACACGCATGGTGCGGTTCATGGATTCCTCCGCAGGTGGCTGGAATTCCAACCAATCCTCATGGGGCTATAGTGCTCTGGCGAGCCTCTGGTGACAACCGAGGACCGGTCATCATCCCGTCAATCCGTTCCGACACGGTCTGTGGGGGCCCGGTTCCCCCCGCTTTGGTCAACTCCTTGTCAGCCCGGCGAGAACAGGAAAGGGTAGGACACGATCGCGATTCCGCCGCCCTGGGGCTCGACGAAGTGCATACGTTGGATGCGGTCGACGACGCAGCTTTCGACCGCGGTATTCGCCACAGTGCTGGACTTGATCGAAGCGGAGGAGACCCCCCCGTCTTTGGCGATCACGAACTTCACGACCAGCTTGCCGGCGAGGTCGGGCTGGCGGGGGAGCTGACGTTGGTAGCAGTACCGGATCTGGCTGAGGTGCTGCTTGATGACCCGATCGACATCCTCCGGAGTGATCGAGCCCAACACCATGGGCTCCTGGGCGATCGTGATGGGGCCACCGGCGGCCTTCTTGAGCAACCCAGAGCCGTCCGGTCGGCTCCCGTATCCGTAGCGATCACCGGTTCCGGAGAGGTCTCCGATTCCGGAGACGTCACCTCCTCCGCGTAGGGAGTCGCCGAGATCTCCGCGCCGACTTCCGATGGCGGGGCCTCGACCGTAGGGGCTCACCATGCGATCGACGGCATCGGCGAGCCCGTCGGGTCCGGACTCCATGCCCCCTATGGAGGTGAGGGCGGCGAGTAGTCCGGCGGACTGTGCCGTGTCGAGGTCGCTCTGCGTAGAGGAAGCGGCGGGCTCGCTGCTCGGGCTGGAGCTCGAGGACGCAGTCCCGCCTGGGTCCAGTGTGTCGCTTGGTGCAGCACGCTCTGGGGCGGGTGGGGGGATCGCGATGGCGACCTGGGCGATGCGCTCGGTGACCTGGCTGACCGATAGCGTGGCGGGCTGGGGCGCGAAGTGCACGCCGAGCCCGAACATCAAGCCCGTGGTCGCGACGAATGCAAAGCTCGCCAACATCGGTGGCTCGGGAGCGGCGACGACGCGAGGGCGCTCGTCTGCCACAGCTACCCGATCGACCTCGAAGCGGAGGTCCCCTCTGTGGATCACCAGGGAACCGTCAATGGGGGTGGCTCCGTGGACCTTCTTGCCGTCGAGGGTGGCCGACCAGCCATCGGGGATCTGGGCGACCCACCCGTCCGATGTGAGGCGGAAGAAGGAGTGGAGGCTGTCGTCATCTGCGAGCTGGAAGTCAGCGGACTCGACCGCCTCACACTCCGACCAGATGGGGGGAAACCAAGGAAGGATGTGTCGGAGGGGAGCGGGGACGGGTCCAAGATCCACTCCGAGGAATCGCCATCGCCAGACGATCTTGGAGCCCAGGTCGACGGAGCCGGACCGGAAGTGCCGGGTGTCGAGGTGGGTATCGCAGTAGATCTGTCGGACTTCGAGGGTTCTCATCGCAGCTCCCAGGCGCACGGGTCCCGCACGGACGATTCGTCCGGTGTGGACGGCCTCTCCGTAGGTTCTGCATGGTGAGACCCCGGCGGTTCAGACCGGTTCGTCAACCGCTCGTCAGGGGAATGCTACAGAAGTGCCAACTCCAGACGCAGCGAACCCCCAGCTCGGAGTCGGGCTGGGGGTTGTTGTGTTTTCGGTCGGGAAGGAACTACTCGGGTGCGGCCTCTTCGCCACCTTCTTCGGTGGGAGCCTCTTCGCCACCCTCGGGAGCTTCTTCTCCGCCTTCGGGAGCGGCTTCCTCGGGTGCCGGGGCACTGGCGCAGGCTGCGATAGCATCGTCCACAACCGGTGTGTAGCCCTCGAGCATGGTCTGGATATCGGCCGCGAGATCGACATCTTCGGCATCTACGACCATCTGGGCCTGTTCGAGCACCATGTTGACCTCTTCGGAGACCATGGGATCGATGCAGGCCTGGTTCATGGTCAGCTTCTCGCGGATGCCCGAGATCTGGGTGGCCATATTCTTGAGGAGCTCGGCGTTCCGCTTGCGACGCTCTTCTTCGGCCTTCTTCTTCTCGGCCTCGATGCGCTTACGCTCGTCCTCTGCGGCCTTGGCCTTCTTCACACGCTCCATGCGGGCATAGACCTCGTGGGTCGGCGCGACGGGGTGCTTGTCGGCGAACTCCTGGAGGATGGCAAGGGCTTTTTTGTAGTCCTTGACGTACATCTCCTGGAGGGTGGCGGCGTTGAAGTACGCGTTGTCGTTCTCGGGATCCGAGTCGATGATCTCGCGGTACAGCGTCTCTGCGCGTTTGTACTCTCCGAGACCTCGGGAGGAGATGGCCATCCCCATCTTGGCGTCGTTGTTGCCGGGCTGGGTGCCAAGAGCGTTGCTGAAGGAGGTGGCGGCGAGGGCGTAGTCCCCCGAGTTGAGCGCGACCCAGCCGAGATTCATATTGGCCTCGAAGTGTCGAGCATCCAGCTCGATGGCCTTCTTGAACTTCTCGATGGCGAGGGGTTCCTTGCCCTGGATGAGGAAGGACACGCCCATATTGTTGTAGGTGCCGGGGTCGTTCTCGTTGTGCTTGAGCGCCTCTTCGGCGGTGAGCTGCGACATGCCAAGCTGGCCCTGGTCGTAGTACATCGCTGAGAGGTTCCGGAATACCAGGGCATTCTTCGGGTCGGAGCGGAGAATCTCCTGGGCCTCGGCCTGAGCCTCGCCGTACTGCTTGGCCTTGACCAGCGCGGTGACGAGCTCGTTGCGGACCTCTTTGTTGTCCGGGTTGGTCGTGAGGTAGTTCTTGTACAGCGCCACGGCATTGCCGGCGTCGCCCGCCTCTGTGTAGGCACGGGCCAGGGAGAACATGGCCGCCTCGTAGGTCGGATCGGCGTCGTAGGCGGCCTTGTAGTGCCGCACGGCGTCCAGGGGCATGCCGGCGCGCTCTGCTGCGTAGCCGGCATTGAAGTCGGCTTTCTTGCCTCCGCCATACTCTGCGGCCTTGGCGAAGTAGCTGTAGGCCTCGGCGTAGTTGACCACACCGTTCTTGTCCGGCGTCTTGAGCCACTGCAGGCCCGCGTCGAAGTTCGGTTTCGGCTTGGTGCTGTCTTCTTCGGTCAGTACGATGCTCGGGCCCTTCCCGCCCTTGGGGCAGCCTCCGAGGAAGAGGGCCGACATCGCGATGATCAGTACGGTGCGCATCATCCCTCCTACTGCATCTCATTTTCGTAGTTGTATTCGGCGCCCTTGGTCTTGGACGTGTACCGCGGCTCGAGCAGGGACTCCTGCATGCCCTGGTACTCGTCGGGGCGAAGCTCGCCGAGTCGACGGGTCGCGAACTCGGTGTTCTCGTTGTAGAGCGTGAGCTCGTACGACTTCTGAAGCACCAGCTTGTAGGCCGTGACGGCCTTCTCTTCCTGGACGTAGGACTTGTCCTCGACCTGCATCGTGTAGATCTCGCGCTGATCTTCGGTGAGGTAGTCGGGAATATCGCCCGTGCGGAAGGTCTCGCCCATATTCTCGTACGCCTTCCCGAGGGCGACCAAGCCCGCGAGGCCCCACTCTCCCGCACCCGTCTCGACGATCTTGGTGTAGGTGGTCTGCACATCCTGTAGCGCCTGGGTCTTCTTCTTGAGACTGGCGAGGATGGCCTTGTCCTGCTGCTTGTTCGAGCCACCGGGGCGACCCGTGAGACGCAAGCTCAGGTAGTTGTCGAGCTTGGGCTGAGCGAGCACGAACATCATCTCACCAACCAGCTCGGTGGCTTCGACGGGGCGACCGTCCTTCTCCCACAGCTTGACGGTGTCGGCGTACACCTTGACGGCCGCCTTCTCCTTACCCTGCTGCCGGAGCGCGTTCGCGTAGTGGGAACGGGCGAAGTAGATGAAGTCCTTCGTCGCGCCCTCGGGGGGCTTGGTGTAGAAGGCGTAGTACACGTCCCCCGCCTTGTCCCACTGGGCGTTGTCTTCGTAGATCTTGCCAACGGTGAGCCGGACGCTTGGGACCTGCTCGTCGTCGGGGAAAGCGGTCATCCAGGTGTTGTAGTTGGCGATGCCGGTCTGCCAGTCGCCGAGGGCGGTACGGAACACCGCGGCGGAGAAGATCGCGTCGGAGGCCTTGGTACGGACCTCCGGGATGGTTTCCTTGCGAGCGGGGTCCTTGTCCTTCTCGCGCTTGGTGACCTCGGCCGGGTAGAGATTGAACAGCTTCTCGTAGTAGAAGGCGGCCTTGTCGTAGTCGGCAATCTGCTGGTAGTCGAAGCCGAGCGCGGCGACCTGATCGTAGTAGTACTTGGTCTTGGGGCCGAACTTGGGATCGTCGATCAGGATGTGGCGGACCTTCATCGCGTCCGCGACGCGGTTGGCCTTGTAGTAGTAGATCGAGCTGTTGTTCAGGGCGAGGGGGGCGTTCTTCGCATCTGAGAACTCGCCGTAGTAGGCCATGAAGGCGTCTGCGGCCTTGCGGTAGTCCTTGTCGGCATCGAAGTTCGCTTCGATCAGCTTGAAGCTCGCGTTCTCGTAGATGCCGTAGACATCCTTCTTGAACTTGGTCGAGCCGAGGTTCTTCATCTCGTAGTAGAACTTGGAGTTCTTCTTGAGCTCACTCCAGTTCTTCTCGAGCACGAAGGTATCGAGGATGAGGTTCGCGGCCTGCTCGGCCTGCTTGCTCGCCGGGTTCATGTTGATGACGACGTTGAACTGCTCTGCCGCCGCGCTGAACTGGTACTTGTTGTACAGCAGGTAGGCGGACTTGAAGATGACGCCGATGACCTTCTTGTCTTCGGGGTACAGGGTAGCGAACTGCTTGCAGGCGTTGACCAGCCGGTCTTCCCAAGCGGTGAGCGGGATGGGATCGCGCTTGCCACCGGATGCGCTGGCGGTGGCGAGCTTGCCACCGCCCTCGAGCTTGACCTGCTCTTCGGCGGCGAAGATCGCGGACTCCGCGCAGAACTTGGAGTGCTTGCCCTTGGGGTCCATCTTGACGACCAGCATGTATTGGTCGAAGGCAGCGGCGTAGTCTTTGAGCTTGTACAGCAGCTCACCGTAGGCGTAGCGCACATTGTAGGTGTGCTCGCTGGCAGGGAACTGCTCGAGGTAGGTGGCGTAGGCCTTGCGAGCGAGCTCATACACACCGTTGGCGCTGGGGTGCCGCGACTTCTCGAGGGTCTTGCCCTGGTTGTGGTAGTCGACCGCGAGGACTCGGAGGTTCTTCTCGATGGACTTCGCAGCGTCGGCGAGCGCGTTGGGGTCGCTGGCGTTGGCGCGGGCCCAGGAGCTGTCCTTGCCGTAGTCGTTGAGGAGCCGGTCGACCTCCTCGAGGGTCTTCTCCTTGTTGCCGATCTGCTTGTAGGCCTTGATGATCTGGCCTTGGTAGTCGGGGTTGGAGACGCTGCTCGGCTCCTCGAGGATGAGGCGGCGGTAGGTCTCGACCGACTGCTCGAAGTCGCCATTCTCGTAGTAGGTGCTGGCGAGCCGACGCAGGGTTCGGCGGATGAGCTCCTTCTTGCCCAGGCTGTTGAAGTAGTCGTAGGCCTCGTTCATCTGGCCCGCATCCGCGAAGAAGCGGACGAGATCCTTGAGGGCTTCGTCCTGGAGCTGGATGTTCGACTTGACCGAGGCGTCCTGGGCCATGGAGTACTGAACGACATCCTTCATGGACTGGATGGCCTGCTCGTACTCACCGACATTGTAGTAGCACCAAGCGAGCTTGTACTTGGCGAAGCCGTACTTCTCGTGATTGGTGTAGGCGCTGGCCTTGAGGTAGGCCTTGAGGGCTGGGAAGGCCTCGTCATGGTCGAAGTAGTACTCGCCGATGAGGATGTAGGCATCGGGGATGTAGGCGCTCTCGGGGTAGAGCTTGACGAGCTTCTTGAAGGCGGAGACCCCATCCTTGAGCTGGCCAATATCCGACAGCGCGCTCCCGAGGAAGAAGGTGGCCTGGTCGGCGCGGGAGTAGCGCGGATAGCTGCGGAGGATGTTCTGGTACAGCTTGATGGAGCGCTGCTGCCACTCCTTGCTCTGCCGCGTGTCCGGCTGCATATTGTCCGGGTTGCAGCCGTCGGTGTTGAAGCACCGCTCGTACTCGGTGTCGAAGGCCTCCATCTCGCGGAAGTAGATGTCGCGGCCCTGTGCGAAGTAGAGGTCGGCCAGGCGGAGCATCATCTCGGCCTTCTGGTCGCCCTTGACGCCCCGAGAGAGCAGATCCTTGAGCCGCTGGATGGACTCGAGGCGCTTCTCCTCGGCCAGCCGGCGGTATTCTTCGGACTGGTTGACGCGACCTCGGTCGTCGTCGCGGATGGACAGGCGGCGGCGGCCGTCATCCTCCTCGTCGTCAGCGCCGAAGGCGGGTGAGGCGAACGCGAGGAGCGCCATCGCGAGAATGGAAGTGGTCTTACGAATGAGCATTGGTGCTCCGTGTGACGGGGCGGGTCGCAATCAACAGGACAAAATCCCTATGGGGTCAACGGGATTCCCACGAGGAGGAGGGCAGGCCAGCAAGCCAGCACAAGCCCTGACACCTCAGTTGCACTGCGGTTCCTCGGTGTAGCGGTAGTAGCCGAGTTCGTCTTTCCAGAACTCGCCATTGAAGGGCCAGAAGATGATGTCGCGGCTGGTGGCGAAGTCGATGAGCCTCTCGTCGACCTGGCCTACCTCCGGGTTGCTCATCTTGAACTCGTAGTCTTTCCGCTGGGCGTCGACGACCTCGAAGCGGATGATCTCGGACTGAATGAGCAGATCGTCCAGCGCAGCCTGCTGCTTGGCCATCTCGGAGAGCATGACCAGCCCAGCCCGCTTCTTGTAGCGCGCTCGGTCGGTGGCCATGATCTTCTTGATGTGGCTTCCGACGGTGTCCTTCCAGATCGCCTTCTGCTTGTCGATCAACGCGGACTCGTCATCCATCATGTCCATGTGGTGGACGAGGGAGGACAGGTCGCGGTTGCGGAGGACACGGTGGAAGAGGGACTTGGGGAGCCGGGACTGCGCACTGCCGTCGATGAAGTAGGCGTCGAAGGCCTTGTCGGCGAGCTGCTGGCCCTGCTTGCTCTTGTACTGGTCGAGAAAGCTCTTGATCTCTGCGGTCTGGGGCTTGGTGGAGTCCTCGAACTTGATCAGGATGCGCTCGACTTCGTTGAAGTCACAGAGGGACCAGAAGGTGAGGGCACGGAGCACGGTGAGCTCCGGATTGTATTCGTTCTCGCTGAAGTACGGGCTGTTGGCTGTAAGAAGCAGGCCCAGCGTTTGGTTCAGGTCGTACATGTGGAAGTTCGACCAGGCACGCTCGAACAGGCTGTCGGGCCAGTAGGAGCTCTCCCGGTCGACCAGGGCGTAGTAGTTGTCGGCATTCTCGAAGCGCTCGAGGCCGAAGTAGACCCGTGCGATATTCATGATGGCGAGGTCCTTGAGGTCCTCGACTTCCTGCACATACCGGGAGTCGGTGTTGGTGAGCTGGACCTTGGCCTGGTAGACCTCGCGGAAGGCGGCGACCGCGCTGCGGAGCTTCTTCTGCTCGTTGAGGACGACACCTTCGTAGTACTTCGAGCGCATATACAGCTCGGACTTGGCCGAGACCCGCTTGAACTGGTCTACTGCAGCGGAGAGGTTACCGCGCTCGAAGTGCTTGCGACCGAGCAGGTAGTACAGGTGATCCTGGGCGTTGCGCGGGAAGGCCTCGGGCGGGATCTTGTGGACGATGCGGAGCAGCTCGGTGTCGTTGCCGGTGAGCTCGGCGATGGCGACCAGGCGGGGCAGCGCGTACTTGAAGTAGGCGTTCTGGGGGCCGCGACGCACGACCTCCATGAAGTAGAACTGGGCACCGTGGTACAGCTCGAGCTCGTACAGCGACTTGGCCAGGTAGTACTGAATCTTGGTCTGGCACTGGGGGAACTTCCGCTGCTGGAGCAGATCGAAGAGCCCCTTGCTGGCGGTGAGGTTCTTTTTGGCGCGCTGAGCCGCGATGAGCTGCTCCAGTACCTTGGACCCACAGCTGTCGTTGCCTTGGGGAACACCGGTAGCAACCGGAATATCGCTGCCGAGGGTCTCATCGCCAATACCGGGAATGGCGGGCTGGGGAGTGGGGATGGGTGGCAGATTCGTGGGAGCGGGCACCGGGCTGGGTGAAGGGACCGGCGCTGCTGCTGCTGCTGCCTGGGCCTGGGCTGCGCCGACGACATCCGCGGGCATACCGGCGGCCTGCAGGCAGCTGATATCTGCCGGCGTGAACCGCGTGCCGCTGGATTGAATCGTGGACACCACGATATTGGAGGGCACATTCACCTTCACCATATTCGTGATCTCGTCACAGGTGATGGCAGAGGCGGTGAGGGGCACGAGGCACAGGGCCACGAGCGCAGAGCCCTTGCTGAACAGACTCGTGAAACGCATCAGTTTCCCTTCCCGAGGAAGTAGGAGATGGAGGTCTGGAGGATGAAGTTGTTCTTCATCTCGAGGTTGATGCCCTCGAGGACCTCGATGTACGACAGCCCACGGCCCTCGAAGCGGACCGCGATATTCTTGCCGAAGACGATTCGAGAGCCCGCACCGAAGTTGAGGGTGGGGTGGGTCTGGTTCTGGGTGGCCAGCGCGATGGGATCGTTCTCGGCCTGGAGAGCCTCGAGGTCGTCGCGGGTGTTGACGATGCCTCCTCCGAACAGCCCGTAGATGTCGAAGTTGATGATCTTGTTGCCCGGGGCCGCCACCTTTCCGTAGATGGGCGCGAACTGAAGGGTGAGGTTGCCATAGGACTCGATCTTGCTGATGTCCGGCGTGACCTGGTTCTCTTCGATGATCTGCTTGGTGATGGGCTTCCAGTCGCCGCGACCGAAGTCGGGAGAGAATGCCCCCTCGACCTGGATGGAGGCGACCTCGGTGAAGTGATACGTTGCGTCGAAGCGGGCGATGTACCGGTTGATGAAGGGGTCGTTGGTGACAAACCCGGCGCCGAGACCGAGCTCGGTGCGACCGATCTTCATGAAGGTCTTGCGCTGGAGCGTCTTGATGACGCGCTTCTTGCGCTTCTCGCGCGGCACGTCCTTGGTGGGCTTGTCCGCCTCCTCGAGGAGCTCACGCTTCTCGCTGGCGACCGTGCTGCCCGGGTCGCGGGTGAGGTCGTCGAAGTCGTCGAGATCGGTCTCGGACTGTGCGAAGGCGAGCCCGGGGGCCAGCAGGACGGCGAAGAACAGATTCTTGAGCATGCCAGCCTCCTAGAAGTCGTAGAGACGCGGCTTCATCTTCGGGAAGAAGGCCGCGATCCCTACGGATGCGATGAGGTTGTTGTAGAGCTGCTGCTGCTGGACGACCACATTGGGGTCGTACTGTGGCTTGTCGTCTAGGTAAAAGCTTGCTTTTACGTCGATTTTCAGCGCGAGCATCTGGTTGAGGAAGTAGTTCTGGCCGAGCCCGAGTGTGGGGGCGATACGGACCTCGTTGCCCGCAGGGGCCAGGAGAACCACGTCATTGGGCGCGACGATTTGACCGACATTTTCGTCGTACTGGGCGAAGTAGTTGGTCTTGCTGACCATGCCCAGACCAGCGAACATATACAGGTCGAAGTTCATCACGGTCTCGCCGACCAGGTTGATCTTGCCGTAGACCGGTGCCCAGCTGACGCCGAAGGCGGCGGAGAGCGTGACCTTGTCCAGAGGCTGCTGGAACCCGACATTGGCGCCGCTCGCGTTGAAGGCGCGGTCCAGGAGGATGCCGACCAGCTGCTTGAGGTCGTTCTTCCCAAGATCTGGGCTGTAGGTGATGTCCGCTCCTACCGCCAGCGTCTCAGCGAAATGGTAGTTGAGCGCGACGCCGCCAACATATCGCTTTGCGAAGCTGTTGTTTGGGACGTAGCCCAGGTGCGGCGCGATCTCGAATCGGCTCTCTTTGAGGAAGAACCGGTTTTCGATGGCGTTGGGCTCTGCGAATCCCTTTCGGAAATCTTCTAGAGCCTCGACACCGGGCTTGTCTGCAGCAGCAGCGGGGAGAGAGATGACCAGACCGATGCAGCTGACTGCGGCGATCCGGACAAGGTTCAACCAGGACATATGGGTCAACTCCGACGGAGAAACAACCTAGCACCGTGCATTACGGCCGGGAGGGTGTATCACGGTGTTCGGCTTGTGCCCCCCAACGATCCCGTGCAGACGGGCGTGTTCGACGATCTTGGGCCGAGTTTGTACGGTGTCGACTGGTTGTGGGCTGTTGTCAATTCCTTGTCAGCCGCGAAAGAACCGGAGTTCTTGGACCGAGAGGGAAATCCAGGCTGACGAACGAACCGGCCCAATCGGGGGAGTCAACGGACGCGGAAGTTGATCTCGAGCCAGTCCTGCCCTCCGCGTCGATCTCGCGCGACTGCCCACAGCGTGCCCTCGGTACCGGGCTCCTCTGGAGCGGTCCAGGTCGCCTCCAGGAAGGGGTAGAGCGTGTAGGGCTCTGCGACCTCGCCGGCTGTGGCGTACCACGTGACGTAGGGCTCTTCGGTGCGCTGCTCTACGAAGCCTTCCCGGGTGAGGTAGAGGTACTCTTCGATGGTCCGGTCATCGAGGATGACGCCGATGTCGTAGTCTTGGCCTGGGTCGACCTCGAGGACCGATCCGGGTGGGAGGTCTGCCCCGTCTGCGGTGGTCCCCAACAGGGCTGGATTGTTGTTGGGTGTGGTGGCCTCGCTGATGATGATCCGCTTGTAGCCAGCTTCGACCTCGTTGAAGTCGATATTCTCGAAGTCGATCTCCGGTTCGGTCAGATCGAGAGGGGGGAGACCGGTGACCTGGACGAGTACGTACCGCCCCTCCTGGCGCGCTCGCTCGTCGAGCCCGTCGAGGAGGTCCAGCGGAGTGGTGTAGATGGGTTGCTGGAGGGGCTGCAGTCCGATGACCTCCTCGCTGTCCGCGATGCAGCCGAAGCCCGTGCCCCCATCATCCGGAGAGGGGCATGCGATCCACAAGATGCTCTCGATCTCTCCGTTGGGGTCGGCGAGCAGTGCCCGGAAGCTCACGACCTCTCCGGGGCGGGGTTCTGCCGGTACGGCCTGGACCGCGAGCAGACGGGGCTTGGTCACCGACCAGGAGTCCTCGAGATCGCGGGGTCGCGTGAACTTGTTGTTGTTGATCACGCAGGCGGACAAGGAGCTGATGCACAGGAAGAGTGTGGCTCGGTGCAAGGGGTACCTCATAGCCAGAACTTCGCTTCGAGACCGATATTCGGGATGAATGGCAGGCCCCGCACGAAGGCGGACTGGGAGTAGTCGTAGTTGTAGAGCCGGAACTCCGGGTTCACTCCACGGACCGTGTTGAGCAGGTCGACATAGGTCTCGAGCTGCCAGGTCTTGAAGGTCCAGAGCTTGTCGAATCGAAGGCTGGTCTGGAAGAAGGCCGGGAGCCTGGTGGTGTTTCGGGGACCCGTGGAGAAGCCGTTGTAGAAGTCGGCGTCGGCGTCGTAGATGCCCGCATTGAAAGGCGTGTCGGGGTTGCCGGTGACGTACTGGAACTGGGCCGAGAGGCCGAAGTCGGCCGGGAGGTCGTAGCCCGCCTGGGCGCTGAAGATGTGCGTCTGGTCGAAGTCGAACAGATACACATCCTGGTCGGGTGCGTCCCGCCTCTCGGAGCGCGACAGGGTGTAGCTGACCCAACCGAAGAACCTCCCCGTGGGCTCGTGCCTGGCCATGATCTCCATGCCGTAGGCGCGCCCGTCTCCGCCGTTCACGAAGGGGTCGGTGCCGAAGCCGGTCCACTGCTCATTGAAGACGATGAGGTTGTCGAAGTCCTTGTAGAACAGGTCGATATCCCATTTGATCGAGGGGGAGAGCTGCTGTTCGAAGCCGAGGCTGCTGGACCAGGCACGCTCATAGCCCACGGCGCTGACGCGACCGAGCCCGATCGACTCTTGAGGCTGGGGGGGCTGCTGGTAGAAGCCCGTGGCGGCCTTGATCGTGTTCCCCTTGATGAACTCCCACCGAGCCAGCACCCGCGGATCGGCCTGAAAGTTGGTGACCGAGAGCTTTTGCCCATCGGAGACCTCTCCGCCCTGGAAGAGCGTGTAGGCCTGGAGGCGAACGCCGGGGGTGATCAGGAGACGGTCGTCGCCGAGGGGGCGCAGGTTGGCCTTGAGGTAGGCATCCGGGCTCCAGAACGAACCCCGTCCGTCGAAGCCAACCGGCTCGCGCTCGGCGAGGGGGTCATCCAGATCGGAGAAGCGGACGGCAGAGCGGAAGTCGAACCACCAGGAGCCCCCCATGAAGTCGATTCCCGGGATGATCTCGACGCCCTGAACGGGAGTGAATCGCAGCTCCGAGCGCACCCCGCCGACTACATTGCGGCTGTCCAGGGCAAACTCGTCGCCGAGCCCGAAGCTCGAGTAGTCGACTCCGATATTGGGAGTGAGTGAGAGCGTGAGCTTGTCGGAGAGGTCGTTCTCGTAGTTCACGACGACCCGCTGAGAGGCGTACTTGGTGCGCAGGCTGCCTTGGGTGTCTGCGTCCGGCCCCTGGGCGAAGTCGTCGGGGGTGCTGACCTTGAGAGTGTCTTGGAAGCCGTAGAAGAAGGCAGAGAAGTGCTGATTCGATGGCAGCGGAGCGATGTACTTGACCTGGTAGTCTGTGTAGTACGGCTTGATCTGGAACTGGGTGTTGCGGGTGAACAGGGGAATGAACAGGTCGATGTAGGATCGGCGGGCGCCGACCGCGATCTGGTGTTTGGGGCCGTCCGGCTTCTTCTTGTTGCCGAGCTGTCCCTCGAAGAAGACCTGGCTGTCGAGGATGTCTGTCCCCCAGATCATGCGGCCCTGCTCGGAGAACTTGCGCTTGGTCTTCACATCCACGACGCCACCCATGGAGCGGCCGTACTGCACGCCGTATCCGCCGGGTAGGTAGTCCACGGACTCGACCAACTCGGGGCTCAAGACAGATGTGGTCCCGGTGAGGTGGTAGATGATGGGCAGCCGGACCCCGTCCACATAGACGCCCGAGTCCTCGGGGTTGGAGCCACGGATGATGAGCAGTCCCGTGCCAAAGGGGCTGCGTGCCGCCCCGGGGAGAGTCTGGATGACCTTGATGGGGTCCCCGAAGGTGCCGGGGATACGGCGGATCTCCTCCATGCTGATCGTCCGCCGGGTGACCTCTTCGCGCTTTCGCTCGTACACACCGACGATTTCGTTGTCACGGTAGCTGGTGGAGCGAATCCAGAGGTCGACGATGGTGACCTCTCCCTCGACGACCTCAACGGTCTTCTCCAGGGTGATATGGTCGGGTGAGATCAGGCGGATCGTCGCGTCGCCCAGGGGCACCCCCCGCAGCTCGAAGCGCCCGTCAGGACCGGTCTTGGTGAGGAGGTCGGTGCCGTCGATGACGACGTTGATGCCCTCGAGCTCGTTGCGGGTCCCCATCTCTCGGATGCGACCCTCGAGGTTGACCGGCTTGGGGGCCTCGACCTCGGGCTCCTCCTCTTCGAATCGGAAGCCATAAGCGAACTCGAACACGACGGAGACCGGGCCCGCTTCGGTGCGTGCGGGGGCGAACTTCATCGCGAGGACGGCGTCGACGGCGGCTTCGTCAAACCCCTTGCCCGCTGCCTCTACGACCTCGAGGTTGGCGACTTCCCCGGTCTCATCCAGCTCGATGAGCAGCTTCACGACGGCTTCTTCGCCGGCCTCCTTGGTTCCGGGCGGCCACTCGGCTTCGATATACTCGAGGATCTGGGGGCCCTCGATGATCGGGAGTTCCTCCGCACTGTCGGCAGTGGGGGCGGGCTGCTCGGCTGGAGCATCCTGGGCGAGTGCGGGGATCAGGGCGAGGAAAAGGGTCATCAGTCCACCGCCATCTCGAATCGGCAAGAGTAGGGGACGCTCTTGGTGATCACGGGCTTTTCATCCTTCAGGCCGGGCTTCCACCGGGACTTGCTCATCGAGTCGAGACAGGCTCGATCGGCGTCGGGGTGCAGCCCGGAGACGAGCTCGATATCGACCACTTTGCCCGATGCATCGATGGTCAGCACGATCTCGACCCGGCCCTCGATCTCGGCGTCGATGATGGCTTGGGGGATGGCCAGCCGCGGCTTGTAGCGGACCTTGGGGGGCTTGCTGACCGAGGTGTAGGCGACAGGGGCGAAGTCGCCGAGTTCTTCGTCGAGATCGACGGTCTCCTCGGTGGGGCGGGTCGCGGTGGTGTTCCCCCGTCGGGCGGCGAAGTCGCCGGGGCCCTTGGCAAAGCTGTTTGCGTCGATGCCTTGCACCTTTCGGGGCACAGGCTTGGCCTCGGGCGGAGGGGGTTGGGGCTCCGGCTCGACCTCGGGCTCGGGCTCGAACTCGACGGTCTCGGGCTCGACGACGGGCTCGGGCTCGGGCTCGGGCTCGGGTTCGACCTCGGGTTCCGGCTCCGGCTCGGGTGGGGGCTGAGGCGGCTCGACCTCGACGACCTCCATCTCGACCCACACGGGCTCTTCCGACACGGGCTTGGGGAGCGCTGCCGCCCCCATCGCTCCGCCACCGTGGACCAGCAAGGAGCCGAGGAAGGCCAGCGCGAGCAGGGCGTACTCCCGCGGGGGGCGACGATCGAGGACACCGGCTCTCATCCGCCTATCTCGACCGTGCCTTCGCCCAGGGTCGCGGGGTCGGGACCGATGGCGTCGACCTTGTTGATATTGATGGCGAACTTCGTGACGCCTTCGCCTTTGATGAGGTCGATCAGCCAGATGACCCGGCCGTGGGCCACGCTCTTTTCGGCGGCGATGAGGCAGATCACCTCGTCTTCGGACTTGAGGGCGGTGGCCAGGCGCTGACGCAGCACCTGCGTGCTGACGTTTTCGCCGTCGAGCAGCAGATCGCCGTTGGCGAGCAGCGTGAGCCCGAGGGAGCGGCTGCGGGTCTCTTCACCGCTTGCAGCGTTGGGCAGCTCGATCTTGATGGACTGCTTCACGATGGTCGTCGCAGTGACCATGAAGATGATCAACACCACGAGGATGATGTCGACGAAGGGCGTGATGTTGATGTCTGCGATGAGGTCGTCGTCGCTACTGAACTTACTTCCCATGGGCGTGTTCCGGCTCGGTCAGCCTGGCCACGACGAGCTGAGCGAGCGACTCGGAACGACCCACCCGGCCCTTGACCCACCGTGCGAAGCCGTTGTAGAGCACCACGGCGGGAATGGCTACAAGCAGCCCCACGGAGGTGGCGACCAGGGCCTCGGAGATGCCTGCCATCACCGCCGTGCTGGCCTCAGCATTCGCTTCGGCGAGGTCTGCGAAGGCCTGGATGATTCCCAGTACCGTGCCGAAGAGCCCGAGAAAGGGGGCGTTGGAGCCGACGGTGGCGAGCACCGCGAGGCCCCTCTCCATGGCCATCTTTTCGGCCAGGGCGACACCAGCCATGGCCCGCTCGACGGCCTCTGGACCCCGATGCCGCATCTCGATTCCAGCGTTGAGGATCCGCGCCTCGAAGCCGGGCATCTTGGTCAGCGCTTGCTGGAAATCCCCGAGATCCCCGCCAGCAAGGAAGGTGTCGACGACCCCCTGGAGGTCCTGGCGAGGGCTACCGTCGCGGATGAGGTAGGCGACCCGCTCGATGCTGATGGCGATGCAGAGGACCGACAGGCTGACCAGGAGCCACAGGACCCAGCCCGCCCCGCGCAGTGCAAAGGCCAGCATGAAGTCTTCGAGCAATTTTCCTCCCCGGACCTACCGAGCGGTAGGGACTCCCGTCGACGTAACTAAGCCGGAAGGGGAAACCAAGTCGCCGCATACGCAAATCATGGGAAGGTGCGTGCCGCTGTGCGCGGAGCCCGACTAATTTTTGCGGGACTCGAACAGCGAGCCGAGCCTGGTCTGGACACGTCGAAGACGCCAGTTCTTGTTCTTCTGCTTCTGTTCGGCCGCGTAGGTATCCACCCAGTCCCGAAACCGGGCATATCGGCCTTCGAGTAGTCCCTTGTTGGCGGGGAGCTGGGTCATGATGGGGTCCCCGCCATTGCCTTCGCACTCAACAAGCACGGGGCCTTTGTCGGTGAGGGCGACATCCCATCCCTGGAGCCGGCATTTGGGGATGGCAGAGGCCGCGCGGAGCACCGTGTCCCGCATGGCCTGCCACTCCGGGAAGCGCTTGCCAGCGAACTCGCAGTGGCTGTCTGGGTGCGCTTCGATCGGTTCGAACTCTTTGGCGAGCCCCTGAACGACCCGGATGAGGTCACCGGTCTCCGGGTCGAGCCCCGCGAGGAGGTTTCCGCCCCGCCAGAAGTTGTCCGCGACGCTGGTGCCCGTGGGTATGCGCCACGATGCTCGCCAGAGCACGGGGCCCTCTTCATCCACGAAGACGAACATTCGACAGGTACCGAGCCGCTTGGGGCCGAGGAACTCGGCCAGCTCGGGGTGGGGGGCCATGCGGGACTGCACGAGGTAGCCGCTGGCGATGTAGGGCTCGACCCCCTCGAGATACTCGCCCACAGGCACTTTTCGCCCGTCGGCGAGGCAGAGGGTGTCGTCGGAGGCGTCGTAGTTGTCGATGGATGCGGCTCCGAGGCTGGATACGCTGTCGGTCGGCTTTGTGAACACCGGGTAGACGGCGCGCTTACGCAGGAAGTCTCCAAGCTCCTCGCTGCTGCGAATTCGCTCCGAGCCGAGGAAGGTCTGGACCGGGTGGACGAGAGCCTGAGTCTCCGGAATGGGAAGGCCCGAGCCGCGGAGAAGGAGCGTGAGGGTGGGCTTGTCGGAGGCGAACTCGTGCCAGGAGTCGCCCAGCTTGCTGATGATTTCCCCACTGAAGTCGATCCCCACATAGGTGCGCTTCAGCTCGGGAGTGAAGCGCTCGTCGTCGAACAGCCGGTAGGTGTAGTAGCTCTTGACCGGCAGGCGACCGCGGCCCCGGGTGAGTGACGCGAGTTCGCGGACCTGGGACGCGAGACTCTTTCCGAACTTGTCGCGTGCGAGCAGCATCCACCGTGCGACGTCGAAGCCGGGCTGTTCCTTCTTGGTGGAGATGAGGCTGCTCTGTTCGGACTCGGTCATGGGGCTGTTTCCCTGGGTCTGGTGGGGGGAAGCGTAGCACATCGACCCCTCGGAAAACAGAAGCGGCGACCCCCGGACAGGATGTCGCCGCTAGAGAGGCGCCAGCCGGATTTGAACCGGCGAATGGGGGTTTTGCAAACCCCTCCCTTAACCACTTGGGTATGGCGCCCAACAGGTTGTGCGAGGGATTCTATCGGCGCTGGTGGGTTCGTCAAGGGCTCGTGGGATACGCGAGCACCATGCTCACTCTCGTCGTCATTGCGCTCAACGAGTCGGATCGCATCGGCCGGTGCCTCTCCTCGGTACCCCTGGCGGCCCACAAGCTCGTGCTGGACTCGGGATCCACCGACTCGACGGTCGCGGTAGCGCGGAGCGCGGGCGCCGAGGTCCTGTGCACGGACTGGCCGGGCTTCGTCGCTCAGAAGAACCGGGCGCTCGATCGGGTCCGCACGCCGTGGGTGTTGTCCCTCGACGCGGATGAGTGGCTCACGGAGGATGCGGTGGGAGAGATCGAGCGGGTGCTTCGCGGGGATGGGCCCGAGGTGGGGTGGTCCTTTCCACGGGCGAATCGCTGGCTCGGCCGCACCCCGAGACATGGGTCTTGGTACCCGGATCGCAAGCTCCGGCTGATCCGAACCGGCGCCGGACGTTGGGTGGGCGACGATCCCCACGATCGACTCGAGGTAAGCGGCCCTGTGGGTCGGCTACAGGGGGATATCGGGCACGAGCCCTACCGGGGCTTTCGCGATCATCTCCGGACGATCGATCGCTACACCCGGATCCACGCCGGTGCGCTGGCGGATCGCGGGGTCGTGGCACGCAGACGAGATCCGGCGCTCCATGCGCTGGCTCACTTCGGGCGGAGCTACCTATTGCAGCAGGGGTTCCGCGACGGCCCCACGGGTCTGGCGCTCGCGGCACTCGGTGCGGCTCACTCGGGGCTCAAGTGGCACCGCCTGCGGGCCCTGTGCAGCTGACCGTGCTGTCCCGGCGGGTCTGTCGCGGCCAAGGGGCTTCTGGGTACGCGGCGGGCTTGGTGGCTGGGCTTCGGGCCAGAGGCCACGAGGTTGCCGTGATCCCCTCGTCATCGGGGCCGATCCGGTATGCGTGGAAGACGCGGAATACTCCGGGCTTCGTGCTCTCTCTCGAGCGGACTCTGCGCCAAGATGTCTGGCGAGCGGGAGGTGGGGTTCATGCCGTGTTCATGCGGTCGATGGGGATCTGGGGTCCTTCTCTCCAGGCACGGCTCGATGGTAGAGCCGCTGGGGGCTCGCGGGTGATCGTGGCGAATAGTCGGATGGTGGCGGATCAGCTGATGGAGGAGCTGGGTGTGCCCGCACGGAAAATCGAGGTCGTACGGACCGGAGTGGATCTCCGACGATTCAGCCCTCGACCCCGCGAGGAGGGGCGAAGAGCGGTATTGTTCGCGGCCCACGGTTGGCGTCGAAAGGGCTACGATGTCGCGGTCCGGGCGTTTGCACGGGCTGCCGGGCCCCAGGACGAGCTCTGGGTGGCAGGGCGCGACTCCCGCAGGGCGCTGCGGCTGGCTTGGATGCGGGCGATGCTTCCGGGCCGGGTCCGAGACCTCGGTGTCCAGGTCGATTTGGCCGAGGTGTTGCCGGCTGTTGCAGCGGTGCTCCACCCGACCCGGTACGATGCGGCGGCGAACCTCGTGCTCGAGGCGCTCGCGTCGGGGGTACCGGTGGTCACCACAGCGATGGACGGCAGCGCGGAGATCGTTCCCGTTCCCGGGTGGGTTGCCCTCAATCCACGGGAGGTCGGCGAGGTATCCCGCTGTCTGACCCGAGCCTTGGCTCACGGGGAACGGTCCGCTTGCCGGGAGGCTGCTGAGAGCTGGCCCGATACTCGCAACTACCGCTCGATGGAAGCCATCGCTTCGAGGTGCATGGATGGGTGAGGTCGCGGTCGAGACGAAGAAGAGGGGTTGTGTGGGGCGGCTTGCCCGGCTCGGCTGTGGTGCGGGTGTGCTGGCCACAGGAGCCGGTGTGATCGGTCTTATTGCTACAGGAATCCTGTACCGCCAATATGTGATCGTAGATCCTGGTCCCCATATCGACGCTGCCCATATCCGAACGATCATCGCTCAGGAGTCACCGGTGTACTACCGGGACGGGACCACCCGCATCGGGGTTTTCTTCGAGGATGAGCACCGCCAATACGTCTCCTTCGGGGAACTACCGGCTGCGTGGACGATGGGAATCGTGGCCGCAGAAGATGGTGCTTTCTGGAGCCATCCTGGGATCTCCATCAAGCATATCGCCCGCGCCATGGTGCAGAACGCCAAGGCGGGCCACGTCGTCGCCGGCGGATCTACACTCACGCAGCAGACTGCAAAAAACCTTTACTACCGGCCGGATCGGTCCTTGAAGTCCAAGGGTCAGGAGTTCCTCAATGCGCTTCGTCTGGAGGCCCACTTCGACAAGCGCCAGATTCTCACCTGGTATGCCAACCAGTTCCACGTCTCTGGGAATGGGCGGGGGTTGGGTATTGGTGCCCGGTACTTCTTCGACAAGACTCCCGGAGAGCTGGAGGTCGAGGAGGCCGCCTTTCTGGCTGGGCTCGTCAAGGCTCCTTCCCGTTACGACCCTTTCCTCGGCGACTCTGCGAGGCGCGCGGGTGCTCGAACCAAAGCCCATGACCGCACGCGCTATGTGTTGCGTCGAATCGTCGAAGAGGACATCGACCACCTCGTCCCTCCGGTCGCCGATGGAGAGACGGAGGCCGACCGCGACGGGCGCCTGATGGAGGCTGGGAAGATCCGGGCTCGGGCGCGCCACCTGCTCGACAATGGCTTCGAGCTGAAGTTCAAGCGGGGTACCTTCCGGTACGACTCCAACGCGGTCCTCGATGAAGTGGCCCGCCGTCTCTCCGAGCCTCCATTCGACCAGGTCCTCGCCCATGCGGGCATCGAAGACGCTTCCACGGCGGGCCTGAAGGTGATCACCACGCTCGATCCGGGTGCGCAGCAGGCCGCCATCTACGGGCTGTGGCACCACCTCACCGAGGTGGGCACCTGGCTCGAGGAGCACACAATCGAGGACTTCAAGGTCGAGGGAAGGCTCTCCTTCGACCCGGACAGACCGCTACAGGCGAGGGACTTTCGTCGAGGGAAGGTCTCCGCCGTGCTCGAGACGCCGAAAAAGCACCTCGAAGTGGATCTGGGGGGGCGTTCCTGTGTTGTGGATCGCGCCGGCATCGTGCGCGTCGCAGAGGCCACCGAGCGGGGGCGCACAGGCAACCGCTACGAGAAGGCTTCGAACCGCACCTCTGATGGTGTGGTCGATGCGTTGCCGGTGGGGACGGGGGTTTGGGTGAGCGTGAGGGAGGTCACGGCGGACGGGTCTCTCACCTGCGATCTCGAGCTGCGTCCAGAGCTACAGGGTGCGGTGGTCGTGCTGCAGGATGGGGAGATCCGCGCGATGGTCGGCGGCAATGACAACCGCAACTTCAACCGGACCACCGCGCTCCGCCAGATGGGCTCGACCTGGAAGCCCCTGGTGTTCCACGCCGCCCTCCAGCTCGGGTGGTCGCCGTCCGATGAGCTGGACAATCGCCGCAATGTCTTCCCGTTCAGCACGACCTTCTACTACCCGCGGCCAGACCACGACCCCGCCCAGACGGTGAGCATGTCCTGGGCGGGAGTCAACTCGGAGAACCTGGCGTCTGTGTGGCTGCTCTACCACCTCACCGATCCCCTCGACCGGGTTCAGGTCAAGGCTCTTGCGAGCTCGCTGGGCTTGGCCAAGCGCGACGACGAGTCGGATAAGCAGTACCGCACCCGCATTCAGAAGCGCGGCGTCCTGCCCACCCGGGATCGGGTGGATGAAGCGCTGTTTCTTCAGGCTCGGTGGGAGGTCTCGCAGACCATCGCGACGGCTCGTCATCCCGAGGATCGGCTCGCGGTTCAGTCCATGTACTACGGCTGGGGCTTTGGCGGGGAGCGTGTGCAGCTCGGTCGAGAGGGGGGACGAGATCGCGGTGCCAAGCTGGATGCGCTCACCAACAGCTGGCAGCACGTCTCTGGACGCGTAGAGGAGTGTCGCGCTCAGTACGATATGCTCGAGCTCGCGTGGCGACGGCACGATCTTCCCAATCCGCTCTTGGTTGCGGACCTGTCTGTGATGGTCAGCGAAGCGGGGATCGAGGTGGCCTGCGGGCTGGTGCCAGAGGGCTTTGGGCCCATAGCGGAGACCCTCGGAGAGGATGGCGAGATCGCGATCTCCCCGACAGAGCCCCCTACGGTACCGATGCCCCCTGTGGAGCCCAAGCCCAAGCGCGGGGGGCTCCTCCCGTGGCTGCGGGATCGGGTGACCGAGATCGCGACGCCGGTCGACCTGCTGCCAAAGGCGGGCCCACAGCTGGTCGACTTCGAAGATGTGAGGGTCGAGGACCGCCTGCACATATCGACCATCCGCGAGATGGAAGGCGCTTTCCGGCGCCAGCAACTGACTCGGGAGCTCGCAGGAGAGGATGCTCCGGGGCTCTACGATCCCGAGCTGTTGTATTGGCACCAGGACTTCAGGGTGCTGCTGGCCCTGGACTATCTCGAGTCGATGGCCCGGTCCTACGGGGTGGCGAGCGAAATCCAGCCGGTGCTGTCATTGCCGCTGGGGGCCAATGAGATCACGCTCGAGGAGGTTGCGACGCTCTACTCGGGCATCACTTCGGGTGAGGCCTGGTCTTTCCCAGGAGTGGCGGCGGACGGCAGTGTGCTCGATACGCCTCCCGCACCGAGCTTGTTGATCGCCGAGATTCGCGATGTCGACGACAATATTCTCTACCAGGCGCGCCCCGCATCCACCTCGCTGTCCAAGCCGAATAGTGGGGCGATGACGGCCGATATTCTTCGCAATGTAGTGCGCCACGGGACCGGGCGGAGAGCGCTCTCCGCGGTGAAGGAAGAGGGCATAGCCGTCCCGCTGGGAGGGAAGACCGGCACCACGAACGACTTCCGCAACGCGGCGTTTGCGGGGTTCGCGCCTCGCGCGGTCGATGGGGGCTATGCGGTCGACGGCGGCTATATCGTAGCGGCCTATGTCGGTTATGACGATAACCGTGAGATGAAGAACGGACGTATCCGGCTTGCGGGCGCGAGTGGCGCACTCCCCACATGGATTTCGACCATCGAGGGGATGCGCCAAGCGGACCTTTTGGGCGCTCCTCCCTCCGGCACGGAACCGGTCGGTGGTGCTTGGCCCTTGCTGACTCCTCCCGGCTTGGTTCGGGTGCCCGCAGCCGAGGGCACGGGGATCCTGGCTGAAGGAGGGGACTACGACCCGGACCAGCCCAGCATCCTCGTCCCACTACCGATGGTTCAGGAGCGGCCGACGGTGCGCTTTACACGGCGCAACAGGCCTGTCCGTATCTCGCCCAGAACCGACGAGGAGTCCCGCGGGCCGCTGCGTCCCCGGGAGCTTTGGGGACGCAGGCGCCAGCGAGAGGACTGATTCAGTGGTCGTGGCCCGCTGACTCGCCCTCGTCTCCCTCGGCCTGCTTCTTCTTCTCGTTCTTGGCCTTCTGCTTCATGTAGGCCTTGAACTTCTTGGGGTCGTACTTCTGCAAGCGGGCCTCGCCCTCACCCTTCCAGTCCACGACCTCGTAGTCGTAACCGAGCTTGTCGAGCTGGGGCTTGATGACCTCTGCGGGGCCGTCGAGAGTGAACAGGAGGCGATCTGCGCATCCGTCCATCAGGGCCTGAATCTGTTCGGGACTGACGGCGGCGAGCTTGTCGCCGGTCTTCAGCATCTCCTTGGGACTCTCGCCGGTACGGGCGTACCACATCAGGTGTCCGCCGATCTGGGGAGTGGACTGCGCCTCGATGCCCGAGTTGCGGGCCTGGCGGAGCTTGTGGATTCGGACGGCGGCTTCGTCATATTCGCCGTCCTCAGCGCGCCGGACGAGCTCCTTCATGACCTCGAGGGTACGGCCGACGCCGTCGTTGACGGCCAGGGAGCGGAAGCCCAGCGTCGCGACCTCACCAGGGGCGGGGTTGGCGAAGCCCACGGGGCTGTAGGCCAAGCCTTCTTTGACCCGCAGCCGGGTGAAGGTCTCGTCGAAGAAGATGCTGGAGAGCACGTTCACCGCGTCCTCGAGATCGTTGTTGTAGTTGAGTCGGCAGACTCCGTTGATGCTGGTCTGGGTCTGCTTGGGGTCGTCGAAGAGCAGGATTTTCGCGCCCTTGCTCATTGCCGGAGTCTGCACTGCACGCATTTCCGACAGGTCGTCGGCGGCGCCCGGAGCGGGGGCCCACCCGCCGAAGAATTTCTCGACATTGGCGACGGCCTCGTCGGCATCGACATTGCCCGTGATGATGACCGTGGCGTTCTTCGGCTGGTTGTGGTCAGCGAGGTACTTCTTCACCTCGTCGGCGCCCCACTCCAGCATCTCTCCTGCGGACTCCCAGCTGGTACTCCACCGCTCCGGGTTCTCGGGGTAGGTGTGCTTGTTGGTCATCTCGCGGATCAGCCAGCCAGGGGAGCTGCTGGTCCAGCGGCTGGTCAAGCCCTTGCGATACCCCTTGACGAAGTCGGCCTTGCCCACGACGTAGGGTTTGGTCCGCTCGATCTCCTCGCGCAACATCCACAGCGCGCCGTCGACATTGCCCGAGGCGTGGCGGAGGTTGAGGTAGCTGGCGTCGGACATCAAGCCACTGCCGAACTCACCGGCGATCTGGAGGGGGTCCTCTCCGGAGCCGAACCCGGAGGTGTTGATCCCCTCGCTGCGGCTGAAGGCGTTGCCGAACCAGTTGAAGTTCTCCGGGCCAGTGAGGTTCCCGCCGTTGAACACGATGCTGGTCCACGCGACCGGAGCCTTTCCATGGGGAAGCACGATGACGCGCAAGCCATTGTCGAGCTTCTTGTCGACGAGCTGGTCCATATTGGGCTTGATGAAGGCGTTCTTCACGTCTTCGTCGGTGAGGTTGGCGAACTCCGCGCTGTCCTCGATCACGGAGTCCCCGTCGCTCGCTCCGGCGTAGGCCGAGCCCTCGCCGGTCTTGTCGATCTTGCTCGCGGGGAGCGGATCGATGACCACCTTCACGGCGCGGTCTCGGGTGAGGTACTTGCTGGCGATCTTGGCGACTTCGAACGCGTTGAGCGTCATCGTCTGGTTCATCGCGGCGGAGTGGTAGCTCGGAGAGTTGGTGTAGTGGGCGTAGGTGACGATGTCCTCGGCGCGGCCACCGAAGTGGTACGCGACCCGGTCGACGCTCTTGAGGATGCCCGACAGGCTCTGCTGCCGGCTTCGGGGGAACCACATGGACTCGAAGGTCTGCACCAGATCCGGATTCCAGATGGTCGGGATCTGGTCGATGATCTTCTCGGCGAGCTGCTCGGGATCGAGCTTGTGGTTCTTGACCTCGACCAGACACATCAGGGTGCTGTTGATCTTCTCGGTCTGGACGAAGCACTGGGCGCCTTCGATATCGGACTGCCGCCACTCCTCCTGGTACATTCGATAGTTGCGTGGGTTGAAGTACTGAGAGAGGGCGACGTTGGCGATCGGTCCCAGCATCTGGAGCTGGACGTGGTCTTCGCGGAAGGCGCCCGGCAGGGACCAGGCGACGACGACGACGCGATGGTCGATCGGGGCCTCCTTGAAGACGATCTCTTTAGAGGGACGGTCGGGCACGGGCTCGCGGGGCTCGCCCGGCTTGATGCGGCGCCGTGCGTCGATCTGGGCCTGCTGGTTGGGCTCGTCGCCATTCGCGGGGAGCAGGAAGCCATGGTACACGCCACGCTCATCCGCGGGCTTGTCGAAGGTTGCGGGGTCGTATGCCCCATACCACCAATGATCGGGGTTGGACTGGTCCGGGTTGTCGATGCCGGGAGCTGGGTAGCGGAAGATGTGCTTCTCTTCGAGCTCGGGATCGATGAGCTCGAGGTCGAAGTTCTCGAAGATGAGGCTGGCAGCCTCGCGAATGTCGAAGTCGCCGACCACAGCGATGGTGGCGTTCTCGGGCTTGTAGTAGTCGTCCATATACTTCTGGAGCGTGGCCAGATCGACGCGGCCGAGGGTCTCCTTGGTGGAGGAGGAGTGGTAGGGATGGCCCTCGGGGTAGACTTCCTCGTAGAGGAAGTCGAAGAGCTGTGAGAAGCCCTGCTCGTTGCGCCGACGCCACTCGTTCCGGATGACCTCCCGCTCGGTGCCGATGAACTCCGCCTTCACACCCACATAGGGGGTTGTGAGTCGCTTGGACTCGAGCTGCAGGAACAGGTCGAGGTCTTGTGCGGCGAATACGGTGCGGTAGTCGGTCCAGTCGTTGCGGGTGGTCGCGTTCATCAACGTGCCGTAGTCGTTGAGCGTCTGCATGATCGACGGCATCTGGATCATCTTGGGGTTGCCGTTCTCGTCCCAGCCCTTGTGGACGGTCTGGGTGGAGCGGAACCAGGTGTGCTCGACGAAGTGAGCGGTGCCTTCCTTGCCCTTGGGGTCGTCGCCGGAGCCGTGGTCGACGATCGACATGATCGAGACGATCGGGTGGCTGTGGTCCTCTTGGAACATGATGGTGAGGCCAGTGGGCGCGTAGAACACCTGTGTGCTGAGATTGTAGTCGGGCACATCGGCGCGAAGGTCCGGCTTCTGGGCGCGCTTTGACCCCTCTGCAGCGAGGGCTGTCGACCCGAGGGCGAGGGCGAGGGTGAGTGCAATCGTCTTCATTTGAACCTCTGTTCCGGGAAACGGTGGGATTCCTACCTCGTTTCGAACGCGGATGCACCTCGGGCACGACACCTAAGTAGGGGTCGCTCTTCCGGTGTTAACGTCAAACAGGAGGTGTCTTGGACGCCCTATTCGTCGGGTCGCTCACGGCTGTGGGCACGGTCGTGGGCATGCTGTTCTGGCTGCTTCTGGTGCGCCCAGACGCGCTGCTGGGGCTGCTCTCCGACCGCCCGGATGCGGAGTGGTTCGACCACCATCCCGCCACTTTGAGCGCGCTTCGGCTCACGGTTGGGGCGGTCGTTCTCATCCTCGGCTTCCTGACGGGGTTGGCCGTCGCTTTCCTGGCGGGCACGTCATAGGGGCTTGCCCTGCGCTCGGTGCCGGGGTACGTCAGCGCCGTTGGCTGGGTAGCTCAGCTGGTTAGAGCACACGGTTCATACCCGTGGTGTCGGCGGTTCAAGTCCGCCCCTAGCCACTCTCAACACCCGTTCGTAGGCTTCCATATCGTTGAAGCTGAGCGCGCAGAGTCGAGAGTGGGTCCACACCTCGGTCGCATCCACGAGCAGGGCTCTTAGGTGAGGCTGATCCGCGAGGCGCTCGACATCCTGGGGAGCGATGAGCACCGGGTGGCCTGGATGCCCGGCTTGGTCGATGGGCACCGCAGACCGCTGGATGGCCAGGAGTGCGTCGAGGACTGCCGCCTCCACGGGGACGGTGTCGACCGGTTGGACCAGCACCGGGCCCGCCCAGCGGCCGATACCCAGGCGCACGCTGTCGATCATGGCGGTCGTGGACCACGCCGAGTTGTGCACGGTAGAGCAGCTACAGGCAGACGAAACGCGATCCGCATCGAAGCCTGTGACCACGATGACTTCGCAGCGCCTCGACAGAGCGGTGACATGTGCCGAGATGAGGGGTGCCCCGCACCAGTCGAGCATGGCCTTGCACTGGCCCATGCGCGTGGAGCCACCGGCAGCGGTGACTACAGCGAGCGTCGTGGGGGCTCTGGACATGGATTCGGCTAACATCCGGTACGGTCTCGTATGCGCAACAAAGCATCGTTCATCCGAAAAGCGCCAGCCTTCAGTGGGGCCAGCCCGGCTTCGGTCAAGCAGCTCGCCGAGATCGCCGAGATCAAGCGGGTCTCACGGCGAGCTCCATTGTGGGCCGTCGGCGACCGTCGGAGAGGGGTCCTGCTGATCCGCTCTGGCATCGTGCGCGAGAGCTTCGCGCTCGGGACGCATCCGGTGACGCTGGGGTTCTTCGGGCGCAACGAGGTCGTGGGTGGAGAGGTGGCGCTCGGCTATCCGCCCGGTGGTGCAGCCGAGGCGTACGAGGACTGCGTCGCGCTGCAGTTCCCAGCCCGCGCTCTGCGCGCCATCCTCGACGAAGATCCGGGGCTGGGCCTGGGCTTGGCCAAGGTGGAGATCGAAAAAAGGCTCGAGCTGCAGCAGCGGCTCGCGATGATCGCCCACCGCACAGCAGCGCAGCGTCTGGCCTCGTGCTTCCTCCAGCTGGCCCTCCGGTTCGGAGTCCGTGACAGCCGCGGCACCATCGTGAACCTGCGGCTGACCCACCGCGAGATGGCTGGGTTGATCGGTGCGACACGGGAGACCGTCAGCTTTTCCATCACCGATCTCCGCCAGAAGAAGCTGATCGAGACCGAGGGGAAGCGGGTCGTGCTGCTCGACCCCTCTGGGCTCACCCGCATGGCGTCCGAAGAATAGGTAGGGGCAGGAGGTCGCATGCAACACCGGCATTGGCTGTTCTTCCTCTTGGGGGGATGCACCCTGGAGGGGGCCGACATCGACACCGGCGAGCCTGTCGACCCGCCGGATATCACCGGGGAGTACCGGGTCCAGCCCCTCGCTCAGGTCCAAGGCTGCGAGACCTTTCCGGATGTGGACGGGAGGTGGATGGAGGGAATCCTGGTGATCTCAGGGGCGCCCGATGATCTGCTGTTCGAGTTCGAGGGGGGCGAGCAACTGAGCGGTGCGGTCGACACGGCGTTCACCTGGGAGGCGGTCGGCACCGTAGTCACCTCCGAGGCCATCTTGGATGTCTCCGCAGAGGGGTTGGTATTCATCGGCGACCAAACCTGGGTATTGGATGGAGATGTCGTTCTTGATCGGGCGGATTCGACCGACAGCACCGCCGCATGTACACTCACCGGGCGAATGGAGGCAGAGCAGAACCCCCCATGAAGTTTCGTCGCGTACTCACGCTGATGCTCGTCTTGGGCTCCACACGGGCTTGGGCTGGCGATCTCTCAGTGGGCATTGGGCTTGGGCCGCTGATGGATCTGGCTCCCACCGACAAAGAAGACACAAACGATGTGGAGGGTGTGCCCAGCAGCTGTACCGAAGGATCGGGATACAACTGCGGCGTGTCCTCGCTGGTGAACATCGGCGGGAGCCTGCGGGTGCCTTTCAGGTACGCGATCACCCCGAACTCCGCCTTCCGCTTCGGCCCCAGGTTCGACTACGGCGGTCGAAGAGGTCGGGTGAGCTACGATTGCATCGACGACGTCACCATTCCGTTGGGTGAGTGCGATCGTCAGCCTGGCTCCCCGTCGTCGATCTACGCCAAGGATCACTTCGCCTTCACCGCTGTCGGAATGCTCGCGCTGGGGCCCGAATTTTCGGTCCCCATCGGGGAGTCTTCGATCTACTTTGCTGCAGAGGTTGGTGTCGGGGTGGCCTATTCCTTCGACTCACTCGAGCCGGTCCCGAATGATGCTGGCACGCTCGACGGGCAGACTTCCCCCTCTGATGGCACCCTGGCGCAGTGTGCCGGCTACGATCCAGAGGCGGGCATCGATTGCCCGGAGCCGTCCTCGACCCAGCCCGTCATCGGCGCCGAGGCGATCGTGGGCTGGCGGGGTGCGGGGAGTTCTCCATTCTTCGTCGAGGCGGGGTTCAGCTCCACGCGCATCCCCTCGTCAAGCCCCACAGACGACAACATTCTGTCGACCGAGCGGACGAAGTACATGTGGAACCCCGTGCGCATCACTGCCGGACTCCAGTTCGCTCTCTGACGCGGTCCGGATCTTCCGGGTCGCGGATCGGAGCCAACCGGTTACCCCCGCACGCCTGGAGGTCTGATGCGGTTGTATCGCGCAAAGGTTCCGGCCATCGCAAAAGAGGTGGTCGAGGCGCTCACGGCGGATGGTGATATCGAGGTCGAGCCCGAGAATCGGGAAGAGGCCGAGGCCGATCTGCACGCCATTATGGAGGAATATCTCCGGTTGGATGGTGCGTTCCGCGACAGGGTCCGCGACCATATGGACGCGCGCAGGCTTCCGTACAACGAGTATGGTCGCGCACGTAAGGCCATGGCTGAGCAGACCCGGCATCCTCTCGGGGACGACGTGGAGCGCTTCCTTGCCCGTCAGTTCGTCGAGAATCTGATGATCAGCCGGTTCATCGAAGAGGTCTACGAAGAGGATCAGGTCATCTACCGCAAGGTGATCGCTATCCTCAAGTCCCACGATGTGGACGAGCGAGAGATTCGCGAAGCAGCCATGCAGCGCATCAAGAATGTCCGCGAGGGCACCATCGAGTTCGAGATCGCGCTCACCAAAGCCGTTCGCGAAGAGAAGAAGATCCGGGGCCTGCTGACCGATCACCCCAAGTCGAAGCAAGCGGCCAGGTAGCGGGCATGGTCCTGCTGTGGGAAGCGCAGTAGCGCCGTGCCTTCGTCACGAGGGCCCACACAGACATCCTCGCCTCCGAGCTCTACGCAACTCGACCAGGTGCTCCCATCCGGTGGATATTGCCCGCCAAGATGCAGCACGCAGCCGTGGGTGCCGGCCAGCATCTCGATCTCGATTCGGAAGCTCGAGACCCGCAGGTCGAAGCGGCCAGCGACTGCATCACGGTACCTGGCCAGGGCTTCACCGAGTGGCTGAACCGGCGTCAGTTCGACGGAGGAGTCTATGATCGCGGGCTTACAGGTACTGTGGTCGCCATCCAGGTAGAGCCGGATACGGCCGATTCGCTCGTCCTCGTCGTAGCTGATCTGAATCACCGCGCGGTCCGTCATGCAGGTACCGAGGGCGGCGGAGAGATCGGTGGCGATGGAGGTGTCGCCAAACCAGCGCTGGTGGAGGTCGCCAACTCCGACGAACTGAAGCTCGATCGGAACCGGCGAGCCCGCGACGGTGGGCTCGTCTGAAGGTCTGGGCGTGGTTACCACAGTCCGCTTCTGTACGGGTGTGGGCTGTGGCGCGGGTGGATCCGGTGGAGGAGGTGGGCTGGCGCAGGACCAGAGCAGGGCGAGGATCACTTGACCGCTGCCGCTGGGGGCTTGGGAGTGGTGCGGGCCTCGGCGAGGTCGTTCATGGGAATCACGCCCATGAACTCCCGACCGATCTCCGTTGCGCGGAACCGGTTCCCCATCTGTCCGAGCATCACATTGCGGCGGAACTGCTTGCCCTCGAAGCCCCAGAGGATGAATGAGGCGTAGTAGGGAGTGGGCTCGTACCACTGGAACTGCTCGCCGTAGATGCTGCTGAGTCGCCAGCGGGCGCCATCGAGCAGGTCGACGAAGGACAGCGTGGGCGGGCTGACCGTGGTGGGGTAGCTCTCGGGAAGACCAGACGCGAGACGCTTGGCGCGCTGGGCTTCGCGGCGACGCTGGGCGTCGGTCATGTCGTCCCAGGCGCGCTGGTAGAAGATGGAGATCTCTTCTCCGGCGTATTCCAGGGCGAGCCAGCGACCCTCGGGGTGCAGCGATCCACGGGTGGCGGGGGTGTAGGTGCCCTCGACCGTGCCCGCGAGGGTGTAGTGGGTGACGGTGTTCTCCCGGCCAACCAGTACGGCATTCGCCGCTGGGGTGATGGTGATGGTGTCGAACCCGGCGTCGAGCCAGTCGAATGCCTTGGACATCTCTCCGGTGGCCAGGTCCATTCGCAGCAGCTGCTTCGGTGCATCCTCGGCGTCGGCGACCACGAGCAGCGCTTCACCATCGTGGTTGGAACGCAGCACATCGGGGACCCAGACATGAGGAATGGTACGATAGAACACGGCCTTCGACCCGATATCGAACACGGCGAGCCGGTTGGGCCCGTCGTCCGTTTCTGGGCCGACAGAGAGCGCCAATCGACTGTTGTTGAGCCAGGCGGCATGCCCGATCGGTGAGGGCGTAGGTACGGTGAGGGTCTGCTTGTTCTCCGCCTCCGCATCCATGACGTACCCGGTCTGCCCGTTCTGAAAGTAGATCTGGGCGCCATCGGGAGACCAGCTGAAGGTCGAGAAGTTGTTGTTTCCGCAGGGCTCGAACACAAGCTGGAAGTTGTGTTTGGTGCCGAGGAATTTGATCTCACTGGGCTGGCACGGCGCGAATGCCGCCCCGACATTGTCGGGGAGGGTGCCCACGGTGGGGTCGTATGCACAGCTGAGCAGGGCGATGAGGATTGTCAAGGAGGCCTCCGGGCACTGCGTATCGACACCGTGCTTCCGGCGCGGTGCGTATCGCGTTTGTAAAGAGGTCGCCGCCTCGTCGGGCCCGTACGATGATAGCATTCCCGCCAATGCGGACAGTCACATTCAACCGCATCATCGGGATGGGTTCCTTCGGAACCGTGTACCACGCAGAACTTCGCGTCCCTCGGGGTTTCTCGCGTCAGTGCGCCGTCAAGGTGATGAAGGCGACCTCGCCAGATCAGGAGCACTTCCGTGCTCGGATGCGCGATGAGGCGCGCCTACTCGGCATGCTGCAGGACGAACAGATCCTCGGTGTGTCGGAGCTCGTGCGGGTGGATGGGCGCGACATCGTCGTGATGGAGTACGTCGAGGGGGTCGACCTCTCGGACATCATCCTCAAGCACCGGATTCCGCCGCGCGCCCTCGCCGAGCTGGGTGCGGAGATGGCGGGCACGCTCGACAGGGCCCACACAGCCAAGCACCCCAACACCAAGCAGCCGCTCAAGGTGGTTCACCGCGATGTAAAGCCGGCAAATGTCATGGTCACCCGTCGAGGGGGGGTTCGCCTGCTGGACTTCGGCGTCGCCAGGGCCGCGTTCGCGAGCCGTGAGAGTGAGACCCAGGGGCTGGTCTTGGGCACCCTCAACTACTTCCCACCCGAGATTCTCGCCGGTGCAGACCCGACCCCGGCCGTGGATATATTCGGACTGGGCCTCATCCTCTGGGAGTGCGCGACGGGTAAGGAGTGGGGGAGTCCCCAGGTGCACCGAAAGCGGTTCGAGCGTCGCGTTCAGCAGCGCCTGGCTGTTCTCGGAGACGAATACAGCGACATCCTCCCCGTCATGCGCGCGATCCTGCACTGGGATCCAAAGGAGAGACCCAGTGGTGGCCAAGTCGAGGCGGACCTGCTTGCCGCAGCGGACTCCTGCGCCGGAGAGGGGCTCCGTACCTGGGCAAGGGTGATCGTGCCCCCGATCCTGGAGGTACGGATGGGGGACGACGCGGTCGACGATCTGGTCGGCCGCACCCTCCCCATCGAAGGAGAGGAGTCCGACGTCGCGCCTCTGCAGCCGCTACCGGCCTCGCTCCCGGATCTCCCAGAGCGTCCGATGGACTCGATGACCTACAACGACCTCGCTCCACCGGCGGCGGTCGACAGGCGCTCTCGTCCTCGCGCCGAGGAGCGTTCGGCTCCTCGGCGGAAGGCCCCGCAGGCTGAAGCGGCGGACTACGACGCGCCCACCGAGGTCGCGATTCCGCGCAAGTTCGAGGTGGTCGATGACCCCCAGCCTCGTCCGGTCAAGGCCCGTCCAGCAAAGTCGACGACCAGGCGTCGTAAGCGGAGCGGCGCAAATGTATGGCTGGTGGTCGGAGCCGCAGTCGTGTTGGGGTCGGTGATCGGCGTGATCTTGGTGCTCGCTGTCGCCTTCGCCCTGTTTGCACTCCGAATGCTGATGTAGGCCACCGGTTCGGCGGCCTATCGGCCCGAGTGCTTGTTCCTTCGCTCCTTGCGTACGAAAGGTACGGTGCGTCGCTCGAAACAGCGCCCTCGCGCCGATATGCCTGCCGACTCGGTGGCCTATCGGCCCGAGTGCTTGTTCCTTCGCTACTCGTCGATGGGCTGCATCCAGACGAGCTCTTTTGGTATGCCGAGGGCTTCGAAGGCGCGGTCGTAGCGCTGATCTGGGGGGATATCAAAGAGGATCTGCGGCTCGACATCACAGAATAGCCAGCTACCCTCGCGAATCTCTTTGTCGAGCTGGCCGCTTCCCCAGCCGGCGTAGCCCAGACAGAGCATGATGGATGCGTTCTCGCGAACCAGCCTGAGCAGGGCGTCATGTGAGCGGGTCACGCCCACACCGCCGGGGAGGACCCAGCCCTCGTCGTCTTCGATGGCCCCCGCGGTGACGATGGTTCCGCTGTCGGTATCGACCGGTCCACCCCAGGAAACCTCATTTTCGGCGTACGAGGACATGTCGATGTCGTCTTCGAGGATCAAGACATCGACCAAGCGGCTCGAGACGGACTCGGGCATGAGCCCTACCTCGATGACATCCTTGAGCGGACGATTGACGATCACCCCAATGGCGCCGTCTTCATCGTGGTGCCACACCAATACGATAGCGCGCTCGAAGAACGGATCGTGCATCTGCGGGGAAGCGATGAGCAGGGCGGGACGCATGCCGCGAGCCTATCACGCGGGCGGCGCGGACTCGGTGGCTGTGACGTAGCGGGGCTCGTCCGTACCGTCGACGACGCCCTCGGTGATCACCACTTCGGAGACCCCATCGACGGAGGGCACCTCGTACATCACGTCGAGCATGACCTTCTCGATGATGGCGCGAAGTCCACGGGCCCCCGATTTGCGGGCCTGGCTGGCCTCGGCGATGGCACGAATCGCTCCGTCGTCGAAGCTGAGCTTGACCTTCTCGAACTTGAGGAGCTTCTGGTACTGCTTGATCAGCGCGTTCTTGGGCTGGGTGAGCACGTGGACCAGATCTTCGATCGAGAGCGGATCCATGACCGCCTGAACCGGGAGCCTGCCGATGAATTCGGGGATGAGGCCGAACTTGTCCAGGTCCTCGGTGGTGACGCGCTGAAGCAGGTTGCGACGCTTCTCGATCGAGTCTTCGGGGTCGTCGTTCTTGTCCGGGGGATCCTCCCGATCGAAGCCCACCGAGCGCCGCCCGATGCGCTGCTCGATGATTCGCTCGAGCCCCTCGAAGGAGCCTCCGACGATGAACAGGATGTTCTTCGTGTCGATCTGAATGGTCTCTTGGTTGGGCAGACGCTTGTTGCCCTTGACCTGGATATTGGCGACCGTTCCCTCGAGGATCTTCAACAGCGCCTGCTGCACGCCTTCGCCGGAGACATCCCGACTGACCGAGCTGGTGAAGTTCTTCTTCGTGAGCTTGTCGATCTCGTCGACGTAGACGATGCCGCGCTGGGTGCGCTCGATGTTGTTGTTGGCGGACTGGTACAGGTTGAGAACGATGTTCTCCACGTCTTCGCCGACGTACCCGGCCTCTGTGAGCGTGGTGGCGTCTGCGATGACGAAGGGCACGTCGAGGAAGCGGGCGAGGGTCTGGGCGAGCAAGGTCTTGCCGGTGCCTGTGGGGCCGATCAGCAGCACATTGCTCTTCTGGACCTCGACATCGCCGTCTTCGGCCTTGGAGTTGGCCTCGAGGCGCTTGTAGTGGTTGTAGACGGCGACCGAGAGCTTGCGCTTGGCCTGATCCTGCCCGACGACGTACTGGTCGAGGTAGCCCTTGATCTTCTCGGGCACCGGGACCCCGGTGTGCCCCCAGGAGACCGGCTTGGAGCGGGTGTTCTCCCGAATGATGTCCAGACATAGCCGGATGCACTCAGAGCAGATGTACACATTGGGGCCGGCGATGATCTTGTCTACGTCGCGCTGCGGCTTGTGGCAGAATGAGCAAGAGAGACCACTCGGATTGCCGTATTTGCCCATCATCACCTCGGGTACGCGCTGGCAGTACGCGAACCTCTCTGAAACACTATAGGCAGCCATCCTTGCCTGGCCAACCCGATGATCACTGTAATCGTCCCGCCTCTCATCGGTCCAGGCTGCCTCAGACTCGACCTCATGCGTAGAATCCCTGTATGCCCACCGACTACTACGAGATCCTCGGCGTCCCGCGGGACGCCTCCAGCCAAGACATCAAGAAGGCGTTTCGCAAGATCGCCAGGGAGTGCCACCCGGATGTTTCGGGCGGTGACCCCGCTGCCGAGGAGAAGTTCAAGAAATCCCGCACCGCCTACGACACCCTCATGGACCCCGTCACACGGGCCCGGTACGACCGCCGGGGTCAGAGGCTCAACTCGATGGGGCGTGGTGGTTCCTTCTTCGACGCCTTCTACAAGAGCACGGGCAAGAAGGGACCGGGCAGCCACGGTGGCGCTGGGGGCACGCCCGGAGGCGGGCGCCGCAGCTCCCGACCGATCAAGAACGATCCGCGGAACGATCTCGGCCTCGACGATCTGTTCAATGTCGGCGAGTTCGGATTCGGCTCCCGTGTCGGGCGGGGCGAGGCAGATCGAAACCCCGGGCGCCGCGCGCCGCCTCCGGTGCGCAATCGGCCGTCACCGGGCAGGGATATCGACCTCGACCTCGATGTGCCGACCGATGTAGCGGCACGGGGGGGCAGCGTCACAGCGGTGTACTACCGGATGCAGCGGGCGGATAGTTGGCGACCGGGCACGGACGACCCGGGCTTGGTCCGCGTTCAGGACATCGCCGACATCCGCATTGTGCCAGGCACCCGGCAAGGCACGATCCTGCGCGAGAAGGGCCTCGGTGAGGCAGGTCCATTCGGTGGCGCCTACGGAGATCTCGTCGTCCGGGTGCGCCTGGTGGGAGCACAGAGCTCCGCGCCTCCACCCGCTTCCTCCGCGCCGCCTCCAACCCGCAGCGGACACGATGCCGAAGTGGTGGCGCTCGAGATCTCCGTCGTCGAAGCGCTGCTGGGCGGGCGGGTGGCACTCGACACGCCCCAGGGTCGGGTCCGGCTGACCATTCCGCCTGGTACATCCGGCGGAACCCGCTTGCGCCTGAAGGGCAAAGGGAGCCCCCTGGCAACTGGAGCGATCGGCGATCTGTTCGTCGAGACCCGGATACTGGTTCCCAAGACCCTCGACGAAGAGTCGCGGGCCCTGATCGAGGAGTTCGCCAAGCTGAACCCCTGAAGGATCAGGCCAGCAGCAGGACGGGGCTCTCGACGTAGCGCCGGAGCGTCTGGAGGAAGGATGCCCCGACCGCCCCGTCGATGACGCGGTGATCGCAGCTCATCGTGACCTTCATTCGCCAGCCTGTGCTGAGCTGGCCATCGACGACCACCGGGACCTCGTTGATGGAACCGACCGCGAGGATCGCGGACTCGGGCGGGTTGATGATGGCGGTGAAGTGGTCGATCTGCATCATGCCGAGGTTGCTGATCGTGAACGTGGCGCCGGTGTATTCCTCGACTCCGAGCTTGCCATCACGGGCGCGTCCAGCGAGCTCGCGGACCTCGGAACCGATCGCGGCGAGCCCCTTGGTGTCGGCACTGCGGACCACCGGAGTGATGAGTCCGCTGGGCAGTGCAACGGCCACACCGACATCGACCGCGCCCTTCTGGACGATGGCATCCGCCGTCCACTGGGCGTTGACATCGGGGTGCTCGGATAGCGAGCGGGCGACGGCCTTGATGAGAATGTCGTTGTAGGACACCCGCACATCGGGCAGCTGCTGCTTGAGCTGGGCACGTAGGTCCACGAAGCCCTGCATATCGAAGGTCGCGGTGAGGAAGAACACCGGAATGTCCTGGTGGGACTGCAGCAGGCGCTTGGCGATGGTCTTGCGCATCGGGCTGTTGCGGACGGACGCGTCCGGGCGAGTCACCGGCCCCGTGCTCATATTCAGGGGGGCGTTGTCCACATCGGCCCGGATGATGCGGCCTCCGGGGCCGGTGCCTTGGACCCGGCGGAGATCGATGCCACGGTCGGCTGCGACCTTGCGGGCGAGAGGGGAGGACTTGGGGCGCTCGTCGGTGCTCGCGGCACGGATATCGCCCGGCGCGTCCATGAAGTTGCGTGTGAGCGGCTTGCCCATCCACCGACGCTCGATCGAGCCGATCTGTGCGGATGCAGGCTGAGCAGCCGGGGCGGGCGGGGCGGGCGGGGCGGGCGGAACCACCGGAGCGGTTGTGGCCACTGGTTCGGGGGCGGCTGCGGCGGGTCCGGCTTCCAGCGCGGTCTTCCGGACCTCGAATTCGGCCAATAGCGAGGTGATGTCCTCGTCGGAGGCCTCGCCCCAGATCGCGATCGGGTAGCCGGGAGGAATCTCTGCGCCCTCGGCAACCAAGCGCTTCAGCAGCACTCCGGCGTCGAAGATCTCCGCGTCCATATTGGCCTTGTCCGTGCCGATCTCAGCCAGGATGGTGCCGGACTCGAAGGCATCGCCCTCGTTGACCTTCCACTGGACCAGCGTGCCGATCTCCATCGTCGGAGAAATAGAGGGCATCTCGTAGAATTCTGCCATTGGTCTACCTGCTGCACACGGCGCGAGCGGCGTCGACGATACGCTTGATCGACGGCACCACGAGCTTCTCGAGGTTGGAAGCGTAGGGTTGGGGCACGTCGAGGTTGGTGACGCGCAGGATGGGTGCGTCGAGGGCGTCGAAGCACGCCTCGGTCACCCGTGCGGAGATCTCGGCCGCCGTCCCAGCGAAGGCGAAGCCCTCTTGGACCACGACCATGCGGTGGGTCTCGGCTGCGCACTTGTACAGCATCGCCTCGTCGAGGGGGCGGATGGTGCGAAGATCGAGCACCCGAGCGGAGATGCCCTCCTTGGCGAGGACATCGGCGGCGTCGAGGCAGTTGAAGAGCTGCTTATTCCAGGTGACCAGCGTGACGTCGGTGCCGTCGCGCTTGATGTCGGCCTTGCCGAGGGGGATCGTGTACTCCTCGTCTGGGACCTCGCCGGACTTTCCGTACAGCAGCTCGGACTCCATGAACACGACCGGATCGTTGTCGCGGATGGCGGTCTTGAGCAGGCCGTATGCATCCGCCGGGTTGGCCGTGCTGACGACCTTGAGTCCAGGAAAGTGCGCATAGAGCGACTCGATCGCGAGGGAGTGCTGAGAACCCAGATTCTCGGCGGCTCCGTTGGGGCCGCGGAACACGATGGGTACATGGAACTCGCCGCCCGTCATCTGGTAGATCTTGGCGGCGTTGTTGATGATCTGGTCGTAGGCCACGAGGCTGAAGTTCCAGGTCATCACCTCGATGATGGGACGCAGCCCTGCCATCGCAGCGCCAATGCCGATGCCGCAAAAGCCGTTCTCGGCGATGGGGGTGTCGATCACCCGTTTGTCGCCGAACTCGGCCAGCATGCCTTGGCTGACCTTGTACGCGCCGTCGTAGTACGCGACCTCTTCCCCCATGAGGAAGATGTCTGCGTCGCGCCGCATCTCTTCGGACATGGCCCGTCGGAGGGCCTCTCTCAGCTGGAGTTGCGCCATGATTCAGGGTTCCGAGTAGGTGTAGTCGTAGAGCTTGCTGATGTCGGGCTCGGGGGAGCTCTCGGCGAAGTCGTAGGCGTCCTTGGCCTCGACCTTCACGCGGTCCTTGATGGTCTTGAGCTCGTCTGCGCTGACCCCCATCTCCATGAGGCGGGCCTCGGCGAGCTTGATGCCATCGTGTTCCTTCTTCTTCTCGTCGAGCTCGCCCCCGGGCCGGTACTTGGCGGGGTCGCTCATGGAGTGGCCGCGGTAGCGGTAGGTGACAGCCTCGAGCAGGACGGGGCCCTCGCCGGAGCGCGCGTAGTCCACGGCGTGCTTGATATTGGCGTACACGTCGCAGACATCGTAGGCCTCGAACTGCCAGTGCTTCATGCCCACGCCGGCGCCGCGCTTGGACATATCGGTGAGGTAGGACTGCCGCTCGAGGCTGGTGCCCATCGCGTAGTAGTTGTTCTCGACCACGATGACCGCGGGTAGCTTCCAGAGCTGCGACATGCAGATCGCTTCGTAGAAGGCGCCCTGTTGGGCGGCTCCGTCGCCGAGGAAGGTGATGGAGACCCGGCCGTCGCCCCTGTACTTGTTGGCGAAGGCCGCTCCCGCGCCGAGGGGCACGTGGGCGCCGACGATGCCATATCCGCCCCAGAACTCGTTCTTCTTGCTGGCCATATGCATGGAACCGCCGATCCCGTGGGTGGCGCCGGTCTGCTTGCCGAAGAGTTCGGCCATCACGCTACGGGCGGACAGGCCTTTCGCGAGAGCGTGGCCGTGGAGTCGGTAGGCGGTGATGAGTTGATCGTCCGGGCGGATCGCAGCGGATGCACCCACTGCGACGGCTTCCTGGCCGATGTACAGGTGGCAGAACCCCTGGATCTTACGGAGGGTGTACGCCTTCGCGGCGAGCTCCTCCACTCTCCGGATGAGGGCCATCTGCTCGTACCAGCCGAGCAGCTCCTCCCGAGACACTTCTACGTGGGGCACAATGGCCTCGCCCATGGGGCCTCCGGTCGCGAATAAGAACCGCCAACTAGCACGATGAGAGCCCGGGGGCTCTCGAACGCTGCGCTCCTACGGAATCTCCCACTCGCCGGCGACCAGATCGAAGACCGCAGAGATGCCGACGCTGCCGTCGGGCAGGGTGACATCGGCCAGTCCGGGCGCCAGATCGCGGATGATCGCGAGCACCTCGTCTCGACTCGAGATCACCCCTGGGAAGATCTCGTAGCCCTCGGGTGGGATGAGCGGAGCGATGGCCTCGTCGATGAAGGAGTCGACCGGGATCACCCCGCGTAGTCGGCCGGTGAGCACGAGCTCGGACTCGGTGATCTCCCCATCCAGAACGACGGACTGGAGCTGCACGGGGGCCGGAGCGACGCCCTGCAGCATGGTGATTCGCAGGAGGACCGCGCCGGACACCCCGAAGGAGAGGGAGTCTACGAATTCCCCGATGAGCTGGCTGCGAGGGACGCCGAGATCATCGTAGGAGACGGGGTCGACAGCCAAGGTGGTGCCATCTCCGGCCATTCCCGTGAGCACGTCGATCTCGAGAGCATCCCCGTCGGAGTCTGCGTCGAGGAAGACCACGGTGGTGAGCTGGGCGATATTCGCTGCGATGTTCTCATTGATCGCGGCCGTGGACATGTCTTGGTTGCGCATCAACAGGTCGACCGCCTCGAGGACCTCGGGGAGCTTGTTGTCCAGCGTGCCATCGCCGTCGGTGTCGGTGATCGGGACGATGTCGAGGTCTTCGAGCAACCAGGAGTTGCTGCGGAAGGCGGAGAGGGGCGGATCGGTGTCGGGGATATCGGTGTCGGTGTCGACGTTATCTGCGGGCGATCCCGCTGGCGTGGCGGGTGGTTCTGGCGAGCGGCATGCCCCCACCATCAACACACCCACGCCGAGCCAGAGCAACCGCATTAGACTCCCTCCCTCTCAACCCCGTAGCCGTTGGCTCTGGAGACGTCCATATGTCGCTGCTCGACCTGCTCGTGGCCGAGAATGTCGCTCAATTCAACGCTACCCGCGGAGAACGAGCCAAGGTCGACCTGTTCGCGGCCGACCTGTCCGAGAAGAACCTACCCGAGGTCGATCTCTCGGGTGCCGACGTGGACAAGGCCGACCTGACCGGGTCGAACCTCACCTCGGCGGGCTTGTACAAGGCGCGCATGAATGGCATCGACGGAACGGGAATGAAGCTGGTCGACTGCGTCGGCGCCCGGGTGAAGCTGCGCGAGGCTTGGCTCGACCAGGCCGATCTGTCGGGCTCGGACTTCGCCAACGCCGATCTCTCCGAGGCGGTGGTCACCAAGACCACCGCGCGCGGACTGCGGCTCACCAGCGCCAAGCTCAAGCAGCTCGATGCCCGCGAGGCCATCTGGGAAGACGTCGATCTCTCCGGCTCCCACCTGGGCAAGGCGGACTTCACCGGGGCCTCGTTGTCGCGCTCGGACTTCACCGAGGCGGCAGGAGCCGAGGTCGTGTTCGAAGGCGCCCGCATGGACGCGGTGATGGGCACTTCCGCGCGCATGCCGGCGAGCAACTTCAAGGGTGCGGTGCTCACCGGCGCTCGGTTCGACGGTGCCAACCTGGCCGATTGCGACTTCACCGGCGCCGACCTCACCGGTGCGGACTTCACCGGTGCGAACCTCAGCGGTGCGGTGTTCACCGACACCACGCTCACCGGCGCCGTGTTGGCGGATGCTGGTCTCGAGAATGTCGACTTCACGGGGGTCGACCTCACCGATGTGGATCTCACCGGCCTCGACCCCGACTTCCTCGGTCTCAGCGAAGAGCAGCGCGATGCTGTGCTCATCGTGGGCATTCCGATGAATCCAGATGCCGCAGTCAAGCCGACCAAGCCGGCGGTCGCCCGCAATGAAGATCTCATCGCAGGGGTCTGGGAGAACGACGACGGCGATGATCTCAAGACCATCCGCTACTTCTCGCAGACGCCTGCAGGGCTGCACCATGGGGTGGTCCCGATCACCGCAGGGTCGGTTCTCGCACAGTCGGCCGTGGCCTGCGCGGACGGAGTCGATCTGGTGCTGATTCGCGAGCGCCCAGGTGGCATCACGGTGGACCGCTTTCGAGTCGGGCCCGAGGGGCGCCTCGCAGAGAGCTCCAGCAGTCCTCTGGGCTACCAACCGCTCGTCCTGCCTATCCTCCAGGCAGACGGAGAGGGGATCCGGATGTGGGGGCTCGCTCGGCGAGGGCCCACCCTGGTGATCAGCGCGGACACCCCAGACGGCTTCAAGCCCGTCGGGTCAAAAAATCTCCCGACCGCAAGGGGGTTTTTGGGGCGCCACTCCCCATTCCTCGCCTGCAAGGGCGGTGTGGTGATGCCGTGCACCAAGACCGGAGCAGGGGGACCACTCAAGCGTCCCGAGGGCTTCCCGGGTAAGCACGCGAGCGCGGTCTACGCCGACGGTCGCTGGTTGGCCGTGTGGGTAGAGCCACCGGCGGGTCGCGACAAGGGCGGCATCCGCATGGCCTGGCTCGGCTCCCGTGGAGAGCCCGAGGTCGAGCGCATCTCCAAGAATGGGGCGGTCCTCTCTCTGGATGTGTACGCGGTGGACGATGTCGTGCGTATCGGGTGGATCGAGCTCGTGGGGCTCGGAGAGACCAAGGCCTTCGTGCAGGATCTTCCGGATGGCAGACCGGTCCAGCTACCCATCGTCGATGTCGACCAGCTGCTGTTCGCGCCGGGTCCCGGCGATGAGCCCGTGCTCGCGGCTACTACGGATGGGGAGCGGGTCCAGCTGCTCTCGGTCAGCGGTCAGCTGCTCGGGGTCGTCGAGGACTGATCGCCGAACCGGCTCACAGGTCGGTGGAGCGCCCCGATAGGACCCTCGGGAGGCAGAATGGATCCGCTGGATGTTCCAGAGCCGGTTGCGCTGATCAACGACCAGCTGGCCGATGACTTCTTCGCGACCTTCGTTCCACCACCGGAGCGCGCAGAGCCGGAGGAAGCGTGGGGCGAGGAGCCGATCTCGGTTGCTCCGCCGCTGTGGATGTTGGCCGCCTGCGCTGGGGCTACGGTCGCGGCCTTGATCGGCTTCGGGATGGTGCTCGGGGCAACGATACCCCGCGGGATTGCGCCTACGGTCGCTCCGACGATGGCCGAGATCGGTGCGATCGACGGGGCGGGCCCTGTACGACGAGCTCGGGGAAGAGGAGAGCCCAGAGCTCGCTTCCCGGAGCCCTTCAGGGCACGCTGACGTCTGGCTCGAGCGCTCTTCTCTGTTCGTGAAGCGCCTGGGATGCACCCCGATCCATTTGCCGATAGGCGACCCAGAGCCTCTCGGTGCGCTGGGAACCGTCGGAGCGGCGGGTCCAGCAGAGGCCGTCGCGGTGGACGTGCTGCGGCTCGGATTCTGTTGCGGAGTAGGTCCACACCCGCTCGCCGATCCATATCCACCAGTCGTCTGGCGGGGGCGTGAGGGGGTCCGGCAGGGCGGCAGCCCGTACCTCGATCGTGATCGCCTCACCCGGACTGGCCAGGCCCGCAGCCGAGATCAGCTCTGCCCCGACGCCCCCGAAGCGCTCGGCCAGTCGTGAGGACCGCGAGAGCTTGGGCTGCTCCGCGAGCCACAGCCTGAGCGTCAGCGCCGCCGGACCGGTGAGCTGGACCGTGCGGTGACCCTCCGAGTCGACGACGTGCATCGTGCCCGGGGTCGGGGGTGGGGTTGCCAGGCCGATGGGAGAGAGCATGGCCGCACCTTCGAGGTCGGGACGGATCTCGAATGGAGCACACACGGCGCACCCCGGGTCGATCCACTCGACGGTCCCGCCGAAGTTCACGGCCACCAACCCCACATCGTAGCCGGCGGGGCTGGTGTGCCAGCCATTGCCCCTGTTGGCGGGCATCACGATGGCCCACGATGCCTGGAGCTGGGCTTGGGTGGCCTGGACCCAGAGGGTGAGCGCGGCCTCGACGCTGGTGAGCGCCCCCGACCGTCGGGCTTTGATCAGGCGCCTGGGGAAGAGCGGCGCGACCGAGAGATCGGCGACTCCTGCGCGGGCGGCCAGGGCGGGCTTGAGCTGGGTGACGAGCTCCCAGTCCCCCGGGCGTCCGCGCAGCTCGCTCGGCAGCGCGGGCTCGGGGATTGCGGCTCGCCGGAAGCGCTTCTCGAGTGCTCGAATGAGCCGAGAGCGCTCCGGCACGATCGGCTGGGTCCCGATGGCCCCGATCCACCAGGTCTGCTGATCCTGCCAGCGGATCCTCCCGCCATCGAGCCGGACCGTCTGAGTGATCTCGGTCCCCGGTAGCTCGAGCCGCTCTCCATACGCCGGGGCATCGGCGAGCAGGTACGAGATACGGTGCTCGACCGGGGCTTCTGCCCAGATCAGCACGCTATCATCCCACCGGAGGTGCGGACCCTCGATCTCCACTTCGGTGGCCGAAAGCGGGATCGGAACGACCAGCGCAGAGGCTCCACTGGGGTCGGGGAGGTGGATCGACCAGTTGGTGCGACTCGAAGACCCGCCGCCCGGGTACAGCGAGCGCATGGGATCGCCGGGCACGACCAGCTCGATCTCGACCGTGGCGGTCGCCCCCTCGCTGAGGGGCTCGTAGCTCGGAGTGTTGGTCGAAGCGAAGCCCCCCTCGGCGGTCCATTCGTAGCCATCCGAGGGGAAGTGCCGCTGAAGGCGGAGCTCCAGCCGGTCATCTGGAATGAGGTCGGGTGTGTACAGGCGCAGCGCGCCTCGGCCCGTGACATCGCGCACGATTCGGCGCTGTCTCTCCGGCCCGATCGCGTGTTTTGTGCCGTCTGCGAGTCGGGTCCTGGCTTTGAGGAGCTGGATGGTGACCCCGCGGGGGAGCACGATATCGACCCAGGGGCAGCTTCCTTCGGTGCCGACTTCGATCCGGGAGGTCTCGACCCACCCATCTCGGTCGGATTCGATCTGGGTGTCGGCCCCCGAGAGCAGGCAGGCGTGGGTGAGGGCGAGCAGGTCCATCAGACCCGCCGGTGCGCGCGCTTCGTCTCGGCGGAGAGCATCTTGGGTAGGCCACCGCGCACGGTCGCTTCCCACGCCACGACCCCTGCTGGGTCGGTCTTGGACCACTCCCGAAGCAGCCGCCTCATCGCCTTTCGCACGGTGGCGTCCTCGTCGCGGAGGAAGCGGTGAGCGAGGGCGTGCAGCAGCGGCGTCTGGGCCTTGTCGACGAACTGGAGCGTGCGCTCTCCGAGCCGCTGTCGGAGGGGGGCGGCCGCGGGGCCCTGCATGGGAATGGGCAGGAATGCCAGGCCCATTGCGACGGTCGCTCGGCGGACGGTCGGGTGGGGGCGCGCCCTGTGTTCGGTGATCAGCACCTCGAAGCGCTCGAGATCCGCGCCGGATGCAAGGAAGGCAGGGCCGAGGACCATCCACCCCAGCGCGTCGGCTGTGGTGGTGTCATCGACCCTCCCCAGCCACTCCAGGCCGATGTCGAGGCACTCTGTGGGGCCGTCGGGGACCAGTGCTGCGAGGAGCCCGATCGCCAGGAGCCCGTCTTCCCATGCAGCGGCGAAGAGCCGGCTGAGGGCGTCCTCGTCGTCGAAAGTAGGGCGGTCGCCGTCCCAGATCGAGGCGCCTACCCGCGCGATCTCGCCCTGGGGGGTCCCGCGGATTCCCCGCAGCGTTGTGATGTGCTTGGCTGCCTTTCGGGCCGTGGTGGGGTCCGAGAGGGCTTCGAGGGTCTCGCTGACCAGTGAGTCGTCCATGCCTGCCGTTCTATCCCATCGTGGTGTATGGTGGCGGCCCCCGCGTGGTCCTCGGACCACCACCTACCCACCCCGTCCCCCCACAGGGACCCAATCTACGAGAGGACTCCATGGGACTCGTGTCCGGTGGCCTGAATGGTCGTCGCTTCCGAATCACCACCCAACTTCCACCCCAGTTCCGGGATGTGTACCTGGAGAGCGTGCGCTCCCAGGCCTTCGTCCCCGCACCGGATGCGGCGGACAATGAACCCCACTTCGGGTGGGTCGATGTCTTCGAGGCCGCGAACAGCGAATTCGAGCTGAACACCTTCCTCTTCGATCGCTTCCTGGTGCTCGCACTTCGGACCGACAAGAAGACCGTCAATGGACGCTACCTGAAGATCGCCCTCGCGGAGAGGATCGCCGCGGTGTGCGAGCTGCGTGCAGTCGAGAAGCTGTCCAAGGACGAGATCGCGGATGTGCAGGAGGCGCTCGAGTCCGAGCTCTTCGCCCGGGCACTCCCGTCGGTCTCCACCATGGACATCGTGTGGGATATCCACACCGGTGAGGTGGTCGTGTTCGGCACGTCGGACACGGCCTTGGAGAGAATCTGCGCCTACTTCGAGGAGACCTTCGACGTGCGGCTTCGGCCCGAGCGCCAGTGCGACTGGGTCGCGGAGAAGTACGACTGGGCAGAGATCATCAGTCGAGTCGAGAAGTACGTTCCCGATGCCCGAGGCGGCTACGGTACGGGCGGAGTCGTCGATGGCTGGCGGGAGGACGATCCCTTCGAGGGGGCCGATGTCGAGCTCGCTTCGGACTTCCTGACCTGGCTGTGGATCCAGAGCGAGAGCGCAGATGGGCACTTCCGAGTGATCGAGGGCGTTCGTGACACCCTGGTCGAGGACCACGCCGATGATGAGTGGAATGATGTCACCGAGTCCCTCAAGCACGCCGATCTCACCCTGTGGCTCGAGAGCAAGCTCAAGCTCCAGGACATCTCCGAGCTCGAAAAACCCGACACCACCATCCTGCTCGGGGTCGCTCCATCGACGACAGCGGCAGCGCGGAATGGGATGACCGCGGGCAAGCGGCCGGTCGAGGCACGGCTGGGTCTCAAGCTCAACGACCTCGAGTGCGGGTTGACGATCAGCGCGACCGGTGCCGGGGTGTCGGTGGGCGGACTCAAGCTCCCCTTCGAGGTGAAGAAGGGCCAGGAAGAGAAGATCTACGAGCGCATGTTGCTGCTCGACCTCGTGCACAGCACGCTGAAGAAGCTGTACCAGCAGTTCTTCCTCGACCGGACCAGCGATGTCTGGGAGCGCAAGATCGAGGCCTGGCTCAACGACTCGGAGCTGGCTGCGAAGTAGATAGGAAGCCCTCGACCTCTCGGGCGACGGACTCGGGAGCGTCGAGGTGGACCAGGTGTCCGGCCCCGGGGATCTGGACGACCCGAGCGCCAGAGATGTGCTCGGCTCGCCCCAGGCCGGGAAAGCCCGATGCACCGCCCCAGATCACCAATGTGGGCGCGGTGATCTCCTGCAGGAAGGGGATGAACTGGGCGTCGACGAAGGGACGGGGGCTGCGCGCGCGATGTCGGGCATCCCAGGACCAGGTGACGCCGCCATCGACAGGGCGAGTGCTGTGCTCGGCCAGGGACAGAGCGCGCTCCTCGGAGAGGCGCCGGTTGTGCCGGCGGATGCGAAGAGCCGCGGCCGGTACATCCTCGAGCACGGGGTTGCGATGCGGGTTGCGGCGATGCTCGAGGAATAGCTTTGCCCGCTGGGTCAGCGTGGAGGAGGTGTCGGGCGGGCCGAGGCCCTCGACCAGCACCAGGCGGTGGACCCGCTCCGGCCGGGTTCCGGCGTAGAGACAGGCGACCGTGCCCCCCATCGAGTGCCCGAGCAGGTCGACGGGGCCGCCTGGGGAGAGCTGCTCGAGCAGCAGGTCCAGGTCGCTGATGTAGTCCCAGAAGTGGTAGAAACCGCCGCGCCCCACGTGCTCCGAGCGCCCATGCCCCCGCTGATCCGGCGCGTAGACGGGCCGGTTGAGCTGCTCGGCTACCCAGCGCCATGCAGCGCCGTGCTCGAGGAAGCCGTGGAGCACGACCAGGGGGCGGCCCGGGGCTCGGGGGTTGTAGACCTGGACGTCCAGGCTGAGTTCCTGGGGGCCGAGATCGACCTTCATTCTGGGCTTTCCGGGGCATCCCAGGCCAAGCGGAGGCCGGCCTTGAGGCTTCCGGAGAGCCGGTGGGAGAGCCGGAGACTGGGGCGCGCTGCGGTATACGGGTGGGTGTAGCAGCCCCCCATCACCACCCGGCCCCGGTCAGCGCGGCCGCGGTACCAGGAGGAGGTGTACTCGAACACCCCGCCGATGGAGCCGAATAGCGAACTGGGCCCGTGGGCACCGAATGCTCGGGAGGGCAGCGGGTGGGTCACGCCGAGCTCTCCGGTCACGACCCGGCCGGGCCGCCAGTGGTCGCCCCAGGGCCAGGTGCGGCCGTCGGTGCCGCGGACGGCTTTCTCCCACTCGTTGGCAGTGGGGAGCCGGGCACCGGCGCGGGCCGCGTATTGGTCGGCATCATCGGGCCACAGATTGTAGACCGGCTCCTCTTCGCGGCCGGCTGGACAGCGGCGACCCGGGCCCCAGTGGGCGAGGTAGTGGGCGTCCTGGCGCTCGTCGGGGAAGGCCTCGAGGTAGCGGGCCCAGTCGCCGGAGGACACGGGCTCGCGGGAGATCCACACGGGCTCGGCGAGGTGCTCGATGCGCAGCGGCCTCTCGTCGGGTCCGCGGTCGCCCCCGGCGACGAAGTTGCCTCGCGGAATCCACACGCGGCCCCGATCGTAGCGTACGGGCATGGGCGGAATGCGGCCGACCAGGAAAGCGCGCGTGGCATCGGTGAGCAGGATGCCGGAGAGCGCATCGGGTGCTTGGCACTGGTTGGCCGCGATTCGGGGGGCGAGGTAGCCGGCGAATAGGAACTCGAGCACGCTTCGGTGGCCGAATCGCCAGGCTCCATCGAGGTCTGTGACCATGAGCGCTGAGCGGATGGAGCAGGGGATATCCAATCGAGCCACCGCTTCGCGGGGGAACCGCACCCCGGTGGGGCGATGATCGTGTGCGACGGCGGTGTCCCACGCGAGTTGCTCGAGCTGTGCGAGGACCTCGTCGTGGCCGGGACCGGTGGACAGCGCGTGGCGGATCCAGGCATCGAATAGCCCCCAGGCCTGGATGGGGCGCCCGGGTTCGATGTAGGGGAGCGCGGCCTCGACCACCTTGAGGAGCATGGGGGAGGTGGCGAGATCGGTGAGCCCATCGACGGACTCGGCGAGGGCGGTGCCGCCGCGGGTTTGGAGGAGCCGGGCCACGGGTTCGGGGCTGAGAGGATCGATCAGCAGGGTCGGCACGGCCGCATCGAGGCTGTCGACCTGATCGTGACCGGCCTCCTGCTCGGTGCGGAAAAATCCGGGCCGGGAGGTGAGCAGCCAGCGAGGGCCCACGCAGGATCTGAGGGTGTCGAACACATCCTGAAAGCGACCGGCGGGGTACTGGGCTTCGTCCAGTCCATCGAGGAGCAGAGGGCTCTCGCCGGAGCGGGCCGCCTCCAGTCGGGCGCGCCCGATGACCGCCTCGAGGGCTTCGGAGATCGGGAGCATCGGGTCGAGCAGGCGAAGGGGCACGGGGGTACCGAGCCCCTGCAGGTCGAGCTGGTGGACGAGATGGGTCTTGCCGCTCCCGAAGGCGCCGAGGAGGACCAGGCCGCCGGTGGCGCCGAGCCCTTCGGTGACCGCGGGCATCAGTGCACCCACCGGTTCGCTGTGGAGAGCGGCGCTGCGTAGGCACAGTCGGGTGGCGGTCAGTTCGAGCACGAGATCACGATATCCGTGGAAGGAGCGAGTAGAGCGTGGTACCGGTGGGAGCCCAGGAGGCGAGATGTCCAGCAGTCCACCGGTTCAATATCAAATCAGCGGTGGGCTGATGCTCATCTCCGGCCTGTTCAACGGCTTCCTGTCCTTGCTCTGGTTCGTGATGTTGGTCTGGTTCTGCGTAGGCATGATGTGGCTCATCCCGTTCGCCATGGCCTGTGTCGAGATCGTGGTTGGCATCCTGGTGCTCGCCGGTGTGCGAGTCCCCGGCGTCCAGGTCGTGTCGATCCTGGGCGGGATCAACTCGCTCTTCCTGTTCAATATGTGGGGCTCGGTCATGGAGATGATCGCAGCGGTACTGCAGTTTCAGCCCGCCGTCACCGGCTATATCGCAAGCAGCGATGACGACTGAGAACGCTCAGGCCTCGAAGCGGTAGCCCGTACCGTGCACCGTCAGGATGTGGCGCGGCTGGCTGGGCTCGTCTTCGATCTTCTTGCGGAGCTTGAGGATCTGGTTGTCGACCGTTCGGGTGGTGAGCGCAGCGGTATAGCCCCACACATTCTGGAGCAGCTCGTCCCGGCTCACGTCGCGGCCGCGGTGGGTGATGAGGTAGGCGAGGGTGCCGGCCTCGTGGGTGGTGAGGCGGGATTCCTTGCCATTCTTGGCCAGCACGCGGCGCCGGAGATCGACCTGGACGCTGCCGAAGTTGAAGTTGTCCGGAGTGCGGGGTTCGTTGCTTCGCTCGCGGAGGCGGGCCTTCACCCGGGCGATGACCTCGCGCACGCTGAAGGGCTTGGTGACGTAGTCGTCTGCGCCCATCTCGAGCCCCATGACCCGATCGATCTCGTCGGTCTTGGCGGTGAGCATGATGACGGGGATGCCGGGGAACTCCTGCTTCACGGTGCGCATGACCGCGAGCCCATCGATGCCCGGGAGCATGATGTCGGACAGGAGCAGATCCGGGCTGCGCTCGCGAATGAACTCGAGACCGCGCTCGCCGGTGTCTGCGTGACGCACATCGAATCGCTCGTGCTCGAGGGCGCTGATGAGCCCCTGGGCGATGGTGGGGTCGTCCTCGATGATCAGGATGCTCGCGCTGGTATCCACTTCTCAACCTCCGATGGCCAGAGACTAGCGCGGTGGGGCTGCTGCTGCATGGCTCGGACAACCTTGACTTGTCTGCAGGGTTCGAGATTTGTCTCGGGTCAGAACATTCGCACGGTGAGGGTGAAGGCAGAGGCGGTGGGGTCCACGGTGTCGATCGCGAGGGTGAGGGCCTGATTGGCACCAGAGGTGTTGGTATAGATCAGGGTCTCGATGCTGCCGGGGTCGTCGGAGCCGGTGATGCAGGTGTTGGGATTGTTGCACTGCCCGAGCAGGTAGAGCGCGGGATTCCCTCCGGGCATCGACAGGGTGACCTCGAGGGTGACGCCGTCCGGGACGAGGACCGGGATCAGGCCGTCTGGGCCGCTGACCGCGCTGCCGGTACAGCCCGTGAGCCCGGGGTCGACCTCGTCAAAGAAGCCGGCCATATCGCCCTGATAGTAGGTGCCTGCTTGGATATCGGGTAGCTGGAGTAGCTCGACACAGGTGTCGGCGAGCTCGGGCTCGGGGATGGGGGTGCGGCTGATATCCAAGAAGTACAGACCGCCAGACAGGGGCTCGCTGGCGTCGAGCACCAACACATAGTCGGCCTGCTCGGTGGCGCTGGGGTTGAACAGGGTGAGGGATTCCTCCCCTTGGCCCGGATCGAGGTCGGCTCCGACGACGCAGACCTGTTGGTCCGGTGCGCAGCCCTCGTAGAGGTACATGGCCGCGTTGGAGCCGAGCTGGCGGTAGTTGATGCGGAGCTCGTTGCGGGGAGGGGCATCGACGAAGACCACGCCATCGCGGCCATTTGCGGCATCGAAGCTCTGGAGGCAGACGGCCTCTTCGTAGTCGTTGCTATTGTTGGAGAGATCGCCATAGTAGCGGCCGTCCGGCAGCCTCTCCAGAAAGCCGCTCTCGCAGGTGTCGAGCACGGGGACGATGGGCTCTCGATTCTGGACATCGATGTAGCGGACGAAGAAGGTGGCGTCGGCGGTGGATTGCACCTTGAGATCGTTGCCATTCACGTCGAGCTCGTCGACAGACCAGCGGGAGAGCTGGAAGGCCAGATCGCGGTCGCCGAACAGGTTGAGTGTGCTGATGTCGAACTCGAAGGAGCCGTCGTCTTCGATTGCATAGACCCAGGCGTCCTCGGAGGGGTTCCGGTCGCGCACGATGAGGTAGAGCTGACCCACATCGGAGGCTTCCCACTCGAAGAGGAAGGCGGTGTCATCCGAGAACACCCGGATCGACTCGTCTTCGTCGAAGATCGGCTCTGTGACCACCAATCCAGGCGGCACCTCGATGGCGTCTTCGGCGCGCCAGGGACCCCACTGGACGTCGATGGCGAGATCGATCGGTCCCTCGATGGGCTCGCTATCGCTCACATCCACATAGTACATGGAGAGGTCGTCGCCGACTTCATAGAAGGCTTCATAGGGACCATATGGAATGGATAGGCCTACGTATCGATAGAAGCTGGACCCGGCGACGAAGCGATCGGTGGGATCGTAGGGGATGCGAGTGCCGGGCTCGGGGAGGGCCCGCAGGCAGGGGGATTCTTCCGAACGGGCGCACTGAGCGGCGTTGAGGAAGCCCTGATCATCATTCATGAACAGCCCGACGACCTCGGCGTTGATGAGCTCGCCGTTCTCGTAGCTGCGGAGGAGAGTGAGGCTACCGTCCTCGCCCCCGAAGGGGTTGTCGGTGTCGGAGTCGGTGTCGGGATCGGTCTCGCCGGTGTCGGGACCGGGGCCGGGACATCCGAAGAGCAGAAATAGGGGTATCCAGCGCATATCGGCACCCTAATCCGAGCCTGAGCGACCTGCCCGCCTGGATCGACAAAGCGTGAATCAGCTCTTGATCGCGGGGAGCTCCAGGATGAACCGACTGCCACCCTCCAACCCCTCTTCACAGCGAGCTCGACCGCGATGAACCTTGAGGATCTGGGCGACCTGAGCGAGGCCGAGCCCATGTCCGCCGGCCTTTCCGCGGTTGTCTCCCTCGACCCGAACAAAGCGGCCAAAGATCTGGGCGCGCATATCCGCGGGCACGCCGATGCCGTTGTCGGTGACCTCGATACGCACCGTGCGGCCCTCCTGGGTGAGGGAGAGCAGGACTCGGGACGGGTCGGCATCCTCGCGGCGGTACTTCAGCGCGTTGTCGAGCAAGCAGGCCACGGCGTCTCGCACGGCCTCCATATCGCCTCGGACCTCGTCGGTGGCGTGCAGATCAGCCTCGAACTCCACCCCGGCGGCATCCAGGCGGGGCCCCCACCTCTCGAGGGCGTCGAGCACGGCCTCCTCGGGGTCGAAGGGCTCGGGATTGCGCAGGGTTCGCTCTCGGGTGACGGACAGGATCTCGTCGACCCGCTCGGTGAGATTGTCCGCCTCACGGACGATGGCGGTGGCCATCTGTTGGCGATCCTCCTCGGACTTGTACATGCCATATTCGAGGTTTTCGGCCATGATCTTGATGCCGGCGAGAGGGGTCTTCAGTTCGTGGGTGACCCGGGTGGCGAACTCGCGCTGCCGCTTGAGGAGCAAGCGCTGCTGGCGGGCGGCGCGGACCTGTTCGTAGAGCGCGAAGAACCCGAGCATGAGCATCATTCCCGCGAGCAGAGCGGGGGCGACCCATTCCTTGTCGACCCGGGCCATGCGCACGTCTACAGCGGACTGGAGCAGGGACACCCGAAGGTGGGGAAGGGCCGTGCTGAAGGGCACGGTGATGGCGGTGGGCCCCGATCTCCGCGAGCCGGCGTAGCGCTTTCCGGCGGTGTCGGTGATGATCAGACGGTTGCGGAAGCGCTTGGCGCTCTGGAGAAAGTCCTCGAGCAGCAGCTCCTGGTCGAGCTGGAGTGCCACGCCGAGCTGAGAGCCCTGTACCCAACGGGTGAACAGCAGGTAGGTGTTGTCATTGTACTGGTCGTAGATGAACCGCGGCGGCTCTGCGTTCTGGGGGGGCAGCCGGTCGAGCAGGCTCTTTGTGATCTCCTGGAAGCCGTTCACACGACGGATCGCGCGCTCTCGCTCGGCGCGCAGGCGGAGCGCCCTGCCGGCTTGGCCGTGTCTCTCGAGTCTCCAGATCGCCTGGTCGACCCACTGGAGCATACGCCCGGTGTCCGGAGCATCGAGGTCGGTGATCTCGAGGCCGACCTGGAGGAGCAGATCGAAGGCTTCTTCGCTGCGGTCCTGGGCGAGGTAGATCTCGGCGCGCTGGAACTTGAGGACCATGGCGCGCAGCGGCCACACCCCGCGGACCGAGGCCTCCCGAAGGGTCATCTGGACGGGGAGCCCGTCGGTGTCGAGGACCTCGAGTGCCTCGGCGTACAGGTCGTCTCCGATGAGGCCGGTGACCGCCTCGGTAGCGGCGACGACCCGAATTCCCAGGGGGGCGCTCTTGCACCAGGTGCGGTAGGCGACGCTGACCTGGAGCGAGTCGATGCCGGGCTGACTGGCCAGGACACGAGCGCGGCGTAGACAGGGCTCGCGCATCAGCAGCTCGGGATCTTCAACCAGCGCGGGGTTGGGGAAGCGGTACACGCCGCGGGTGCGTTCGATGCCCTTCTGGGTGCGGATCTGCTCGGCCGGCTGCCAGAGATACAGGCTGTCGATATAGGGCCGCCGCTGCCGCATCCTAGCCTGCAGCGACGTCCCCGCGAGGGGGTCGGCACCTGCGACCTCCGAGGTCTGCGAGAGCTGATCGACGAGGGAGATCTCCCAGGTCTCGACCCGGTCCTGCAGATCGTCCTCGAGCTGTCGGAGCACCTGACCCGCGAGCTCTTGGCGCAGGCTGACCACCCGGCTTCCCGCGATGGCGGTGAGGAACAGGAGCGCGACGCCGAGGATCCACGGCGTGAGACGTCGAATGAGAGGCTGGTCAGACTCCATTGCAGGCTTTTAGCGCGAGCGTGGGTGAACAGGTGGGTGATGGAGGCTACTTTTGTTCCCGAGAGGTTCGATGTTCCCCTTGCTATGGTCCGCCGCACTCGCGACAGACCCCGTCTTCGAGGCCGACTTTGCCCTGGATGATTACCTGATCTCCGATGTCATCTGCGTGGAACAGGAGGGTCCACCTCATGGGGCCATGGCCATCGCCCGCTCTCCGCTCGGCTGGGCGCACGAACAGAGACTGACGATCCACGAGGGCGGATACCCCAGTGGCGTCGACCGCGAGGCGCTCATGGCATGGCTCCCGGTGGGGATCGAGGCGGTAGATGAGCCCGTCGCCTTCGACCTTTCCGTAGCCGAGGCACCGATCACCGGGGACTGGCTCGTGCAGATCGAGGCTGCCGCCTACGAACGCCGCGCCGTGCTCGCCCCGAACTTCACGATTGTGGTCGATGTCTCGGCGTCGATGACCACTGTGCACGAGCGTCGCCTTCCGCCCCTACAGGACGAACCGGGGCCTGTGTACCGGCCGGTCGACCGCATGGAGATCGTCAAGGAGGCTCTCAGGGAGCTGTTCCGGGAGGCGCCAGAGAGCTCCCGGGTGTCGATCGTGGCCATGGATGCGCTCCAGGCCCGTGCGCTGCTCGCTCCCACCACGCTCCGCCACCCCGATCTGGTATACGGAGCGCTCGATCAGCTCGATGTGGGGGTCGTGCGGCCCGACGATCGCCAGACCTCCAAGGTGCTCGACCGCATCTCGGACCTCACCTTTGACAAATGCCACGACAACAAGGTCATCCTCCTCACCGACCATGTCGAGCAGCTGGTTCAGAAGAAGGCGGTCCAGGACGTAGCGCGGTGGGCTCGAGACGATGTCGAGGTGTGGAGCTTCGGGGTCGGCCTCAACGACAATGTGGACGCGGACATCACCCTGCTTCGCGCGGCATCAGGGGGGGCATCCTGGCTGATCAATGCCCGCTCGGACTTCGAGGAGATCTGGCACCACATCCTCGATCCCGGTGGAGTGGTCGCCAGCGATGTGTTCGCCGAGGTCCAGTTCCCCCCCGGAGCGCGCTGGAAGGACCTCACCGAGGGGACGGCCATGCGCTCGGGCGTCGCCCACTACAGCCTCGGCACCCTGCGCTCGGGAGAGACCTGGGCCCGCGTCTTCGAGGTCCACCTGCCCGATGGGTCCACCGTGGCCGACCTGGGTGCCACCTTCCTCCACGAGCGGGACACCCAGCACCTCTCCCTGGATGTGGACGCTGAGATCCCCCCGTTCCCATGGGCAGATAGCTCCCTCCGGGCCCGTGCGCTGGCCGCCTACTGGGTCAACGACGAGAACCTGCGGCCCACCTATCGACTGGGGGATGTGATCTCCCACCTCGGGGCGTCCTCGGAGCTTCGGGCCTGGCTGGAGCATGTCCGGGTTCGGGGGCTCGGGGGCAAGTCCAGGATGCCGCGCTTTCGGGAGTTCGAGGAGATTCGCCGAGAGGTTCTCCATCCCTTTGTCGATGAGAAGGATCGCACCATATATTCGCCGAAAGATCCTGAAGAACCTGAAAAAGACCTTCCTGCGTGTGCAGTCGCAGCCGGCGTCCCCTGGCTGGCGGATGATATCGAGTGCGAGTGAGTCCGCCTTGACACCCAGCGCCCATCCGGTTGTCTGACCGACACACCAGGAGACCGTATGTCGCGCACGCTCGCCGTATCCCTCTTCACAGGCGCTCTGACGCTCGGACTATTCGGCTGCGGTGGGGACGAGAGCCCCAAGCCGAAGCCCGACTCTCCCGAGCCCGTCGAGTCCCCGAAGCCTGTGGAATCCAAGGCGCCCGAGGGGCCGCTCCCGGGCTTGATCCTGGTGCAGGCCCGTTTCGAGAAGGTCGGTGGGAAGACCCGCCCCAAGCCCGCTACCATGTGGTTGTTTAGGACGGATGGGGAGAAGTGGTACGACGAGCTGATCGAAGACGAGGGGAGCAATGTGTTCCATAAGGGTGTGTACTGGCGTGATGGGATCCTGACCATCGGCGCGATGGAGGCCCGCCTCACCCACTGGACTCGCGACGGGGACCAGTGGAAGCCCGAGGTGCTCTGGAAGCAGTCCTGGGGAGGCAAATTCGACCGGCTCCGCGACATCGAGTTCGGGGATGTCAACGGCGATGGGAAGGAAAATATTGTTCTCGCAACCCATGATATGGGCGTGGTTGCTGTCGGTACCGAGGGCGGTGACGGGAAGTGGACCTTCGCGGAGATGGACAAGACCCCGGACACCTTCGTGCACGAGGTCGAGATCGGTGATGTCGACGGGGATGGCGTGACCGAGTTCTACGTCACCCCCTCGGACCGGAACAAGTCCAGCGGGGCGAGCCAGCCCGGTGCGGTCGCTCGATACGACTACAAGGACGGGAAGTTCGTGCGATCCTCGGTGGTGCAGTGGGAGGAGAGTCATGCCAAGGAGATCCTCGTCACCGACCTGGATGGGGACGGAAAGGACGAGCTGTACGCGGTCCGAGAGGGCCACGTCGAGGTCACCAAGCTGCCCGACGGCACCAAGGAGAAGAAGCGCATCGAGCCCGTGAAGATCGTGCAGATGGTGCCCAAGGACGGGGGCTGGGAGGAGCGTGTGGTCGCGACGATCGACGACGATATGTGCCGCTTCCTTCTCGCAAGCGACATCAACCATGATGGCAAGATGGACCTGATCGCGGCAGGGAAGAAGAGCGGGCTGTGGATGCTCGAGCGCCAAGAGGATGGGGGGAGCTTCAAGAACACCCTGATCGACGGGAATTCCGGTGGGTTCGAGCATGCGACCCACGCGGCCGACCTCGATGGGGATGGCAAGGACGAGCTCTACGTCGCCTCCGACGACCAGAAGGAGCTCCGCCAGTACCTCTGGGATGGCTCGAAGTTCAAGAAGACGGTGATCAGCTCGATGCCGGGGCGCACCATCACCTGGAATATCCAGGATGGGAAGTTCTGACCGTCACAGTCATCCTTCCCACGCTTCAGGAAGCGGGCCGAATCGGGGGGGCCATCGACCGGCTTCATGAGGCGGGCTTCGAAGATATTCGAGTCGCCGATGGAGGGTCGACCGATGGCACCTGTGAGATCGCGGTGGCTCGGGGAGCGGTGCTGGTGAACGGGCGGCCAGGTCGGGCCAACCAGATGAATGCCGCGGCGATCGCGGCGGGTGGTGAGGTGCTCTGGTTCCTCCATGCGGACGTGAAGATCCCTCCAGGCGCGGCCACGGTGATCGAGCGGGTCCTCGGGGATCCGACGGTGGTAGCAGGCGCTTTCACGACCCGGACGGTATGCGACGACGGGTCTTCAGCTCTCGAGTTCGTGTTCCCACTGGCGGACCTGCGCAGCCACTACAGCCGGCTGCCCTACGGCGACCAGGGCCTATTCGTGCGGCGCGAGGTATTCGAGCGAGTCGGGGGCTTTCCGCCGCAGCCCATCTTCGAGGACCTCGAGATCTCCCGCAGGCTGTGGAGCTGTGGCCGCATCGTGGTCGTGCCCGAACGGGTCGAGGTCAGCGCCCGACGATTCCTGGCTCGACCGGTCTACTACACCGCCGTGATGAACGTGTTCCCCGTGCTCTACCGGCTCGGTGTGGGGCCGGAACGACTGGCGCGCTGGTATGATGTAGTTCGCTGATTCATCATAAAGATAATGACGAATCAATCGCATGGGCTCCGGAGGGATATCCGTGCTCTGCGAAGCGAAGCGATGTCTCTGCTATGGTGATGCAGATGTCGGATCGAGATGAACTCAGCTGGGCGGGTGCTGCTCGCCCTCGCTCCCATGGCGGTTTTGTGGATGGGGTGGCCATGAATGAGCCCACCCATCGGCTGGCGGTGGATCCATCTGGGGTGGTCGGGGAATCGGTCGCTGCTGCGGGAGCAGCGGGGCCACAGCTCGAGCTCGAGCGCCTCGACGCGGTCGATTCAGGTCCGGTACGGCCCAGCGGTCGGGTGCGGCTGACGCGTACCTGATGGACTGGGAACGGCCAAAAGAGCCCGCCGATGTAGGCCTCTTGGGGTGGATGAGCGTGTTGTTCGGCGTGCTCGGTATCTTGTCTCATGCGCTCTGCTGCGTGGCCGGGGTGTTCTCGCTGCTGCTCACCGTGATGCTCACCGCGATCGGCCTCGTGCTCGGCTATGTCGGCTTCAGGAGTGCTCGGGATGGGGGCGATCAGCACGCGCTGTCTTTGGTGGGACTATTCCTGGGCGGGTTCAACTTCCTGGTCCTGTGCATCATCGCTCTGATGCAGTGCTACTTGGTCGGGATCGTCGTGGCGATGATCTTCATCGACACATAGTCCCACGGAGTCTCGATGAGCTCGAACCTGGATGTACATGACGTGGTCTTGGTGGGGGCGGGCATCATGTGCGCCACCCTCGGGACCCTGCTCCGCGAGCTGGACTCTCGCCTCGATATCCGCTTGTTCGAGCGCCTGGACAGCGCGGGGGCTGAGTCTTCAGATGCCTGGAATAATGCCGGTACGGGGCACTCGGCATTCTGCGAGCTCAACTACACGCCCCAGGCCGAGGACGGCTCCGTCGATGTGAGCAAGGCCCTGCGCATCGCCGAGCAGTTCGAGCTCAGCAAGCAGCTCTGGGGAGCTCTGATTCAGTCCGGTGAGCTGCCGGATGCCACGCGATTCGTCCGAAAGGTCCCACATATTTCTTTTGTGTGGGGCGAGCGGGATGTCGCCTTTCTTCGGGCTCGCTACCAGGCCCTGTCGCGGTCGCCGCTCTTCGCCGGCATGGAGTGGAGTACCGACCGCTCGGTGATCGCGGAGTGGGCTCCGTTGGTGATGGAGGGGCGGGGACGCTCGGAGCCGGTCGCGGCGACCCGGATGGGCATCGGCAACGATGTGAACTTCGGAAACCTCACGCGGAGTCTGCTCTATCGGCTGAACCGAATGGACGGCGTGTCCTGTCATTTTGGGCAGGAGGTGCGCGACTTCCGCTACAAATCCGATGGCATCTGGCGGATCAAGGTCCACGACCGGGCCACCGGCACCGACAGCATCGTGCGCTCCCGCTTCGTATTCATTGGGGCGGGAGGGGGCACGCTATCGCTGCTGGAGGCCACGGGGATCCCGGAGGCTCATGGCTATGGCGGGTTCCCCGTGAGCGGTCAGTGGCTTCGCTGCACCAACCCCGAAGTCATCGCCCGGCACCATGCCAAGGTCTACGGCAGGGCATCGACCGGCGCCCCTCCGATGTCGGTGCCCCACCTGGATACCCGCTGGATAGACGGTACTCGAAACCTGCTATTTGGGCCCTATGCGGGCTTCAGTACCAAGTTCCTGAAGCAGGGCTCCTACCTCGATCTGTTCGCCTCTATCGGCATCGATAATATTGTTCCGATGGTCGCTGCGGCGGCCGACAATATCGATCTCACCCGCTACCTCGTCGGGCAGGTGCTGCTCGACCCCGCCGACCGAATGCAGATGCTGCGCGCCTACTTTCCGGACGCAGTGGATGGGGACTGGGAGCTCGAGATCGCGGGTCAGCGAGTGCAGATCATCAAGGCGGATGCGAATCGTGGCGGGCGGCTGCAGTTCGGCACCGAAGTGGTCACCGGTGCCAACGGGTCGATGGCGGCGCTGTTGGGGGCCTCTCCGGGCGCCTCGACCGCGGTCGCCATCATGATCGAGCTCATCGGGCGCTGCTTTCCCGAGCGCATGGAGCGGGGGTGGGAGGACGGGCTCCGGCAGATATTCCCGTCCTACGGGAACTCTCTTGGGGAGGATGCCGAGCTGTGTGCGAGAGTGCGTGCACAGAGCCTGAGGCGGCTCGGGCTGGAGTAGCGCTCAGCGGAGGGCGATGATGAGCCGCGACAGGCCGGCGGCCAAGGCTTCCGGGTCTTTGGCGACGGTCTCTCCGGCCGAGCCCAGGACTTCTCCGGAGCGCACATCCACTGCGCGCAGATCGATCCGAACGGAGCTCTCGAAGTCGGCGGCATTGCCTGTGATGAGCACGGCTGCACCGAGCCCCTTTCCGACCTTCACCGCTGTGCTGGGGTCGATGAACTGGGAGGACTGGAGCTTCTGTTCGGCGAGGATCGCGTCGAGGCGGCTCCGCTCGACGACCGTGGCTCCCCCCTCGATCAGGGCGGTCAGGGTCATCGTCGCCATGAAGTCGCCGAAGCCGACGCGCGGATGTGGGCTGCCGGCGGTCTGCAGGGGCAGCACGGCGTAGGTCGGGCCGCTCCCGGTGGGGTGCTGCTCTGTCGGGCGATTGAGCTGGTACTGGAGCACAGGGTCATCCGGAGACTCTGCGAGTGCGCCGTAGAGGAGCTTCATCGCATCGCTCTCTCGGTCGAGGGCTCGGTAGGCTTCGGCGAGGTTGGAGCGCGAGGCGAGATCCGTCGGAGCGCTATCGACCGCCTTGACCAGGGACTCCACCGCGAGCTCGACCAGCCCCCGGCGCAGGTAGGCGAGCCCGAGGGACGCATCCACCCTGGACCCGGCCGCTCCGAGCAACTTCTGGCTGCGGATGTACGAGGCGATCGCTTGATCGACCCGTCCGGCGTCGAGCATCAGATGGCCGCGGAGCAGAGATGCCTCACCGTCCGTCGCGTCGAGAGCTTCGAGCTCCTTCAAGCCGCGGCTCGGGGTGCCTGCGACTCGATGGACACGGGCGGACCACAGGTGCCGTCGGCGCGAGTCCGCCACTTCGTCGAGGGTCCCGTAGATCCGTGCCATGGCGGCGATATCGCCCCTGCGCTCGGCGAGGTCGAACAGCTCCGGGAAGCCGTGGGCTGACAGGCCGCTCTCGGGGAGCGCGCGCTCCAGTGCGGTCAGGGCGGCGAGAGAGTCCGAGCTACGTCCCAGTCGCTTGCTGAGCAGGGCGCGGGCGAGGAGCAGGTAGGGGCCATCTGGATGGGCGAGGAGCAGCTCATCGACTTCTGCGAGGTAGTCCACTTCCAGTGCTTTGGTGGTGTTTCCGACCGTCCACACCGCGGCCGGGTCGCCCCGGCGAGACCAGCGGACGAACTGCATGGCCCGGGACCGGGCGTACAGCGCATTGTTGCCGGCTTGATGGGCTTCCTTCTCGACGGCTTCCCACCACCCCAGGTCGAGCATTGCCTCGAGTCGCTCGACGCTCCCCACGGGGTTGGCGCGGACCCGAGTGAGGGGAGTGGGGGTCTTGGCGCCTTCGGGCAGTGGGCGGTGAAACAAGGAGAGACGGGGCGGCTCGATCTCGTAGATGGCCAACAGGTCACCCACCACTCCGGCCCATTGCACGCGATCGAATGCGAACGGGCCCGTACCGCGGGGGATCTGGCGCTCTGATGGAGGTGTACTGTTGCGGAGAACGCTCGTGAGTTCGCCCCTCTCCCACACATAGACCTGGCCACCGCCGGCGAAGACCGCGGAGTCACCGCGTAGGGTGCAGGAGGTCGACCAGGCGAGGTCGGTGAAGCCGTGTTCTTCGGGGATCGCGGTGGACCAGATCGAGGCGGCGGGGACCCCATCCGAGCCCAGCACGCCGACCCGTAGCTCTCCGTCCGACACGGAGGTCGCGAGGGGGCGGGCATCGGAGCGGCCACAAGGCCCCACCGCAGAGTCTCCTGCACCTGAACCTCCCCCGATGGGAAGCTCGGCGACGACCCGATCGTCATCGAGCACCGCCATGAGCTCCTCACCGCTGACCCCCAGGAGAAATCTCTGTTCGTCGGCGGCGGAGTAGTATCCGCAGATCTTCTGGACCTCGAGCGCGGGCCCGTTGGACACGACCTCACCGGTGCTGAGGTCGACCTGCATGGGCTGCATCGGCATCGCACAGAACTGGAGGCGGGTCCCGGAGATCTCGAAGTGCCCCATGACGGCGGGGGTGAGGATGAGGGAGTCCCACCGGTCGAGGCTGCCATCGGGACGTAGCTCCAGTAGATCGGCGCCGTAGGGAGAGGAGAGCACGGTGAACACGGAAGTTCGAGTCTCCCCGAAGGCCATCAGAGGCGTCATCGGAGTCCCCATCGGCCCAGGGGAGGTGGTCAGGTGCAGAGGGAGCTCGACCAGCGGTTGCCACGCCCCGGCTGTGTCGAGAGGGACGGCGAAGGCGAGAGAGAGGAGGAAGAGCATGGGACCCCGTCGAAGGCGGTAGATTGGCTGGGTATCGCCGGCTGGACCTGGGGGCATTCATGCGGCTCTCGATGCGCAGAATGGCTCACTCTGTCGCAGGGGGGCCGGGCTCGGCCAGGTTCATCAGAATCCGCCGTGTAGTTCGGGCGATTTTCCCGATCGCGTCCGAATCCAGACCGGCGAAAGCCGAGTCCTGGAGCGCGTTGGAGACCTCGATGAAGCGCGGGAGCGCCTCCCGAGCTTTGGGTGTGGCCTGCACCAGAATGGCCCGGGAATCCGATGGGTCCCGCTCGCGGCTGACCCAACCGGTCGCCTCCATCGAGCGCACGAATCGGCCGATGGTGACCTCGGAGAGCTGCATATCCCGGGCGAGCTGGCGGGCGGTCATCGGCTCGCGGTTTTGGATCAGGGTCATCAGCACATTCGCCTGAGCGGGCGTGGTGTCCAGGTCATGCTCCTTGAGCAGGGCGTCGATGCGCCGCTCCGTGACGTGCCGAATGCGCTGGATATCGAGGAGGATATCGGCCTGTAGGCGCCGAAATTCCAGATCTGTGGCCATGGTCTTCACGGCTGGTTACTCTCCGGATCTTGATGATAAGCATGCTCAATATAAGCATGCTTATCAAGTTGGCAACCCAGGAGGAACCCGTGACCGCCTACATCTACGACGCTGTTCGCACCCCGCGAGGGCGAGGAAAGAAGACAGGAGCGCTGTACACCACCCGGCCCATCGACCTGCTCTCCGGTGTGTTGGTGAATCTGCGTGATCGCAGCGAGATCGACACCAACCAGATCGATGATGTGGTGGTGGGCTGTGTCACCCAGACGGGGGATCAGGGGGCGTGTATCGCTCGTTTTGCCGCCCTCCAGGCCTGGGAGGGCAATAGCGTGCCCGGTGTCACCATCAACCGGTTCTGCGCGAGCGGGCTCGAGGCGGTCAATCACGCGGCTGCGATGGTGGCTTCGGGCTTCCACGGCGCCGTCGTTGCCGGGGGTGTGGAGTCCATGTCCCGCGTCCCGATGGGCTCCGATGGGGGGGCGATCTTCGACCCGGCGGTGCAGTGGAAGGTCGGCAGCGTTCCCCAGGGGATCTCGGCAGATCTCATCGCTACCATCGACGGGATCAGCCGCGCAGAGGTCGACGCCTTCGCCGCGCAGAGCCAGGCGCGCGCGGCCCAAGCCATCGAGAAGGACCTGTTCGCGCGCTCCATCGTTCCGGTCGTCGACGAGGCAGGGCTCACCGTGCTCGATCGGGATGAGCACCCCCGTCCCGGCACCAGCGCGGAGAGTCTCGCGGCGCTCAAGCCCGCCTTCGAGGCCTTTGGTCGTCAGTTCGGTCTGGACGCCCTGGTTCGTCGTCGCTACCCCTCGGTCGAGCGCATCGAGCATGTTCATCACGCGGGGAACAGCTCTGGAATCGTCGATGGAGCCGCTGCGATCCTGCTGGCCAACGAGGTTCGGGGCAAGGAGATGGGCCTCACCCCCCGCGCAAAGATCCGCTCGGTCGCGCTGTCGGCCGAGGAGCCGATCATCATGCTCACAGGCCCGGTGTCGGCGACTCGTATGGCCTTGGACAAGGCGGGTATGTCGGTGTCCGATATCGATCTCTTCGAGTGCAATGAGGCCTTCGCGGTGGTGCCGATGCACTGGATGCGCGAGCTGGGCATCGACGCCGCCAAGGTCAACGTCAACGGCGGGGCGATCGCTTTCGGCCATCCTCTGGGAGCCACGGGAGCCATGCTCCTCAACACGGTGCTCGACGAGCTCGAGCGCCGCGACCTCAACACGGGCCTCGTCACGCTCTGCGTCGGCGGCGGCATGGGCATCGCCACCATCATCGAGCGGGTGTGATCATGAGTGAGTACGATAATTCTGCAGTCAGTGTCGCCATCGTAGACGGCATCGCAACCCTCACGCTCTCCCAGAGCGGTGGGTTCAACAAGATCAACGCCGAGCTCCTCGAGGGCTTGGCGGGTGCCCTCGAAAAGCTCGAGGGGCTCGAGATCAAGGGCATCATCCTCACCTCGGCCCACCGGGACTTCTGTGTCGGCGCCGACCTCGAGATGGTCTACGGCGAGCGCGACCCGGAGCGCATATTTGCCGCCACCCGCACCATGCACACGCTGCTCCGTCGGCTCGAGCAGAGCGGGCCGGTCGTCGCTGCACTCAACGGCAGCGCCCTGGGCGGGGGCTATGAGATCGCGCTCGCGGCCCATCACCGGATCGCCATCGACAGTCCCCGGCTCCAGGTCGGGCTGCCCGAGGTCAGCTTGGGCGTCATCCCCGGCGGAGGGGGAACCCAGCGCCTCCCACGGCTGATCGGGATCCAGGCCGCGCTGGAGATCATCCTCCAGGGCCAGATCCTGCGGGCCCCCAAGGCCGCCAAGCTCGGATTGATCGACGCGCTGGTGCCGGACACCGACGCGCTCCACGCTGCAGCACGGGAGTGGATCCTCGCCAATCCCGGCTCCAAGCAGCCGTGGGATCAGGGCCGGTTTCGCTGGCCGGGCATGCGTCCGGGCAGCCCAGAGGCCCGCAACCTGCTGCTCGCCGCCTCGGCCATGCTCTACAAGAAGACCGCGGGTGCTTTCCCCGCCGCCGAAGAGGCGCTCTCTGTCGTGCAAGAAGGGGCGGCCGTGGTCTTCGATCGCTCTCTCGAGATCGAGTCCCGTGCCTTCGCCAAGCTCGCTACGAGCGACCAGGCCAAGGATATGATCCGCACCCTGTTCTTCCACAAGACCGCCGCAGATAAGCAGAAGGGTCTGCCACGGGCCAAAGAAGATGGCATCTCCAAGGTGGGGATCCTGGGGGCTGGGATGATGGGCGCCGGCCTAGCATTCATCTGTGCCAAGGCGGGCTACCAGGTCGTGCTCAAGGATATCTCCGACGAGGCGGTCCAGCGCGGAATGTCCCACATCGACGGCCAACTCGCAAAGCTCCGACACCTCGATGACCAGGCGCGGGCCGCGATCCGCTCCCAGATCACGCCGTCCATCGAGCTTCACTCTTTGCAGGATTCTGATCTCATCATCGAGGCGGTATTCGAGGACCTCGATCTGAAGCACCGGGTCATCCGCGAGGCCGAGCCCTTCCTCGCGGAGGGGGGAATCTTCGCGTCCAATACCAGCGCGCTGCCGATTGGTGATCTCGCTACAGCGTCCGCGAATCCGGGCGCGTTCATCGGGCTGCACTACTTTTCCCCGGTGGAGAAGATGCCCCTGCTCGAGATCATCTGTGGCGACAAGACCGACGATTCCACCCTCGCTCGCTGTCTTGTCTTCGCCCGCAAGATCAAGAAGACCGCCATCGTGGTCAACGACGGGTACGGCTTTTTCACCTCCCGGGTGTTCTCCAGCTACATCCTGGAGGGTTCCCAGCTCGTGGCCGAGGGCTACGACCCCGCAACCATCGAGTGGGCTGCACGCACGGCGGGAATGGTGGTCTCGCCGCTCCAGGTCTTCGACGAGGTCACGCTCTCTCTAGGGGTTCACGCGATGTCCGAGGCCCGCCGCTATCGCGGCGACGAGGAGATCGACGGGGCCCGGCTGGTGTTCCGCATGGTGGAAGCGGGTCGAAAGGGCAAGGCTCATGGGTCGGGCTTCTACAGCTACAAGGATGGGCGCCGCCGCGGAATCTGGCCGGGCCTCACCGAGTTCGTCGGGGTGCAGCCCAAGGCCTCCGATCCGGACGAACTCGGAGCAAGGCTGATGCTCGCCCAGGTCGCCGAGGTCGTGCGCACCCTGGACGAGGGCATCATCCGGAACTGGCGGGATGCCGAGGTCGGCGCCATCTTCGGAATCGGCTTTGCGCCCAACACGGGCGGGCCGCTCGCGTTCATCGATCGCTACGGACTCCCCCAGCTGGTGGCCGAGCTCGACCGGCTGGCCGAGGCCCATGGCGCCCGCTACGCACCCGCCCCGATCCTCAGGAATATGGCGGCCAAGGGCGAGCGCTTCTTCCCAGAATAAAAACAGGGCCAGGCCCTATTCGTGGTCCTCGTTGAGCCAGGCGCCCACCACTCGCGGCACCGCTTCTTCGGCGGTGTCGCAGATCTGCTCGTCGAAGGGCCCGCCGCTGGGGACGGGATTGATCTCGACCGTGCGGGCCCCGTTGGCCCGAGCCAAGGCCGAGAGCCCGGCGGCTGGGTAGACCGTGCCCGAGGTGCCGACCGAGAGGAACAGATCGCAGCTGGCCACTGCGGCTTCGATCTTGTCCATATCGTAGGGCATCTCACCGAACCACACGACATCGGGGCGCATGGGAGCGCCGCAGATCTTGCACACCTGGGCGGGGTTCTGGGGCCCAAAGACACCGACGCGGGCGTGGTCCACGTCGCGCTCGCAGCGAAGCCTGAACAGTGAACCGTGCATCTCGATGACTTCGTTGGCGCTGGCTTTCTGGAGCAGGCCATCGATATTCTGGGTGATGAGGGTGCAGCGCTTGACACCGACTGCATGCTGGAGCCGCGCGAGGGCGAAGTGGGCGGGGTTCGGCAGGACACTGGCGCAGGAGATGCGACGCTCATCGTAGAAGCGCCGCACGACCACTGGATCGTGAGTCCACGCCTGGGGGGTCGCCACCTCGGCGATATCGTGACCCTCCCAGAGTCCATCGGCATCGCGGAATGTGGGGATGCCCGATGCCTTGGACAGGCCGGCCCCGGAGAGGACTACGACCCGGGTTCCTTCGTCTGCGCTCAGCTCTGCCATTCGGCCATTGCTCCCATGGTCCAGAACATTAGCCTAAGAGAGGGGGGCTGCGGGCACAGCGCTTTCGTGGAACTGGCTCGCGAACAGCTCGGCATAGACCCCACCCGCATCCATCAATTCGGCGTGATTTCCCCGCTCGATCACCGAGCCATGGTCCATCACCAGGATCTCGTCGGCGTCCATGATCGTAGACAATCGATGTGCGATCACCAACACGGTGCGGCGCGCGAGGATGGCATCGGTGGCGGACTGGATGCGGGCCTCGGTCAGGCTGTCGACGCTGGCGGTCGCTTCATCGAGCACCACGATGGGGGTGGCTGTGGCCAGGGTCCGAGCAAAGGACAGCAGCTGGCCCTCGCCGATGGAGAGGTTGCCGCCGTCGTGGGTGATCCGCCCATCGAGCCCGCCGAGCCGAGCCACCAGGTCTCCCGCGCGGCACAGCTCGATGGCTTCTGTGAGGGCGTCGTCGCCGATATCTGCGCCCAGGCTGAGGTTGAACCGGACCGTGCCGGGGAACAGCTGGACGTCTTGCTGAACGACCCCGATGTAGCGGTGCAGGGTGGGGGAATCGAGATCGGTGAGCTCGTGACCATTGAGCCGGATGCTGCCCCGGTACCCCTGGTAGCTTCGCTGAAGCAGCTTCCCGATGGTGCTCTTGCCCGAGCCGGTGCGGCCCACCAGCGCCACGACCTGCCCGGGTCGGATGACGAGTGATACCCCGTTGAGCACGTCTGGACCGTCTCCATATGCGAATCGGAGATCGGCGAGCTCGAGGGCCTGCACCGTCGCCGGGGACTCCAGGGACTGCGGCCCGAACCCGATGTGCTCCTGTTCATCGAGCAGCCCAAAGATCTTCTCCAGGGCGGCGGCGGCACGCTGGATGACCGCTAGCTTTTGGCTGAACTCGCGAATGGGGCGGAATAGTCGGCTCACGTACTCGATGAAGGCAGCGAGCAGCCCGGCGGTGACCATCTCTCCCATCGCCCCGCCCGCTCCATACCAGAGCATCAGGGCCATGCAGATCGAGGCGAGCCCGTCCACGATCGCGAACAGCAGCGCGTCCCAGATATTGGTCTTGATCGTGGCGTCGCGGTACGCCCCCAGGCGCCGGTCGAACTCGTCGAGGGCCCGCTGCTCGTCCCGATAGAGCTGCACTACAGAGAGCCCGGTGATGCGCTCGGCCAGGTAGGCGTTGAGGGCTGAGAGGTTGTTGCGGACCTCCAGGTACAGCCGCCGCAGGATCCGCCGGACCCCGTCCACCACGAAAGCGAGCACCGGGGAGAGGAGCAGGAGCACACCGGTGAGCCAGGGGTCCAGGGAGAACATCGCGAGGAGGATGCCCAACACCAGCAGCACATCGAGAACGATGGTGACGGCCCCGGCGGTGAGCGTCTCTCCGAGGGCATCGACATCGGAGCTGACCCGGGTGAGCAGGCGTCCGGTCGGGACCCGATCGAAGTAGCTCCGGGCCAGTGAGAGGGTGTGGCCGTACACTTCGGTGCGGACGCGGCTGATGGTGCGCATGGCCCCATAGGACAGGGCCAGACTGTAGACCGCCTCGGCGAGGAAGCCGAGCATCACAGCCCCGAGATACATCCAGGCCAGGGTGATCAGGCCGCTCACATCCCCGACCTGGATGTGCTCATCGATGGCCTTCTTGAGCAGCCAGGGCTGGAGCACCACCAGCGCCGTGCTGACCGGAGCGGCGGCGACCGCGACCAGGTAGAGCGGCAGGTCCCGCCGCATATATGGGACGAGCCGCTGTAGCAATGAAGACACGCTCGGAGTGGGCTCAGACATCCGATGCCTCGGTCTGGCGTTCCCAGATGTCGCGGTAGATCCCCGGTCGACTCGCAAGCTCTCCGTGGGTGCCGCTGTCGACGAGCTGACCCCGGTCGAGCACGATGATCACATCCGCGTGTTGGAGCGCGCTGATTCGGTGGGCGGCGATGACGGTGGTGGGCCGGGGGCTGCGGGAGCGCAAGGCATCGACGAGCTGCTGCTCGGTCCGGTGATCGACGGCGGAGAGCACATCATCGAGCATCAGCACGCCCTGCTTTCGGGCGAGGCCACGGGCCAGCGCGGTGCGCTGACGCTGCCCCCCAGAGAGGGTGACGCCGGCTTCTCCGACCTCGGTGTCGACGCCATCCTTGAGGGCGGCGATGTCGATATCGAGGGCGGCCAGCCTGAGCACATCGGCGAGCCTGGGCTCGTCATCGGACCCGAGCAGGATGTTGTCGCGAACGGACTCGCTGAACAGATAGGCGCGCTGGGGCACCAAGGTCATCGCATCGCGCCAGCTGTCCAGATCGAGGTCTACCAGGTCGATTCCATCGATGAACACGGTGCCGCGTGGGGGATTGTGCAGTCGGGAGAGCACGCGCAGCAGCGTGGACTTCCCGCTGCCAGTGGGGCCAACGACGCCCAGGGTGCCCCCGGCGGGCACGGAGAAGCTCAGGTCGTGGAGCACCTCATCGGCATCGTCGGGGTAGCTGAAGGAGAGTCCGCGGACCTCGATGGACAGGGGCTCTGCGCGTAGGGGGGTGCCGTTCGCGCCCTCGGGTCGGTCCGGTTCCGCGTAGAGCACGGCGTCGATGCGCTCGAGGGAGGCCTGGGACTGCTTGAGCAGCGCGACGATGAAGCTCATGCCCCGAAGCGGCCCGGTGAGGTAGGCGACGAGGGTGATGAAGGCGACCATCTGCCCGATGGACAGGTCTCCACGGATGGCCATGGGCCCGCCGAATCTCAACAACAGGAACACGTTGAGCGCGGCGCCGAGGGTGAGGATGGGCCCAAACAGGGTCCGGATATTGGCGCGCTTGAGGGTGGCCCGGAGGTAGGCGTGGTTGTGGACCTCGAAGGCCTCCTGAAATGCGTGGTTGGCCCCGAAGCTCTGGATGGTGGCAACCCCCTGGTAGCTGGAGAGCGCGTGGTCCGAGAGCTCGCCTGCGACCCGCTGGAGCTCGCGCATCACCTTGTGGAGCTGGCTCATGAAGATCTGGATGACCCCGAAGCTGAGCAGCAGCGGTACCGCGGCCATCGCAGCGAGCTCTGGGGAGATCCGGACCATCTGGCTGCCGGTGAGGGCCAGCGCGGCCCCGGTGTTGAACACGCCGAGCGCGGCGAAGCCTGCCAGCATGCGCAGCATATTCACATCCGAGCTGACCCGGCTGATCAGGTCGCCGGTGGGCCAGGAGGCCAGAAAGGCGGGCTGGTGTTGGAGGATTCGGGCGAACAGATCATGCTTGACCTGGGCCTCGACGAGTCGGCCCGGGGTGAAGAACAGCAGCCGGGAGGCGGAGCGCACCCCGATGACGAGCACGCCCAGCCCTGCGACCCACAGCGCGGATCGGAGGATGGCAGGCCGGCCGGCTTCTCCGAGGGCGAGGGCATCGATGCCATCGGCCACGTAGAGCGGGATCGTCACGGCGATCCAGTTGGTGACGACCAGGAACAGGATGCCGGCGAGGTACCAGTGCCAGAATGGGAGCATATACCTGCGGGCGAATCGTAGGATCGAGCTCAATCGGGGGAGATCAGTACGCGGCCAGAGAGGATGTCACGCCCGACCCGCAAGCACTCCGATGGCGCCGACACGATGTCGAGCTCGATTGCGATGTCGAGCATGCGCAGCCGAACGGTGACGTGCACCGTGGCATCTGTTGGGTTGGGTTTCTCCCAACGGGATCTTTGAAGGGTGGGATCGAGCACGGCGGGGAGCCCGACCCCCAGCTCCAGGAGCTCGGCCTCGAGCTTCCAGGGAAGGATCGGCAGCGCCTCCTGAGTGGCGAAGTCCTCGAGCTCGTCTTCGGCGAGAGCGACGGGGACATCGGCGCGGAGAGCTTCGGGAAAGACGGTGGCTTCGGGCTCGTCGGAGATCAGGTCGATCCAGTCGTCCTCTGGGCTCCCGAATAGATGCTCTTCATCGACAGGTAGCTCGCCGATGGGTTCGGGAGCGCCGGGGTCGAGGTCGACGTTCAGCTCGAGCAGATCGGTGTCTTCGTCGAGCTCGGGAAGATCGAACAGATCTGGCTTGGGCTTGGGGGGCTTGTCTTTTCTTTCGTCTTCGGCGGGCATGAAGCGACCTATCCTGTGCACGGAGGCGATGCCGGTGTGGTGGATAGCGACAGCGCTCGGGGGCTCGGATGCTCTGTCCCTCGCAACGGATCTGGTCGAGACAGTGGGGCCACGTCCGGCGGGCTCTCCGGCGGTCGCGCGCGGGATGGACTGGGTAGAGGATCGGCTCGAGGAGCGGGGCTGGGAACCCACTCGCTGGTCGGGAGTTCGCTCCGGAGGCGTGCTCGCGTGCAAGCCGGGCCGTACCGAGCGAACGCTGCTGTTCTTTGCTCACATCGACTCGGTCCATTCGGACTGCCCTGGGGCCAATGACAATGCCGCTGCGGTCGGCGCCCTGCTCGAGCTGGCGGGCAGGCTGGAGACCGGTCCCCGCACGGTCTGCCTGGCCTTTCCCGATGGGGAGGAGCTCGGTCTGTTGGGCTCCTTCCAGCTACGGGATCTCGGCAGACTGGAGAATATCGATCAGGTGGTGGCGCTCGATCTCGTGGGCCGGGGGACGGTGACCCACAACGGTCTGGGGCCGCCGTTCTCAGCTGCGGATGCCCGGGAGCTGCTGCGGGCCGCCCCAGCGGAGGTGCCCTGGGTGTACCGGGCGCTCTCTCATGGTGCGCCCCAGCTCGAGCGATCGGACCATCTGCCGTGGACCCGGGTCGGCGTGCCGAGTTCGCACCTGATGTCGCGGGCGGAGAGCGGGGTCTTCTGGGCCTACCACACCGCCGCAGATAGCCCCGGTCAGCTCGAGCCCGACACGATGGAGGCGGTGGTCCAGACCCTGCTCGGCATCACCCGGATGGAGCCCCTGGAGCGGGGTTCGGGCTCGCCATGGTTCGTGATTCCGTTCACCACCATCGTCCTTCCCGGGTGGGTGACCTGGCTTGGTATCGGGTTGGGTGGTTTCTTGGGACTGGGGACGGCTCGCCGGCGAGCGGAGCCCACTCCTTGGGGGGCCGTGCTCGGAGGGACGAGCGCGGGTGTGCTCGCGATCGGAGTCGCGTCCGGGGGGCGTCCCTTCGGAGAGACCCTGGCTCTGCCGGTCGTGCTGTCGATGTGGGCGGCCTGGGGGGCGGTGCTGGTGGGGATCGGCGGTCGTCGCGGTCCCTGGTTGCTCCGGATCGCCGCTGTGCTCGGGCTGCTCGCGACGGGAGCTCTGCTATGGTTGGGGCTGCCGCTGCTGGCGCTTCCCGCAGCGGTCGCGCTCGGTGGGGTCGGTCTGGGAGCGCTCTCGGAGGATCTAAGGGTGCGCAGCCCGATGGGATCGAGGGGGGTGTGGGGTGTTGCAGCAGTCATGGCCGCTTGGCCTGCGCTCTACCTGCTCCGACCCGCCCCGGTTCGGGAGCTCGCCTTCCATCACCTGCTCGGAGCCTCCTGGACGGTGTGGGGGCCGATGTTCGCGGTGCTCACCCTGGGGCTCGGTTCTGTGCTGGCGATGCGGGTGCGGCGCCGCCTCGGTGCGGCGGGTGTGCTCGTTCTGATCGCATTCGGATCATCGCTATGGGCGTGGAGTTTGCCCGTCCGGTCGGGGGTCTACGAGCGTCCGGATGCTCTGCGTCCCGAGGTGCAACGTTCTGCGCCATTGCCCGAGGAGCCCGACGCGATACCCTGATGCCCCTGGAGACGTCCATGAGCGACCATTCCGCAGAGAACGAGATCGGAAACCTCAAGTACGCCCTCGGCCTTCCGGGCGCGGGCATCTGCCTCGGTTTCGGGGCCGTGCTGCTGTGGTACTCCTTCGGTGCGCCGGTGGGGCTCATGGCCAACAACCTCGACACCATCGGGTTCTCGGGTCTGGACAATGTCACCCTGCTCGATGCGGCCGACTTCAGTATTGGCATGATCGTGGTGGGCGCGCTGATCATGATCTTCCTCAACGCTGGCGCGTGGCGGGACACGAACGGCTACTGATCGGGGCGCCGATTCGGCGGCCTTTTTGAGTCTGGATTAGTGCGGGCTGTTGGCGTGGCCGCTTTCCGCGAGTGTGCTAGCCGCGGATTCCGGCGACGGCCAGGCTGGTGACCAGCTTCTCCATGGCCACGCGGTAGCGGCTCTCGGGTACTCGGGACAGGGCCTGGCGGGCGAGCCAGGACTCTGAGAGCATGCGCTCGCGGGCTCCGGCCAGGCCGCCGGCGTCTTGGAGGATGTCGACCAGCCAGGCTGCGGCGGCTTCGCTGGGGTGGCGCACGAGCTGTGCCCACAGGCGTCCGACCTGGGGGGAGCGGCGGGTGGCCTCGACGACGGGGAGCAGGGGCCGACCGGCGAGCGCCCGGGCCAGCAGCACGCTCTCGCCGTCCGGGTGGGCGAGGATGCTGACGTCTTCGGCGATATGCCAGACGCGACCGAGGTGGCGGCCGTAGCGGGCGAGGGCCTCGGCCACGGCGCGATCGTGGCGCAGTGCCCCGGCCCGGCAGCAGAAGGAGAACAGCGCGCCGGTGTGGGTGTCGGCGTGCTCGAGCCAGTCCTCGACGGTGGGGACCCGGCCGCTCTGGAGCTCCTGGGTGAGGGCCTGTCCGTCGGCGAACTCGCGGAGGGTGTGGAGTAGATCGCCGAGCACGTCCGGGCGGCTGGCCTGGGCGATCTCCATGGCGCGTAAGGTGAGATGGTTGCCCCCGAGCCAGCTGACAGAGCGCTTGACCAGTCGCCGGGCGACGCGCCGGCGGCGGCCCCCCTCTCGGCCCAGGGCGAGGTCGTGCACCGCCAGTGCGCCGTGGAGCAGCTCGACCGTGCGCTGGAGATCGCGATCGACCCCGTCGGCCCCGCTGGCACGAGCGGCGAGGGCTACCAGGATGGGGCGGACCCGGGGAATCTCTGGACCCTGCACAAAGTCCGAGCCCTCGGAGGGACCGATGAGATCCTCGAGCTCGGCGTGGCCGACGACATCCTCGGCGACCAGATCGGCGAGGCCCTGGAGCCCTGCACCTGGCGGTACGACATCGGTAAACCGCTTCAAGTTGTGCACTCCGACCCCCAACAGGCTCCTCGTAGGCGGTCAGACCGGGCTCAACAAGGGGCTGCACGGAATCTGCTCAACCGGTGTGAGTCCGAGGTCGACCCTATGGAGCTGGCTCTGATGAGGAAGGGACCCGCCAGGAACCGCAGTCTCCATAGGGAGAACGCAGCTCGGTGCCCTGGGACTGGAGCCAGGGCTTGTCCCCGCAGTGGGCCTCGTACACGGCCTTGGAGCCCCCTGGGCTGCGGAGCACCAGGAAGCTCATCAGCTTGGAGATCTCGACGAACTCGGTGCGGATGGTCTGCAGGTCCGCGTTCTTGAGGTCCTGGGTGAGCTCGGTGAGCCGGTCCATTGCTCCTCGGTCGGGCCCGCTGAGCTTGCTTCGAGCCTTGTCTGCGCGGGGGAACCAGCCGTAGAAGGAGGCGTTGATCAGCCCGATCTTGGCCCCCCCGGCGAGCTGTTCTTGAACCTTGAAGTAAGACCTGAGCTGTTGCCCGATAATTGGGTTTGCGCAGCATTCTGCGGACTGTGTTGGTGCGGCGAGAGCGCTTGCGAGTAACCAGATCATGGGGATTGCAGAGCATCCAGGATGGCTTGATGTGCTCCCCGAGACCACAACAAACTGTTGTGCCCATGACCCTGAAGGACCACCTCTCGGACGCCGGGTAGGGCGGCCCGCTCGGGGGGGAAGACCTGCTGATCGTATCGCGCCCGGATGACGACCGTGTCGACGGGCTCGGGCCCCCCTGAGAGTCGGTGGACCCAGTAGCCATCGGGGTCGAGCACCGGCCACAGGGTCGGTGGGGCGAGGCGGAAGAAGCTGGTGCCCGCGTGGGGGCCACCGAGGGAGATGAAGCGGTGGACCACGCTGGCGCCGCCGAACTCCCGAATCCAGGCCCGGGTGCTGAATGCGCCGAGGCTATGGGCGACCACGTCGACGGGGCCGTATTCGCGGGCGAGGGGACGAGCGATCGCATCGATCCGGTCGACGATCTGGGGGAGTCGGAGCAGGGTGGAGGGGTAGCCGACACGGGCGATCTGGCTCCAGCCCGCCTCGTAGAGCTTGCGCATCAGGGGGCGGAACATGTCGGGGTGGCCGAGGTAGCCGTGGACGAGGACCAGGGGGCGGCGACCGACCCCCGCTCCCGGAGGGGGGAGCCGGTGCAGACGAGCGAGAGGCCAGGCGGCGGAACGCACGGTGGCGACGGCCTCTCGGAGCACGACCTTCGACAGATGCATCACCGGACAGCTCCCTTGCGGTTCACTCGACCCCCTCGCGTTACCGGATGATGGCCATCAACACAGGAGGCCCGCGTGCAGCGTGCGCTCACCGGAATCCAGCCCTCGGGACAGATCCACCTCGGGAACTTCCTGGGCAGCATACAACCCGCGCTCCAGCTCCAGAGCTCTTATCGCGCCTACTACTTCATCGCGGACTACCACGCCTTGACGTCGATTCGAGATGCTGCAGCTCTGCGTCAGTCGAGTCGCCAGGTCGCGGCTACCTTCATCGCGCTCGGGCTCGATGTCGAGCAGCACTGCTTGTTCCGCCAGTCGGACATCCCCGAGGTGTGCGAGCTGGCCTGGATCCTGGCCTGCCAGATCGGGACCGGCATGCTCGATCGGGGGCATGCGGTGAAAGCGGCGCGGGAAGGTGGGCGCGATCCCAGCGCCGGTACGCTGTTCTACCCGGTGCTGATGAGCGCCGACATCCTGCTCTACGATGCCAATGTCGTGCCGGTGGGCAAGGACCAGCAGCAGCATGTGGAGATCGCTCGCGACATCGCCCAGCGGGTCAACCACCACTACGGCGAGGGCACCCTGGTCGTGCCGGAGGTCTCCATCCAGGAGGGCGTGGGGGTGGTTCCGGGGCTCGATGGACGCAAGATGTCCAAGTCCTATGGCAACACCATTCCGCTGTGGGAGCGCCCCAAGAAGCTTCGGAAGACGATGATGAAGATCGTCACGGATAGCCTCGGGATGGACGATCCCAAGGACCCCGATTCGGACAATGTGTTCAACCTCTACAAGCTGTTCGCGACGGCCGAGCAGCGGGAGGATCTCGCCGCACGGTACCGGGCCGGAGGGTTGGGCTACGGCCATGCCAAGCAAGAGTTGTTCGAGCTGGTGAATGCGCAGGTCGAGGGGCCACGGGCGATCTTCGACGAACTCATGGCCAAGCCCGAGAAGATCGATGCCATCCTCGAGGAAGGCGGCCGGAAAGCCCGAGAGAAGGCCGCTGCGACCATGGCGAGGGTGCGCGCAGCCGTAGGACTGCGCTGACGACCGCGGAATCCTTTGGTAGCATGCTCTATAGAACCTGTTTGGGCGGCCGTTGCTCGCACCATTTCACTGGAGGACGAACACGCAGCGGCCGATGAGGGATGGAACCACCCGGTTCCTGCGTTCATCTGAGCAGGGAGATTCCAGGAGCAGTCCCCATGTCCAAGAACAAGCGCTCTGAGCGGCTCACCGCAGATGAAGAGAAGGAGATCGCCCGCGCGATCCACCATGCCGAGACCGTAGCCCGGCAGGCCATCTCCGATCTCGACGTGGCCAACGGCATCTTGGACGACTCTCCCAAGCGCATCGAGAAGACCCGTGCGGGTAGCGTGGATCGGCTCGAGGCCGCAGTACAGGCCGTGTGGAAGGCCAGCCGTGAGGCGGTCGAGATCAAAGAAGCGGCCCGCCAAGCCCGGGCTGCATGGGCAGAAGCCGAGAGCCTTCGCTGGAAGCTCGCGATGAGTGGTCGCCGCATCGCCTACGGAGAAGCCCGCAAGCTCTCTGGGCCGTTCATGGGGGAGGAAGACCTCGTCCAGGAGGGCTACATCGGCCTGCTTCGGGCCGCCAAGCGCTTCGACCCCGACCGGGACATCCGGTTCTCCACCTACGCCCGCTGGTGGGTTCGCGCCCAGATGACCCGGGCCATCGATCACACCGGCCGGCCTGTGCGTCTTCCCGGCTGTGCAGTCGAGCAGACCCGCAACCTGCGTAAGGCGATGAAGCACTTCGAGAGCGAGGGCGAGAAGTTCACCATGGCCGATCTGGCGGACGAGGTAGGCATCGACCAGAAGCGGGCCGCGCTGCTCCTCTCCCAGGGCCAGACCATCTCCATCGAGCAGCCCGTAGACGAGGGCCCGCGTCCCCGCTCCCTCGAGCGCTTCCTCCACGACCTCGACGCCGAGGATCCCCACGAAGAAGCGATCATGGCCCAGGAACTCCGGCGGATGAAGGACGCATTTGCGGTGGTCCTCACGGAGCGTCAGCAGCATGTTCTCATGCGGCGCTATGGCCTCGAAGATGGCGAATACCGCACCCTGTCTCGGGTCGGCAAGGATATGGCGCTGTCCCGCGAGAGGGTGCGGCAGATCGAGCGCGAGGCGCTGCATCGGCTGCGCAACTACGCCAACATCCGCGAGGCGGTGTAGCCCTACAGCTCCATCAACCAGTCCACGCCGTCGTGTTCTCGGTGAAGCGGCGGGCGCTGCATCTCGCCCAGGGCGCACACCCGCACGCCGGGCGCTTCGATGGAGGTGTCGGTGCCCAGGGTGGACAGGTGCGGCAGGTGGGCGGCGACCACGGCTCGAAAGTGGTTGAAGTCGGCGGGATGAAGCACCGCGGCCCGGGGCAATGCGGGGGTCGGGAAGCGTGATGCGGGCAGGGTGTGGACGGCCCAGTCGGGCCCCGAGAGGGCGGATCCCAGCACCCGCGTCAGGGAGTCACGCTCGCGGATCCGGGCTCCTTCGATGGGGCCCAACTCACCGCGGGGGAGGCGCTGTTGGAGGCGCTCCATGGCTGTGGCGAGGAGCTTCGGAGCATCGGGAAGCGGGCTGAACACCCCCAGCGGGGACATGCATCCGCGCCCATCGTACAGGGCCAGGTCGAGGGCGACCGCGTCCGCCAGTGCGGGGTCGGACCAGTAGGCCAGGCTGTAGCGGTGGCCGAAGCCCAGCAGCCGTTGGTGGGGCCGCAGGCGGGCTTCGATGGCGCGCAGGGTCTGGTCGGAGCCCATGGCCACGATGCAGTCGGCCTGGTCGAGGATATCGCGGTCTGAGGTGCTGGAGAGGGGCAGCTCGGTGGCGGCGGCGACCTGGGCGAACCAGGACTCGAGGGCGCGCGGAGCCTTGAGGGTGACGCGTCCGCCGCGAGCCAGGAGCACAGCGGCCCACTCCAGAGGTGCGGTGAACACGGTGGATGCGCAGACGATGACGGTGTGCGGAGGAGCGGGGCGGTCGACGTGGAAAGGCACCGCGTCGAGGGCGTCGAGGGCGGTGTCGAGGGCGTAGCGGGACGCGGCAGGGGAGAGCCCGATATCGGGACTCAGGGAGCGCAGGCGGGTGCGCCAGGTGTTGACTTGGGGCCAGCTCATGGTCTGGGGATCTATTGCCTGGGTGGATGGCCATCCAGGGCGGGCGGCATCGCGCGCGCATCGGGTGGGATATTGAGGGGAAATGACACTTCTGTTGATGCTGTTCGCCTGTGGTCCTCAAGCGCCCGAGCCGCCCACCGAGCCTTTCTCGGTCGAGCTGCCCAACGGGGGCTGTAGCCTCGATCCATACCCTTGGGTCGCTCCGGAACGGCTCGGAGAGATCGTCAGCGTCGAGTACTTGCCCGACGCCAGCTTCTCCGCTGCCTCCCTGGACGCGCTGCTGATCCTCGGAGGGCTCGGGGTGCTCACGCCGGTGCCCAACGGCACTCAGGTCTACCGGGTGCGCTACATCACCCAGGACCGCGGTGAGATCGTCGAAGCCACTTCACTCATGGGCTTTCCAGATGTGGGGACCCCGACGGAGTACCCGACCCTGCTCTGGGTGCGGCCTACGGTTGGCTTCAGCGATGCCTGCGCGCTGTCCGGACGGGGATTCGAGGAGCAGCTCGGCCAGACCCTGCTCGCCGCTCATGGCTTCGCCGTCGTCGCACCCGATTTGTTGGGGATGAATGGCACCGGGGAGCCGTCGACATTCCTCCACCCCTACATCGTGCCCGAGCCGACCGCGGTCGCCGCCCTGGACGCCATCCGAGCGATGTGGCGTCTGGCCGATAGCGAGTCGGCGGTGATGGCCATGCCTACTCCCCAGACCGTGCTCTGGGGGGCATCCGAAGGGGGCTTCGGTGCCATCTGGGCGGACCGGTATGGCACCGCCTACCTCCCAGAGCTCGACATCCGCGCCGTGGTGGCGTCCGTTCCTCCCACCGATCTACTCGGTATCGCCGAGGGTTCTCTGGTCGAGTACACCGACGCCACAGATGGTTTTGTCGCGGTGCTCACCTCCAGCCATGACTGGTACCGCAGCGAGGTCCCGCTCTCCGCCGTACTCACCGACGAAGACCCGGGTTTCCTCGCCTCGTCCGTAGAGGCCTTCCTCGGGTCTACCTGCGACGAAGAGCCGGCTCCCGATCCCACCGCCGCCGCCACGGCGGTCAGCGATTTGTTTCGCGCGGACTTCATCGATGCGGTCCTCAACGACGACTGGGCGGGCTTCGAGGATGCGCGCTGTATGATCGAGCGCGGCACGCTCACCTCCACCGAGGTCCCCCGCGGCAGTGACGCGCCCGTGCTCTACCAGGTCAGCGAGAAGGACGAGCTGGTGCTGGGATATGTCGGCCGGGCCCATGCGCCCCAGCTCTGCGATGCTGGATATGTCCTGGAGTACCTGGAGTGTGCGGGTGCCGACCACGAGACCGGTGCGGGGTTGACGCTTCCTTACCAGCTCGAGTGGGTGAAGGACCGCCTCGCCGGTGTCCCGCTGGCCGATCCGTGTGTGATCTCGGCCCCCATCGACTGTGAGCAGTTTGGTGTGGTGATCCCCTGATCCTCAGAGCAGATCTTCCACCGCCAAGGAGCAGCCCCGGGCGGGGGCATCTGGGAGCCGGCCCAAAAGGCTCACTCGCCCATCTGCGTGCACGATGCCCTGGTCCAGGGTCTCGATGTGCACGGTGCTGTCGAGGTTGCACAGGTCCATGAAGCGCAGTTGACCGGGCTGTTCGGCGGGCAGGGTTGCGCCGGTGAGGGGGTCGACGGCCTGGACCCGCAGCCAGGGTGGTGGGGCATAGGGCTCGCCGGGACGCGCCCAGAGCTGCGAGGAGAGCTCGGTCATGCCGTACTCGAGGAGGACCGGGGCGAGCCGCTGGGCGGCCTGAATGAGCGCGTCTGCGTCGAGGCTATGGGACCGGCCCTTGAACCCGCCGGTGACCATGATGGCGCTTCCGGCTGGGAGAGCTGCTGGAGCCGAGCTCAACCAGAGATCGAGGGCGAAGGAGGTGGCGCAGATGAACACCGGCTCCTCGACTCGAGCCAGGGGAGCCAGATCGAGGTCCTCGTCGCGGAGCAGGAACTGTACCGGACCGGTGTGAGGGGCGAAGAGGCGTACCATATGGGCGAGGCTGGAGTGCCCGGATTCAGCCATGAGGCCGATTGTGGCGCGGGTGTCGGGCAACCAGCGCTGGGCCCAGGCCAGGCAGCCCGCGTCGTAGAGCACGGTGTCGCGGACGCGATGGACCCCCGGCCGGCCCACAGTGGTACCCGAGGTGTGGAATGCCTGGTGGGGCTCCTCGGGCTCCACGGTTCCGACATCCAGCTCGCGAAATAGCCCGACGGGCACGGCCGGGATGGCGGGTAGGCTCGCGGCGGGCGCGGCGCACAGGGCCCGGATGATGGGGTCGTGGGCGAACTGGTGGCGATGCAGGGCCAGGGCCAGGGCTTCGAAGTCGCCGCCCTCCTCGATGAACCGCAGCACCCGCTGCTGAAGCGCCGGCCGGGTCATGCGAGCTCCGCGAGGGTATGGGTGAAGCCCTGAATCTGCTCGGCCGAGAGCACCACCGGAGGCGTGAGCGCGAGGACCTCGGCCGAGATTCCGGCGGGGAGCGCGATATAGCCGCGCTCGAGCAGGGCCCGGCTCACGCGCACGGAATCGTCCAGGGGCACACCGAGCATCAGCCCGCGTCCCTGACTGGTGAAGCCCTTGGCGTGGAGGGCATCGCGGAGCTGGGCTCCGGTCTTCGCACAGCGCTCGGCGAGCTGGGGAAGCTGATCCAGCACGGCCACCGCTGCGGCGCAGCCCACTGGATGGCCGAGGAAGGTCTGGGTGTGCAGGGCTTCACCCGCCGATGCGCCCCACGCTGCCATGACCTCGGCTGTTCCCAGGGTGGCGGAGATCGGCATACCCCCACCCAGGGCCTTGCCCACACAGAGCAGATCCGGCGTGGGCGTTCCCGCCCAGGGGGTGCCGGTGCGCCCCAGGCCGGTCTGGATCTCGTCGTGGGCGACCAGAGCTCCGGCTTGATGGGCGGCAGCTGCGAGCTCCTCAAGCCAGCCGCTGGGCGGCACCCGGATCCCGCCGCGCCCCTGAATCGGCTCGACCAGCACGAGCCCGATACGCCCCGAGCCCAGCGCGGACCGGACCTCGGTGATGGGCGCTCCGTAGGGCAGATGCTGCACATGGGGGTGGGTGATCTCGCGGAAAGGATCCGAGAAGGCGGCCTTGTAGCGCTGGAGCGGCACAGTCCCCAGCGAGAGCCCATGGTAGCCGCCGCGGAAGGTGAGCACGCCGGGGCGGCCGGTGGCGAGGACCGCGGTCTTGATGGCACCGTCGATCGCGTCTGAGCCCGATAATCCGAGAATGGCGTGGGTGATCCCGGGGGGGGCCGCTTCGATGAGCGCGTCGAGGAGCTCGATGCGCGCCCGGTCGGGGAATGCATCGCCCATGGCGTGGAGCAGGCGGTCGGCCTGAGCGTGAATCGCACGAAGCACCGCCGGATCCCGGTGGCCGACCAAGGCAACGCCGAATCCGCTGGTGAGATCGACGTAGCGGTTTCCGTCCACATCCCAGACGTTGGCGCCGACCGCCTCATCCCAGACGATCGGATCTGAGCTGGAGGCGCCGAGAGCCGCAGCACGACGGGCTCTTCGGGCGGTTATCGCCGGGCACTCGCGGCGGGCCAGGATGTCTACCAGGGCCTCTGACTTGGGCCCGGGGACGGGATGGAAAAGCTGTGGGGTCTGCAATCCGCGCATGTCGCTCTGTGTCCGATATTGCCAACGGGCGTGGGGTGGGGCACGGTTGTGCTAGGGGATTCCATGGTTCTTCAAGGTATACGTACCCTGGTGCTCGACGCTGCATTCCGGCCCATACACGCAGTGCGGTGGCAACGCGCCATGGTCTTGGACCTGCTCGACCGGGTGGATGTGCTCGAGTACTACGACCACGTAGTTCGCTCCGCACAGGACGCATTCCCACTCCCCGCCGTAATCCGGCATCGGGCATACGTCCGCCGCGGTCCGCAACATGTGGCTCTCACCCGGCGCAACCTCCTCGCTCGGGACAGCAATCGATGCCAATATTGCGAGCGGGTCTTTCCAGCGGCAGAGCTCACCATCGATCATGTGCAGCCTCGCTCTCGCGGAGGGGGAAGCAGCTGGGAGAACCTGGTGACGGCCTGCGGGCCGTGCAATCGCACCAAGGGCAATCGCACGCCGGCAGAGGCTCGGATGCCCCTGCTCGCCACGCCCAAGCGGCCGTCCGTCATCGCGATGGGGCGCCATGGCTTGTTCCGCGGAGATCTACCGGACGAGTGGGGGCTGTACCTTCCGGTCGCCCGCACCGCCTGATCAGCCGAAGCGATTGGTCAGCAGCTCTATGATGCGGCCATGGACACCGCCGAAGGCCCCGTTGCTGAATATCGCGACCACATCGCGCGGATGGGCGGCGAGGGCGATGGTGCGGGCGATGGCCTCGGTGTCATCGAGCACCAGCGCATCGACCCCCCGGTCGGCGAGCTGTCGGACGAGCAGATCGCTGTCGAAGCGCTGGTCGGCGTCGATGCCGGAGGTGTCGTAGGGGCGGGCGATGATCACCCGATCGGCCCCGTCGAAGGAGCGGGCGTAGGCCTGTTGGAAGATATTGCGGCGGGAGGTGGCGGAGCGCGGCTCCCAGGCCACCCAGAGGCGGCGCTCGCCGAAGCGTTGCCTCAAGGCCTCGATGGTGGACTCGACCGCTGTGGGGTGGTGGGCGAAGTCGTCGATGACGGTCACTCCACCGGGCTCTCCGAGGACTTCCTGGCGGCGCTTGATGCCGGCAAAGGTCGCGAAACCGTCCTCCAGATCGGCTGGAGAGACCCCGGCACGGATCGCGGCGGCGGCGGCGGCGACCTGGTTGTAGAGGTTGTGCTCGCCGACCAGGGAGGAGGTGTAGGTGCCGACGGGGTCGCCGTTCCGGAGCACGCTGAAGGTCATGGTCCCCGCATTGGTATCCGTGGACTCCACACGGCCGTCCCACTCCTGTCCCGGGCCATATCTCCACACCTCGCAGCCGGCATCGGAGGCCACATCCCGTGCCCCTTCATCATCCCAGCGCACGATCAGGCAGCCGTCATCGGGGAGGATGGCCATGAGCTTGCGGAAGCTCTGCTTGACGTGATCGAGGTCGGTGTAGATGTCGGCGTGGTCGAACTCGACGGAGGTGAGGATTGCGGTGACGGGCCGGTAGTGCAGGAACTTGGGGCCCTTGTCGAAGAAGGCGGTGTCGTATTCGTCGCCCTCGATGACGAAGTGGGAGCCTGCACCGGGGCTGGCCGTGCGGGCGAAGTTCTTGGCGATGCCCCCGATGAGGTAGCCCGGCTCCTTGCCCGCCGACTGGAGCAGCCAGGCGGCGATGGAGGTGGTGGTGGTCTTTCCGTGGGTGCCCGCGACGACGATATTGTGGGCGTCCTCGAGGAATAGATGTCCAAGTAGCTCGGGGAAGGAGCAATAGGGGAGGTCCTGCTCGACCACCGCCTGGGCCTCTTCGTAGATGGCGCGGACGACATTGCCGATGACGACCAGATCGGGCTTGTGATCCAGGTTGGAGGCGACGAAACCCTCCATCGGGGAGATGCCCAGCCCCTCGAGATAGGTCGACATGGGCGGATAGACGCCCTTGTCCGAACCCGTGACGGTGTAGCCAGCGTCGACGAGCATGCCCGCGAGGGCACCCATGGCGGTGCCGCAGATGCCCATGATGTGGATGGTCTTCAGAGGGGAGGGCAGGGCTTCGATATGGGGCAAGGCGGGCTCCTCAGCGGTATTTTGCGACGGCCTGAAGGATGCGGACGCCGGCTCGTGCAGACCCCGCGAGACTACCGCTGATCTTGCTGCGGCCGGCCCGTCGGGTTCGATAGGGAAGGGGGATTTCGAGGATGCGCAGGCCGTGATGTACGGCCTTCATCTGCATCTCGACGTTCCACCCCCAGGTGGGGTCTTCCATCTCGAGGGCGACCAGAGAGCTCCACCGGATGGCGCGAAAGGGCCCCATATCGCGGTAGCGGTGGCCGGTCGTGAGGTGGATGAGGGTGGTGGCGAGGGTGTTTCCGAAGCGCTGCACGCTGGTGAGGGCGTGGGCCTGGGCGGTGAGGGTGCGATCGATCTGCACCAGATCGGCCCGACCGCCAGCGATGGGGCTGACGAGATCGGGCAGGCGGGTGGGATCGTCTGCGTGGTCCCCATCGAGGATGACGAGGATGTCGGGGGGATCGCTCGAGAGGTGCTGAATGCCCGTGAGCACGGCGGTTCCGTAGCCTCGACGGGGCTCGGAGAGGACTTCTGCTCCCCCCAAGCGGGCGACCTCGGCGGTGGGATCCTCCGATCCATTGTCGACGACGATGACCCGCACATGGTCGGGAATGTCGGCGAGGACGGCAGGAAGTGAGCCGGCTTCGTTGAGCGCGGGGATGATGACGGCGACGTTCATGGACAGGCTCTCTGGCTAGCTTCGAGATCGGCCCGGCGCCACCGTCGACAGGGCTTGGTGAATGGAAACGCCTCCTGGGGCATTATCTGGATCAGGTGGCAGAGAGGGATTGTCGATGAATAGCGCATGGTGGATCGGGGTCGCATGGTCGACAGCACTCGCAAATCCCTATTCACAAGGGCTGAATCCCCCATCAGCGGTCGAGGCGCAGCCCTTTGCGTGGGAGGTGCCGCGGCTGTCTGCGGGGGATACGGTCGAGATCGTGCTCCACATCCCGGCGGGCTACGCGGTGTATCGGGATCTATTGAAGATCTCGGCGACGCCGGGTCCGGTGAAGATCGGCGAGCCGGTCTTCCCAGAGGCACACCTCGGGGTCGATCCCAGCAACCCCGAGCAATACAGGGCGCTGTACGACGCCGATCTGACCGTGCAGATTCCGGTGAGCGGTAGCGGCACCCTCGAGCTCGTGCTCGAACACCAGGGCTGCCGTGCGGGTCTATGTTGGCCCATCACAACCGAGAAGCACGAGTTGAAGGTGGTGTCTGGTGGCTGAGGGAGAGCTCACACGCGGGGTGCTGGCGGACGGGCAGGCCCGGGCGCTGCGTGTCGATGTCGCCGCAGTCGCAGCTCATGGAGCCGAGCTGCACGGTCTGCGGGGTCACGCCAGGGCCTGGTATGTCGAGGGGGTCGCTTGTGCGGCGCTGTTGAGCGCCTACCTCGATGATGGCGAGCGCTTGTCGATGCAGGTCCAGGCCAGCAAGCCCCGGTTTGCCTTCACCGCAGACGTGAGCTCCGATGGGGGAGTCAGGGCTCGGCTCTCTCCTCAGGATGTGCGCTCCTCGCTCCATATTCGCGGGGTGATGTTGGTGCTCAAGAGCGTGGTCGGGCGCGAGGTCTACCGCGGTGCCACCGAGGTCGATCATCGCTCCTTCGCCGCCATGCTGGAGTCCCACCTGGTTCGTTCCTCGCAGACCGACGCTCGCATCCGGGTCCGCGGGGGGGTCGGCACGCTGGTCGAGCGGCTACCGGGCGAGCACGAGATCGACCTCGACGCCCTGGTCGAGGACGCGATGGAGGGGGTCGAGGGAGAGACGACGCCCCTGCGCTGGCAGTGCAGCTGCTCCGAGGAGCGGGTGCTGGGGATGCTGGGGAGCCTGGGCGAATCCGAGATCCGCTCGATGATCGAAGAAGATGGCGGTGCGGTCGTCACCTGCCACTACTGCACGCGCTCGGTGGTGGTCTCCGAGGCCTCTCTTCGAGAGCTACTGTAGCCCTGCCAGGTAGATCTCGGGCCGCGGAACAATCGCCAGGAGCTCGCCCGAGTCGCGGTCGACGAAGGCTGCCCAACCCTTCCCATCGTGGGTGAGCTTCACACCGATGAGCTGGCCAGCGGGGAGTCGGCTCGCTTGGCCCAGCAAGAGCGCGGCGGCCCCGGCCAGAGCGAGCTGCCCGTCCTTGACCGCCCGGGCCTGGTGGGCCGCCCACAGCGCCGTGAACACGTTGGGACGCCGCACGGGGCGCTCGCTCTCGATTGTGGCGTTCGGGAGCAGGGCCTGAATGACCGCGAGGTGGGTGGGCACCGGAGCGGGGGCCTGGGGAGCCGGTGCGGGTTTGGCCGGAGCGGGGGCGACCGGAGCCGCAGCGCGGGAGGGCGCGGGAGCAGGAGTCGATGGAGACTCGCTGTGGACCGCTGCGAGGATCTCCGAGGCCCGCATGGGCGGAGGCGTTGGGGTGGCGACACGCCGGCCGATGGGCTCGGGAGAGGGCTCGGTGTAGCTCTGGAGCGCTTCGAGCGCGTTCTTCTTCGCTTTCTTGCGCGGGGCCCGTGAGGCGAGAGAACCCTTGGCTTTGCGGGCCTTCGATGCCTTCGGGGGCTTGGGCGGAGACTTGCGCGCGGGTGCAGGCCCCGGGGTGAGGCGTGCCTTGGCCTCTTTGGCGAGGCGCTTTGCGAGGGCGGCGGGATCCTCCGCAGCAGGCTTCTTGGCCTTGCGCTTCTCGCTCTTGGCGATGCGGGCCTTCGCCTCGGCTGCGAGACGTTTTGCGAGGGCGACGGGGTCGTCCTTGGCCTGTTGCTTGGCGATACGTGCCTTGGCCTGTGCAGCCAGCTCCCGGGCCAGCTCTTTGGGATCGAGGCCCGTGGCGCTGCCGCCGAGGAGCGTGGGCTCGTCCTCTTCGAGCTGTCGCTTTGCGGGCAGGGGCAGCGGATCGGCGATCTCGGGTGGGCTGGACTCGGCCAGGCGTGCCGCGAGGGCGCGGGGGTCTACGCTGAGCAGCGAGTCGTCGATCTGTGCCGTAGTAGACCCGATCACCGCGTCGAGATCGCCGAAGTTCGTCTCGTCGTCGACAGGGAGCACGCTCTTCGTGCGCTTGTCGCTGAGCGAGACCTCCGTGTGGTCGTCTGCAGGGGGACCCTTCATCGCGGGGATGGCAGGAGCGTCGTATGGGTTCTGCTTCGCCATGCGGGGCCCTCCGGCAAGCGTTAGCGGTCCACCCCCTCTATGGACTCGCGGGGGCTCTGCGCACGTCAAAGGAATCTCATGGGCGAATCAATTGGAGCTACCTTGGATATTCCATGGGAAAATGTGGAGTCGGAGGGGGCTGTGGTGGTCCTGGTGCGCCACGGACGCACGGCGTGGAACGCGCAGCGCCGGTTCTTGGGCAGCACGGATATTCCCCTGGACGAGGTGGGGCAGTCGGGTGCGGAATCGCTGGGGCAGCGCATCGGTGGGCGCTTCGATGCGGTGTTCAGCTCGCCGCTGAGCCGGGCGCGGCAGACCGCAGAGTACCTGGGCACGCCGGTCGAGCGGGTTCCTGCGCTCTCAGAGCTCCGCCAGGGCGATCTGGAGGGGCTCACGATGCCCGAAGGGCTCGAGCGCTACGGGGCCTACTTCGAGCGGTGGAAGCTCGAACCCGAGGTGGCGCGGGTGCCCGGCGGAGGGGAGAGCCTGGGGGATGTTCGGGACCGGGCGATGCCCGCAGTGCTGCGAATCGCCCGTGGTGGCCGGGGTGTCATCGCGGTCGTGACGCACCAGATGGTCATCGCGACGGTGTGCTGCGTCGCGTCGGGCAGGCCGCTGGCCGAGTACTCGCAGTGGACCGTCGGCAACCTCGGTGTGTCGGTCCTGGGTCTGCGGGACGGGGCTTTGTATGTTGCGGCGTCGGGCTGCACGGTGTGAGGCCAGCGCGACCCCGGGCATCCGGTTAGTTCGGCGCGATGCAGGCCCCCCCGCTCGACTCCGCACTGGTCCTCGTCGTCGAATCGGCGACCGATGCGCGGCGGCAGCTCAACCGCATCGTGAGGGCGGCGGGGCACGAGCCCTACCTCGCGGGCTCAGCTTCAGAGGGGCTCTCGGCGCTTCAGCATGTCGAGCCCCGGGTGGTGCTGCTGGACCTCGATCTGTCGGATCTCCCCGGTGTGCGGGCGCTGCAGATGTTCGGCGACCGCACCGCGGCTCCTATCGTGGCCCTGTCCGAGATCCCGAGTCCGGACCGAGCGATCGAAGCCATGCGGTACGGGGCGATCGACTTCGCGCCGCTCACCGACCGGCGCCGGGTGGTCGCGGCCATCGAGCGGGCCCTCCAGGAGAGCGGGTCGCGCACGGATCTCGACAACGCTCAGCAGGCCGTGCGGGATCGCTACGGCTTCAAGCACCTGGTCAGCCAGAGCCCTCGCATGCTCGAGGTCTTCGACAAGGTCCAGGCCGTCGCTCCGACGGATGCCACGGTGCTGATCCGCGGCGAGACCGGCACCGGCAAGGAGCTGATCAGCCGGGCCATCCACGAGCGCAGCAAGCGCCGCAGCAAGCCGATGATCTCGGTCAATTGCGGGGCTTTCACAGAGTCGCTTCTCGAGAGCGAGCTCTTTGGTCATGAGAAGGGGTCGTTCACCGGCGCTGCGGGTCGCCGTGAGGGCTTGTTCGAGATGGCGGATGGGGGCACGCTCTTTCTCGACGAGCTCGGCGAGACCACGCTCAACGTCCAGGTCAACCTGCTCCGGGTGCTCGAGGAGTTCCGCTTTCGCCGTGTGGGTGGGCGCGATCTCGTCGATGTGGACGTGCGGATCGTGGCGGCCACCAATGTCGGCCTGGAGCGCGCCGTGGCCGAGGGGCGCTTCCGCCAGGATCTGTTCTATCGCTTGAATGTGTTCCCGATCGAGCTGCCCCCGCTGCGCGATCGGTCCGAGGACATCCCGCTGCTCATGCGCCACTTCCTGGACGAGATCTCCGAGGACTACGAGCTCGATGCGCCGGTGATCAGCGCCGAGGCGCTCGTGGCTATCCTGGGGTACAAGTGGCCCGGAAATGTTCGGGAGCTGCGGGCGATGTGCGAGCGCTGGGTGATCACCCGCCCAGCCCAGCGGCTCGAGCGGGAGCACCTGCCTGCAGCCATGACCGACCGGCGCGCCGCGAGCCCGAGCCCAGGGGCCCTGGCCATCGACGATCGGGCGACTCTGAAGGACAACACCGCGGGGGTCGTGGAGCGCCTTGAGCGCGCGTATCTGTATCGGCAGCTGCGACGGTGTGGTGGACATCTCCAGCGAACCGCTGAGGCGGCGGGGATCACCCGTCGTACCCTGTACACAAAGATGAAGCAGTACGAGCTCGATGCGGGCGACTTCCGCAGCGGGTCGAGTTCGGATGGAGGCCACTGAATGCGCGGTATTCCGCTTTTCCTGTTCACCCTGGTAGCCGCTTGTGGTTTCGACGAGGAGCGCTTCCTCGTGAAGGGTGTGGACCTGTGGTGCGAGCAGTCCGCGGAGTGTGATGGCGGCTTCGAGAAGCAAGCCTGCATCGATGTGTTCCGCGGCACGGATCGCTCGGCGTGTACCTACGATGCCGAGCAGGGCCAGGCCTGCTTCGAAGCCCTGCCCGAGGCCACCTGTATCGAGGATGAACTCCTCGATATCCGCTACCTCGAGGTTCCGGAGTCCTGCGAAGCTGTGTACAGCTGCCCGGAGGAATGATGTCAGACGTACGCCTCGATGCCGGACGGCATCACCTCAATCGCGCAGACCTGGCCTCAGGCACTGGAGACTGGGAGTCCGCTCGAGCCCACTTCGAGTCCGCGCTGCTCCAGTTTCGCGGGCCCGATCTGGTGCTCGGCGAGGGCCACGCGCTTCGCGGGCTGGCGGCTGTAGAGCTCGGCGAAGGAGACCCGGTCCAGGCCGAGGCCCAGCTGCGTCGCGCCATCCGCGCCTACCGGGATGTTCGGGCCATGCTCGACCGCGTCGATGGTGTGGGAGCGGGGTCCTCGCATCGCGCGGACGCCATGGAGGGCGAGGCTGCGGCCCAAGTGCTGTTGGGCGAGCTGCTGCTGCGAACCGGTCGGGAGTCCGAGGCCCGAGAGGCCAGAGACTGGGCCCGCGCTGCGTACGATGGCCTGAGCGGTCGTGCTTCGGAAGCTGGGCTGTGCGCGCTCACCGGTCGCCTGGCAGTCCGGGATGGCGACAATGAAGAGGCGGGTCAGGCCTACAGTCGCGCTCTCGCAATGCACGAGCTCTCCAACGATGTGGGCGGGCAGGCCACCATCCTCCGTGCGATGGCAGAGGTGGCGCGCCTCGAGGGGGACCTCACCGCGGCGGAGTCCTATCTCAAGCGGGCGCTCACCCTGTGCCGTCAGCTCGGAGATCGGCGCCTGGAGGCCCGGACTCTGGCGGGCCTGGGCTCTGTGGCCCGGCTCGCCGCAGATCCGGATTCGGCGCTGCTGGCCTACAATCAGGTGCTCGAGATCGCCGAGGAAACCGGCGACACCGAGATGATCGGGTTCGCGAATCTCAACCTGGGTGAGCTCCACTCCAACGAGGGAACCGGCGACCCGATCGAGCACCTGCGCCAAGCTGTGCGGGTGCTCGGTGGGCTCGGCGTTCATCATGCGGTCGGCGCCGCACTCCACCACACGGCGGCCCACGCCATTCGAATGAAGCAGTTCGACGTGGCACTCGCGGCAGCCGAAGGAGCCCGGCGTACATGGCAGGGTATGGATCCAGTCCGCGGTGTGGGGCAGGCCATGCGGCTCGAGGTCAAGGCGCTCGCAGGGCTCGAAGACTGGCGCGCGGTGCTCTCCGTCGCTCATGCCCGGGCCCGTCTGGTAGGCGCCGAGCAGCCCAAGAGCGTCGAGGTGCGCGACTTCTACCGTCAGCGGGCTCCGGCGGACTGGAAGGCAGAGCTCGATGGCTTCACCCCCTCGGAGCTGTTCGCCGATGCGATCGAGCACACGCTGTCTGCATTGGCCCCCTTCCTCAACCGCAACGAACTCACCTCTTCGGAGCTGGGCACGGTCCCAGCGGCTCTGGTGCTGCTCGATATCCTTCGCTCCGTCGATCCGGAGCTCACCCGTGACGAACTCCCCGAGATCCCTGTCGAGGATCTGGAGTCCGTGCCGCCACCGGAGGAGTTCTACGTGATCGTAGACGACCCCGATGGCCAGCTACTTGCCGAGCCCCGAGGGGAAGACTGAGCATGGGCTCGAACGACTCGGTTCACTTCGCGATCACCCAAGATGGCAAGTACCTCGCGATGGTGGACGGCCCGGAGGTCTTGGTCTACCGAGGCGATGGGCAGCCCGCCTGGAAGCACTTCTGTGATGGGGTGCTCGTAGGCTTGGGCTTCGTAGGCGCCCACCTGGCTGTGGTGGATGCCGAGGGCAAAGTGGTGTTCTTCAGCGGCCCAGATGGCCGCAAGATCGAAGAGGTCGCGCTCGACCGGCTCTGTCACGGAGCCTTTGTGTCACCCGATGGTGCGTTCTGTGTGCTCAGCTCCACCGGCGCCATCATGGTGGCCTCGAATGGCCAGCAGAGCGGGGTACCACTCCAAGACCTGGCGACGGGGGCATTTGGGCCGGACCGCAACAGCATGGGGCTCGCGGATCGGCACGGCAACTTCACCGCTCTCGATGCCAATACGGGCGCTCCGTGGGGGTCTCTGGCACTCGGTGCCCCCATCGCCGGGGTGGCGTGGTGCTACCAGGGGTTCTGGCTGATCACCACGGGCCAGGCGCTGCTCCGCATCGATGGGGGGGCCACCCAGATCCTCGGTCGGGTGGATCTGCCGGCTATGGCCGGGCCCCTCGCGGTCAGCAGCGATGGCGCCATCGCTGCGGTGCTGCTCGCTCCCGAGAACATCGCCATCGTAGAGCTCCATACCCACCGATACGTCGGTGATATCGTGTTCCGCCGCGAGGTCTACTCGCTGATGTTCGGTCGCCACGCGGTCCTGGGCGTCGGCTTCGACGATGCAGATGCGAACACCGTCGACCTGCTCACTCGGGCCACGATTCGAACCGAGCCCCATCCAGGGCGGGGTCGAAACAACTGGAACCTCGACATGCAGTTCGAGGCGGCTCCTCTGCGCGGCGCGGTGACCTTTCTTCGCGCGGGGGGCTCACCCATCGCCGAATTCAACGGCTATGTCGAGCCCGATATCGTCGATGGTGGGGGGAGATCGGGCTGCAAGATCGCTGCCCTGATCTTCTTCATGTTCTTCATCGGGTTGACGGGCTGCCTCGGCTTTGCCTTCCTGATGCGCTTCATGGGCTTTCTGTAGGGGGACTGGCGACCTCGCACAGCTCTGTGAGCCCTGCGACGGTTGCGGGCCCGATTCCCTCGACGCGAACCAGATCTGCGCAGCTCTCGAAGCTCCCGCGGGTATTCCGGTCTGCGACAATGGCCTCTGCACGGGGGCCGCTGACCCCAGGAAGAGCGGCCAACTCGACCACGCCCGCAGTATTGGGGTCGATGTGGATGGCGCTTGCAACAACCGGGTACCGAGCCTCTTGGGAAGGGGGGCGGGTATTGCTGGCCGCGAGCACCGTCGGGCCGAGGGTGCTGTAGGGGCGGACGGCCCGGAGGGTGCCCGGGCCGATGCCACTGACATCGAGCAGACCGGCCATGGACTCGAAGGGGCCATGCTGTTCGCGATGGGCGATGATGGCGGTGGCTTTTGCCCGTCCCAGCCCGGGGAGCTCATCCAGCTCATGGAGGGAGGCCTGGTTGAGATCGACCCGCCCCGCGAAGGCCAGCGACAGCAGCGCGAGCCCGATCACTCCGCTGGGGGGGCCGGGGCGTCGATCGTGGTGAGGAAGAGCGTGCGGGCGCTGAAGTCGTAGGACCCTGCGTACACGACCCCGCCGATGGTGGCGACCTCGTTGTGGAAGCCGACCGCGCCGTCGTCACCGCCGAGCTTGTCGAGGGACCACGAGGCGCCGTCTGTGGTGGCGAGCCACATATCGTTGTTCTGCCCGTCGAAGTACACGATCGCGGGCTGGCTGTTGAGGGTGAACAGGTGGCTGTCTGCGCCCCTGAACTCGCCGGTGTCGATGGTCTCGAAGGACCAGCTGGCCCCGGTACGGCGGGCGAGCTTGAGGTCCTGCTCACCGGTGTCCTGATAGGCGATGAGGATGCCGTCGGCATCGACCTGCATGCTGGGCCACTGGCCCACATCCCCGGTGATATCGACCTCGGAGAAGGTCCATGAACCGGGGGCCCCCTCGATGAGGTCGAGGTTGCCGTTGATGGCGTCGTAGAAGGCGATGTAGACGGTGTCGTCGAAGACCGCGATGTTGGCGTACTTGCCCACATCTCCCGAGCCGGACCACGCTTCTTCGGATTCCCAGCCGGCTTCTGTGAGCCAGGAGACGCGGAGCGTGCCCGCTTCCTCGTCGTGGTGGGCGACGATGGGGCTGTCCTTGTAGAGGGCCATGCTCGCCCAGGCCCCCGCTCCGGTGGAGAGGATGCCGGTACCGACATCGACCTGGTCGTTGGTCCACACGCCCGGGGCTTCGCGCACGGCGGCGCGGAGGGTGCCGTTCTGAGAGTCTTGGTAGGCGGCGTGCACGGTGCCATCTGCGGTGATGACATGGGTGCTGTACTTGCCGCGATCACCGCGATCGAGGCCGTCGTCCTCGGGGTAACCATCGACCCGCTCGTGAAGCCACTCGATGGTACCGTCGACCTGGGGTGTGCCAACCGCAAAACCGATGCCGGTCTGGTCGCGATCGTAGTAGGTCATGGTGAGGCGTGTGCCGTCCGGGGCCGTGCTCATGGACAGCCAGCTGCCGTAGTCTACGGGCGCCTCGAAGGTCTGCTGTTGGAGGGGCGGGAAGCTGTATTCCTGATTGCAGCTGCAACCCACGGCGACGAGCACGGGGGATAGCAGAAGGGCGGACCGGAGCATGGTCTCTCCAAACGAAGATCGTCCAGCAATGTCGCACGCCGAATGGCCAGTGTCAATGGGCTTCTCCGGGAGCCGCTACGGCTCGCAGAGTGCCTGGAGAGCGGCGGCGACACCGGCCCCTCAGAGGGTGTACGCGGCCCCGCTGTCGATCCAGGTCTGGATGGCGGTCTGTTCGTCTGTCTGAACCCCGCCATGGTCGGCGTTGAAGTACAGTGAGCTGGCGGCGCTGTCTCCCGGAACGACCAGCTGGACCCCGCTCCCGTCCACCTGACCCTCCAGCGCAGTCCGCAGCTCCGCCAGATCGGTGAGCGCGGCCCCCTCGGGGAGCAGGAAGCCTCCGGGCCCGCTCTGGCCGTGGCAGTTGCCGCATCGTCCTGAGACGGCATTGGCGGCGGCGATGTACTCGGCTGTGTAGCTGATGTCGGTATCCGCGTCGGTGTCGGTATCCGCGTCGGTGTCGGTGTCGGTGTCCGTGTCCGCCTCGAGGGTGGAGCAGTCCGCGTATCCAGGGCAGTCGCTAGCCTTTGGGCATCCAGCGAGCAGGAGCAGGAAAATGGGCATCGTTCGGTTCATGGACTCACCTCCGGGCGACTCCTAACCGCTGAGAGCGCCGACGGTCGGCACCGAGATCAACCCGGTGTGGGGAACTCCTCGCGGACCTGGGCGAGGGTCTCGGCCACCCGCTCGGCAGCGTGCCGGAGCTCTTCCTCGGAGTGGGTCGAGGAGAGGAAGAAACGAAGCCTGGCGGCATCGTCGGCGACGGCCGGGTAGACGATGGGCTGCACATTGACGCCCTGCTCGACGAGTCGTTGGGAGAGGAGAAGCGCGTGCAGGGAGTTGCCGGTGACCGCGGGAATGACCGCGGAGCCGCCCTTGGCCGGGCCGGTGTCGATGCCGCGGGCAACCAACTCATCATGAAAGAACTGGGCATTGTGCTGGAGCTTCTCGACCCGCTCCGGCTCCTCGACCATGAGCTGCAGCGACCTCAGCGCGGCCATACCATTGGCTGGGGTGATGCCGGCGCTGTAGACGAAGCCCGGCGCGGTGTAGCGCAGGTAGCGCACCAGGGCGGCGCTCCCCCCGATCCATCCACCACAGGAGGCGACGGACTTCGAGAGTGTGCCCATCCAGATGTCGACCTCGGAGCCGGAGATACCGAAGTGCTCCCTTGCGCCGCAGCCCGTGGCGCCGATGACCCCAAAGCTGTGGGCCTCGTCGCACATCAGCAGGCAGCCGTACTTCTTCTTGAGAGCGATATAGGCGGGGAGATCGCAGATGTCCCCGTCCATGGAGTACACGCCCTCGACCACGATGAGCACCTTCTCGTAGTGGGTGCGGAGCTCGATGAGCTGGGCCTCGAGGTCTGCGGGGTCGTCGTGCTTGAAGCCGCGCCGCGCGCACCCAGCGAGCTTGATGCCCTGGATGGCGGAGTCGTGGATGAGCTCGTCGTGGAGCACGAGATCGCCAGGCCCGAGCAGGTGCCCGATAGTGGTGACATTGGTGGCATGGCCAGCGGTGAATACCAGTGCGTCGTCCACGTCCTGGCACTTGGAGATCAGGGCCTCGAGCTCGCCGTGAAACGGGCGTTCCCCTGATGCCACGCGGCTGGCGGAGACGGATGTACCGTACTCGGCCACGGCTTTCTGGGTGGCTTCGACCACGCGGGGGTCGCCGGAGAGCCCGATGTAGTTGTAGCTGCTGAAGTTGATCAGCTCGCGGCCTTCGACCCGGGTTGTATTGCGAGCGGTGCCTTCGTGGACGGTGAAGTAGGGGTTCTTGATGCCCGTAGCGGCGGCCATCTGCAGCCGCATATCGATGTCTTTGAGCGCGGCCCAGCTGCTGGGGTCGACCCACTCGTCCTTGATCTCGAAGCCCTCGAGGGGGTCCCCGGTGGGACGGATCTGGCGGAGCTCGGCGACGGTATCCTCGGCGATGAGGAGCAGGGTGCCGTCGGGGGAGCTGAGGGTAAGGGTGCCGGAGAAGCGGTTCTCTTCGCGCTCTCCGAATCGAACTTCGGCGATGAGCTCGCCCGGTGGGAGAGGGGCGAGCTGGATGAGGCGCCCGATACCGACGGGGGTTCCGGCGCGCTCGAAGCGGGTCCAGGCGACGTAGCCCGAGAGCTGCATGGCGCTGTCGAGGGCGAGGGGATCGACGGAGAAGCGGTCTCGGGAGGCGGCGGGAACCCATCCGCGCGGCGTGCCGGTGCGGACCCGCCCGCGCACAAAGCCCTCACCGACGGAATCGATGGAGACGATTCCCTGGAGCAAGGGGCCGTGGAAGGTGAGTCCACCGTAGAACTCGGAGAGGGGGAGCTTGGGCGCGGACCCTTCTGGGGTGGCCGGTAGCGCCGGAGGTTCGCCGGTGAAGGGACGGACGCGGGCTCGGTATGCGAGGGCGTTGCGCGGCCCCACCCGGATCTCGGCCCGATCCCCCCGAACCCGTACCTCGATGGAGGTGGGCTCGCTGACGGTCACGCCCTGGAACAGCCGGAGATCGGTGATCTCGAAGGGATGGGGGACGGAGCCGGTGTGGGCGATGAGGTCGGTGGCGGCGGCGAGGGGGAGTACGGGTGTGCCCTCGATCGCGTGGTCCAGGAGGTAGGGGTGTGTCTCGGTGGACAGGGTGTCTCTGAGGCGCACATTGCGGGTGGTGGCCGGCAAGTCGCGCCCATGGGTGCGAATGCCAGAGCCGGTGCGCAGATCGTCGAGCAGGGCGGCAATCCCAGCCTCATCTCCCACGAAGTCGACGCCCTCGGCGCGCATGGCGGCTTGGATGGCGGCGGGGATGGTCCGGACCATCTCGCTGTGGACCCAAGGACCGAACTCGGCGACGACGGCTCGAGTCCCGGAGGACTCGGCGAGGGCGGCCATGAGAGCGTTCGCCGCTGCGTAGTGGGCCTGATGTCGGCTGCCGAAGCGACCGGCCCAGCTGCCGATGCCCAGGGCGACCCGGGCGTTGGGGGCGACCGCGAGGGCGTTGAGCCAGCCGTTCACCTTGACCGAGCGGGCGAGCTCGCCGCGCTGCGGATCGACCGACTCGATAGGACCATCGGCGAGGATGCCGGCGCTGTGGATGACCGCGGTGATGGTGTGGCCGGCCACCGCAGCACGGAGCGCTTGGAGGTCGGTGACATCGGCCTGGAGCACGGTGACACCGGGGATCTCTGCGGCGCTGCGGCCCAGGGCGAGCACGCTGCAGCCGAGGCCAGCGAGGTGTTCGGCGAGCTTGCGGCCGATGCCCCGGGTGCCGCCGGTGATGAGCACGGTGTCGTCTGCGCCGAGCTCGACGGGGTCGAGCTGGGGAGCGGGGGCGAAGCCGAGGACCTGGCGGGTGGAGCCGTAGCGGACATCTGCGGTGCGGTCGGCGTCGAGCCACTCGTCGATGAGTGGATCGGGGCGGCTGGACTCGATGATCTTGGCGCGGACGTCGCGCTCTGCGCCGAAGCTGCGCACAACCCCAGCGGTGGCCTCGGCGTATACATCGCCGGGCTCGCGGAGCACGATCAGATCGGGGTTGGCGCCGCGATCGACCTGTGAGCCGAGCAGGGCGATGAGCGGGCCGGACTCGTCGCCCTTGCCCTTCCAGAACACGACATCGGCGGGCTCTTCGGGATCGGTGGTGACGCTGAGCCCGAGCTCGGTGAGCGGAGCTTGAAGTGCAGCGAGGCCCCCTACGAGGAGCGCGACCCGGCGCCGCAGATCGCGGGATTGCCGACCCATGAGCGCAGCATCTCGCCACACGGGTGCGTAGCTGTGGAGCGGGGCATCGTCGTCTTGGGCCTGGGGACCCTCTCCGGCCGAGCGCACATAGTCGACGAGATCCTGGACCGTGGGGCCGTTGATCAGCAGCTCTTGGGGGATCCCGCCGAGCCCGGGGAAGGCCTCGGCGAGCCCGGTGGCCAGGTCGCCCACCATCAACGAGTCGAAGCCGAGGTCGTCGATGAGGCGCATGGAGAGCTTGAGTGCGTCGAGGGGGTAGGCGCTGACCTTCCCGACTACGGCCATGACCTTGGAGACGACCTCGTCCGCGCTGGGTTCGGCTTTGGGGGCGTCCGCGGTGGGAGCAGCCTCGGCGACGGCTTGTTGGGCGGCGATGACCTTGAGCTTGAGCTTCTTCTGAGCGCGGTCCTTCACGGCCCAGTAGGGCTCGCGTGGGAGCATCTCCGGGCGGAGGGTTGCGACGGGTGCAGGGGCGGTGATGGGACGGACATCGATGTCGACCCCGTGGACCCAGAGCCAGCCAAGCCCCTCCAGGACAGAGCGTCCACCGTCGTGGTCCTTGCGGCCCGCGAGGGTGGTGACGCCGTGCACATCCGCCCCGACCGTGCCGCGGGCGAAGGAAGCCAGGGGCCCGCCCGCACCGACCTGAAGGAACAGGTCTGCGCCGGCATCGCGGCACTGGTGCAGGGCGCGGACGAACTCGACCGGGCTGCGGGTGTGGCGCTGGAACACGCCGGCCGCGTCCGCTGCGTCGGTGTACGGGTGCTCTGCGATGCCGCTGGCGACGGGGAGCGTGGGGTCGTGGAACTTCACGCCCTCCAGCCACGGTGTGGCGTCGAGATCACCGAAGATGGGGCTGTGGAAGGCGTGGCTGACCGGGAGCAGCTTGGCGACGATGTCCCGGGCGGTGGCCTTGGCGACGACCTTGGCGACGGCCTCGGTGGGGCCGGAGACCACGAGCTGTCGAGGATGATTGATATTGGCGATCACCGCGCCGTCGTCGAGCAGGCTCTGGACGGTCTCGCGATCGGCCATGACCGCGGCCATCGCGCCCCGATCTCCGGTGACCGCGGCCATCGCGCGGCCCCGGGCGGCGACGAAGCGGGCGGCGTCTCCGCTGCTGATGACCCCGCCTGTGACGGCCGCATTGAACTCGCCAAGGCTGTGCCCGGTCGCCACGACCGGACTCACTCCGACGCGGGCGAGGAGACGGCTCAAGGCCAGGGAGCACGCGAACATCACGGGCTGGCAGTGAGCGGTGTCGGTGAGCTGCTCTATGGCGGTGGCTTCATCGACCGGCGTGGAGCGGAGCTCGGGGTAGAGCAGGTGGGTGAGTGGGACCGGGAGCTTGCCCTCGAGCTCGGCCTCGACCTCGGAGAGGGTGTCTGCGATGATCGGGAAGCGATGCCGGGCGTCGGCGAGCATGCCGATGCGCTGAGCGCCCTGACCGGGAAAGAGGAAGGCGACCGAGGGACTGTCTGCGGCGACCCCTTCGCGCCCATCATGCTCTTCGCCCGCTTCGACCTTGCGGAGTGCAGCGATGGCCTCGTCTCGAGACCCGGCGACCAATGCGAGGCGCCGGGACAGCGGGGTGCGTACGGCGAGCGCTCGGGCGACCGAGGCGACGGATAGGGACGGATCGGCCTGCATTGCGTCTGCGATCTGCCCGGCGGTGCGCCCCAGGGTGGGGATGTCTCCCGCGCTCAGGATCAGCAGCTCTGGCTGCTCTTTGACCGGCACGGTGGGGGCGTCGTAGCCCTCGATGACCATGTGGCCATTGGTTCCGCCGAAGCCGAAGCTGGACAGGCAGGCCAGACGGGGGCCTTCCCATGACTCGGTCTGGGTGGGGACGTGGAAGGGGCTGTCGTCGAGTCCGAGCTCGGGCTTGGCGCTCTGGAATCCGGCCATGGGCGGGATGGTGCGGTGATGCAGGGCCAAGACGGTGCGGATGAGTCCCGCGACGCTGGCCGCGGACATGGTGTGGCCGACATTGGCCTTGGAGCTACCGAGGGCGGCGTGCTGGGTGTGCTCGCCGAGAGCGGCCATGATGCCGGTGAACTCGGTGGCATCCCCGACGGTGGTGCCGGTCCCGTGGGTCTCGACATAGCCGAGGTTCTCGGAGCTGATGCCCGCGCGTTCCCAGGCCCGATGGATGACCTCGATCTGCCCGTCGAGCACGGGCGCCATGGGGCCGTCTCCGCGTCCGTCGTTATTCATGGCGATTCCGCGGATCACCGCGTAGATACGGTCGCCATCGCGCTCGGCGTCGGCGAGGCGCTTGAGGACCACGGCCCCCGCCCCGTCACCCTGGACGAAGCCGTCTGCGCGGGCGTCGAAGGGCAGGCAGTCGCCAGAATGGCTGATGGCCCCGATGCGTGAGAAAGCGACGTGGTGCTCGGGGGTGATCGCGAGGTACACGCCCGCCGCCACGGCACAGTCGAGGTCTCCCGACACCAGGCCCATGACGGCGTGATTGACGGCGACCATCGATGAGGCACAGGCGGCATCGACGCTGTAGGCGGGCCCGTGCAGGTCGAGCTCCTGGGCCACGGCGGCGGCGATCATATTCCCGAGCACGCCGGGGGCGGAGTAGGGCCGGGAGGGCACGATATTGGCGACCGCTGCCTGGATGGCGTCGAGATCTTCTGGGGCTTGTCCCAGGGTGCCGCTGGCCATGAAGGAGGCGATGACCCGGCCCGCGACGAGCACGCGCCACTCGGATGCGGTGACCCCCACGAACACGCCGGTGCGGTGGGGGAGCTCGCCGGATCGGTACCCGGAGTCCTGGATCGCTGCCAACGCCATCTCGATCGAGAAGCGCTGCTGGGGGTCCATCACCTCGACCCGCCGCGGCGGGATCCCGAGCGTGAGCGCGGGAAAGCTACGAATATCGTCGATGAACCCGCCGTTGGGCGCGTACGACTTATCCGTGGAGCGAGGGTTGGGGTCGAAGAATTGCTCGTGGGCCCAGCGGTCGGCGGGGACGGGCCCGAAGCCGTTTTCGCCCTCGAGGGTCATCTTCCAATAGGCGTCGAGGTCTCGGGCGCCGGCGAACCGGCAGCCCATCCCGACGATAGCGATGTCGTAACTCACGGAAACCTACGCTTTTGCGGGCGCGATGCCCGCCCCGGTCATGCGGCCTTGCCGTTCCGGATGAGATTGGCGAGGTGCCCGACCGTGCTGACCGCGGTGAGCTCTTCGTCAGGGAAGGTCGTGTCGACCTGCTCCTCGAGAAAACCGACCATCTCCATCGTGGCGATGGAGTCGAGGCCGAGGCTCTCGATGGTGGTGTCGAGGGTGATGTCGTTGAAGTCGCTCGCGCGGTTGGGGGCGACATCGAGCAGGGCTTTCTGGATGATTCCGATGATCTCGGCGTCGTTCATTGGGGACTCCGACGGGCCGCCTGATCTGGCGCCCGATGAGGTGGGGAAGAGATGTACCCGCTTTCAGCGGATGGTGCTCTTGGCACGTGTCCACAGGGACTTGGCGACGTGCTTGGCGATGGTGCGGCGGTTGCCTGCAGCACCCATGGTACGGGTGCCCGTAGAGCCCAGTTTCCCAGTGAGGTACTGCTGCCGGGTCTTGCGGCGCTGGAGCTTGCCGGAGCTGGTCTTGGGGAGGCTGCCCCGCTCGAGGAACAGGATCTCCGCTGCGGAGAGCGACAGATCGCGCTGCACCTGGCGCTTCACGTTCTGGCGCAGCGCCTCTTTGTCTTCGACGCCATGGGTCTCGCAGACGACGATGAGCTCCTCTCCGCTGGGTCCGGGACGGGAGAATGCGACGACATTGCCCTTGCGCACCCCCTCGACATCAGCCGCAGCCCACTCGACAGACTGGGGATGGACGTTGCGGCCATTGACGATGATCAGGTCCTTGAGGCGGCCGGTGATGTAGACCTGCCCGTCGTGGAGGAAGCCGAGGTCGCCGGTGTGAAGCCACCCGTCCCGGAACGCGGCGGCAGTAGCCTCGGGGTTGTTGAAGTACCCGGGGGTGACCGAGGGACCGCGCACGCAGAGCTCGCCCTCGCGGTCATCTCCGAGGATGTTGCCGCCATCGTCCATGACCACGACCTCGTGCCCCTTGAAGGGGACGCCGCAGCCGACGTGCTCGAGGATGGCGCTCTCGTCACCAGTGGGCGCCTCGACGAGGCCATTCTCCTGGAAGATCTCGGCGTCACACACGACCGTCTTGAAGTGCTGCGGAGCGGTCTTCAGCGAGATGGCGAGGGTGGCCTCTGCCATGCCATAGGCGGGCATGATGGCGGTCTCGGGCAGGTCACAGCTGTCTGCGAAGAGCTGGGTGAAGGCCCGCATGGTCTCGGGCTGAATAGGCTCTGCGCCACAGCCGAGGATGCGCAGGCAGGAGAGGTCCCACTTCTCGAGGTCCGAGGCCCGGGCTTTCCGAGCCGCGAGGGCGTAGGCGAAGTTGGGGCCGAAGGAGGTGGTGCCGCGGTGGCGGTGCACGGTCTCCATCCACACATTGGGGCGCTTGATGAACCGCAGGGTGGGGATGAACACGACGGGGATGCCGTGGCAGACGGGCGCGATGACGAAACCGATGAGCCCCATGTCGTGGTAGAGCGGCAGCCAGGAGACGCCCTTGTCGACGGTGGGGTCGAGGATGAGACCATCCTTGATGATGCCGCGGGCGTTGGCGATGAGGCTCTGATGGGTGACCATGACCCCCTTGGGGTCGGCCGTGGAGCCGCTGGTGTACTGGAGGAAGGCCAGGTCTTCGGGAACGATCTCGGGGTAGGTGGGGGTCCCCGTAGAGTCGCGAAGGCTCTCGACCGTGACGAGATTCTCGAGGCTGGGGACGGTGTCGACCAGTGACCAGAGGATGTTCTGAAGGCGCTTGGAGACGAGCACGATGCGGGCTTCGGCGTCAGCGAGGACGCGGCCGGTGCGTTCGGCGTACGCGTCGAGGGCCCCGAAGCTCATGGGCGGGTAGAGCGGCACCGGCACCACGCCGATGCGCAAGCAGGCGAGGAAGTTGAGCACGAAGTCCTCGGGCTCGATGACGACGAGGCCGATGCGGTCGCCCTTGTTCAGCCCGAGGTCCTGGAGGGCTTTGCCGCGGGATGCCGTCTCGGTCTCGATGCGGACGAAGGTGTAGGAGGTCTCGTCTCCGGCAAGGTCCTGAAACACAAAGTCGTTCTCGGGGAAGTACTTGCCGACGTTGGCGATGGCTTCTGCGACGGTCGTGAACTGGGGAAGCATGAGAACTCCTTGGGCTACATAGAGGTGCGGGCGGGCGCCCAGAAGGGGGAAGAGGGGAGGATCTGTCTGTACGGGAGGGGACCCGAATACGGATGGACCGCGGGGCTGGACAACCAGCCTCCTCGATGGCGGAGATATGACGAGATCGGCAGAGGCGCAACCTTCGGAGAGCCCTGCGGGGGCGATGTTTCCTGACGATCTGAATTGTGACTCACGAGTATTTTTCGATGGAATTTCATACTGACGGGTCAGTTTGTTGGTCGACGGGCGATGAGGGTCTGATTGTCGGCGTTTATGCTGCGATAAATTGCCGGCAATAAACTGACTTGCGGGTATTAATCTGCTGTGGCCGGGTCACCCGAGATCGGGAGGGCGGATGGGTAGGGGGGGCGGGTCGTCCGATTACGAGTGATTTCACCGACGACCGGTGCCGAGTGGGCCCGCGCCCCTCGTGCACGGAGATGCGATCGGAGGTGACTGGTCTTCGAAGTAGGCGTTGCATCGGCATAGATTGCGAAAGCCTGGCCGCGACTGTGCGGACGTGGCTATAGTCGCGCGGCCCCACCGGAGCGATTGATGGAAGCGGAAGCAGCCGCACAGGGATCGAGCTTTTTCATCCTCTACCTCTTCGTGGGTATTGGACAGTGCATCACCCTGCTGTTGGCACTCTACAATGTGGTCGCCGTCGTTGGCGTCATGCGAAGCGAAGACGAAGGTTCTGCCAGCGGAATGGCAAAGGGGGCATGGGGCGTCGGTTGCCTCTCGATGCTCTTCATTCCATGTGCGCCGGTGCTCTCGATCCTCGCCATCGTGCTCTCTCGGATCGAGATCGGGCGGGTGTATCGGGATGAGTCCCCGTTGGCATCGGCTACTCCGGCTCGGATGGGCAGCGTGAACGGCGGCATGGCGCTGCTGGTCTTCGTGCTCATGTTCACGGGCGCCGTGATCAACTTCTTCCTGTAGGCCCGTGAGGCACCTCCTCCGAGCGCTGGTGCTCGTCTGGCTCGGGTGTTCCACGGCCAGCGCTCATCCCGACCATCCACCCAATGAACGAACGGTGGATGTGGTGGTCGATCTGGCAGATCGCGCTTCGGGCTGGCTGTCGATAGAGGCGACCTTCTACGACCTCGATCGGCGAGAGTTGAAGTTCCGCCAGATGGGTGTGCCGGGCGAGTACGAGTACGAGGACGTGCGGTTCTTCGGCGAGGACGGCCCGATCGAAGCGAGCTTCGAGGAGCCGCACTGGTCCTTGACCGGAGTTCCGGAGTCCGGTCCGATTCGGCTGACCTGGCGGGTGAAGCCCGGAGGCAAGGGGCGCCATGGGCATCAGGGGTGGGTGGCCGAAGAGTGGGCCTCCTTCGATGGCCGGATCATGCTGCTGCCCCAGTCCAGGCGCAGCTTGCGCACGGCTCGCTTCAAGTTCCTCCGTCCGGATGGATGGTCCGTCGTGCACCCCTTTGTCGAGGATGGCGAGTGGCTGGTGATGCACGAGCACCGCAGCCTCAAGAGCGCGCTCACAGCGACCTGTGTGGCCCTGGGGGACTACGAGATCCGAGGCACCCAGTATGGCGAGACAGAGTTCCGTGTGGGGGCTCCCCGATGGTGGAGCGAGGAGCACCGCGAGGTGCTGTTCGAGAAGAGCAACGCGGTCTATGGTTGGTTCGACTCCGAACTCGGCTTCGATCGGGGGAGCCCGTTCTCGATCGCCTGGCTTCCACGGGTCGGCAAGCAGAAGGTGTTCGGCGGGGCGTCCGTGAACGGCGCCTGCTACGAGCATCCCATCGAGAATCCGCGCAACTGGCTGCTCCTGGGCCACCGCGTGGGCCACCCGATGAACAAGTACACCCCGGCGGGTATGACCATCCGCGACAAGCGCGACCACTGGTTCATGGAGGGCTGGGCCTCGTACATCGAGATCGTCGCGGCGGCGGAGTCGGGGGCGCTGCCCGACCAAGAGCACTGGAATATCATCTGGCGTCGTCATCTCCGTGAGCTGGCCAAGCACCCCGAGTACGACATCGTGCTGGCCGAGGAGTCCAAGCACCCCGAGGCCTCGGAGTATGTGCACTACACCAAGGGGCCGTTGGTGGTTCGGCACCTCGATCTGCTGCTACGGGAGCGCTCTGGCGTGAATCTCGAGATGTTCATGGCGGAGATGTGGAAAAAGCACGGGTTTCATCGCAATACCTTCGCGCTACGCGAGGAGATCGAGCGGTACACGGGTGACGACTACTCGGACTTCTGGGCGGTCTTCGTCGACGCGCCGGGGGCGCCGTACCCGACCTGGCCCGAGATGGTGGACGAGAACCTCGAGAGGCGGATGAAGGACGCGCCGGCGGCCTATGTCGGCGATGTCCCGATCCATGGGGAGTACCTGTTCTGGCTCGCATGGAGTGGGCGTTTCGAGAGGTACGCGGACATCGAGTCCTTCTTGATCGAGTCGACCCATAGCCAGGCTGTGCTCGAGTCCCGGGGCCGGAACCTGCTTCCGGCATCCGTGCGGGCGTTCCAGTTCGCGCTCCCGGCCCAGGCACAAGAGGCCATCGCACGCACGGCGATGGCCTGGGACATCACGGCCTTGCCCCGGCCGTCTGGCTGTATGGCGAGCCCCGATCCTTCGGCGCGGTCGATTCGCTGGTCGGATAGCGCCGACGGCAAGACCTTCGCGCGACTGCTGGAGCTCGAGCGGGAGTACGAAGCCAAGCTGGGCACCTCGGTCGGCGCGGTGAGGGTCCGCGTGCCCAACACACCGACCCGGCGTCTTCCCCGGCTCGGGGTCAGCCCGGGCGAGCCCTTCGTGCTGCAGACGACCTGGGTGAACACCCCGCCGCGCTCGGGCTTCGAGCTGTGGGTGGGGGGCCGCCGCACCCGGGCGAAGCAGCTGACCATGGACCCGTCATGGGTCAACACCCATGTCAACTTCGAGGTCGCGGATCGGCCGGGAGACGCATCGATCCTCATCGTCAAGGTTGGCCCGGACTCCGCACCGGTGTTGGACTTCCCGATCTGGCAGCGCAGCGCTCCCTTCGCACGGGGCCCGACCAAGTCCAAGTAGGGGCTTAGGAGCCGCGGTAGGTGCTGTACCCGAAGGGGCTCAGCAGCAGGGGGATGTGGTAGTGCTCGTCTGGAGCATCGACGCGGAACTCGATCGCCGCGGAAGGGTAGAAGGCCGGCTTGGAGGTGGTGCGTTCCAGGTAGGGACCGGTCGCGAAAGTGACGCGGTAGTGCCCTGCAATGAAGGCATCTGGGGTGAGCAGGTCCGGAACCCGGCCATCTTCGTTGGTGGCTCCCCGAGCGAGGATCTGCCAGCCCGAGTCGCCTTGGAGCTCGACGGTGACGTCGATCCCCTGTGCGGGGCGACCGAGGGCGGTGTCGAGGACATGAGAGGTGAGGGGACTACCCAAGAGGGCCTCCGTCGAGTCGGATGAAGGTGATCTGTGCTTGCTGCTCGGCCGCCTCGCGTAGCTCGCGCTCGGCCGTGTTCTGGATGCGGTGGCGGAGGATATCGAGCATCTGTTGAGCGGACTTTCCGGTGGCACAGACCAGGAAGACGTGTCCGAAGCGACGCTCGTAGTCGAGGTTGAGCTCGGTGAGCGCGTCGAGCACGGCCGCAGGTGCGCCCTGTACTCCGGACTGTTCGCTGGCGGCGAGCGCGGCGGTAGCGCCGAACTTGACGCGCAGGCGCTCGGGGTCATCCCCGATGCGAGGGTGGTGCGCGAAGGCCTCGAGCCAGTCCTCGGTGGAGGCGGTGTCCCAGAACCTGCGAGCGGCGGTGTACAGCGCCCCTCGGTGGGGAAAGGGCCGGTCGGCGGCCATGCGGCGCGCCCAGCGGGCGGACCCACAGCAGTGGAGGAAGGCTTCTTCGGCCCGGTCGCTCGGGAGTGCATTCCAGGCCTCTACGGTGGGGTCTGGGCTGCGCTCGGGCCGTCCGAAGACCCGCAGCCGGCTGATACCTCCGCAGGGTCGGATCTTCATGCGCAGATGGGTGAGGGGGCCGACATCGTCGAGGTCGATGTGCTTCTCTTCGTGGGCGGAGAGCTTGAGCGGGGGGAGCACGGTCTGCCACCGGGTGCTCTCGAGCAGGAGCGGGGCGGGGCCGTCTTCCCAGTCGATGCCCTCGATCTCGACGGTGTCCGGAAAGTTGCCCTTGAAGTGGTTGGTGTCGATCAGCAGGCGGTCCAGACGACCCCGTGTGGCCAGGCGGATCAGCACCCAGTCGTGCCCCTCGCCTCTTCGACGTCGGGTCTCCCAGCCCCCTCGCATGTCGGCGGCTCTTCCAGGAGCGAGGAGGTGGTCCATCACCCCGAAGTACATATCCGAGCACGCAAGTGCTTTTCCGCCGTTCTCCAGGGCCGCGAGGTCGACGGTTCCGGTCAGCTCTCGTCGGACCTCTCCGTAGACACGGAGCCGGGCGACCCCCCCATCGGGGAAGATATTGAGCCGGACATGGGTGAAGACCCGGTCATCGTGAACCGGCATGGGGTTGTGGGAGCCGAGCTGCATGGACGCCGCTGGCACGATCGAGACCCACTCTGCGGCGTCGCGGAGCTGCTCTGCGCTGGGGTCTCCGGGCATCGAGGTGGCCTCGATGCTGGCCCAGGGGGCGTGGTTGCCGGTGAAGTGCCGCGTGTCGATGTCCACGGCGCGGATCACCCCAGGAGCCCCCAGTGCGAGGATGCACCAGTCCGAACCCGGGCCGCGCTTGCGCCGGGACTCCCACCCATCCATGACCTTGCCGCGCTCGTAGTAGGTGTCGGGGTCGAACACGGGGTCGGCGTCATGGGTGAGCTGTTCCATCGACGCGAAGAAGTCATCGCTGCAGGCCAGGGCTCGGCCGCCGAGCTTCTCGGAGAGCAGGTCTGCGAGGTGGGCGTAGGGGGATGGGGAGTGGGACATCGGGCCTCCGGGCAGCTGATGTTCGGTCCCGGTCGTCTCGGTTTCAAGGGCTGGCTCTCAGATCGCCCCAGGAGACGCTGACCTCGGCCCCGCAGATCGCGAGCGGGCCAGTGGAGTCGTCGTGGCTCCATACGAACCCGTCGGAGCTGATCACGGGATCGGAGCCGGAGTAGAGCTGGGCGAGGAGCGCGCAATCCGCTCCATCTCGGTACTCGGTCAGCTCGATGCGATCGATGTCTTGGGGATCGATGAACTCGACCTCGAGCTCGGTCGGCTTCGCCCCGGGCCAGGCGATGAAGAGGCGGTACAGGCCGGAGCGCGCGGCGGAGAACTCCAGTGACCCATCTACCGCGATGAGGAGTTCGGGGTCTGCGGAGATCTCCAGCTGATCGGGCACGAAGCCCAGGGGATCGCCGCGCCGGTCCAGCACTGAGTAGCCCAGGGTAGCGGAGTGACCCTCGGCGATGAACACCTCGTCCAGCGCGGGCTCCAGTCCGAGCAGGGCCGCGAGGGGGTCGATGAGCCTGCCTCGGTCGGCCTCCTTCCAGCGGAGCCGGAACTCATCGCGGACCCCGTCCACCTCCGCGCCGACCCAGCCCCTCCCCTCCCCTGCGAGCAGGACTCCACCCTCGTCGGCGAGGCGCGAGACACCGCGCGTGGAGTCGAATCGCACGTCTCCTTCGGGTTCTTTGCCCGTCCGGAGCACCTCTCCGACCTCGAGCCGGGGGCGAGCTCCGGAGGCGAGTGGAGTGTGGGGGCTCCACTTCTCGCCGCCGTCCACCGTGGCATCGGTCGAGAAGCCGAGGCGGCCGCGCTCCCCCTTGAAGTCGTAGCAGGCGGTGAGGGTGAGCAGGGACAGGCCGAGCGCGACGATTCGCATTGGGGCTCCACGGTTCCGGGTTGTGAGACAGTGTCTCCGTGAGCCGAGAATTCCGGGAGTACGGGGCATGAATGCTGCGTGAAAACCGTTCGGCGCCCGAGACCCGAGCTCGCGGGTTAGCCATCGGTATGCGTTTTCTTGTCGTTTTTGCCGCGTGTCTCGCGGGATGCCCCTTGCCCGTCACCGAAACCGGTGATCCTCCCGACACCTCAGACACGGGACCTGTCCCGACCGTCGAGATTACAGTGCTCGGCTACAATGTGGAGTCCGGCGACTCGGTGCCCAGCACTACGGCGGAGTATATTCGCGAGGTGCAGGGCGAGGTTCTGTGGGGTTTCTCGGAGACCCTCAACGCGTCCTGGCTCACCACCTTCGCAGAGGCAGCGGCGGATGACGGGTCCCAAGACTTCCAGACCCTGCTCGGCACCACCGGTTTCAGCGACCGCCTGGGGATCGTCTGGGACGACAATATCCTGGAGATGCTGGGCAGCACCGAGCTCGACAATATCAATGTAGGCGGCACGGTTCGGGCACCGCTGGTCGCCCGATTCCGCATCCGCGAGTCCGGCACCGAGTTCAAGTTCATGGTGAACCACCTCTGGCGCACCGACTCTTCGGGGCGCTTCGAGCAGGCTCAGCTGCTCAACCAGTGGGCCGCCGCGGAGACGCTTCCGGTCATCGCGGTGGGCGACTACAACTTCGACTGGGCCGTCGAGGGGGGCGACGAGGATCACGACGCCGCCTATGACGAGCTGATCGCCGACGACGTCTGGACCTGGGTGCGCCCGGACCCGCTGATCGCGACCCAGTGCAATTTCTCCTACAACTCGGTGCTCGACTTCACCTTTGTGGCGAACGGCGCCCAGGGCTGGGCGTCCAGCTCGGACATCCTGTTCCCCGAGAATGTCTACTGCCAGGACACGCCCGAAAAACCCGACCACCGACCTGTGCAGGCCCGGTTCACGATCCCGCTCGGCCCGTAGTCAGAAGCTGAGCACGTCGTCGCAGTCGTTGCCGATATTGCCGTCCAGGAAGTCCTCACAGGAAGCGCTACGGATGTCCCGCCTGCACTTGCGCAGCTCGTCGATGTTGAGATCGACGCCAAAGATGCCCCCGACGTCGAGGATGAACTCGTAGGCGCGGGTCTGCTCGTCGACGCATTCGTCGAACTCGGACTGATAGAGATCGTCGTAGGAATCGGGATCGCAGCTACGGGTCTTGCGGCAGACGGTCTCTGCGAGGCGCTCTGGCGCGTTGTCCTCGGTGAGGGGGCTGCAGGCGGACACGAGGATCAGGAATAGAGGGATCTTGCGCATGTTGCACTCCGGAACGGGGTACCTATCCGCTGCGACAGAAGTTGACAGTGCAGTGTGAGAGGTTTGGGTTGACGTCGGGCGCTTTGGCGACGACAATCCGCTCTCGATTTGGGGTCGAGCGAACAAGTTCCTCCCCGATGAGCGCAAGCAGCAGCGTGGCCGACAGGCTCACGTGGGGCACCGACCCCAGAGCCGGCGCGAGTACACTTTCAGAATTTTGATCTTTCGGACCCTGAAACCGCAGGAAGGACACCATCGACGCCTTCGGATCAAGACACAGCAGGTCGGAGCGTCTGACCGCCGAAGAAGAGAAGGAGATGGCTCGGGCCATCCGGCGGGCAGAGGACCGAGCGCGCGACGCAGTCGTGGGTATCGACGTGGCGGACGAGTGCCTTCAGCGCAAGCCCGATCGCGCCGAGCGCACCCGTGCGGGCATGGTCGACCGTCTCGAGAAGGCGGTAGAGGCTGCGTGGAAGGCCTCCCAGTCTACCGCCACCCTCAAGACCCGGGCTCGTGCGGCCAAGGGTGCCTGGGCCGAGGCCGAGGCGCTTCGTTGGAAGCTCGCCATGTCCGGGCGCCGCATCGCCCACGGAGAGGCCCGCAAGCTCGCGGGTCCGTTCATGGACGAGCCCGATCTCGTGCAAGAGGGCTACATCGGCCTGCTGCGCGCGGCAAAGCGCTTCGACCCCGATCGTGACATCCGGTTTTCGACCTACGCTCGGTGGTGGGTTCGAGCACAGATGACTCGCGCCATCGACCACACCGGGCGCCCCGTGCGCCTTCCGGGTTGCGCGGTCGAGCAGACCCGAAACCTGCGAAAGGCCATCAAGCGATTCGAAGCCGCTGGGGTTGGGTTCTCCGTCGGAGACCTGGCGGACGAAGTCGGCGTCGACAAGGCGCGCGCCGAGTTCCTGCTCTCCCAGGGCAACACGGTCAGCCTCGATCAGCCGGTCGATGGTGGCCCCCGCCCGCGATCCCTCGAGCACTTCCTGGCCGACGAGGACGCCACCCATCCCGATGACGAGGCGATCCACCAGCAAGAGATCGGTCGGATGCTCCAGGCCTTCCATATGGTGCTCACGGAGCGTCATCGCTACGTGCTCACCCGGCGCTACGGTCTGGAAGACAACGAGTTCCGTACGCTCTCCGAGGTCGGAAAGGGCATGAACCTGTCTCGCGAACGCGTCCGCCAGATCGAGCGCGAGGCCCTGATCCGGCTCCGCGAGCAGGCCAACATCCGCGATGGCGTGAAGTAGCTGGGGCAGGGTGGTTGAAATGGCCCGACTCTCTCGATAGGGTCGACGGCCAATCTGCACCCGGAGTCCCACCCATGTTCGACCGCCTGATCCGCACCATCGATTCGATGATCCCCGCAGCCGAGGCCCACGCACACTGCGACGGCCCGTGCGGCGTCTACGACCCCGCCTCCGCCCGCATCGCCGCCGAGGCAGCGCTGTCGATGACCAAGAAGCTGCTGGCCCTCGAGGTTCCCGACAGCTCGGACAAGGCCGCCTACGTCAAGTACCACAACACCTTCTCGCGCTACACCGCGATCAAGGAAGAGCAGGCACACCTCGCCAAGACCGAGCTGCTCGTCCTGTGGACGGACTACTTCAAGCCGCACCACCTCGAGGCGCACCCCGATCTCCACGAGATCTTCTGGAACGCGACCAAGGAGTGCTCCTACGTGAAGGTCGAGCTCTCCCTGCACCACGCCGAGGCGCTCATGGGCCACATCCAGAAGGTCCACGAGCTGTTCTGGTCCACCAAGAACCGCGACGTCGCCTACTACACGGCCTCTTAGTCCCGTGAATCCGCCGGCGGTACCGGCTCGCACACTGCGCCACCTGCTGGCGTGGGTGCTGCGTCGCCGCCGCCGGTTCCGGGTCGTGGGGGTCTCCATGCTCCCCACGCTCGCTCCGGGGCAGACCGTGCTGGTCGAGCCGGAAGCGACGATCTCCGAGGGGGATGTCGTGGTCTTGCTGCACCCAACTCGTCCGGATTTCGTGCTCATCAAGCGCGTTCAGAGCAGCACCTCCGAGGGCCTGTGGGTCGTCGGAGACAACCCGTCGGAGTCGACGGATAGCCGTGACTTCGGTCGCATTCAACCCCATCGAGTCCTGGGACGTGTCGTGTGTCACTTCCGCTGATCCTCAATGACCCCGCTTCACTCTCGCTGATCCTGGCTGCGTTCTCGGTGGCTGCGTTCCATACCTTGGTCGGCATCGACCACTACCTTCCATTCGTCGTCCTGGGCCGGGCTCGTGGCTGGTCCTTGGGCAGGGTGGCTGGCGTGGCGGTGCTCTGTGGCGTGGGCCATGTCATGGGAAGCATCGCGCTGGGGGCCGTGGGCATCGGTGTGGGCGCGGCGGTTGGTCTGCTCGAAGTCATCGAGTCATTCCGCGGGCAGGCCGCCGCGTGGGGGCTGATCGTGTTCGGCACGGCCTATATGGGCTGGGCGATGTTGCGCTTGCGCGGGGGGCACACCCACGAACACCCGACCGGGGCGAACCTCACCTTCTGGAGTCTGTTCATCGTGTTTGCGCTCGGGCCATGCGAGCCGCTCATCCCCGTGCTCATGGTCCCGGCCTTCAAGCATGACTGGGTATTGGTGGGGCTGGTCGCCGCGGTGTTCTCGGTCACCACCATCGCGATCATGACGGCGATGTCGATATTGGGAAGTCTCGGGCTCAGCCTATTGCCCCTGCGGACCGTCGAGCGGTACAGCAATGTGGGGGCGGGCGCAGCCATCGCGGGCAGCGGGCTGGCGATTCAGTTCTTGGGAATCTGATCGGTTTGGGGCTACACGATCCCATGCTCGGGACCGTGTTCGCCCAATTGTTAGCGACGATGGGCGCAGCTGTGGTCGTCTCGGATGCGCTGCCGATGGACGGGCGCGGCGGCTGGCTGGGCTTCGGCGCCGTGATCTTTCCGATGGCACTTCGTATCTTGGGGACGGACAAAGAGGGCTGGTCGTGCCGGCTCGGCACCGCGCTCCAGGTCGCGCTGGCCGTGGGTGTTCTGGGGTTGACTGCGGCCGGATTCAGCGACTCCTGGTGGGCCGCGATCGGTTGCGCCGGGGTGACCCTGATCTCGCTACCGATCACCCGTAGAGTCTTGCTGCCTCCGCAAGAGTCTGCAGAGAGGCGGCTTTCGGAGGGGCAGCGTCGTCCCCTGGATCTGTTGGTGGTGGTGGGCACTTGGAGGCCCCTGGTGTTCGCGTTCTGCGCCCTGGGATTGGTGACTTCGGTGTTCTTGTTGGTCATCGGTAGGGACCCAGGAACGGCAGTGATCGTGGGGCTCTTCAGCTTGGGCGGCGCCATGTGGGTGTCTCATGTCGCTGCTGAATCCCTTGCCCCTTACTTTCAGCGCCTTCATCGGTGGAGCGGATGGCTCCAGCGGGCTGCCTTTGGGGTCGTGGGTATCGCGCTCCTGGGCTTGCCCGCGACCGAGCTCGATCTGCCGCGGTTGGTGCAGTGGGGCGGGGTGGCTGGTGGACTGTTGTTCGTAGCGAGCACGATCTTGGGACAGCGACCTCAGCCGAGCCACTGGGTCCCGGCACGGGAGGGGCTGGTGTGCTTCTCGGAGGGGGGCACCGACCTCTATTCATGGGAGATTGTGACCGGCGCGCGGTTGGAAGGAGACCGGGTGCATCTGTCGATCTCCGGAGACCCAGATCGATATGTGCTGGGGCCCCAGCCTCGCCGGCCCAAACCGGAGGTCCTCATCTTCGAGGAGTCCCTGATGGGCTCTACTCCCGAGGCCTTCGTCGCCCTGGTGAATCGAGCGCGGGAGAGCATGGCTTTCCGCTTGAGTCTGCCGAGCTTCCGGTTCGCGGATGGCACGGATGAGGAGGTCCTGGCGGACCTGTAAGGGTAGAGTGCAGCGGGAGGTATGGATGATGTTCCGATCGAATCTCGCCAAGCTGGTCGGTGGGCTGGACCCCGCAAAGCACAGCGTCGAGATCGACTTGCTCACGCGCTGCCGTCGGCTCGAAGACCTGCAGTGGCTGGCGGATAACAACGACGGCTGGCTCAGCCCGGCGAAGCGCGGACCGCGAGTGAAGCTGGTGAAGCACGGTAGCGGCACATTTCTGGTCGTGTCCTACGACGATGGCTGGTCGAAGACCTTGTCCCAGGCGCCTTTCAAGAAGCCCCGGTAGCACGTCCCGGGCCCGTGCTACTGAAGCATCAACACGATGCCGATGCCCGTGACCATACCCGCGCAGCCGAGACCCAGTAGCAGCACCAGCACCGCAACGTAGATCAGCATATTGCTGCCACCGGCAGCGGCGGGCGGCTCGGACGAAGCGGGCTTGGAGATGGGGGCATTGGAGGGCTTGGGAGCAGCGGCAGGCTTGGGCGTGTTCTTTGCTTTGGCCGACTTGGCTTCGTCTTCTTCGCCGAACCAGTCTGCGCTGAAGAGAGTGTCCGCGTTGCCCCGGCGCTTGGCCACTTCGGGGAGGGCGTCATCTGAGTTTATGGCCGAGGGGGTCGCCGTGACGGGGGGCGGAGCAGCCGCGGGGGGCTCGGCGGCTGGAGCTGGGGGAGCGGCCGGAGTCGGGGGAGCGGCGGCCGGTGGGGCAGGGGGCGGAGCTGGTGGCTCGTCCTCTTCGTCGTCCTCGTACTCGAAGTCCGGAAGAATCGTGGGATTGGCCATCCGGGGCCGGGGCGGAATCGGGGGGGCAGCGGGCGGCTCGGGCGCAGGAGGGGGCTCGGGCGCAGGAGGGGGCTCCGGTGCTGGCGCCACGGGTTCCTCGTCGATCATCGCCGGGGGCGCGACCTTGGGATCGGGATCCTTGGGAGGTGCGGACGGCTCGGCAGCCGAGGTCGCTCCCTCGGGTACCCACATCGGCTTGGACGGAGGAGCCCCATCGGAGGCGGGCGGGGCGGCGGGCGGGGCGCTGGCAGCCTCTTCTTCTTCCTCGTCCTCGTCGGCGAACCAGTCTGCCGAGAACAGGGTGTCAGCATTCCCGCGGCGGCGGGCCACTTCCGGGATCTTGTCTTTGTCGTCGTCGTTCTTGCCGGACAAGGAGGGTCCTCCAGACGGGATTGTTACACGATCGGCCTCGGCTGGCCGGCCTGTAGGCTCATTTCTCGGTCACAGTCCGAAGAAGGTCATCGCTCGGGCCATCACGGCCTCGCGATCGGCGCGGCTGTCGATGGTCTCGAAGGGGAAGCCCAGGTAGACCAGGTCGTCGTCCCCGGAGTAGGTGATCGCGGCGGTGCCTCCGGTTGCGTAGGTCATCGCAGACAGCGCCCCGCCGACAGGCTGGATCGCGTCGGGGTAGCCCACATCCAAGGTCGCGGGGGTGTAGAATCCGAGCTCTCCGATTCCCGCAAATACTCCCGTGCTGGTGGGTCGGATGGAGTAGGTACCCGCGTCGTCCTCGACGAAGGCGGCGCGGAGGGCGTCGGTGTAGAAGGCGCGATCGGCGACGTCTCCGAGGCTGTCGAGGTCCCAACCGACCTCCGAACCGCTGACGAATAGGGACCGGCTTCCGCTGGCCAGCCAGGTGCTCAGCAGGACCTGCTCGGCTGAATCGAAGCTCTCATCTGCGCTGGATTCCTCCCCGAGGATCCAGATCACAGCTGTGTAGTCGTCGAGGAAAACGTCGACCCCGAGGCGCTCGTTGGCGGTAGTGTCGAAACCTCTCGAGCCGAGAGCCTCACCGGTTGCGACCGCAAAATCGTGCCCGATTCCACGTGGATTCTCGAACTGGAAGTCGTAGCGATCGTTTCCATCGACGAGGAGGATGGGAGAGGGGGCGGAGCCAACGCGCGCGCCGTAGGTATCGCTGGGGTCGGACTCGCCGGCGGCGTTGAGGGCGGTCAGCTTGACCCACACCGCCCCGGACAATCCCCCGGCACGGTGGGAGGTCCCCGAGACCAGACGCGCGTCCTGCCGCGGCCAGGTCCGGCCGTCGGTGGAGATCCACACGAGGTAGTCCGACGCCCCACTCGAGGGGGACCATTGGATGTCGAGGGTCCCATCGGCGTTGTTGATGACCCGGTGCAGGGTGGGCGGATCGGGGCGGGCCCCCGCGGCACGGTTGTCGCGGGCGATGACCTCGACCACATCGTCCTGGAGCCCGCGGGCGTAGGTGTTGTCGGTCACATCATTCATCAACACCGAGACGAGGTACCGGTGACCATCGTAGCGGTGGTAGAGGATTCCGCTGGTGGCGATGACGCCGTTGAGGGTGCCGGTCTTCCCGTAGAACCGCCCGCTGGTGTCTGGGGAGGTCATCCGTGAGGAGAGCGTCCCGATCACATCGCCGATGCTGAAGGTGCGTCGCCATGCGGGTCCGGCAGGCTGGGCGAGCATCGCGACCTGCATCTCTACGAGCATCCGAGCGGAGACGCGGTTGTCATGGGAGAGGCCGCTTCCGTCGTTGAGAGACAGCCCGGTCGTGGAGACGCCGAGGCTGGAGAGCCAGTCGACGACGGCGGACTCGTTGTCGCCATAGGTGCTGCCGCTCCACAGCTCGAACCCATTGTGGCGGGCCTGGATGTCGGCGAACTCGTTGTGGCTGTACACATTGAGCGGGTGGTCTGCGACCGAGAGCGGGACCGAGAGGCGCTCGGCGATGAGGGTGGTTCCAGCCGGCGGGGCAAAGCTGGGGGAGCTGTTGACCGACCCCACCCCGATGCCATTGTCGAGGAGGGCCAGCTCGAGCACGTCCGAGGCATCGGCGCGCTGAGTGACACTGTCGTAGGTCCCGAACTGGTAGCCATCGACGAGGTACTCGCCCGCGATGGTGAGGGTCCCGATGCTGGTGACCCCCGCTTCGGCGATGCGCTGCGCGAGCTGCTGGGCGGGGTAGTCCGGGTCGCTGTAGAACTCGGTGGACCAGGAGAGGTCGTGCCCCCCGATGACGGTGAGGTCGACGGCTCCGGAGGCGGGATTGGCCCATGCCTGTACCGAGAATCGGTGGTCTTCGCCGAGAAGGTCCATGGCTACACCGGTGGTGAACAGCTTGGTATTCGACGCGGGCTTCTTCAGCGCATCGGGGTTGGACTCATAGACGATCTGGCCGCTGTCTCCGTCCATGACCATGACGGTATGTGTGGCTGTGGTGCTCGCGAGGATGGCGTCGATATCGGCTCCGATCGAGACGATAGCGGGGGTGTCGAGAGTCTGTGGGGAGGGAGCGGGAGCGAAGACATCGGCGTCTGTATCCGCGTCGGTGTCGGTGTCCGCGTCGGTGTCGGTGTCCGCATCGGCGTCGGTGTCCGCATCGGTGTCGGTGTCGGTGTCGGTGTCGGTATCGGTGTCCTGTTCCCGGATCTGGCTGTCTGAGGAGAATCCCGCTTTGCATGCGACGAGCAGGACAAGGAGCAGCAATGATGCGCGCATGGGTCACCTCTGATGGGCGTTTAGCGCGTTCAACAGCGAAGGGTCGTGCTCAACCGGTGCCGAGGCGGTGCTTCAGTGAGACTCGCACGCTGTCGAGGAGCCAGCGGACTCGGGGGTCGTCGCTTCGGCTCGGATCCCAGTAGGCGGCGATTCGAAGGGCTGGGAGTTGGAATGGACTGGTGACGATCTTCACCGAGAGTCCCCGATCGACGGCCAGTAGAGCGCTTCTTGGGGCGGTCAGGATCAGATCCGTGCTCCCGATGATGGCGGGCGCGAGGAGGAAGGACTCCACCTCGGCGACGACCCGACGGACCCCTCCTTCGAGGAAGTGGTCGACGAGGTTCCCGCCGCGACCCGTAGGGCTGATCACGACATGAGAGCTGTCGAGGTAGGTCTGAAGATCGATGGAATCCCCCGTCACGATGGGGTGGTCTTTCCTCACCATGCAGGCGAATCCATCGCGGCAGACCAGTGTGCCCTCTACGGCGCTTCCGAGATCGAGCAGCGGTCCGATGGCGAGGTCCACTCCCGCCTCGATGGAGTGGACGATTCCGGCGGCGTCGAGCTGTTCGATACGAATCCGAAGTCCCGGCGCTCCTTGCTCGATTCGATCGACGAGATCGGGAGCGATGAGCGCGGCCATGTGGCCGGGGGCTGCCACCCGCAAGCTCCCCTCGGCGGTTGCGGGATCGAAGGAGCCCGCGGTGCGCATGAGGCGCTGCAGATCTGCGAGGTTACGGCGGAGACCTGGTTGGATGCTCAAGGCGTAGGGGGTTGGCTGCATCGTATTTCCGACCCGAACGAGCAGATCGTCGCGGAGAAGGGTGCGAAGGGACCCCAGATTTCGGCTCATCGCGCTCTGAGTGACCCCGAGGAGCTTGGCGGCGCGGGTCACGTTCCGCTCGGTGAGGAGGGCATCGAGGGAGTGCAGCAGGTTGAGGTTCATCTGCTCGAGGGGGGCGCTCATGGGACGGTGCCGGTGACGCTCGCGACGGTGCCGTCGAAGAACCGGTCGACCCGGATGTCCAGCAGGCCGGCTTGGTCGAAGAGGGGCGAGATCATCGAGGGTTCGCGCTTGGGAGCCTTGCTGGCCCAGGTCTGGAGAGCCGCAGCGGAGAGACCTTCGAGGCCGAGCTGTTGGGCGATCCGGGCCGCGTCGTCGGAGAGGGTGGGAGTGGGAAATAGCACCGATACCCGGCCGCCGCTCCGTACCACCCGGGCCATCTCAGTTGTGAGCGTTCTGGGGTCGGAGACCAGGTTTACGACTGAGGCGGCGAAGGCGACATCTACAGAGTGGTCCTCCAAGGGAAGATCGAGAGCATCCCCTTCGATGAAGGTGCAGTCGGGGATGCTGCGACGAGCCCGCTCGACCATGGCTGGGGAACGGTCGAGTCCGCTCATCTGCACACCACGGGCAGCGACGAGGCCGGTGAGCAGCCCCGGTCCACACCCGACCTCGAGCCCCTGCTCTCCCGGCTCGATGGGGATAGCGGCGACCCAGTCGATGAGGATCTGGGTGTACCAGGGACGTGCGGCGAGCCACTCGAAGAAGCCCGCTGAATCCCAGGCCAACCACGCAAGGATGGCCGCACGTTGGGCTATCACAGCGACCCGAGGTCGAGGAAGACCACGGTAGAGCCGAACAGGTCCGGGATGGCGACCTGGTCACGGGCGGGGTCGTAGCCGAGATCGGCGGCGCTCAACATTCCAGCTTCGGTGGCGAGGTCTGTCTGTACATTGGTGCTTCCATCGGCTTCGATCGACAACAGCATGCCTCGAAAGTCGGTCGCGAGGAAGCCCGACCCTCGCTGGACGATGCCATCGATCTTGGCGACCTCGGAGGCGAGCACGGTCACCTCTCCTCGGGTCGAGATTCGCACGATATCCCCGAGGTCTTCGGGGTCGAAGAAGTCTCCAGTGGTACCGCCGAGCAGGCTGCTCCCGTCGAACTCGATGCCGTTGAGGGTGGCGAGAGCCGGGTCTTGCGCGAGCATCGACACGGCCTGGGTGGAGGGGGTGTACGCAAAGACCGCCCCTGCGAAGGTATCGGAGACCCACACCGTGTCGTCGCTCGCGGTGACGTCGTTGAGGAACAGGGCACCGGGGATGGCGATGCGGTCGAGGACATCGCCCGTGGACGGGTCGATCTCCAGCAGTTCGGTGAGGTCTGCGACGTAGAGGATTCCCGCGGAGAGCGCCATTCCCTTGGGGGCGTCGAGCTCATCGACCCATCGAGGCTCGACGGGTTCTCCATCGGCATCGAGCTTGGCGATCCACCCGATTCCGTCGGCCACATCGGACTCGCCGGCGATATTCGAGACGAAGTAGCTATTCGATGAGGCGTCCCACAGGGCGCTCTCGGGAGTCTCGAAGGCGATGGGCGGCGTGCCGGGTTCGACGGGCTCGGTGGGCTGTGGGGTGCAGGCGGCGAGCAGGGCGAAGAGGGGCAGGATGCGGTTCATGGGAGAGACTCCGGATTGGGTTCCTCCTCAACCTGACCGCCAACGGGCTCCCTGAGAAACGACCGTGTGGGATAGGGGAATGAGCTGCGGGAATGGGGCGGCGACCGCCCCGGGGTGGGCTCCCGCGTCGACTATTTCTTGAACTCTTTCATCGCGAGCGCTTGCTTGCATTTGCGCGGTACGTCGAATGCGTCGTTGTAGGCCTTGACCACGCCAGGGTCGAGATCTTTCTGGAGCTTGGGGTTTCCCCACTCCTTGTTGATCTTGGTCAGGGGTCTCCAGGCAGCATCGGCGCATGCGACGGTGTCACAGGCGCACACAGCCTCTCCAGCGGTCTTGATTTCGTCGAGAGGAGGCCCGCCGCCGCAGGCAATGGTCGTTCCGAGCACGAGAGTGATGGGGATGAGATGACGAATGGACATGAATAGACTCCTCAGGTTGGCGGCACTATAGAACGCCGGGACGGGGAGCCCCAGGTGGATCGAGTCACGGATATCGCCATCGTGGGAGCCGGCGCTGCGGGGCTGTGGGCAGCGGGCGTGTGTGCGGCATCTGGGCGGCAGACCCTGGTGCTCGAGAAGACTCCGCGGACGGGAACGAAGGTTCTGGCCAGCGGCGGGTCTCGGTGCAACCTGACCACCACCCTCGGACCCCGGGCAGCCTCGCAGCTATTTGGCCCGGCTGGGGCGAGGTTTCTCAGCCCCGCATTCGGCAATCTCCCGCCAGCGGCCGTCCGGGAGCGTTTCCATGCGCTGGGCGTGCCCACCAAGACCGAGCCGCTCTTCGAGAAGGTATTTCCCGCCAGTGACTCCGCCCGCGATGTCCGCAATGCGCTTCTGAGTCGAGCCCAAGGGGCAGGGGCCGAGATCCTGACCGAGCGGCCGGTGCGGCATGTGGCCCCGGTCGAGGGCGGATGGAGCCTATCCACAGGCTCGATGACGGTGCGCTGCCGGGCGCTCCTGCTCTGTCCCGGCGGAAAGAGCGTGCCCCGTTCGGGGACCACCGGCGATGGCTATGCCTGGCTGCGCTCCCTGGGACTCAAGGTGGTCGATCCGGTGCCGGCACTGGTCCCGCTGCGCTCTGCGGAGGCATGGGTCACCGCCCTCACCGGGCTCACTGTGGACGCCGAGGTTCGGGTCGGAAAGATTCGTCGGCGCCGCCCGGTGCTGTTCACCCACAAGGGGCTCTCTGGGCCCGGCGCCATGGACCTTTCGGTGCATATGGCGCGGGGGGCTTCGGTCCTGCACCTCGATCTGCTCCCCGATCTGAGCTGGGAGGCGCTGCGCGAACAGCTCATCGCGGCGGGGGCTCGAAAGGGGGCTCCTGGGCTGGTCCGGGTGTTGCCGCTGCAGCGGCGTCTGGTAGAGGCCGTGGCTCTGCAGGCGGGGCTCACGAACGGGAATCCCCGGATTTCCGATCTCACGCGGACCCAGCGCCATCGTTTGGTAGAGACGATCAAGAGCTTGGCGATTCCGATCTCGGGCACGACCGGGTTCAAGGCGGCGGAGGTCACAGCGGGTGGGCTGGCGCTCGGCGAGGTGGACCGCAAGACGATGGAGGTGCGCAGCCATCCCGGTCTGTACGTGTTCGGCGAGCTGTTGGATGTGGCGGGTCCCATCGGAGGCTTGAACTTTCAGGCGGCATTCGCGACCGCAGAGCTGGCCGCCATCCACGCGTCGAGGGGCTGACGCTCCGGCCCGAAGCCTACGGAGTCGTGATGCTCGATGTGTAGTCATAGGTCGTGTATTCGAGGCAGGAATCGTTGCCCATTAGCAGCGAGGTTGCGAAGATATTGAGCACGATATCCACAGGGGAGCCCGTGTTGTTCGTCCACGAGGGCTCGATGGGATTGGGCTCGGTGTAGTCCGGAACGCTCCGGTGCTTCGTGCGGGAATTGTGAAGGAGTACAGGTCGATCGAGGCCGGGTCCACGCGGAGGCCGGGGATGGACGTTGGCAGGGTCAGGGAGGCGGGCACGGTGTCGTTGGGCTCGAGGACGTCGCTGTCATCGCACACGACCGCTGGACGCTCGACGGGGCCGAGGCACCCGACCGTGAGAAGCAGAGAAAAGAGTGGGCCTGGCCGCATGGCGTCTCCATGCCTCCGCAGGATACTGACGTGGGTGTCGAGCGTCGACCGTGGGCCGATCTGAGCGGGTATAGTCCGCGGGTGGAGGGCGAGTGCGGATCGTGTCCCTGGTACTTGTGGCTGGATGTTCCCAGGCCGTGGACACCGGTCCGATCGGTGGCGTCGACCCGAACCCCACGCCCACGACCCGAATACAGGCGACGTGGGACCTCTTCGACTCGGTTGGTCCGACGACCTGTCCGGCCGACTACGTGGTCGAGGTCTTCGCCCCCCCCGATGCCCAGGGCTTCTACCCATGTGATGCGATGGAGGCGACGCTGCAGCCTGTCCCGACGGGTGACTACGTGGCCGAGCTTCGGCTGTACGATGCCGCCGACACCGTGGTGGACGAGCAGTTCTACTTCGTCACGCTCACCCTGGGGTCGGAGGATGGGGCCTACGCGGCGTTCTTGCTGCCTTGATGGGGCGTAGCTTGGCGGCGGGCCGCCGTGGACGGACGAGCCACTGGCGGCGGCTCACACCCAACGCTACGGAGCAAGCCAGCAATCGATGGGGCATCATGAAGAGCCTGACCACCGCCTACCTGCTCGACCTCTACTGGAAGCAGGTCTCCCAGGACCGGGACTTCATAGTCGAGTCCATCTTGGTACTCGGCTTCTATCGTCCCCAGCCCGACGGCCCGCTCATGGCCTATTTTCGCCGCGGTGCCGGATATATCGGCTACTCGGTCGCCACAGCGCTCGCCGATATCGGTGTCGAGCGGCCCGGCAGCGAGAGCGCCGAGGTCTATGGTCCGGCGGATCTCGATCCACGGGTGCTCTCCGATCACTTCCAACGCAGCTGCGAGGCCGTGCGCGAGTTCGCCACTGCGATCGGCTTCGATGAGGTCCAGTGGTCCCGCAGCGGTTCCGAAACCTCCTTCATCCTCGGCTACCCCGATGTCGAGCAGCAGCCCTCGTGGCAAGCCATGGAGGACGCCCTCTACCTCGCTGTGAGCCGCACCCTCGCCCGCAGCCACGCGCTATTCATCGGAAAGCTCGAGTTGGACAACCCCGGGCTCGGCGAGAGCCGCGTGTTCACGGGCGAGCCGCTCAGGAACCTGGTGCTCTACCAAGGCGAGTTCGGCCTCGAGTCCCTCTACCTCAACGCGGTCCTCGACGACAACGGCCTCCCGACCGCCGACTCCTGGCAGATCATGGTCGATATCGACCTGCCCTCCAGCATTGGTCCCGGCGCCGACGCGAGCGCAATCTCCCTTCCGGAGATCGAGGCCTTCTACGCCGCGATCATGCAGAAAAACCACTACGCGGAGGGCAACGAATACAGCTGGGTGGTCACCCAGAAGCTCATCCATCGGGTGGCTGCAAGGCTCGAGCGAGAGCAGCCCTTCGGCACCGCGTCGGTCAAGGATGGCTTTCGTGTGTTCGTGCAGCAGCACGACATGGAGAGCCGGATGGACTCGCGGCTGGCCGCCTTCGCACGGGCGAGGCTGTCGCTGTCCTGCTCCGAATATATGGCGGACTTCGACGCCTCCGGGTTCTGAGCGGGGGCTGAATGCCGGGGAGAACGCCCACGGGCGTCCCAGTCAGCAACGAGCCCCAAAAGTGGCGGCGGGCCGGCACGGACCATAGGCACCCACATGAACTCCACCAATTTGCTCCCACGACGGGAGCATGCTACCATGTTCCCATGATGGGAGCAAAGAGTGAGAATTATCGCCCCCCGCACGCTGCGGGCCTTCTGGGAGGCTGGACATGCCGATTCAGAGGGAGCACTCCGGGCGTGGCTGGCCGAGGTTCAATCGGCGTCCTGGGGAAGCATGGCGGACATCAAATTCCGCTACCCGAGCGCGAGCATTATCGACAGCGAACGGGTCGTATTCAACATCCGAGGCAACAACTATCGATTGCTCGTGAAGCTCTGGTTCCCAGGCCAGATGGTGTTCATCAAGTTCATAGGCACCCATGCGGAATACGACCGTGTGGATGTCACACAATTATGAGAGGTGCATGATGCAGATCCAACCGATTCACGACGAGACGGGCCTCGTTCAGGCGGTGGCGGAGATCGAGCGTCTGTGGGGGGCGGAGGCCGGATCCGAAGATGCGGTTACGCTCGAAGTTCTTGGCATCCTTGTCGATGTGTACGAGCGCACGCATCACCCTATCGGTCCTCCCGATCCGATCGCTGCGATTCAGTTTCGGATGGAGCAGATGGGACTTAGCCGCAAGGATCTGGAGCCGTTCATCGGAAGCCGAGCACGGGTGAGCGAAGTGCTGACGGGAAAGCGAACCCTGACCCTTCCGATGATTCGACGCCTGCGAGATGGGCTGGGTTTGTCGGCTGAGGTGCTCGTAGGAGCATCGCCAGTCGAAGAACGGTTGGCTGGGTGATGCGGGTGCTTTAGGGAGTATGGCGGCGGGCTATGGGAATCGAACCCACCGAACAGAGCCTCTCGACCCGTCCCATCGGTTTTGAAGACCGGGGCCTGCACCAGCACAGCAAAGCCCGCCGTCCTCCGTATAACGACCCGCGCAGGTTACATCGCCCCCGTTAGACCGGAGTCCCCATGAAACCGCCCCTGTTCCTCGTCTGTGCGGCTCTGCTGTCCTGCAAGACCGCCGAGCCCGAGCCCGAGATGATCACCGGGATCGACAACCGGCCCGGGGGCAATCCGCTCGCTCCCTACATCGCCGGCTTCCCGTTCCCCTCCGATGCGTGGCTGGTGGACGACCCGACCACCGCCACGGGGCGGCGCCTCGAGATCCCCCCAGAGGCCATCCCCAGCGCCATCGACCCGGCGATCTTCGCCGGTGATGACGGGTTCTCCCGCATTCCGCCCATCCTCACGTTGTTCGAGGCCGGCGTCGACCCCAGCTCGCTGCCTGTGGATATCGCCGCCTCCATCGAAGACGACTCGACGGTCTGGCTCATCGAAGCGGAGACCCACGCGCGCATCCCCGTCATCGTCGAGATGGATGTGAACGGGGGCGCTCCGGCCGAGCAGTCCTTGATCATCCGGCCCTCCCGCGCTCTGGAGCCCAACACCGGCTATGTCGTGATGCTGCGGGATGGTATTCTTCACGCAGATGGGGCTCCGATCATAGCGAATGACGCGTTTCGGGCTCTGCGGGATGGCATCGCTACGGATAGCCCCGCGGTCGAGGAACAGCGCGATGACTTCGTGCTCGTCAACGCCGAGATCGCAGCCGTGGGCATTCCCGCGGAGAGCGTGGTGCTGGCCTGGTCCTTCCACACCCGCTCCCGGGAACAGGTGACCGCTCCGCTGCTCCATATGCACGATGTGATGAACAGCTACACCCTCGCGCCACCCACGCTTCAGGCCCAGGAGGCCGATATCGCGGACGATCTGACCCTGGTCCGGGGCAGCTTCATGGTGCCGAACTTCCTCGACGATGCCCTCGAGCTGGAGCTCGATGCACAGGGGTTGCCCATCGCCAATGGCGAGGTCGAGGTCGAGTTCCTGGTGACCATTCCCAACACCCTGGGCTCGGCTCCACGCCCCGTGATCGCCTATGGACACGGGTTCTTCTCGAATAAGGAGGAAGCATCCCGCTCCCTGGCGAACAGCCTGCACGAGTGGCAGATGTCGGCGGTCAGCATCGACTTCGACGGCTTCAACAGCGACGAAGAGCTGGACACGCTGGGCCGGATGTCGGGAGACCTCGCGCAGATGGACACGGTGGTGAACCAGCAGCTGATGGCCCAAGCCAAGTTCACGGCGGTGGCTCGCCTGATCGAGGAACAGCTGGGGAGCTTGGAGGTGGACCTCGGGAATGGCCCGGTACAGCCCCTCGATGCGTCGACCATCCACTATGCCGGGATCTCCAACGGAGGCACCCAGGGCGTGACGATCCTGGCCGCATCGCCGCGCTTCTCCCGAGGGGCGGTCGTGGTTCCGGGAGGTGGGTGGAGCCATATGCTCCAGCGCGCGACCCAGTGGACCTCGATGAACGGGTTGTTCTCGCAGTTCTACAGCCAGGACGACCAGATTCAGCTCGGCCTGGCCTTGGTGCAGAACCGCTTCGATCCGGCGGATGGCATGAACTACGCGGACCGGATGGGTGCTGAGCGCTTCGAGGGCCGCCCCCCGCTTCAGGTGTCCCTGCACGAGGCGGTCAACGACAGCCAGGTCAACAATATGGTCACCCATATGGTGGCGCGGACGATGCAGGTCTCCTTGGTCACGCCCTCGCCCCTCGACATCTACGGGCTCGACACCCTCGACGCGCCGGCTCCGAACGGCGTCCAGGGGGTGTCGGCGCTATTCGTCTACGACGAGCAGGTAGAGCCCTACCCGGGAGGGCCCGTTCCCCCGGCCGTCGACAATGACACCCATGGCACGGTTCGGGAGCTGCCCGCCTACCTCGAGCAGATGGGCCGGTTCCTCGAAGACGGCACGGTGGTCCAGGTCTGCGATGGGGCGTGCGACCCCGATTGAGTCGCAGTGACCCACACGGGCTGCGCTTTGCGGTAGGGTCCGGCATGGGTCGAGCATCGCTGGAGCTGGTGAGGGATGGGATCGTCGTCCGCGTCATCGCGGTAGGCGATGAGCCGGTTCATCTCGGGCGGGACATCACAAACGGAGTCGTGCTGCTCGACGATGATGTGTCGCAGCACCACGCCATCGTGGCCCCGGTCTCGGGCGGGGTAGAGGTCCGGGATCTGCGCTCCACCAACGGAACCTTCGTCAACGACGAGGCGGTGGATGGCCAGCGCACCATGGCCGATGGGGACGCGCTTCGGCTCGGTCAGTTCGTCGAGTTCCGGGTGCGCCTCCAGGCCGACTCGGTCCAGAGCACGCTCACCCTCGAGGACGAGACATCCGGTACGGCCTATATCATCGACGACGAGAGGTTCACGATCGGGTCGGCGGAGGGCAGCAGCATCCAGCTCCCGGATGGGCCGGCACGGGGAGCGGTGCTCAGCGTGCATGCGGACGGTGAGGTGTGGCTCGGGGCCGGTGAGGGCGAGAGAGCTCTGGCACCGGCAGATGTGTTCGAGGTGGCGGGGCATCGCTTCCGGCTCGTTCCCGTCGCGACGGGGCGCCCCGGTACGCTCTGGGGCTGTCGCGAGGCCCAGTACAGCTACATCCTTCGTGCGGGAACAGATGGGTCGACCGGTGTCTACGCCATCGTTCGCGACTCCCGCAGCGGTCGCGAGCACAGCCTCAAGTCCGAGAACCGGGCCACCTTGCTCTATGTGCTCGCCCGGAAGCTCCAGCAGGACCGGGAGGCTGGGGTCTCGGTCACCGAAGCCGGCTGGCACCACGATGAAGACGTGCTCGTTGCGGTGTGGGGGCGCGCCGGGCTCCGACAGGCGGGCAGCAACTACTCGGTGCTGCTGCATCGGGTCCGCAAGGAGCTCGAGGACGCGGGCTTCGACCCCTGGTTCATCGAGAAGAAGCGCGGTGCGGTGCGGCTGCGGCTCAGCCGCATCGAGCTCGGCTGATCAGGTTCCCGGGGCCCACGACAGGCTCTGTCCGGCGGGAAGCCCCCGCTCGCGGCGCAGGTAGCCGAGGAAGGGGTTGGTCTTCAGCTCCTGCTCGAGGGTGGTGACCGGACCGTGGCCCGAGTGGACCCGGAGGTGCCCGTCGAGCTCGAGCAAGCGGCGAAGGCTGGCGACGGCGAGCGCGGGGTCCGACATCGGGAAGTCCGTCCTCCCGATGCTCCCGGCGAACAGGGTGTCGCCGACGATGATGTCCTGATCGGTGTAGAAGCAGCACTGACCGGGGGTGTGGCCCGGAGTGGACAGGACCCGCAGGGTGGTCTCTCCGAGCTCGATGGTGTCGCCATCCTCGAGCCAGCGATCGATGCGCCCACAGGGACGATCGAGCCCTGATAGCCCGAACATCTGCCCCTGGATGGGGAGGGTGTCGAAGAGGGCTTTCTCGGCGCGGGGCAGCATCGTAGGAACATCCCACTGCTCCTGGAGCAGGGTGAGCGCGCCGGCGTGGTCGAGGTGGCCATGGGTGAGCAGGATCATGCGAATATCGGGGGCGGGCTCGATGGCCTGGACCCGTCGGACCAGCTCGTCGGTCTCCCCGGTGTCGACGAGGGCGGATGCTCCGGTCGCTTCATCGGTGATCAGGAAGGTATTTACCTGGAAGTTGCCTACCGTGAATGTCTGGATCTTCATCGTCTTCCTATTCGTTTCGGGAGCGCATCGCAGAGAGCTGCGCTCGTTCGGCTTCGGAGCGCTCTCGATCGGCTTCGGCCTCGCTCCAGCGCGCGTTTCGGGCGGAGAGATAACAGACCAGCCACAGCTGATCGGCCTCGGGATGCCCCCCGACCGCGATGCGCAGGGGTTGATCTCGGGTGCGGAGCAGGATGTGGTTCTCGGGTGGTTCCTCGACGAGCTCGACCTCGAGCAGATCGTTCCAGTCGACGAGCCCGCGCTCGGTGCCCCCGACCTCTACGCCCGCAGACTGGACGGCGAGCCGTGACCGCTTCCCCGAAGCGGCCTCGAGGGTGAAGCGGGCCGCGTCCATGGATGTGGCCACGTGGAAGGAGAGAGGGGCTCCGGTCGCTGCACCGGGGGTGGTTGGATCGGAGACGGGGTGCTCGGAGGCTCGCTGGCGGGCCTGTAGATCGAAGAGCGTAGCGCCGGTGGCGAGCTCGACCTCTTCCCGAGCTGCGTTCAGGGCGGAGCGATAGGCGAAGTAGGCGATCATCCAAGATAATCCAAACAGCATCATGCCGTGTACGAAGCTGAAGATCACGATGACCGGGTGGAGGGGATAGGTCGCCTCGATGAGGGTCCCACCGGCTGCTGCGTACAGCCGCCCCACCACTCTGGGGGACCAGGAGTTGCGGGAGGAAGGGGAGTACTTGAGCTTGAACTGCCCCTCCTCTCCTACGACTCCGGTGAGCTGGGAGGCTTCGTCGAGGCCGCGCTCGACGAGCTCCGGGGAGAGCGGGGACCACAGATAATGGGTGGCGCCCATGCCAGCCTGGAGCACGCTCGGTGGCCGGTCCACTACGGCACCGTCCGGGTGAGGGTGAGTCGCTGATCGGCCGTGAGAGAGGGGTAGATCTCCTCTGCGCCATCGGGCCAGATGACCCGAACCTGCTCGACCGCCCCCAAGGTCGCGCCCAGCCCGTAGTGGGCCTGGGGAGGGGAGGTTGCGCCGAACTGTGCGTTGAGGTGGATGTCGCGCCGGACCTCGGGGGCGCCGGGTGTCGGGGTCATCCAGACCTGGGCGCCGATCCCCCGGGTATTGTCCCGTCCGGGCTGGGAGAGCGCGATGGTGAGCCAGTGATTGGACTCGTTGCCCGTGGCCTCGAAGAGCTGGATGGGCTCGCCAGCGTGGATGACCAACAGGTCGAGGTCTCCGTCGGAGTCGTGGTGGAAGGGCACGATGGACCGCCCCTGGGAGCGTGTCGCCAGGCCGCTGTCGCAGCCGATCTCGGTGAACGCGGTGGCGCCGTCGTTGTCGAACAAGCGCGTGGCGTGCTGCTCGAAGCTGGGAGTAGGGAAGCCGTTCTCGACGGCCAGATCGAGGTCTCCGTCATTGTCGCGGTCGAAGAATACGGCGCCCCAGGCCCAGCCGGCGTCGCGGACCCCGGCGCTGTCGGTTGCGTCGGTGAAGCTCAGATCTCCGTTGCCCAGGTAGAGTCGATTCCCCGAGCAACCCCAGCCCTGGGGGCAGGGGAGGGTGGCGTCGAAGATGGCGGTCACGAACCAGTCGAGCCGCCCATCTCCATCGACATCGGCCACCGCATTGCCCATGCCATTTTCGTCCCCTCCGACCCCGCCCGCCATGGTCACATCGACGAAGGAGAGCCCACCATCGTTGCGCCAGAGCGAGCTGCGGCCCCAGTCTGAGGAGACCGCGACATCGAGGTCTCCGTCGTCGTCGAAGTCCGCCCAGGCGCTCGAGAAGGACGCCCTGCCCTCGAGGTCGAGGTAGGGGCTCTCGGTGAAGTAGCCGCCGCCGTTGTTGATCAGCAGCTGGTCGCGGTTGCCGCTGACTCCGATGAGGGGCTCCCAGCCGGTCAGGTGGAGGTCTAGATCGCCATCTCCGTCGGCGTCCGCAGCGCTGACACTGAAGCTGTGCTGGCAGATCCCGATGGGTGGACTGTGGTTGGCACCTCGGGCGATGCTCTCGTCGGAGAAGGAAGTGCCATTGTTGATATACAGGGTGTTGGGGTCCAGTCCGATGGTGGTGATGTACAGATCGAGGTCATCGTCCCCGTCGGCGTCGAAGAACACCGCCCCTCCGCTGGAGCGCGCCTCGGTCGAGATTCCCCAGGCGCTGCTCACATCGGAATAGGTCCCATCCCCGTTGTTGCGGTACAGCTTGTCCGGGAGGTGCATCCGGGGAAGGAAGAGGTCGGTGGCCCCGTCTCCGTCGAAGTCGGCGACGGCGGCTCCTCCGGCCATCACCTCGACCCCACAGGTGTAGGGGGGAGCGCCCTGGAGAAGGTCGAGCCCCGCGAGCCCGTCGATCTTGAGGTAGGGATCGGGGGCGCTGGGGAGAGCCTGATCGTCGCAGTCGAGATCGCAGAACCGCCCGTCTCCATCGGCATCGACGAGGTCAGGGGTCAGCGGGTCGCAGTCGTCGTCCTCGCCATTGCCGCACACCTCGGGGGCGTTGGGCCCGATGGAGGGATCGAGGTCGTTGCAGTCGTCGCTGGCTGGGGAGTTGCCGAGCTGTGCGCACTGGATGTCGGCGCTGAACTCCAAGGCGACACCGCCGGATCCATCGAGATCGAAGTCGATATAGCAGCGCTCGAGTCCATCGCAGTCCTGATCGAGTCCGTCCGCGGGGAGCTCGATAGCGCCAGGGGAAATGCTGGGGTCGGAGTCGTCACAGTCCCCCTGGAGGTCGGAGTAGGCGGGGTCGTCGGGGCAGGCTGGGGCGGAGGTGGAGCCATATCCATCGTCGTCTTGGTCGAGGAAGCGGGAGACCGAGTCGATGGGGTCGAGATCGACTGCCCCATCGCAGTTGTCGTCGACCCCGTTGCAGCGCTCGAAAGCGCTGGGCGAGATGGCGGGATTGGTGTCGTCACAGTCGTCTCCGACCTCGACCAGGCCCGAGACTCCGGGGCAGAGAGCGGTGAGGGTGGAGGGGTCCCCATGGCCGTCTCCATCGGCGTCGATATAGGCGACTGGAGATTCGGCGGAGGGCTCGTCCACTTCTCCATTGCAGTCGTCGTCGAGGCGGTTGCAGACCTCGATGGCGTCTGGGTGAACCGAGGCGCGAGCATCGTCGCAGTCGGATGCGACCGCGACATAGCCCGGAGGAGGAGCACAGATGAGGACGGAGACCGCCGGGTCGCCGAAGCCATCGCCATCTGCATCGCGGAAGTAGCGAGCCCCGATCCCCTCGTCCGCGACGCCATCACAGTCGTTGTCGACGCCATCGCAGACCTCGGCGGAGGGCTCGCAGAGGTCCGGGGCTACGACTGTGGGAGAGCAGCCGATCAAGAGCGCGATGGGAATCAGGGCTCGAATCGGGGGACTCCTGGGGGCGGGGAGGACGCGTCAGACGCGAACGTAGTCGAAGTCTACCGGGTTTCCGTCGATTCCGCGGCGGGGTGCGGCGATCCAGTTGGCCATCTTGCCGGGCTCGTAGACCGCCTTCATGAGGCTGGCGACATAGGCGCGGTCTTCGTTGGTGGGGAGCCAGCTGGACCGGTTGGCCTCGAACTCCTCTTCGGTGATGGGATCTCCGGCCGGGTTGAAGTGGGCGTCTGCGTAGATGCCCTGGCGGCGGTGGAAGCGCGTGGAGGGAAGGTTGATCCGGAGGTCGGAGCCCGCCTTCTCGAGAGCCTTGTTCCACTTCTTCACCACGCCCTCGCAGTCGACGACGTATTCGCCACGGAGGACTTCATTCATGGCGTTGCGGAGGGGGACTTCCTGGTTGGAGAGCTTGCCGTTGTCGAGCACGGCCATGTCGACGTGGGAGTCGAGGGCGACGTGGTCGTCGTAGCGCTTCATCTCTCCCCAGCGACCCTTGAGGCCGGAGGAGAAGAAGTCGGCGGCGTTGCTGGAGATCTCCGAGCCGAACAGGTCGAGGCTGTAGCTGTACCAGTGGTTGACGTACTTCTGGACAGTCTCGTGGCGGATGCCCCCGAGGGTACGCGGGTCGCCGTCCGGAGACTCCCGGGAGAGCTCGACGGAGCGCAGCAGGATGCGCTCGACCCCGGTCTGGCCGACGAATAGGTGGTGGGCTTCTTCGGTGAGCATGAACCGACAGGTGCGGGCCAGGGGATCGAAGCCGGACTCCGCCAAGGCGCCGAGCTGGTACTTGCCGTCGCGGTCGGTGAAGGTGGTGAAGCAGAAGAAGGTGAGCCAGTCCGGGCACTCCTGGTTGAACGCGTCCAGGATGCGCGGCTTGTCTTCGTCGCCGGAGCGTCGCGCGAGAAGCTCGTCGGCCTCTTCGCGCCCGTCGCGACCGAAGTACCCGTGGAGCAAGTACACCATGGCCCACAGGTGGCGGCCCTCTTCGACGTTGACCTGGAAGAGGTTGCGGAGGTCGTACAGAGACGGGGCGGTGGCGCCGAGGTAGCGCTGCTGCTCGACGCTGGCGGGTTCCGTGTCGGCCTGGGTGACGATGATCCGTTGGAGCATATTGCGGTACTCGCCGGGGACGGTCTGCCAGGCGTCTTCGTTGGCATGGTCCCCGAAGCCGACCTTGCGACCCTCTTCACGCGGGGTGAGGAAGATGCCCCAGCGATATTCGGGCATCTTGACGTAGCCGAAGTTGGCCCAGCCACCCTTCTCGACGCTGATGGCGGTGCGGAGGAAGACATCCTTGGCCTGCCAGCCCTCGGGGCCCATATCCATCCACCAGTCCAGGAAGGCCGGCTGCCACTTCTCGAGGGCGCGCTGGAGGCGCCGGTCTCCCGAGAGGTCGACGTTGTTGGGGATGCGCTCGCTGTAGTCGATACCCATGAAGATCTCCAGTTCAGGGGCGCTACCTAACACTGGGGGGATCAGCGGGACGAAAACAGCGTGGAAGCGCGGGGTCGAGCGTCGAGCCGTGCTCGCAATTCGTCTGTATCCAAGTAATCAATAGATGTTGTAATGCGCTCGTCGAGGAGGAGCCGGCTGCCACCGGAGACGGGGAGGATGCGCACGCCGAGGACCACGCGAAGAGTGGGGCGGTCCCGGGCGCTCCAGTGGGTGGGCTCGGCCAGGCGTATGTCGGTGGAAACCAACCGTGGCCCGATGACATCGGGGTCTCCCTCTCCGGCCTTGGTGTAGGCCTGGGCGATCTGAATGAGTGGGGTCCGGGCTTCCGTGGACCCGACCTGCTCACTGAGCCAGCCATACACCTCGGCAGAGCGTTGATAGTGTTGAGTGTCGAAGAGAGGTTGCAGGACCACGGGATCGGGCGTGGCGCCGAGGGGGACGACGGTGGGCAATGGAGCCGTGGGCTCGGAGCGCACCGGTCGGGCCCATGCGAGGCGAGCCGGTACGGAGCCGGTAGCATCGGGACGGATGGGCGCTGGGCTGCCCAGCATGGAGCCCGGCTCGGGTGAACTGGGATCGGGCTGTGTGGAGGGGCCGTGCCACAAGCGGTGTTGGGCGCGTACGGCGCTGAGCCGGGAGAGCAGCGCATCGTTGTCTTGCAAGATCGTGCGGAGCTCTCTCTGGACGTCGTCGGGCAGGGGTTGTTCGAGCCATAGCCGCTGATGGTAGGCGGCCTCCAGTTCGGCTGATGTGGACCACAGCCCAACAGGACGGTTTTGTTGGCGGAAGCGTGCAGCCCCCGACGAGGCGACCTCTGTGGCTTCGGAGGGGAGCGGGAACCGATCGAGCGGTACATCGCCCAGGGTGGCGGCGGTGGCGAGCCAGGGCACGGCGGCTTGCTGGGGGTCGGAGCGGAGGGCTGCGTCGAGCAGGTCGACCACCAGGGGCGAGCGATCCGAGCGGCGCTCGATGCCGGCCTGGATACGGCGCATCGTTCGCTCTGCGTGGAGGGAGAGCAGCCCGGGCCCGATCTGAACCGGCCCCGAGGCGGCGGCGAGAGCCTGGGCGAAGTCGGGAAACAGGCGCGGATCGGCGGGGTCGGCGTAGAGGGCGTTGAGCGCCGAGGGCGGGGGGAACTCCGATGCACCATCGCCAAAGCTGAAGCCGAGGAGGGGAGCGAAACCGGCGGATTGGGCCGCGTCGATCGCCGCCTGGGTGAGGGCGGGCTCGGTGGCTCGGTCGACGGCGAGGACCAGAGGGGAGCTGGAGTCGAGTTCGGCGAACAGGGCTCCGAAGATCATCGGGCTTAGCTGGGGATCGAGCACGAGGTCCCGGTCATCGACTGAGACCCGAACCCCTACGAGCTTGGCATGGTGGGGGCCGAGCACCACCGAAACGAATCGATCGGGCAGCCCCTCACGCTGGGAGACTGGAATGGGCCTGTCGACCGCATCGATCAGGGGATCGAGGGGATCGAAGGGCTGGCAGCCGCTCAGCGCCAGCAGCAAGCCGATCAGGTGCGGCGCCAATCGAATCGCGGGCGGGTGGGGTGCCCGTACAGGGTGAGTGCGCCTTCGTCGCCAACCGCATTGGGCCGCTGGAAGATCCAGTTCTGCCAGGCGGACAACCGGCCAAAGATCTTGGAGTCGCAGGTCTCGGCGCCGACGAAGCGAAGGTTCTGCTCCATGCCGGTGAGGGCATCGGGAGAGAGGCTGATACGCTCCTCGATGGCGATGCGGATCTCGTCGTCCCAGTCGATGTCGTCTGGGGCGAGAGTGACCAGCCCGAGATCGAGAGCGGTGGGCGCGTCCAGGGGCCCGTCGGTGGCCAGGGCGGCGCCGATATCGTCTGGGGTACCGACGAAGCGTGCGCCGAGGCGAGTGATGCCCGTGGACATGGGGAAGCGACCCGCGCTGGATGCCGTGATCTGGACGGTGACCTCGCCGTCTTCGTCTTCGAGCATATAGGAGCGGTCCGCCGCCAGGGTCATCTCGAACAGGATGCCCGCGAAGCAGCTTCCCGGATCGATGATGGCGAACATGGACTTGGCGGTGTTGTCGAGGCGTCGCAGGATGCGGGCCTGGAGCAGCTGGACCTCGCGAGCCAGCCAGTCTCCGTCGGCGGCGATGGACTGGAGAGCCTCTTCGTGGGCGATGACCGAGGCGCCATCTCCGCGGGTCTTGAGCAGGATCAGCCCGACCAGATCGTGGGTGAAGCGCAGGTGGAGCAGGGCGTCCTCGAGCTCGCGGAATGCGGCGATGGACCAGGTGCTGTCCCCCTCGCTGCGCAGGGCATCGGTATCGGCGGGAGGGGCTGCATCTGGGCTACGAATGGTGAGGGTGGCGACGCGCTGATCATCGCTGTGCTCGACCGTGACCCACTTGTAGGGGCGGGTGATCTCCGTGAGTTCGATGCCGGGACCGGTGCGGACCGAGCCGGACTCTGCGAGCTTCTGGGCCGTGGCTTTGACCCCGGCCTCCCACTTGGAGCGTGGGAAGCTGCCATCGATGATGCGGTGCTTGACGGCATCGCGGGCGCGGAACCCCTCGGCCTTGGTGCAGAACACATCAGCCACGTCGCGACGGACGCCGCGCTTGTCGACCATGCGGGTGAGGCCGCCAGTCCCGGGAAGCACGCCCAACAGGGGCACCTCGGGGAGCGAGACGACGCTGCTTCCGTCATCGATCAAGATGATCTCGTCTGCGGCGAGGGCCAGCTCGTAGCCGCCACCTGCCGCGGTGCCGTTGCAGGCAGCCAGGAAACGGATGCCGCTGCGGGCCGAGGCGTCTTCGAGGCCACAGCGGGTCTCGTTGGTGTATCGGCAGAAGTTGACCTTGAAGCCATGAGTGGAGGTCGCCAGCATCTTGATGTTGGCGCCCGCACAGAAGATCCGGTCTTGGTTGGAGGTGAGCACGACGGAACGCACGCCGGGATGCTCGAATCGGATCCGCTCGACCGCATCGGCGAGCTCGATATCGACCCCGAGATCGTAGCTGTTCTGCTTGAGTTCGTAGTCATCGGGCCGCAGGCCGTTGCCCTCGTCGATGTCGAGAGCCAGGGTTGCAACGGGCCCATCGATGGAGAGATTCCAGTGCCGGTAGCGGCTCGGGTGGGTCTGGAATGACTCGACTCGGGTGATCTTCGGCTGACTGGCCATGAGGTCCTCGTGGTGTTGGGCGCCCATTAACATGCGCTCGGTGGTAGCTTGTGCCAGACAGTGAGGAGAAGACGATGGTGCGAGCGGTGCTCGTGACGATTTTTGGCGCTGGGCTGCTGCTGAGCACGACGGCCTGCGGGGGTGGAGACGCCGAAGAGAGAGAGCCTACGGCAAAGGAGAAGCGCGCAGCAGCTCGTGCGGCGCGCAAAAAGTCCCAAGGACCGGAGCCCGATGAGCGTCCACCCGCCAAGCTGCCGCGTCCGCCCTTCCTGTCTCTGCCAGAGAGCGACCCCACCGCGACGACGATCCTGAAGAAGGGACAGGAGCGTCAGCTTGCTGCGCTTCCGCAGCGCGGGCCATTTGGCCGAGGCGAGACAACGACGGTACTCTTCACCGAGCCTTCGTCGGAGGAGGGCCCCAGAGTCCTGGGCGGTGTGGTGGTCGTCGGTTCCGTGGCCCATGTCCTTCCCATCGACAACGAATACCTCTTGGCGAGCAAGCCCGAGGTCGTCTGGGTCAGCGGCGAGCACGGCTGGCAGATCGTCGTCATGCACCAACGCACCCAGGACGATGCCCCAGTGCAGAGGAACCAGGCGTTCTACTGGGACGGGTCGGCCTATGTGCGCGACCTCGCTTCCGAGGAGCAGGTCAAGACCATGACCTCGCCCACTGCGATTCGGCAGGCGCTGCTGTAGCTCAGTTGCTGTGCACCCCAGGCGAGAGCAGTCCGGTGAAGTCTGTGATGCCGTTGAGCGTATTCGGGGGGCTCACCGTCCAGTCTGCAGCTCGCCATGCCGCAGTGGGGGTGCTGCCTGGGTTGCGCACCGCGTAGCTGTTCGTGTACTCCCAGGGCTCGTTGGTGCCATCGACGCCGATAGCGCCGAAGATGTCGACGAGGGTGGCATCCGAGCCATCGCCTGTTGCGGGTCCACGGAACAGGGCCAGGGCATCATCGCCGTTGAAGAAGGCTCCGGGAGTCATGTCGTCCGCATCGAAGCCGAAGCTATCGAAGAAGGTGCTCGCGCCCGGGCTGTCGTTGTTCTCGTAGCTCACGATAAAGGAGTCGCCGGGGACCAGTGTGCCTGTGAGCACATGGGCGCTCCCGCCGCCGAGGGTGGCGCTTCCGTTGGTGAAGTTGCCGATGCTGTACTCGGAGAGATCGACCTCTCTGGGGCTGATATTGGTGATCTCGACATACTTGGGAAGCCCACCGGGAAGCGTGGCATCCACGATCTCGGAGATCAGTATGGGGGCGAGGGGAGGGGAGTGGATTCCCGGAGTGGCCGCCGCCGATCCCGGGGTGATGGTCCACTCGGAGGCAGTCCAGACGAGATTGCCCTCGAACACCAGCGCAGAACGGGTCGCCACGCTGTCGGTGTAGTCCCACGCCAGCCCGGTCCCGTCCGCTCCGATCTCGCCGTAGATATCGATGGGGTTGCCGCCCTGGGCCAGCACGTAGCTGTCGTCCCCATTCCCAGAGATTGCCCCGTCATAGGTGATATTGGGCAGCACCCCGTACTCGACTTCGAAAGCGGTCTGGCCTGCACCGCTGGCTGCGAACACCCAGGTCTCTCCGGGCTGAAGCACGGCATTCGGTAGGGTGATGTAGGCGGGAGTGGGGTCGTTGTCGGGGTATCTGAGCAGCTCGAGGTCGCCCAATAGGACCGGGGACGCACCCGCGTTCACGATCTCAACGAACTTGATGAGGGCCACATCCGCGTGGTCCACCACCTCGCTGATGTAGACCAGCGGTGCGACGACGAGCGCGGTGTCTCCGGACGCTGTGGTGCCGGTGTCCCCGGTGGGGATCGTCCCGCTGTCCGTGTCGGCATCCGCATCTGAGTCGGCGTCCGCATCTGAGTCGGCGTCCGCGTCGGTGTCTGCATCGGCGTCGGTGTCTGCATCGGCGTCGGAGTCTGCATCGGTGTCGGAGTCTGCATCGGTGTCGGAGTCTGCATCGGTGTCGGAGTCTGCATCGGTGTCGGAGTCTGCATCGGCGTCGGTGTCGGCGTCGGTGTCTGCATCGGCGTCGGTGTCGGAGTCTGCGTCGGTGTCCGTGTCCGCATCTCCGGCGGTATCGCCGGTACCCGAGCCCGTGTCGCCGGTGTTTGCGCTGGTGTCCGCATCTGCATCGGAGTCGGAATCCGCGTCGGAATCGGAGTCTGCGTCCGCGTCTGTGTCCGCATCGCTATCGCTATCGGTGTCGGCATCCGCATCGGTGTCGGTGTCGGTGTCCGAATCGGTGTCCGTGTCCGGAACGTCCGTGTCCGTGTCCGTGTCCGTGTTCTTGCAGGCCGCCAGGGCCAACAGGCTGATCAGTAGGGTCGTACGCATGGTGAGATCTCCGTCTCAGGGACTATGCGGAAAACCCTGCGGAGGCACCTCGCTGGTGAAGGCAAATAGAAACGCGCCGGCTACCCGATGGGGTAACCGGCGCGCGGTCCTCACGGACGCGATGACCTACGGAACGGGGGTCGAGATCGCGCTGGTGAAGTCGTAGGGGTAGGCACACTCATCGGGAGTCAGGAAGGTGTGGATGCGGACGACCACGTCGACGGCTGCGCCGGTGTCGTTGACCCAGTTGACGACCTCGTCATCTGAGCCGCTGATGCCGGTCACCAAGGTGTTGTCGGCAGAGTCGAGCAGCTCGATGTCGATGTCGCTGATTTCATCGATGAAGGACACGGTCACGTCGATCTGGTCTCCGTCTGCAACGCTTCCGAGGGCGTAGAAGTCCTCGTTGTCGTCGAGCAGGTAGCCCGCGCCGCTGGTGAGTGCGGTCGCCGTGGCGATGTCGTCGTTGGGCTCGTTGGCGTCCTCGAGGGAGCAGTCCATATCGGTGTAGGTGAGCGTGTAGGGCAGGCAGGCGCCCGCGCTGGTCACGTTGTCTACGCCGATCTTGAACTGCATATCCGCGCCGGAGTCGTTGTTGCTCATGACGTAGGCCATGCCGTCGCCGATGTCGGTGTCGATCTCGGCGTCTGCCGCGTCGTACAGGAACAGCTCGGTGTCGCCGTAGACCATGTCCCACTCAGCGAGCACGACCAAGCGACGGTCGGTGCCGATGGTGTAGGTGTAGAAGTCGGGGTCGGCGGCGTCCGCGTTGTATGCACCATCAGCGCCAGCGGAGGCCGAAGCGAGGTCATCATTGTCCTCGTCGGCATCTGCGGTGCAGTCCGGCGGGGTGATGGGGGTGAATGTGGTGGCGAGCTCGTAGTCTCCGCAGGCCGCGGTCTCACCGGACCAGAAGAAGGTATTCGCATACACGGTGACCGAGGCGGCTGAGGCGTTGTACCAAGAGGCGCTCTCGTTGTCGTCGCCGGTCTCCGACGATGCGAGCACATCGCCAAGGTCGTTCACGATCAGCAGATCGACATCGCCGTCGACGACTGCGTTGGTGATATCCACGGTGAGCATGTCGCCGGCTGCGACGTCGATGGCGAAGAAGTCCTCGTCGCCGTTGAGCATCACGAGGTCCGTGGCATTGAGCACGCCAGTGGTGGCCGTGGCGATGTCATTGTTCGGCTCGTTGGCGTCATCGGTGCAGGTCGCGAACGAGGTGGCCCAGTCGTAGGTGTTGGTTCCACCGGCAGTCCACATCTCGATCTCGACGTACACATCCATGGCTGCGCCGGAGCCGTTGAACCAGGAGACCTGCTCGTTGTCGTCGGTCGAAGCGGCTCCTGCGAGATCGGTGCCCGCGAGGTCCCAGATGGTCACGTCGATGTCGCCATCCGCGGCGATGAAGGTCACGTCGACGGTGAGCTCGGTGGCGTCGGCCACGTTGACCATCCAGAAGTCGGAGTCTCCATCACAGACGATGAGGCCGGTTCCGTCGGTGGACGCGATCGCCGTGGCGATGGTGTCGTTGTCTTCCTGGGCGTCATCGACGCACACGAAGCCGCCAGTATCGGTGTCGGTGTCGGCGTCTGTATCCGCGTCCGCATCGGTGTCGGTGTCGGTGTCGGCATCGGCATCGGTGTCGGTGTCGGTGTCGGTGTCGGTGTCGGTGTCGGTCTCGACGGGCTCGGTGTCGTCGTTCTTACAGGCGACCAAAGCGAGTGCGAAAAGTACAGTGCTCATACGCATGGGGTTTCTCCTCCTCCAAGGGGTGGCGCACCCTATCATCCCCGCCAGCCAGTTGCAGACAGGAGTTGGGTCGGCATCTTGACCAGTTGGTTCGTTCGGTTCACGGCCACCATCTCGATGGTGGCTTCTACCAAGGGAGAACGGCCGTTTTTCCGCCAGACGGTCTGGGAGAACTCCGCGCGATAGTCGCTCTGTAGAGAGGCGGTAGAGCGGATTTCGAGGTGATCTCCGTACCTCGCGCCCTCTTTGAACTGCATCGCGCACTTGTAGACGACGAAGCCAATGCCGTCCTCGTCCCAGAGGCGGACCAGCTCGTCGACCCCGAGCATGTGCTCCCGCGCCCGCTCGAAGTACTTGAGATAGTTCGGATGGTAGACGATGCCCGAAAAATCGGTATCTTCGTAGTAGATCTGGACATTGTGGATATGGGGTCGCAACAGGCCTCCGGTACCGACGGTGACGGTAACCTCACCGTTGCGTAAGATCCCGAGGTCGCGGCCGTTCGTGGGTCGTATCGAGAGCTCCATCTTGTCCAAGCGTCCCCCCGCTCGTCCCCGTGCCCGTCCCCGTCCCCCTGCCTCACCGCGCGGGACCGAGACGGATGCTACGGATCTCGCTACGGCTCAGTCACGGGCGGTTGTGGCAGACCTAAAGGTACAGTCCGCGATGGGCGGTCGCGCTCCAGAGGTCGAGGCTCCGCGGGTGGCGGGCCGTGGGCTCAAGCGACCCCAGGCCCCACAACCAGGCGCCTATCCGCCCACCCACGCTCCCGGGGGGATGCAGTCGCCGGGACCCGGCGGGGCCACCCCCTTCGCTCGCAATCAGGTCGACTTCGGGAGCAACGCCGCCCCGTCCTCCGCGAACAGCCTGAGCGTCGTGTCCATCGTGTTCGGACTGATCTTCATGCTCGGGGCGGCCGCAATGGCAGCCGTGGCCATGCTGGCAGTGGGGTGGTACGGGATGGGTCGCCCGAATCCGCTCGACGGCAACGATGGCCTCGCGGACAAGACCCACCTACGGGACACCGGTGCGGTGGCCGATCCAGAGATCCGCAAGCTGCGGCAGCAACAACGCGCACGCGCCACCAAGAACGCCGAGGACAACTACGATCCAATGTCCGATATGTTCGGAGGGCTTGGGGCCGGTCCGGTCACCGTCTATACCCAAGGGGCGGGGAAGGAACGCTATCGGGGTATCGAGATCGTCTGCGGCCAGGTGAGCTTCCGGAAGCGGGCCCCGCTGGTCAAGGACAAGGCCCACATCCCGATCGTACCGGCAGCCCGGTGTCGCCTGGTGTTTCAGGGGGCCGTGCCCGTCAAGTCCTGGGTGACGGGTGGCGATACGGTTCGCTGCACCTTCGAGCCCATCGTGTGCCGCCAGATCTGAGGGGGGACCCGGCCAGGACAGCTATCCCAGCTCGGTGCGGATCTCTTCGGCGCCATAGGCGATGGGGGTGAGTTCGATCAGCGTGTGCAGCGGGATCTCGAGGTGTGGAATCCGGTCTGCGGGCGCGTTGGTGAAGTAGCCATAAAGCACACGCAGCACAGCCTGATGGGCGACGACGACCAGTGGCTCGCGGCGCCTCTCGATCTCCATGATCACGGGCTCGAGTCGATTCACTACATCGACATAGGACTCGCCTCGCGGGTAGCGGTACCGCAGCTTGTCTTCGAGCCGGGCGGCGTACTCCTCGGGCAGCGTCTCGGAGATCTCGCGGTAGGTGAGGCCATCGCAGGCTCCGGCGTCGATCTCGTCGAGCTCCTTGATAGCGGCTGTGCTCCAGGGAAGGTGGGCAGCGGTGAGCTGGGTTCGCAGGAGCGTGCTCGTCCAAACCTCGACGGGTTGGCCCTCGAGCAGCGGGCTGAGGTGGGCGGCAAGGCTCCGGGCGTAGGCCTCTCCGGCTTGGGTGAGAGCGCTGTCTCCACCGATGCGGCCGAGGGCGTTGTACTCGGACTCGCCGTGTCTGGACAAGTAGAGGGTACGGGGCTCGAGGTGCAGGCAGGTGAGCAGGTTGACCACCCCGCCCAGCAGCCATCCACGGATGCGGTTGACCACGACCTGGCGCCCCACATCGACCAGGCGGATGTAGCGGCACGAGTCATCGAGGGGCTCATAGGCCTGCTCGTAGTGGGCGATCCGGAGGCGGAAGTCCGCTATGGCCAGCTGGGCGTCTACTCCGACGTAGTCCGGCGAGCGGATCTTTGTGGCCCGCACATTGTGCTCGATGATCGTGGGGTCGTTGCAGACCGACTCCAGGAAGACGACCTCGACTCCGGCCTCTTCGAGGGGGCTGGCGACCATGACGCGTCGGGCACGGGTGATATTGGTGGCGTCGTAGATCGCGACCTCGCCGTCGGACTCCAGCCAGGTGAAGACATCTGCCAGAGCGGCCCGGGCCATGTCCTCCCGGGCGGCTCGGCCTACGGGGTTGTCGGGATCGAAGAAGGAGTGGGGTTGGTGGGCGCCGAGTCGCTCTCTTCGGTAGCTGCCCACGTTGAAGATCCGTGCGCGCACGCCCTTCCAGTTGAGGTAGCGCACGATGCGTCGAGCGATATGGGTCTTGCCCCGAGCGGGGAGACCGACCATCACGATGACCAGGCGTCTCCTGGGTCGGAGTGCTTGAAATCCCACCGCGGCTTCAGTCGAACTCGGGAGCGGGGAGGTCGATGGAGCCCGTACCGATGAGGTGCTCCAGACGGGCGGTGAACTGCTCCGGGCGGAGCCCGAGCAGCTTGGCGGCGCGCACGAGGATGGTGCCCTCGATGTACTGGAAGTCGTCGTCGGCGATGGCGGCCTGGTAGAAGGTCTCGAGGATTGCAAGGCGTTGGGGCACTGAGAGCTGAACTGGGAGCTCGAGCAATGCTTCGCCCAGGGCATCCTGCCAGCGCTGGGTGTATCGGCCCTCGTCATCGACGAAGCCGCTGCTCTCGAACAGACTCTTGGGGAAGGTGCGCTGGAGGAACCGTGCCTCGGCGGGCACGACCTGATCGTCGCTCTCGAGGATCTGGTTCACGATGTGGTACGTGAACGCCAGCTTGAGCTGATCAACACTGAAATCCTCGTCCACCTGGACCTCCTGAAGGTCCGCCACTCTTAACATGGACGAAGCGGTCCATGGGCTCGCGCAGACCCCGTGATCCGAATAGAACAGCCTGGAAGCGCTGGAGGCATCGTGATCGTCGTTCGATTGGCACAAGCCGAGTCCGCTGACCTGGCATGGCGGGGGGCACCATGATGGTGCTCGCGATCCTGGGCTCGGCCTTCGCACAGGAGCAGGTGAAGAACCGCACCTTCATCCGGAAGCCGGTCGCAGGTCGGCCCGTCTTCGACCTGCGGGTCGGTGTGCAGAGCATCGAGGGCAACAAGGCCTACCTCTGCGGAGAGGGCAACCCCACGGCCTGGCTGTCGATCGAGGCTTGTGGCACGGGCTCGGGCATCTTCTCCCAGGCTCGGGGCGTGGAGATGGCACACTTCCGCACCCGATTCCGGGCGCTCCATCACGAGGCGGACCGTTCGGACATCTCGATGCTATTGGGCGTGGGCTTTGCCGAGGTCCAGAACGGGACGGACGCCGCGGGCTTCCGATTCGGCGACCAAGAAGTCGGCGCGGTAGAGGCCGCAGGCGCCGAGGGCAGCATCTCTGCGAAGGGCCGCTTCTACACCACGCCCGGCACCTACCTCGTCGCGGATATCAACGCGGGTGCGGCGTATGTGCCTGGGGCTCCCGTGGTGGTGGGCACGGGCGGGCGCATGATTCCCTTCGCGGCAGTCACGGTTGGTCTGGGCTTCTAAGGCCGGCATCTGGTAGGGTGCGGCGGCATGATTCCGTTCCTCGCCGCAATGCTCGCCCCGGCCCAAGCTGGGGTGTTCAACACCAAGACCATGCATGGCGAGTGGTCTGAGAAGCAGAGCCAGCGAGAGCACGTCCTCCCCAAGGGATGGATGGCGCTGGAGGTCTCCCTCGACAACAAGACCACGCACTCCTTCCGGGATGCGAGTGGCCGCAAGCTCCGATACGACAACGACGTCGCGTGGTCCTACAGCAGGATGTGGCTGCGCTTCGACCAGGGCTTCTCTCGGCGTCTTCGGTTGTACATCCACGTGCCCTGGGTCGAGGCCAGGCTTCGCAACGACAACGGCACCCTCATTCGCACCCGAGCCCTCGGCGATGTGAACACCGGGGTGGTCTTTCAGCCCGTGCTCGACAGGCGAGTCGCGGTCGCGGGCAAGCTCGACATCAAGGCCGCAAGCGGGGTGGAGTGGCCGGGCAATTTCGTCGGTGGCCCCACGGGCACGGACAGCTTCCTGACCGGCACCGGGGCCACCAATGTCGGCCTCCATATGCTGGGGCGTCTGTTGGTATTCGACTCCTTCGCGCTCAAGTTGGACACCGCCTTCGTCTGGAAGGTGCCGGGGATCGTGGGCTATGTGGTCGAGACCGACGGGTTTGGCAATGGGTGGCTCGACCCGGGTGACGAGCTCCTCGCGCACGGCAGCTTTGTCCACAACTGGACCCGCGACCTCGCATTCCAGGGGGAGATGCGGGTCAGCTACCGCACGGCATACCGGATTGGGGTGAGCGGCCCCAGCGTGTGGAAGGCCGACCTGGACCCCATGCCCGGCTCGGCGGGCAGCTTTGTCGACCTGGGACTGTCGATGAGCTGGGAGCCGGACGATCATGTCGAGCTCAAGGCGCACTTCCGCAGCCAGGTGATCGGCGCAGACACCACGCAGTTCGCGGCTCTCGGCCTCGAGGAGTTCTCACCACAGCCCGGCACGGAGCTCGGAGCAGGGGTGGTGGTCCGATGGTGAGCCTGCTGACCCTTTCCGCGCTCGCGGGCAACGGCTTCGACTACAACCACACCGATGTCCGGTGGAACACCCTCGAGACCGAGCACTTCTACATCCACTGGCCCGAGTCCAAGAAAGACAAAGACCACCCGCACTACTTCACTGCTGCTTTCACGGCATCATCCCTGGCGAATATCGCCGAGGAGTCCTACCCGCTCATCACCTCCCAGTTCGACTACGATCTCAAAGAGAAGACCCATGTCATGCTCTACGATCAGGACATCGGCTGGGAGGGCAACGGGTTCGCCATCGCCGAGATGGACCAGACGGGCTTTCCGGGGATGTGGGGCGCTCTGTTTCGCCAGCGAGGCCGGATGGAGTTCCTCGAGGACGTCTTCGTCCACGAGTTCGCTCATATCGTCTCCCTCAAGGCCTACCTGCCGTGGTCGGAGGACAGCGTCGGGTTCGAAGTGGGCGGGCTGGTCGAAGACGAGGAGTGGCTCAAGCGCTGGGGCGCCAAGGGCCCTGCCTCCAATATCAACGCCGATGTAGGCTTTGCGGTCGTAGTCTCACCCCACACCCCATTCTGGTGGGCGGAGGGCGGGGCTGAGTACTGGTCGCACCAGGCCGGCTACAACTTCTGGGGTACCAGCCGCGACGCCTACCTTCGGATGAGCTTCCTCGAAGATCGCGTGCTCTCCAAGGCCGAGTGGACCACCCGAGCCGACAAGCACGGCTTCGATGGCGAGCGCGGCTACAATCAGGGCTACTCCTACGGCCTCTGGCTGCGCGATCACTACGACGGCAAGGATGTGATGAGCGAGATGGCGCGCATCGCTGGCCAGCGGTGGCACTGGGACTGGGACAAGGTCGTCGAGGAAGCCACGGGAGATGATGCGGACGAGCTGTACGATCTATGGTACGCCGACCGGGCTGCCCACTACGAAAAGATCAGAAAGGAAGTAGAGAGTCGCGGGCTTGTCGCTGGTCGAGAGCTCGGCCTGACCCAGCCTATCTGGGAGAAGGACTCGGACGAAGACTGGGACAAGATGAACAAGCCCCAGCGCGACGAGGCAATCGACGGGGACACCGCCTACATCGAGATGCCCTCCTACAGCCCAGACGGGCAGTACTTCGCGTGGTTCGAGAAGGGCCTGAATGTACGCCAGATTCGCCCTGAGGAGTGGGGGGCGATCGGCGGGAAGTATCTCGATCCCGAGGACAGCAAGGCCGCAAAGGCATGGTCGAAGCGGACGACTGGAGAGGACTGGCCCTCCTATTGGAAGGCCAAGTGGAGCGTGGACAACCGGATCTTGGTGACCGGCAGCGAGGACCTCACATCCCCCGCGCTGATGGCGCTCGGGCTGACGGCCAACCTCGACGGCAAGAACTGGCACCAGCTCGTCGTGGGCGATCTCGTAGAGGATCCCAAGCAGCTCCGCATCAAGTGGAAGAAGATCCCCAACACGCTGCGCGTCGAAGAGTCGGCCTGGCACCCCGATGGCAAGCGCATCGCCTTCAGCCGCTACAGCGATGGCACCACCGATCTGTACATGATCGATTCCGACGGGGAGAACCTCCGGAGGCTCACGCAATTCGGCGATGGGACCCAGCTGCAGGGCCTCGAGTTCAGCGCAGATGGCAGCAAGATCCTCACGTCGATGTTCAAGAACTTCCAGCAGGATCTGTTCCTTTTCGACGTGCAGGCCGGCACCTGGGAGCGCCTCACGGACAGCGCAGCTGACGAGGTAGACCCCACCTTCGGGCCCGACGGAGACGTGTGGTTCGGGAGCGATCTCGGCGGCATCTCCAACATCTGGAGCCTCGATCTGAAGACCCATGAGGCCCGCAAACAGACCGAGATTCTGGGGCATGCCTATGGTCCCGAGCTCACCCCGGAAGGCCACCTGTTCTACACGGCCACGACCGGGCACGGCTTCAGGGTTCTCGGGGTCCGCAAGGACGAGCTCAAGAACGAGCTGATCGACTATCCGGGGGTCTGCCATGCCGACCCCCTCGCGTGCTTCGACACCGAGGGCTTCATACTGCACAAGCCCGATCTCGCGGATGCCCACTCGATCAGCAAGCCCTACAACCTCATCCAGGCCCAGCTCCCGCTGAACATCTGGCCGGTCATGCGCACAACGGACAAGAACGTCGAGATCGGCGGCACGATGTTCTTGGGGGACTACGCCGAAGAGCACTACTTCGAGGCCCAGTTCACGACCGGGAAGGATACCTATATCTACCTCGGCTACTTCAACGATATGTTCTGGCCCAAGCTGAATATGGGCTACAGTCGGTACCAGTACAAGGGCACCTACGGCTTCGGTAATGACGTAGATGGAGTGGCCGCCACAGATGATGTGACCGTGGTCGACGTGAAGTTCGAGCAGGCCAGCGACGACCTCTGGCTGTACTCCAGCTACTTCCTCTCGGACTCCCTGTACCTGGGGGCGGGGCTCGACTACAGCCGGTACAGCTTCAGAGACGCGGGAGATGGCAATCGGTGGGCTCCCTACCTCGACACGGTTGGGATCGGCGCCTACCTCGAGTGGTCACCCCGAGGCTCGAACTATTCGGGCGACGACTGGATCAACCCACGGGGCAGTCGTCGGGTCATCCTCGATTATCAATATCGAATCAGCAACCTGCTCGATCCGGAGATCGCGGGCACAGTCATCGACGATGGCCAGAGCTTCGACCGCTACGGCTACAACCGCTTCATGGCCCAGTGGACCGAGTACATCCCGCTCTTCAAGCGCCACACCCTCCAGCTCGACTTCGAGGGGGGCTATATCGACCGCAATGTCATCGGCTGGGACGAGTTCATCGCCGGCGGGCGGCATCCCTACGCCTGGGGCAACGGGACCATCGGCAACAATGTGCAGTTCTCGGGCTTCGAGGGCTTCTCGCTGTATGGCGAGACCATGCTCATCGCCAACGCCGCATATCGCTTCCCCATCGCCCGGGAGATGAACCTCAAGATCGGTCCCACCTACACCGAGGCGATGTATCTGCAGTTCTTCGGGACGGCGGGCAATCTGTGGTCCTACCGCGTCGAGGGGGAGACCCATGTCGAGGGGTTCTCGATCGTGCCCGACGACCCGGGAACGGTACGCCGCGAGGTTCCGTTCAAGGACTACAGCGCCAAGAACAGCATTCCGGGCCGGCCCAACTACATGCTCACGGATGCCGGCGTCGAGCTTCGGGTGAGGCAGTTCATCTGGAACGACTTCGACTGGGACAGCTTCGTGCGGCTCTCCTATGGCTTCCAACCCACGGCTGGCTACGGCGACGTGAACAGCGACCTCATCCAGAGCAGCGTGGCGCGGGACGCCGCAAGCGAGCTCTCCGCCGAGTACGAAAAACCCACCTTCAGGGTGTACGCAGGCCTTGGGACGGGCTGGTAGATGCTGGCTTTGTTTATGATATTTGCTGGTGTTTCGGGCTGTATCCGACCCACGGACGAGTACGAGGTCAAGCTCTATGGTGGGGCCACAGAGCTCGACCAGATCCTACCTCCGGGTGAGCCCATGGGGGGGCAGATCGAGTACTTCCGGTTCCGCATGCACGGGTCCAACCTGGGCCTCGGGCACACCGCCTTCTTTGGTGACACGCCCTATGTGGACGGGATCGGGTTCACCATGGGCTATGGAGAGTTCGGCTACCCGTTGAGCGCGGACTACGACCGCCAGTCGAACTTCTGGGTCCCCGGACCGAGAACCGCCGCGCTGGACGACTCCTGCGTCACCCGGGTCGGGGCGGCGGGCTACCCAACCGTCGCCGAATACGTCGATGTAGGCGACCGAATCGCGCTCACCGCCGCGGATGGCGACATCATCCGTCTCGACCGCGACCCCAGCAGCCATCCCCGGCCGGCTGGAGAGAGTTTCTATGCGAGCTGGGGGGGCCGCCTGCTGCCCGACCTCACCGACCACGCGGTGCTCCACGACACCTGGCGCCCGGACAGCGTGTGGGGCTTGAGCTTCCCCGGCACGGTGGTCCCGCCCGAGTCCAGCATGGGCTCCATTCCGTACCCGCTCCGTGGGGCGACGGTGCAGTTCCCCAGCGAGCTGGTCGATCTCCAGATCGACGGCGAGCCGGTTCGAGCTCCCCGCCACGACTACGATGCCGAGGGCGTCTACACCGGTGAACGCGACGATGTGCGCTTCGCAGGCCCCTTCGACAGGCCGATGGTGATGTCCTGGCAGCCGAGTGCTGTGGGCGACCCGCTCACGGTCACCCTGCGCTACCTGGGCAACCAGTCCCAAGGCTCATGCGTCGACTCCGAAGAGTGCGGTGCGGGAGTGAGCTGCATCGAAGCCCAGTGCATGCCCGATGATGGCGATGGCAGCCTGGTGCTCGGCGAGCTCACCTGCACGGTCGCAGATGATGGGCTGTTCAGCTTGGAGCCTGGCGACCTCGAGTTCCTGGACGCGGCGGTTCGCCTGGACCAGCGAGCCGGGGCCGTGCTGCTCGTCGGCCGTATGTCCGAGGGCATCATCGAGGTTCCGGATGTGCTCACCTCGGTCGGGGGAAGAGTACCGATGAGCCCGGTCCGTACCCGAGTGGCGGATCTCATCATCACTCGATTGGATCTGCCATGATCAAGCCAAAGATTCCTTGGATCATGGTGTTTATGGTGTCCGGGTGTCTGCAGAGGCCCTACGAGCCCTACTTCGAGGACCCTGCGGACGGTCCGGTTCTCACGGGCGTGGAGTTCGACCCGGACACCAGCTTTGTCGGGGGCACCGTCGCCCAGATCCGGGGAGGACGCCTCGACACGACGCGCACGGTGGTGGTCGGGGGGCGAAATGCCCGCATTCTCGACACCGACTTCGACACCATCACCCTCGAGCTGCCCTCCCATGCCCAGACCGGCGAGGCCCTCGATCTGGTCGTGGTCACCGATTTCGGGATCAGTCGACTCGACGGGGCTGTGGTCTACCGCTCCCATCTGGGCGGCTACGCAGCGGACGAGCGGGTGAGCGTGGCCCTTGGCCGAGTAGAGTGCCCGATCGAGGGGTACGGCTACGACGGCGAGATCCTCAACCCCATCCTGTGGTGTGGCGCGGAGTTCGGGTTTGCGGATGCGATCGGATTCTCGGGCAATGGGGTCCACCCGGGCTACGCCACCGAGATCCTCGGGGTCGCGCCTCTCGGCAGCGCGCCTCCGGTCGGTGAGGCCCGGTTCTACGGTCCCAACGACCCACGCCCTCCCAGCGCCCCGCTGATCGTGGGGCCTCACGCGGCAGGGGATGCGATCCGCCTCACCACCGCGCGGGACTTCGCTCGGGATCTTCGCGTGGCGGACAGCCGCTTTGCTCTGGTCGAGGACCGGTATTTCTGGGCCCCGGCCATCGACCCGGACTCGGTACGCCAGGTCGCGGCGATGTTCGATGCCGACGGGAATCCACTCGGACAGGCTCGAATCGACTCGGGCGAGGGGGACACGCTCCGGCTCTCCGAGGCTGCGCCGCCGGGCACTACCGGGGTGTGGACGGGCTTTCGCTTCGTCGAGCGCTACGAAGGGGACCCCACACCCTATGAGACCCTGGCCTGGACCGGTACCGCCGAGGTCAGCGCGAGCGGGGATGCGCTCAGCGGCGCGAGCTCGGGCGCCGAGCTGGTGTACGACGAGTTCTCTGGATTCTTCTTTCCGCGCGGTGTGGCCGGGCTCTTCGGCCAGTCCGAGATCGTTCGGCAGCCCTACGAGGTCTCGACTGTGCGGGTCGGGGAGACGACGGTTCATGGCACGGTCCTGGGGCCGCGGCCCCGACTCGAGCTGCTTAGCCCGGATCTACTCTCGGGCTCGGAGTTCCTGCGCACGGACGAGGCACTCGAGGTTCACTGGGTCCCCGACGACGAGACGGGCGAGCCCTCCATCGTGGTGTTCGAGCTCAAGGTCTACGATCTCGATGTGCGCGACCCGGAGTTCCAGACTGAGCTGTACCGGGTGGTCGCGGCGGCAAACGACGTCGATGGGCGCCTTCGGATCCCGGCTTTTCTGATGGAAGCTCTGCCAGAGCGGGTTGAGAACCGGATCGACGAAAACTTCGACTTCGTTGGGATGTGGGGTGACGTGACCATTGCCCGGCACCAGCTCCGAAAGCTGCGCCTGGCCGATGACTCCGGCGATATCGTGGTGGACTTCGTGTCCAGCCTGAACGCCCCGGTGGGCTTGGGGCGCTGACCTAGTCGGACTTGGGCTTCCGTCGACGACGTCGCGGTGGAGCCTCGGCGGCTTCCTCGGTTGGAGGAGCGGTCCTGCGCCGACGTCGACGCGGAGCGGGAGCCTCCTCGGCGGCCTTGGGCTCTTCGGTGGCCTTGGGCTCTTCGGTGGCTTCGGGCTTGGGCTCTGCTGGCGCAGCTGCTGCGCTTCTTCGGCGCTTGCGTCGCGGCGCTGCCTCCTCGGCGGGTTCCTCGGTGGGGGCCTGCCTACGACGCCTGCGGCGGGGTTCTTCGACCTTGGCGGGTTCCTCGATCTTGGCGGGTTCCTCGACCTTGGCGGGTTCCTCGACCTTGGCGGGTTCCTCGACCTTGGCGGGTTCCTCGACCTTGGTGCGTCGGCGGCGCCGAGCCGGCTTGTCGGGGTCCGGCTCGGGCTTCTCCGAGCGACGCTTGCTTCGCTTCGGCTGTTCCTTGGGCCGGGCACCCCGGCCGGTGGTGCGCTCTCGGGTAACCGAGCCCCAGCGCGGCTTGTCACCGCCTTCCTCGTCTGACTCTTGCTCCTCGTCCTGGGCTGCCTGCTCTGCCATGGCGGCCAGAGCCTTCAGGTCGAAGGCGGCTGTGGCGGCTTTGAGGTTCACGAGCTTTCGAGAGGACTTCTTGGTGGACTGGTTCATCCGGGTCATCACGTCGGCGAGGGGTGCGCCTTCGATAGAGCGATCGTCGAGCAGGCCCCCGATAGCGTCGATGAAGGCCTGCCCCTGGAGACGCGTGTCGGGATCGTAGATCATCGCACTCGAGAGGAGCTCGCGCACCTTCTTGGGGACGCCCTTGGCCTTGAGCATGCGCTGCACCCCCTCCGCCATCTTCACCGCTTCCCACATGCTGCCGCTGTCTTTGTCGTCGAACAGGGGAACGCCCGTGATCAGCTCGTGTGCGATGACGGCGAGGGAGTAGGTGTCGCTGCTGGGTTGTTCGGGCTGGCCTTCCACGCGCTCGGGAGGGGCGTAGCGGATCGAGTCGGTGTCGATATGTTCTGCGCTGCCCTGGGTGAACTCGATCATCTCGACCTGGGCGAGGCCGTAGCCGAAGATCTGGATCTGACCGTCGCCCTTGATCCCGATCCGCCAGGGGGTGAGGTTGCCGTGGGAGAAGCATCCCTGGAGCGGTCCCGTCTCGGCGGCCTCCTGGAGGATCATGCCCCCGAGGTAGCAGACCTCCAGAGCGGCCCGACAGCCGATGGACTTGCCGACCTGATCGTAGGCGCGGATCAGCTCCTTGAGCGTCCAGATCGTGCCGGTCGGGTAGGCGAAACGAGCCCGTTTGGTGTCGGCGGCGGTGCACTCCACCAGGCCCGTCACCATAGGGTAGGCCATGAAGCTCATGATCAGGTCGACAGCGGTCGTCAGCGCGCTGTGGCCCCGGAACTCTTCGTCGAAAGCGATGACCGTGTGCTTCAGTCCGCTGCTGTCCACGCACTCCACCAGCGTGGCTGCGGGATCCCGCAGCTCACGGCCTGTTGGGGTGAGGTCGGCGTCACGCATGGAACCCCCGTTCGCGAGCGGGCCGAAGGTAGCACACCCGCGGTCGGCTAAGGTGGCGTCATGGATGTCTACAACGAGGTCGGCGAGCTCCAGCGCGTGCTCGTCCACAAGCCCGGCGCCGAAGTGGCCCGGATGACGCAGTTCGAGCTCGAGCCCCTGCTGTTCGACGATATTCTCGCCTTGGATCTGGCGCGTCGGGAGCACGAGGTGATGCAGCAGATCCTCGGCCACCGCGGGGCGGAGATCCTCGAAGTGGTCGATCTGCTCGAGACGGGATTGAGCGCAGCACCGCCAGAGGTCGTCGTCGAACTCCTGGACACCGTGTGCGAACAAGCGGCCGTGCGCGAGCTCGCCGAGGTCCTATCGGCCCTGCCTCCCAAGGAGCTGGCGGCGTCGCTGATCGAAGGGGTCGCGTGGAGCGAGGTACCCGGGAGCCGGCTCACCCTTTCCCGACTGCGGGCACGCCTCGATGCGCGGGAGTTCATGGCCTTGCCCCCGGTCCCCAACCTCATGTTCATGCGCGATCCCTGTATCGGCATCTACGACAAGATCGTGGTGGGGCGGATGGCGACCACAGCCCGGGCTCGAGAGTCCGTAATCGTGCGGTTCGCGCTGCGGTACGGCCTGCAAGACCCGCCCGGATTGCTCTTCGACGCGCCGGACTGGACGCGCAATCCAGCCTACCGGTCCATCGAGGGGGGCGATGTGCTCATCATCTCTCCGCAGATGGTGATGATCGGGTGTTCCGAGCGCACCCAACCCCAGACCATCGAGCGGGTGGCGCACGAGGTGCTCTTCCCCGCCTTTCCAGAACTACAGCGGGTTCATGCCGTCATCATGCCCCGCAGGCGCAGCGTGATGCACCTGGACACCATCCTTACGGCCATCGACGAAAAGCTCTTCTTGGGGCACGCCCCGATGATCAAGCATGGGCGCGACGTCGCGGTCGTGCAGCTCTGTCGGGGGCGGGCTCCCGAGATGCTGGAGGGGGTCACGGTCGAAGACCTGCTCAAGCGCGAGCTGGGAGAGGACACCGCGGTGGTGCCCTGCGGGGGGGACGACGAGCTGCACCAAATGCGGGAGCAGTGGACCGATGGGGCCAACGCGGTGTGTCTCGCCCCAGGCCATATCGTGCTCTATGCCCGCAACTACTGGACGGTTCGCACCTTGGTCGAGAGGCATGGATTCGAGCAGATCCAGCTCTCGGCGGACGAGCGGGATGAGCAGCGTGTCGCCAAGATGGCTTCGGCGACGGGGCGCACCGTGTTCACCTTCACCGGTAGCGAGCTCTCGCGGGCCCGGGGGGGCGGGCGCTGTCTCACCATGCCGCTGTCCAGGGCTCGGCTCTAGCGATCAGCTGCTGTAGCGCCCCAACAGCGACTTCACGCGCGCGCTGAGGATCCGCGGGTTGAAGGGCTTGGTGATGTAGGCATCGGCACCGGTCTCGAAGCCCTGGACCACATGGCGTTCGGAGTCCAGGGAGGTGAGCACCAGGATCGCGGGCGAGCTCGAGTGCGGTGAGGCCATCCTCTGCAACGAGCAAGCGGCGCCGGGGCGGAGCGGCGCTGGCGAGTGGCGTGCTCAGCCTTGGTGGCGGGTAGCAGTAGCGCGAGGGTGTCACCCTGCCAGGCGAAGCAGTCGGCGTCGGGCAGCGTCGGAGACGGGCTTTGCGAAGAACTCCTGCGCCTCGGGGAGATACAGCTGGCATGCAGTCGGGCTCGCTCGAGAGGCATGGCCGGAGGCTACCTCACAGCCGAGACAGCGCTCCGGTCGCCTCCATGGTGGTGTACAGCGCGGCGTGCCAGATCGCGGCGGGCCAACAGGATCGCGCCCACAAACAGAACCCGCCCAGGAAGATGCCCCCTACGATCGAGGTCGCCATCTCGAGCTCGGGCTTGTTTGCGTGGAGCAGGAAGAATGGGATGGCTTGGAGCAACACCGCTCCGGTGTCCGAGAGGGCCCGGCGTGAGGCGAATAGCATCAGGCCGCGGAACATCGCCTCCCAGCAGACCATATAGGCGACCATGGCAAGCTCCCAGCCTACAAAGGCCCCGAGATTGTGCCGAGCGGGTTCGTGCACGGGGTAGAAGGCCACCAGCTCGGGAGAGAGCCACGCCCCGAGCTGCACGAGGACCATCGCGACTCCGACGCCGACCGCGGCCAGCGGTCCCCAACGACGCCACTCTCCGGGGCCGAGACCGAACGCGGCGGGGGTGATCTTGCCGGCCCGAGCAACGAGCACAGCGCTGATCAGTCCGACCACGCCGATGCCGAACAGCAGCTGCGGTGCGGTGCGGTACCCGTCGACCACGACGAGCGTAGCGGTGACGGCCCCGAACACGGTGAGCCAGGCCGCCGCGAGGCCCCGGCGCGCGCCATAGAGCAAGGCGACGGAGGCCAGGGGCCAAGCCAGGTAGGCGATCGCGGCGAATCCCGGAATGCCGAGGGGATCGGCGGGAGGAATATGCTTGGCGTGGAGTTGCATGGGCCATGCCAGCAGCACGACCAGACCGACGAGCTGGAGCTCGGCCGTGCTGGGGCGCTTCATCGGTGGGCGTCGATCGCGTCGAGGATGGTGTCCACCTCTGCGAGGCCGCCGACGCCCACATCTCCGCAGGCCAGGCGCTTGTGTGTGGGCGGGATCAGGGTGTGGCGACCGAGCTCGCCGAGCCACCGGCGATTGCGCGCCACCACGGGCTGCTCCCACATCGCGGTGTTCATCGCCGGGCAGAGCAGGCTCGGTACGGAGGCTGGGAGCGCCATCCAAACCGTGCTCAGCGCGTCATCCGCCAGGCCACATGCCAACCGGGCGAGGGTGTTGGCCGTGAGCGGTGCGAGGATGGCGATCTGGGCCCACTTTGCCCAGCTGATGTGCTCGATGGCGCTGACTCCATCGGAGCCCTGCCCCGTGGCGAACGTGTCGAGCATGACCGGATGCCCGGTGAGCGCCTCGAAGCTGAGCGGCCCGACGAAGTGTGTAGCCGACTCCGTCATCACCACCCGGACCTCGTCCCCCCGCTTGACGAGCTGGTTTGCCAGGTCGCAGGATTTGTATGCGGCGATTCCTCCGGACACGCCAAGCAAAACACGCACATCCACCTCCACGGGCACACTAGCGTGCTATCGGACAGTGCCCAATGCGGAGGTCCCGTGTCTTTCGAGCGCATCGACGTACAAACCTTCAAGCAACGTCTGGATGAGGGGTGGGAACCCTTCGTGCTGGACGTTCGCGGAGCATCCGAGGCCGATCTGGTGAGCTTCGACTTTGTCGATCATCTGCACCCTCACTCGTCCATCACTGAGATCGCGGCAGATCTTCCGAAGGATCGGGAGATCGTGATCCACTGCCGGTCGGGCGCTCGCAGCGCCATGGCCTGTATGCAGCTCGCTGGCCTGGGCTTTGGCCAGCTCTACAATCTCGAGGGCGGCATCCTGGCCTGGGCGCGTGAGATCGATCCCAGCATGCCCACCTACTGATCGTTCAGCTCGGCCACCACCGCGGCCACATCACCGATCGAGTAGTAGTCGACGCTGATCCAATTGGGGCGTTGCCCAGCGCTCTGTCCGCACTCCTCGATGCGGGCCTGCAGCACGCTCGCGGTGTTTGCGGTGGCAGCCAGCTCGGGACTGGTGATCTTGTTCGACAGCGTGTGGTCGAGCTGAAATAGCGCGCCTGGGAAGGGCTCTCGGTTGAGATCGCAGCGGAAGTCCTCGACCGTGCGGGTGCCCCAGTCGGTGCTGAAGAACACGTCCTCATCCGGCAGCCACCACTCAGGCCCATCCGCGCTGCCGCTCACGAATAGGATGCGCTGGTCGGCGTCGATGAGCGCTCCCAGGGTGGGCCAGGGCTCTCCGCGGATATGGGGAATGGCGAGATCCGTCAGCCCGCTGGCCTCCATCTCGGCGGCGATCTGCTGCCGATCGGCTTCGACCTGAAGCTCGAGGGTGATCACCGCGTCCGGGTGGGTGTCCATGAAGGTCGCGACCTCCTCCAGGGCTTCGGAGAACAGCTGGTTTCCGAGCACGCAGAACCCATGGCAGAGCCACAAGGGCGGGTTGGGGTCGGTAGTGGGCTCGGTCTGCTCATCCCATGGGTACACATCGACGTTGAGCGCGCGTACCCCATCGGCGAGCTGGGTAGGGATGGCACCATAGTGATTCATCGCTGCACGGGCGTACCCACGCTCTTCGGTGGCGTGGGAGTTGTGGGTCTTGGTGAACACCACCTCATCGAGGGGGCGGTCGCAGAGCTGAGGCTCTCCATTGCACAGACGGACGCCGGGCGCCGGCGCCTCTGTGGGCGGCGGGCCGCACCCGAGCAGGCCCGCCCACAGGATCACAGCTCGTCCTGTTCGGGATCGAGGGTGATGATCGGGGAGCCGACCGAGGCACTCCACAGGTATCGCGAGTACATTCCCGCTGCGGCTGGCTCGTCGAAGACCACGAAGTGGGTGCCATCCGTCCACTGAGAAAAGCCGGCTGTGATGGGCCCATCGAAGGATAGAGCGTTGTCGGCCGTGAAGCTCGGCGAGTCCGCCAGGTGTCTGAGATCGAGCGCCTGCGCGGAGCTGGCGCGTGGGTACAGCGCGGGGACTCTACCCGCTGCGGCGAGGGCGATGGCCGTGCGGTAGGGAGTGGCCGCATCTTTGGTGCCGGAGGTCATCAGTACGCTTGAGGGCACGTGCCCGGGCCAGTCGAGGGGCTGGCTGTACCAATAGGGTGCGTAGTTGACCATATCGGTGCGCTCGATCAGCATCTGCACGAGCTGGACGACGGGGTGTAGCTCGTACACGGGCTCGTCTTCTCCGAGCTGGGCGAGGCTCCCGACGAGCTGGGCGAAGTCCAGGGGGTCTTTGCGCTCGACGATGGTGATCCCGAGCACGCCGCCCGCTCCGGACAGCAAGGTAGCTTGCACATCTCCCGCCCAGAATGGAGCGGCGATGGACCCGGTCTGGCCACCTTGGCTATGACCCATGAAGGTGATTCGATCGGGGTCGAGTGCAATCTCAGCCCCCTCCGGGGTCGTGAACCGGACCTGCTTCCGGGACAGCGCGCGGGCAAGGTACAGGGCGTCCGCCGCTCCTTGCCGGAAGTTGGTGGTGGCCGATGACGGATTGAGCACGTTGTAGTTGAGCAGATCGCTGCCAGTAGAGCCGTCGCCCGCTCGGGGCCCGTGCAGGGGTTGGTCGATCCCGAGCCCGATGAATCCGGTCTGGGCCATCACCCGTCCGACCTCCAGGTCGCGGTTGCTATCGCAGAAGTTGCGGTAGTAGCCCCCGGTGCCGTGTTGGTAGATGACGACGGGCCAGCCGCCCTCGGGGGCATGGATATAGTCGATGGGAGTACATACCGAAAGCCGCATATCGTCCCAGGATGCGATCAGGGGGTCCCCCGAGGCATCGAAGCGGAACTCGCCCCCTGTCGACTGGAACGGGCGCTCTCCGTGCGTGAACACCGGGGAGGGGTAGTGGGTGCGGAAGGCGACCTGCTTTTCGTAGGTTCGAAGGTGCTCGAGGGTCTGGTCGAGGTCCGGAGGGGCCAGTCGGGTCTGCACGAACCGGGCGATCCGGCCCATCTCCTCGATGGGGTCGAAGGTGGTGAAGACGGTGCCGACGGCGATCTCGTCGGGATGGAGCCCGAAGAGCGGGAGTAGATCCTCCACCTCGGCCCAGACGCCATTTCGGGCGTGACCGGGGTCGAAGACGCGTTGAAATTGCGGGTTGGGTGCGAAGCCGTCGGTGGTGAGCAACAGAGCGTATCGGGTGGCGGGGCGGAGCGGAAATCCGGCGATAGGGGCGATGGTGAGCAGCCCCTCGGGCTGGTAGGCCGTGACCTGATCGGACTCATGCCAGCGGATCGGGAACCGCTCGCCGAGGTAGGGGGATTGTGGGTCGACATCGACCAGGATGATGGAGGAGCCCTCGGCCATGCTCTCGGCGGGGCTGGGCAGCCGGGATCGGTCCGCTGGGGAGTTGAGGCGGAGGAAGATCGCGGAGTTGTTCCCGAAGCCGACCTGTTGCTCTCCGAAGGCGATGTAGTCGTCGATGAGTCCGACCTGTGGGGGGCCAGGCAGCTCTGCCAGCTCGAGGGTTCCATCGGCCCGGGTACGGAAGTCATCGGGCCAGGGGGCGTCGTAGAGGCCGGCATCGGGCTGGAACATCGGCATCGGGAGATCGCCCGGGGTGGGCGGAGAGCAGGCGACGAGGAGCAGCGGGAAGATGCGGAGCATTGCGGGGATCTAGCGCGATGAGGGGATGGGGGCGACTGTGTCTGTTGTTCTCGGCTGGGCCAAGCGCTGGGAGCGGGCCGGACGGGAGCCGACCCCGGGGCGGATTGGGTCGCAGCCTCGGGGCCATCGGTCGGGGGGCCCTCTCATGGAAGCTCGATATTCGGGAGGATTGGGATAGGTTTTGTTCAGGGGGATGGATGAGCTGGTTCCTGTTCAACCTCAAGCTGGCCTACGCCACCGAGATCGGGGCAGCCACGGCCTACCGGGGGCATGCTGCGGCAACCTCGGACCCCGTAGCGGCCGCTCGCATCATCGCGATCGAAGCCGAGGAGCTGCACCATCGTGCTCGGGTCGGCGAGATGCTCCAAGAGCTCGACACGACCCCGTATCGGTGGCTCGATGCTGTGTTCTGGCTCGTGGGAGCCTTTGTGGGGCTGGGGTGTCGCTTCTGGGGAGACTGGGCGAGCGCATTCGGGGCGGCACAGTTCGAGTGGGGTGGCGCGGGGGACTACGCGCGCTGCGTCACGGCTGCCAAGAGGCTGGGGCGCGATGACCTTGCCGAAGAACTCCGAGGCTTCGAGCTCCAGGAGAGAGCGCACCGGGCCTATTTCCTGGACCTGGCCGCGCGGAACTGGCCATTGTGGTCATCCCACAAACGCTCGGGCGTTGTGAAATAGCTGCATCCAGGGGCTGTCCCCGGTCCACTCCGGTGGGGCCCAGGACAGGTTCACCGTGCGAATCACCCGCTCGGGATGGGGCATCATGATGGTGACCCTGCCGTCGGCTGTGGTGAGCCCCGTGATCCCGTCCGGTGAGCCGTTGGGATTGGCGGGATAGTGGGTGGCGGGCTCGTGATGGTTGTTCACGTAGCGCATGGCCACACCGGCCGGGGCTGAGCCATTGGCGTACAGGGCGCGGCCCTCTCCATGGGCGACGGCTACGGGGAGGACGGCCCCGGCCATATCTTTGAGCAGAACCGATGGGCTCGGGGGGATCTCGACCAATGAGAGCCGGGCCTCGAACTGCTCGGAGCGGTTGCGGACGAAGCGTGGCCAGGCTTCTGCGCCCGGGATGAGATCCTTGATCTGGGCCATCATCTGACAGCCATTGCACACGCCCAGTCCAAAGGTATCGGTCCGCTTGAAGAAGGCCATGAACTCGGCCCGAAGCGCGTCATTGAACAGGATGGAGCGCGCCCAGCCCCCGCCTGCGCCGAGGGTGTCGCCAAAAGAAAACCCCCCCGCTGCGAGCAGGCCAGAGAACCCATCGAGGCGCTGCTGCCCGGAGAGCAGATCGGTCATATGCACATCGATTGCGCTGAACCCGGCCTTGTGGAAGGCCCAGGCCATCTCCGTGTGGCCGTTGACGCCCTGCTCGCGGAGGATTGCGACCCGCGGCCGCACCTCGGTGGCGTGGGGGGCGAGGGAGAACCCAGCGGGCAGGTGCGGGGTGAGTCCGGGATCGTCGTCATCGGCGTGGGTGGCGAGCTCCTCGGCGGCGCACCCGGGCTCGTCGCGTATGGAGGCTATGGCGGCGCTCACCGTGGACCACTCGGTCTGCCAGGTACCGCGGTCGCCCTGCAGAACCGGCTCTCCGTCCAAGCGGAACAGCATCTCAGGGGAGTCGGTGCTGGTGCCGATCTCCAGGGCGAGGACGCCGGATGCCGTGAGATCGGCGATCAGCGCGGGAGCCTGCTCGGCCCCGATCTGTACGACGGCACCCAGCTCTTCGGCGAACAGGGCCCCGAGCACACCGGTGTCGCCGATCAGGCCGTCGAGGTCGACGTCGAAGCCGCAGCCCCCCGCGAAGCCCATCTCGACCAGGGTGGCGAAGAGCCCGCCATCCCCGCGGTCGTGGTACGCCGTGATCGACTCCGCCTGGGCGCGGATCGTATTGAAGAAGGCCTTGAATGCGGTCGCATCATCGAGGTCGGGCGGGGTGGTGCCCAGGGCGCTGTAGACCTGCGCCAGGGCGGATCCGCCGAGCCGGTTGCGGCGTCGGGAGAGGTCGATTGCGACGAGCACAGTGGGGAAGTCGAGGTCCCTCCGGAGCTGCGGAGTGAGGGTGCGGCGGGCATCACTCACGGTGGCGAAGGCCGTGATCACCAGGGAGAGCGGTGAGACCACCCGGCCGTCGGCCCACACCGCTCGCATGGACATGGAGTCCTTGCCGACCGGGATATTCACGCCGAGGGCGGGGCAGAGCTCCATCCCGATGGCGTGCACGGTGTCGTGGAGCTTGGCATCCTCGCCCGGACTGCCGGCCGAGCACATCCAGTTGGCGGAGAGCGAGACCCGGTCGAGCTGAACATCGGCCGCGACGAGATTGCTGAGCGCTTCGCCGACGGCCATGCGTCCGGATGCCGGGCCGTCGAGCAAGGCGATGGGGCTGCGCTCACCCAGCGCCATGGCCTCGCCCTCGGTGGTCTCGTAGCCCGCGAGGGTGACCGCTACATCGGCGACGGGCACCTGCCAGGGACCGACCATCTGGTCCCGCGCCACGAGCCCGCTGATGCTTCGATCACCGATGGTGATCAGGAAGGACTTGCTGGCCACGGCTGGGAAACGGAGCACGCGACTCGCGGCCTCTTGCAGGTCGGGGATCTCGGGCAGGGGCAGTGCGACAGGAGGGGTGCGCGTGCCCGAGCGCCGGAGCTTGGGCGTGTTGCCGAGGAGCAGGCTGAGCGGGATGTCGACCGGCAGCGCGCGGTCCCCGTCCTCTACACGGAGCAGCTCGCGTTCGGTGACATGGCCCACCACCGCCCACGGGCACCGCTCGCGCTCGCACAGCTCTCCAAATAGCCCGACCGTGCCGGGTCGAAGGGCGATGACGTAGCGCTCCTGGGCCTCGTTGCACCAGATCTCGAGGGGAGAGAGCGAGGGGTCCGCGGAGAGGATGGCGGGCATGTGGATGACCGCGCCCCGATCCGCGTCGTGCACGATCTCGGGGATGGCATTGGAGAGGCCGCCCGCACCTACGTCGTGGATGGAGGCGATGGGATTGTCCGTGGCCAGCGCCCAGCAGCGATCGATGACCTCTTGGCAGCGGCGCTCGAGCTCTGGGTTGGCACGCTGGACGCTGCTGAAGTCGAGGTCTTCGTGGGACTGTCCGGACTCGACGCTGGAAGCCGCGCCCCCGCCCAGCCCGATCCGGAGCGCGGGCCCCCCGAGCACGACGATGGCCGCCCCTTCCTCGGGCCGGAGCTTCTCGACATGAGCGCGGTCGACGGCACCCAACCCGCCCGCGAGCATGATCGGCTTGTGGTAGCCGCGTCGCTCGGCGGCGCCGGTGCACAGTTCGAGGGTCCGGAACATCCCGGTCAGGGCGGGGCGCCCGAACTCGTTGTTGTAGGTCGCACCACCGATGGGGCCTTCGAGCATGATCTGAAGTGGGCTGGCGATTCGATCGGGCCGCAGCTCGTCGGGCTCCCAGGGGGCGGGATGCTCCGGGATTCGCAGGTGGCTGGTGAAGAAGCCGACCAGTCCGGCCTTGGGCTTGCCGCCGCGACCCGTGGCCCCTTCATCGCGGATCTCGCCGCCATTGCCCGTCGCCGCCCCGGGAGCGGGGGAGATGGCCGTGGGGTGGTTGTGGGTCTCGACCTTCATCAACACGTCGACGTCGGTGGTGCGCACGGACCAGGTCCGCTCAGCGGGCTCGACGAAGAAGCGACGGGTGCGGTGGCCCTTCATGACGGCGGCGTTGTCGTGGTAGGCGGAGAGCACGTCCCCTGGATGCACCGCATGGGTGTTGCGGATCATCTGAAACAGTGTGCGGGGCTGCTCTTCTCCGTCGATGGTGAACAGGGCGTTGAAGATCTTGTGCCGGCAGTGCTCTGAGTTGGCCTGGGCGAACATCATCAGCTCAGCATCGGTAGGGGGGCGGCCCAGGCGCCCGAAGGCCTCGGTCAGGTAGCGGATCTCGTCGTCGGAGAGGGCGAGTCCCCAAGCGAGGTTGGCTGCGGTGAGAGAGGGTTCGTCGGCCTTCACCGTGCGAATATTCCCGCGATCGGGCCCGTGGAAGAGCCGGCTGATGTCGTCGTCCACGGGGAGCACCGCTTCGGTCATCCGGTCGTGCAGTGTGGCGATGAACTCGGGAAGCAGCGGCGTGGGAGATGCGACGGAGACGATGCGATCGATGCGCTTGACCGAGTCCAGCCCACACACGCGGGCGATATCGGTGGCCTTGCTGCTCCACGGAGAGAGCGTTCCCGGACGTGGGGTGACCAGGATCACATGCCAGCTCTTGGGATGGGGCTCGGCCATTGGCACGGGGTCGTAGGCGAGCAGCTGCTTCAGCCGATCCTCGAGATCGGTAGACGGGGGGGCGTAGAGATCGACCAGGTGCACAAAGTGAGCATCGAGCTCGGAAGGGGCGGAAGGCCCTGCGAGCAGGCGCTCCAGGCGGAAGGGAGAGAGTGCGGGCGCGCCGCGGAGCTCGAGCAGCATCTGTGTCCTCTAGAAGAGGTGGCGCCCGTCATAACCTGCATCCGGTTATGCGGCGGCAGGGTGTTGTTGGGCCCAGGAGGACCGCAGTTGGAGGGCTTTCGCGACGGTAGCGGTCTATTCGGGATCGCAGGGCATGCTTCCGCCGGACTGCTGACCGGCCAGGGGCTGCGGGCGCTCCAGCATCGCGGCACCATGGGCGTCGCTGTGGCGGTCTGCGATGGCCATCAAGTTCGGGCCGTGCGGGCTCGGGGCCGGGTCGGAGTGCTCGATTCAGAACAGCTCTCTTCCTTCGTGGGCACCATGGCGCTCGGCCAGGTCTTCGGAGGCCTTGGGTCCCTCGATGTAGCGGGGCTTCCCCTCGATGGGGGCGATCGTATGGTGGTCGGGCATCTCTCGAGCGGCCCCATGGCGGTAGCGCTCGCCGGGCGTCTGACCAACGGTAGTCGGCTTCGTCGCGAGCTCAAGGACAAGGGAGCGCTCTTCCAGAGCGACTCCGATGCCGAGGTGCTGCTCCACCTCATCGCCCAATCTCCTCAGCGGACCCCAGTGAACCGCATCGTCGATGCGCTCTGGAAGGTCGAGGGAGCATTCAGCGGCCTGCTCCTCGGCCCCAACCTGATGGTGGCGGTGAGAGACCCGCGGGGATTCCGCCCGCTGGTGGTGGGGTCCCTCGACGGAGCGCTGGTGATCGCCACGGAGGACACGGCCATCCGCGACGCGGGCGGAGAAGTCCAGCGCGCCGTCCGACCTGGGGAGATGGTGGTGGTCGACCGTGGAGATGTGCAGTCCGTGCGCCCCTTCCCACCCCAGCCGTCCAACCGCTGCGCTCAGGAGCTCATCGCCCTCGCTCGCCACGACGCGACCGTGTTCGACCGGGCCCCCTACGAGGTCCGAGAGGACCTGGGACGCAGCCTGGGTTGCGAGGCGCCCTGTCCAGACGCCGAGGTCGTGGTGGCTCTCCCCGAGGACGAGCCCTATGGAATCGGCTTCGCCCGGGCGACCGGGCTGCCCTACGAGCGGGGGCTCCTCCCCGGATACGGTGCCCCGGACGACGAGACCCGCTGGATGACCGTGCCCGCCGTCGTTCGCGGGCGTCGGGTCGTATTGGTGGCCCGCTCGCTGCTCACCGGCCGGGTGCTCAAGCGCGCCATCGCAGCGCTGCGGGCCGCGAGTGCGGTCGATGTGCACCTACGGGTTGCGACTCCGCCCATCCAGAGGGCCTGCATCTACGGGGTCCCAAGCCCCACGACCGACGAGCTGGCCTGGGTTCACCACTCCGATCTCGACGACCTGGCGCTGTGGCTCGACGCCCTGACAGTCGGCTTCTCGAGCCAAGGCGGCACCAAGGCCGTGCTCGGTCGAGAGGGTTGGTGCACGGCCTGCATCACCGGCGAGCTGCCCGTCACTCCAGAGGAGCCCGACGACCAGCTGCCGCTGTTCTGACTACAGCTTGCGGGTGCCGAGGTCCTCGAACTCTCGCTCGTTCTCGCCCGTGTAGATCTGGCGGGGACGGTGGATCCGGTAGCCCGCGTCTGCGCGCATCTCGCGCCAGTGAGCGATCCAGCCCGGGAGACGGCCGAGCACGAACATGACCGTGAACATCTCGGTGGGGATGCCCATGGCCCGGTAGATGATGCCCGAGTAGAAGTCGACATTGGGGTAGAGCTTGCGCTTGACGAAGTACTCGTCTTGCAGCGCGCGCTCTTCGAGCTGCTTGGCCAGATCGAGCAGTGGATCGTTGACCCCGAGCTGGTCGAAGATCTTGTCCGCTGCAGACTTGAGCAGCCGGGCGCGGGGGTCGAAGTTCTTGTAGACCCGATGCCCAAAGCCCATCAAGCGCACGCCAGAGTCCCGATCCTTGACCTTGTCGAGGAAGCTATCCATCGACTGACCCGAGAGCCGGATCTGGTCGAGCATCTCGATGACCTTCTGATTGGCGCCGCCGTGGCGGGGGCCCCAGAGCGCACAGATCGCGGCGGAGATGGAAGCGTAGAGGTTGGCCTCGGAGCTGCCGACCATGCGCATGGTGGAGGTGCTGCAGTTCTGCTCATGGTCTGCATGAAGGATGAGCAGGAGGTTGAGGGCTTCCTCGAGCACCTTGGGGACCTCGTAGGGTTCGCTCGGAACAGCGAACATCATGCGGAGGAAGTTGCCCGGCCAGGACAGGTCGTTGCGGGGGTAGATGAAGGGCTGTCCAACGCTCTTCTTGTATGCGAAGGCCGCGATGGTCTTGGACTTGGCGAGGATGCGCACGATGTTGAGGTCGGTGAGCGCGGGGTCATTGTCTGGGTAGTAGGTGGACAGAGATGCCACCATGGACGCCATGATCGCCATGGGATGCGATGCGGGCGGGTATCCCTCGAAGAACTTCTTCATGTCTTCGTGGATGAGCGTGTGATAGGTGAGGTCCTCTCGGAACTTTGCGAGCTCTTTGTCGCCGGGGCGCTCGCCGTAGATCAGCATATGGCAGACCTCGGTGAAGCGCGCTCTCTCGGCGATCTGCTCGATGGGGTAGCCCCGGTAGCGCAGGATGCCCTTCTCTCCATCGATGAAGGTGATGCCTGAGGTGCACGACCCCGTGCTGCCATAGGCCGGGTCGAGGCTGACGAGCCCGGTGGTCTTGCGGAGGGAGGTGAGGTCGATTCCCTTCTCGCCCTCGGAGCCCTCGATGACGGGGAACTCCCACTCCTTGCCGTCGTAGATCAGCTTGGCGGTACCGCTCATATTCCTCTGCTCCTGCATCTGGGCTGGGAACGCTACCTCAGAGGATCATCGTCGGAGACACCCACCGCCGAAATCTCCGGTGGAGACGTGCTGATCGCGGTCGAACCACTCGGAGACCGCAGGCATGACGCGTCGCAGAGCGTCGGGATCGAGATGGTGCAGCGCGAAGGCCTCGGCGAAGGCCTCGTGGTGTCTCGAGCGCCATCCATAGCTGGTAGGTCCCCGAGTCTTCCCTCGGATCGCGACGAATTGGTCGAGGACGGGCCCAGTGCTCCCGAGCTGGCGGTAGCACCGCTCGATCTCCTGGGCGCGATCATAGGCGCTGGCGAAGGCCTGGCCATCTACCATTCCTTCGCTGGCCTCGAGGGCCATGCGGAAGGCGTCGTAGGTCTCCCGCAGGGGGCGATCGACGATGACATGCCCGCACTCGTGCAGCACCGTCATCACCGGCGTCGGAACGGGGTGGTCGAGGGGGCCGACGAAACCATGGCCGAACTCCTCGAAGGCCGCATCGTAGACCTCGAGTCTTGGAGGGAGCTCGGAGGGCTCGTAGCGCGCCATCTCGGCGGCGCGACGCGGGCTCTGCGCGACGCGGGCGAAGTGCACCCCGGTCATCGCGGCGAGCTCTTCGGGCGTGAGGCGATCGAGGGCCATCACGACGTAGCCCAGCTCGATCAGTGTCCAAGTCCCAGAGAACCCGTCCAGGTCGTACGATTCGGCGATCTCTGCCTGCCAGAGAAGCTCGTCGACATGGGCAGGGGGCAGGGGGGCTTGGAGGGGCTGGGTACCGCTGGCGACCCGCACGCCGCCCTCCAGATCCACCCAGATGGTGGTGGGAGTGGGGCCATCCGCCGCGGGAACCAACAGATCGAGCTCAGCACCGCGGGACCACCGCCCGGAAGCTGCGAGGACGGCGTACAGCTCGGCGTCCGAGAGGCTGGCGACCTGTGCTCCCGGAACCGGGCTGTCCCCGAGCTCGGATGGCCGCTCGATCGAACGGATCCTTCCGCGCTCGAGCTGCTTCATCACCGCGGAGGTGAGGACGGCGTGGTCGAGGTGCAGGGCGGGGACTTCGAACGCGACCGGCTCGTACCGCAGGTGCGGAGCGCAGGCCAGCGCCAGGAGGATCACGCCCTCTCCAGGATCACCGCGGTCTCGACGTGGTGGGTGTCGACGAACATCTCGAAGCAGTGGACATCCGCCAGCCGGTAGCCAGCCTTGAGCGCAGGCTGGATGTCACGGGCTGCGGAGGGAACGTGGCAGCTCACGAGCACGATGCGCCGCGGCCGCTGCAGGAGCAGGCGCTGCATCGCTTTGCCCGCACCGGCACGGGGGGGATCGAGCACGACCACATCGAAAGGAACCTGGGCGGGGTCGAAGCGCGCCACGTCGCGGGTGTGGATCTCGACCTGGAGCCCTGCCCGCTTGGCATTGTGTCGAAGATCCTTCGTCGCCTGGCCTTCGATCTCGACCGCCACGGTGGGCACGCCGGTCTGGGCGATGGGCAGGGTGAGGTTGCCGATGCCGCTGTACAGATCGAGCACCCGCTCGGGCGATGCGGCGGAGACTGCCTGAACGACCCAGTCCACCAACAGGGCGTTGAGCTCCAGGTTGACCTGGTAGAAGGACCGCGGGCTGCACCGGAGCGTGAGCCCGGCGATCTGCAGCTGCAGGGTGGGGTCGCCGGACAAGGCGCGCCCGTTGAGCGCGATATCCGTCAAGCCAGCGAGGTGTTCGCGCTTCAGCTTGCCTTCGACAGCCAGGGTGGCCCGCGTACCATCCGAGCGAATCTCGACGGCCTCGAGCCCGGGAATGGGCAGGATCTGCCGCACCTCGTCGAAGCGCGCCGCGACCTCCTCCCGAGCGGCTACACAGTCGGCGATCTCGACCAGATCGTGGCTCCGGGCGGAGCGGAACCCCATTGCCTCATCGCGCACCGACAGCCGCACCCGGGCCCGATGCCGGGTGGTGCGTGGCGAGGGCGTGAATCCGGGCCTCTCGGGGAGACGGAGAGCGCGCTGCACCAGATCGAGCAGGTGACCGATCCGCACCTCGCGCGCGAGGGTACCCAGATCGCACCCTCCGCAATCCGCCTGGACCGGGCAGGGGTGTGGGATCGCATCCGGGCTGGGGCTGATGGGATCCCAGTGGTCGATTTCGATGGTTCTCCCGCGCTTGTGCGACTCCTTGGCGCGGATGGTAGCGCCCGGTAGCGGGCCCCGGACCCGGAAGGTGTCGCCCTCGACTCGACCGCCGACGCGGCCATCAGGCAGGATCCATTGAATGTTGAGCTTCGGCATCATGTCGCCCCCTTATCCGGAGAGCCCACTTGGACACCTCGTCTGGTCTGATCGAAGCCGTGTTCACAGAGCTGGTCTGGGTCCTCGGCGGGGGGGCCATCGGGCTCGTCGCAGCGGTAGCGACGCTGGTGCTGATGTTGGGTCGGCGGCCCGTGCCTCCGGTTCTCGGTGGAGCGGGGGTGGGCGTCGTGGCGGTCGCGGCTCTCTGCGGCGGGTACGGGGGACTGTGGAACCCCGATCTGTACACCGGCGCACTGGCTGCGGGCATGATCCATCTGGTCGCTGGCCTGGCCGTGCTTCCCCTGGCAGGGCTGATGCTAGTCGGAACCGCCGCCATCGGGCTCCGGGACCGGCCGCGCCACAGCGGACTCCCGATGGTGGTGGGACTGCTGGTCATCTGCACCGTGGTCGGCGCCCTGGTGGAGGGAAGTCTGGGCGGGAATATGCGATTTGGAGTCGTGCGCGCAGTACTGCTCGGTGGCTTCGGTCTGTTGACGGTCTGCTCGACCTTCTCCGCCGCCGATGACGCCCAGGACGCGGTGGTGGTCGCCGGTGTCTCCTTTGCACTCGTCACCGCAGTCCTCGAGAGCGCCGAGAGAGGCATGGCGTCCTCCATGGCGCTGTTCCAGACCGTGCGCCTCGTGGAGCCCGGCCTGCGATCCGAGGCGATCGAGAAGATGCTGGCCCTCGTCGCACCGGGAGCGCCGGGCGCCTGGATTGCGGTGGGTTCGGCGACCTTGGTCGGTCTGTGTACGCTGGGATGGACGCTGCGGTCGCGGGGTTTCCAGGGGGGGACCGCCGCGGCTCTTCTGTGGCTGGCTATCGCTCCTGCCGTGCTATTGCTGGGAATCCCGGGAATCGAGGCGATGAAGGCGGCCGCTCTGGCCCCATGACCCTTGCGGGTGAGGGGGGTTTCGTGGGAGAACCACCGTCCAGAATGGGAGGCCCCGTGCCGAACGCTGTCATCTCCGGAACCGGTATGAACCATCCGGACAATGTCGTCACCAACGACGATCTCGTCTCCAAGTACGGCATCGATACCAGCCATGAGTGGATCGTGAAGCGTACCGGAATCGAGGCCCGTCGCTTCGCTCCAGAGGGAGTGGGCTCTGCCAAGCTCTCCCTGAAGGCCAGCCAGGACGCCATCGCGGATGCGGGGCTGCAGATCGGCGACATCGACATGATCCTGTTCGCGACCCTCTCCCCCGATCATTGCTTCCCGGGCAGCGGCGTCTACCTCCAGGAGATGCTCGGCATGCCCGAGTCCGGCAAGTTCGTGCCGGCCATGGACATCCGCAATCAGTGCTCCGGCTTCCTGTATGGCCTGGGCACGGCCGCCAGCATGGTCCAGGCCGGCGCCATGAAGAATGTGCTCGTCGTCGGTTCGGAGATTCACTCGGCCGCCCTCGACCTCTCTACAGAGGGGCGGTCCATCGCGTCGCTCTTCGGCGATGGCGCTGGGGCGGTGGTCGTCTCGGCCAGCGAGGACGAGTCCCGGGGCATTCGCAGCTGGATGCTCGGGGCGGACGGCCGTTTCGCCGATGTGCTGGCCCAGCGCGTATGGGACATCAGCAAGCGTCCGTTCCTGCCGCTCGATGACAACGGCGTGGGCCAGGTCTCCAAAGAGATGATGTTCGCTCATATGGACGGACGGCTTGTGTTCAAGAACGCAGTCGAGCGCATGATCATGGGCCTGATGGAGGTGTGCTGGAAGGAAGGCATCACCATCAACGATATCGACGTGTTCGCCTTCCACCAGGCCAACCTGCGCATCAATCAGTACGTGGCCAATCAGCTCTCCATTCCCGAAGAGAAGCTGCTTCAGAACATCCACAAGTTCGGCAACACCACCGCAGCCACCATCCCGACCCTGCTCGCAGAGGCAACCCGAGAAGGCAAGATCGAGCAGGGCATGAAGGTCGCGACCGTGGCCTTCGGGTCGGGCTTTACCTGGGGCGCTGCGATCATCGACTGGTAGAGCGGGGCTCTACTCGTAGTGCTCCTGGTGCAGGCGAGCGATGTGGTGGCCGATCTCGCGAATCGCCTGCTGTTCGCCAGCGGATGTCTGGAAGAACATGCCGAGCAGGCCGCCCGCGCTCTCTGCGATGATGTCGCAATATTCGACGATATCGTCGACCTGGTGGGGCTTGATCTCGCGCCCGAAGCCGTCGGGTTTGTGGGCCAGGCGCACGAGGATGGCCCGGCCTCGCTCGAAGAAGTCCCTGCTGGGACGCTCTGTCAGCCACTCCTCGACCACGGCCCGAGCACCGTCTGCCAGGAGCTGGTTGCCCTCGCCATAGCCGAGGATGGCGTCTCGTTCGGGGGCCTGGATTGCGTCGTCGGCCCAGGCCACCTCGATCAACGGGAGCAGCAGGATGGCTCGGTAGCTGGATGCGTCGAGCCCGAGTGCGTCGAGGTCTCGCAGAAAAGTCTTGTCGTCGCTCATAGAAGCCTCCGGGCAATGTGCTGCCGTATCACCCGTATAGCCCCTCGCGGACCAGGCCATCCAGGCGATGCAGGATCGCTGACACTCCGGGAAGCCACAGGGCGGCGCTGACCGCCGGCCCCAGGGAACTGAGCAATACGACCAGCTCCCGGGTGGTGGCTTGGCCTTCGCTCCGATCGAGCAGCCACCACTGCAGCACCCCGAACTGGAGCAGGGTGAACAGACGACCGAGCGCCTGGGGGTCGGCGGGAGGATGGGTGCTGCCGGCCACAGCCTCGATGAACACCTGTTGGACATGGGCCCTGCTCGATGCGGCATGAGCCGAGAACAGCCCCCGCTCCTTGTCTGCGATGAGCGTGGGGAGCAGCGTGACCAGGGCGTCGCGGTGGGGCTCCAGCCGGGCCAGGCTGTCGAGCATCGCGTGATGGACCCGGGCGACCCAGGTTCCCTCCGGGAGCTCACACTCAGCGGCGAATTCAGCGCACAGGCGCTCGTATAGCTCGGGGTTGGCGGGAGAATCCGGCGGCATGTGCAGACCCGTGGGTTGCTGACGGGATATCGGCTCCCATCCGACTCTGCACAGGACTGTCCCATGCTTCTCACTGCCCTCCTGCTCTGCTCGAGCTCATCGGCCAACCCTCCGGGCAGCCATGGTGACCACGCCAAGGCCCATCACCGCTTCGATGATGCCGAGAAGTGGTCCAAGGTGTTCGACGACCCCAAGCGCGACGCCTGGCAGCAGCCGGCCATCGTGGTCGAGGCGATGGCCATCGAACCGGGAATGGTGGTCGCGGATATCGGTGCGGGCACGGGCTACTTCAATGGCTACCTCGCGGCGGCGGTCGGTCCCGAGGGCAAGGTCATCGCGGTCGATATCGAGCCGAACCTCATCGACCACATGAAGAAGCGCGCCGAGAAGGAGAGCACGCCCCAGGTCGAAGCCCGGCTCACGCAGCCGGACGCTTCGGGCCTGCAAGCGGGCGAAGTGGACCGCGTGATCCTGGTCGACACCTACCACCACATCCAGGCCCGCACGGAGTACTTCAAGTCCCTTCGAGAGAATATGAAGAAGGGCGGGAAGCTCGCGATCGTCGACCTCACGAAGGAGGCGCCCTTCGGTCCGCCGGTCGATCAGCGGCTCACCGCCGAGCAGGTCACCACCGAGCTGGCCAAGGCGGGCTGGACCCAGGCGCGGGTCGTCGACGGGCTGCAGCACCAATATATGGTCGTCTATGAGTAGTCAGCCGACCAGGGCTGCCAGGCGGTTCGCATCGACCAGTCCGGTCTGATCGCGCACTCGGGAGCCCCCCTCGAAGACCGCGAAGTAGGGGATACCCTGGATGCCGAATCGCTGAGAGATCTGCGGGTGGTCCTGGGTGTTCACCTTGAGCACGAGGGCTCGTCCGGCGAGCATTCCCGCTGCACGGGCGACCTCCGGGGCCGCGCGTCGACAGGGTCCGCACCATGGCGCCCAGAAGTCGACGAGCACGGGCACGGGGCTGTTGGTGAGTACCGCATCGAAGGTCTTAGGGTCGACCTCTATGGGCGTGGCCAGGTCTCCGATGGGCTTCTTGCAGGCTCCACAGGTCCCCGTGTCGGGGAGGCGGGCGGGATTGACGCGGTTCTTCTTTCCGCAGTGCGGGCATGGGACGATCATGGGCACCTCTCTGGAGGAGTGTGCGCACGGATTCGGCGGCGGCCAGTCAGGAGCGCCCAGCGCGCGCAGCTCGACGCTTCCCGAGTCGGCTCTTCATGCGCATGACCCCGTCGAACACGCGCATATAGGTATTGGTCTTGGAGCCCGCGTCCTTGGGGGCGTAGGCGTCCACCACATAGGGCACATACATGCTGCGGCGCAGGCTACGAGGGCCAGTGAACGGCGACCTCTTGACGCGGTGCCACATCCGCCCGTCGTGCACTGTGAGATCGCCCGGCCAGGTCTCAACCATGACCTCATCGGGGTCGTCGTCATTGGTGACGAAGTGCAGCTTCCGGAACAGGATCTCGAGGCGTCCCTGCTTGTGGGTACCGGGGAGCACGCGCAGCCCGCCATCCTCGGGCTTGACGCGGTCGAAGTGCAGCCCCACGTTGAGCATGGGTCCCGGCATTCGCCCGTTGTAGAAGACATCGCGAAGCGCATCGGTGTGCCAGGCCAGGTCGGGTCGGAGGCTGCCGGGGAGGTTGATGTAGCGGTTGAACACGACCCCATCCTTCTCCCGGGTGCCGATGCGGGCGTCCTCGCCGATCAGGCGGCGGATGGGCTCGAAGCGGGAGTCGGTCACGAAGCTCTCCAGCCACTCCGAGTAGAAGGAGGAGAAGCCCATACGCTGCAGCCAGGGCTTGCCATTCGGGCCGGTCCCGAACCACACAGGGACCCCACAGATACGGGTGATCTCCTCTGTGATCAGCTTGTGTTCGACCGCATCGACCTCGGCGAGCACCCGACCGACCTCCGCGGCAGAGGCGACATGGGCGAACACCAGGTAGCCCCGCTCCTGGAGGAAGGCGTACTGCACCGGCGTGATCTCCGGCCGCAGCCGGAACCGGGTGCCCCAGGGCAGCGAGCGCGCGATCCTGCGGGCGTCGAGGGGGCCGATCGAGAGCAGACCCTCCTCGGGGAAGGGAGTGGGCTCGTCTTCGGCGAGATCGGCCGAGCGTTCATCGAGCAGGCGGGGCTTTCCCATATATCCTCCAGCTTCGACTGAGTTTAATCAAACGATTGAGCTTGATCAAGAGGGTTCATGGACCCTCGTGTATCCGGTACTCCGTGGGATACTCCGACCATGGTGTGGATACTCACAACCGCTCTCGCGGGCTTTGGGCCCGATGTCGGGGCGGAGTCGGGCTTGGTCTTCGAGGTCGAAGGGGGCAATGGGCTCGCTGTCATCGACCTCGATGGGGATAGCCGCCTCGATGTGGTCGTCTCCAGTCGGAGCGAAGGCGCCCAAATCTTCTTTGGGCGCGGGGACGGCCTGTTCGAGGACAGCGGAGTCAACATCCTCGGGAGTCGGACGGTCCTGGCGGTCGACTTCAGCCATGATGGCGTGCTCGACCTGCTCACCGTCGGCGGCGGAGCGAACTTCTACCATGGGCGGATGGACCGCAATGAGTGGAGCACCACCCTTCAGAGCGGCGCCCCGGACCACGTCATCGACGGGCTCAACCTCGAGGGGCTGATCGCGGTCGACTTTGACGGAGATGGCTGGCTCGATGTGGTCACCGATGGCGGGGAGTTCCTCCGAAACCCGGCGGATGGCACCTTGATCTTCACGGACGAGGGGAAGATTCCCGCGCTCGACTTCGAGGACCTGGCCAGCGACTACTCGACCAGCGCGGACTTCGACCGGGACGGGATCGTGGACCTCGCCATCCGCCGGGACTCCTACGAGGCTCCCGATCTCCCGCTCCCGGATATCTACCGAAGCACCAAAGGAGTCCTCACACCCATAGAGCCCGACCTTCGGGGCTCGAACGGAATGAAAGGGGCGGTCGTGTTCTGTGATATCGACGGCGATGGCTCCCTCGACCTCTTCGCCACCCGTGGGTACGACGAGCCGACAGAAGACCCCGGGCCGAACAGTCAGTTCCTGCTCTGGAAGACCAACGCCTTCGTCGGGTCGGCGTACCAGATTCCAGAAGAGACCGTGGCGAGAGGCGCGGACTGTGGAGATATCGATGGAGATGGGGATCTCGACCTGGTCGTGGCGACCGATGACGAGGTCACGGTGTGGGAGAACACAGGCCCCAGCCTCCAGGCCCAGGAGCCGTTCGCGCTCGGAGGGGAGTGCGAAGGAAGCTGTGCCGGAGATCTGCGGCTCGCAGACCTCGACGGAGATGGAGACCTCGACATCCTGGTGAATCGCGATGGGGGGCCGGCGCTCTTCCTCAACGATGTCGATATCGGCCCTGGGATCGAGGTCCAGATCCGTTCCAATGTCGGCACCTGTGAGAGCCCGATCTACCGGACCACCATTGGGGCCAATGCTCTGATTCGAGACGAGGAGAGGGTGGTCGGGGGGGCACGGCACCATGTCGTCGGCCATGGCCGCGGAGGCACACCCCCCGATGTCATGCGGTTTGGGGTGAGCGGCGCCCAGCCCCTGTGGCTGGATGTGCAGCTCCCCGTACCGGACTCGCGACAGTTCCAGCTCGAGTTCGTGCCGGATCAGGTCGAGGGCGTCTGGTTGGTGGACGCGGATGATGTAGACGGAGATGGCATCCCCTGGGCGCTCGAGGAGCACAACGACCTCGATGGAGACGGGCTCGATGGGGGCGAAGATCTGGACTCGGATGGGGACGGGTTGCCCGACGCGCTCGAGGTGGGGGACCCCTGCTCCCCGGTCGACACCGACGGGGATGGCGAGCCCGACTTCCGCGATCTCGACTCCGATGACGATGGCCGCCCGGACTCCGAGGACCCCCAGCCGAGGGTCGCCGAGGAGATCGGCAATGGGTGCGGCTGTTCATCCGGTCTGTCGGGACGAATGATGTGGGGGTTCGTCGGGCTACGCCGTCGCGGGTCGAAGGTCCGGTGCACAGAAGCCCCCTGATACTGGAATCAGCGCCTTGTCTGGGTGCACCAGTTGTCAGGAGTACACGAGAGACTTTACGGAGTGCTTCCACGGCGATCAGGATGACAGCACGTTCCCGTGTGACGATACGACCTGCATCGAGAACTCCATCGAGACCGCTGGTTACGGCGTTGATGTTCAGGACCTGGTGGTAGATGAAGACTGTTTTATTCCAAACACCGGTGCATCTGGCGCGACCCAGACCCTGGTGGACGTGGGCCCGGGAGGCTGCGCAAGCTCGGAGCTGACTGTGCAGTGGAACGACTTTGCGGCCTTGGGCACGCTCGATGCTTTTGGGGAGTGCTCCATCGAACCATTCCGAGACGCCTGTCTTCTGGATGACGCGACATCGTGCAGCGGGGCTGTAATTCGCGTATTACCTAGATTGGAGGGAAGACAATGCAACTAGTGCTTCTTCTGATGGCCATCGCAAACGCTCAGGTGAATCCCGTACCCACTCCCGCAGCCGTAGAGCAGGGTTTGCGCGCGGAGGACGAGGCTACCAGAGCGATACGTTTGGAGATATCGACGGAGTCTCTCTGGTACGATCCCGATCAGGGTCGCGATATCGCGACTTGCATGGTCGTTGAATTCTCTGGTGGAGTGGCCTCGGAATGCTCCGTGCGACAGTCCAAGCCCTTGGAATACAGGGAGCCGGGAAGTTGGGGATATGAGACGGGGGATTGGCAAACGGACGGGCGGTTGGTCGCCTGGCGGCTCGGCCGCTTGAGCAGCCATGTCAATGGGGAACACTCGTCTGCCCGCTTCCTGGGCGAGGTGGAGCTCGATGAAGGTGCCGCCGATCGAATCCTCGAGGAGATCCGCAAGACGATCCCGGACCGAACGGTCTCCAGCGACCACTGACACCAGTGTCTAGTTCAGCTCGATCTCGAGGTCTGCGGCCGACCGTAGCTGGACGCGGTGGGTGGCGATGACGAACAGGTCCCCGTCCTCGGCGCATCGTCTCATGAAGCGGATCATTCGCCCGATATCCTCGCCATGAAGGCCACGGGTAGGGTCGTCGAGCAGGACCAGTCGTGGCGAGCGGTGGTCTTGGAGGGCCGCGAGCAGCCCCAGTCTGTGCCGCTCGCCACCGGAGAGCTGGGACAGGGAGGTGCCGGGGTGCAGGTGCCCGAGCCCGAGCGCGGAGGCGTGCTCGGCGATCTGGGCCAGGCTGGGCACGGAGGTGGAGAGGAGGGAGATTGGGGTCTTCAGCAGGTCGACGATGGACTGACCCTCCACCTCTGCGGCGCAGACCTCGGGCTTGTACCGATCCCCATTGCAGACGGGACAGGGGAGTCTGATGTCGGCAAGGATGTCCATGGACACGACCTCGCGGCCGCTTCCTTTGCATGCGGGGCATCTTCCCGCGGGGCTGTTGTGGGAGAAAGCCCGGGTAGGCAGCTCCGGATGAGCCCGATGGAGGTGGTGCTGGAGAGGCCGCATCAGCCCGAGAGCGAAGCCGACGGTGCTGTGGCTGGGCGGCTCGGGGTAGAGGACGGATCTGAACCGGCTCGGTGAACCGCTCTGGGCTTGGTCCCGGAGGGTCTCGAGGAGGCGGGTCTTTCCGCTTCCCGACGGACCACAGAGCGCGACCATCCCCGACTCGGGGAGCTCGAGCCCGGCCAGTCGGAAGCTTGGAGCCCGGGGCGCAGTCTCCCGGACCCGGGGAGCGGCGAGGGCACGCGCCGTGTGGCCCGAGCCCTGGAGGACATGGGCGGGTGGGCCCTGTTCGAGGACCTGTCCCCCCGCGATTCCCCCAGCGGGGCCGAGCTCGATGAGGTGGTCGGCGGCTCGAATCATCGCCGGAAGATGACTGACGACGATGACGGTATTCCCGGCTTGGACTTGTTGCCTGAGCGAGACGATCAGGGCTTCGGTGGCTTGGGGGTCGAGCCCGGTGGCTGGCTCGTCCAGGGCCAGGGTGAGGCCGGTCAGTCCGTGGTGGAGGACCTCGGCCAGGCGCAGTCGTTGCCCTTGTCCGGCGCTGAGCAAGGCGGTAGATGTATTCGACGATAGATTACTCAGTGAGAGATGAATAAGTGAATTCACGATCTCCGTGGCCCGACGGGTCAGAGGAGCGAATCCCGAGCTCTGCTCGAGGACCGGTGCGAGCTGCACCAGAGGCAGGGCGAGCAGCTCGGGGAGGGTGTAGCCAGACCACTCCACGCGTCGAGACACGGAGTTCAGCCCGGTTCCGTCGCAGGATTCACAGGACACCCTCTCAAAGGGGGCCAGCCAGTCGGGGGCATCCTTGCGGGTGGCGTGTCTGCGAGCCTCGACCTCGACCAGGGCGAGAAAGCCGGTCCAGGGCTCTTCCAGGTGGTGTTCGCCGGTCCGTTTGCCCCGACGGAAGGACCAGCGGACCCGATGGACCGTCTCGGACCCGTACAGGGCGAGTTCTCGAACGGACTGCGGCAGATCGGACCACGGGCTGTGTAGAGCCTCGTCGCCGATTGCGGCACGAAGCAGGGCGATGTGACGGTCTTCGGGGTCGGTGAAGAAGCGCCCGGGCTTGGTGCCGTGCAGGGCCCCGTCGAGGATGGAGGATTGGGGGTCGGTGATGAGCTTGGCGGCGGAGCAGCGGTGGTGATGGCCTCGACCGAGGCAGTCGGGACAGCGACCGGCCTCCCGTTGCGGAGAGAAGTGCTCGGCGAGCAGGGAGGTGGGCTCGCCATCGAGCCGGCCCGCCCGGGCGAAGAGTAGACGCAGCACGGGGCCCAGCCCGCTCACCGTGGCTACGGTGGAGTGCGCGGGAGTCGCGAGGGGGCGTTGCTCCAGGGATAGCGTCGGGGTGAGGCCGTCGGCGGAGTCCAGGGCGGGCTGCGGTTGCCTGCGAAGGAAGCGCCGGACCTGGAAGGGCAGGGTCTCGGCGAAGCGGCGCTGAGCCTCGGCGGCGAGGGTGTCGAAGACCAGGGAGGACTTGCCGCTGCCGGACACGCCGCAGACCACGGTGAGCGCGCGGTGGGGGATGGACAGATCGATGCTCTGCAGGTTGTGGGTGCGGACGCCGCGGAGTTCGATGTGGGTGGGCGGGGAGCGCGGGGTGCTTGGAGGCCGGGGCAGGGGCGGGAGCTTGGGCGGGGCGTCGAGGACCGTGGCGCGGCCGGAGCGCAGCTCGATCAGCTGGTCTGCGGCGGCCCACATCGCCGGGTGATGGGAGATGGCGACCACGGTGTGTCCGCCATCGACCAGGGCTTGGAGCCCATCGAGCAGGCGATCCAGGTCGCTCGGGTGCAGTCCGCGGTCGGGCTCGTCGAGCAGGATGACCGTGGGGCGCCGAGTGGCTCGACCGAGCAGGGTGGCGAGCTTGACGCGTTGGGCCTCGCCGCGGCTGAGGGTGGTGGTAGAGCGTCCCAGCTGCAGATGGGCGAGGCCGAGCTCCAGCAGGGCGGTGAGCATGGGCTCGATGCGGGGGATATCGGCGAAGAGCCCGTGGGCTTCGGCGATGCTGCACCGGAGCACATCGGCGATGGAGTGCTGGCGCCAGCGGACATCGAGCACCTCCGGTCGATACCGGCCGCCGAGACAAGCGGGGCAGGGGCGCTCGATATCGCGCATCAGGTGCAGCCCGACCCGCTCGACGCCGAGGCCCTCGCACGCAGGGCAGCGCCCCGCCTTGTGGTTGTGGGAGAAGTGGCTGGCCGTGAAGCCCGCCTCCCGGGACCCCGGCAGCCCAGCGAAGTGCTTGCGCACGGCGTCGAAGAGCCCGGTATAGGTGGCTGGGGTGCTGCGCGGGGTCTTGCCCAGGGGCCGGGCATCGACGCTAGCGACATCGAGCCCCTGTGCGCCGCGCAGATCCGCGTACAGCTCCGGCTTCATGCCCTGCATGGCGGGCAGCAGGGTGCCGAAGATCAGGCTGCTCTTGCCCGCCCCGCTGGGACCCATCACGATATTCAGCGCCTGGACCCGCAGCTGCAGATCGGTGTTCAGGCCGTGAAGCCGTGCCCCGCGCAGTACGATCTGCCCCGTGCCGCTTCGCTGCCTGGAGGAGCGGCCTGCAAGCCCGAGCGGCTCGGTAGGCATGGGCTCGTCGCGGGTGACCCGCCCGCCGAGGACCCCCGCGCCTGGGCCGAGCTCTACAAGATGGGCGGCCTGGCTCACAAAGCCCGGATGATGCTCCACCGTGAGCACCGTGTTGCCCTGGTCGAGCAGGGCTCGGATGGCTCGGGCGAGGCCGGGGTGGGCCTCGGGGTGCAGGCCGAGGGTGGGCTCATCAAAGGCCAGCAGCAGGCCTCCGAGGCGAAGCCCGAGCTGGGAGAGCAGGCGGATCCGCTGCAGCTCGCCATCGGCCAGGGTGGTGCTGCGCCGGTCCAGGGAGAGGTGCCCGAGCCCGAGCTGGACCGCCTGCTCCAGTCGCTTGTCGAGGTCGCTGCGCACCGCGTCGAGCACCGCCGACTTCAGCCCAGCGAGCCGCTCCCCCAGGGCCTCCAGGGGAAGCGCGCCGAGCTGGGGCAGGCTGAGCCCATCGATCTTCGCGCTCCGCCCGATGGGGCCGAGGCGGGTTCCCTCGCAGTCGGGGCAGGCCAGGCTCCTCGCATAGCGGAGGATATTGGCATTCCGGCTGCGCTTGAGCGTCTCGGACATCACCGGCACCAGGCCCCGGTAGAAGCCCTCCTCGCGGGGCCGGGCGGTGATTCCATCCCACTTCAGCCGCGACTCCAGGCTGTGCTTGCCGAATGGAACCCGAATGGCCGTGCTCCCGTAGAAGATCACCTCCTGCTGAGCGCGATCGAGCTGGTCCCACGGCGTGTCGACCGAGAAGCCATGGGCTTGGCACACCGTGTCCAACACCTCGACGGTGACCTGGGAGTACACGGTGTAGCCATTGGGCAGGGTTGGACCGAGGGCTCCGGCGCGGATGCTGCGCTCCGGATGCACGACCAGCCGGTCCAGGTCGATGCACTCGGCGAGCCCGAGCCCGCCGCAGGATTCACAGGCTCCGGTGCTGTTGAAGCTGAACGCGCTGCGGCTGTGGGGACCGCCGCTGCTGTCCCGTGCCCACACCAACCGCAGCAGGTCGGACACCCCGGTGAGGGTTCCCACGGTGGAGCGCTCGGTGCGGGTCATTCGCCCCGCTCCGACCGCCAGCGGGACGGGCAGTCCGCTCACTCCATGCACTTCGGCGGCGCCCAGCTTGCCCAGCGCCGCTCGGGCCCGGGGGGACCAGGACTGGAGGAAGCGCCTGCGCCCTTCGCGGACCAGAAGATCGAAGACCAAGGAGGTCTTGCCCGAGCCCGACACCCCGACCACCGCGGTCCACACGCCGCGCTTCAGATCGAGGTCGAAGCCAGCCAGGTTGTGCTCGTGGGCCCCGGAGATGGAGATGGGTTCGCTCATGGGCGCGGCTGTAACGCGGCGCCTGATGTCGCCGGGGTGTGAGGTACACTGCGACCATGTGGTGGATGATCAGCATCGCGGGGGCCGGCACAGCGCCGCCATCCTATGGCATCGCTCGGACCCCGGGCGTGGTGGTCGATGGGGACCTGGCGGAGTTCTCTGGGGCGGTGCCAATCCTCTTCACCAACTCCAGGGGGGCGTCGATGGACTTGCGCATGCTCTGGGACGACTCGGCGCTCTACATCGGCCTCGCGGTCCAAGACGAGAAGATCAACGCGGGCGCCACGAATGAGATGTTCGTATTCCGTCACGACTCCCTCGAGCTGATGTTGGATGTGGAGAACAACGGCGGAGCGATCTTGTCGACGGGGGACTACAGCGTCTACTTCGGCGCCGATGGGGCGACGGGGGAGCACGACGCGGGCTCCTGGGCGTGGGATGGCACCTGGCAGGTGGCCAATATCGTAGATGGAACCATCGGAGACAATGGTGACACCGACGTGGGATATGTGATCGAAGCGCGGCTGCAATTCGATCAATTCCCCGCGGCCGCCCAGCCCATCTCTGGCACGCTCTGGGGCTGCGACGCCGGCCTCAACGACAAGAACAGCGGCGGCGGATCGGCGTGGCAGGAGGCCTGGGCTGATGACGATATCCCAGCAGACTTCTCCGACCCGGACGACTTCGCGCTCTGCGAGTTCCTGGCGGTAGAGGTCGACACGGACACGGATTCCGACACCGACTCGGATGCCGACACGGATACCGACGCCGATTCTGATGCCGATGCCGACTCTGATGCCGACACGGACGCGGATTCCGACACGGACGCAGATGCGGATTCCGACTCCGACGCGGATTCCGACTCCGACGCGGATTCCGACTCCGACGCGGATTCCGACTCCGACGCGGATTCCGACTCCGACGCGGACGCGGACACCGACTCCGACGCAGACACCGACTCCGACGCAGACACCGACTCCGACGCAGACACCGACTCCGACGCAGACACCGACTCCGACGCAGACACCGACACCGACTCCGACCTCATCGGCGACACGGTTGATCCGCGCCGGACTACCGGATGTCGGTGCGACTCCAACGCAGGGACCGCGCTCGACTGGGTCGTGATCTTGGGGCCATTCCACAGGGTCCGCGACCGGCACTGAGCCCCGGCGTGTACCATGGCCGACCTCACCCGGAGGCCAGGGATGTCGCGCCTGAACATCACCCGTAGCAACCGCCTCGAGGTGCTCGCCCTGTTGCTCGCGGAGCAGCTCCGGGTCCGGCATCCCTCCCCGATGCAGCCGATCGAGGTCGTCGTCGGTAGCCGGGGGATGGAGCGCTATCTGCGCCACGCCCTGGCCGAGCAGCTCGGGATCTGCGCCCAGATGGAGTTCCCATTCCCCACCGCCGCTCTCGATCGGCTGGCGGGTCCTCGGGCCACCCGGGCCGACCCCTGGGCGCCGGACACCCTGTGTTGGGCCCTGCTCGAGGTCATGCCCGCGGTCGCCCAGTCCGAGCACGGCGGGCCGCTGCGTCGCTATCTGGAGGGCGCGGAGGACGGGGATGTGGTGGGCTCTCGGGCCTGGGGCCTGGCCCGGCGCATCGCCGATGTATTCGACCGCTACATCAGCTACCGGCCCGAGCTGGTGGAGCAGTGGAGCGCGGGGGGCTGGGAGGCTCCGCCGGATCAGCGCTGGCAGGTGGCGCTGTGGCGCGCGGTCCGCGATCACCTCGGTCGCCCCGCCCATCGCGCTGAGCGCCTCGCCTCTCTGGTCGATCTCGCGCCCCACCCGAGCGGGGCTCCGCTCCATATCTTCGGCCTGTCGAGCATGGCGCCGAGCTGGCTCGGCGCCCTGGGCCTGGTGGCGCGGTCGCGTCCGGTCGAGCTGTATCTGCTCTGCCCCTCGGATCAGTACTGGGCCGATCTGGGCCGTCGACTCGTGGAACGCCCCGCTTTGGCGAGCGCTCCGCGGGAAGAGGTCGCCGACCAGCTCCGCTCGGATGGGGAGCGCTTTGGGGACGCCGGCCACCCCCTGCTGCTCTCCTGGGGCCGCACCGGCCGGGATCTGCAGATCCTGCTCGAGTCCCTGCCCGATGGCTTCGAGGACCAGCGCCAGGACCTGTTCATCGATCCCCTATCCGGGGGCGACTCGGTGCTGCACTGGCTCCAGGCCGACATCGTCGCGGCGGGCCATCCCTCGCTCCAGCCGGACTATGCGGAGCGACAGCTCGACCCCGCCGACCGCTCGGTCCAGCTGCATAGCTGTCATGGTCTGACCCGCCAGGTGGAGGAGCTGCGCACCACGCTCCTGGAGCTGCTCGACGGCGATCCGAGCCTATCACCACGGGATATTGTGGTGATGACTCCGGATATCGACGCCGCAGCGCCGTTGATCGGAGCGGTATTCGACTCCGGGCAGCGATTTGCTGGCCGGGAGGGGTGGCTGCCGATGGGCTCGCCAAGGCTGCCCTGGGAGCTGGCGGACCTGGCCGTGCGGCGCATGAACCCCGTCGCCGATGCCCTGCTCCGGGTGCTGGAGATGGTCGAGGGTCGGTCCGCTGCTTCGGAGGTCCTCGATCTGCTCGCTCTCGAGCCCGTGGCCGAGCGCTTCGGGATCAGCGCCGAGGAGAGGGCCACGGTCCGGGGCTGGGTGGTCGATAGCGGGGTGCGCTGGGCGGTCGATGAGGCGGATCGGGAGCGCCATGAACAGCCACCCGACCCCCAGAATACCTGGCGCTTTGGGCTCGATCGGCTGCTCATGGGGGTGCTGATGGCGGATGATGGGCGGATGCCTGGCGGGGTCCGTCCCTTCGACACCGTAGAGGGTGCAGGGACCGGGCTGCTGGGGCGCCTGGCGGAGTTCTGCGCCGTGCTCTTCGCGCAGATCGACGGGCTGCGGCATCCGCGCACCCTGGGGCAGTGGGGGGAGCAGCTCGGCCGCTGTGTAGACGCCCTCACCCAGACCTCGGGCCTGGCGGCCTGGCTCACCCGACGGGTCCGAGAGGAGATCGGGGCCATCGAGGTGGAGGCCGAGCTCACCCACGGAGAGCGGGTGATCGCGGTCGATGCCCTGCGCGCAGCCCTCTCCCGCCGCTTCGAGGTCGCCTCCACCGCACACCAGGGCTCCGGAGGGGCCATCACCTTCTGCGGCATGGTGCCCGAGCGCGCCGTTCCCTACCGGGTCGTCTGCCTGCTCGGGATGGACGAGGGCAGCTTCCCGCGGATCGGGGGCCGAGCGGCCTTCGATCTGCTGGGACTCTCTCCGCGGATCGGTGACCGGGACCTGCGAGATGAAGACCGCTATCTTCTGCTCGAAGCCGTTCTCTCAGCCCGAGACCACCTGCTCGTCTTCTACACCGGACGGGATGTGCGGACCAACGAGTCCCGCCCCCCGGCGGTCCCGGTCAGTGAGCTCTGCGACGCCCTCGATGTGACCCTCCCGAGCCAGACCTCCGTTCCTCTCCACCAGCAGCTCACCCGCTCCCACACCCTCCAGCGCTTCGGCCCGGAGAACTTCGCGAGCCGGGGGGAGCGGTGGAGCTATGACGCGCGATTGGTGGCGGGGGTGCAGGCGTCGCTGGGCAAGAGGCGCCCCAAGAGCCCCTTCCTGTCGATGGATCTGAGGGTCGAGAGCGCGACGGATCCGGTGGGGACGGTGTCGGTGGAGCAGCTCCGGCGCTTCTGGAGCCACCCCCTGCGGGCCTTCCTGCAGCGCTCCCTGCGGCTGGTTCTGGCGCGAGATGGGGGCGCGGATGTCCCCGATCGGGAGCCGCTGGAGTTGGGCTGGTTGGACCACAGTCAGCTCCTGGAGGCGCTGCACCAGGCGTCTGTTCAGGGCCGGGATCCGGAGGAAGAGCGCCGCCGGCTGCTCGCCGCGGGCCAGCTCCCCCTCGGTCGGGCCGGGGAGATCGGCTTCGACTCCATGGCCGAGCTGCTCGGGAATATGGAGGCCGTCGCGGCGGATCTCTGTGGCTGGAGCCCACAGGAGGCACACCCGGTCGATGTGGAGCTTCGCCGCGAGGGGGCCCTGCTGGACGGTCGGGTCGAGGGCATGGCCCCGAGAGGTCTGGTCCGGTTCTGCTATGGCCAGGAGAGGCCCTCGGAGCTGCTCGATGCGGCGATCGGGCTGGCTGCCTGCCGAGCGATGGACCCGAAGACCCCGAGCCGGGCGCTGCTGGTGTTCGGGAAGCTGGACGGGAAGGGGCGCCCGGAGATCGGCTCGGTCGGCCTGGAGTGGACCGCCGCGGATCACTGGCTCGAGTCCCTGCTCGCACTTCGCGCCCAGGGACTGGAGAGCCCGCTGCCCTACTTCCCCCGGTCCAGCCACGCCCTGGCCAAGGAGTTGTTGAAGAGACTGCCGAAGGGGGTAGTGGGGGCGGACCGCTACGACCCGGCCCATCACGAGGAGGAGGGGGTCGAGGCGGGCATGACCAAGGCGCAGCAGGCGTGGATGGGCGGGTTCAGCAAGGGCGAGCGCGAGGACCGCTACAATCGCCACGCCCTGGGCCAGAGCGATCCGCTGATCAGTGCGGCTGGGGCGGATGATTCGGGGTTGGTGGGCACGGCGTTGAAGGTGTGGGGGCCGGTGCTCGATGCCCGGCGAACTGCGCGCGCGCTCAAGTCCTGGGGGCAGGGATGATGGAGATGAAGCCGTGGTCTGCGACCGGACCCCTCGAGCCGGGGATCACCCTGATCGAGGCGAGCGCGGGCACGGGCAAGACCTACAATATCACCAGCCTCTTCGTGCGACTGGTCGCCGAGAAGGACGTTTCTGTCGAACGAATCCTGGTCGTAACCTATACCCGGGCCGCCACCGCCGAGCTCGAGGAGCGCATCCGGATCCGGCTGGTCGAGGCGGTCGACGCCCTGGGCGCGGAGTCCGAACCCGCGGACGAGGTGCTGGCCGAGCTGTGGAGGGAGCCGTCCGAGCGGGGGTTGCGGCAGCGCAGGCTGCGCGACGCGGTAGAGGGCTTCGACAAGGCCCTGATCAGCACGATCCACGGCTTCTGCCAGCGTATGCTCCAGCAGCACGCCTTCGAGAGCGGGGTGCGCTTCGATCTGGAGCTCACGCCGGAGCTGGGGCCGGTGGTCGAGGAGATCGTCGACGACTGGCTGAGCGCCGCCTTCTATGCAGCGGAGCCGGACTGGGCGGCCTTTCTGCGAGAGTGGGTCGGCTACAGCCGGGCGGGGCTGATCGACCTGGCGAAGCGGGCGGTGGAGCACCCCGGGACTGCGGTCGTGCCCGCGGCGGGATCGGCCGATCCATCCGACTGGGACGGGCGGGTTGCGGAGCTGATGGCGGACTGGGACGCGCTGGCTGATGGCTTGGTCCAGACCGTGAGCGTGGCGGTAGAAGATGCCAAGGCGGGGCGGCCGAGCCGGCTCAAGAAGCGCCAGCGAAGCCACAGCGCGGATGCGACCCGCAAGTGGGTGGATCAGGTCGCCCAGTGGTTGGCCAGCGATCCGCCGATCGGCTCGGAGCCACCCAAGGCGGACCGGTTCAGCGCCAAGTCGATGGAGAAGCAGCTCGCGGACGCGGACAGAGCCCTGGAGCACTCAGCCATCGACCGCCTCGCCGAGCTGCTGGAGCTGCCGGGTCGGGTGGCGGGCGCGATGCGGGCGGAGTTCGTGGAGCAGGTGCGGCTGCGCTTCGACGCGGCGAAGGAGCAGAGGCGGCTGCAGTCCTATGATGATCTGCTCCGGAGTCTTGCGGAGCGACTGGATGAATCGGCCGATCCGGGGGCTCGGGCAGCCCTGTCGGCGGCCATCGGCGGGGGCTTCGATGCGGCGCTGATCGACGAGTTCCAGGACACCGACGACCAGCAGTGGACCCTATTCCGCGAGGTCTTCGGCAAGGGCGGGCATCATCTGTACCTGATCGGCGACCCCAAGCAGGCGATCTACGGGTTTCGCGGGGCGAATGTGCATGTGTATGCCGAGGCGAGCGAGCACGCGAAGCGCCGCCGCTACACCATGTCCACCAACTGGCGCTCGGATGGGCGGCTGCTGAGCGCGCTCAACCACCTGCTCGGTGCGGCGGGGATGTTCGGTCCGTCGGTATCCTTCGGCTATGTGCAGGTGCAGCCTCCCCCGGGCAAGGGGGCGGATGGGCTGCGGGTGGCGGGGGGGGCGATACCCGCGCCGCTCCAGATCCGGTGGATCAGCCGGGCGCTGACGGGCACAGCCGCGCCAAAGCCGGTCATCAAGGGAGCTTTGGAGGGGCCGCTGCCCTGCCGCGTCGCCGAAGACGTGGCCGAGCTGCTGGGCTCGGGAACGGAGATCTGCGAGGAAGAACAGTGGCGGGCGATCCGACCCGGCGACATTGCCGTGCTGGTGCGCACCGGCAGGCAGGCGGTCGCGATGCAGGAGGCGCTCCGGGTCGCGGGGGTGCCCGCGGTGTTGAGCGGCGCGGCCAGCGTGCTGGCGTCGGATGAGGCGAGAGAGGTGCAGCACTGGCTGGAGGCCCTGGTGGACCGGTCCGGTGGGGGAGCCTCGCGGGTGGCGGCGTCTACGGGGCTGTTCGGATGGAGCGCCCGGGATCTGCACGCGGTCGAGGCCGAGCAGCCCGAGGCGGTGGCTCGCTGGGAGCGCTGGCTCGGCCGGGTGGCCCGGTGGAAGCAGCTGGTCGAGACCCGCGGCTTCATGGCGGGCTTCCGCCAGGCCCTGGACGAGGAAGAGGTGCTGGGTCGGCTGCTCCGCCTGGAAGATGGCGAGCGACGGGTCACCAATCTGCTCCATACCGCCGAGCTGGTCCATGCTGCGGAGACCCGGGAGAGGCTGCCGCTGCTGGCCCTCACCGTCTGGCTGACCGCTCGGCGGAGCGCGGACGATCTGGGCAAGGAGGAGGTCGAGCTCCGCCTGGACCGCGATGCCCAGGCGGTGCGGATCTTGACCATCCACAAGTCCAAGGGGCTCGAGTTTCCCGTGTGTTTTGTGCCTTATCTGTGGGATGGCGGGCGCACGGTGGCCAAGGCCAACCAGCCGCTCCTGGTGCCAGATGCCCAGTGCCGCACCCGCCGGATCTTCGACGTGGGGGTGCCCAACTCCGCCGAGAATCGGGCGCTATCCGAGCGCGAAGACCGAGAGGAGGCGCTGCGCCTGGCCTATGTTGCGCTCACCCGGGCGCGGCACCGGGTGGTCGTGTACGCGGGCCTGGTCACGGACTACCCGATCAGCCCCCTGGCGGCGATCTTCCATGGCAGCGGGCCGGATCGACTACAAACCGCCCAAGAAGCCTGCCAGGACGGGGAGGATGCGCTGTGGAACAGCGTGCAGACCGTCGCGAGCGGGGCACCGGTCCTCGATGGGCTCCCGACCGTGGACGTGTCGCTCTGCTTGGCTCCACAGGGGGTCGTGTGGACTCCCCCGGAGCCGCCGATCCCCACGCTGGGGAGCCGGGTATTCAAGCGGCGCAGCCTGGACCCGGGCTGGCGCAGACATAGCTACACCTCGGTCACCCGGGAGGCGGGGCATCCCGTGCTGGTCGAGGAGGGGCGGGAGGGCTTCGACCCCGACTTCATCGACCGATCGGCGCCGGCCCCGACTGGGGAGGAGGAGCTCGTCGAGGTGCCGCTGGCTCCGTTCCGCGGGGGAGCCGAGGCGGGCACCCTGCTCCACGAGATCTTCGAGCATACCGACTTCACGGACCCGAGCCCAGATGGGCCGCTATCCGGGGTGGTGGCGCGCTCCCTGGCTACTCATGGCTTCGACGAGGAGCACGCTCCGCTGCTCTGCGAGGGCCTGGCGCTGGCGCTGAGCACTCCGCTGGGCGCGGTGCTCGGGGAGCGCCGGCTCGCGGATATTCCGCGGGCGGACCGGCTCGATGAGCTGCGCTTCGACCTGCCCATCCTCGGCGGCACCCGCTTCCGGCCCGGCGTCGACAGCCGGGCCCCGGCCCGGGCCCTGGTCGAGGCCATCCGCCTGCGCCCCGACGCGCTGCCCTCCGATTGGCTCGACAGCCTCGATCGGCTGGATGGGGTGCGCCTGGCGGGCTTTCTGACCGGGAGCATCGATCTGGTGTTTCGCACGGCGGGGGCGGGGGATTCCCAGCGCTGGTTCGTGGTCGACTACAAGAGCAACCGGCTGGACCCGAAGCGCACGGGGCGCTGTGTGCCCGAGGCCTTCAGCCGCGAGGGGATGACCGCAGAGATGGCCCGGCATGACTATTTTCTTCAGTACCACCTGTACCTGGTGGCGCTGCACCGCTTCCTGGGCTGGCGGGTCGAGGGCTATGACTACGACACCCATATGGGCGGGGTGTACTACCTGTTCTTCCGCGGAATGCTGGGCCCGGACACCGCCCGCGAGGGCGAGACGGTCCACGGGTGCTGGTTCGATCGGCCGGAGCGGGCGGTCATCGAGGCTCTGGACGCGGCCCTCGAGCTTCCAGGAGGTGAGGGATGAGCGCGCTGAGCAAGGTCGAAGCGGCCCGTGCCGCCGGGCTGATCGAGGCCATCGACGAGCACATCTGCCGGATGCTACAGGCGCGCTTCGACCAGAGCGATGGGGCGGTGCTCCTGGCCTGCGCCCTGGCCGTGCGGGCGCCGCGCCGGGGCCATGTGGGCGTCGATCTGCTCGAGATCGACGATGAGGGCTTTCAGGGCTTTCCCATCGACCGGGCCGCGTGGGTCGAGGCCGTCGCGGCCAGCGCTGTGGTCCGCCTGCCCGGGCCGGGCAGCGCACCCTTTGTCCTCCGCGGCTCCCTGCTGTACACCGACCGCTACCATCTCTACGAAGACCGGCTCCAGGCCGCGCTCCGTGCGCGCTTCTCCGAGCAGCGCGAGGTCTTCGACCCGGAGCTGCTGGGCCAGGGCTTGGGGGCGCTATTCCCGAGCGCTGGGCCCGGGGATCGGCAGCGCCGGGCCGCCGAGGTCGCGCTGCGCCGGGGCATGACGGTGATCTCCGGGGGGCCGGGCACGGGCAAGACCTGGACGGTGCGCAACCTGCTCACCCTGATCTACGCCCAGTCCGTGGCCGCCGGTGAGCCCCCGCCAAGGCTCGCTCTGGCCGCCCCGACGGGCAAGGCCGCCGCCCGGGTGCTCGCGTCGATCCGCAACGGCCTCGAAGAGCACCTCGCTCGGGCCGCGGGTGCGCTACCCGATGGCGCAGACATCATGAAGCTCCAGGACTTTCTGGGATCCGCGCCCCCGTCCACCCTGCACCGGCTGCTGGGCTGGAGGCCAGAGCATCCGACCCGATTCCGCCACGACTCAGAGCACCCGCTTCCTTACGATCTCATCGTGGTGGACGAGGCCTCGATGGTGGATCTGGCGATGATGTGCAAATTCGTCGACGCGGTGCCGGACACGGCCCGGGTGGTCATCCTCGGAGACCGCCACCAGCTCGCGAGCGTGGAGGCGGGCACGGTGCTCGCCGATATCTGCGAGGGGGGCGGCTCGGATGCGGTGGTCTTCTTGACCGAGTCGAGGCGATTTTCGGCGGAGAGCGGCATCGGTCGCTTCGCCAACGCCGCGGTGGAGGGCGATGTCGCTGGGGCGATGGCTGCGATTCCCCCGTGGGAGGCGGCCTCTTCGGTCCCCCGACCCGAGATCTCCACCCTCGCCCCCGACCCCCGAGAGGGCCTGTCCCGGGCGGCTCGCTCCCTGGTCGTCGAGGGCTATCGCCCCTATCTGGAGCGGCTGATCGCGGGTCCCCAGGGGGGAGAGAGCCTGGAGCAGCTACACCTCGACGCGCTCCGCCTCTTCGATCGCTTTCGGGTGCTCTGCGCCCATCGCTCCGGCCGGCTCGGGGTGCGCGGAGTGAACGACTCCTCCGCGGACTGGCTGCGCGAGGCCGGTCTGTACCGTGGAAGCGGCCCGTGGAGCCTGGGGCGGCCGGTGTTGATCACCCGGAACGACTACAGCGTCGGGCGCTTCAACGGGGATATCGGGTTGGTGGTTCGGGACGAAGACGATAGCTGGATCGTGGTCTTTCCGGGAGAGGGGGGCGGGCTCTCCCGGCTGTCTCCGGTGCGCCTCCCCGAGCACCAGACCGCCTTCGCGCTCACCATCCACAAGAGCCAGGGCTCGGAGTATGACGATGTGCTCGTGGTGCTGCCGGACAAGCCCTCGAAGGTGCTCACCCGGGAGCTGGTCTACACCGGGGTCACCCGGGCTCGGAAGCGGGTGGCGGTGCTCTCTGGGCCCGAGGTGCTCCGGGAGGGGCTGAAGCGTCGGGTCCACCGGGCCTCGGGGTTGGCGGGGCGGCTATGAGCGTCGAGCTGGAGCCCCCGGAGTCGATCCGTGACCGGGTCGAGAGCGGTCCGGGGTATATTGCCTTCCCAAGTAGGTATTGGCCCAATATCTGGATCCTGCTTGGCTTTGCAGTCGGCTTGATTCCAACGGGCACCATCGCCTTGGGCATCCTGATGGGGGTCCCGGGGATCAGCCCGCAGCAGCTGGGGGTCCTGGCCTTGGGGGTCGGAGTGTGTGGGCTGGTCGGGGGCCTGCTGGGCTCGATCAAAGCGGGTCGTCGACGGATGCTGAAGATCACCGCCGAGGGGGGCGTATTCGACGGCCTGGCGCCGCCCTCTCCGCTGCGGATCGACGGGCTCTGTCTACGGGGGGATCCGGGCTCTCCGGTGTCGCTGGAGTCCGGTGGAGAGACCCTGGCGGTGTTCGAGATCGGAGAGGATGGCGGGGGCTGGGACTATGATGACGTCACCTGGATAGCGGAGCGGATTGCGCAGATCTCTGGTGTGGAGTGGGCGGATCACCGGCCGGAGTCGGAGTGGCGCCGCTGGATGGTCGATCCGGACTTTCGGGCTCAGTGCCTCTTCGAACGAGCCGATCGGGAGAACCGGAGCGACTTGTCCTTGTTTCACCAGGTCGAGCCCTCTCCTCCGGAACACCATTCGGATCTGCACGGATTTCGGACCCGGCTGGAGGCTCCCATCGCATTCGACCGTTCTCATCTCGAGCTGGCTGGGCACCGGCTGCCCCTGTGGAAGATCAGCGGTGCGCGGGCGGTCTATGAGAGGCGCACTCGTGACAACGGGGTCCGGTACTATGGTCGATTGGAGGTTCTGGTGGGGCAGACGCGGGTGTCGACCCGGGCGGCTGTGGTCACTGATCAGGCCGAGGGGCGCTGCGCTCATCTCAACTGGCTCGCCGAACAGATCCGCATGCACGCGGCGGAGGCGTCACCGCCAGAGGATCGCGGTGGCACGGAAGAGGTGCCGAAGGCGATGAAGGAGCTGATGTCCAGGAAGCGAGCCGCCCGGGCGAAGGACAGGAGCGGATCGATCCGATAGCCCAACCCCTGGTGGAGACCTCATGCGCATCCTGCACACCTCGGACTGGCACCTCGGGATCCGACACGGCCTGACCTCCCGGGGGCCCGATCACGATCTCTTCCTCGACTGGCTCCAGGGGCAGCTCTCCGAGCGCGAGATCGACGTGCTGATTGTCGCCGGAGATGTGTTCGACTCCATGCAGCCATCGGCCGAAGCGCTCGGTCGATACTATCGATTCCTGAGTCAGGTGGGTCAGAGCGGTGTCGCCCAGGTGATCCTCATCGGAGGCAACCACGACAGCGCCTCCCGCCTCGACGCCCCCGCCGAGGTCCTAAGCTCGCTCCAGGTCCATGTGGTCGGGGGGATCGGGGCGACGGAGATCTCCTGGGAGCGCTGTCTGCTGCCTCTGGTGAATCGAGCGGGGGAGGTCGCGGCGGTCGGGCTCGCCGTCCCCTATGTGCACGAGTTCCGGCTCGGCGTGAGGACGACCGATCTCGACCACGCCGCGGTCCGGGCACAGTTCGAGGAGCGCTTCGGGGCGGTCTACTCCCGCCTCTGTGACCTCGCTCGGGAGCGCTGGCCGGACCTGCCCATCCTCGCCACCGGCCACCTCACCCTCGGGGAGGCCCGTCGGGAGGACTATCCCCAGGAGATCCACCTCATCGGCAATGTGGAGAGGTTGCCCGATAGCGTGCTCGACAGCCGCATCCAGTACACCGCTCTGGGCCATATCCACCGGTGCTATCCGGTCGGGAAGAGCCGGCGGGCGTGGTACAGCGGTAGCCCCATCGCGCTGTCCATCGCCGAGGCCTCCACTCCTCGGCAGGTGCTCCAGGTCCAGCTCGATGCCGATCCGGAGGGACAGGCGAGGGTGGAGCGGGTGGAGGTTCCCGCACCCCGAGGGCTGGTGGAGCTGCGGGCCGAGCCCGACGCCCTGGTGGAGCAGGTCGAGGGGCTGAAGTGGGAGGAGTCGCTGCCCCCGCTGCTGTTCTGTCGGGCGGTGACCGATGTGCTGCCCTCGGAGCTTCCCACCCGCATCCACAAGGCGCTGGAGCGTTTCGAGGAGGGCAATAGGCCGACCCTGGTGGAGCTGCGTCAACAGAGGGCGAGTGCCGTCGATCCCGAGCAGAGTCAGCGGGCTCCCTCCCTGAGCGAGCTCTCCGCCCCCGAGGTCTTCCACACCTTGTGCCAGAGCCTCGGGATCACCGAAACATCCGACCTGGATGGGGCGTTTGCGTCTCTGTCGAGCGCGACCGAGGAGGATTTTCAGTCGATGATCGGCACGGTCCGGGAGGGCACCCCATGAAGCTGCATCGAATCGCGGTCACCAACCTCAACAGCCTGTATGGGGAGCAGGGGATCGATCTGGATACGGACCTGGGGGGCGCGAGTCTATTCCTCATCCAGGGGCCGACAGGCTCGGGCAAGTCGACGCTGATGGACGCGGTGAGTCTGGCGCTGTTCGCGATGACGCCGCGCTTCACCAAGCGCAAGACGGGAGAGGCTCGGCACAGCGAGATGGCCCTCGCAGAGCAGCTGATGTCCCGGGGCGAGGGGGTGGCGAAGGCGGAGCTGGAGTTCAGCAAGTGGGAGTCGAAGAGCGGGCGGCGGGTGCGCTATCGGGCGATCTGGTCGGCGCGCAGGGCGCGCAACAAGCCCGGGGGGCGGATGCAGGGGACCACCCGGGCGCTGGAGAGGCTCGGGGAGGATGGGCAGTGGGAGCAGCAGGTCTCCGACGGTCGCGCCAAGGTGGTGAAGCCCTACTTCGATGCGGTGCTCGAGGGGTTCACGATGGCGGACTTCGAGCGCTCGATGTTGCTCGCCCAGGGACGCTTCGACGCGATGCTCCACGCGCTGCCCGAGGAGCGGGCGGCGATCCTGGAGAGGCTGACCGACACGGCGATCTATCAGCGCCTGGGGGAGCGTGCGGCGCGGATGCGCGGGGCGTGGAAGGGCCGGCTGGAGAGGGCTCGGGCGAAGATCGAGGCGATCTCGCCGGTCAGCCCCGAGGATCTGGCCGCGGCCGAGGCGGCGGTCGCGACCGGGGACGGAGAACTCGCGGCCTATGAGTCGGTGCTGGGGGGCCTGCGGGGCCGGCGGGACTGGCTGCTGCGGCGGGCAGAGCTCGATGTGGAACAGGCGAAGCTGGGGGAGGAGGCGGCGGAGCTGGAGCGCGCGAAGCGGGAGGCGATGGCCGAGCTGGAGGCCCTGGCCGAGCACGAGCGCTGTGGGGAGGGCTTCGCCCTGGCCGAGCGGGTGGAGGAGGCCGAGGGTCGGCTCGCCGAGGTCCGAGCCCAGCACGCCGAGCTGCATTCGAGCCTTCCACAGCGGGCCGAGACCCGACAGCAGGCGGTCGAGGCCGTGCAGCAGGCCGAGTCGGAGTGGCGCGCTGCATCCGAGGCCCTGGAGGCGCTTCGGGGCCCGGTCGCCGAGGCCGAGGCCGCCGCCGAAGCGGTAGAGCTGGCGAGGGCGGAGAAGCGCGCCGCGGAGCAAGGGCTGGAGCGAGCCCAGGAGCAGGTCGGTCAGCACCGGAGCAGCCGGGTCGAGGCCGAGGCTGCGGTGGAGCGGTCCCGGGCCGCCCTGGACCAAGCCGAAGCCGAGCGGGCCGAGGTCGAGGGGGATGGGCCGCTGGTCGAGGCACGCTCGGGGTTGGAGGAGGCGTTCACCAAGTGGGAGTCGGCGGCGAGCCGGCTGGAGGCGGACCGCAGCAAGCGCGCCGCTCGGGAGGAGGCGCTGGAGGCCCGTCGGGAGGCCCACGATCAGAAGGCTGCGGCTCACGAGGCCTCGTGGGCGGAGCGGATCGAGGCCGCGGTCGCTGCGGTCGAGGGGGCACAGGTCGCGCTGGAGTCCGAGCCGGCGGTGGCAGAGCTCCGGGAGTCCCGAGACGAGGCGGTGGACCGACGAGGGCGGCTGGAGCTGGCCACAGAGGCGGTGAAGCTGCGCGAGGAGCGGGAGCGAGGCCTGAAGGCGCGCGAGGAGCGGGTCGCCGAGTGCCAGAGAGCCTATCGACGCTGCGCTGAGGCCCAGGAGGCCCGGGTCGAGCAGGTGGAGAAGGCTGCGCTCTTAGTGGAGGAGGCGGAGAGGCTGTTGGCCCCTCTGGAGCGCATCGCGGCCCTGGGGAGCGAGCGCTCGGATCTGGTCGAGGGGGAGGAGTGTCCGCTGTGTGGGAGTGCGGAGCATCCCTTCGTGCACGACCCCCAGAGGCGGGCCCAGGCCGAGCAGATCGACGAGGAGGTCCGGGTCGCCAGGGCGGCGCGGGAGAAGGCCCGGGCTGAGTGGCAGGCACGGGGCGCGGAGCGCGCAGAGGCGGATCGGGCGCTGGCTATGGCCGAGGCCGAGCGGAGGGGGGCCGTAGAGGAGCGCGACGCGTCCGAACAGGCCCTCGCCGAGGCCCAGGAGCGCGCCGGTGAAGCCCTGAACAGGGCGGGCCTGGCGAGGGATTGTGATGGGAAGGCGGTGGCCGAGGCGCTCCAGTCGGTGCGCGGGGAGATCGATGGGCTCGGTGCGCGCTGTGACCGGGTCGAGGCGCTGCTGGCCCAGCAAGAGCGGGCCACGGAGGCGCTGCGGGTGGAGCGGGAGGCCGAGTCCGAGGCCCGGGCCGAGCTGGGCTCGGAGGCGACGCGGCTCGAGGCCGAGCGCACCGAGATCATTCGGTTGCGAGAGGAGATCGCGTCATTCGCAGCGCAGGTGCAGGGTCAGCAGCAGCAGCTCCTGTCCAAGCTCGAGGGGTGGGGGCTGGGCACCGGTGGAGCTGCAGAGCTTGGCGCGGCGATGGAGCGAATCAGGCAGCGGGTCGAGCGCTACGAGGGCTCATGCCGGGCTGTGGAGCGGGCCTCGGAGACGCTGCGGCTCGCGGAGCAGAGCTGTGAATCCGCAGGTCAGGCCCTGGCCGGGGCGGTCGAGCGGGCCGAGCGCGCGGTAGCGGAGGCCGACAGTCGCGCGACGGTCGCGGAGCAGGCAGCGGACCGCCAGGTGCTGGCCCGAGCCGAGCTCCAGCGGGTGTGGGCCGAGGCGACCGGTGAATCGGCCCCCACCGAGCGCCCCGGCGCGCTGCTGAACAGCCAGAGCGAGCGGGTGAATGCCCTGGCCGAGCGGCACAGCGCGGCGGGGGTGGCGAAGGCTGCGGCAGAGCGCGCCGAGGCCGATGCGCTGGCCCGGGCCGAGACCCTGGAGCAAGCGATGGCCAAGGCCGAGTCCGAGCGTGGGGAACTCGCCCAGCGGCTGGAGCATTGGCTGGCCGAGCTGGGTATTGGCGGGATTGCGGAGCTGAAAGAGTATAAACAATCAGACGAATGGGTGTCTCGTGTCGGGGCGCTTCGCCGCTCGCTCCAGCAGCGGGTGGCGGGGCTCGAGGCCCGGCGAGACAGCCTGGCCGAGCGCAGCACCCGACACCTCGAGCGACGACCGCCCGGCCAGACCGAGGAGGACAGCACCGAGTCCCTCGCCCCCCGGATCGAGGCCGCCGAGGCGGAGCGCGACGCCTGCCAGGCCACCCTCGACCAGGCGCGGGCCACGCTCCAGATGGCCTATCGCGACCGCGAGGGCCGGGCTGCGGCCGAGGCAGAGCTCGAGTCCACCCGCGCAGAGGCGGCGGTGTGGCTGAAGCTGCACGAACTCATCGGGGTGGGGGATGGCAAGCGCTTCAAGATGTTCGCCCAGGCCCTGAACCTGGAGCAGCTCCTGGTCCAAGCGAACCAGCACCTGGTCCACCTCAACGACCGCTACCGCCTGCGCCCCGAGCGCGACCCCAAGACCGAGCTGCCGACCCTGGAGTTCGTGGTCGAGGACCAGTGGAGGCCGGGGAGCACGCGCTCATTGCGGACCTTGTCCGGGGGCGAGTCCTTCTTGGTCTCCCTGGCCCTGGCGCTGGGGCTGTCCGACCTGCGGACGAGCTCGATGCCGGTGGAGACCTTGCTGCTCGACGAGGGCTTCGGGACCCTGGACCCCGAGACGCTGGACACGGCGCTGGCGGCGCTTCAGCAGCTCCAGGCATCGGGGCGTCAGGTGGGGATCATCAGCCATGTGCTGGGCCTGCAGGAGCGGATCGAGGCCCAGGTGTTGGTGGAGCCGGTGGGTGAGGGGAGGAGCCGGGTGAGGGCGAGGGTGTCGGGGGATTCGTAGGGGGGTTCGGTGGGGCCGATGGGATCTCCATCCCGCTCACGGGATAGGCTCTGCCAACGGAGGCCCCATGTCCTTGCGCAATATCCTGCCGCTCTGGTTCCTCGCTGCCTGCGGCATGGCGCCCGCTCCCGAGACCACTCCGGCCCCGGTGCGACCGACGCCCACGTACACCCTGCAGGGCACCATCACGGCCATCTCGCTCGAGAATATCAACAAGGCCCAGGGGCAGTTTGGCTACAATATCGACCTATCGGTCACCCCGACCCGGGTCGAACCCACTCCAGAGGAATGGGCTCAGCTCACCCCCGAACGGATCGAGGTACGGGTGGCGCAGAAGATGCCGTGGGCCGCGATGACGGCAGATGATCGGGCCAACCTGGGTCCAGCGCCCCAGCCCCGCTTTGCGCCCCAGCGGTGGCGCTCGTACACGGTGGGCGGGAGGATCGACACGGTGGTTCGCTTCTCGGGGCCGGGCCTGGCGCACCAGGTGCGTGTTGCGGCAAGAGGTGTACAGTGACCTCCGAGGCGTTCTTCCAGAGTCATCCCGTGTTCACGCACGAGGAGTACGCGCAGAGTCGTGGCGGCGGGAGCCCTCGCACCGTGGACAGCCTGCTTCGCAAGCCCGTGCAGAGCGGCCGGATCGCCCGGGTGCGGCGTGGGCTCTACGTCTCGAGTTCTCATGGAGCCAGCTCAGCTTCCTGACCCGAGGTCACACACGGTGGACGTGCTCCATAGGCCGGCGGTCGGCGGTGGCTGGGAGGAGATCTGGCGCTCGCTGGAGATGATCGAGTTCCTCGACCTCGATGCGGTGATCGCCTACGCGCTCCTCCTCCTCGACTCGGCGACGACCGTCGCTCGGGTCGGTGTCTTCCTCGAGCAGCACCGCGAGCGCCTATTTGTCGAGGACGCACACCTCGAACGTCTGGTCGCGCACGCACCGAAGGACCCGCGCTACCTCGACGTGTCGCGACAGCCCGGGCGCCTCGTGCATCCCTGGAACCTCATCGTGCCGGAGCGCGTGCTCGAGCGGCGCTGGGGCGAGGTGGCCTGATGGTCGCGCACCCCTTCATGGGACCGCGGGTGGCTTTGAAGGGCGGCACCGCGTTGAACCTGTTCGTGTTCAACATCCCCCGGGGTTGAGGTGCTTCGACCCAGACAAGCTCCGGTTGGCCTTCGTCGTCTATGGCGGCATCAACCGCGTCGACTGGAGAGAGGTCTCGACCGACTCGGTGACGACGACCGTGGACGAGGTGAGGCGCCGGCTGCTGCCGATGTTGCGCCAGGATATCCGCCCGTCGGCGGGCGACGTAGAGCGCTGGACTGATCACCTCGTCGAGGAGACCCGTACCCTGATCGGCGCTGTCCTCCCGCTTTCGAGCCATGAGCTCGAGTTCCTGGAGCGTCTCAACGGCCACGGTGAGATCGAGGCGTCGCTGCTGACCGCGGACGCAGACCTGCAGCAGCGCATCGCGGCGAATCCGGGCCTGCGCTGGAAGGTGCTGAATGTGAAGAAGCACATCGGCAGCAGCTGAGGGTCTTACAAGGCGCGTAGCTGGCGTTTGGCGAACACTCGTTCACAGGGGCCTGCGGTTCCCGGAAGCTGGTCAGCACGATCTCGGCGCAAGAACATGCCGCGCTACAGGTTTACACCACCGCCACGTCGCACACCTGTCCAGCAAGAGGGGGTCCTATGATCTACATGATGGTTCTGTCAGCGCTCGCCGTGGTCGGCGGTACCGAGGTCGACGGCGAGTATCCAAGCGTAGTCGTGGTCACGGGGGGCATCGGGGTCTGTACCGCGACCATCCTCCACGAGAGGTGGGTCCTGAGTGCCGCTCACTGCTGGGATGGCGTCGATCTCAGCCAGAATCCGGGCTCCCCCTGGGCCTCGTTGCTGGAGGCGGACAAGCTCCCCGACGACTACAACTCCGCCATCCCCCTCAGCGTGGACCCCCGTGGCATCGCGTTCGAAGCGGTGTATGTCCATCCCGGCTATGAGTCCTTGGGCTTCAGCCCGAACTCGGTCCGCGCCAACCCCGAGAAAACGGTCAATGATCTGGTCCTCATCCGCGTCGCCACCCCGCTGACCGGCCCTCCGTTGGCCCTGAACGATACCCCCATCGACGACAACTGGATCGGAATCGAGCCCCGGTTTGTCGGCTTCGGGACCACCGATTTGTCGGGCGGCGGTTCCGGTGTGAAGCGCATGGTGGACCTGCCCATCGCCGCCACCGACGAGGCCACCATCGAGACCTTCCGCCCGGACGCGTCGCTCTGCCAGGGAGACTCCGGAGCCCCCGGGCTGCTCGACGTCGATGGGCAGCTCGTTCAGCTCTCTCTAGCGACCTTCGGATGGGACTGTGAACGAGGTGAGAATGCCCGAGTTGACGCGTATATCGACTGGATTCAGGAGACGATGGGCGACGACCTGCTCACGATCGTCTCCATCCCTGCGCCCCCCCCTGCAGCGCCCGATCCGGTGAGCATCCAGCCCGCTACCGGGTGTGCGACCGCTCCCAGTTCCCTCGGGGGGCTGCTGCTGGTCGGCAGACGCCGATAGAGCTCGTCGCGGTCGGGCCTTGCTACTTCTTGAACGTCGCGTCGAGGATGTTCACGGGTGACCTCTGTTCGAGGAGTTGGGGGATGAACGCGAGCGAACCTTCGGATGTGTCCGCGACGTACAAAGAGAGGGGCCTTGGACTCGGAGCTGGGTTCTCGGCTCGGGGCAAATTTGGCGCTTGAAACGGGTGTTTTGCAGGACAGGGCTTGGGCCAATCGGACACGCCCGAGATGTCGAACGGTTCTCCCACTCCTGGGACAAACCCCCGTTCTCCGTCCCACGGACCGAGCCCCCGTCGCCATCTCGAGCGGAGTCGTCGAGGGCAGTGCGCACTGAGGCTGTACTTGTCGGCCAGGGTCAGCCGCTCTCCGCGCCAATCACCCACCCATCTCCGTCCACTTCCAGATGATCTCCTTCATCACCTCCGACGTCCCGCCGCCGATCGTGATCAACCGAACATCCCGGTACAAACGCGTGATCGGGTACTCCTCGATATAGCCGTAGCCGCCGTGGAACTGCTGGCAGTCGTAGACCACCTTCTGGGCCAGGTCGCCCGCGAAGAGCTTGGCCATGGAGATGAGCTTGGTGGGGTCCTCTCCCGACTCGATCTTCTGGACCGCCTGGTAGGAGAGGGCCTTGGCCGCCTCGAGGGCGGAGAGGTGCTCGGCGAACTTGTGCTTCCAGACCTGGAACTTGCCGATGGGCCGGCCGAAGGCGGTGCGCTCCTTGCCATACTGGATGGCCGACTCGAGGGCGCGCTCCATGGAGTGGATGGCGGTCTGGGCGGCGACGAGGCGCTCGCCCTGGAAGTTGGTCATGATGTAGTAGAAGCCGGCGTTCTCGTGGCCGAGCAGGTAGCGCTGGGGGATGCGGCAGTCGTCGAAGGCGATCTCGCAGGAGTCCACGCTGCGGGTGCCGAGCTTGTCGAGCTTGCGACCGACGCTGAAGCCGGGCGTGTCGGTGGGGAAGAGCACCAGGGAGATGCCGGCATGCCCCGCATCGCCGGTGCGCACGGCGAGGGTGATGAAGTCGGCGATGGAGCCGTTGGTGATGTAGGTCTTGGCGCCATTGATGATGTAGTCGTCGCCATCCTTGCGCGCGGTGGTCTGGATGGCGGAGACGTCGGAGCCGCAGTTGGGCTCGGTGACCCCGAGCGCTGCGATTTTGTCGCCCTTGATCAGGGGCTCGAGGAACTCGACCTTCTGCTCTTCGGTGCCGATCTCGGCGATGATCGGCGTGGCCATGTCGGAGTTGACCAGGATGGACATGACGACCCCGCCATTCTGCGCGTAGCCCAGCCCCTCGACATAGGCGGTGGAGGCCCACCAATCCAAGCCCATTCCACCATGCTTCTCGGGGAAGCGGATGCCGATGAGGCCGAGATCGGCCAGGGCCTTGAAGATCTCGCGGTGGGGCCAGGCGCCGGCCTTGTCCCAGGCATCGCTATGGGGCGCGATCTCGTTCTCGGCGAAGTTGCGGACGAGCTGTCGGAGCTGGTCGTGCTCCTCGGTGAAGGGCGGGAAGTGCATGGATCCTCCTGATCGGAAAAGCAGCTTACGCCATCGGCGCCGACCTGCGATACACTCTGGAGGTGCTCACCCTGACCTTGCGCGCGCGCGACGACGCCCGATTCCTCGCACGCATCATCGAACGAGATGGCTTCGCCTTTGTGCTCGACTATGGCGACGCCAGCATGGTCGCGGACGCCTCGGAGCGGGTGGCGCGGGGCTTCTCACTCTGGCGCAACGGCAAGCTCGAGACGGTCAGCCCCAGCTCCTCCCAGCTGCTTCCGCTCCTGGCGGAGTTCTACAATCAAGAGGGTCTGGTCGTGTCCCTGGAAGAGCCCGACTTCGCCCAGCGCCCCGAGCCCCTGGACGCCCGGCTCCCCGCGCTGCCCCAGCACTCCATCACAGACTTCCGCGACCAGACCGAAGAGACGGAAGAAGAGACAGAGCTCGTCAGCTACGCCGAGATCCCCGATCTCGCAGACGAGCTCGAGATGATCGTGAAGACGGCGCGCACCAACCCCGGTGCGGTGGCCAAGCGCCCGCTGTGGCGTCCCGATGGGGTCGAAGAACCCGTGCCCCTCACCGGCCCGGTCCCCAAGTATGTCCGGGCGATGGGCTCGGTGGTCCCGCACGACTCGGACGAGGAAGAGACCGAGCTCGTCTCCCCCGAGATGCGGGCCCAGGCGCTGGTCCTCGAAGAGGGCGCGACCGAGCTCGACGACGAACCGGAGGATCTGTGACCCTACCCATGCTGCTCGCGCTCTCGGCCTGGGCCGAAGACCAGTCGGATCTGGGGGGCCACGGGTTGCTTCCCGCCACCCAGCTCTTCGTGGATGTGCTCGACCCGGCGACAGAATCCATCGTGTTCACCGGCGTGATCACGATGCCGGATACCTCGGAGGTCGATGTCTCGGTCGATATCTACGAACCGGACGGGGACTATGTGGGCGAGTTCGCCTCGGGCGACACCTTCGTCCCCACCGACGGCGCGGGGGCCTACCGCTTGGAGCCCATCGGGGTCGGCGATGTCGACGGCACCAACGGCGACGAGCCCCTGTCGAGCTGGTCGATCGAGGTCGCCGGAGCGAGCCCGACCGTGGGCCGGGTGTGGAGCCGGCGCTGGGTCCTCAACGGTGGGGGCTTTGGCTCGAATAACGGCCTGGACGGCAGCTTCTTCGCCCCGGTCGATGGTGGCCTCGGGCAGTCGGGCATCATCGAGCTGCGCACCGATGGCTTCACCGGCTATGTGTACGCGGTCCTCGCCAATGACGAGGGGGTCTCCGGGGCCAACGCGCGCTCCAAGCCCGAGGGCTTCGGCCCCATCAACCGCCGAACCCCGCTCTATCTCCGGCCTCCAGACGGGCTCGTCCCGAGCGTGGCCTCCCCAACTCTCGGCAATATCAGCTTCACCCCACCCACCTGTGGCGGGGTGGCGACGGATATCGTCGCGGGGGAGCTCGCCTTCGACTCCGATGTGTCGGGCAACTGGCACCTGGTCTGCGACGCGGACGGTGACGGGGTGTTCGACCCGACCGGGGCGGTCGATTTTCAGGTCTTTGGCCTCGCCGGAGTCGGCGCGAACACGATCGAGTTCGACGGCACCCTCGACGATGGAGATGTCGCCGTGGCGGGGGTGCACGACTGCCAGCTGTGGCTCACCGTAGGGGAGTTCCACTACCTCGCCCAGGATATCGAGACTTCGTATCAGGGCTTTCGGATGTTCGAGATCGACGACTCCCTGGGGGCGTCGGGGCTGCCGATGTACTGGGACGATCGAACGATCCAGGGGGCAGCTCAGCCCATGCCCAACGGGCAGCTCTCCCTCGAGACCTCGGGCGCAGACGGCCTGTTCAGCGGCAACCCCTCCGCAGCGTCGGTGGCCAATATCAACGCCCGGGCCTGGGGCGACTTCACGACGAATACCAAGGGCAATGGCAATGTGCTCGACACCTGGACCTTCCTCGGCCGGGATGTGTCGAGCAACTTTCAGATCACCATCCTCGATGCCTCGGTGGACACGGACTCCGAAGGGCTGGTCGATGCTGCAGAGGCCTGTATCTATCTGACGGATCCCAACCTTCCAGACACCGACGGAGATGGCCTCGACGACGCCCTGGAGGCGCTGCAGCTTCCCTCGGATCCCAACCTCGCGGACACCGACGGGGACGGCCTCGACGACTCGATGGAGACCCCCGACCCCTCCAACCCCAGAGATAGTGACTCCGACGGGCTGACCGACGCGGTGGATGAGGACGACGACGGCGACGGCGTGCCCACCCTGGTCGAAGGGCCGGTGGACACCGACGGCGATGGCACGGCGGACTTCCTCGACCGCGATGATGACGACGATGGGGTCGCCACAGCCAACGAATTCGCCGGAGACACCGACGGAGACGGGCTGGTCGACCGGCTCGACCCGGACGATGACGGCGACGGCACCCCCACCGCCGAAGAGGACCGCAACGGGGATGGAAACACCCTGAACGACAACGCCGATGGGGACGCACGGCCGGACTACCTCGACGCAGATGACGATGATGATGGAATCCCCAGCATCGACGAGCTCCCCGGAGACTCCGACGGAGACGGCCTCGATGATGTGGTGGACCCGGATGACGACGGCGACAGCGTGGTCAGCGGAGCCGAGGGCCTCGGAGACCTCGATGGGGATGGGGTTCCCAACTACCTCGACCCCGATGACGATGGGGATGGACTGCCCACGATCGACGAGGACCCCGACGGGGACGGGGATCCGACGGATGATGATGCGGACTCGGACGGAATCCCGGATTTCCTGGAGTCCGATGACGACGGAGACGGGCTGCTGACCGCGGACGAAGATGTGGATGGCAACGGGAATGTCCGCGACGACGACTCCGACGGGGACGCCATCCCCAACTACCGCGACCCGGACGACGATGACGATGGGATCCCCACCCTCGACGAAGATCCCGACAGCGATGGGGACCCCCGCAATGACGACACCGATGGGGACGGAATCCCGGACTACCTCGACCCCGATGACGACGGCGATGGGCTCCCCACCGAGGTCGAGGGCGGCCTGGACACGGACGGGGATGGGGTCCCGGACAACCGGGACACGGACTCCGACAATGACGGCCTCGAAGATGGCTTCGAGGGTGTGGGAGACTCCGACCAGGACGGGATTCCGGACTTTCAGGACCCCGATGATGATGGCGATGGGGTGCCGACGCTGATCGAGGGCACGGTCGACTCCGACCTCGATGGCTTCCCAGACTACCTCGACCCCGATGATGATGACGACGGGGTCCCCACCGAGGACGAGCAGGCTGGGGACACGGACGGAGATGGGCTCGACGACCGCATCGATGCGGACGATGACAACGACGGCATCCCCACCCTCGACGAGATCTGGGAAGACTCCGATGTCGACGACGACGGGCTACCGAACTGGGCAGACACCGACGCAGACGGCGACGGATTGCTGGACGCGGACGAGGGCACCGTCGATCTCGATGGGGATGGAGTCCCCGATTTCCTCGACCCCGATGGGGCGATCGAGACCTTCTACCGCGGCTCGGGCCTGGGCTGTAGCGCCACGGGCGGAGCGGGTGCGGGGGTCTGGTTGTGGCTCGGCGCCGCGTTCATGGGACGCCGGCGCTGATCAGTCGACGAGGTAGGTCGCGACGGTGCGGCAGACCTCGCCCCGACAGGCGGATGCGGTCCAGGTTCCGGGCTGGGCACCGGCCTGCTTGGCGAGGTCGATGCGCCGGGCGGTGCGGCCGACGTAGCAGCGACGCACTCCGGCGCCGACGGCGTTGACGCAGGGTGTGGGCTCCATGACCTCGGCGCCGGTGGAGTCACTCCACTTGAGCACCAGGGGAGCGCCGCTGTAGTCGAACTGAATCCACAGGCCGGCGTTGTGGCGCCAGGTCCGGACCTCACCGAGCAGCCCGAGATCCTGACCGGCCGCGACCGGAGTGACCCGCTTGGTGGGGGTGAGGTACTCGGTGACCTCGCCGATCATCGGGATGGGAGCAGCGGACGAGGCGGCGATGTCGGCCTGGCCGGAGGAGAGAGCGGTTGTGAGCCCCATGCCCACGACGAGGGCCAGGGTGAAGACGCCGGCCGAAGCGGCGGCAATCCCCCGGAGACGCTGACGACGCTGGAGCTGTTGCTGCTCGAGGATGGCCTGGTCGGCGTCCCAGGACCTGCGGCGGGTGACGGTCTCGGTGCGCCAGTTTCGGAGAGCGGAGTCCACGCGGGACGAGTCATCACGACTGAGAGTCGAGGCGGCATTGGACATGTTGGAACCAGGGGAGGGAGGGGAGGGGAAGGGGGCGCGGGGATGCGCGGGGGGAAGGTGGCAGAATCTTAACGCAAGCCGAGGGTGGCTGGCCAGTCTTCGCTGAGTTGGATGGGCTCGGTGGGGATGGAGGCCACGTCGAAGAGCCCGATGGCATCGGGCAGAGAGCGGGACTCGATGCCCAGCCAGCCCAGGGCGACGTGGAGGATCTGGGCCGGCGCACACCCGGCCTCGCGGAGCGCGGCGATACCCAGAGCACCGGTGGACTTGGAGAGCTTGCGATGGCTGGGGTCGAGCACGAGCGGCGTATGGAGCCAGGTCGGTGGGGTGGCGCCGAGCTGTCGCCACAGCGCGGTCTGCACGGCGGTGTAGTCGAGGAGGTCGGCGCCGCGCACGACCTCGGTCACGCCATCGGTGATGTCGTCGGCGACCACGGCCAGGTTGTAGGTGTAGACCCCGTCGCGGCGGCGGAGCACGGGGTCGCCGAAGTCGAGGGGGTGCACGATGCGCAGCCCATGGACCCGGTCTACGAAGCGCACGGGAGCATCGGGCAGGGCAAAACGCACCGAGCCCTGGGTGGACCCGCGGGTCCTGCAGGAGAGCGGGTGCTTGCCTCCGCCCTCGGCGATGGTCCGGCGGGTGCACTCGCAGCGATAGGTCCGGCCGAGGGCTGCGAGCCACGGGGCGTAGTCCCGGTCGCGCTGGGGAGCGACAAGCTCATCCCAGGTGAAGCCGAGCCACTCCAGATCCCGCCTCTGCTCGGCCTCGATGTGGCGCCGGGCACGGGAACGGTCGACATCCTCGACCCGCAGCAGGACCCGGCCCCCCTGCTGCCGGGCCGATAGCCAGCAGGCCGCGAAAGCGGTGATATTACCCAGGTGCAGGGCTCCGCTGGGCGTGGGGGCGAGCCGGCCCACGGCCTCAGTAGTCAAACGACCACTGAGCCCCGAAGACGAGGATATTGCCGCCGATGGGGATCTGAGAGCTGCTGACCGGATAGCCCTGGCGCGGCGTATCTGTTTGGCGATCGAGGCTGCGTCGGGCGAGCTGATGGTTCTGGAAGAACAGGTCGAAGCGCACGGCCCCATCGACCAGATCGAGGGGGTCCCAGAACTCGGCCCCGGCGCCCACCGTGAAGGTGGTGCGATCTGCATCGAGGATGGCGGTGTCCGCACCCTGGCCGATGATCGGGCTCTGCTCGAAGCCGACCCCGCCCCGGGCGGTGAGCCTGAGGTAGCGCCAGCGGGTGTCGAAGGTCCACTTGGGCAGATGCAGCTCGGTGCCAGCGCGCAGGGCCCAGGTGGGCCGGACCAGGATCCCGTAGGCATTGCCATCGGTGATGTTGTCGTCGATATCGATGAGGGGCGAGGTGATGGTCGTGTCCTCGGCCCGGGCGACGTTGAGCACGAGCTTGCGCCAGTCGGTCCACCGACCATCGGCATAGACCGAGAAGGTGTCTGCCCGGGAGTAGGCGGCCCCGAAGCTGACCCGGGGCGGCACATAGTGATCGAGCATCGCCAGCCGCGACTGCAAGACGACGGCGGCGATATACGGGTCGAGATCGCCGACATCGGTGATGGCGACATTGGCCTGCAGGTCGATATCGGTGTTTACATCGAAGCCCGCCGAGCCGTGGTAGGTCGCGGCGAGGGCCAGCCCCTGTAGAGCGGGAATCCACTCGCCCGGATGCAGCTGGATGCCGACAATCGGAGCGAAGGCGGGCTTGACCCGCAAGGCCAGGCGATGGGTGTCGATGGTGATATTGCTGACCAGATCGTCGAGCTGCTCGGTGTTGCCGTCGGGACCGACCAGGGTGGCGTCCACGGTCATCACGACATCGACCTCGGCGCTGGCGAGCAGATCGACGCTGGCACCGATGCTCACGCCGGGCAAGACCTCGCCGCCGACCCCGGCCGCCGCGACGAAGCGCTGCAAGCGGTTGTCATACATGACGTAGTTGGGGAGACTGGGCTCGAACATCTCGAACAGGATGAGGGTATTCGTCGGCACATAGGCGGTGAGCCCCAGCCCGAACTTTCCGCCGATATTGCGACCGGCTTCGATGTGCAGCCCCGTAGCCGGAGCGGGGGTGGGGTCGACCTGGAGCGGTGGATCTTCCGCGTTGGTGAGGCCGTCGCGGTTGGTGTCCCAGTACAGGCCGGGCACCGGGTCCATGCGGCTCAAGGCCACGCCAAAGCCCACGCCCGCATGGGGCCGTCGGATATAGGAGAGGCCGGCGGGGTTGCTATACGCAGCGGATCCGTCGTCGACAAGCGCGATGCCGCCGCCTCCAGCTCCCGAGAATCGGGCGCCCATCCCGAACAGATCGGGGACCTGAGCGCTGGCGAGGCTACCGAGGAGCCCGACGATCACCCGTACCCGAGCCCGGGCATGGGAATGAGCGCGGAGCGCTGGAGCGTCTTGATGAGCTCGTCTGCGGTCTTGGTGGGCAGGGCCTCGGCGAGGCAGGCTGCGTAGCCGGAGAGGTAGGCGGTCGCGAGCCCCGGCCCGCGGAACCGGCCCGACTCGCCATCTTTGGTGAGCCCGTAGCCATGGGTGAGGAACTTGTCCGAGAGCACGCCCCACTCCTTGCGGGAGAAGCGCTTGGGATCGAAGAAGTAGAACTTGTCCAGGGGGCAGTCTGGGTGGGCCGCGACGCCCACGGTCTCGGGCAGATCCGCGGGGTAGGCGCGCTCGCCCTTGGGATGTGCGGCCGAGAGCACGACACTGCCGTAGTTGACCGCGTTGGCGACGCACTCGCGCAGCAGCAGCGCCTTGCCCATATTGGGCGTGCCGAGTGACAGATTGACGATGCGACACTTGGCGTTTGCGCTGGTCTCGATGCCCGCGGCCATGAGCTCTGCGCTGGTGCGCAGCCTCTCGCCCATGATCTTGACGGCCACGAGGGTGGCGTCGGGGGCGATCTTGTGGATGGCGGCCGCGATCTCGGTGCCGTGACCGTTCTCGTCCTCGAAGTCCGACTTGAGCAGAGCATGCCCCGTAGCGCCGAGCTCGATGAACCAGCCTTCGATCTCTACGCCCTTGAGGCGCGGATCGGAGCGGTCGATTCCCGAGTCGATGATCGCGATTCGGATGCCCTTGCCTGTGTACTCTTTGCCTCTGTACCGCATCCGGTGCTGTTCTCCCGTGGGGTCGTTGAGGCAGCAACTGTAGGTGATCGACGTGACCGAGGGCAAGGCCACAGACTACTCTGATCGGGTGGAGGTGGGACCTGTCGAGCCGCGCGAGGATTGCTCTGGACATGGAAGAGCTCGCTGCTGTGGAGCATCGGCACGCCGCCTCCGAGGGCGAGCGCCGCATGCTGCACGCCGTCAAGAGCCGGCTTCCAGGCTCGGTTCGCGGCCGGATCGAGGGCTTTGTGGCCTGGAACTCGCCCGTCATCGTGATCGGGTTCCACGCACTGGGGCTGCTCGCAGCGGGGGTGCTGGGCCTGGCCTATCCGATGATCGGGGCGGGCCTGTGCGCCGCGTTCACCGTCTCGCTGTTCGCGGAGAGCACGGGCAATTTCTCTCTGTTCCGGCGGGTCGCACCCAAGAGTCCCTCGTACAATCTGATCGTGCCGATGGAGCGCCCGAAGGCTCTTGGCACCGTGGTGATCAGCGCGCCCCTGGACGCCCCGACCTGGCGCCCCGATAGCCCCAAGTGGCTTCGGCGGCCGCTCAAGGCAGTGCTGGGTTCGGCGGTCGTCGTCACCACACTGCTCTTCCTCAATGTCCTGGCCCAGCCCTGGGGCAGGCCCACTCAGGGCATGTACATCACCGCGCTGGGCGTGCTCGCGATCACCGTGGGGCTCGGCGTGATCATGAGGCGCCGCTCCCAGTCGGTCGGAGAAGACGCCAGCGGTCCGGCCGTGCTGCTCGAGCTGGTGCGCCGCTTCTCCGACGATCCGCCGGAGCATATCGAGGTCTGGGCGGTGTTCACCGGCTGCGGCCACGCCTACCAGAACGGCATGGCGGCCTTTCTCGCGATGCACGGGAGCAGCCTCCCGGAGCCCGTCTTCGTGCTCGCGCTGGACGATCCCGCCAGAGCGCCGCTCGGAGGAGTGGTCAGCGAGGGGCCCCTCTACGCTCAGCATCACCGCCCGACAGGGCCTGCATTGGTCGAGCGATTACGCTGGTCTGGGGTAGAGATTCCCGCCATCGACAAGGCTGGGGTCACGGACGCCAGAGCCGCCCTATTGTTCGGGTACCGCGCCCTGGCCCTGTCGGGAGATGACGACGCCGAGCCCGATCCCATCGCTGGAGAGCGTGCCTGCAGCGTCGCAGAGCGGATCGTTCGCTGGTTCGACGCCGATCTGGCCCGGGTGGCGGATGACGCGCCCCTGTTCGAGTCGGTGGGGCATCGGGTGACGGGGAAGTCGGCCTGATGTGGTGGCTGGCCATCGCCTCCGCCGCCACGGTCCAGGGTCGGATCACGGATGCGAACGGGGAGTCGGTCGAGGGTGCCAATGTGGTGGTCTACGATCAGCGCTTCCGCTTCCAGAACGTCGCGAGCGGGGCGGACGGCACCTACCGGGTCGAGGACCTGGTGCCCAATGACTACCGGGTGCGGGTGATCCCCCCGAGCGACTCCTTTGCGATGGAGTGGTGGAGCGGCGAGACCCTCTCCTCCTGCGACTCCCCACGCCAATCCGTGGGCGTCGACGAGGCGCTCACCGTCGATGTACAGCTCCCCTTGGGGGGCGTGCTTCAGGGGCAGGTCTTCCACCGGGATCACTCCCCGGTGGTCGGCGAAGAGCTCGAGGCCTACCCTAGCTGGTACCGCGAGATCGGCAGCGCGCCTCGAGTCACGAGGACCAATGAAGACGGGGTTTTCGAGCTGCGCGGGCTGCCGCGGTTCCGGAACCTTCCCCCCCAGTACTTCGTCGAGCTGCGGACGAGCGACCGGGTGGCTGGCCAGTACTACCGCGGGGCTTGGACCGAGGAGGAGGCCGAGCCGGTAGAGAGTTTCGGAGAGGTGTCCGATATGGGTCGCTTCAGCATCCGCGACCCGATCACGCTGTCGGGAGTGGTGTCCGGGCCCGAGGGCCCGCTGGCTGGGGCAGAGGTCCACCTCTTCGTGGGCGGTCATAATCGGGTCTTGCTGACCGATGCCCAGGGAGAGTGGTCGACGACGGGGCTGCAGCCCGGAGAGGTGCTGCTGTGGGCGACCGCCGTGGGCCATGCGCGCACCTACTGGCCCGATCTGGACCGCCCACCGCTCGAGAGAATCCTGGTGGATGGAGAGGGGGATGAGGTCCGCGGTCTCGACATGGAGCTTCCCTACGAGGCCCGGGTCATGGGCACGGTCGTCAGCTCGAGTGATCCGGGGTTGGCGACGGTGCTCCTGGTCAACGACGACGACTCGGTCGCGCTGGCGGCCCCGGTCGACGAGGACGGGCGCTTCGAGGTCGCGGGCGTGCAGCCGGGGCTGTGGTTCATCGAGGTGTACGGGACGGAGCTCGGCATCGTCGAGGGCCCGGTATTCGATGCACAGGGAGAGCCGATTCGGGGGGTCGTCAGCGCAGACGAACCCCTCGATTTCGGCCGCCTCGAGCCCATGGAGGCGAGCTCGATCGAGGGTGTGGTGCGGGACTCGGTCAGCGGTGGGGCGGTCTATGGGGCGGCGATCATCGCCGAGAACACCGAGCTTCAGCTCCGCCGGCTGGTGTTCTCGGAGTCCGATGGCAGCTATCGCCTGGTGGGGCTCAGGCCGGGCAGCTGGAACCTCCAGGTCATCTACTCGGCCTTCTGTCCCTCGGATCCGGGCTGGGTATCGCTGCACTGGCCGGCACAGGTCAACCCCGACATCGGCGGCAGCGTCGATCTGTCCCGGGGAGAGGTCTTCGTCTGGGACCCGCGTATGCCCCCGGATGGGGATCGGGATCAGATGGGGGATGACTGGGAGATAGCAAACGGGCTCGATGTGGAGCGCGACGACTCCGAGGAGGACCCCGATGGAGATGGCTTCAGCAACCTGGTGGAGTACCGACTCGGCACCGACCCGAGGCAGGTCTACGATCCGGGGTGCTCCTGCGATGGCACCCGGGTGATGCTGGTATTTCCACTGCTCGGGCTGTTCGGGCGACGTCGAAGGCGCGCTTAGGGCCCGTCGATCTGCCTGAGCTTCTCGAGCAGCTCGGCCATGGATACTCCGGTGGACTCGAAGATCTCGGCGGACATATAGATCGGCAGACCCCGATTGAGGGCCAGGGCGATCGCATCGGAGGCCCGAGCGTCGAGGTGGAGGGTTCGCTTCTTCTGGCGGATGCTGATCCGCGCGTGGAAGACGGAGTCTTGCAGGGTATGGATATGGACCTGGACGATCTCTCCGCCCAGCCCCCGGACCGCGTCATCGAGGAGATCGTGGGTGAGGGGGCGATCGTGTTTGCGCCCGGCCAAGCGGAATGCGATCGCGATCGCCTCGGACTCGCCGATGTGGATCGGCACGATGCGATCGCCCTGGGGATCGGTCAGGAAGACCACATGGCCATCGCCGGTAGGAGAGACATCCTCGACCGAGAGCGCGATGGCATCCTTGGGCGGCTTGGGGGGGCCGTGGCGGCCCGCGCTGGCCACCAGCGACAGGGTGAGGAGCGCGATCATCCCGTGCGGACGAGCTCGATCGCGTACACGGGCTCCCCCTTGAGGCGGAACTTGCTCTGGTAGTTGGTCTCGATATCGTCTGGCCAGGGGGCGGGGCCGGTGATCACATCCTCACTGATGCCGGTGACCTCCAGGGGCAGGGCCTCGTCGAGGAGCCCGGGCACCCGGTACACATTGTCGGCGAAGTCGCTCTTCAGGCGAAAGACCCCGCCCGGGCGTAGCAGCTGGGCCGCGTCCTCCAAGAACCACCGGCTGATCAGGCGGTTCTTCTCGTGGCGGGTCTTCTGCCACGGGTCGGGGTGGTTGATGTACAGCCCCGACAGGCTTCCGGGCTCGAATAGGTCGTCGAGGTAGGCGGCGTGATAGCGGGCGATTCGCCCATTGGACACGCCCGCTTTGTCGAGCTTGGTGGCGCAGAGCACGACGCGCTTGTAGCGAATCTCCACCCCCACCACATTGAACTGGGGGTTGCGGCGACAGAGCTCGGCCAGGAAGAACCCATTGCCGGGCCCGATCTCGACATGGAGCGGGGCGTCCCGGCCGAAGACCTCTGCCCACCGCCCGCGGTTCTTCCACGCTTCCTCGGCGGGGATGAGTGGAGGACCGTACTCGAGGTGCTGGGTGACGTAGGGATTTACATCCTGGTGCCGGAACTTCTCCATCGCCCGATCGCGGAACCGCGGCCGCTCGGAGGAGAGGTTCTCAAGCTGGGGCGTTGGCCTTCCATGCGCTTCCATCGGCGTAGACCTCCTTCTTCCAAACAGGGACGCGCTTCTTGAGCTCGTCGATGGCGTAGCGGCTGGCCTCGTAGCAGGCTCCCCGGTGAGGGGTTCCCACCGCGATCACCACGCTGGGTTCTCCGATCTCGACCCGGCCGGTGCGGTGGATCATGGACAGCTTGCCCTGCCATTTCTGCTCGACCTCGTCGGCGATTCTGGCCATCTCCGGTACGGCCATATCGGCGTAGGCCTCGTACTCGAGAGCGACCACGGGCCTGCCCTCGAAGTGGTTGCGGCCGACCCCCTCGAAGATGAGGATCGCCCCAAATCCGTCGTCGTTGACGGCGCTGCGGACCCGATCGATGTCGATGGGAGCGTCGGTGAGTTCGATCACGCGAGCGGTCACTTCAGCCACCTCCGAGTGGGGGGAGGAAGGAGATCTCGTCGCCGTCTTCGATGGCCTCGGCCCCTTGTGAGACGCGGCGATTCCGGGTGTAGGCGACGGGGATGGCACCCTCGGGACCCGGCGGGAAGAGCTGCTGGTAGAGTTGCTGGAGGGTGGTTCCGGGCTCTATCTGGAGTTCTTCCTCCGAGCGACCGCGTAGCTCGCGCAGCTTTGCGAAGTACAGGACTTTGATCGCCATGGCGCCTCCGAGGCTCCGGTAACAGGATCGGGGGCCGGGGTGTCGCGCGGAATCCGATGACCGGTCGGCCCAATCGGCTAGACTAAGTCGGGGATGCCGCTTGCTTACCGTCTTGTCGCTGCTGGCCTGCAATGAGTTCCGTCTCGACCCGATCGATCCAGAGGGGCCGCCTCCGGTTCAGGTCGTCGTCGAGGAGTCCTTCGTGCAGATCCCGGATGCCGCGGTGGATATGCTCTTCGTCATCGACGCCACTCCCTCTATGGACCAGGAACTCGCGGCCCTGGCTACCGATGTCGAGGCATTGCTCTCTACCCTCGACTCTCTCGAGCTCGATTGGCAGATCGGCGTGATCGCCGCCAGCCGGGAGAGCGCTCAGCCCGGCTGGTTGCTGGGGGTTCCCTACGTGCTCTCCCCCACCGAACCCGATCCGGTGGCGCGCTTCGCCGATCGGCTTCCGCAGCCGGGCAGCTCTGGGGAGGCGGGGCTGGCAGCGGCGGCCCTGGCCCTCGAGCTGGCCGCCGCAGACGGGCCCAACGCGGGGTTCAGGCGCGCCGGTGCCGTGCTCCAGGTGGTGTTCGTGAGCGACGCGGACGATCGCTCGGATGGCTGGCTGGATGACCCGGTCGAGGACTTCATCGCGGCGCTCCAGCAGGGGTCAGAGCCCCAGCTCGTCGGGGCCTCGGCACTGGTGGGAGATGTGCCGGATGGCTGCGTATCGGCCTCGGGGAGCGCTCAGGCTGGGCTGCGCTATGCAGAAGTGGCCCAGCGCACGGGGGGCCGGGTGGGCTCGATCTGCGATATCGACTTTGGCTCGCTGTTGAGCGATCTGGGCCAGGACAGCGTGGTGCTCCCGGTTCGCTTCGAGCTCCGGGACGAGCCGCTCCTGGGCACGCTCAGCGTAGAGGTCGACGGGCAGCCGCGCACCGACTGGGCGCTCGAGCCCGGGCCGGCGGTGGTGTTCGAGCAGGCGCCTGTGTCGGGGGCGCGCATCGATCTCCGCTATGTGGTGCTGGAGCCGGGCGGATGATCTGTATCGCCACCCTGCTGCTCTTCGACTTCGACCTCGCCTCGGGAGATGGGGGGCTGCTCAGCTCGGATCCACTGCCGCAGTGGGAGTATGGAGTAGCGACCACGGGCCCAGCGATCGGTGCGGTGTGGGGAACTCGCCTGGGCGGGGACTACTTCAACGACGCCACCGCGGTCCTCGAGATCCCGCTTCCAGATGTGTCTGGAGCCACCCGCCCGGTGTTGGTGGTCGAGCACTGGTATGCACTCGGAGCGGGGGATCGGGCGGTGCTTGATCTCGACACCGGCGGGGGGGCGGTACCGGTAGAGCCTATCGGGGGATTCCCCAGCGGGGTCGGCTGGACGGGCGCTTCGGGAGGGTGGCAGCGCTTCGGTATCGATCTCCAGTCCGTTCCAGCGGGGTCGCGGGTGCGGCTTCGCCTGGATGCGGACTCGGCTGGGAGGGATGCGGGCTGGTATGTGCGATCGGTCCGGGTCGAGGATGGCGATCCCATCCCTCCGAGTGTCGCGATCACCTCGGCTCCATCGGACACTCAGGAGCTCGACAACCCCTACGGAGTGGAGGTCAGGGTCGAAGAGGACTTCAACCTCACCCGGGTCGATCTCGTGTGGTCTGGGGCGACCTCGGGCCGAGCGGCGATGCAGTGGGTGTCGGGCGATCTGTGGCGGGGGGCGATCGACGCCCAGCCTCCGGGGACCGATGTGTCCTGGTCGGTGGAGGCCGCGGACTGTGGCAACACCTTCACCGCACCCGGAGAGGACTTCCGCGTCTTCCTCGCAGCTCCCGAGGACTTTGTAGGCCCCCTCCAGCCCCACATCGTCGCCCGAAGCGTGACCCTCTCCTGGTCCCCCCCGCTCTCTCCCCACACCCCCGATGCCTATGAGATCGAGGCGGTCGCCACGGGGCAGGTCTATGGTCCGGTCGCGGACACATCGGCAGATGTTCCGCTTTCACCGGGCGAGGATCAGTCATTCGTGGTTCGGGGGATCTATCCCGAGGGAGTAGGGGACCCCTCTGTGCAGCTCGATCTCGAGGTCGAGGTGCCCGAGCTGCTCTCGGTGAGCCCCGCGGCGGTGTTCCCTGGGGATCGGGTCTATGTCGAGGTGCAGGGCCGCTCGCTCTACCTGCTCGATGGGGTGAGCTCCATGGTGCTCGGCGACCCGAGCGTGAGCGTGGAGTCCTTCAAGGTGCGGGATGTCAATCGCGGGGTCGCCCTGGTCGAGGTAGACCCCTCAGCGCCGCCTGGGATGAGGCAGGTGCTGCTGACCGGAGTTCAGGGCACCTTCGGCTTCGACGAGCGCTTCGAGGTCCTCGACTCGGCGAACGCTCCCCGCATCCTCTCCGTCCAGCCCGGCTCGGTGGTCCAGGGAGAGGAAGTGGAGGTAGAGGTCATCGCAAGCCAGCGCTTCGCGGGACCGGTCACGATCACCACGGATGAAGAGCTGATCGCGGGGGGAGAGCCCGTGGTGGATGGTGATCGCGTGCGCTTTCGGATCGCCGCTACGGGGCGTGCACGATCGGGCAGACATGATGTGATCCTCGACGATGGACAGCGACTCTGGTCGGTGGCGATCGAGGTCGACGAGTTCATCTTCGACACCTCGCCGGGGACCTGCAGCGTGGCCGGCGAGGGGATGGGTTTCTGGCTGCTGCCTACCGGGTGGCGACGGCGATGAGGGTGGTGGCGTCGCGGTCGAAGGGGGCCCCTGTGAGGGTGCCGTAGCACTCGACCTCCGAGAAACCCGCTTCGTAGAGGGCCGCGACCAGCTCGGAGGCGCTGTATAGGCGACGGAGACCGGTCCAGCTCTGACGCGCTTTGCCGTCGATGGCGATCCAGGTGTGACGCACCATGGAGTAGCTGCGTACCAACAAGTTCTCCTCGAGGAGGAGGCGGTCCCCCGGTAGCGGGGTCCAGGTGCGGCGGGGCCAGTGATCCGGCGCGAGCTCTTTGGGTGTGAGTTGGATCAACAGCTTGCCATCGGGTCGGATCGAACGGGCGCAGCGGGCGAGGAAGCCGCGATCATCGGCCACGCTCTCGAAATACCCGAAGCTATCGTTCCATAGAAGCAACAGGTCGAAGGCCGAGTTGCGCTCGAAGGTGGCCATATCGCGCCGAACGATCTCGACCCGGGTGCCCGAGTTCCTGGCCCGCTTGGCGATGCGGTTGGCGAAGGCGGGGTGCCTCTCGACCGCGGTCACGGTGTGGCCCCTGCGGGCGAGCTCAAAGGCGATACGCCCCGTGCCGGATGCCAGATCGGCGATATCCGCCCCACTCGGGAGGCCGATCAGGTCGAGGATCGCTTGAGCCTCTGGGCCTGCGCGGCGCCACGCGTCGGGGCTGTCGAAGCGATATTCGAGCGCGGACCAGAGGGCATCGGACGCGTACCAGGCAGCGGGCAACTGGATCCTCCAGGGCAGGGAGGATGTCTCCCAGGCTCTGTCGTAGTATCATTGCCCGCCAAAGAGAGAGGACGCATGGCGCTGCCCGCCCTGGACCCACATCCCCTTGGGTGCCCCATAGGAATCGCGCTCACACCCGATGAGATGCAGGATGCTGTCGTGCAGATTTGTCTGCATCTGCACGACATCGTGTTTCCAACGGTGCACGTCGTCAATCCCAGTCGGGGCAAGAGCTACCCCATGCTCAATCTCCACACCCAGCGCGACGACGGTCGTCCGCGCCTGGTGATCTTCCCGGGCTGGGAAGACCAGCAGAAGAAGCGCCGCGTGGGCTGGAAGCGCCAGGCCACGCTGATGAAGCGCATCGCCGACGCGGGGGTCGAGGGAGAGATGCTCGACCTCAACGAGAAGGAGCGCGAGACGGACGGCCCCTACCAGGTCTCGCTCGCCTGCTGCGCCATGCGCATGGACGAGCTCATCCTCGATCTCAACGACTACTTCGGCGATGTGGTGCGCATCACGGTGGGCACGATCCCCCAGAAGGAGAAGGCGGATATCAAGGTGGTACGCCTGTACGCGCCCAACTCCGAGACCAAGCCGCGGCTCATCTTCTTCCCCGGCTGGACCGGAGATGCCGAGATCCAGATGAACCTGGTCACGGACGAGATCCGCAAGAAGATCAAGTACAAGGCCGACCGCGTGGCCGAGGTGCCGATCGAGATATACCTGGCCAGCCGTTAGGGGCGCCAATCCTGCGGCCTATTTCGCCGAGAACTTGGCCCTGCGCTCCTCGTGTAGCGGTGCTACACGTCGTCGCTTGAGCCGGCGTTCTCGACGAAATATGCCAGCAGGCTTGGCGCCCTGAGGTGTGGTTGCAGAGTGGGTTTGGGCTGTGGGCGGCCTATTTCGCCGAGAACCTGACCCTGCGCTCCTCGTGTAGCGATGCTGCACGTCGTCGCTTGAGCCGGCGTTCTCGACGAAATATGCCAGCAGGCTTGGCGCCCTGAGGCGTGGTTGCAGAGTGGGTTTGGGCTGTGGGCGGCCTATTTCGCCGAGAACCTGACCCTGCGCTCCTCGTGTAGCGATGCTGCACGTCGTCGCTTGAGCCGGCGTTCTCGACCCAATATGCCAGCAGGCTTGGCGCCCTGAGGCGTGGTTGCAGAGTGGGTTAGGGGGCCTGCCAGATCTGGCGCAGGGCGCGGCCGGTCTCGACGCCGGCCAGGTGCCGTCGCCAGGACGGGTCCCCGTGAATCGACCGCATGGGGCGGGCGAATTTGCGTACCCGCTCGGCGATGCCGTCGAGGATCGCGTCGGTCCATGGCACCCCGATGGCGGAGTCGAGGCGGGTGAGCCGGCGCGGTGAGGGGAGCAGGGCGCCGAGCACGATCTCGAGTGCGGTACACACCTCGCCGTCGAACTCGGCGACGACCGCCACCCCGAGCTGGGGGAAGTCCACGGCCTTGCGCGAGCGGACCTTGCGGTAGGTGGAGCGGTGGCCGGGACCCGGAGCCGGGATGTGGATGGCCTCGAGCAGGCTCTGGCGCGACACATTGTGCACGAGCTCGTAACGACCGTCCTTGGTGAACAGATCGGTCAGGGCGATGCGCTCGACCTGGCCGGGGGCGGTGCGGAACTGCAGCTCGGCGCCGAGGGCGGTGAGCATGGGAACGCTGTCCGAGGACTGGGCGGCGACGCAGGCCTTGGCGCTGCCGATCACATGGCACCAGTCCCCGTCGGCCTTGAGACACTTGCCCAGGGCGACCCGCCAGGCCTCGGTCTGGTTGTAGAACAGGCACCGGGTGTCGAGCATCACATTGCCGCCGAGGGTGCCCATCTGGCGGTGTTGAGGGCCGGCGATGCTGGCGATGGCCTCGACCAGGCCGGGGTAGTCGCGGGCCAACACGGGGTCGGACTCGAGCTGGGCGAGGGAGGTCAGCGCGCCGATCCGCACCCCATCGGAGCTCGACTCGACCCCGACCAGACCCGGAACCGAGCCCAGATCGATCAGCGCCTCGGGGCGATGGAGCTGGTGCTTGAGGTTGACCAGCACATCGGTACCGCCCGCCAGGTAGAGGCTATCGGTGGACTGGCGGAGCTGGACCGCCTCATCGGCGGAGCGGGGCTTCTTCACGGAGAAGGGGGGCAGGCGTAGCATCAGGACTCCATCCCGGCGAGGATGCGCTCAGGGGTGAAGGGCATGTGGCGGAGTCGGACTCCGACCGCATCGCGGATGGCATTGGCGAGGGCGGGGATGGCGGGGTGTAGCGGCCCCTCGCCGGCCTCCTTGGCTCCATAGGGCCCGCCCGGATCGATGCTCTCGACGATGTGGGCGTCGATGGGAGGGGTGTCCAGGGAGGTGGCGAGGCGGTAGTCGAGCAGGCTGGGCCCTTTGTGCAGCCCGCGCTCCTTGCCCTCGAGGTAGAAGTCGTGGTGCTCGTAGAGGGCTTCAGAGAGGCCCATATAGACCGAGCCCTCGATCTGCCCCTCGACCAGGGTGGGGTTGATGGCCCGTCCGCAGTCGTGGGCGGCCCAGAAGCGCACGATGTCGACCACGCCGGTGTCCGGATCGACGCAGACCTCGACGACATGGGCGGTGGCGGAGTAGGCCGGGCTCGCCCCGATGGAGCCGCCCCGGTAGTCCCCGCCCAACCCCTTGACCGTCCGGTAGCCCCCGGTGGTCCCCAGCACGCCATGGCAGGCCTCCGCGAGGTGCAGGGCCTCGACGAAGCCGATGGAGTCGTCGGAATCGGAGCGTCGGAAGTGGCCGGGCTCGACGACGACCCGGGAGCCGGTGGTGCCCCAGTGCTCGGCGACGGCGGCGATGAGCAGGGCGCGCATCTTCTGGGCGGCCTCCCGAGCGGCCAGGCCGGCCATATAGGTGACCCGGGAGCTGTAGGAGCCCAGATCGACGGGACAGAGCTGGGTATCACCGCTGACCACATGCACATCATCGGGGTCGCAGCCGAGCTCCTCGGCGACGATCCAGGCGAGGGTGGAGGAGGAACCCTGGCCGATATCATTCGTGCCGGAGAAGACGGTGATCCGCCCGGAGCGATCGGCGCGGATCTGCACGCCCGACTGGGGCATATCGTTGGGGTAGATCGGGTAGGCGGTGCCGGAGATGTACATGCTGGTGGCCACCCCGATGCCGCGACCGAGGGGGAGCTTGCCGTGCTTGTCCTTCCACCCGCTGGCTTCTTCGACCGCATCGAGGCAGGCCGCGATGCCGGTCGAGGGCACGAACTGCCCGTTGATGGTGGTCTCTCCCGACTCCATGGCGTTGACGCGGCGGATATCGATGGGGTCCATGCCGAGCTGCTCTGCGAGCTCGTCGAGGGCGGTCTCGAGGGGGAAGCGGGGCTGGACCGATCCATGACCCCGCTTGGGGCCGCAGCAGGGCTTGTTGGTGTACACCCGCTTGGAGTTGAACCGGTAGGAGCCGAAGCGCAGCGGGCCGGGGAGGAGCTGGCCGGCGTAGTAGGTGGTGACCAGGCCGAAGGAGTGGTAAGCGCCCCCGTCGAGCACGATGTCGTTGTCGACCGCGGTGATTCGCCCGTCGGAGTCGGCCGCGATGCGGAAGTCGAACTCCATGGGATGGCGGCCGCGGTGGGCGTAGAACACATCCTCTCGGGAGTAGAGGATCTTGACCGGACGGCCCGCTTTCCGGGCCAGATGCGCGGCGCAGATCTCCAGATCGAAGGGCTCGGACTTGCCCCCAAAGGCGCCCCCGATGGCGGGTTGGATGACCCGGACCTTGGACTGGGGGAGGTCGAGCTGACGGGCGAGCTCCCGGTGCAGATAGTGCATGACCTGGGTGGCGGACCACAGGGTGAGGCGCCCGTCCGGGTCCCACTCGGCGATGGCGCAGTGGGGCTCGATGGCGGCGTGGGTGTTGCCCCCGTAGCTCCAGTGGTCCTCGACGATGGCGGCGGCCGACTCGAAGGCGCCGTCGACATCTCCGAAGGAGAGCGCGACATTCTTGCAGATATTGCTGGTGCGTTGCCGGCCCTTCCAGTCCTGGTCGTGGACCCGGGGAGCCTCGTCGGCCAGGGCCTCTTCGGGGGTGAGCACCGCATCGAGGGGCTCGTAGACGACCTCGATCAGGGCGAGGGCTGCCTGGGCGGTGTCCTCGTCGATGGCGGCGACCGCTGCGACCCCTTCGCCGATATAGCGGACCTTGTCGATGGCGAGCACGGTCTCGTCGGGGGTCCAGGGGATGACGCAGAAGGGCTTGGGCAGCTCGGAGCCCACCATCACGGCGTGGACCCCGGGGTGTGCCTCGGCCTTGGAGGTGTCGATGGAGAGGATGCGGGCGTGGGCGTGGGGGGAGCCCAGGATGGCGCCGTGGAGCATCCGGGGCCGGACCAGATCGTCGGTGTAGGCGCTGGCGCCGGTGGCCTTGGAGATGGCGTCCGCCTTGCGCCCCCGGGCCCCGATCACCGAGAAGCCTTCGGCGGCGGGGCCGAGCTTCTGGGGCAGGGAGCGCTCGGTCTGGGCGGCCTGGAGCACGGCCTCGACGATCTTGGTGTAGCCGGTGCAGCGGCACAGGTTGCCCGACAGTGCCTGGCGAACCTCGGCCTCGGTGGGGTGGGGGTTGTCGCGGAGCAGGGCCTTGGTGGAGAGGATCATGCCCGGCTGGCAGAAGCCGCACTGCAGGGCGCCGCTGACGTCGAAGGAGCGCTGGATGGGGTCGGGACCCTGGGGGGTGGCCAGGCCCTCGATGGTGGTGACCTCGCCGCGCACCGTGGCGGCCAGGGTGCAGCAGGAGAGGGTGGGCTTTCCGTCGACCAGCACGGTGCAGGCGCCGCAGTCGCCCTTGTCGCAGCCCTGCTTGGCCCCGGTGAGGCCGAGCTCGTAGCGGAGCAGCTCGAGCAGGGTCCAGTGATCGGGGCAGTGGGTGTCGTGCTCTTCGCCGTTGATGATCATGCGCCGACCCCCGCGAGGGTGAGGAGGAAGCCGACCCCGAAGCCGGTGCCGCGGGGCCCGGAGCGAGCCGGGGCGGCGAGATCGACATGGAGCCAGGGGTTTTTGTAGTCGCCGAGGTGATTGGCCACGAACTGGGCGGCACAGGATGCCTGGGCATTATTGCGGTTCTTCACCGAGTTCTTCATATCCGCGACGGTGCTGGCGAACTCGGCTCGGTACAGCTCGGGGGCGTAGGGCAGGGGGTGGAGCAGGTCGCCGGTGTGGCGGCCGATGTCGATGGCGCGGCGCTCGAGGGCCTCGTCATTGCAGTAGATGGCGCCGTGCAGCTTGCCCGTGGCGACCCCCTGGGCCCCGGTGAGGGTGGCGAGATCGACGAGGAGGTCGGGGTTGCGGTGCTTGGCGGCCCAGGCCACGCCATCGCCGAGGACCAAGCGGCCTTCGGCGTCGGTGTTGTTCACCTCGACGGTCTTGCCGCTGTACATGGTGAGGATGTCGTCTGGGCGCAGGGCACCGGGACCGATGGCGTTCTCGGCGATGCACAGGACCGCGGTGAGGCGGATGGGCGCGTCGAGGGCGACGGCGGCCTCGAAGGCCGCGAGCACGGCCGCCGCGCCGCCCATATCGGTCTTCATGCCGGGCATGCCGGTCTTGCTCTTGAGGGAGAGGCCACCGGTGTCATAGGTGATGCCCTTGCCGACCCAGCACTGCTTCTCGGTGGCGCCCTTGGGAGCCCAGTCGAGCACGACGAGGGCGGGCTCTTGATCGGCGGCGCGCCCGACCCCGTGCAATCCGCCCAGGCCCTGCTTGGCGAGCTCGTCGCGGCGCAGTACATGAACCGACACGCCTTTGAAGGCCCCGATGCCGACGGCGGTTTCGACGAAGCCGTCTGGGCCGAGCCGATCGGGAGGGGAGTCGACCAGGTTCGCGGCACGGCGGACGGCGGCGGCGGCGTGGCTGGGGTCGATCTCGATGGGACCATCCGGGCCGAGCAGCAGCGCCACGGTGTGGCCCTCGCCGTTCTTGCTGCGGGCCGAGAAGGTGGGCAGGGAGCGGGCGATAGCCAGGGCGGCGGCAAAGGCGTGGCTGGGGTCGTCGAGCACGGCGACCACGGCGTTTCGGTTGCCCCGACCGTGGGAGAGCAGCCGGGGATAGGCCCACACCCGGGTCTGGGAGTTGTGGCGGGAGCAGGGCTCGGGCAGTACCGCTGCGGTGACCCGGGAGACGGGACCGTCGACCCAGGTAGTGGCGTGGCGGCCGTGGTCCCCGGGGTCGGCCTTGAGCATGGCCGGCCACACAGGTCGGGCCGCTGGGGGGAGCAGCGCAATCACGGCGTCTGCGGTGAGACCGCCCTTGCGCCCGATGATCTGGAGGGTGGTGCATCCGGCGAGGGCTGCGGGATCGGTCGTGAAGTCGAGTGTGTGAGCCATGGGCGCATATATGATTGGCGGTTACTTCATGCCATGGTCGACACCGATGTCCTGGTGGTGGGAGGCGGGCTCGCGGGCTCGGCGACCGCGATACAGCTGGCGGAGCGCGGGCACCGGGTGGTGGTGCTCGAGCGGGTGGGCTTCCCGCGGGACAAGCTGTGTGGCGAGGGGCTGATGCCCGCGGGCGTAGCCGAGCTGTTGCGGCTGGGTGTGGCGGTCGAAGCGCGGCCATTTCGCGGCATCGTGTACACGGTGGGCGGGCACACAGCGGTGGGTAATTTTCCGGATGGGCGCTTTGGGCTCGGTGTGCGGCGGGTGCGTCTGGATGCAGCGCTCGCCTCCCGGAGCGTGGGTGCCGGTGTGGAGCGGATCGAGGGGGAGCGGGTGGTCGAGGTCGGCGGGTGGCCCGGTCGGATGTGGGCCCGGACCTCGAGCCGGACCTGGACCGCCCGGGCGCTGGTCGGGGCGGATGGCATGCGCTCGGGGGTGCGGCGGGGGCTCGGACTCGAGCGCCGGAGCCGGGGGCGCAAGCGCTATGGGTTGCGGGCGCACTTCCGGCTGGGGGCGGGTGCTCGGAGCCTGGAGCGGGTGGAGGTTCATGCGGGGCCGGGCTTCGAGCTCTACCTCACCCCCACGGGCGATCGGGAGCTGAACCTGGCGCTGCTGTTGGAGCGCGACGCGACGGCGGGGCTTCGGGGCGACCTTCCGGGTGGGCTGAAGCGGCTATTGCATCGCTATCCCCCCATCGAAGCGTTGCTGGATGGGGCCGAGCCGATGAGTGAGCCTGCGATCTGCGGGCCGCTGCGTCACGAGAGCAGGGGGGTGGTCGCTGAGGGTGCGCTGCTGGTAGGGGATGCGGCGGGTTTTTTGGATGGCATCACGGGGGAGGGGATGAGCCTGACCCTCACGAGCGCCCGACTGGGGGCTGTCGTGCTGGATGAGGGGCTGCGGAGCGGGCGCCTGGGAAAACGGGCGCTGGGGCGCTACGGTAGGCAGCGGTCGAAGGCGATTCGGGACCGGGTGTGGCTGACCGAGGGGGTGCTGGCGGGGATTCGGCACCGGCGCCTATTTGCGGTATTCATTGGGGGGTTGGCTCGCTATCCGGGGGTATTCGATCGAATTCTGCGGGTGAGTGTGGGGAGCGATATTCCGGGAGCGGGACGCCTATGAGTCCGGTCGTGTTCGCGCTCTTGGAGTGTATGATGCTCATCGGAGCGGGGGCGGGCTTCGCGTTCGGATGGGGCTGGGTGGAGGGCGGCTACACCGAGCCGATGAAGCGGCGCTTGCGGTGGGCTGGCGGGTTCTGCGCAGTATGGGCGGTTGTGGTTGGTCTCTTGGGTGCGGGCATCGATGGGCCGCTTATGGGTGGATTCGTGGGGCTCTGCTTCCTGGGCCTGGTCGGGTTCTCTACGAGCCGGGGACCGTCGAGCGCGCAGATCGTCCGGTCGGCAGGCATTGTGGGCAACCTGATCCTGCTGTTCAACGGCCTGGTATTCTCTGCGGTGTTGGCGGGACTTCTCGACTATGTGGGCCTGCATGTAGAGTTCGGCTCCTGGGCGATGTACGGCTTGGTTCCGGTGGGGTGGTTCGTGGCACTACGGGTGCACGGGCTGCGGGTGATGGCGCATACCCCTGTGGGGTAGGCGGGGTGCGGGGGCGGCGAGGAGGGGGAATGGCTGGGGCAGTTGGGAGAGGAGGGGGACGAGAGCGTCAGATTTGCCGTGTAAGCCCAGCCCGCGGCCCTGAGACCGAGAACGCCGGCCCCTACCGGACTTGAGGCTGTCGAGGCCTACAAGCTGGCCATGAACTTCACCCTCTTCGACGGCACCCTCAAGATCGCTGCGATCGACCGTAAGGTCTTCATTGACCTCGTCGAATTCGCCGACTCTGCCTTGCTGTGCATCGCCGAAGGCCGGGGGCGGACGGGGCGGGCGCGGCTCACTCACTATGAGATCGCCCTCGGTTCACCGGTAGAGGCTGCGGCGGCGCTCGACATCATCTGACCGGGTCGACGGCACGAATGCTCGGAAGGGCGAAGCCCCTCGCGCCAGAGCGCATCCGCTTCGAGTTCGACGGGGATGGTACATGGGGTTTCCGACGATCTTCATGCGCTCCGAAATCGGGCTTGACAGTCGGTAGGTGCTGAGTCATCTTCTGACAGAAACCCCCTCGAGGAAACCCCCTCGAGGAAACCCCATGTGTAACGAGCTTCTGCCGTCTTCGTCCCCTCTTAGGCTCACCGCTGTCTCCACCAGCAGCACCTTCCACCCGACTGCCGAGTGGCGGCCGATCGGAGGAATCCGCCAGATGGGCTTCAACCTCATGATCACGGGTAAGCAGGGGAGCTTCTTGGCGCAGCCGGGCTACCAGCTCGCCAGTGTTCGGCCGGACAAGCCCGATGTTCCGGTACCGGTTGGTACCGCGACGGGTGCAGGGCCCTACAACCTGTTCTCGCTGACCGACACCGGGCTTCCCGATGTCAAGCAAAAGCTCTTCTGGCGTCCCGGGATCTTCTTCAAGAGCGGGAACAGCAGTATCGCGTCGGCAGATGTGGGCTTGGATGTCGCGCTCGACCACTCGGGCCAGTGGTTGGGCAAGCGCACCATCGAGATGAACCCGTTCAACAACAACCTCGATACCTATATCTGGCCGGTAACCCCGTTCTTCGCCACCTCCGGCCCTGTCGATGTGAAGGCGGCGATCACGGTCATGAATAGCATCAACAACAAGCTGCAGACGCGGTTGTTCATTCGCTCCGGCAACGATCGGCAGGCGCCGGGCTCCCAGTGGGCGGTGATGGAGTCGTCCTGGAAGGCGGTCGCGTCGGGTAATTCCGAGCGCAACTCCGGGACCGGGCCGCTGGGGGCCGACAGGTTCTGGGCCCAGATCGGCCTCGGGGTGAGGACCACCAGCGCTTCCTCCGAGTCTCGGGCGACCCTCCACGTGGCCTGCCACACGGTAGGGAGCTGAGATGTCGGATCCGTGGGAAGAGGTGAACTTCGAGCGCCGCGATAGCCTATTCGCGCCGCCCGAGCCGTGGCTCGAAGGGGCCAATCTCTCGGCTCAGTCGGCGACCGATCCCTGGGACGACCTTCTGGACGGGATCCGCGACGGCGGCGCGCTCGGGCGCCCTGTTCCATCGGATCCGCCAGAACAGACTCCACTCGATCCCTGGTGCCGAGCCCGAATCCGGCGGCCCGCGTTCTCGTCCATCGCCCTGGTCACCCAGGACTGTTTCATGCGGATCGAGCGGGGGCTCCAACCGGTGCCGTCGGAGGGGCTGGGCAGCGCGACTGGGCTGGCGCTCTTCTACGGGGACTGGCCCGCGACCTCATGTGAGGGGCCATGCGCTGTGACGCGACCGGCCGTGCTGCCCACCCCTGCCGAGATCGACACGGCGCTGGCGCGCACCCCGTTGTTGCTGCCTCCGGAGGACTGGCTGCGTCCGACGGATGAGCCTCTGGCTCCAAACCCAGGACTGTCGCCCATCCCATTCACCCGGTCTCGGGCTCGGTCGATGGGCGAGGGGGCCGAGTTCGACCTGCTCGGGGCAGCGGTCAGCTTACTGCATCTCAACGCGGATCTGGTGGACTGGGTGGCCTGCCTCACAGAAGAGAACCGCTCCATGGACCGCCGATACTCAGGAGTATCGGATATCCGCAGGTGTATGAGCTGGGCTCTGAATGGGGGCTTCGCGGTGTATCTGATCAGCCGGTTCACCATCGACGGAGCGCCGGTAGACCGGGAACAGCCCGGGATGGCGCACGGGGTGCTCTTCCCGTGGCCGCTCGCGGTGACGGCACCAGCGGAGGGTGGGGGGTCGGGGCAGTTCGACCAGAAGGTCTTTCTGCCCGCCTCCGGCATCGAAGGAGCGGTGATCCCAGTGCATCATCCCAACTGGGTGCAGCGGGCGCAGGCGGTGCAGCGGAATGACGTGAACAGCTTCGCGGCGGCGGTCGGGCTCGGAGCGGTGATCCTCCATGAGTGGATGCACCGCTGCCTGAATGCCGCCAGGCCGGGGACCGAAGACGGCTATATGTGCTTCGCGCTGCACTCCATGCTCGCCCGCTCCTACATCTGGGCGATGGGCCAGCGCTACCCCGCGTTGTCGGGGAGCTGTCTGCGGGTGGATGACACCCGGTTCATGTTGGGTCAGCAGCAGGATCTCCCGCCCTCGCTGAATATGGGCCGCGACTTTCGGGGGGCGTGTTGAGCGCGGTGGTGGCCTTGTGGCTGCTCTCGGGTTGTGTGCGAGAGCGGATCACCGACACCGATGGGACAGACACGGACACGGATGGCTCCCCGCCGGGAGCGTGCCCGTTGTTGTATGGGCCAGGCGAAGGAGGGTGCGAGACTTGGGGGCCTCCAGCAGTCTCGGTACCCGGAGATGGGGTGTATTCGAGTGCCCAGTACTCCGCGAGTTTCTGTATTTCCTCGAGACCGCTGGAGGAAGGCTGTGATGAGTTCATCCCCAGCTATCCTGAGACCGGCTGCCCTCCCGAAGATTGGACTGGCTATGAATCGTCGTTCAGACGGCGTGAGCTGGAATTGTCCGGCCGTGAGACGGTGCTGTTGGATGATATTGTCCACATCGAAGGTGAAGCCCTGTGGGTCACGATCTACTACGAGGAAGGTGTTCCCGTCTTGCTGGAGGTCTACCGGGATTTCCCAGAGAGGCTCTGGTGTTGCGACAATGGAGATGGGGGGATCAGTCCGACCCTATTCTTCGGTGACGCATCGCTGGCCTACTCCTGCGTAGCCGATCTGCCATGAACATCCAGCCCCCGACCGGCTCGACCCTCCGGGTGATGGGCCAGCGCTACCCTGCGCTGTCGGGGAGCTGTCTGCGGGTGGATGACACCCGGTTCATGCTGGGTCAGCAGCAGGATCTCCCGCCATCGTTGTTTATGGGCCGCGACTTTCGGGGGGCGTGTTGAGCGCGGTGGTGGCCTTGTGGCTGCTCTCGGGTTGTGTGCGAGAGCGGATCACCGATACCGATATCGATGATACCGATATGAGTGGGGATACGTATGACATCCCCCCAGGGGCGTGTGAGCTGTCCTCCGAGGTGGGCGAGAGGGGCTGTGAGGTGTCAGGTGCTCCGCCCGCTGTTCCAGTGCCGGGGTCGGGTTCATATGTGGGCTGGTCAGGGATGTACGATAACTTCTGTATTTCACCGAGGTCGCTGGCGGCTGGCTGTGATGAGTTCATCCCCAGCTATCCTGATCCCGGCTGCCCTCCCGAAGATTGGACTGGCTATGAATCGTCGTTCAGACGGCGTGAGCTGGACATATTCGGCCGTGAGACGGTGGTCTTTGATGATATTGTCCACATCGATGGTGAAGCCCTGTGGGTCAAAATCTACTACGAGGAAGGGGTTCCCGTCTTGCTGAATATCTTCCGGGACCTCCCGGAGAGGCTCTGGTGTTGCGACAATGGAGATGGGGGGATCAGTCAGAGCCTATTCTTCGGTGACGCATCGCTGGCCTACCCCTGCGTAGCCGATCTGCCATGAACATCCAGCCCCCGACCGGCTCGACCCTCCGGGCGATGGGGCAGCGCCGCCCCGGCCTCGATCAATAGGAGAGGGGTGGATCGTGGGGGTGGTTGGGAGAGGAGGGGGCCGGCTGGGGAGCGCTCTGGGATCCTTTACTCCGGCCTTCGGCCTTCGCCTCGCTGCGCTCGTTGACGGACTGCGGTAGACCCGACTCTATCCTCGGTCTATGACGAGGCGGAGCCGATGGGGCGGGTGCTGTACCCGACCGAGGAGCGAGGACTATATGTGTCCGGGGGCGGCGGCTGCGGATCGGATTAGGAGGCGGGCGATGGATACCGCCGCGCATCGACACCGACTGGCCGCCCACATCCCGAGCGGGGGCTGTGTGCGATGAGGCCGGACTGGACCGTGACGACGGACGACGGGGTGAAGCTCGGCGTGAAGACGACGGAGCCCGTGGGGCCGTGCCGGGGCGAGCTGCTGCTGCTGCACGCGATGATGGTCGACGCGCGGAGCCTCGATCGGCCCCATCGGGAGGGCTTGGCCTCGGTGCTGGCTGCGGCGGGGTACAGGGTCCATCGCGCCGATCTGCGGGGCCGGGGCATGAGCGAGGTGCCGGCGGACTGGAGCTATGACGATCTGGTGTACCGGGATGTTCCGGCGCTGTGTGGGGCGCTGGGTCGGCCGTGGGTGGTGGGCCACTCCCTGGGCGGGCATGTGACGGCGGCCTCCTGGGCGATGGGATCGTGTGAGATCGCGGGCCTGGTGGGGCTGGGAGCGAATGTGTGGATGCCCAGCCTGGAGCCCTCCCGCAGACGGCGTATGGCCAAGCGGCTGGCGATGGGCCTGCTCGATCTATCTCTGCGTCGGTACGGCCGAATCGCCGCCCGGCGCGTGAAGATGGGGCCGGTGGACGAGGCGGGCGGCTATGGGCGCGATCTGCTGCGCTACTGGCGTGAGGACCGCTGGGCGGACCGGTCCGGGCGCGATTGGCTCGGTGCGCTGAGCGGGGTCGAGGGCCCGTCGCTCTTCGTGCTCAGCCGCGGAGACCGGCTGCTCGCACACCCCGTGGGGGCGCGGCGCTGGGCCGACAACATCCCAGGAGCCGAGGTCTGGGAGCTCGATGCTGGGGGGCATATGGCCCTGGGTGTGGATGGAGAGAGCGCGCCGATGTGGCGCCGACTCGCAGAGTGGATGAGAGCACGGGATGAGTGAGCGGCCGATCATCGAGAAGCATATCGTGGCCGAGGTGGGCGATCGGGTCGATCGGTGGGTGTCGAAGAACTTCGCCCGGCTGCCCACGCGCGGCTCGGCGCGCAAGGCGGCCAAGCGGGGGGAGCTGCTGCTCAATGGCCAGGTCGTCGAGTCCAGCCGATTCGTGAAGCTGGGCGACACGGTGGAGCTCATGGAGTCGGCGGTGCGCCACCCGGTGTACCACCTGGTCCCGGAGGTCGTTCATATCGACGAGCGCTGCGCCATCGTCATCAAGCCCCCGGGGCTGCTGGTGAATGGCAACCAGCACCGGACCCTGGAGCACGCCCTGCCCAACGCGCTTCCCCCCAGCTCCGAGCCCGATGCGCTGCTGGCTCCGCGGCCGGTCCACCGGCTGGACTTCGAGACCACCGGCCTGCTTGCGGTGGCGCGCTGTCACCGGGCGATGGTGGCCTGGGGACGTGCCTTCGAGGAGCGTCGGGTCCACAAGCGCTACCGGGCCATCGTGGTGGGGCGCTTGGAGGGGGAGGGTCGGGTCGAGCTGCCCCTGGATGGTCGGGAGGCGGTGTCGCGCTACCGGGTCATCCGCTCCTTTCACTCCCTCAAGACCACCTGGTGTACCGAGGTCGAGCTGGAGCCGCTGACCGGGCGAATGCACCAGCTCCGTCGGCATATGCAGCACCTGGGCTACCCGATCCTGGGGGACAAGCGCTACCACAACGGGGTGATCTTCCGGGGCGCGGGCATCTTCCTGGCGGCGGTGCATCTCGACCTGCCCGACCCCGATGGAGAGGGGCGCATCGTGGCGGGGATCGACCCGCCCTACAAGTTCCGCTCCTTTCAAGCGAGAGAGGAGCGTCGCTGGGCGCGCTGGCATGCTACAAACGGCCTCCCGAAGGAGTCCTGATGTCTCGCGTGGCCGAGTTCCTGGTGTTGGTCGACGAGCCCGAACGCCCCGCGCTGGCGGGAGAGCACCCCCACGACGGGCCGCTGCTCTCGCTCCTCGTCCACATCGCCTACTCCGACGGAATCGTGCAGGACGACGAGCTCGCGCTGCTCTCTCGCATCCGCCCCGATCTGGACGTCGCCGGGGTGATGGAGTGGGCGGCGGGGATCGCCGAGCAGTCCTTCAGCGCAAACCTGCTCGCGGCGGCGATCACCGATCGCACCGATCGCTGGCAGACCATGCAGCTCGCTACCCGGATGGTGTGCATGGACGGGGATGTGGCGGACGAGGAGGTGGGCATCCTCCGGGATCTGGCCGAGGTGTTCGGGATGGACGAGCAGGCCCACGAGCGCGCCGTGGCCGAGGTCGTCGCAGAGGGCGGTCCCATCGCGCGGGAGAGGGTGAGCGCGAGCCTGCGCAATATGATGTGGGATCGCACGCAGCCCACCCGGGACGAGCCCGAAGGGGAGCTGGCCGGGGTCGAACCGGAGGATGGCACCCATGTGTGCACCATGTTCATCGACGACGAAGAGGTCGCGGCGCTCTACTTCGAGGGCATCTCCGCGGTCTTCGAAGCGGGTCCGCGCTTCGTGCGGTGGACGGATATCCTCACCTACACCCGGGTTCCGGTCCCCGGGGCGAGCTTCCATCTGCACACAGCGAATGTGCACCTGAAGATGAACGACCCCCGGATGCGTGACGTGGGGCGGCTGCTGGACTTCATCTACGGTCGGGAAGAGCTCCCGGACGCTTGAGGTCGCTGCCCGCAGATGCGGGCGGGGTGCTCTGGTCGTCGAGCTTGCGGGACTCCGGGAAGGGCCACCGGCCCTGGAGCCCGGCCCAAGTTTTTCTGGACAACTACATCTGCTACCACTAGGCTCCCCGCAGGGCGTATGCACCATTCCGGGGGGAAGATGATCGCACTCATACTGCAGGTCTCACTGGCTCAGGGCCAGGACGCAGGCCAGGTGCTCTTCGGCACCACCAGAATCGACACACAGGGCGCACCATCCACCCGGGAAGTGGTGGGGGATATCTATCGCCCCGATGGCATCGCCCTCGATCGGAATCGTCTGGACGGGGGGGTATTATAGAGGTTGCTAGCGGGTTTGCCCTTGGGGATGAGTCCGAGGGTTATCAGCTCATGCTCTACGCCAGCGGCGCCCCTCCGCTTTCCTCGCCGGATTGGTCCCAGCTTGGCCGCGTCGGGCTCCCTGCTGGCCTCGACGAGTGGGCACGCACCGCTGCAGAGGACGAGTACGTGGTCGTCGCTGGAACCCTCCGCAACTACCAACAGCCGCCCTATCCCCGGGTGGCAGACGATTGGTTTGAGGAGGATCCCGTTTTGTTCCTGGAGCAGTCGCTGGTCCGGCTCCAGGAGATCGAGCGGGCCAAGACCGCGACAGAGGACTTTGCGGAGCCCGTGTTGGCGGAGCTCTCTGCCTATGGGTGTGTCGGGCGGGCGTCCGGTGGGTTCGGCGGCGTGGTGATCGAGGCCCCGCCATCCTGCGTAGCGGCGCTCGCCACCCAAAGCGAGATCGGCGATATCGCGGTCGTGCAGCCTGTCCAGCCCCATCGAAACGACGGAACGGGGATCCGCGCTGGGCATCAGGTTCAGCAGTTCCTGGACAACAACCTCGACGGCGAGGTCGGGACGACCCGCAGCGCCTTCGGTCCAGACGTGCTGATCGGCGTCACCGATCAAACACTCGATATCGATCATCCGGCCTGGCTGGATGCGGAGTTCGGGCCGAGTCGTCTCGAGGCGATGCGGTGTTGGCTCCCCACACTCGGGAACTTCACCGGGTCGTACTGCACCCCAGAGGCGTTCTGGGACACCAGCGCCAGGAAGCATGGCACCAATGTCGCGGGTCAGGCCCTGGCCGACCTCACCGAAAATCAAGATGGTAACCAAGGAGATGCCTGGGAAGCAGCGCGCACGGGCATGTCCACCCAGAGTCATCTCGTCTTCTATGGCATCAGTGGCCCATCCGCTGATCCGACGACATCGCCCCTTCCATTCGATATCATCGATCAGGCCATCGCTGACGGCGTGGATGTGATGGTCCGCTCCTTCGGACTTGCGTCTCCAGAGTGCAGCGGCGGCAATGAGGGGAATGTCGACGTCGCTGCGCTCCGGAATGCCTATCTGGACGGCATCTTCTATGTCAACTCGGCGGGGAATGATGGCAATGGCGGCGGCTGCAATGTTGGCGGCCAAGCGTCTCACCCAGGGGTCTTCACCGTGGGGGCCCTCAAGAAGAACCAGGGGGATCTGCACTTCGCCGATATCGCAGGCTACTCCTCGGAGGGGGGCGATGTAGATGGACGAAATGTCGTGGATATCGTCGCCATCGGCGGGCGCCAGTCCTCCAGCGCGGGGGGGAGCGGCACCATGGCGACCTGGGACGACCAATACGGTGTCGGCGCCGCCTGGGACGTGGGGACGAGCTATGCGGCCCCGATCGTCGCCGGAGCGGCGGCCAATTTCAAGCACCAGATGGTCAACAAGCTGGGGGCCAGCACCATCAACCAGCCGGGCCGCATGCACGCCCTGATGTTGTTGATGGGGGATAGACAGGTGCAAGGCGGCTCGAAGTCCAGCACCGCGATGGACCCGGTGTGGGGGGCGGGCCGGCTGGCCATGCGCAAGTTCAACAACGCGGGCATGGATTCTCCGTGGGCCTTTCATAGTGCGCGCATGGTCATCTCCGAGGGGCAGACGATTCGCTTGAGCGCCAGCACGGGCGGGGTGCTCTCGGCCAAGTACAATATCAACCCGCCCCTCGACCCGGATGTGGATGAGCTGCGCCTGGCCGCCTGGTGGTACGAGCCCAACCTCAGCGACGACGGGACCAGCCCAGGCTCGCCCGCCAATATCCGGGTGCGCTTGAAGCGAGTGACCACCTCTGTATATAGCCGCACGGCGAGCTCGGCGGCGCCACAGCATCGGCGCGTACACCTGAGCTCGGCGGGCTCCTTTGCATGGGAGGTCGAGATCGTTGGTGTAGATATCCCCGCAGGAATGGGCCCTCCCCTCAGCGGGGTGCCAGCGAGGGAGTTGCATATCGCCTGGTTCTGGGAGGATAGTGATCGTGATGATGCAAATGGTCCCGCCGCGACTATCCAGTAGTCGCCCTTCCTCCGCGGTCTGGTTGCTGCTGCTCTGCGCTGTCGGCACCACCGCGTGCCGGGAGTCGAAGTGCAGCGCTGGAGAATACAGCTTTCGTTTCGGATTGGGGGATGGAGGCGAGAACATCTCCGGCTATCCCATAGGTTATCCGATGGAGCCCGAGGTCAACGACGCAGGGGAGCTCGGGATGACCGTGGGCTGGCGCTCCTCGGGGATCGACGTCGAGGGGTACTTTGCGAAGTACCTGATCTACGACTTCGACGCTGGTTCGATGATCAAGTACACGGAGGTCCACGACGAGACTCCCCCCACCTGTGACCTCAGCTTCTCCGGGGCCTGGGTCTACCACTCGGCCCCGGTCTGGGTCCCCCTCAACGACGCGGAGGGGCTCGTCGAGTTCGTGCTGCTCTGGTACGGGGAGGGGGATGTCGTCCCGAATGGCCGTGGCTTCGTCCTCGATCTCCAGGTCCCATGAAGCGATCATCTACAGTGGAAGGCGCCTTGCTGCTGCTCTGCATCGTCGGCACCACCGCGTGCCGGGAGTCGAAGTGCAGCGCTGGAGAATACAGCTTTCGTTTCGGATTGGGGGATGGAGGCGAGAACATCTCCGGCTATCCCATAGGTTATCCGATGGAGCCCGAGGTCAACGACGCAGGGGAGCTCGGGATGACCGTGGGCTGGCGCTCCTCGGGGATCGACGTCGAGGGGTACTTTGCGAAGTACCTGATCTACGACTTCGACGCTGGTTCGATCATCAAGTACACGGAGGTCCACGACGAGACTCCCCCCACCTGTGACCTCAGCTTCTCCGGGGCCTGGGTCTACCACTCGGCCCCGGTCTGGGTCCCCCTCAACGAGGCCGAGGGGCTCGTCGAGTTCGGGCTGCTCTGGTACGGGGAGGGGGATGTCGTCCCGAATGCCCGTGGCTTCGTCCTCGATCTGCAGGTCCCATGACTCACATTCCCACGGTCATCCGCTCGGAGCTCGTGATTTGTTTCGCCCTACCAGCACGGCCTGATCGAGGCCGAGCATGGTCAGCACCCTCCGCTGCGCTTTGCTGAAGCCCTGCAGGCGGAGG